>Ga0180433_10000114_pt1 | contig 130725 bp, 110 predicted proteins | sample SS_ome_8_FD_132980 | JGI IMG/M metagenome (GOLD analysis project Ga0180433, IMG submission 132980) | Hypersaline lake sediment archaeal communities from the Salton Sea, California, USA - SS_1_D_1 metaG | ecosystem: Environmental > Aquatic > Non-marine Saline and Alkaline > Hypersaline >... | reverse complement strand
TTCGCCGCCGTGTTTAGAGAAGAGGTATTTTTTTTGTTCCCCGCGGGGGAGGGGGGGGTGGGGGAGTTTTGGCGCAGGGGGGGGGGGGGGGGGGGGGGGGGGGGGGATATAGCTGAATAGAAAGGCCCACTGGAACGATGTCAGGCGCTACGTAAAAGCCCAGGCAGATGACCTTGCCCAACAACTAAGAGCATTGGAACAGAAATCTCCTGTCGCCGTCTAAGCCACGAATCAGATTTGGGGGTTTCTCCTCTTATAATTAACCAGGAGATACATGATATATAACTAAACACATGGAACGATAGCTGGGAACCGCCAACCGGTCCCCCTGCATAAAAATTAAACCCATCAAAAACAGACCCTAGATCTCGAACAACCAAATTACTAGGACGCTATTGTAAATCCCTGGGATTCGGGTAGTGATCCCTGTTCTCCGGCAGAATCATATCCTGTTTATGGTGCCTTGTGATTAGCTCGCCGGGTTCCTCGTCGTTCGATCTGATTAGGCCCAAAGTGCGAGGGGGTAGGCCGCGTTAAAGAATAATCCTGTAGATATCAATTGCGCCAACAATTACAGTGCTTCAGTAAATTATTGCAGTGGCATAAAACACGAAAAAAAGACGCGGCACCAGATTGACACCGTCAGTGCCTACGGAATACAGCGACTTACCATTCAGACCATAATCGGAGCTAAGACTTAGAACCATCATTATGTTCCATAAGCATTTACCTATCATAGCCCACAAATTGTTTTATTTGCCGAGAAGTGTTTGGGTTTCTTTGAGTTGTTTCCGGATCTCTATGTTCTGGGGGCATTTCTCCTCGCATTCACCGCATTCGATACATGCCTCTGCCCAGGCTGGCACGATTTCTCCTTTGACCTTTTTCTTACCAAGTTGTTGGTACTGTTGTTTTGTGTATTCTTCGAGTCCGTAGAGGCGGAGGTAGTTAACAAGTTCAAAGTTTCTCGGTATGTCGACGCCGTTGGGGCACGGCATGCAGTAACCACACCCTGTGCAGTAGAGATCACAAAGCCTTTTTTTCTCCTCCAGGGCCTCCACTATCTGCTTTCTCTCTGAAGGTGTGAGGGGTGTTCGGAGTGAGGCGGTGGCTGCGTTCTCTTCAACCATCTCGATCGATCCCATACCGCTCAGTGCTGATGACACTTCTTTGTTGGAGAGAACGAACCTGAGGGCAAGCTCGGCCGTGCTTGCCACGGTTTTATCTATCATACCCATAAGCTCGGAGCTCGGGGCTGCCAGTCTACCTCCCCCTACCGGCCCCATAACGATGATCCCAACCCCTTTTTTCTGTGCATGTTTTATCACATCCTCGTTGGTAGTGTTAAGGAGGTTGTATTGAAGTATCATGGACTCGAACATGCCTGTGTCAAGGAGCTCTACCATGTTCTCGGGCGAGTCGTGGCAGGAGAACCCGATGTGGCCGATCAGCCCCTCGTCTTTAGCTCTATGCATCTCATCGATGGGTGAGTGGTCCATGCTCTCCCATTCCCTGAACCTTGACAGGCGGAGACCATGGAAGTTGTAGATATCGATAAGATCCACGTCAAGTCGCTGCATGGACTGATCCAGAACAGCTCTCCACTCCACCGGGTCATCTCCCTTGTAGTTGTTCTTGGTCGACAGCGTTACCTTGTCCCTCCAACCTTCCAGAGCCTTCCCTACGGTTATCTCGCTCTGGGAATTACAGTACCTTACCGCGGTATCGATGAGGTTAACACCCAGATCAAAAGCTCTATGGATTACCTCGAGGGCTTCCTCGGTCTTAACATCGTTCTCTTCCATGGGGAGCCTCATCGAACCAAAACCCAGGCTCGAAACCTTAATACCAGTCTTCCCTAACCTACGATAAATCATGACACATATTCACCGGAAGCTCTAAAATAATTTACTCTAAGAATCAATCCATGTTATCTCCGCGTTTTCAGGAGGATACTCACTAGCGGAACCGACTCCAGTCCACCACGACAGATCGACCTTGTGCCTCGAAGCACCGACCTTCATGCCCCGCAACCGAAGACCAAGATCCCTCGCCCGCTTCTTGACGATGGGTTGGGCTTCGCAGAACTCGAAGCTCCGAAGCATCGATGGGCTGATAGCGTTTTCGCTGAAGGTTTTCAGATCCAATGACCCGAGGTACATTGATGGGTTGATAAGCTCGATTTTAACAGGGGGATATTGTGTATTGGATCAGATTGTAGAAAAGATGAGAATTGGAATATGCAGTAGTAAAATGATTAAGTAAAAAAAGATAATGGGGTGGGATAGAAATATCATCTAACTTCTTTTAGGACTCTATTAGAATCCCACCACCATAATTTTCGTATGTGTTGTACTTTACTTTTTCGAAGACAAGCTGAGTCCACGGCATCCTGAATTGTGTTGAAGTTGCCGACCTGATCTTCCTACGCTATGAGATAATTCCACATACCTTTGGAAACATCTCAACCATAATGTAGACCAATTCATGTGCCGTTGTGTAACGTGGCTCCACTATTTCCAGATGGTTCTGTCTTTTTTTGGGGGGGAGGAGTTAGGTTGATTTCCAGGGAGGTCTTATGTAGCCACTCTTTTTTTCATCCTCTTCCTCAGTTTTTTCTTTCCCGAGGGAACGGAATCTAACCACCGAACCGCATTTAGGGCAAGTGCTTTGGTATGGTTTTATCTTCATAGTACAATTATTACAGTAAGGAAAGGGCTTCACATTGATGTTTTTTACGTTATGGAGAGGGAAACTGCACTATACTATCCTGGTTTTTCCAGTTCCTGGAAGGCTCTTGGAGGGATTCCATTTCTTTTTTTATTTCCTCGATTGCCGGGACGCAGCCCGCGACAAGGGAGCCCAGTAATTCTCTTTGATATAGCCCCTTCAAAATAGCTTGGTGCTCTTGGACATCGCCCTCCTCGATGATTTTTGCATAGAAAGTTGGCGAGTCTACCGCCCCTCTCCTGAAGTTTTAATATTTACCGGGTTTTCGGGGCGTTCTTTTCTGTCGAGCAGCATAGCGAAATGTTTCTCGTCGAACATGGCCACCCATTCGCCGTCATCGGTGACCGCCCCAGTTGTCTTCCGTATCTTGGGCCAGCTTATCAATGTGAATTGGTGGACTGGTTCGTCTTGTATAAGGAAAATAAAATAATTTTATCGTGTGGTGTCCATCATATTCTTAGCCCCTTCCGATTTTGTCTCAAATAGGGCATCACAGGAATGGTCGTTGCTTATAAGGGATGGGAATTCGTTTTAAGGCACCATTTCGGACATCCGTAAGGAGATGACTAGAGTGGCAATAGATCCGATATGCAAGATGGAGGTCGACGAGAAGACTGCTAAGTGGACGAGTGATTACGGTGGAAAGAAGTACTATTTCTGCGCACCAGGATGCAAGAAGGCATTCGAAGAGAACCCAAAGAAATACGCAAAGAAGTAGAACCCAGAATACAGCATCTAGAGGTCCTCAAGAACCATCATATAGAGCACTTGACAATCGAGCTTGAAAGAGAGGACCTCTGCTCTGACATCGAGTGTGGTTAAAAAACAAACAGCAACAAGGTAGTACCAATTTGGTTGTAATTGTATGGGGCACGAACACAGCATAAATCATGATAGATCCGAAAACCACAACGAAAGAGCAGAAGAAACAAGAGGGAAAGACTCTACTCACGGAGGTCAAGGAAAACACGCTAACCGCAAAGATCAGGCTGGGCACGATGAGCATGAGGGCCAGAAAGAACACGTTGATATGGATCATCACGAGATGATGGTTCAGGGACTTAAACGAAGGTTCTATGTCTCGATTATATTCACTATACCGATACTCATTCTCTCTCCCCTAATTCAGGTCTCTACTTGGTCTGGAGGAAGCATTCGATTTTCCGGGTGATCTCCACATACTCCTGATCCTTTCCACAGCGGTCTATGCTTATGGTGGTTGGCCCTTCCTGAAAGGTATAGTTGAGGAAGTTCGCTCCAAGCAACCGGGTATGATGACCCTGATCGCTGTGGCAATTAGTTCTGCGATCTTCTACAGCGCGGCAGTCGTACTGGGGATAGAGGGCAAGGTTTTCTTCTGGAAGCTTGCTACCCTGATCGACATAATGCTTCTCGGGCACTGGATAGAGATGCGCTCTATCATGGGAGCTTCAAGAGCACTGGAAGAACTCGTTAAACTGATGCCGTCAGAAGCCCATATACTGAAGCAGGATGGTTCCGTGGAGGATTTGCCTTTATCACAGCTGCAGAGAGGGGACAGGGTGATCGTTAAACCTGGGGAGAAGTTCCCGACTGATGGCGAGATTGTGGAGGGAGACACGAGTGTAAATGAGTCAATGCTCACGGGTGAATCAAAGCTGGTGGAGAAGGCTGTGGGGGATGAGGTTATCGGTGGCTCTGTTAACGGGGAAGGATCAGTCACGATACTGATTCAGAAGATGGGTGAAGAGACCTTTCTCTCCAAGGTTATCAACATGGTCCGTGAGGCTCAGGAAAGCAAGTCCAAAGCCCAGGACCTTGCTAACCGGGCTGCCCTATTCCTCGTGATAGGCGCGCTTTCCGCCGGTTTCGTGACACTGGTAATGTGGTTGGCTCTTGGGAAGGAGTTTGTTTACGCGTTAGAGCGAAGTGTGACCGTGATGGTTATCACCTGCCCACATGCGCCTGGCCTGGCTGTTCCCCTGGTGATCGCTGTTATCACAGCAATAGGTGCGAAGAGAGGTCTGCTTATCCGCAACCGTGCTGCTTTTGAACAGGCCCGTGAACTTAACGCGGTTGTGTTTGATAAAACTTTTGAACCCTAGCACCATGGAATATCCTGCTTGGGGATAAACCTGGTGACGGTCCTCCACAGGGTTGGACCCTTCCGATAGTGGTCGTTCTGGTACAGCGGGCAGTTCTTGCCAGGTGGGTCGATCCACACTACGTTATTGCCTTTCCGGACCAGCGTGTATTCTTTGTGCCATATGGTTACCCTGTCAAGCCTCTCGAAGATCGGGAACTTGAGCTCGACATGGTCACCTTTTTTGACCCCACCGACTTGGGCATATCTGCCATCGAAGTCCAGCTCGCGGTTCTTACCGTTAACCGTGCATATCGCCTCATCGGGTTCTACCCACTCGGGAAGGCGTATCTCTAGGTCGAGGTCCACTTTGATTTCGACGTCGACCTGCCCCTGGTAGGGGATGTGGCTGTTTACATCCGCCCAGCGGGATGCCCGGTTGAGAAGCAGGTTGACCCTGAGGGTTCCGTCATGCCATGTCACGATCTTCTCCCACGCATGGTAAATGGCGCGGGATCCATTTCCGGTGCAACAGTGGTATATGGACCAGTCCTGCCCCTGGATCATGTCGTTTGGTGAGGGCCTGCTGCAGAATGATCCAACGGCCCGTTCTGCTACCCGGTCGGAGGTGCCGTGTTCCGGTTTCGGTTTATCACAGCCGGCTGGTGAGAGCACGACCTTCTTCCTGTTCAACTTCCCTATGTGGCCGTCCGTGAACCAGTAGGTTTGGGTTAGCTGGCACTCGGCGAATTGATTCCGTAACCAGCGGTCGACGTTGTCCCACTCGTCCTGGCCGAGCATGGAGAGCTTAAGGCCAATGGTTATCATGTCGGCGACCTCGCAGATCTCCGATGCCCCGCCCCCTCTATCACCTACGAATTCCGGGAAGTACCCCACGAGGATATTCCCTTGCTTGACGGCGTAGTCATAGGCCTTCCTTGCGAGGTCTAGCAGCTCCTCATCGCCGATCGCCTGGTAAACCTCTATAGCCGCCATGATCTGGAGGGAATGGGCGTGGAAGTGCGCCATATCGAAGTTAGTCTCGTTGGTGAACTCGCCATTTCCAAGGAAATACCCCGAGTCGCGAAGTATGTACCTCAATATCTTGGCTGCCATCTCGCCGGCCTCCCGGAAACCGAGGAAGCGTGCGCACTGGGCAAGGCCCTCGGCAACCCAGCCCATCATTGCGGCGCGTGTCGCAGTCGGTTTTTCGGCCGGCTTGGTGATGGCGAGACCGGGCACCGTGCAGTTCTTGAATAGGTAGGCGATGTCCCCCTCCACAATGCAGAGGTTCATGAGACCCCTGGCGAGCCGCAGGGCAGCATCCCTCCATGGACCCTCGGGATCCCTCATTGCGTAGATGCAGAATGCCCCCAGCATCTTGCCATTCATCATTACAGAACACCAGTGATCACCGGTGGGCAGGAAATCAAGCCCTGCGAAAACCTCTGCCTTTGGGGGCAGGGCCCATGGACGTCCCTTGATTGGATAGTAAATCAACCCATCGGGGCCCTGCATCCTGAGGTGGGTCTGGAGAAGACGGTGCTCAACATCCAGATTCTGTTTACTACCACAACTGTTGCGGTTCAGGGGCAGGGCCTGGAGGAACTTTGCCTGGACGTGATCGTCGATCGTGTGGTACATCATCGGTCTCTCTGCGAGGAGGTCGACTATCCAGTACAGCTCGTCGTCGTACTCGGGGTCTGTTGTCTCGGTCAAGCCATTAACGCATAGGCCGGCCCGCTCTGCGAGGTCCAGTGTCGCAGGTACGCAGGACTCGTAGTAATGTCCCGGGTACCTGGGTGGCTCGGAGCTGGGTGGGTTGGGGTTGATGTAGTTGATGCTGGACTTCATAAGATCACCTGTGCTATCCCGTAACTTAAGGTAGCTGGCGGTCAGCAGATTCAAGCGATATAATTATTTTCATTAATATGACTGCAAAATCTCGGTATAATCTCTTAACCCTAGTCCTTGTTGTACAGCGAGCATGCCTGTCTTGGCGTCAACGAGTCTGTGACGAAACCCGCCTTGCATAGGAGACCATACCCATAAAGCTCGAATAGACTGGACTGAGGGTTGTCTATACCAACGGTAGATTCATGGAATCCATCAAACCCTTATCAACATCCGTAATATGAGAACCGGTCTTCCCATCAGTTACTTTTTATTTAGGGATCTTGAAAGGTTAATCATCCTCCTGCAGAGGGAAATTAATGATCCTACATCCCAGGACAAGGATCAGAGAGATCAAAACATTCTCCAACGAGCTCCGCAACCTGGCCACCATAAATAAACTGGAATCCATGCCCCTAGGTGAGATTAAAACAAGGCAGGGACGAATGCTGAGGATTGCCGTGGAGAATGCCTACAGACATGTCCCCCATTACAAAGAGGCCTTCAAGGTAGCTGGGGTATCCCCAGGAGATGTGAGGTCAGTCGATGATCTTTACAAGCTCCCCATGTTGACCAAGGAGGAGGTACTTGCCGGTTTCCCAGACCGAATCATGTCTCATTCATTCCCCATGAGGTATACTTTTCACAGCGAGTCCAGCGGAACCTCGGGCATGAAATGCACCTACCTCACCGACTGGTCGACTAGAGACGCCAACTTCGCACTTCTCTACAGAGCCAGATCCCTCTTCGGTTTCAGACCCGGTCACCTTGAGTATCGATTCACTTGGTGGCCCCACAGTAAAGGCAGATGGTTCCACAGAATCGGCTTCCAGAGATGGGTTGCGACCAACGTCAGGGACCCCCCAGAAGATAATGTAAAGAAATTACTGGAGACCAGACCTGATTGTATATACGGAAGACCCTTCTACCTGCATCTGTTGTCCTCCCTTCTTTCCTCAGAGGAAGATAATAAACTGGATCCAATACTAGTCCTCGCTACCGGAGAGCTGATGGACTCGAGAATGAAAGAGGACATCTCAAAAGGATTCAATGCCCCCGCAGTCAACCAATACGGCTGTGCCGAACACAACTTCCTTGCCTCGGAATGCCCGGAAGAGAGGAAGCTCCATCTTAACATGCTAAACGCCGTAATCGAGGTCGTCGCAGATGGAGAGGGAACGACGAAAGGAGAATCCGGGGAAATTCTGATAACACAGCTAACCAACAGAGCAATGCCCCTGATCAGGTACCGCCTCGGGGATGTAGCCATAATTTCAGAGGACGAGTGCTCCTGTGGACGCCACGGAGATGTGCTATCCATTATTCAGGGCCGAAAGGACGATATGATACAGACCCGAGATGGAAGAGAGCTCCCACCCGAGCTTTTTAGCAGTACAGTGTGGATGCCTGGAATAAAGGGATCTAGGATAATACAGGAAAAGATAAACCGAATCATCATCGAGATCGTCTCAGATGATCTTGACCCGGCGAAGCGAGAGCTTATTGTCAACGAATTCCGAAGGGTATTAAGAGACCCTGATGCGGAGATCGAACTAGTACCCGTCGATGTCATCCAACCCGATCGATCCGGGAAAAGGAGACTGGTAATTAGCAGGATGAACAAGTAATTCAGAAAAAGAGAAGAAAAATGCAGGATTATATCACTTTTCCGATGTCTTTTTATCAGAGGTAAAAGGGGGATATACTGATGCCAATCAATGTGCTTGTTACTATGGTCAGCCCAACGCCAGAAATCGAGGCCTTGTTTACTCAGTTCACTCCCCGTGTGAATTTTCATTTTCTGGAAAAAGGCGAAAAGGTGGAGGATTCTCTCGATGACGTGGAGGTGCTCTACGGTACTCTGAAGCCGGATGATTTCCATAAAGCCAAGAAACTGCGTTGGTTACAGACCAACTCCACAGGCGTCGAACATATCCTCTATCCAGAATTTCAGCAAAGCGATATCATCCTGACAAACATTGGTCGAGCAGTTACCAGCATTGTCGCAGATCACGCCCTTGCTCTTTTCCTTGCACTCGCTCGGAATCTCCATCATCAGCGTGACATGATGCATCAACACATGTGGCAGGCATTCTCTGGCAGAGATGTTGGCAACATGGTTCTCGGTATCCTCGGACTCGGCAATATCGGCTTGGCCATCGCTCAACGGGCCAAAGCAATGGTCAGGGAGATTCATGCCCTTGACATCCGCAACCTCTCACAGAACGATATTATCACCAGGGCATACAACCCAGATCAGCTTGAGGATTTCCTCCATGCTTGTGACGCTGTGATCTGTTCACTACCGCTGACACCGCAGACCAGCAACCTTTTTTCCGACCGAGAATTCCAATGCATGAAGAGCGATAGCTATCTCATAAACATTTGCCGCGGAGAGGTGGTGAACGAAACTGCTCTCCTTAGGGCACTGAGAGCAAAGGAGATTGCAGGCGCTGCTATCGATGTTCTGGCACAGGAACCTCTCCCGCCCGACAACCCCCTGTGGGATGAACCTAATCTTCTCATCACACCGCACAGCGCGGGTTATTGTGAAAATCTATCATGGCGGAAGATGAAGCATTTTGCAGAAAACCTCAAACACTATATCGAAAGTGGCACAATTCCAGAGAGCATCGACAAAGCTCGCGGTTGGTAACCAAGTATATGATCCTTGCCTCTCGATATAATATTTTCGGCATAATCAATGATATAGTCCATTATCTGCTGGGAGTAAACGGTTTAAAGGTAAATAGTGGAAAAACCAGGGGTGTTACAGCAATCATTTAGTTTCTCAAGAGGCATCATTCCACCTCCCAGACTACAATTGATAGGTCAGAAATGTCAAAACTGTCCATGGAATGAAAGGTACCTACTCTCCGGTGAACCTGGTGCTCTTGACCTGCTGGTAGAGACTTCGCCTGATCATCAGGGACCATAGGGTGCCCCCGCAGAGGAGCAGGGTGGCGGTGACGGTAAACCACTCAATGATATAAACCCAGAGGAGGGCCCTCTCCTTCAGCCTTATTGCCTCGTCCTCGACATCCTCCATCATCTCCATGACCGTGCTGTAGGTGTCAATGACCTCCTCGAAACGGAGGTCCAGGTACTGGGGAAGGGCCTCCGCTGCGACCCGGTCCATCTCCTCCACTCTTTCCACGACCCCCTGGGTGTTCGCCCCGAAGGACTCGCAGAACTCGAGCAGGGAGATCAGCATTGACCTTCTCGTTGCGACCTCGAAGATCCTGGACCTGGCGGCCCTCACGAGCTCAATCTCCTGGGGAACGGGACGATCATCGAGGTAGATCAACATGTTGCTGCAGAAGTCGTAGTCGTACTCCCACTTCGATATGGAGTACAGCCTCCAGCCACCCTCGCTGGCGAGGGAAAATGTCCTGGGCCCGCCATCGTACCTCCAAGTGACCATCAGGGGATCATTGCACTTGGGCGAGACAGCCCGGGCAAGTAGGTCGGCCCCCGGCCTGACCTTCAGGAGGTTGTGATCCCATACCGCGCCCTGCAAGGCAGGATCCTTCGGGTTCAGGGGAAGGCTGCTGATAAAATCGTTGTCCGGCTCATCAATTTCCAGGCGTAGATCCACTCCCTCCTCCCAGACCGTTTGTACGTCCTCCGTGGGGAGAAGCTTCCCGATCGGGGTCTCTCCCCAGGCAGGATACCCGGCGGCCCCGCCGAAGGACTGCCATCCCCCCACCATCAGGAAACCCAGTTCCCCCTCGGGTACGGCCCGGGCAAGCTTGTCTATGTGTCCCCCCACCGCGTGGACGTTTGCCTCGAAGAAGACGATGACGTCGTAGTTGGTAACCACTTCGTCCAGGGTCCGGGGCATGTAGAGCCTGACAAGCCGGTGAAGGTCGCTCAAGGTCGGGGCAGGCATGGGGCCGAATAGCATGAAGTCCCTGATTGTGGCCTGGACGAAGGTGGTGCGGAAGAGGGGATCCGATCTCATCAGCCAGTAGGGCATGGACCGGGCGACGCAACCCACGTATAACAGGTCGATCCTTCCGTCCTCCAGTCCCAGTGCGGGGGGAAAGAACGGAACTAGCAGTAGGATTATACATAGAATCCGGGCAACAGGTGGGTTCCTGCGCTGGAGCTGTTCCATCATCCCATGATATTAATTGGTCAACTCTTCTTAATGATGTTGGCTCCCCTGCCTCCTATGGACTGGAAAGATCGGTATGGTCATGCTCCATGGCAAAGCTGACTGCGTGGAACTGTAACCCCTTCAAACCGGCCAGGAGGTAGACCTGTACCCGGTTGTGCCCTACGCCCGCGAGCACCTCATACCCATGAGGTATCCTCAACTCCTCCATCCTGTCATGAAACCTGTCGATGAGGCCCCTCAATTGGTCCCCAACACCGACGACGACCCGGATCCGCAGCTCTCTGCGGATAACCTCTGAGTTCCTTTCCAGCCAGGCGTGTGCATGGTCGGACTCGAAGAGATCTCGTTCATCGTTCCATCCTCTTGGTGAAATTCCGGGAATAATTTTTCCGGATTGGCATTGAACTAACCCGCTCCCAGTCCACGATCGCAGGGGAGCCAAACACAACGGAACAGAACAGCTCCGGGTACTTGAACCCGAGTTTCAGAGCCCCGAATCCCCCCCATTGAAAAACCTCGATGCCCCTGGTACCCCTGTCCGCGATCGTGCGATAATTCCCGTCGACAAGGGGGATTAACTCCTTTTGATTATGGCCGTCGGCCATGATCGTTCCGTCCGCGGAATCATAGTAGAGTGTACCCCTACCTCCACAGGGAAACACCATGATGATTAGCGGGAGCTGCATGGCCTGAATTGCGCCGTGGAGAATCCGGGAATGCTCCACGCCTATCGATTAACCGCCTCGTGCGGCCCCGTGTAGCCAGTAGATCACCGGGTATCGTTTATTGGTTGAAACGTAGCCGGGTGTTGTGTATATGTGGTACCCGACCTCGCATTTCATGGATGGGCTGAGATATTTTAGATGCTCGATGCCCGGCGGTTTCACACTGGATGGATTGACCCATTGAACAGCGAATTACCCTTAGGCTGTCCCTCCCCGCCAGCATCCGGTCCCTTAACCGCAACGGTCGAAAACCACGGTAGTTGGATGCCCCTCAAGGAAGATAAGGTCAATCTATCGATTTTCATCCAGCATAGAATTCCACCAACCCTCCATGCGGGTTCCAATATTTGAAAATGTTAAAAAGGAAGCGATCAGACAACGGACTCATTCCCCTAATCCAAAATTTAAATGAGCCCTATCAATGAGCGATCGGTGCTGAGAGTGACGGATCTTAAATTCCCAATAAGGTTGAAATGCAGTCTAGAACCCGTCGTGGAGGATGCGCCGGATGAGGGTCCCAATTGGATTTAGAATAGGCGATCGGTCGTTCAGTATCTCTGATGGCGAGACCCAAGCGGTCGGCATCGAGGGAATATGTGGCTCGGCAATGGTCGATGGACAGATGGTATCATTGCACGATGCTGCTAGCTCCAGGCACGAAATAAACGGCATGGTTGGTGGACGTAAATCCTACAGGCTAACCCACACCTTTGACGATCAAAACATCATATGGCGATGGGACATCCTGAGGGGTGACTCGACTCTCGAGGTCACAGCCACTATAAGGAACACGGGGGAGAGATCGATCACTCTGGGAAAATGGCACCCGGTGGAGGTGGAAGCAGGCCCCGGCGGTAGAATCTCTATCGGGTCCAGCCCGGCAAATAACAGGTTCTTCCGGTGGCAAATGTGGGACATGAGGGTGCAGCTGTTATCGAGCGAGGGCGGAAAACACGAATCTCAGAACGTATGCCATATCTACGATCCCGGTTCCGGGCTGACCCTGTTCTGCGGTTTCACCACAATTGACAGAATGCTTTGCAGCCACTCCGTCGAGTACTCGGAGGACAGCGGGATTATTTCTTACAGGGCGTCATGCGATTTCGGTGACTACAGGCTTCAACCGGGACAGGAGATATCATCCGAGAGACTTCTAATCGCCATATACGATGACCCCCATGAGGCCCTGGAGGGGTGGGCAGAGCTGATTCACGAGCTCTACCAGCCGGTTTTCCCCAGCTCCCCCCCTCTCGGCTGGTGTGGCGGGGGGTGGATCGATTCCTTCAGTGAGCGGGAGGAATGCTGGGAAAAGGTCGCTATCCAAAATGCCAGGGCCATCCGCGAGAAGCTCCAGGGTTTCGGCGTTAAATACATATGGACCAGCCAGTATAACCTCAAAGACGGCCTGCCGGGGAACTGGTTGACGGTTGAGGAGGAACAGATACCGAGTGGTCTGGAGGGGTTCTTCCAGGCCATCATGGAAATGGGCTTTACCCCTGGCCTCTGGGTCGCCCCCTTCTGGTTCTACTCGGAGGCGGAGGGGGTGCTGGATTGTAACCGGGAAAACCTGCTCAGGGACGTGGAGGGTCGCCCGGTAACCGAGACCGCCGGCTGGGAATTCTACAGGTACTCCCGGGAAGGTGGGGAACCCATGTTGACAAAATACCACCTCGATGGTACCCACCCCAAGACTGAGGCGTTCATCAGGAAGGTCTTCTCCTACTACAAAAGGATTGGGGTACGCTACTACATGCTCGATTTCCTGAAGATCTGGAGTAGTGCGAAGCTCCACGATCCCTCCAGAACCCCCCTCGAATCAGCCCGTCGAATACTGAGGGTCCTCAGGGAATCGGCGGGCGAGGATACCCACCTGCAGAGCGCCGTCTCTTCCACCCCCGGCTACATCGGCATCATTAACGCTGCAAGGGTCGGTAGGGATTTTGGTGAAGGGCGACCGTTTTTCCCTCCGTTCTCGACCTGGAACAATGCCACATATCCTCTGCATGACCTCCACTTCGGCAGCCTCCACCACTTCCTGCAGAATGCAGCGACCAGCTACTTCACGCATCGAAAGGTATACCTCAACGATCTAAACCTCCTGACCATCGATAAACCCATCCCCGAGAACCACGCACGCATTGCCGTCACCATATTCGGAATGTGCGGCAGCCCAATGATGCTGGGAGACGATTACCGGCGGATTGACCCAGGACGCCTGCGGATGGTGAAGATGTGCCTTCCCAGAACCGAGAAAATGACCACTCCCGTTGACCTCTTCGATAATCCCCACCCCGATGGATATTGTCACATGCTCAAGCTCCCCGTGGAATCGGAGTGGGACTCATACCTCATCCTCGCCGTGTTCAGCACCGACCCTGAGCCCTACCTCGAAAGCATCGAATTTGAACGCCTCGGCCTGGATCCCCGGGTACCATACCGTGTTTTCGAGTTCTGGAACCAGGAGTACATCGGAACCTTCAAGGGTCACTTTCCCTGCAGGGCCCCTCCGTCTGATTGCAGGTTATACCGCATCTCCAGGGCCCGTGACCACCCATGGCTCCTCTCCACGGATTTTCACGTCCAGCAGGGAGCTGTTGAGATCGGGGGGCTGGTCTGGAACGAGGCGGAGATGAAGCTGACGGGAACGGTGAAAAGGCCGGCGGGTGAAGGCGGTAACCTGTTCTTCCTGATGCCAAGGGAATTCCGCCTGATCAACCACGAGGGCGCATTCCTCGTCAAGGAAATCCTTGACATGAACGTGGTCATACGGAAACCGATCTACACTACCGGTGACCAAGATACCTTCGAGTTGAGATTCGAAAGGCTGGGTACAAAATATGTATCTCGTCCAGGCTGGCTGCCCTTCTCCACCGAGAAAGAGTGGCTAGATTACCTCGGCCAGAAAGGGAGGGATGGTGACCCCAGGGTTATTGACTAGGCACCTGGACTCACCCGGTAGACATGTGCTGGGCGTGTTCCAGTATTTCCTCGTTTATCTCCACGCCCAGCCCGGGACCCCGGGGGACCTCCATGAACCCGTTACGAACCTCGGGGGGATCCCTGAATATCCTGGATCTCCACGGATGAGATTCGATATTGTATTCCTGTGAGTAACGGCAGCAGGGTGTTGAAGCGACGAGGTGAAGATTTGCCACGGTGCCCAGGGGCTGGGTCTGGTGGGGCGTGCAGACCAGACCGAAGGCATCGGCCATGGTGGCAACCTTCTTGCAGGCCGAAAAACCTCCGACCTTGATCAGGTCAGGCTGGACTATGTCCACAGCACCCATGGTCATCATATCCTTGAAACGCCGGATATCCCAGTCCTGTTCCCCGCCGGCGACGGGGATGTCCAGGGCCCTGGCGACCCTCGCCGTTGACTCCAGATCGGTGTACGGGCAGGGCTCCTCGAAGTGAAAAACCCCCTGTTCCTCCAGGTACCTTCCAAGCCTAATGGCCCGTGGAGCGGTGAAGCAGCTGTTAGCATCAACCATGATCTCGACATCATCTCCGAGCCTCTCCCGGACCTCCCTGACGACCTCCTCGCTTCTAGCGGGCGAGGCATCCGCATCAAAACCGAACTTGGAGCCAACCCTGACCTTGACGGCGGTGAATCCCCTTTCCTCCACCAGGGCTTCCATGCGATCGGCCTCCTCCCATGGCGAGATGTCCCGGCGCATGCTGGAGGCGTACATTCGGATCTTCCTTCTGTATGTGCCGCCCATCAACCTGTGTACGGGCTCCCCCAGTGCCTTCCCCATGATGTCCCAGAGGGCTATCTCGATACCGCTGAAGGCGATGGCCTGGGCCTGGCCCGCTATCTTGTACGTCCTGACGAAGCACTCCTCGATGATCCTCTCCAAGTCGAAGGGGTCCATTCCAAGAATAATCGGCGCGAGCGAGTGGGTGATGTGGGACTGGATAACCCGAGAATTCATCGGGCTGCATTCACCCCATCCCACCAACCCCTCATCCACCCTCACCCTGATTAGCAGGGTAGGATCCAGCAAGAACGTCTCAACGTCTATCACCTTCAATTCTCTCAGCCCCTCATAAAGTCCATCCGCCAGTTAAATTAGTTCCGCTGGCAGGGCAGTACTCCTGCTAACAATGTGTCCACCCCGATTTGAACCCGTAAGGCAGGTTAACGGGGCATGTAACCGGTCATGATCTTGGTGAAGGGGTTCAGGGCGGATCTTCCGAGAACAGATACGCTTCCCCCGTCTGGCTCGAGTATTCCCACGAGTATCTTGATCAGGGTCGTCTTGCCAGCTCCGTTCGGCCCTATCAGCCCGTAGATCTCACCCCTCTTCACCTCGAGGTCGTCGGCGGCGACCAGCCTGTCGTATGATTTTCTTAGATGCGAGGCTACAACCACCGGATCCTGGACCGATACGGACATGACATCCTCGATCCCCATCGTTCTGGACTCCCGATTATCGCTGAAATATCTAGTAGGGTTACGGACCCGAACCTGAAACTGACATGTTTAAGCGACACTTCAAGCAGGTCGGAGCCCCTGCAAGCTGGAAACGTAAATTAACCGTCCTCAGGTTCGATTCCCGATATCATGGGCAAGCGGGGGAATGGTATATCCCACAGCCTGAGTTCGCGAAATAGTTAAAGGAAGCTTCCCTATCGTGCCCGAAATGAGAGGAACCACGGGGTTCTTCGCAGGGATTTGTGCGATAGGAGCACTCGCCATATTCAGCTCCACCATGTCAAAGAACCCGGTTCTACCCCTATTCGCCAAGTTCCTCGGTGCCGATGGTGCACAGCTCGGCATCATTGCGGCAGCCTCGACCATTCCCGGGATCCTGGTCAGCCTGCCCGCCGGTTCGCTCTCCGATATATATGGCAGGAGGAGGGTGATGGTGCTCTCCCTGTTCGTATTCGCTTCCGCTCCCTTTCTCTACCTCATTGTTACCGCCCCCTGGCACCTGATGCTCGTGAGATTCTATCACGGGTTCGCCACGGCAATTTTCGTACCGATAACCAACGCGATAATAGCAAAGAGATATCCAGAAAGGAAGGGGGAAAGGATCTCCCTTTTCTCTTCGATGACCCTGGTGGGGAGGAGCGCCGCCCCCTTCGTCGGGGGTTTCATTCTGCTGGTGTCGAGCTACTCGTCCCTCTACCTCGTGGTCGGGGCGAGTGCGACGTTAAGCCTCATCGTTGGCCTGCTCCTGTTTAGGTTCTCCGACGGGGAGACCAGGGATGCTAGTGAAAGTAAGCCTCTCTGCATTGTCGAATCCTTGCGGGCGATAACCATGAATGCTAAGATCCTGGTGACAAGCTACGTTGAGGCGACCCAGTATTTCACCTTCGGGGCCTTCGAGTTCTTCCTGATCCTCTATGCAGACTCCATCGGGCTCGGAATCCTCGGTATAGGGGCAATGTCCGGGACGCAGCTTGTCGCCGTTGGGATATCGAAGCCAATTTTCGGGGCCCTCTCCGACAGGATAGGCAGGAGGTCGGTGATTATCGGGGGGTTGGTACTCGGGGCCCTATCCCTTTTCGTCGTATCGGGCCTGACCGGCCTTCTACCAATCACTTCGATGGGAATTATCTACGGTCTGGGCTTCTCCGCAGTTACCTCCGCCACGGTTCCATTCGTATCGGACCTTGTGGGAGATGAGAGCTATGGATCCGCAATGGGCTTCATCAGCACCATCATGGATATTGGACAGACCATGGGGCCGATAGTAACGGGAATTATGGTGGCCGTCTTCAGCTTTGCGCCCTCGTTCATTTTTCTAGGGTGCGTTCTGGTGATATCCTGCGTAATATTCGCTCTAGCTACAGGACTAGGCAGAGATCGGTTCGACCAGCGAGCTGTACCCCCCTGATAGCAGGATTCCCTTTGACCTAGTAAAAAGTGCACCAGAGATCCTCCGGTGTACCAATATCGAGGTAAAGGACAGGTACTGCCAAGGTACAGGCTCCCCGAGAACCACGTTCCCACACCTGTCTCGATGCCCCAGGATCCGTGCACCCCCCGTGCCCCGGTTGGGATAGGCCTGGGTATGCCAATACCGGGCCGATAATCTAGAGTGGATGGGATATCCTGGACCTAGCTTCACAGACGATTTTCTCCCTTTCTCAGGGATTGGGTAAAGATCGATCTACCGGGCGGGTGACACCAATTGTTTAGCGTTCTACACCTCCTATTGTCGCTGGGTGACCGGTAACTTCCATATGCGGACCCTGACCTGGTCGAAGGCGGTGTCCGATGGGCCCCGCATACCCCTGATCGAGTTCAAATCCGGCAGGGTCCACAGCGCCACTATCGATCCGTCGCTCAGGCTATCCGTGGTCCCATAGCCGATCTGGTTTACGAAACCGATAGACGAGCATGTTCGTGGAGAAAAGATCGTGGTCAAGGTTCAGCGCCCCGCCCTGGGTCAGGCCTTTCCAGCCGCTGTCGTAGTCGGGTTCCCCAATCCCTGCATCGCCCTTCTCGCCCCGGGATCCCTGTGGTCCCTCGGGATCCTGTGGACCGGGCGGGCCCTCCGTTCCGAGGAGCTCCACGACCCCTAAAAGGTCGAGAAAGGCTATCGCTCCCAGTATTATTACTACCACCCAGAGTGCTCCGACCGATCCATCCATGGTTACTACTCGAAAATGGTTGCATCGGAGTACCTTTCAGTTGCATGGCAACCGGGTGGTAAACCTTGAGAGACCCTGGGAGGACTGATTTCGATAAAGTTTTATGATTCCGGGTTTTACAAATCCCCGTGAGAATAGCGTTTGCCGCAATATGCCTGCTTCTTATACTCGAATCGGTTGCTTTGGCTCATGCCGAAGATGACGATAACACCATCGACCTGCTCTACCTCTGCGGCAACAGCTGGTTTTCAGGCGGATACCGGAGGGACCTGCTGATCCGGCCAGACCCGGCCATTGAAATACTCGCCGTCCAGACGGTAGCCCCCTTTGACATATGGAAGGGAACGATACAGCCCGGGCAGGTTAACCGGAAACTCAGGATCTACATGCCCCGTAACTACGACCAGCTGATTAACGAGCACGACCTGGTGGTGCTCCACGACGTTTGTCACGCCCACCCCGAGGAGGCCGGGGTCCTATTCGACCGCAAGTGGATAAACTGGTTCATCCAGGGGGTCCAGGACGGAGATATGGACCTGTCAATGTGGGGCGGGGACTGCTGCTGGGGCGGGCAGGGCGAGCAGGTCAACCCCTCCTGGGAGGAGACGACCCTGGCAGCCATCCTCCCCTTCAACCCCCTGGCTGGCTACAACCCCCAGTCCTTCACCGGGTCCTATATGAAGCCCGCATTCGTGGATCCGACCCATCCGCTGAACCGCCTGCCCTGGGATGAATCTCCGGGTATCGGGGTCCTAAACGCAGTGACCCTCAGGCAGGGTGCAACCCTGGTGGCGAACGCCGCCGCCAGGAAGATCTCCTACCCCTGGATCTCATGGTGGGAACAGGGAAAGGGCAGGGTAACGGGCGAGACCCAGGTATTCTACAGCATCGGCGGTGGGGGCGCGATGCAGGAGGAGTGGGACTGGTGGCAGGACTTCCTCATCTACCTTGTCTACTTCGGCGCCGGGAAGGAGATCCCGGAGGATATCTACCGTGCACACAGGTTGCGCAACGAGATCAACACCCACATCGCAAAGAAGTCCATGCTGGTATCGCTGCTTGAGTTCGTCGAGAAGGTCGGGGCCTCCACCATGAGCCTCTACGAGGGACTAGACGACATAGATGCCCTGGAGGAGGTCGCGGAGGAGCACTACAGGAAGGGGGAGTACGATGAGGCCTCGGACGTCTTCGAGGATGTACACCGCGAGTGGGACCTTCTCAACGTCAAGGCCGCGAAGCTCAAGAAAAACGCCCTTACCTGGATCTACCTGATAGAGTGGCTCATAGTCTCCAGCGCATCCCTTGTCACGGGGGTGGTTCTCTGGTCGCTCATGATCAGGCGCAGCCTCTATAGGGCCGTTGGAACCACCCGCCTCGAGTGAGGTACCTGAAACAGATATCTACATGATGGTCTCCGGGCATGCATGGAAAAGATTCACCCCGAATACCCAGCACCGGAGGAGATCGATGAGTGGTGCGAGGCCATTCTCACGGGCGCCCGGGGGCGGGACCTAGCCGTCAAGCACCTGGACGATCCATCGTATGCCTTCCAGCTCGGGGTACGGCATACGGACGGGAACAACTACCTTGCATTTGAGTCGCGGGGAAGGGAGACATTCTACGGCTACTGGCAGCCCGCCACCGCTGGACCAGCCCCCGTGCTCTTCCACCTGCCCGGATACGGGGCGGAGATGAGCGCCCACCCGGAGCTCGTCCAGGAGGGCTTTAACGTGCTGCACATCAACCCCCAGGGCTATGCCACCCCCACAGGACCGAGCATGCCCGAGAGGACCTGGCCCGTTTTACCGGATTCCGTCAAGAGCCTCGGGAAGGCCGGTTACGTTAACTGGCTTGAGGATGCCGCCTCAGCCGTGTCCTGGGCCCTGTCCCTGGACGTCGTGGAGCCAAAGCGATTCGCCTTCTTCGGCAGCAGCCAGGGGGGCGGTACATCCCTTCTGATGGCCAGCATATTCACCGAAACGGGAATCAGGGCGGTGGCAGCAGACGTACCCTACCTGACGAACTTCCCCCTGATGTACGAACAGGATGATCGTGGAGCATATGCTGGTGCTTTCGGTGCGATGGAAACGGCAGAGGGGAGCGGGGAGGAGTGGCGAGCCCTGGGCCTCATAGATACGGTCTCGCACGTGCACAGGTTGAATATGCCCGTATTGCTGACTGCCGGAAGCCTGGACACTGCCACCCCACCGGCCTCGGTTTACTCCCTCTTCGGGTTGCTTCAGGGAACCAGGTCCTACACCCTCATGGATGGCGTGGGACACCGGTACACGACCCCCTTCCTCAGGCTGGCGAAGGCCTGGTTCAAGCTCTACGTGTAGAAATCCTACCCCATTACGCCAATGTCCCGGAGGTACTGGACGGAGTCGACCACCCGTTGGTGGGTATCCTCGATGCTCAGTCCGCTTATGCCCTCGATCTCAAGGGTAAAAGGACCGTGAAAACCCCGTCCATTGAGGATCTCGAAGAGCCGGGGGAAGTCGACTATTCCTCGACCGATAATGGGGAAATGCCCCTCCTTGAACCCGCCCTCCGTGTCCTTGAGATGAATGCTGGCTACGTAATCCTTGACCCTCTCCAGCTCTGCAATTGCGTCCAGGCCCCTGTTGTAGTAATGCAGGTTCGCGGGGTCCAGGTTCAGCCTCACGTTTGGATGGTCCACGGCGGTCATTGTCGCAAGCATCTGGTCCCCGTTCTGGCAGAGGTCCGGGTGTGTCTCCATGGAGATCACGGCATGGTGTTTTCCGGCGATATCGCCCAGCTCGACGAGCTTCTCGTAGGGCTGGTTTCCCCGGAGGCCACCCGACCTAGTGGAGCAGAAGATGATCCCGACGTCCATCTTCCGGGCCGTGTCCATGGTCTGAAGGAGGGTATCGACCTCCTCCTGGACTCCGAGGTTGACCCTGGCGATGAGGGAGGTGGCCGTCAGTCCGTGTTCCTTCAGCTTGGCCATCATCTCGTTGATCTCTCCGGGCTGGGGAGGGGGAATCTCCACGTTATCTATCCCGGCTTTCGGCAGGTACTCGAACGCGAGGTGCCGGTGCTCCCTGTAGGAGCCCGGTCTCGAGGCAATTACGTTCATCGTAATAATCCACAACCGGGCCTTTGAAAAGTTTGTTCACTCGGGTGAATCAGGTGGGCTCCTCGTCGAGGCCCGGCATGTATTCGGGGTTCAGGGTGTGCATCTGGGCGTCAACGGACCGGAGCCACCCCTCCAGCTTCTCCAGGAGCTCCGATGCCTTTCCGGGCATCTTCCGGGACAGGTCCACCTCCTCGCCCAGGTCCTCCGCCAGGTTGTAGAGCTCGATCCTCTCGGGATCATAGTGCTGTATCAGCTTGTAATCGCCCGAGCGTATGGCGGCGCCCGGCATCCTGGCCTCCTGCGGGTAATGCGGGTAGTACCAGTGAAGGTCGTGTTCCCGCCACCCCGGGGTTTCGGTCAGCAGGGGCAGCATGCTCATGCCGTCGACGACCTCGTTGGAGATTGTTCCCTCCCCCGCCATCTCGATAATGGTGGGGTAGAGGTCCTCACCGGCGACCTGGGCATCACAGGTCCTGCCCTCCGGAACGTGACCGGGCCACTTCACGATCAGCGGAACCCTGATCCCCCCCTCGTAGAGGTATGCCTTTCCCTCCCGGAGCGGTGCGTTGTTTGTTGCAACGTTTGCCCCCCCGTTATCGCTGGCGAAAATTACCGCGGTGTTGTCCGTCAGTCCGAGCTCATCCAGAGTTTCCAGCAGGCGACCGAGATTGCGATCGACGTTCTCGATCATCGCCGCATAGATCGGGCTCTTCTGGGAACTATCCACCTTCATTTTTTCCGTGTACTTCTCTACCAGGTCGGCAGGTGCCTGGAGAGGCGTGTGTACCGCGTAGTGCGGCAGGTAGAGGAGGAATGGATCTTTCCTGTTATCCCTGATGAACTTGATCGACTCGTCGGTAAGTCGATCCGTCAGGTACTCACCCGGTTTTCCACCCTTCAGGGTGGGGATCTCGGTGTTCCATTCCCGGTCCACCCTGTAGGGGAACCAGTAGCTCGGCGGGCTGCCGTGTGAGTGCCCCGCAACGTTCAGGTCGAACCCCTGACCGGTTGGCCAGTACTTTGGATCGATTCCGACGTGCCACTTCCCTATGCTCGCCGAGGTGTACCCCGCTGGTTTTAAGGCGTTGGCGATGGTAACCTCATCCAGGGAGATGTACATCCGGTCATCGGGTGGTATGATCCTGCCGTGGTCGGGGTAGCGGTGCCTCTCTATGGCGGTGATGTGGCCGGTGAAGCGAAGGCGCGCAGGGTTCTTGCCCGTCAGAAGGGCCGCCCTGCTTGGAGAACATACCGGGCAGGCGGAGTAGGCCTGGGTGAACCTCATGCCCTGGGTGGCAAGACGATCGATGTTCGGCGTCTCGTAGTAGGTGCTTCCGTAGCATCCCACGTCCATCCACCCGAGGTCGTCCACGAGGACCACAACGAGGTTGGGTCTTTCGTTCATCGTTGACATACACCTAATCCAACGGCCCATCTTTTTCAATCTTTCAAGGGCAACCGGTTGCCGGAATCAAAAGAATTGGATTCTCCGCATACCCCAAGTTAACAACCAGTACGGGGAGCCCTAGGGTAGCAAAGGGTTGTCCCCCAAATTGGTTTGCCACTCCTATGGGCACGCTCGGAAGTAAATCGGGCTCGACCAGGCGCAGTTGCCATCCATCTGCATGGCCTTTACCCAGTAGGCGTGGGGTCGGTCCGTGGATTTATCCCTGAAGTCGAACCTGAGCGATTCCGGACGGCCATTGGGCGAGGAGATGGAGAATCCCAGTGTCTTGTTGAGGCCGCCAGCATCGAAAATGGAGGGAGACTCTATCAGCTTAGAGATATCGACCTCCCTCTCCATTCCGTTGGACCGATAACTGATCTGCTCTGCCCCGGGGGAAACCCTGAGGAAAACCCCAACCGAGTCACCCGATGTCGTGGATTTGATGGACACCTCGCTCGGGGATCTTCTCTCGGCGATATCGCCCGTTCGCCAGAAGCCGAACGGCACCATATCCGTGATTTTCCCACCGGTTACCGACAGCTCAGCATTCCACCGTGCCCTCCTGTTCCGGCTCCTAACCCTCAGCCCGGACCAGATCACCCTTATCCACCCACCGTCCCGGTCCGTCGGTACCGGTTGATCGTGAACAACGACATCATCCCTGAAAACCTGGACATCGAGGAGGGGCGATGTGCCCACCACTTCCACCGATAGCTCGATTGGTCCATCACCATGGATGATGTCCCCCATCACGTATTTCCCGGACCGGACGTCCAGAACAATCCTTCGACCCGTAGTGGCGTAGCAGTGCCTTGCCCTGAGCGCTTCCCAGAGGCACTGCCTGTTCAGCTCCTCGGCATATATCCCCGTCAATCCCCCCGACATGTCCAGCCTGACGGTTCCCCGTACGCCGCCGCGCCTGAGGGGAGGGGACCACCCCGGGCGGCCGGTATGGTCATCGCTGCCCGCGACTATTCCGAAGGTGTATCCCCTCCTGAGGGCATCCCCCACGAGCCACTCGAAACTCCCGTGGCAGGAATAGATCTCGATGAGGCCGCAGACTTTGGGGTCCCAGTAATCCAGGTTCGCGTGACGACCACCGACGTGGGCAACTGCCATCGCATCTTCCTCTCCGAGCTCCCCCCATAGCCTTGAAATCGGAGAATAGTCCTCGGCCCTCTGCTCCGGGATCTGCCAGAGGGAGCTCCGCCGGATCGGCCTGTCATCCTCGAGGTACATGATGTTGTGGTCGCCTCCCAGCGGGGTGGGACCGGACCACTCGAATCCCAGGAAAGTTGCGAAGCGCCCAGGTTCGTTGAACTCCCTGGTCCTCCTGCAGACCTCCTCCCAGGAATCATCAGTCACCTGGAAGTCATTTCCCTGCCAGCTGCACGCATCGACCAGGGCCCTGTCCCTGGCGTATGAGAAGTACTCCTCCACCGTTCCCGTTCCGATGGCATCCTGTGTCTGTCCGTGGAGGTCTGCCCAGTATACCCCAGTGGATCCCCTGGAGACCACCACCGGGTTGCTAGCCCCGGAAAGATTTCCATGGACCAGTCGGATGCGGAACGACCCCTGTTCGCTGAAAGTCAAGGTCCCCGCGGATGCTACCCCTCCCTCTATCCTGACTCTTCCCGGGAAGGGATCGATTGGCGGGTCGCACTCCATCTCGATCTCACCCGAGAATTCCTGCAGCGGATTCCCCCATCCGTCCAGGACCCTGACCCGGATTGGAACCTCCTGCCCGGGTTCCGCCGTCGTGGGCAGAATCGCATCCAGGGAGGCGGGTTCACCCGGGATAATCCTGATGGACGGATGCTCGGATATGGGCCTGTACAGCCTCGTCCCGAAGGGATCGGCCAGGACCCTGAACTCGTGCTTGGTTTCGGGGAAGGTCTGCAGCTCCCATCCCGGGCACCCTTCCGAACGGTCGCCTAGCACCAGCTCGATCCTCTCCCCGGGGGCGAGGGACCCGTCGTACACCCTGGCTATGAGTGCTCCCCTCCAGGGCCTGACCCAGCGCCAGGGGTCATAGCTCACATCGATCCTGGCATTTCCATCTGTTGAGGCGGATACGTATCCTGGGTCGCCCGGTGATGTGCACTGAAGGAAGCCTCCATCCGACATGTCACGCTGCGCGACCAGTATGGATCCGCCGTCGTCCATGCCGAACCTGCCGGACACGTAGGTTATCGTCCAAGATCCCCCCTCCCCTGCCCGGAAACTGCCGCCCGGTCGTATGATTGCCTCACCGAGATCCTTGCCAAATGATTCCATGCAAATCAACCTAGTTCATCTTTCGGAGAATTTCGTCTGCCCGACCTGGGAGTAAAGCCTCCTCCGCACCATCAGGGTCCAGAGGACCGCGCCCGAGAGGAGGAGCGTCGAGGTCACCACGCACCACTCGAGGACGTATATCCACAGCAGAGCCCTGTCCTTCTCCGCGAGCCCCGTCTCTACCAGCTCGCTCTGCCTCTCCCTGGCCCGCTCCATCACCACCAGGCTCTCCTCGTATTCCTCCCCGAGGAAGAGGGCGCTGGCCTCCGATTTCAGCTCGCTTATCTGGTCCATTTCATCGTACAGCCTCTTCACGCTTCCCCCGAACTGGTCGATGAATGACAGGAGCGATGTCAGTATCGCGCCGTGGGTCTGGTATTCGCTGAAGTAGGACGTGAGCCTCCGGAACATGAGGTGGTCTCCCGGCAACTCCCTGCCCGCGGTCCTGTAGACCATGTATATCATCGCCTGGGGGAAAAGTGCCCAGTTCTCCGCCCAGGGCATGACCCCGTTGGGGAACTTGCTGGCGAAACAGAGGACCGAGCCCCCGGCCTCCCAGTAGGTCATTAGCGGCCACCGGGATGGGTTATCAGTGACGGCCCATACCCTGGACCCCTCCCTGGGGAGCTGCAGGTCGAGGTTTGCCAGGGGTGGTGATGACTCCCAGGGCAGGGCGCCCATCAGTACCTCCCCCCCATCCTCCACCACGACCCTGAATACCCCGTAGACGTAGTACTCGGTGGAGGTTCTCGCCGGGAGGACATCGGCCAGGGTCGTGATGGACCAGTCCAGGTCGATCTGGCTTGGCTTTCTACCTATGCTCCCCAGCCAAAGGAGACCGACCCTTTCCTCAACACCCATCCGCATCCACTCGATCCACTCCGTCGTGAAAACGGTCCGGTCCGCATCGCTGAAAAGAATCAGGTCATAGCCCCTGAGCAGCGTCTGGTAATTCCTCGGCATGTAGATCCGCAGGTTCCGGATGGCCCTCTCCCTGCCCCCCAGGTACCCGGGCCTGGTTGGGACCAGGGTTGCCCGTATCGCCGGGTCGGTCTGGATGATGACGTAGCTGTTGAAGCCCCCGTACTGGTCGACCACATCCCCGAACAGGATGCCCCGGACCCTACCATCCGGGTCCAGGCCTGTCACCAGGCCCAGTTGACCTATTACCAGTATAGTCAGGACGAGTAAAAATTTTCGTATCATGTACTCGGTGCATCCGGGTACGTTGAAAATATATCTGTACCCCTAAACCCCGTGAAAAACATATTTCTCCTTTACTAGAAGTGGAATTGGCAGGCTAGTGGGGAGATGTTGATGGAGACGGGATATCGGAGTGGGTCTGCGAGCTAAACGGGAACAGCCACCCCGAGACCCAGGTATACTGCCTAACGATGAACGGGAAGTTCCCGGCCAGCGCGTGGTGGCCCGAGTACTTCCACACCGCATTTCCTGCCGGATACCAAGCCAGCCAGGGGTGGTTGAAATCCAAGGCGGCCTACTCTAACTCCATGTTCTTCCCGATCGCCGAGGCGGGCATCCTGATAACCGTCGGGCTGGTTGCAGCCCGCATTCTGGTGGCTATCCCCGCCTTCAAACGCTTCCGATGACCGTGGTTCGTCCCGGCCACGGGAAAGGGCCCGACTGGCAGTCCTTAAGTCAGATGCCTCGAGGAACCAAGAAACGCGGAGCTTGGTGGATTACTCCTCCTGGACCGAGGAGCCACCGCTTTTCTTGATGTTCCCCATCGTCGGGTTGCCTATGTAGTAGAGGTGACTGCCGCCGCTCAGGTCGCCATCGATCCTTCCGCTGACCCTTACCGTTGCCCTTCCCCCGCCGCTCATCTCAATTTCCAGTTCCACCACCTGGAAATTTGACAGGTGCATTCTACTGCCACCTGAGGACTCGGCCTGTAGCCTATCTGCGGATCCATCCATCTGTATAGAGCTGCCACCGCTCAGATCCATCCTGAATTCCTCCTGGGCGCCGAATCCGCTGACAGTTGCATCGGACCCGCCGGAGAGCTCCACCTCGACCAGCTCTGGCATCGTTATATCGACCCTCAGCTGGAGCCGGTTATAGGTGGCCGACTTCATCCCTACCTTTAGCTTGCCTCCGCTCTTGGATACCAAAACGCTGTCCAGCACGTTTTCGTTTGCGGTAATCGATATGCTGAACTCGCTTCCCCTTGTCACGTTGGCCTCGAACCCCCACCCGATATCCAACTGATTAAAACCGGTGAACTCCCTCTTCTCAGTTGCCATCTCCTCTGATCCCTCTATGGACCCGTTTATGCACCCGAAAATCAGGGAGGTCATGAGTACCACGGAAAATACGATAGCACAGGAGACCTCCTCTTTTAAACTCCACGATACCAAGGTGTTCGCCCCGAATTGGTATCAGAACCCCGCTTAAGGCTTTTTACCCTCCCGAACATGGAATAGATTATTCATGACAACATCCCTTTTCTCCCCGATGGTCTACATCCCCTGGAGGAGGATAGGTTCGTGGAGCTGTCGCCGGTGCGGCCTGTGCTGCGGATTCAACGTCATCCTAAAGCCCATCGAGAGGGACGGGCTCCTGGCCAGTCTTGGGCAAAGGGCGATTGGTGGGAGCGGGGGCAGGCCCACCGTGAAGAGGAGTGATGGCGTGTGCGTCTTCAGGCGCTCCGATGGTGATAGATTCCGCTGCCTGCTGCAGGACACCGGTTTGAAACCATCTGCCTGCAGGACTTTTCCCTTCCTGACCTCCCCCGAACCCCTTCGGCGGAGGACGGCCGGGGAATCACATTACCAGTTCGGAGACAGACACCTCCACATATACGCGAACTCCGCCTGCCCATCCATCCGGCTGGGACGGCCATCAACCGAGCTGGAACAAAGGGTCCTACCCGAGGTTGCAGAGATATCATTTTTCGGCAGGGAGGACCAGGTTGCGACCACGGGCGAAAATTAACGTTGTGAGGCTGGAATGATGAGGATAGTAGACTGCCAGAGCCACGTCTTCCCGGGTGAATACATCGATTTCCTCGCCAGAAACCCGGGTTTTCCCAGGGCCATCCTCGATGGCGAGGAGTTCGTCATACAGTGGGGGGATGTGCAGAGGTTCAAGCTCAGGAGTGAGACCTACTCCACCCGGCGCAAGCTCGGGGACATGGACCGGTCCGGGATCGATTTTGCGCTTCTGAGCACCAACATGCCGGGACCATGCAGCCTGCCCGGGGAGCTAGGCGTCCCTGCCGCCCGGGCACTCAACGATTCCCTGATCGGCACCATGGACGAACACCCCGAGAGGTTTGGAGTCCTCGCGGGTCTGCCCTGGAACAACCCCCGGGCTGCGGTCGAGGAGATCGAGCGTGTCCACGGGCTGGGGGCCTGCGGGGTCGTGCTCTACTCCCACATCGGGGGCGAACCCGTGGATGGTGCATCCTTCGAGCCCGTCTACGACCGTGCCGAGGAACTAAAAATGCCCATCGTTCTCCATCCCACCGTGCCCACCTGGGCGGAGGCCGTAAAGGATCACTCGATGATCACCATGATGGCCCTCCAGGTGGACACCAGCTTCGCCCTCCTCAGGCTCATACTTGGTGGGGTGCTCGATAGACACCCGGATCTCAGGGTGGTCATGCCCCATGCCGGGGGGGTGCTGCCATACATGATGGGTCGCATCGAGCACCAGACCGAGGTCCTGGGACGGGGAAGGGACCACATCACCAGCTCCGTTGCCTCCTACCTGGAACAGGTTTACTTCGACATCGTCTCCCCGTCAAGCCAGGCCCTCAAGTTCGTTTACGATTTCTCCGGGGCTGACAGGCTGGTCTTCGGCACCGATCACCCCTGGGTCGACCCCCGTGTTTTCCTGGACCTGGTGAACGCCATGGACATTCCAGGGGAGGAGAAATCACAGATTCTCGGGGGAAACGCCAGGGATATTTTCCACCTGGTGATATGATCGGGGTGGTGAAGATGGAAACCGTGGAGGAGATAAAAAAAGTTCCCGTTTCGGGATCATGGGACGTCATCGTGGCCGGGGCCGGGGTCTCCGGCGTTTTCGCTGCAATTGCCTCTGCCCGGAAGGGGGCGAGCACGCTCCTGGTAGATCGCTTCGGGTCTCCCGGGGGCAACATCGGGCCGGGCCTGATCGCGGGGGGCAGCCTCAGCGGCTGGCCGATTCCGCACATGTACAGGGGGCCTTTCTTCGGGATACCCAGGGAGTTCATCGAGCGCCACTCGGAGCTTGGGGGAGGCTCGGTACCGCCATACAAGAAGAGCCACTACCTGAGGGACTCAAACATAGCGACCCACGTGTTGTTCGAGATGCTCGAGGAAGATGGCGTCGAGCTACTCCTGTCCACGTATGCATGCGACCCGATTCTGGAGGGTAAGCGGGTCAGCGGGATATTCTTGGAGAACAAGTCCGGGCGGTCCGCCGCGATGGCCAGGGTGCTGGTCGATGCAACGGGTGAGGTGGATATTCTTAGGCGGGCGGGGGCCCCGGTCATACGACCCGAAAGGGCCTACAACGAGATCGACCAGCATGCACCCACCGGAATGGGAATATACTTCGTCCTGGCTGGTGTCAGTTGGTCCGAATACGAGGAGTTCAGGTCAACGTGCCCCCCACCCGGGAGGGAGGACCTCTCCTGGGCAGAGGAGGTGCTCGGCCGAACCCCTCCCCCCTGCCTGGTATCCAGGGCCAGGAGGGCATGGGAAGACGGTGAATTCAGGATGGTCCAGGAGGTGGAGGGGCTTGGACATATCGGCTTCCACGGCACCCTGAAGGAAGTACCGGGGGAGGAGGGCCTTGCGGGGGCGATGTTCAACCTCAAGACCAGGTGGATCGACGCGGAGACCCAGGCCAGGGTTGATGCGGGGGATGGTCACCAGGTCTCCCTGCTGGAGGCCCGCCTGCGGATGTACATATTCGAGCTCTCCCGCTTCTGGAGGAAATACGTCCCAGGCTTCGAGGATTCCTACCTCGCCTACGTAGCGCCCTTCCTCGGCTCCCGTGGCGGTCCCTGTGCCGAGGGTGACTACGTGATGACATACGAGGACCTTGAGTCGGGCAGGAGGTTCCCCGACGTCCTCTACGTTTTCGACCACGTCGGTGAAGGCCTGAAATCCGCATACAGGGGGAAATGGACGGACCTGCCCTACAGGGTGCTCCTGCCAAGAGGTCTGGAGGGGGTGCTCTGCGTCGGCAGAAACGCATCATGCCGCCCCGACACGCTTCTCAGGAGCAGATCCATGGTCATGCACATGGGGGAGGCGGGTGGCCACGCCGCCGCACTTTCTGTGGCAAATAACGCCACCCCGAGGGAGCTTGATGTAAAACTCCTCCAGAAAAGCCTCCTGGAGGCGGGATATTACCTCGGCAGCATAGAGAGGCTCGTGGAACTGGGACTTAGCAGCCCTCCCCGCTGATTAGAAGGCAAGATCCACCTCGGGTGAAGAATACCACAGGGCACCCCTGCTCCCCTAGATCGTTCCAGGTATCCTATGGTTGTATTGATCCCTCATTATTCTTAAAAACCAGTCCTATACAGTTACTGGGCATACTTCAAAAATCGAGTCTATCCACCATCCCCGGGTTCTTACCAAGTGGAAAAAACATGATAACAGCTGTCTATTGATCTGCCCTTGCCTTGCGGATATTCTCACTCCATTACCATCGTGGTCACCGAGCCCGGTAGCTCCCCGGGTCTGACCTCAATCTCCCTGCCAACTCTCTCCACCTGATCCCTCAGTGAGGTGAAATCCTCCACGGTCGACAGCCTCGAGAAGCCCGTTCCGTGGCCGGGGGTCCTGTAGTGCATGGGGATGACCATGCCGGGCGAGATCCTGTCAGCCACCTCGCTGGCCGTCTCGGGCCCTATGGTGTAGAACCCGCCAACGGGGATGAAGAGAACGTCCACCCCTCCCAGCGAATTAAGCACATCCTCGCCCAGTTCATGGCCCAGGTCGCCCATGTGGCAGAGCCTGGTTCCATCCATCTCGAACAGGTATATCGAGTTCTTCCCCCTCATGCCTCCCTCATCGTCGTCGTGGTAGGACGGAATTCCCCGGACCTTCACGCCGGCGATTGTCCTCTCGCCAACGAATCCCACCAGGACCTCCGCACCTGGCTTTGCGGTCTTCCCCACGTGGGAGTGGTCCCTGTGGCCGTGAGAGCAGAGGACCAGGTCCGCCTCCGCCTCGGGGTCGGGCAGGCCAATTCCCGTAAAGGGGTCCGTCACCACCTCCGCGTTGCTTCCCACGATTTGAAAGCACGCGTGGCCGAGATACCTTATCTTCACCATTATCCCTCCCACCGTAACCAATTTTCGATCCTGATAAGCCTTTCCCGGCAGGTACCAGATCAGGGCTTTGCCGGTTCATGTGCCCGCTTTATGAAGGGGTTGTCGGCGGGTTCCTTGCCCCCGTAGAACCAGAATATCGGCAGGACCTTGAGCTTCTGGTTGAAGCTACCGGGCTCCCGGTTGCTCAGGACCAGCTCGGCCCTGGTCGGGTGTTCCCTGTAGGTTGAGTACGTGTGCGCGATGAGGACCCTGTCCTTCATCACGAGGACTGATGGATATGACCAGCGTCCGTGGGAGTCCACCCCGAGAACGTGCTCCCTCTCCCTCTCCGGGGCCGGGGTTCCTGGTTCGAAGGATATCTCCGCAGGCCTGACGGGGCGTATCGGCCCGGGTTCGACGCGGGTCTCCTCGTGCATGGATTCGACGTTCTGGAAGAACTCCCAGATGCCCCCGCCATCCCTGCTGATTGCCGACGATATCCTGGTCCTGTTGTACCCCCGCCTGACCTCCTCCTCGCTCTCCTGGTTCCACACGCACAGCAGGTGCCCGTTGGGAAGGGTCCTGATCTGGCACGGGGCTGTGGAGGAGGCGAGCTGGGTCGGTGTCGGGCGGGTCCACGTCTCCCCGTTATCGTAGGACCAGGACTGGAAGAGCCTCCCGAGGGCGTTTCTCATGAACATCAGCAGCTTTCCGGGGGTGACCTCGGTCACTGAGGGCTCGTTGGTGTAGCTGTACAAGGCGCTCCAGTCCATCAGGATCATCAGCTCTCCATCCCTGTTTCGCTGCCAGGTCCTCCCGTCATCGTCAGAGAAGCACACGTAGGAGCACGAGAAGTGGGGGTCAAAGAAGTGTGCCGCCGTGGACACCCAGTGCCCCCGGACCAGCTTCCCCGAGTTCGGCGGCACCTCGTTGTTGGGTCCAGTGGACTGGCCGAAGGAAATGTAGACGGGGAGGATGATCCTGCCGGAGGATGTGCGCAGCAAGACGTCCTGGTAGGCGTGCGTCCCGATTCCCTCGGGGGTTATCATCACTGGGGCCTCCCAGGTCTCTCCGCCGTCCTCCGACCTCCAGAACGCCATCCGGGAGCTTGCCCGCGGGTTATCGGGATCCCTCCTCATCGCCGCAAGCCCGACGCCCTCCCCTGACAGCCGCGTCAGGGAAGTTCCTCCCCCTCCGACCGGGTTGCCGTTGACGTCCCTCCGGTTGAATGGTTCGGACCATTTGATCCCGCCATCCTCTGAAACCGTGAATACATGGCCGGCCGCGTGGAGGATTCGACCATCCTCCAGCTCGGTGAAGGTCGATGAGTGAAAGTAGGGCGTCTCGTGTATCGCCAGTGCCATCTCAGGTAGTGTCATCGGGACGTTCGACATGTAAATCCCCGAGCTGATTCCGAGTTTAAGAATACGACGGCGATAATGCCACAGGTCGGATAACGGGATGTCTACTCCCCGTATTTCAGTAAACGGAAAAGCCCTTTGGACGGCTTGTAAATTTTGTCAGGGTATTTTTCGACGAGTTTCCAGACGCATCCGTTGACGGTTTTCGGATGAAAAGTGGAATCTGATGCCTGAATCTTTGAGAGCAGTTCTGACCAGCGCAGACCCTCTGGATGCTTCTCGAGCAACTCGAATGCTGTCGCGTTAATACGTTCGGTGACCTTGGATGATCGCATGCTTGGTTTTGGCGTCTTTCCCATACCAAAGCTTTTCAGCACCATTTTGATAAAAATACTGTTGAAAGCCAGCCCCGGATGGATGTGACCTCCCCGCTCCACGACCTTTAAACCCAGCCAGCCCGTCGCTCCCGGAACTTTCTCGAGGGTTCCGCGATCGTGGGGCGATGGCCATGACCCAATCCGTGTCAGGATTCCTGACAGCAATTTTAATAGAAGCGTAATCGATTTTCTATCCATGGGACGGTGGATTTTCGGGGCAATCCTTGGAGTGGGATTTCTTTTCGTACTCATGCAGTGCGGAAGTGCAGTTGATTTCGTCACCCTACCAAGTCCAACTAACCGCACCCTCAGCTCGCTATACATGGTAAATGAGAACGATGGCTGGGCGGTGGGCTACAGCGGCACGATAATAAGATGGAACGGAACCGATTGGCGGTACTCCCCCTCCCCGGTGAGTTCTATCCTCAGTTCCGTATTCATGTTAGGTCGGGATGAAGGATGGATCGTAGGGGGTTTCGGTACGATTTTAAGTTGGGATGGATCGTATTGGGCCCCTGTAGATAGCCCGACGGGGTGGGGAATTCACTCGGTTTCGATGGTCAGCTCGGGCGACGGATGGGCCGTCGGATATCGAGGAGCGATACTGCGGTGGGACGGGGAATCCTGGAGGCTGGAGTTGAGCCCGACCTGGGATTCGCTTAACTCCATCCAAATGCTGGACGAGGATGAAGGGTGGGCCGTGGGAAACAAGGGGACGATCGTCCACTGGAACGGCATCGAGTGGAGCAAGGTGGCAAGCCCAACGACGACCAATCTCTTTTCTGTAAGCATGGTAACCCCCAGTGCTGGATGGGCCGTGGGCAGAGCTGGCACGATATTGCGCTGGGATGGGGAATCGTGGAACCTGGTAGCGAGTCCAACGGCTAACGACCTCGGATCCGTCCACATGGTAAGCGAGGACGATGGGTGGGCCGTTGGTGGTGATGGGAACCCTCTCCACTGGGATGGTGCTCGCTGGGAGCTGGCGTCAAGCCCAACCGAGAAATTCGTTAACTGCATTTTCATGCTCGATGCCGACAACGGCTGGGCCGTTGGTAACGAAGGCACCCTACTGAGGTGGACTGGGGCCGCGCACGGCGGGAGAATTACGGTCGATCCACCTTCCATCGATTTTGGCGCGGTGCCGGTAGATTATCCCACCCAGTGGAACATCACAACCATTTCCAACAATGGGACGGAACCCCTTCGGGTTGAGTCGGTAACTCTTACCGAAGACGGCGAGGGAGTTTTCTCGTTCGTGGGATCGATATACGAAGAGAAGTTCTTCTCTCCCTCGGATTCTGTGATCGGACGGCTTTCATCCCCATCGGGGTCGGGCATAGGGGATCCTGCCTCACACCTAGGACCGTATGTGCTGGATCCCGGCGAGTACGTTCACGTATGGGCGAGTTATAAAACCGTGACCTCGGAGGTCGAGGACTACAGCGGCGTTATTGAAATCGTGAGCGATGATCCCTTCGACCCCGTAATAGAGGTTCAGCTATCCGCCAGCGGCGCGACTAATTCCATGGCCTCCACCCTCTCTTATGTCGAAACCCAGGTTGCACAGGAACAACACACGTTTCCCTTTACAGAATCGATCCACCTAAATGCCGCGGTGGTCTCATGTGATGTTTTCAGCGAACACAATGTCGAGGACTTCATGGTGAAAGCCTCGGAGGACATGCGGGGGATCGTCGTCGGAGGAATTGTGGAAGATCCCGATTTCCATGCGAAGGTAATCGTGGAAGTTGATTACACTAACTCGTCGGAGAAGCTCGCCGTCATCGACATAGTCGTACCCCCCTACCCGCCACCTGGTGCTACAATTAGTACCTGCGATTCCTTCGGGGACCTCGTCGATTACTTCGATGACGGCGAGGCGGTGTACGTAACGGGGACGGGATATGCACCTTCAACCGAGTATTCCATAGGCCTGGTGCCGGACTCCGAGCTATGGTTAACCGGAATGAACATCCGGGGATTACCGGGAACTGCCGCAAAGGTCAGCTCGAATTCGGAGGGGGTCATCCCACCGACGCTGCTCTGGGATAATCCAGATGCCCCCGGGGAATACGATATCGTGCTGGACATCATGGGCGATGGCATATACGACGGTGGGATCGATCCACTTGACAACAGCAGGATGGGGTCAACCGGCGGATTCGCCATCCACGAGCTTGGAATCTTCCCGCTCCTATTGGTCGGGGGCCTCTCGATCCCAGCGTTGAAGTGGAGGTCCAACGGGTAGGGCTTGAGGTCCTCCCAGATGGGTTTCATGTATCGTCCAACCCTTTCCCCTCATAGGTGGATCGCTAGCACGGCTAAATGTTTAAAATGGGAACAACCCTAGAGTCAGCAGATGGAATCGCTCCCCGGCGACCTGGCCCTGCTTTTCATCCTCCTCGTGATCCTTCCCTTCGCATTTGCGGGGGATGAACCCAAGGTCGACCCCCAGACCGGGCTCATCCGGATTCTATTCATCGGCGATTCCCTCATGGAGGCGGGGCACATAACCCCCTATCTATACCAGGACCCGATGGTGGCGCTGACCAGGGTCCCTATCTACATCACCACCGAGCTGGACGAGAGGTTGCTCAGGGTATATTTTCCCAGGCACCAGAGGCAGATCTACGAGGGTTACGACGTCATCATTCTCGGTGACGCCGGTGTCCATATCTTCCCGGCCAATGTTCAGACCTGGTTCAAGGACGGCGTGATCGAGAAGGGCCTTGGTTTTCTCATGGGAGGGGGGCCCCAGAGTTTCGGCGGGTTCAAGGCGTGGGGGCACCCCAGCTATGAGGGTTCGATTATCGCAGACATCCTGCCCGTGATCTGCCTGAGGGACTCGCCCTACGACCTGGGGGACTGGTTCCGCATGTATCCCGCCCCCGGGTACGAGGACCATCCCCTTATGAGTGGCATCCCCTGGGAGCAGGTTCCCCTATTCTGCCGGAACAGGGTCCTCCCCAGGGAGGGCTCGGTCGTCGTCGGCATCAGCGACCGGAACCCACCCGGAAGCCCGATCCTGACCTACATGGAGATAGGCGAGGGAGTCAGCGAGGCCTTCGTCTTCGACTGGGGGGGAAACGGGCCAAAGGAGTTCCACAGGTGGGACTTCGCCCCGGTGGTCACCAGTAACCTCGTCTACCAGGTTGCCAGGGTGGCGATCCCGGAGGATATCACCCTGATCATGCTGCTTCGCAAGCAGTTGATTAGGTACTTCTCCATGAGGAGGTACGTAATTTCCGTCATCGACTTCTCGGATAAGTTCGGTGCTAACCTCAGGAAGGCCGAGGCGGCCCTGAAGGAATCTGATGATGACAGGAAGAGGGTTATCTCCCTCTACCTGGACGGTGACCACCAGGGCAGCCTTGCAAGCCTCGAGGGAGCCATTGCCAACCTGGACATGGTAACCGAGCTGGCTCTTAAAGCCAAGGACGATGCCCTCTTCTGGGTCTATGCCATAGAGTGGTTCGTGGTCTCTGGCACCTCCATGCTCACGGGGGCCATCGTGTGGACCCTTATGGTCAGGAAATCGGCCTACCGCGACGTCGGTACCACCAGGTTCGCTGGAAATTGAGTCGGGGGGATAAAATATATTCGGAAAGGGGGATATCTCAAATTGGCAGATTAGACAAGAGGGTATCACATGAAACGCTATTTCGTTAAACCGGGTTCAAAGGTCGATCTCTCCAAACACGATCCCGATGATCGAAGTGCCTTCGAGGGCAACAAGAAAAAGGGTGAAAAGACCCTCAGGTCACTGATCGGCAGGATACGCGAGCAGCAGTGGGTCCTTTACGCCGAGCACAGGCACAAGATACTCATCGTCCTGCAGGCCATGGACACGGGCGGGAAGGACGGCACCATACGCAGCATATTCAGGTACATAGACCCCCTTGGGGTCAGGGTAGTTAACTTCAAGACCCCGACGGAGCCGGAGCTCGACCACGACTACCTCTGGCGCATCCACAGGCACGTCCCAGGGAGGGGAGAGATAGTCGTGTTCAACCGCAGCCACTACGAGGACGTCCTCATAGTCCGAGTCCACAACCTGGTGCCCAAGTCCATTTGGAGCAACCGTTACCGCCACATAAACGAGTTCGAGAGGATGCTATCCGAGGAGGGCACCACCATAATCAAGTTCTTCCTCAACATCAGCCCCGGCGAGCAGCTCAAGCGCCTGAGGGCCCGGCTCAAGAACCCGGACAAGAACTGGAAGTTCAGCACCCAGGACCTGGAGGAGAGGAAGCTCTGGCCCGATTACATCAAGGCCTACGAGACGGTGCTGAACAGGACGAGCACCGATTGGGCCCCATGGTACGTGGTTCCAGCAGACCGCAAGTGGTACCGCAACGTGGTCGTGGCGAATGTCATAGCCGATGCCCTCGAGGGCCTCAAGATGAAGTTCCCCGAGCCGAAGGAGGACCTCACCAAGATCAACCTCAAGTAGGGCAACGGCAGATTTTTCTACACTCTCCGCCGCCTGACAGCGGAGACTTGGTCTTGACCTTTACGGAGACTGAAACCGACCACTCGCCCATGACCAACCCGGATGGCGTTCTCGCGGTCCATGAAACCGATTACGGTCATTCCGTCAGCTGGGTCCAGCTGGCAGATGGCAAGATCCTGATGCTGTGCAAGGGGTCCGAATTCCACACATCTGGTGATGGCGGCATCACCTGGTCGGACGGGTGGAGGGGCCAATGCGAGGAGGGATGCGAGCTTGAAGACGCCCGGGCCCTGGTGAGGCTCGATGGCGATGGAGTAGGACTGGTCGCCGATTACCACCCCGAGGACTCCATAAACTACTACGACAAGCAGCTGGTATTTCGAAGGAGCTACGACGGGGGAAAGACCTGGTCAAAGGGCTCCGCGATCAACCCCCGTGGGCCGACCTCCTTCATCTGGCAGGATATGTTTTTGCGAACCAGCTCCGGAAGGATAATACTGCCGGTCTATCTGGCAATCGGTCAGGGCAGGTTCGTCAAGGAGGGCGCAGGCGTAGTCGGTGGATACGTGAACGGGAACTTCGTGTCGACGGATGCCCACTTCACGGATCCCCACTTCGGCGCCAGCTACGTCTGGTACAGCGATGATGACGGCGAAACCTGGAAAAGAAACAGGGACGGTGAGCTCTTCATCATCGTCAGGCCGGGTGGGCCCTTCGAGCCCACCTTCGAGCCATCTGTGGCGGAGGTCGAGCCGGGCAAGCTCTTCATGTTGATGAGGGCGAACCTGGGGCGCTACTTCCAGGCGTGGTCCTACGACGACGGCGAGACGTGGACCCGCCCCCAGCCCACGCAGCTCGCAGGAACCCACGCACCCGCGCAGGTTCGGACCCTGCCAAACGGTCACCTCCTCTGCGTCCTCACCCAGCAGGGCCAGGAGGAGATCAAGCGCGGATTCATCCGCACCCGCCTCTCCTCTGCCATAAGCCGTACCGGCGGGAAGCTGTGGGAGTTCTTCCAGAACGTCCAGTCGATTCACCCGGAGCCCTACGTCCCCCCGGGACCAATCGACAACATCCACCCCGAGGGGGTATTCTCCCTCACGGAGTCGGGGGGATTCGAGGGCGACGCGAGGTACATGACCTCCCTGCCCGTCGGCTACGGGCGGTTCTCCTACCCCTCGGTGCTGGTCCTGGAGGACAGGGTCCTTATCTCCCACACCTACACCTGGCACGACGAGATGGGGAGGAGAACGGGGGTCGCGGAGGGGAAGAACTCTAGGATCAAGGTGCTGCCCCTCTCCTGGTTCTACGGCGGCAGGGAGCCCTACGACAACCCCGACCTCGCCAGGCTCGAGGAGTCCGCGAGTCCCTGAACAGGGTATCCGGGAGGAGCAGCCCGATGCCGGAAGAGCTCACCGACCGGGAGAAGATGCGCAAGATACCCTGGTCCATATCCTTCAGCGCGACCTCCAGCGTATTCGGCGCCCTGACGCTCTTCGGGCCGGTCTTCGTGCTGTTCCTCAACGAGCTCGGATTACCCAAAACACGTATCGGCTTCATACTCTCACTCCTGCCATTCGCCGGGCTGCTGGCCCTATTCATCGCTTCATCGGTTGCCAGGATCGGGGTCAAGAGGGTGTTCGTCACCTTCTACCTGTTGCGGAAGATCGTGACCTCCCTGCTGATCCTGACCCCCTGGGTTCTCTCCCGCTACGGAAGCGAGGCCACCTTCATCTTCGTCACCCTGGTCGTTGGTGCCTTCGCCCTCTGCAGGGCCACGGCGGAGACGGCCATATACCCCTGGTTCCACGAGATCGTCCCCGAGTACTTCAGGGGCAGGTACCACGGCATCAGCCACATCATCGGGCTCCTCGCATCTGCCCTGGCCCTCGCTGCCGCGAGCTACGTCATGGATAACTTCTCCGGTCTAGGGAGGTTTCAGATACTGGTCGGGGCGGGGGTCGCCTTCGGCCTTCTCTCGGTGCTATGCGTTACCCAGGTTCCCGGTGGTGCACCACGCAGTATCGAGGGGAGGAAACACTTCGGGTCCATCCGCCAGGCCCTCGGGGACAGGGACCTCCTCCTCTACCTCCTGGGAATGGGGCTGGTCCTGCTATTCATCAGGACGGTCGTAATGTCATTCATACCCCTCTTCATGAAGGAACAGGTGGGCCTGACCAATGGCCAGGTGCTGCTAATCGAGGTTGGCAGCTACACGGCCGGCCTGCTCTCCAGCTACCTCTGGGGTTGGGCGGCGGACCACGCCGGCAGCAAGTCGGTTACCATCCTCGCCCTCTCCCTGATGCTAATCCTCCCCGTGTGGCTCATGCTCATGCCCCGAAACAGCCCTACCAGTTTCCTGCTGGCAGCAGCCGCCCTGGTCATCTCGGGCACGGCCTCAGCAGGCTGGCTGGTGGGCGACCAGAGGTTGCTCTACGTCAACGTCGTGCCATTCGAAAAGAGGACCGAGTACATGGCCATCTACTACGCCTGGATGGGAATAGTGGGGGGGTTCGGGCCCATCATCGCCGGGGCCTTCATCGACCTCTTTCAGGACCTGGAGGGCTGGTGGGCCTTTACAATAGACCCATACACCCCACTGTTCATCGCGGGGCTGGGATCGTTGGGGACGGGTCTATTCATACTTTCAAAAATCAGGGTTGATGGAGAGCTCGGCATAGGCAGGATAGTCGGCAGGGCCATTAAACGAGGGCGAATACAGTAGGGCCCGGGCACTGATCCCAGGGAATACATATCAGTGGAATCGTCTAACCAGTCCAGTGGCTAACTTCATGAAGGACCTCCACCTCCTGCTGTTCGAGCTATCCAGCGAAGACCGCCTCACGATACTCAGCATGCTCAGGGAGAAGCCCATGACCGTCACCGGGCTGTCAAGGGAGGTAGACCTGGCAGTACAGGAGACCAGCAGGCACCTCGCCCGCCTCGAGAACGTCGGGCTGACCGAGAGGAACCCGGATGGCCTTCACCACGTATCCACGTACGGCGAGCTGGTTACCAGGAACCTCCCCGGGCTTGACTTCATCTCCAAAAACAGGGACTATTTCTCAGCACATTCATTGAAAGACATCCCCCAGGAGTTCATCAACCGCCTGGGCGAGCTCGGGGAAAGCACAGCCGTTGACGATGTGGTACTTGGTTTCTATAACGTGAACAGGATGCTGAGGTCGGCGGAGAAATTCATCTGGACCATAACAGATCGTTACATCGTAAGCCACCTGCCCATATTCGTCGAGGCGACCAGGCGGGGCGTGGAGCTGAGGAATATCGAGCTTGCTCCCCTTGTGCCCGTCGTTCCCCAGGACGAAATCAAGGATGGCAGCTTACTGGACCAGGAACAGTTGGGGGAGCTCAGGAAGGGCAGAGAGGATGGCCGCGTTCAGGAAAACGTGCTCGAGAAGCTGGATATATACCTCTTCATGTCCGAAAAGGAGGTCGCCTGCCTGGCGTTCCCCCTGAAGTCAGGAAAGATGGACTACCTTGGATTCCGGTCCGAGGACGATAATGCCAAGAAATGGTGCGCCGACATCTTCAAATACTACTGGGGGATATCCACACCCAGGAGCGATCTGGTAGATGAGGCCATACGCTGGCTCATAAAAAACCAGGGCGCGCTGGATGCCCTCAGGGCAATCTACGAAGGGAAAACCCCCGATGGTGAGAAGGTCCTCGCGGAGTTATCGGAACACAGCCTGATTGTGGGGGAAAAAATTACGGTGACCGGGATCATGGCCCTGCTCAAGCTCTTTGGTAACCTCGATATCACTCCTTAGCGATTTTCGCGGCCTTCTTCCGGGAGGCCTTGGCGCTGCGCCTCATTTCCTCCACGCTCCTGGTTTTGATGCGGGCGGCCCCCTTCGTTGACCTGGTTCCCAGGGGTTTCTCCGAACCGAGCCTCTTCCTCGCCCGTCGGATCTCCTTCCTGAACTGGGGCAGCCACTCGGCCTGTGCCACCAGCATCTCGTCCATCATCTGCCACACCTCGGGCGGGTTGCAGACGGCACCAGTCAGTGGATCGTGGAGGGCCGCCTGCTTGAGCAGCTCCACATCCCCCTCGACGGCCGCCCTGACGGCCATCCGCTGGACCTGCACGCTGGAGTTGCACGTCGCCGCGCAGGCGAGGGGAAGATCGCCCACGACCGGGATGTTTACGCCGTTGCCGTCGACGTAACCGGGCACCTCTACTATGCAGTCGATCGGAAGGTTGGTGATAACACCCCCGTTCACGACGTTGAAGTAGCCCCGGTAGATCCTGCCCGTCTCCCTGGACTCGATAATGTAGCTGCCGTGCTCGCTTGACCTGTTCTCTGGCGAGTAGACGGGCGGGTCGGCCTCAAGCCAGTCGGGGTAATCGTTCTCGAACCAGTTGCGTGACTCCGTGCACACCCTGAGAAATCCCCCGGTTTCGCCGTTTATCCACCTGCTCAGGTCAACCCATTTCCGTATCTCCCTGCTTCTCTTTCTGTACCAGGGGACGTACTCGGAGACGTGGCCGTTGCTCTCGGTCGTGTAATACCCGAAACGCCTTAGCATGTCGATCCGGATCTTCTCGGTCCTGCTGTAAACAGGGTGCTTTTCGAAGCCCTCGAGCAGCCTGCCCGTCATTTCCTCCCCGCGGTGCTTGACCGAGATGTACCAAGTCTGGTGGTTAATCCCGGCCGCGATTATGTCCAGATCCCCGGCGGGTATCCCCAGTACCTCCGATATCTGCCTTATGCCCCCCTGTACACCGTGGCAGAGTCCGATCGTCTTAACCCCACCGAACTCGTTGCAGGCCCAGGTGTTCATCGCCATCGGGTTGGCATAGTTCAGGAAGAGACAGTCCCTCGCGGCCACCTCCCTGATGTCCCGGCAGAACTTGAGAAGCTCGGGGATGGTTCGCTGGGCGTACATTATGCCCCCGACGCAAAGGGTGTCTCCCACGCACTGGTCCACCCCGTACTTGAGGGGTATGTCTATGTCCGTCTGGAAGGCCTCGAGGCCTCCCACCCTCACGGTGCAGAAGACGTAATCAGCGTTCTCCACCGCCTCCCTTCGGTCCAGAGTGGACGTGAGCCTCGCATCCTTCCCGTTTGCCTCGACGTCCCGCCTGGCGAGGGTGGTGATCATCTCGAGGTTCCGCGGGTTGATGTCGGTGAGCGCGAACTCGGTGTCCTCAAGCTCGGGGACGGTGAGCGTGTCCTGGATGAGCCTCCGTGTGAACCCGATGCTGCCCGCCCCGATCATCGCGATCTTCAGGGTCAACCAATTCACCTTGCGGGTGCCGGTGAAAGGACTAGCTCAAGTCTCTTTCCCTCTTACTATTTTGATCCGAACCTGTCGTCCGACCTGATTTCCCTCAATTTCTCCACGCGGCTGGCAAGCCAGCCCATGCGGCTGACATCGGGGGCATCGAAATCCGGGACGAAGGGCTTGATGTCAAGGAGGGGCGTTCCGTCGATGACGTCTATGCCCCGGACGTGCATCTTGCAGCCCTCAACCCGTTCCAGCTCCACGATAGACAGGCCGATGGGGTTGGGGCGCCTGGGTGCCCTTGTCGAGAAAAGCCCCCTGATGGCATCATCAAGGAAAGGCTTCACCCGAAGCGAATAACCCTCTGAGAGGTGGAAGTGGTATATGAGGATTATGTGGGAGAAGCCATCGAGGTCCTTCAGGCCGTCGCAGAACTCGGGTCTGACCTCCACCTCACCCTTCGTCCCGCCAGCACCACCCGGCTGTATCGGCATGCCACCGATTTCCCTGAAGGGGGTTCTTATCACACCTATCGGCTTGAAGGTAATTACCACTTTTTCACCTCGACAGCAGCCTGGTGGTCTCGACCTCCCTGTAGATCCTCCTCCTTACCATGAGTGTCCAGAGCACGAAGCCAGAAACCATGCTGGCCCCGGACACCACCAGCCACTCTATAACGAAGATCCACAGGAGGGCCCTCTCCCTGGCATCAAGGGCCATCTCCACGAGCTCGGCGATCTCCTCGTTCCCCAGCCTGGCAGTTGATAGGGCCTCGGCGTACTCTCCCTCCATGTACTCTTTCTTCGCGTCGTACATCGTGCCCGAATCAAGCCTCAGCAGTTCCTCGTACAGGTCGCTCGTGTCCGCCCCGAACTTCTCCACGAACTCTATTACCCCGACGAACAGGTTCCTCCCGTTGTTGAAGTTCTGGAGCTCCCTCCTTATGTATATGGGGAGCAACACGTCCTCGGGAAGCTCACCCCCGACCGTGTACGTGATGATGTTTGCGAGTATGTCAACGGGGTACTTGTTCTCAGAGAAGCCATAGGTTGATCTCTCCCAGAATGGGTGGTCCAGGTCGTCCGCGGTTACCCAGCAGAGGCCACCCTGGCCCCCGAACTCCCAGGATACCATCCACGGCCAGCCGAATGGCACCAGATCGCCCCATATCACCGTCCCCGGCCGGGGGGTTAGCTGCCCGCACCCGTAGGCCCTGACGTTCTCCAGCCCGAGCTCGATGAAGGGGGTGAAGACTGGGGGTCTGTCCCTCTGGAAGATAACCCTGTAGTAATCATGGCCCCAGGCCCAGCTGTTGAAGTCCCTGGACATCTCGTGGGGAACCACCTGCTGAAGGTCACAGGACGCGACGCTACCATAGTGCGGGCCAAAGGTCCAGAAGGTGCCAAGCTCCCCCTCCTCAACCCCCCCGAGCATCAGGGAAACCTGTGTCCCGCTGAAGGGAGACATGTCGCAGTCGACGAAGAACAGCATAGAGAAATCGTACAGCAGCTCCCTGGTCCTGGGGAAGTACAGCCTGGCATACCTCTGGGCATCATCGTCTGGGATCTCCCGGGTCTGCAGGGGAACGTACTCGTAGAGGGGGTCGATTGCGCAGAGCGTGATAACGGGGCAGGGATATATGTCACCGGAGAGGAGGATCTTTGCCCTCCCCGCCTGCCCATTTACGGCTGGGGGGATGGCCATCAGCGCCAAGATAAGCAATGATGAGCTTACACGTTTCCTCATTTACCCCAGCTCTCGGGAGGGGCCCGGGTCTCCCCGTCGGTCAGGTAACCGAAATACCTACCTGGCCAGTATGCACAAAGGTACCCGAGGCCTCCCCTCTCAGATCGGTCGACCCCCGGACCATTGAGCACGAGCATTGGGGGATCCCAGGTGCCTCCCCCGTCAGTGCTGGAGTGAAGTCCGGCAGGCGTGCTTGCGAATATCTTGCCGGGAACCTGCCTGGGCACGAAAACCCTGTACAGGTAGGGTATTCGAAGCCCCTCGTTACAGAGATCCCAGCTGGTTCCCCCATCCCTTGACCTATGGAATCCCCTGGAAGACGACCCGTATAGCACTGTAGGGCCGTCCCGGTTGAACCTGACCGATGAAAGCGAAGTTCCCTCGAGACCCGAGCCCCTTGAGGGATGCCCGGAGGATGGCAGATCCCATCCTATGACGGAAACGTTCCTGCCGCCGTCCTCGCTCGAGAGGGTCAGGGGCATGTCTCTCCCCCAGACGTTAAGGTCCAGTAGCATGACCAGCCGATCGGGATCAAAGGGTGACGGGGTAATGCACCTGAAGTTGGGTATCATGTGGTAATCCTCCACGTTTACGGGGGACATCTCCCATCCTTCCTCTGCCAGGTCCTTCCTGAAGAGCCTTCCTCCGAGTGCGGCGTATATGACCGGTCTTTTCCCCGGGGCCAGGCCGTAGACTACCCGGTTTTTCTGCCCCGGAACGGACTTGATCCCACTGGGCATCGGGCCCGAGACCGACTCCCACGCCTTCCCAGCCTCCTCCATACCCAGGTCAACGCTCCTGTAGACACCTTCGTCCGTGACTGCCCAGACCACGTTGGGATTAAGCGGGTCGCACACGATTTTGCGGGCCGGCGCACCCGCCGTGCCAACCCGGACCCTGTGCCAGCTGTTCCTGTATCCCCCGGTATCCGTGCGAAAGACCCCGCAATCAGTTGCCAGCAGGGCGATCCTGCTTTTCCCCCCGGCGAATGCTACGTCCCTGACCCTGGCTCCATGTCGAAAATCTGATACCCCGAATGATTCCCCCCCGTTTAGGGACTGGTAGAGAGTCCCGGCAGAATCACAGAGGTACCACACCTCGGGGTCCTCGTCAGACACGGCCATCGCGTTTATCTCCCTGGAGAGCCAGCGATCCAGGACATAGGGATCGCCCTTCCAGTCGTAGGCATTGTCCAGGGGCTGGTCCTTGAATGGAAGTAACACGCTCCCCCGGCCCCGCCTTCTCTCCACCACCTCGATATCCGGCCTGATGCTGTTCATCAGGGGATATGTCAGGGTGACTGATGGGTACATCTGAAGGGTCTCGAGGGCACCTTGGAGGTCGGCTCCCTCCACGTCCCCCGTGATGCTAGCGTAGAAGTAGTTGAATGGAGCCCTCTTGTCCCGCCGCTTCGAATCGAAAATGGATTTGGCCGCCATTTTGTAGAATTTCCTGAGGACATCGTCCTCCTCTATCCGGCATACAAGCCAGAGGCTCGCGAGTGTGTGCTCTGTGTCGTCGTGGTCCGGGGTGTGTGTCCTACCGTAGTAGGCCTGCCACCTATCCGGGGGCCAGTGGCCCACATCCCTGTAGCCGAACCAGTCAACCCACTCCCTGTATTTGGCCCCGTACCAGACGTCGCCGGTAATCCAGTGGGTAAACTTCAGGCAGTTTGTGGCCATCAACCCGGTCGTGGAGGGCTGGCCCTTCGTTGCCCCGTAGATCAGGCGTGCGCTTTCCCTTCCGTCCACGGTCATCAGGGTCAGGTCATTGGCCTTGTATCCGAACTCCATCATCTCGGACACGATTATCCTGACCCTATCCAAAAGCTCCCTGACCTCCGTGGGCGGATCCCGTTCCATCGACAGAACATAGTAGAGAATTGACAGGCCCCTTATCACGTGGTGATAGTTGTGGTGGCTGGGGTGGCCCCTGAATCGCAGGTTAGAGTACTTGCCGGCGCCCTGGTGCCACTCGTTCCTTGAGTTATTGTCGACCCTCTCCTCCACGGCCGGGCCGTGGCCGTAGACGACCTTGCGGGCCAGTAGCCCGGGGATGCCGCTCACGTGGGTCAGAACCTCTATGCCATGGACTAGGGTCTCAACAAGGGCCTGGGCCGACTCCAACTCCTCCCTGGTTCCCTGCTTGGATGCCCAGGCGTACCTGAACGCGGCCGCCACCAGGTAGCAGCCGGTCCAGCTGCTCGCGTGCATGTCCCCGGTGTTTCCCGTGGTGGTGTGGTCCACAAGTCGCCCGTCAGCGGGAATCGGGACCATCGGGACGTAGGTTCCCATTACCATGTGGCGCATTGTTATGTCGTCCTGTATCCTCTTCTCCTTTTCGTCAAGGGGCAACCTCCATTTGAGGTCCTCGTCCCTTGCCTGTCCCGGGTTCCGTATCTCCGTTATGCCCATTCCTCCGGTTCAGCGTTCCTCCAACGCGTATTCGCTCAGCTTTGTCGTCCTGACCTCCCTGTATAACCGGCGGCGGACCATTACCGTCCACAGTATGAAGCCGGTGGCAAGGGAGGTTCCCGTGACCGCAAGCCACTCGATTATGTAGACCCAGAGAAGGGCCCTTTCCTTCAGTTCCACCGCGTTTATCTCGGCCGTTTTCAGGATCTCGTCCACATCGTTGTAGATCTCGAGCATCTCGGCGAACCTCAGGTCGAAATAGATCGGCCTCGAATCCCAGATCACCCTTTCCACCTCGTCGACCTCGTCGACCACCTTCTGGGTATTGGCACCGAACGAGTCGCAGAACTCGAGAAGGCTGAGCAGGAGGGATTTTCGCGTGGCGACCTGAGACATCTTCATCCTGAGTGAATGAACGACCTCCACGTCCTGCGGAACGGGCCTGCCGTCAAGGTAGATCATGAGGTTGGCACCGACGTCGATGGCGTACTCCCAGGCATCCCCGGACGACATCACGTGAATTTCCCCCGTCATTGCAAAGACCCGTGTCTGTCCCGGGAGGTCCCAGGTGATGAAGGCGGGGTGGCCGGAAAAGGAAACCGACTCGACCGTCGCGAGGACCTCCGAGCCCGACTTTGGCCTCACCAGGTTGTGGTGGTAATTACGGGAAAATGGCTGCTTATCGTCCCATGGAATGCTTGAAATGAACTCGTGTTCTTTTTCCTCGATTACCACTCGAAACGCTCCGCCTGGGTACTGGATCCAGCTATCTACGACGTTCTCGGTTGGGATAAGGGCACCCAGGGAGGTCTCGCCCCAGTCAGGCCTTCCGAAGGATCCCCCGAAGCTCTCCCAGCCCCCGCCCATGAAGAACGATATGTTATTCTCCCTCACTCCCTGGGCCAGCATCTCGGTATACTTCTGTCCAACCGCGAACCGGTTTGCGTTGGCCATCGCCACAACGTCGAACTTCTCGGTCAGGTCCCTGAGCGTCCTCGGCATGTAGAGCCTGACCATTCTGCTGGTTGACTCGACCGATTCATCCACCTGCTGGATCGGACCCCACGCCCCCCAGTCGCGAGTGGTCGCCTGGACGAAGTTGAGCGAGAAGAGCATGTCGGACCTCATATCCCAGAATGGCCTGGATCTGGCCATGCATCCAACGTACAGAACCCCTATCCTCCCGTCCTCCAGGCCAAGCGTTGCGGGAACCATCAGGAGTAGGGTCAGCACCGATACATGGAGGCATGCTTTCAAGATATCAACCCTGTCCTCTTGAACGCCCTGTCCCCAAGTATCTTTCGGAACTCATCGGGTCTATCATGCCATGCCGGGAAGTACCCGGGAGTTAGTACTGGACCTGTCCAATTTCAGAAATGCCTCGGCTCTCTCCACGCCGCACTCCCTGCCCCTGAATCGGTGCATGTGTTCGTGGTCCCGCCAGACCTTCTCGGGATCCTGGCTCTTGTGGCACAGCAAAGCACTGCGTTTGATATCCGCGACTTCCGTTATATCGACATAGTGCGTCGGATTAAAGGACATGGACTGTAGCCCCGTCATGACCTCGTAGAAGTAGAACTCGAAATCGACCTCCGGGTCGAGAAAAGACGAAAGGGCAAGCGTACCGACGCACCTGTGATCGTAGTGTGTGTCGATGGGCCAGTGGGCCAGCAAGATATCCGGCCTCTCCTCCTGGAGGTAGGCTTTGACCCTGAGGGTGTTGTCCTGGTTTACGTCAATTCCCCCGTGGGCGTATTCCCACACAACTGCCCTTGCCCCGATGACCCCGCACGCCTCCCTTGCCTCCTCCGTGCGGACCTCCCTCTCGGGCCTGTCGAAGAACCTCCTTCCCTCCCTGTAGGCCGTGGCGTAGGTGAAGACGACCTCGTGACCGGCCCTCACGCAGTTGACAGCCAGCCCCCCGCAGCCCGACTCGGGGTCATCGGGGTGGGCACCCAGTACCACCAGCTTCATTGATCTACCCCCGGCCCGGCCGGCGCCTGGTAGACCAGGAGCCGTTCAACGGTCTCGTTGATACCGATCGCCCTGCTGAGCTCGGGGTCAATGGACTCCAGGTAGATCAGGATCCTGTTCCGTCGGTGATCCATCACCAGGCTCGAGTAACCCAGGAGTGGGTGCTCAACGTGCTCGAAGGGCGATAGGGGAAGCCATGTACTGTCGAATGCAGGCCTCAGGTCCATTTCCGGGATGTCAAGGTCGTAGGCGACGAAACGGGCCGCCGGCCCACCGCCGTGCCCGATGCCATGTTCATCTGCATAGACGACCCCCGGCTTTTTCGCCCGGGTGTCGCTCAGCTGGACCCTCAGGCCCATGAACCTCTGTCCATCCCCCAGGGGAAACAGCGTGCCCGATATAAAGCAGAGCTCGTCGGAGCCACCGACGGTGAGCGTCCCCAGCTTCGTGAAGTCCACACCGTTGCTGCTGATGGCCAGGGCCGGCCTCTCCTCCCTTGACGAGTTCTTCGCCTTGTACAGGCAAAGCCATTTTCCGTCAATTACGTCAATGGTAGCGTCTCTCGCCTGCTGCGAGTCGTAACCACGGTCGTTTTCTAGTACCTTTCCACGGTAAGTCCAGGGGCCCTTCAGCGACTCCGAGGTCAGCAGGAGGGTTTCCCACTTTACCCCTCCCCAGATGAACTCGGAACCAGTGTCCGCGGACACGAAGAGATGCCAGCTACCATTATCCGGGTTTCTCAGTATCTGGGTTCCCTCAATGCTCTGCACCGGGAAGCCGGCCAGCTCCTGTACCTCCTCCTTTCTGACGATGCTCACTAGCTCGAACGAGGTACCGTCCGGCGAGAGGTATATGTTGCATGCATAGCCCCTTACATTTCCACCAGCCATCCTGGGCCTTGCCGTGAGGACGAACCTATCCAGCTCGTCATCGTGTATCGCCTTCCCCGCCCCTATCCAGGACCCCGGCTGGAAATCCGGGGGATCCAGGGCGACCCCGGCGAAGGATCTGTTCTCGAATATGAATTTCGGGGATGGGATGTTTCGCATTTCGCACTCCTTCGGCACCATTCCAAGTCAAGACTATTAAAGTCGTGCCGTCAAATGGACTCAGAGCGCATGGATATCGTCGGGAGGAGGATGGGTCGGCTGAGGCGTGCCGCCGGGAACAGTCCTCCAGGGGGAACGCAGTGTCATTTCGATATACCCTACACCAGTCTGCCCGGTGTGGATCCCGGGCTTACCAGCCTAGACATCTACGCTCCCGGTGAGATTGGCTACTACCCCATCCTGCTCTACGTCCACGGCGGTGGGTGGGGGAACGGGGATAAGAGAAATGTCGGGGCAAAACCCGGTTTTTTCGTGGGAGAGGGCTACCTTTTCATCTCGGTCAACCACAGGCTGAATCCCTCCGCCTGGTTTCCGGCCCACCTCAAGGACCTTGCCAGCTCGATATCCTGGGTTATGGAAAACGCCGGTAATTACGGCGGCGACCCCACGAACCTATTCATAATGGGCTCCTCGTCGGGAGCCCATCTGGTATCCACTCTGGCCATGGACGGCTCCTACCTGGCTGGCGAGGACCTCCGGGCTGACATTCTCAGGGGGGTAATATCCATAGACACCAGAGCCTATGATATCCCCTACCTGATGTCCAACCTTCCCCGGGGAGGTGGGCGCCTTTACAGGAACACCTTCGGGTCAAACGAAACAGCCTGGGCGAAGGCATCCCCAATTTACTACGTCGGAGATACATCCCCCTCCCCACCATTTCTTATCGCCTACTCGGATGGGGACCCGCACAGGAAGAAGCAGGCGGAGAGATTCGCCTCGAGGCTTGGGGAAAATGATTGTGAGTCCACGCTGATCCCCGGGCCCGGGAAGAAGCACATGGAAATAATCCGGGACATAGGCAGGCCAGGGGATCCGGTATCGGAAAAAATCCTCGATTTTCTACGAGGGCACGAACTTCGCTGAATCTCTCCTTCTATAACATAACCGATACTTACAAATCCGCATCATTCTTGTGATGGGTATAAGAGAGTGATTGCCCAAACCTACCTAAAAGGCACGGGCGAATGGTTTTGAATCACACATTCTCGGTGGAAATCCGTTCCAGGGCAGATGTCAGGCACATGACCATGTCGAATGGAACGCCGGACCACGTTTTCTTCGAGGGGAACCTCGGGGAGCTGGAGGAGCTATCACTCGTCGAGGACGCCGTACTCGAGTTCCGGGGTGAAAACGGCGTGCTGCGACTGGATATCTCCAGAAACGAGCTAATAAAGCTCCTGAATGGTAAGAAGAAGGGAAGCAATTTTTCTGGGAAACGTAAAGAAGATGGACAGGTGAATAGAAATTGAAGGTAATAACTCACACGGAGAACCTCTCAAAACACTACGGCAAGGGCGGCGAGATCAAGGCCGTTGACCAGGTTAACCTCGATATATACGAGGGGGAGACCTTCGGCCTCCTGGGCCCCAACGGGGCCGGGAAGACTACGACGATCCGGCTCCTGAACTGCATTATCAAGCCCACCAGTGGAAGCGCCACCGTAAACGGTCACTCCATCATCGATGACCCCGATAGCGTCAAGAGGGTGACGGGTCTCCTTGCCGAGTCACCTGGGCTCTACGACAAGCTGAGTGCCTACGAATTCCTGGAGTTCATGGCGGCCCTTTACGATGTCCCGGGCGATATTATCCCCGAGAGGATAAGCAACCTCCTGAAGCTGTTCAGCCTCGAGGACAGGAGGGATCACCTCCTCGAGGGTTACAGCCGCGGGATGAAACAGAAGGTCCTGATCGCTGCTGCCCTGATACACGACCCCCCGATGCTGTTTCTGGACGAGCCCACATCGACGCTGGACCCCCGCGCGGCGCTGATGGTGAAGGACCTGATCCACGAGCTGGCGGGACAGGCGAAGAAGACCATCTTCATCAGCAGCCACATCCTGCCAATAGTGGAGGAGCTCTGCGACCGCATCGGCATAATCAACCAGGGCAGGCTCATAGCACTGGGAACCGTCGACGAGATCATATCCCAGACGGGCAAGGCCAACCTGGAGGAGGCCTTCATAGACCTGACGGGTGGAATCGAGACCAGGGAGCTCCTTGCCTGGAGGGACCAGAAGATTGCCGATGCCTAAGTGGGCCATCATCGGCAGAAACCAGTATCGCCTGGTGATGAGCTCCGTTCGATTCATCAGGCCCTACTTCATGCCCCTCATCATAGCCCTCCTCGCCATCTACATCGTCTACCTTGCACCCGCCATAGTGGACGCCTTCGTTGACGACGTCCTGGCTTTTTTCCTTTCCCAGGCGGCCGTGGCCCTGATACAGATCCTGCTATTCGCGGTCTTCATCTGGTTCTTCTTCTTTCCAGTGAGCCTGGCACTCAAGGACATACAGGCCGGCCAGCTCGAGAGCCTTCTCTCCGCCCCGGTCAGTCCAAGCCAGCTCCTCCTCGGGGAGTTCATTGGGGTCATGCCCTTCTATGGAATAGCGGTTGTGTTGCTGGCCGGAATATTCACGGCGATACTGGGCCCGATAGGAATCGGAATCGTCCAGAACTTCATCATCATCGCGGTGTTTCTACTGACCTTCTTCAGCGCACTCTGGATTGGAACGGTGATTGCTGCCCTTTTGAGATCGAAGCTCGGTCAGTCCGAGAAGGGCAGGGACATCGGGAAGGCACTTGGCTTCATCATCGCTCTCCCCGTCGTTGGCATAATGTACGCCATGATGGGAGGAGGCTTCCTGGAGGCCCTGCAGAACCCCGGCACAAGCGGGGCAATTACCGGCATACTTGGGATTCTACCAAGTTCATGGGGAGCCAGGATAATAATTGACTTCACCAGCAACCCTGACGTGATATCAATGGACACCCTAGCCCGGTTCGGGGGCATACTGCTGTTCTTCGCCTCCAGCATGTGGCTGGGCTTCAAGGTGGCCGAAAGGGCATACACCCTCGAAACCGGGGGTCTGTCCGCCTCCACCGCCGGCAGGGACGGGGTACTCTACAACACGATAAGGTCCCTGGGGGGTGGCGGCGCCTTCGGGACCCTGCTCGTCTCCATAACCAAGGATTACGGAAGGCGTCTCCAGAACCTGTCCCGGGTCGCCTACATAGTGGGCCTGGTCGTTTTGATCAACCTCTTCCTCGTGAGGCCGGGGGAGCCCCTAGAGGCGATGATCCTGGCCCAGGCCCTTTTCGCGATGCTAGCTGCATTCGTCGTGGGTGAGGTTACCATCAGGGGCAAGGAGGCCCTCTTCATCTACAGGAAAGCCCCCGACGGTGAGAATCGCCTCATCAAGGCGAGGCTCGTCCAGGGCTGGATGATAACCGTCCCCATCTGCGTGATCATCATCGCCGTCCAGCTGCTGCTCATTCCGGACGTGAGTATTGTGGAGCTTCTGGGGTTCACCGGTGCCATAGCGGTTGTCTCATCCGCATACGTGGTTTTCAGCCTGGGGATATTCCTTACCATCCCTGCCTTCTCCGACAAGGGAGGTGAGTTCGTGGCCATAGCAATGATCGTGGTCTTCTTCGCGATGTTTTTGTTCCTGGGGTCGCTGATCCTGCTGGGAAAGGAATGGGCCCTGCCAATCCTGCTTTCGGTTAGCTGGGCCGTCGGGATTTTGCTGCTCTTCCTCGGCAGGTGGAACCTGGGAAGAATCGAATGATGGTGTTGCTCCCACGATGCCAGAGAGAAAATGGATGGTCATAGCCAAGAACGAGTACCGGGTACAGACCGGAAGGATCAGGAGATTCAGGAAGTACCTTCCCTTCATACTCATCGCGTTGCTCTCCCTCCACGTTGCTTACCTCGCACCCGCAATCGTGTCACTTTTCATCAACGACGCGATCGCACTGATCCTCTCCCAGTTCGCCCTGGCAGGGGTTCAGCTAACGCTGCTAATCACCTTCTTCTACTTCATGGTCATACCGATAAGCGAGACCCTCCGCGAGGATAAATCGGGGCAGCTCGAGCTCCTCCTTTCATCGCCCATACGGCCCAGCGACCTTCTCCTGGGGCACTACCTCGGGGAGATCCCGATATACGGGGTATTCGTGACCGTCTTTGCAGCTATTTTCGCCGCAATTCTGCGTCCCGTTGGGCTAGGACTAGGCCAGATCGCCATAGTGATCCTGATATTCGTGATCATATCGCTATCCGCCTTCTGGATCGGGGTCGTGTCATCGGCGCTGATCAGAAGCCGGCTCGAGAAGTTGGCCAGCGGGAAGGACGTGGGAAAGGCAATAGCCATGATGATTCCACTGCCTATGGTAGGGATTCTCTACGCAACAATGGGGGGCAATCTTCTCGAGCTCATAACCAACCCGGAGGGAAACCAGCTTTTAAGATCCATACTTGACACGCTACCCTCCTCCTGGGGGGCAAAGGTTGTCATAGACTTCGCCAACAACCCCGGGACCATTGCCCCTGTAGCCCTGGAGGCGGGCCTGCGACTCGGTGCGCTGGGGCTCTTCTTCGTCTCAGCCATATTCATTGGCATGAAGCTCGCTGACAGGGCCTACAGCCTAGAACAATCTTCCATCGCGTTATCAAGGGTCGGTCGGGATGGCATTATCTACAGGTCGATCGGGAAGATAGCCGGAGGAGGACCGTTCTCGGTACTGCTTCTCTCGGTAATCAAGGATTTCGGGAGGAGACTCGAGAACATCTCGAACGTTACCTACATTCTGGGCATCCTCGTTCTCATGAACATATTCATTTTGCCACAGTCCAGCACCGACACCGGACCTCCCGGACCGATCATGGCATCCATTTTCCTCTACCCGATAATAGTCGTGATGATAACGGGTGATGTAACCGTCGAGGGGAAGGAAACTCTGTTCATCTACAGGAAGGCGCCCTCGGGGGTCTCGCGATACCTCAAGGCCATGCTGGTCAAGGGCTGGTTGCTCCTGACACCCATCACCGGTATACCCACGCTGATACTGAGCTACATCCAACCGGATGCAACCATGTTATCCTCGCTTTCTACAGCAACGCTGGTCCTGCTCATCATCATGGGCAACGTGGCCTTCGTTCTCGGTCTCTTCCTCCTTAACCCTGCTTTCTCCGACAAATCCGCCAAACTCTGGCTTAACGTTGTCCTAGTTATACTGGTACAGGTCATCCTCTTTCTAGTCACCCTCATCATTCTCACCAGTTTCGGCAAGCTGGAGGAACCGATTGGGGGATTCCAGCTCATGCTATCAGTGCATGCCTTCATGAGCTGGGCTACTGGTTTCGGGTTGCTCCTGCTCGGGAAGAAGCGCCTGGACAGGATCGATTGACCAGGCCCCCGGTCCCCAGTTAAATTCTTATCCACCTTCGACCTTTTCTACACGAATTCTCATGATCCTCGGTAAATGCCCGAAATGTGAAAAAATCCTCTCCGACAAGGACGTTAAGGACGTATGGTACAAGGGCAAGACCCGCGCCCACATAGCATACATCTGCAGGAAATGCGAGTTCATCATCGGATTTGCCCTCAGGCCCTGAAAATCCGGGAGAGACCAGAAATGCTCGATAGGCTAAGCCTTAACGGAAACTGGAAGTTCTACCCCGCCTTCGATAACTTCACCGGGGATCTCGGATGGATGATACCCGACCAGGCCGGCTTGTCCCCCGGGGATCGGGTGGCCGGATGGAAGGCCAGGGGCTTCGACGACTCCGGATGGCTGGATGTGGAGGTTCCCGGAAGCTGGAACACCTGCGTAAAGGACCTCTGGAGCTACGAGGGATTCGGCTGGTACCGCAGGAGCATCTCCCTGCCACAGGATTGGAGGGGGAGGCGAATAGAGTTCTTCTCAGAGGGCGCCAACTACCAGACCGAGGTCTTCGTCAACGGCACCAGTGCTGGAATACACGAGGGCGGTCACATCCCCTTCTCCATCCCGATTCACAGCCTACTCGAGCACGACGGTGGGGACGTTATTGCGGTTGCCTGCGACAACATACCGAAACCTGGTCGTGTTCCCGGAGGTCAGTTCGGATGGTGGAACCACGGGGGCCTCTACAGGGACGTCTGCCTCAGGACCACGGACCTGGTCTACATCGAAAACGCCCGTACCCGGACCGGGCTGGGGAAAAACCTGGCGGAACTGGGCATCGATGTCGAGCTTCGATCGGAGCTCGAGGTCGAATCCCGGAGGACCCTCAGGGCCGTCCTCGCAGGGCCCGATGGGCAGACGCAGTACCAGGCGGTCGACGAGGACGTAAAGGTCCCCCCTAGCACATCCCGCAGGAACCTGATAATACGGGTCGAGGAACCCCTGCTCTGGTCTCCGGAGGAACCGAACCTCTACTCCCTCAGCCTCGAACTAATTATCGGGGGAGAGATAACCGATGGATGGTCCCACAGGATAGGTCTCCGAACCCTAGAGGTCAGAGGAACCAGTCTCCTGCTCAACGGTAGGCCCCTGCTTATCAAGGGTCTCAATCGCCACGAGGAGTACCTCCATGGTGACCTGACCACCCCGACCCACACGGATGAGCAGCTGGTGGAGGACCTTGATCTGGTCAAGGGTCTCGGGGCCAATGCCCTGCGATGCCACTACCCGAACCACGGTCGCCTGTACGAGCTCTGCGACGAGATGGGCATAATTAACATGCTGGAGGTCCCCCTCTGGCAGTGGGGAAGCAGGGCCGTTGAGACGGATGATACCGATGCACTCGGGGTCGCAAGGGAAATGCTCCGGGAGATGGTTCGCACTTACTGCAACCATGCCTGCGTCCTGATCTGGAGCGTCAGTAACGAGGACTTCGTCCTGCCAAGGTCCGAGGACGAGAGCGAGATGGCCAGGTGCGTCGTCGAGGGAAACAGGGAGCTCGTATCACTCGCCCGGGAACTCGACCCCACCCGACCCGTGGTCGAGGTGAGCAACCACTGGCCCGAGGATCCCGTACTTGGGTCAACTGACCTGCTGGCCATTAACGTCTACACAGGGTCTCCAACCCCTCCCCTGAGCAGCAATGTAAAGGACTCCTACGCCGCGATCCACGAGAAGTTGGAAAGGCTCAGGGAGAAATACCCCGGGAAGCCCATCCTCGTCACCGAGTTCGGGAAGTGGACGGTGGGTGGATTGATGACCGACTATCCCCCCGGAGAGATTTATCAGGCTGAAAAATTCCGGGCCGAGTGGAAGGGCTTCCTGGATGAGCCCTGCTTCGTGGGGGGTTTCATCTGGTGTTTCGCCGACTATGACGTCCACCGGAGGTACAGGTGGGTGGACGAGCACCGCCTTGGCTACGGGATATTCGACCTTAAAAGAAATCCCAAGGCTGTCGTGAAGACTGTCAGGGATCTCTGGAGGGAAGAATGACATCATTAATAATTCAACCATTTCCTCTATAACGATTTTTTAATAGCTGGGTGCACGCTGGCGATATCGCCGAGGACAAGGAGAATGTCGCGATGATTAAAGGTCTAGCGCACGTGTGCATTGCTGCCCGTGATCTGGCAGCGACGGAGCGCTTCTACTGCTCCGAACTGGGGTTCAAGAAAGTTTTCGACTTCATCCGCGGGGGGGAAGTGACCGGCTTCTATCTGGAGGTATCTGAGAAAAGCTACATCGAGGTATTCCGCCAAGACGAGATACGTGGGAACGGCAGTTGCCCCATACGGCACCTCTGTCTCGAGGTATGCAATATAGACGAAGTGAGCCGTCACCTCCGGGATAAGGGGCACGAGGTAACAGAGAAGAAACTAGGAGCAGATGGGAGCTGGCAGATCTGGACGACTGACCCTAGCGGAGTGCAGATCGAGTTTCACCAGTACACAAAACAGAGCTCCCAATTAACGGCCCAAGATTGCATCCTGGACTAGGACCCTATCCAAAACCCCATCTGGGCCGGGAAATCACCCGAGGTATAAGGACAGGTTGAGGAATACACAAAGTGCCATGCTCTCGGCAGACTATGAGCTCATAAAAAACGGTTTTCCGGGAAGTTTGGGGAAAAGCCAGGATCGAACCCATATTTACCATTAGAAGGATTGAAATTCGTTAAATCCGCTGTTCGATCCCGACCCTTATCTAACACTTTCCAGCCACAGCCTGCGAATGTTCTCGGCAGAGCGAGAGATCGAGTCCTCCACCGGTGGTCCCCCGGCTTCGGAGGAAAGCCACCCATCATAGCCATGCTTCCTTAGGATCCTGAAGATTGCACCCAGGTCAACGATCCCCTCACCGGAAGGAACGTGGGACATATCGGAGGAGACGTCACTCACGTGCACGTGAACCACTCGCCCGGCAACTGCTTCGGTCAGTGATACCGGATCGTCGCCGAAGGGCACGGGGTTTGAGGTATCGAGGTTAACCTTGAGTCTTTGGTCATCTACCAGCTCCAGAATTCGCAGGAACTCCGCGATGCGGCTGCCGAAGGGTGGATGGTCTTCCAGGGCAAGGTGCACGCCACATCCCTCTGCATAATCCAGACATGATAGCAACCCCTCCGCCGCACGGCTTGCTGCCTGCTCCACGCTCAATGACCCAGGGGGGCCTCCTGCCGTCACACGGAGCGCTTCCGCACCACACACGACCGCCATGTCAACGTCCTGCTTGATGGACTCGATCTCGACTTCCATCTTCCCCGTCACGAAGTTGGCGTAGCTGGTAAACATTGAGGCTTCCAACCCGGCTTGATTTATTAACCGGGTGATTTCCTTCAACCTCGAACGCGTCAAGGGGCGGACGAAGGGCTTGTAAACCTCGATCCCATCTAGGTCGACCCGGGCCGCCATTTCGATCCAACCTTCCACGGACCGTAGCCCTTCACTCAACTCGTTAAGAAAGCAGATAGGAATACACCCAACTTTCATGGAAAAACCTGTTCCATTCGTGTGGTTGGTTAACCATAATGCTGCCGTACTTTTCAGTGCTTCCCAACATTGCCCTTTCGATCTTGCTCATGGCCAGACTGGAATAACCGCGCGTTGTGGTTTACTAATCGCTGACCAGTTTTTCGGTTAGGATCGTATTATGCCTGAGGGGTCATCTTCAAGCACGGTTTTAGTTATTCAGTAAGGATGCTGACTTGTCTGGATTGATGAGTAGTTTTCTCGATCGATTTGTAGGGGTGTATATTAGGATATTTGTTTAATAGGAGGATGATGTCTGACCTATTAAAGATGGATTGGTTCCGGGGTATCGCCATCGGCGTTGCCATCGGTATTGGCGTTGGTGTCGCTTTAGACAACTATCCGGTTGGACTCGTTCTGGGTTTTGGGGTTGCCATGGCTTTCTTACTGCGATCCGCAATGGTTTCAAGTTGAGATGAGCATCCAGCCCAGCAGATCGTCGAGTCCCTTAGAATTGACAGAGATCTTGAGAACTGTGCCTACGCTGTTATGGTGATGCACCGGATTTTCAGAATCAAGAACAAGATCAACTACAGGGATAACAATAACGTGGTCATAAAGATAACGCGCTGTGAATAGGGCCAACACACTTTCCTGGTCTCGTGATGACATGGTCGTCATAGAGGACCGATATTGGGCGATATGAAGATGGTGTTATCGAGACTATACTTCATAGAGCCCGGTATTCGTACCAGAATTAACACATCCTTGGAGGAGAAACCTGTGACATGGTTATTCGCTTATCAGAGGGAGGATCCCGTGGATCCAACACGATACACTATAATGGATGTATGCCTACATCCCGTGGATAGTGCGGGATTCAATCGTCTTTTCTAGGTTTTAGTCGTGTTTCTCCTACATGTCTTGATCTGTTTTCAGTGACGAAGTATAGCGTGATGCTTCCGGTGAAAAGGGCTGTGGAGGCAACTGTGCATCCTTCTATCATATATACCCATGTCAAAGCCTCTGTCAGGCTCATCTGGGCATGTCTCTCGGTCTCTGTAATTATATCCAGAGCCTGACTAATCATCTCACTTGATCTTGAATACTCTTCATCCAGGTAGAGCTGTGTTGCTTCTGCTTTCTTTTCCTCAACCTGTTCAAGGTCTCTCCATACCTGACCGACGATGGGCCCTTCTCTCCAGACCTCCACCCAGTCCAGAACATGGAGAACATCGACATACCTTTCCCAGTACTCAGCGAACCTGGTCCGAGTCTCGTGGACACTCAGCAGATCGGGTTGATCTCTTCTACATGAATGGTAGATTATGGTTGAGACTATATCCCAGGCGTAGGGATGATCTTCGCTGAGAGAGATCTTGCTTATGCTGGGAGGGGACCGTGGATTATACGCTGGCGAGCTGGCTACATATCCACCTCTTGGAAAGAAAAAAGGTCCATTAAGGGGTGAGGCACATGTCCATGCCATCCCACCAGCTTGACTGAAGGCTTCCTGTGCTATTGGCTGTTTAAACTCCTGGGTCTTGGATACATTACAGTATACGAGCCAAGGAACTATTCCGCCCCGTAAGGCGCCAGGGTCCCGGCTGAGGGCTGTCTCCAAACGTGAATTAGGTTGCCCCGACAGGTCAATTACTATTGGTATTTTTGCCGCTGAGAGTGGGTGGGCTAAAAGTATCAGGCTGGCATCGTGATAGTACTCAATGCCTTTTCCCTTAAACTGTTCAAAGATCGTCGAATTCGTGACATTGAGAGTGAAGTCCTTACTAGGTTTGCCCCCAAGCAGATCAAAAACCACATCATTAGTTAAGGGACACTCAGGGCAGGATTGCATCAAGCGACCACGGTAGGGCAAGGCATAGTCGAGTGTAGAGGAAGGCCAGGTGGGCGATGTTAAGACCGAGACGTTACAACCGACCACGGCGGCAGACACGTAACGTCCAAGATGCAGAGCTGCTTCTTCGTAGGGAGAACCCTGGAGGGGATACCGGGTATTGTAAGGTAGGTCAATGACGAACTGCCATTTCTCTGCGAAAGTCTCCCAAAACCTTTCCCCTTTCTCCCTGGGGAGGTACATCCTTATTCGCCTAGCCATCGCCTCTGCCTGGTCCTCGAACATCGCTAGATTGAAGGTCGGATAAGGGATCACAGTATAACTCAGTGCTGGGTCATAATGAAGGAAAGCCTGGTCAGGTATCATGTCCCCATACACAAACACACCGATTGGTTTCTGAGACAAAACCGGTGAAGCCAGAGCCCATAATATAATCAGACAAAATAAAATGACCTTATCATGCAACTGGATTCACCATTCCAAATAACAGATCCATTAAATCCGTTATGTACTGTTAATCGCAGAGTTGTATACCATTAGTCGCAGTATACCCATACACTGAGCTCGCCATCCTTATAGTAAGGGCCCTGGCTGTCATACCTGACCCAGAAACTCGCGTCATTGTGGGCATAGTCGTACCAAAGAGGTCCATAGTAATCGCACTGTGCGTAGCCTGTATAGTCGCGATCTGGGTTAATCTCTTCGTCGTGGCATACGCAACAGAAATCGGCTGATTCCTGATCTCCCTTGACATCGGCTTGGCCCCAACTGTGGTCAAAGTTACCGGTATCGTGGTTATAATGCCAGTCGGGCCAATACTGCGGGGTCCCTTGGCAAATCCAATCAGGATATGTTGCCTCGACAGCACAGCCAATACCTACCAGAAAGAGCCCAACGGCAACCACGATATTTAGTCGTCTTACGAATCTCTTCATACCACAATCACCTCCTTAACGATAAAGCATCCAGTAACCTTTGTTCGAAAAAGTTTTGCTTAAATTATTAGTAAGAGTGGAATAGCGGCAATATGGATCCCTTTGGGGGATTGGTCTAAGATTAGACAATATTATCCCTTCCAGTCCATAATATGAGGTTATCTTCAGGGTTTAAAGTTATTGATTTTGTATGGTAAAAACCAAACAACCAGTCGGAGAGATGTTACCAGGGGATATTTCACTATACTTTTAGCTTCTAGCTAAGACTGACCTTGAATTGATTCATAGGACTTCGGCGTTTAACCCAATATAACGATATAAATAGAAAAAAGAGCAAAATACTGATAGTAATAATCAAGACCTGCAAACCTAATGGTGGGCTTCCCATAGTTGGGCGAGTAAGAATATTAATGAATGAACCAATGGCGACAAACTCTAAGGTAAGGGTCGATATTAGTGCAATTCGTAGACGAAGAAGGCTGTTGTTAGAGAATAGGGCTTGACCTTTCTTAGTCAACTCATAATATACCCAAATGTTCTCACTCTCTTTTTTCCTAACGAGATTGGATTCTGTAAGTTTCTTGAGGTGCTCATAGGCCGTAGCTTTACTAATTTTTAATTCCTTGGAAATGCGTGTTACTGTCATCGGTCTCTTGTCCAGGAGTAAGAGAATCTTTATCCTATTTTCACTAGCTAATGCCTTGAAAACATCGCTTCCAAGCTCGATTGATGAATTATCCCGATGATATTGCATCGGTCCTATATTACTACTCAGGATTTATATTTTAGAGTGTTTGGGGAGTCGAATCTACTCTTGTGGAGTCGTATCTAAATCTGGAAACCTTTACAAATGGGTGCAAGTGGGAACCCTCTCTTAAACTTCTCATAATCCGTGTCAGCCAACCTCTTAAACTTCTCATAATCCGTGTCAGCCAACCTCTTAAACTTCTCATAATCCGTGTCAGCCAACCCTCGGATTCCCTAAACTTTTTTCATTCGGAAGATCGTGTTGGAACCAACAGCCCAATAACAGAAGTTTTCTGACACCAACTGTATTCGGGCGTCGAATCATCAACTGCAGGGGATTAGTATCATCCCTCACCTTATCTTTCTTGATGAGTGCATCACTTAACCTAGGAATGTTCGGTGGAGACCAAACAGAAACATGTTCCTTTTTATTTCGATGAGAGGATTTTAAGAATTGGGGAAATATTGAGGGATTTCCTTGAAATATTCTCAGCTCTATAGGATATGTACATTTTGTTGCATGCCCCTACTACTTGGTATTGTGATTGCAGTTGATCCACCATCGGATCATTTCTATTATACCGATGGTTTGGAACAAACCTATGACATGGCAGTAGCAACTCAATTTTGGTGTAACAGTATGGGTTATGACGCTGAGAGATATGAGGATGAGGAAGATGATTATTTAGAATCACGTGCTGAGGAGGTTGCGTTATGGTGGTATTTCGGTCACGGTCACTTAGATGGAAACAAGGCTCGGCTTAATTGTAATGGTGGTAGTCTCGCTTATTGGAAATGGGTTAGGGCTGTTGACATAGAGGGGTTAGATTGTGATGATATTATTCTAGTTTATGCAGCCGCCTGCTATTCTTTAAGCGCTGATGATTTGGCAGATGCTTTTATCGATGAAGGCGCTGATGCGTACATAGGTCACGATGGGCTACTCTATGAGTCAGGCGCTTACTATGTTAGTTCCCACTTTGCTCAAAACTGTGATGCGGGCATGACCATTTCAGCGGCACTTACAGATGCTCAGGATGAATGGAATGAAGATCCAGATGACGGGCATTGTACTTATTTCTCCATAGAGGGTGATACAAGTACGAGACTGGATTAGGGAGAGTGAAAAGATGACAACTCGAATAATTTTCGTTGGATTCCTTTCTTGTTTCTTACTCGTTAGTTGTGGTGGGATTCAAGAAGAGGTGCTATCTGAGGGGGACTGTCTAGCAATTGCTAATAATGTGACCGAGAATATGTATAATATTCGACCGCAGTGGGTCACTCAAAAACAGATAAGAAGTTTTGATGCTTTATATCGTTTCGAGTGCCCCGATATCCACATAACTGTTAATGGAAGAGGAACGACGGACTGTAGACCTGGATATGTAGTAGGTATTGGGTTGAAGTCTCTTCTCGAAGGTATAGATTCAAAGGGATATTTTACTGAAGAACAAGCCTTAAACACGGCAAAGGAATATATTCGGAAAGTGGTTGGTTTCGTGCCTGCGGGCGAGCTTATCCCACGATCTTTGGGATCAGACACATATCCGCATTGGAGGGTTTCCCTCGAAAGGTATACAAATGAGGGCGTTTTCGTCGACACTCTTATTATTGTGACCATCCATGATGGGAACGTTATATCCTATGTGTGCAGAGATTTCCCGGACTCTGATGTGACAGATCTCTCTGTTGACCCCAAAATATCTGTGCAGGATGCAAAGAAGATCGCTAAGGGAGAACTCAATTCCCCACTCAGACGCGCATTCGATGAACCACTTAATGTGGAGTTAGGATTTGTGCATCCATCGATATCAATCGAGCGCACGGGATGGAATGATACGGGGCCATTCCCTGCAATGGAAAGATCATCTGACAGTAGAATACCAGTGTGGAGAGTCCAGTTCGATGATCTTGAGATTGTCGTTGATGTGGATAGTGGGATGGTTCTTGAGAAGCACATTGTTATGACATCCCACAGTTGGGGGCGAGAGATCTTATGCCTGATTGTAATCGCCACATGTCTTGTTTCTAGTGGAATCATCACGCGAGTAGGAGTGAAAAGATACCGATCGAGAAGTAGAATTCATGGGGTAAGTAAAACATTGCTCACTTAAACCAAACAACAAGGATTGAATGAGGTGACGCGGAGTTTGGATGGGGGGCTGACCTGGGCGATTGAGATCCCGTCATTTGCCAAGGACGACGAGGAGCCCGAGTCAACGGATCCCACAGGTGGCATCGATTTTACAGACCCGGACCTCGCGGTCAAGTTCCGATCAAGCAACTACATGCCCTAGCTGATATCGGGGACGATGGTTAATATGAAAAGGAGGAACGAGATATACAAGGGATTGGTGATAATTATTATCCTTTCCCTGACAATTTCGATACCAGTAGTCTTAGCTGACTGGTATCTTGACGCACAGTACACATCAGACATGGTTACATTCGAATTAGAGTGTGAAGCTATTTACGACTGGATGGACGGCGAAGAATACGACGAAGAAGAATGGTTGGTCTGGTTGTGTGAGGACTGGCCAAAAGAAGACATCATTGATACAAGTATGGGATGGGCAAAGGTCTGGCACTTTGCAGGACACGGCAATTATATCTCGGGATCAAACAATTGGATCATTGCTGATGACGGCAATATTCGTGCGTGGGAAATACCCGACTTGGATGATGTAGAAGAAGGCGGAGGCAACTGCTTGCTCATGTTCTTCAACGCTTGTCACAGTGGTCGAATAAATTGGTTATTACCCAACAGATGGCTTACATTTGAATCGATTAGTGAAGGAGCCAAGGCATCCATCGGGCACGAAGATACAGTAACTGTAGGTGAGGGTTTTGACTTTGCCGACAAATTTTACGAGTTAACAAGTGAGGGAGAAAACGTAGGAGATGCATTTGATGACGCGAAAGATTACTCAGATGCAGAAGATGTAGTCATCCGAGGGAACCAGAATACCGTCTTAGTTAATTAGATATGCGAGTTGATATTGTGAAATACAAAATATTTGCGGTCGGCCTTTCCATCTGCATTCTAGCGGGAATCCTCACGACATGGGCGGGGATTACCATGGCAGAACATGAGAAAAGGGTAGAAATGGACCGGCTCCTCGGATTCTCATCAGAGCATCCATGGGGAGAGATCGATGAAGCCATAGAGAACCCTCCAATCAATAAGGATGCGGCAAGGGAGATAGCTGACAGATTCATCTCTTTCCCTTCCGAACCCGAGGTGAAGCTGAAGAGGGACAGACATGGGTGCTTATCCTGGAAGATATCAGTTATGCCTCTAACCCGCATCGAAATCGATGCACGGACCGGCGACGTGCTCCATATCAGCGATGACAGAGGACTCAGCTTCGCCCAAGGGTTGAAGGGGAGTGAGGAGGATGTGGCAAGACAGGTGATGGAGAAACTTGGTTGGCCGAAACCAGATATGAACCTTGTGTACCCCTGGAAACAATCGATAGGAACCGCTGCAGCTATCTATTGGCATATCGAATTCATGGGAATACCATGTGATGGGTTGACAAGTGTGATGTTTAACGAGGAAGGACAACCCACACAAGCAGGACACACATGGTTAATTATTGAAGAGTCTGGGACAGTGACACCAGAGATCCTGGAAAACGAAGCGACAAGCATCGGCAAAGAAACCGCAATAAAGTATGGATGGGCACATGATGATTCTAGCTCAAAATCGGAGTTGATCTGGCGTAGACCCGGCGATATCGATAACTTTGGATACAAATGCAAGTTGACTTGGGCAACAACCCACAGTAATCCATCCCCTGGGAGCAGAGGAACTCCTAGCGAAGCTTATGTGTATGTCGACGCTCTGACAGGGGATGTAATCGGGATCGACTGTACCAGAGGTTGATCCCACCCCCCCTCTTTTTTCCGAGAGTACGGGAAAACATACTCACTGACCTCAGCATGGGCTGGCGCAAAATCCTTTCTTCTAGATGAACGGAGGAAAGGGGGGATCGTGTCTGGGTTTAACGCTACCCACCCTTGGTGTGCGTTCCTCAGAATCGTTAACTGATTCAAGCTACATCTTCGGGTTATAGGGTCTACTTACATATCATAGTACTATCATTTGATCTTCGGGTTATAGGATAGTGATTACAATATGAATTGATGTGGATCGACTTACACTCATTATAGTTAATGTTAACAACAACTTAATCGGGGTTCTGCGGTGGGTTGGAGTCGAGTAAGGGGGGCGAGGAACTTCCTGTAAATATATCTTAATATTGCTTCCTGCTATCTGGTTCCTGTGGTTAACGCTTTTTATTGATGAATAAGTTACTTGATTTTGGGTTTCTTTAGTACAAAGATCCAATCAGCATAACTACCTACAAGCCAACCCAAAAATAGGAGAAGGAACCAAGTATATCCATAGAACATCCGTTGATGAGACAAGGATCCCTGGGCCTAAAGGATCTAGTATTAGGCTGGTGGTTGATCTGGCGAACGGATGAAACACAAACCGGTAAAACAAGTAACAGAACAGACTTTTACCCATCATGCGATTCTGGACATCCCCAAATAGGGAATGGAAAGTCATCCACATGGGATATTACATATCCTGCACATAATGGGCATGATCGCTGCTATCCACCGGTTAATTTCCGTATACGCTCGATCCTGCCCGCGAGGTAGCTCACCTGCTCGAGCCGGAGGTCCCTGGGATTCACGTTCTTGTCCTCCCGGGTTCCCCTGAAGTAGGGCCTAAGGCACACGCACTCAAGTCTGCCTGCATGAACGTACCTTTTCCCATCGAACCTATAGAGGGGACGCAGACCTCCAACGTACAGGTCCTGGTAGGATATCTCGATCACGACCCCCGGCCTCACCCAGAGGTATCCCCCGTCCCTGTAGAGGGGCTCGATCTGCCAAAGGATCGGCGAGAGGTGGGATAGCTGGGCACCGTCGGCAATGTCTACGAAGTCGCCGCCAGGGGTCATCAGCGCTATCTTGGCCCCCAGAACCGGTCCCGGCCCAGGGACTGTTTTCGCCGAGCAAAATGGGCAACTCCCCCCACTTTTCACGTGCCTGATCTGCCTCCCCCGTCCGTCGAACCACCTGCCCCGATCCAGCCTCTTGTTTTTAACGTGCTGAATCAGGTTAATCAGATCGAAATCTGCCCCGCATGATGGACAGTGGGGCGAGGAGCCCGTGTTTTCCCTGATGGCGATTATTGCCACATCCAAAGTGTCCCTAAACTTGATCTTGTACTCCTCCCCTTTGCTAGTGTGCATAACGAATCCCTCGAACCCCCTCTCCCCGACCTGCTCGTCCCAGAAGGCCTGAAGATGGGACCTCGAGGATCTAAAATCGTCGACCTCGACGAAGTCCGGCAGGTGGACCGGACCGCTGTCCGCACCGACGGGGAAACCGAGTTTCCTGAGTTCGGCGAATCTCTCCAGGTACCCGCGCCCGCAATCCCTGAAACCACCGAGGCCGTCCCCCACCCTGTAGTCGAAGATGGCCAGCTGGATCCGCTCGACATCCTCGATCTTTCTGGGGTTCTTGATGATGCTCATGCTCCTGCTGAACTCGGTCATGTACTTTTTTCCATGCCCCTCCCCTACCACGTGCGTCTCCCCGATGAAAAGGAAATCCCGGAGCTCATCGGACCTTCGGTTCAGGTACTCGGTGACGGGGTGCGTCCTTCCATCCCCTAGGGAGTAGTAACACCTTCCGCGCGGGCTCCAGGCCACGAAGCCCCTCTCCCCGTCCCAGATTAACACCGAGAGCATCCCGTTGTACTTTACCTGGACCATCCCCCCATCCCCGGGGAGATCCGGCAATCGATCCCTCACCGCGAAGTCGTAGGTCGTCATTGCCGGCTTCAGGGCGCCCAGTGAGTCCAGCCACCTCCTCTTCTCCGTGCCCCTCTCGAAGTGCTCCTGCCCGAAGAATTTCTGGTTGCACCTCAATCTTTACACCTGTGGCTCACGTTTGGAGAATCGAAGGCAGGACCAGATATCGCTTATCGAGCTGATCTTGTAGTCGACAAGCCCCGAGTCCAGGCCCACCTCCCGCACAACCGTCTGGGTCAGGTCCGTTACCACTCCGGAAGCTTTCTTGGGCCAGGCTATCCAGAGCCCGCCCCCGCCTGTCAGCCTCTTGATATCCTCCATTCCCTCCTCGATCTCGTTCCTCGACCTCGCGAACCAGATGACAAGGTCATTTTCGGCATCGGGCTGCCTGACGAACTCAACGGCATCGGGGAGTCCATCGAGGGTGTCCTCGAAACCCTCCGGTGCACCCACCAGCAGGACCCTCATCCCCATCTTTATCCCGAGCTTTTTGGGAAGCGGCGTGGTGGCGTAGGCCTGGAAGACCGACTCGGGGACGACCGGGCTGTCCGGGGGATTTTCGATTGCCCCTTTTAAAACCCCGTGGATCTCGTCCCAGCCGGTGTAGGCGGCGTCGGGCAGCAGGCCCCTGATCCTCCTGACCTTTTCGGGATCCCCCGCCGCGAACACGATTGGGATGAACCTGGTTGCCTTGCCCTTTCTGAAGAGCACGGCAAGGTCCCGGCCCTGGGAGGGAATTCTATCAAGGTCTATTACGATTGCATCCGGCGGGTTCTCCCTTAGTGCCCTCATCGTTTCCCTTTCGAAGGGCCCATACTCTATGGTTATTCCCGAGGATCCAAGCATTTCAGCCCTCTCCCGGGCCTCCCCCGGATTCCAGCATATTAGGCGTACCCTGACCACGGTAGGTAGTAGGGATCACCCGCTTAAAATGAAATGCCTTTAGGATCGCCCGCCGTTTCAACGGTTGCCGCCGGCACCTAAATAAATTTGAGAACCTCTGGTTATTCGTCCGTGTGTTGGAAAATGAGAGCTGATACCGTAATTTTCACGGCGCCGCGAAGTGCGGAGATAGTGGAACGGGACATAGGTGAGGTTGGCCCAGGGGACCTGGCAATCGAGACGGTGGTCACTCTCATCAGCACCGGGACGGAGATGACCGGTTATACGGGGGACTTCCCCGATACATCCCGATGGGCAGAGTACGTGCGGTACCCCTTTCAGCCGGGATACAGCAGCATTGGCAGGGTAACAGAGACCGGTAAAGGCGTTGAGGGTTTCTCCGTGGGAGACATGGTCTTCAGCTGGGCCCGCCACGCAACCCGCGCAATAGTGGGCGCCGACAGGGCGACCAAGGTTCCCGAGGACATATCCCCGGGCCAGGCCGCGTTCGGGACACTCGGTCAGATAGCCATAAACGGGGTTCGCCTCGGCGAGATGGCGCTGGGTGACTCCGTCGTCATTGCCGGCGTCGGTCCCGTCGGGATGCTGGCCCTCCAGGCGGCAAGGCTGTCGGGCGCCTGCCCGTTAATTGCACTCGACGTCTCGCAGCAGAGGCTTGATCTTGCACTGGACCACGGTGCGGATGCCCTCATCAACGGTGGCGAGGAGGACCCGGTAGCGGTAATATCCGGTCTGACCGGGGGCAGGATGGCGGACATGGTCTACGATGTCACAGGCAACCCCGCATTCACGCCCACCGGGCTCAGGCTGCTCAAGAAGCGCGGCAAGTACGTCGTTCTGGGATCCCCCCGCGGGCCCGTCGAGATAGACCTCCACAACGAGGTCCACTCCCTGGGCCTCAGGATTATCGGAGCCCACAACCTGATGCACTCCCCCGTGGAGACCCACTTCAACCAGTGGACCCTGGAGAGGGACATCGAGCTCTTCTTCGAGCTCGTCAGGTCCGGCCGGATGGTGGTAGACGACCTGGTTAGCCACAGGTTCAGGTGGGATCGGGCCCCCGAGGCCTACCGGCTTCTGGACAGCAAGCGGGAAGCCACCATGGGTGTCCTGCTCGAGTGGGAATAGCCCTACAGCATGCCCCTCTCGATCAGCCCCTCGCCGATCTGGACCACGTTCAGGGCGGCACCCTTCCTGAGGTTGTCCGAGACACACCAGAGGTTGAGCCCGTTCTCTACGGTGGGATCCTCCCTTATCCTCCCCACCAGCACGGCATCCCTGTATTTCCTGACGTCGAGGGCCGTGGGGTAGGTCCTCTCAAGGGGGTCTCCCCTGGGGTTCTCCGGGCTCGGGTCGTCCATGACGATCACCCCGGGCATCTCATCCAGGAGCTCGCGTGCCTCCTGGGCAGTCAGCTTCGACTCCGTCTGCAAATTGATGCTCTCTCCGTGGCCAACGAAGACAGGGACCCTGACGGTGGTTGCGCTGATCCTGATGGTGTCGTCTCCGAGGATCTTCTGGGTCTCCTTGACCATCTTGTGTTCCTCCTTGGTGTAACCGTCCTCGGTGAAACTGGCTATGTGGGGAATGTAATTGAAGGCGATGGGCCTGGCAAGTACCTTCGGGTCGTAGGGGATGTCGTCCAGGTCCTCCAGGCCCCTGGGTGCCTGCTTCAGCAGCTCACCCTCGGCCCTCACGCCCCATCCAGACACGCTCTGGTAAGTTGAGACGACAACCCGTTCTATCCTCGCCGCTTTATGCAGCGGGGCCATCGCCAGTACCATCTGGATCGTCGAGCAGTTCGGGCTCGCGATGAACCGGTCATCCATGGAGACTGCATCCATGTTGACCTCGGGCACAACCAGTGGAACTTCTGGGTCCATGCGAAAGTCGCTGCCGTTGTCCACGCTGATGGCTCCGGCGGCCTCGGCTGCCTCCCTCCACATAACGCTTGCACCCTCGGCACCCTCCCGCCCTGCGAAGAATACCGCGTCGGTGTCCCTGAAGCTCTCCTCGCTTGTCTCGGTGACGAGGAACTTCTCACCGTCGACGACCTCCGTCCTCTCCCTGGTGGCGCATATCCTCGGCGGCCAGTTGACGGGGAACTTCCTCTCCCTCAGTATCGAGACTATCTGCTCCCCGACCTTTCCGACTCCAACAACAGTGACATTTAGTGGCATTGTTTCTCCCGGACCTCACCGAATGGACGCAAGATAAATTGTACCATTGCCGCGACCCGCGGTCACCTTTTTCAGGTAGAGGGCGGACCCCCTACCGGAGGCCTGGAGAAATGGAAGGAGTCCTGAAATACGGATTGATATTCGTCTCTCTGTTCCTCATGCTGCTCGGTTTCGTTTTCCTAATTGCGGGCGGATACGTCGAGAACTACGTCACAGGCGTGATAATGCTCCTGGTGGCATTTGGACTGCTCGGCTACATATACCTGAATTCACGGAACGAGGCGAGGAGGCCCGTGACCCAGGAGTTCCACGTCACAATGGGTGGCTCGGGCGAGATGAAGCAGAGGGAGATCTCCTGCAGGTCCTGTGGTGGCCCGATAAAGAGCGAGAACGTGTCCGTCGTGAAGGGGGGATTGATGGTTAAGTGCCCCTACTGCGGCAGTTCCTACGCCCTGGAGGAGGAGCCGAAGTGGTAGGCCCGTTGAACCGGCCACCTGATTACCTCCTCATTACGGCCCTGGTAACCCTTATCCTGCTCCTCCCCCTGGTAGCCTCCCAGGGCATCAGCTTCGAGGTCGAGAGGGAATTCGTCGACGTATGGATTTTGAAGGATGGCAGCGTCGACATTTACTACACCATCGACTTCATCCACCGAGGCGGCCTCGATGGCATCGACATCGGCCTGCCCAACAACAAATACGACACGAGGTCCGCCTCCGCCAGCATCATAATCTCGAACAGGACATACAGCCCCTCCATCATTCGTGATTCCCCCTACATCCCGATCGGGCTCGCGGTCGAGTTCGGGACCGATGTACAGAGGGCGATCTCCGGCTCGGGAACCCCTTTCAGGGTCGAGTTCTTCGTTAACAACCCGCGGGTGGTCTTCAGGAACAAGAAGGTCGAGGGCACCGTCGGGATCAGGTTCCAGCCCACCTTCTTCGACCCCGGTTTCCAGGTCGGCCCAACGGAGGAGCTCAGGGCCAGGATATTCTTCCCCGAGGGCTTTGACGGCGAGGGGGCGGTCTACCTTGAGGATCAGCCATGGGACGGGCTGGCCTTCGACGAGGCTGCCCAGCGCTGGGTCGCCGCCTGGACCGCCTATGGCGTCGATCCCCGCGACCAGGAGAGGGGATCCTTCGACGTTGGGGCGGGGTTTCCCGAGGAGTTCGTCGATGTCTTCTACAAGGATAGCTTCCTCCAGAAGCTCGGGGAGTTCTTCGTTGCACTGCTTTCATTCCTCTTCCTCCTGCTCCCGTTCATCCTCATCGCGGGTTTCATCGCGATAGCATTTTACGTGGGGCACAAGAACTACCAGGGACGAACGGACTACTTCGAACCCGACCTGTCAGTGGAGGGTGCCGGGCCCCGGAGGGACCTAACGGCCGTAGAGGCCGCCGTCGTCATCGAGAGGCCCCTGAACGTCGTAGCCACCATGATACTCTTCGGCCTAACCAGGAAGGGGAAGGTCGAGGTCCAGTCCGAACAGAACCCCATGAAGCTGAATAAGCTGTCGGAGGAGGGAGACTACGTGTATGAGACGGATTACCTGAAGGCGATTGCCCCCACCGGCGTGCTTAACTCCCGGGCCCTGCAGGACGCACTGGTGAACCTAATCGAAAGTGTTAAGGAGAAGATCAAGGGCTTCTCCTACGAGGAGACCAAGGTCTACTACAGGGGCATCTGCGAGAAGGCATGGAACCAGGTCAAGGAGGCCAACACGCCGGAGGACTTCGCAAAGTCCCTGGAGGATAACAACGACTGGATGCTCCTGGACCGGGACTATGATAACAGGATACACAGGTCCTACGTTCACTTCTGGCCCCCGATAATCGTCGCTGGGAGGACACCAGCCACCACGCCGGGGCCGAACCCGCAGACCATGGCCCAGAACTACGTCGCCCGCCTCAGGTCATCCAGCAACAACATGGTCAGGAGCATGAGATCCCTCTCGAGCTCTGTCACCAGGATCACCAACCCGCCGCCGGAGCCCAAGTTCTCCCCCGGGGGAGGCTACGGCGGTTTCGGTGGCGGAGGGGGAGGCTGTGCCTGTGCTTGTGCATGTGCCTGTGCCTGCGCCGGGGGTGGCAGGTGATGGGCATCAGGAGAATTCTCGGTGGCTCCCGCGAAGCCCCCCTCGATCCCGGGACCCACAAATATGACGGGTCCGGTGACCTGTCGGGGCACAGGTTCCACCTCAGGAAGGACTCCGAGGGAAAGGGGGTTCTCATGGTGGATGCCTCCAAGCTCCTCGTGCTCAACGGCACCGCCCTCGACTACGTACGGGGCATGCTCGAGGGCTGGGACAATGAACGCACGATTTCCTACATGAGGTCCAGGTACAGGAAACTCGAAGAGGACACGGCCCGGCAGCACCTTGACAGGGTCAGGGGGCAACTGCTGAGCTTTCTATCCGGAAACCTGGACGTGGTCCGCAACGTCTCATCCGGAACCCCCACGATCGGCTCGGATGCCCTGCCCTCACCCTACAGGATGGACCTCGCCCTCACCTACCGCTGCCAGAACAACTGCGGTCACTGCTACAACGGGGACAGGGAGGTCGAGGAACTGGACCTGAAGGGGTGGCTCGCGGTAGTTGACAGGCTCTGGGACATCGGTATCCCCCACATAGTCTTCACCGGCGGGGAGCCCACCCTCTCGCCCCACCTGGGGGAGCTGATATCGAGGTCAGAGGAGCACGGGCAGATCACGGGCCTGGTGACCAACGGGCGCCGGCTGGGAGAGGAGGGGTACCTCCGGGAGCTGGTCCAGAGAGGACTGGACCACGTCCAGATCACCCTGCTCTCGCACCGGTCAGGCCTGCACGACTCCCTCTCCGGCTGCACGGGGGCATGGGAGGAGACGGTCTCGGGGATAAAGGTGGCCGCGGAGGAGGACGTCTACCTGTCAACGAACACAACAATAATGGAGGACAACCTCGACGATATCGAGGACACGCTCCGTTTCCTGATCTCACTGGGAGTCAAGAACGTGGCCTTCAACTGCCTGATCCGCTCTGGAAAGGGGGTGGACGCCAGGGGAATAGGCTACGGGCAGCTTGAGTTCCTCATGGCGAACCTGATCGCAATAACCGAGGAGGAGGGCGTCAAGCTCGTATGGTACACCCCCACGCCATACTGCGAGTTCAACCCGGTGAACCACGGCCTGGGCATCAAACAGTGCACGGCCTGCTCCCTGAACATGGCGATCGAACCGGACGGCAGCGTCCTACCCTGCCAGAGCTACTACAAAACTCTGGGCAACATCCTCACCGACCCCTGGGAGGAAATCTGGGGCCACGACCTGTGTAAAAGGCTGAGGGAGAGGAGGTACCTCCCCGAGAAGTGCCGGGACTGCAAGCTTTCCGACGTGTGTGGCGGAGGGTGTCCCCTCTCCCTGGAGGGAGGTCACTACCTGTGTCTGGACAGGGCCTCCTCTATCTAGCCCGGGAACCCAGAGCGTAGAATATGGGGTTGAACTGGAACAGGGTACCCTCTGCCAGGGCCCGCTCCCAGCTCTTCTTGAGCCCGGCGAGCTCTCCCTGCCTGCCCTCCGGGCAGGTGGACCTGACGAAGCTCCACTCATCCTCGAATTCGAGCCCGAGCCTTTCGAGCGACCAGACGCCCGGGTGGATTCCAACATCTACAAAGAGCCCGCACCGTTGGAAAAGCCCCCTGAGCTTCCTGCCCATCTCTGGATCGCCACCGTTCTCCATGATGCCGCTGATCACGATCTCCCTGACCGTCCCTAGCTCACCCGGGTGGTCTATTCTTGCCCCGAAGTCGGGCTCCGCCAGGCAGAGGACGTGTTTCCTGGAGACCCTTGACATCTCCTGCAGTGCTGAACCCGGGTCGTCAAGCCACAGCATCAGGAATGTGCAGTAGACGATGTCGAAGCTCCCGTCGTCGAAGGGCAGGTCGTAGGCGGAACCCCGCCCGACGTCCAGCCCCCGGGCCCGGCAGGACCTAACCATGTCCCCGTCCAGGTCGACCCCGGAAACCCTGACCATGTCGGCCATCGTGTCCATGACGTAGCCGGGGCCGCAGCCCACATCCAGCGCCGTTTCCGACCCGTCCCCCGTCAGGACCTTCTCCTCCAGGATCCACTGCAGGGAGTTCCTGAGCCAGATTGACTGCCTCCTCAGCTGCCTCTCCATCGAACCGGTACCCGGGGAAGACATCAGGACCTGCCTCACAGGCGTTCAAATATCCTCCACAGCTGAAACATCGCCCTGGGAACGTGGAAGCAGCCCTTCCACTTTCCACCCTTGATGGGAGTCAGGAGATCCCCCCGCCTGTCCAGGTATCCCCACCACTCGCCGTGCTCGGGGTCGGGGAAGTGCTCCCAGGCGTACTCGTGCACCCTCCCGTACCACTCCCAGTAGATGTCATCGCCCGTCAGCTCGAATGCCAGGGCGGTTCCCACCAGGGCCTCCAGGTGGACCCACCACAGCTTCTGGGCCCACTCCAGAAAAACCGGGGGCTTGCCCGCGGAGTCGGTGAAGTATAATATGCCACCGTGACCGTCGTCCCAGCCGAACTCGAGCTGACCCAGCATCGCCCTCGACGCCGGCTCTATCAGCTCCTCCCTGCCGAGGGTCCTGGCCGTGTCCATGATGAACCACATCGCCTCGATCCCATGCCCCGGCGAGATGAGCCTGCCCTCGAAGGTATCCGGGTGGGTTCCGTCGGGGGATACGTTTTCGAATATCAGTCCCCTCTCCCCGTCGACAAGCCTCCCCATCACGAGCTCGATATTCTCGTCGATGGACCTCTCGAGGACCGGGTCCTCGATGTGGGACCCTAGCTCCAGGGCGAGGTTTATCGTTATCATGGGCAGGGCCAGGGTTAGCAGGGGCCTGGTCCCGGGGTAGGTCTTGGAGTACCTGCCCTTCGGGTTATCCGAGCGTCGGCGTATGTTGTTGAAGGTCTTCACGGCAAGTTCCTTCGCCCAGTCCTCTCTCGAGGCCCTGGCGTACTCGGAGAAGGCCATCGCCGCGAAGCAGTCGGAGAAGATGTTGTACGGCTGCACCAGAGGCCTCCCCGACCTTTCCAGGGAGAAGTAGAAGTTACCCTCCCCGTCCATGCCGTGGTCGCGTAAGAATTCCGCGCCGTGGCCGGCGATCTCTAGCCAACCCGCCCTCTGCTCCACCTCGTTGTACAGCTTCGAGAACATCCAGACCTGCCTGCCCTGAAGCCAGACGAACTTGTCGGTGTCGAAGACCTCGCCCTTTCGGCCCAGGCAGGTGAAGTACCCCCCCTGCTCGGCGTCGATCGAGTGGCTCGCCCAGAAGGGGATGACGTCATCAAGCAGCGCGCCGCGGTAGAGATCCGCGAGGTCACCTGGATCGGGCATGCAACCACATGCACAATGCTCCCTATTTAAGATGATCCAGCCTGGCCGGGCAGCATCGCCCCCAGGAGGGCATCGAAGTTCTTCCCGATCCCGGTTCCCCCACTCAGGTCCCACAGGGATGTCCCGAGCCTCCTCAGCCCCAGGACGGACACGATCCAGCCCTGGGTCCAGCCGCTCTCTATCGACCAGACACCCCATCCCGCGTCCGCGTTGCTACCCCAGTAGTCCCACCGCCTGAAATCGAAGGCCCTGTACCAGGCACCATCCAGCTCGGGGTGGTCCTCCGACCTCGTCTGCACCCGGCAGAGGAACTCCGCAAGCTCGTCCTCCGCCCGCCCGAAGAGCTCATCGCCCGTCGCCGCGGCTGCCTCGTGGAGACCGAGGAAGGCGAAATTCGTGGTGTAGAGCATGTCGCATATGGGGTCGCCGTTTTCCTGAAGGAGCGTCGCCTCGTGTTTGCCGTAATCCTCGTTGCTCCTCGGGGGTCCGTACGAGCCCATTCCAGGACCGCCCAGCTCCTCCCGAAGGGCCCCTGACCTGTCCTGAAGGGCCACGACCTCCTCCCCCATTGTCCGCAGCCACTCCCTGTGGGCGGGCCTGTCACTGACCCGGACGAGCCAGGCAAGGGGGAGGAGCATGCGGGCCCTCTCCTGAGCTATGCCGTTGGTCCACTTCCACCCATCGGGGTACGCCTCCATCGTCAACCCGATGGCCCTCCTGGCCCTGGTGTAAAAGGGGCGGAACCCCGTCTCCCTGAATGCCCAGAGATAACAGGCCCAGAGGTAGGCCTCGTAGTGGGGTGCAAAGAGGGTTATCCGCCGCCTGTGGTAGTGTAGCCAGCCCCTCTCCCTCAGGTCCTTCTCCTCGAGCCTCCATCCCCTGAATCCCCTGCTCCCGGTGGTCCGGAAGTTGGCCAGGATGCACCGGAGTATTCCCTCGTTCCACCTCCCCGAGCCCAGCATCGCAGCGGCCTCGATCATTCCCAGCAGGCACCGGGCGTTGTCATCGCCGTAGTATATCGAGTCGGCCGGGGGTGATGCACCCCAGCTGATAAGCCCGTAGGATGGGCTACCCGGGTCCCTCCTGGGCCCCTGGGCGAAGACCGGTCCATTGAAGATGTAGTCGATGATGCTGGCCGATATCCCGGCCCCTGGGTGGTCATCCCTTACGGCCCTGCCAAGGGAAAGGGCCCCGGCTCCCTCCCCCATGCAGTCGGCCCTGAGGCCCCTGTTCATCGCCTGGTTCCCGTCAGGATTGATGAGGGATCCGTATCCCTCCATGAGACCCGACTTGCCTCCATCCCCACCAAGTAGCCCCGAGTCGGTAAACCAGTCGATGCCCCGCTCCAGGGCCCTCAGCTCGGCATCCCGGGGAAGGTCCTGGTCCCGGGCGTAGGTCGGCCTGACCTTCGGGGTCCATGCCAAATCCGGGAGGAGCTCTCCCCTCGTCAGCCAACCTATTATCCTCCGCCAGATATGGCCCCAGGCCGCAGTCGGGCTGTACCGGCCTATGGCGAAGTTGCTGAGCTTGGTCGTGCCCACCAGCATCTCCAGCTGGGGGTGTTTGAAGAGCAGGGGATGGCTATCTTCCGGCAGGCCATATACTGCCCTGTCCAGTCCTGCGACCCTGGCCGTTGATATGAGTGGATCCCTGACCTCGACGGGAACGAATGAAAATTTGTGCAGGTCCAGTATCGACATCTCCCCCAGCTCTGGCTGGAAGAAACTCGTGGTTACCACCCCACGCTCCCAGCATGCCTCCCTCACTTCACCGATATCTAGATCGGGTATCGATGCTGGAAACTCGACATACACCCTCAGCCCCTTCAACGAGGCCTTCACCAAAACATCCCATTCAACCCCCAGTGCCCCATCGGGGTAGTTGTCGGCCAACACCAGCAGACCTGCCAGGGGCTTTTCAAGGGCCTGGCCAGGGTCATCAAGCAGGGAGTCGGTACCGGGTGATAGGATCGAAAACAGGTCGTTTTCCGGTTCACAGCAAAATGCCAACGGGTGCATTGGGGCGACCTGGATGGCCCCAACCTCTTATAGGTTGACCTTCTCATTAAGCCATCGTTCCAGGGGTATTGGAGCATGACCCCTTTGAGACCGCCCCAGGCCCTGCTTTACCTTTGATGTTCATCGCAGGTTTTCTCCCTGATGCATTCCCGGTGCCAGCTTAGGTCCCCGGGATGGCGTCTCCTTCACGAGTTTTCTCCAGCTTCAAGCCCACGTTAGGGTTCTTTTTGCAGGAAGTCATTTAAGGAAATACGATTTCCCCGGAGGTAACCTCGGAGATGGTAAGGATGCCGATATCATGCGCGGTAGTAGGTTACGGGATGGGAAAGTCCCACTGCGGGTATATACAGAGGACCAGGGGGCTGAAACTCTTCGCAGTTTGCGATATCGACGAGTCTAGAAGGAAGGCGGCCGAGGAGGACCACCCCGGCATTCAGGCATTTGCGAATGTGGATGACCTCCTAAAAGAGGATTTCGACCTGGTCACCCTCGCAATCCCCCACAACGTCCATGCCCCAGTGGCGCTGAAATGCATCAATGCCGGAAAACACATCATCGTGGAAAAACCGATGTGCATAACCATCGACGAGGCGACGTCCATGATTGATGCTGCCAAGAGGTCCAGGGTTATGCTTTCGGTGTTCCACAACCGCCGATGGGATGGTGACTTCAAGGCGTTGAAGGAGGTCATCGACAGGGGGTTAATCGGCAAGATCTACCAGATTGAGGCCTTCATCGGTGGGTACGGCCACCCGCCAGACTGGTGGCGTTCTGATAAGAAGATAGGTGGGGGAGCGCTATACGACTGGGGAGCTCACTTCATCGACCAGATACTGAATCTGGTGCCGGAGAAGATGACGGGCGTGGCCGGATTCTCGCAGAAGCTGGTATGGAAAGACGTCAGCATCGAGGACGATGCGAGGGCAATCATCAAATTCGAGTCTGGCGCCATCGCTGATTTCCAGGTGTCATCCATCGCGATGGCTGGCAAGCCCCGCTGGAGAATACTCGGCACACGTGGTGCTATACTGGATGGAGACAAGTCCTTCAGGGTCTCGGGCTTCGTCAAGGGATATAGAGCGGAGGTCAGTGTACCATGGAGGGAAAACAACTGGCATGAATACTATAGCAACATCTACAATCACCTGAAATTTGATCGTGACCTGGTCGTTAAGCCGGAGGAAGGCCGAAGGGTAATTTCCGTGATGGAGACCGCGGAGAAGTCCTGGAAGAACGGGAGCACGATGGAGAAGGTTCCATACGATTAGCTCCGGGGACCAGCCACCCGAGAACGCTATGGCGATTACCACAGCCCAACGTGAGTGGGGTTACCCTCGGCCCGGTTTGAGAGTGACCTTGAAAGTCTTGATTTCAAATGGTTTGATGTTGAAGTAAAGCGTGCCCTCCCGGTATTTACAATCGCGAAGCGGTTCTTCCAGAAGATTGTATTCCACCGCCCCCGTCACGTTTTTCCCGAAGGAGACCTCAACCGGGCCCCGCGTTTTCCCGGCCTCGTAGAGCCGGATGACCACGGCATCATCCTGCTCCGCCTTTTTTATCGTCTCGACAACGACGTTGGGATTTGATACTTTGCAGAGGCTCGTTGATTTTTTACCACCCCGTGCACCCGCTATCGGAAGAGCTGTGATGGGAGAGTTGAGGGCGTAGCCCTCCCGCACGACTGTTGGTACCGAGAAATCGCCTGTGTGTGGGAGAAGTGAATATGTGAAGACGTGATGCCCCTGGTCTGCGTTTACATCGGGTCCCATAGCTGACTTCAGTAAGGTCAGGGAGATCATCCGGTCCAGGGCATCGTGCCCATACCTGCAATCGTTCAGCAGCGCCACGCCGTAGTCACCCTCGGACACATCGACCCATTTGTGAGCGCATACCTCGAAACGAGCCTGGTCCCAGGATGTGTTCGTGTGGGTGCTCCTCGTTACGTGGCCGAACTGGATCTCATTTCGCCAGCTGTCGGCGTGAACGTCGACGCCGAAGCCCACCTTGAGCAGCGTATGTCGTTCGTTCCAGTCAACCTCGGTCCTGAAGTCTATCCGCCTTGAATCTGAATAGAAGACCATGCGCTGGGTGAGGTTCGACCGGCGGCCAATTCTGTACCGGGAGCACAGGCTGAAGAGCAGGGGACCATCGGACTCCACCTCCCTCGATTCCAAACATTCCTCGTAGCGTACCGTTCTCCTGTAGTCCAGATCGATATCCCATGCGTCATTTCCGGTGGGCATGTCGTCTGCCGTGTAGAATGCGTTGAGACTCATACCCTTGCGCACTACCTCCCGCTGCGCCGCTTTGTCGAATAGACTGGAAACGCGCCCGGCCCCGTCGAACGCCACGCGATAGTGCGGGGTTTCTAGAGCCTTACCGTCGTAGAGGAACGGGGAGGAGGGTTTTTCGCCCGACCTTCTGAGGGCGACCGTCGTAATTCCCAGCGGGGGCAACGAGACCCTCACCGCCACCCCCCCGTCTAAGGTCTGGCAGGGCAGTGGATCCCCAGAGGCATCCACGGCAGAATCGAAGCCACGGTCCTCTATGACGGCCATGTCATCACGAGCCCAGGAAAGTGCGTTGGCCAGAAGCCAGACGTTCTGGCCGCCGGGTGGGGCGAGTTCTTCCCCGATTTTCTCAAGGGCCCTTCCGCGCAGTGATAAGAGGGCCTTCTCCACCTCGACATAAGTTTTTTCGGCATCATCGTACACGACAGGAATCGAGCTCCCGGGGAGTATGTCGTGGAACTGGTTTACGAGCACCGCACGCCAGTGCCCCTGAAGCTCGTCCGAGGGGTAGGGCATGCCCAAATCGCTGGCCATTGTGGCATACAGCTCGACCTCCCGAAGGAGCAATTCCAGCTTCCTGTTGTATCTCTTGGTTCGAGCCTGGCTCGTATAGGTTCCTCGGTGCATCTCGAAGTAGAGCTCCCCCACCCATCGAGGTCGCTCGATTGGCCTGTTGCGCAATTGGCCGAGAAAATCGGAGACGTTGACGAACTCGGTTCTCGGGCATCCTTCGAGATCCCTCATCCGGCGTGCATACTCGCACATCTCCCTGGTAACGCCGCCGCCCCCGTCTCCCCAGCCCACCGTCGCGAACGCGCCCTCGAGGGTTTCCTTTTGCTGGGAGTAGTCCCACGCCGACTGCATTACCTCTGGATAGACCTCGGCGTTGTAGTTCCCCCTCCGATTCGTTATGAACTGGCCCAGAACGGATGAGCCATCTATCCCCTCCCACCAGAATGTACTGTAGGGGAACATGTTCGTGTCGTTCCAGGTGATCTTATTCGTCACGAAGTTCGCTATCCCGCAGCCCCTTAGGATTTGCGGCAGGGCGGCCGAGTACCCGAACACGTCCGGAAGCCACAGGGTATCTGCCCTGTACCCGAAGAGCTCACGGCACTTCCTGTGCCCTTCGAGGAACTGGCGCACGAGGGACTCGCCGCCGGTGATGTTGCAGTCGGCCTCGACCCACATTCCGCCGTTGGGTTCCCAGCGTCCCTCTGCCACAAGATCCTTGATGTCGGAAAGCAGCTCGGGGTAATGCCCCTCGATCATGTCGTAAAGGACTGCCTGTGACTGTATGAACCGCAGCTCCGGATACTCCCGCATCAGGCCTATCATCGTTGAGAAGGTACGGGCGGCCTTACGGATGGATTCCCTGATTGGCCACATCCAGGCGATGTCGATATGTGCGTGGCCAACTATGCCGACGCTGGGCGTTGATGGCCCATTCTGCTGATCGAGCAAGGGGGCAAGTACTTCACGTGCTGCCCGGGCCGCCCGCCCGAGCTCCCTCTCGCCATCCCAGTGCGGGGGAATGAGCTCAAGAGCCTTGCAGAGCCCCTCGATCAACAGGTGGCGGCGGCGTGAATTCTTATCGAGGAGCAACGCGGTTCGGTACAGGGTATCGGCGTCGAAAAAAAGCGCGGAGACATCCTCGCGCAAAACGACGATCTCACTCGCGTCCAGGGGCAGGGGTGGTTGGACTTCCTCGGACCCCGATATGCCGTGGATTGTCCGGTATTTCGGATTGTAGGGATCACCATGTGCGCAGGGGTTCCCAGAATAGGCTTCCACGTGTATCTGGAATCTCTCGCCACCGCGCGCCCTTTCAAGCAACAGGACCTCGCTGTGGTAGGCATTCATCCCCCCCGCGGGCACGCCGTCCACGAAGATCATGCGTTCTGCCTCGCTCCTGTGCCGGTAAAACACCCTCATACCCCTGCATGAAGGGGGCACCTCCACAGTGCCACGGAACCAGACCGTGGCCCAGTTCTCCCCCCAGCGTGAGCCAACGGGGGCGGGCCGGAAAGGTAAATCCTCCGGCGGCTTGCGGAGGTGGTCCATCGTCTGTGCGGCCTCCAGGGCCACATCTCCGACCTTTCTGTACCTCAATGGCGCAAGACGGGCGATCTGTTTAGGCAGTTTAACCCATGCAGTTCTTGGTATCACGGCTCCTCCCTCCTGTTTGCATCAACCATTGCAGCGAGGAGCAGACCACGGAGCTCGGTGCGCACATCGGCCACGGTTCCCTCGTCGTGTCCCCCATCGACGACCCGGGCGATCAGCTTCTCCCTGCGAGACATAATTTCTGCGGCACTTGATTCGTCCCCCCGTTCCCGGGCGTCATCGGCAGCTTCCCTGACCATTACGAGCCTCATGTAATCCTCCACGCCGAGGCGCAGGCCCTGCCAGCGGTGGCTCGGTATGACCGAGCCGTTCCCCGGGTAGACGAGCTCCCAGTCGCAGCCGATTTCCAGTGGCCCCTGCCACATGTCCACCGAACGACCGGCGTAAGACCAGAATCCGATGCCAGTTAGCCCGAGCTGAGTTCCAACCCAGATGGGGGCCCAGTAATACTCCATCCGCGTCTGGTCCTTCGCCCCGTCACCGCAGGCGTACGTCCAGACCACGGGCGCATGTTCTAGTATATGCGGAAGGTGGTCGTAGAGACCCCACGTGTCCGAATACACCCAGATTGGATCGAGTATGTGTGAGACTTCGAGGATTCGCTCGATATGCTCGTCCGTGGCCCCCCCAGCGGGGTTTGCGAATATCCTTATATCGGGGTCGATCGAGAGGAAGAGCCTCGCCACGCGCACGTGCAGGTCGACCCTTTCGCCGCCTGCCCCCCCTGGCTCGTCGATGATGTAATTCGCATGGCTATCGTACCCGAGGCCGCGCTCACGCAGGCCTCCGATGAAGGTGTGGACATATGCTTCAAACCCGGAACGCCAGGCTTCCGACCCGATACCCTGCGCTCCCTCCCCGGGCTTGACGATTCCCTCTCCGCCATGCCACAGGAAGAAAGATCCCGCCGGGACCCGCCTGATGACGCGGTCGGTTTCGGTCCAGTCCAGCTCACCGAGGAGGCCATCAGAGGTATATTCCGCGGATGGAACTGGCAGGTCGAAAACGTTAACGTGGTGCTCGATGAGATCCCGGTACACCGCTTCCGTGAATGGCACTCCCCGTCCCTCGTAGGCCCACACGTGGAACATTAGCGGTGATTTTTCCGGAAGCTGAAGGGAGCTTATTTCCCACCGAATCGGGAACTCCATGACCTGTCCTGCGACGGTAAGTGCCCGCACGTGCAGCTTCGATCTGTACACCCCGGGGCCGGCCTCCCCGCCACCCCAGTCGATCCACAGGCGTGCAGATTCTCCCGCGGGAATCGCGAGGAGCCCCGCCTCGTCCAGCCTGGGAAGCGCGTCCGGGGTCATGCTCCTGCGAGCAGTTGCTACGTATACCTGCTTGCGCAGGGTAATCGCATCGTCGGCAGGGACCTCCCCCGGGCTTTCGGCCTTCCCTTCCCGCAACCAGCCATCAACCCACAGGCGGAGCGAGATGGCCTTCGATGTGGCGTTCGAGAACTCCAGCACCGTTGCCTCGTGCCCGCCCCGGTCTGTTGTGACATGGATACTTCTGAGGATATCCCCTGGGGGTACATCGGTTGATGGCGAAAACGTCACCCAAGGGTGCACAGGTTGCCACGCGAGGAACTCAACTGGCCCCTCGATGGATGAACGGAGGTCCTCCGCCCGGCCAAGTGTGATGGCAAGGCGCTCCAGGCGCTTAAGCAGACGCCCCACCTCGCCAACCAGGATCTCGGCATCTTCTACACCGAATCTACCGGCAATCGAACTCCACTCCGCCCCGGCAAGGTCGACCTGCCGCGATACATCCTGTGCGGCAGATGGGTGGTCCTGGGCCACACGCCCCCGGGTTTCCTCCAGCTCTCCCAGCAGGATACGGGCCCGGTTTTTCTCAAAGGCAAACGTTTTGAAGTCGAATGAAGAATTGCCAAATGCGACCCGGTTTCCCTCGTTGTCGAACCCGGCGCCGGTTATCGTGTGCTCACCGTCGAGGACTGCATCGATGTGCCCGTGAATCCCATCACCAACTTTACGGGGGTACCCGTGTCGAACTCCATCAGGGCCCACTACCGCCGTATCTATGGCCGCAGCTGCACCGGTACGCCACGCAAAGGGCCGGGATCCCGTGGCAATGTCCGTTCCCAGGTCGAGTTCCATTTCCCTTTCCGGGACCCGATGCTGCCCTTTCCCTCTGGTAAATGGACCACCGCCCACCCCGACGCTCGCCCTTCCGTCGAATGGACCCCGCGCCGAGGGCCACTGTACTTTCCCCCCGGGATGGGAGCCCTCGAATCGAAGGGCGGATATGAGTCCGGTCTTGCTGTTGAGGATGACGAATTCAAGCACACCATCGCCGTCCAGATCTGCAATCAGCGGAGCGCCATCGAAAGAGCCCCCCATGTCGAAGGTGGCCTTCACATCGCCTCGTAAGTCGAGAATGCGCAGCACGGGGAACTCGCGCCTAACCAGGAGGAACTCAGGCTCTCCGTCCCCGTCCACATCGGCGACAGACGGGCCGAACTCACCGCTCCCGCCGGCATAGTCCCGCGACCAGATCATGTTTCCCTCAACGTCAAGCAGGCACTGCCCGGTCCTGCAGTGCGAGACGAAAATTCGCCAACCACCGTCAATCTGGACGGGGGCCATCCCGACGTGGATACCAACTGCCCCTCCCGTGTTCTGGTGCCACAGCTCATCACCTTCACCGTCCAGGCATCTTATTGTCCCCTGCGTTTGCCCCTGGACCAACACGCGGGGGCCATCCCCCCAGTCCATGATGAGAGGAGCATGGTATCCCCCGTCATTCGCCACGGAGGTGCTCCACAGCCAGGACCCGTCAGACTTGAGGCAGTGTGCCCGGCCGCCGAATGCGCTAACCACCACCTCATCCTCCCCGTCCCCATCCAGGTCTCCAACAGCCGGCTTTCCAACGCAGCAGATAACCTCAGGCTCTGTCAGGTGCGTCTGCCACAGGAGTTCGCCCGTCGCCTTAAGTCCGGATGCCCGCCCCATCTTATCGGTTACGACCAGACCGGCCTCTTCCCCGTGCAGCCGGGCTATTCCGGTCCACGGTGCTATGCCGCTATTGAATTGTAATGCACGTTCGATGTTACCAACGCTCGTCCGCCATCGAGGTTTCCCCTCGTGTGAATATTCGTGGACGGTGCCCCGATTATCCCCTACGGCGATGCCCGCCCCTGTATCAACGGGCCAGCCATGCATTATCGCACCGGGTTCATCTCGCCATAGCTCATCGCCCCTACCATCGAGGGCTATCACCTCGCCAAGGTCGGTTCCTATGACAAGAAGGGGCCCCGGTTTCCCCGGAATCACTGCTGGGCATCCCGATATGGGACTTCCAGTCTCATAGGTCCAAACAGTCTCCATATGTTCCATCCCAAATCCTGAATGGATTTATCTGTATTACCCGGGCAGGGAAGCCCCCAGCACGGGGATCCAACAATCTCTCGGTCGTTAATGGATACTCCCAGCTTTCTCATCCGCTGAGTCCGGATTGGTCTACAGTGTATAGGATTCCAGGCAGATGCATCCCCCTTAAGGTGCACTTTTCAGCCCGCGTGACTCTGTACCATGACTTGAGGAGTTACTTTAACGATACGGGGCGGAGGACGGTGATATGCCCGAAGGATGAAAGGCACGGGTATTTCGGCGGCTCACTTCTCCTTCTCCCCTCCGGCCGACTCATCTACTCATGTGGAAGAATAGACTTCGATCGGGAGGTAAACCACAAGTTGGTTCTCACCAGCGAGGACCGCGGCAGGTCATGGAACGAGGCTGCAATCGTCGGGGAAAGGCCCGGGATTCCCAAGACCATGAGGGGGGATTCACTCAGCCTGCTAAACGAAGAAAGGGTAGCCATGATCGGTAACATCGACTCCTCCGGGTTCGAGATCCGCTTCAGCTCCGACTGCGGGTCCACCTGGAGCAGGCCGGTGAAAGCCGAGGGGAATGGAACGGTTCCCTGGGGAAACAGGGCCATCCAGATCCCTGAAGGGCTACTCGTAACGACCAGGGCGCCAAAACTCGGGGATACGGTCAGGAAGGTCGTCATGATGAGCACCTCGCGGGACGGTGGGCGCACCTGGGAGGGTCCCGTGGAGATCGCCGGGGATGTCGCAAGGAAGCTGACGGAGCCCTCCACAGCCAGGCTGGGGGATGGACGGCTGATGACCGCTATCAGGGAGACCTCCTACAACTTCTACCCCTCCTATGTCACATTTTCCCGGGATGATGGTAAAAGCTGGTCCCCAATCCGGGAGATGCCGATCCACGGGCACGAGATCTGCCTCGGGCAGCTCCAAGACGGAAGGGCGATGGTGGTCTACCGACACGTGGGTGGCCATGCCGCGACCCTCGCCTGGGCGGGCTCTCCAGACGAGCTCTCCGGCTACCAGGTGCCAGCCACGGTAAGGGCCCGGTATCCGCCCAGAATCACCGGTGGCAAGCTCGTGATCCGAACCCGCGGGAAAGGGGAGTCTGTTCTCTACCACCTCCATCCACCCGAGTCAGGGGAGAGCACCATCAGGATAGACGCAGAACTGCGCTGCCTGGATAACGTCCGCAACGCCTGTGGCATCCACGTGGCCCAGGCGGGCTGGGTGGCGTTTTACCCTGACCGCGTCGAGCTGCCCGGGTGCGGAATGGAATTCCAGCTTGACGCATCGGTATTCCGTTCATACACGGTAACCCGAACAGGTGATGAGCTGAGCGTTTCGGAGTGCGGGAGAGAGCTACTCCTTACCGACCGGCTGGCAAGGGGAAGGGAGGTGGATGTGGACTACGGCACAATCCTGCCAAACAACGTCAACGCCTTCGGAACCCAGACCCCCTTCATGGCTGACCTGGAGTGTGAATCCACGGGGGAGTCCCACTGGCGTTCCCTGCGCATTGAGATAACCAACCCTGGAGGCCGGAGCCATCTCCACAGTTGGGAAGCGTCCTCCGGTCATTTGCCGAACCAGTACGAGGAGGACAGGATGGTCATGATCGAGGATAGCTACGGCGGGAGCGTGTACTTCCTGGGCCAGGCCAGCTGGGTCCAGTTTCCAGATGGGGTCATCCTCGTGTCAACAGGGGTACAGTACCTCAGGGAAGACGGGAAGCGCAGCTCCTGGATAAGGGGATGCTACCTTGGTGAAGATGACCTTCCCCTAAAGATATTTGAGGAAAAAAATGCTGGCTGATATCCCTGGAGAGGGAAGTTGATGTCAACCAGTGCTGAAGATGGATACGCCATCCTTACCGAGGAACTGACCAAGGTTTTTCCCGGGGAGGTCAGGGCGGTGGATGGACTCGATCTCGAGATCCGGAGGGGCGAGGTCTTTGGTTTCCTGGGACCCAACGGCGCCGGGAAGACCACATCGATCAGGATGATGACCGGGCTCCTGAAGCCCACTTCGGGCAAGGTCATAATCGAGGGAGAGCAGATCGAGAAGATAACCGGGGCATCGAGGAAGAGGATAGGTATTTGCCCCCAGGACATCGTCATATGGGAGCTGCTCACAACGATCGAGAACCTCACCCTGGTTGCCAGCATGTACAACATACCCCGGAGTCAGGGCAGGGAAAGGGCCGAGCAGCTCATCGAGGAGCTCCAGCTTACGGAGAAAAAGGACGCGCTGGCCGGGAACCTCTCGGGGGGTATGAAGAGGCGCCTGAACGTGGCCATGGCCATGATACACGACCCGGACATCATAGTCCTTGACGAGCCAACGGCCGGGCTGGATCCCCAGTCCAGGCTGGTTGTGACCGGGCTTATCGACCGGGTGAGGAACGAGGAGAAGAAGACCATCATACTGACCACCCACATGATGGAGATCGCGGACCAGCTGAGCGACCGGGTGGCGATAATCGACCACGGAAAACTACTGCGCCTCGACACGCCAGAGAACCTGAAGAACCAGATAGGCGCCGGGGATGTGATGGACATCGCCCTGGACGATGAATCCCAGAACAGAGGCGCCATCGAGAACCTGGGCAGACTCGATGGGGTTGAGACGAGCGAGCTCAGGGGCAGGGTGGTTGTCAAGGCTCTGGACGTCGCGAGGCGCCTTCCCGAGATATTCCAGGTCCTGGATTCCGCGGGGGCAAAGGTCTCCGACGTCTCGCTGAGGAGAAATACCCTGGAGGACGTGTTCATATCACTGACCGGGAGGAAGCTGAGGGAGTGATTAAATGAGGTTCATCGCGATAGCAGGCAAGGCCCTGAAGGAGAGGATGAGGAACCGGAACCTCCTGGCATTCCAGCTTCTTTTCCCCGCCGTCTTCATGCTCGTCTTCGGCATCGCGTTCCAGGGTGCTGGATTCGAGAAAAACCGCCCATATGAAATTTTGGTCATTAACGAGGACGCCGGGACCGAAATCTCGGGCCTGGAGTACAACTTCGGGGAGGAGCTCCTTGCCATCCTGGAGGACATCTCATACGAGAACAGCTCGACTAAGATGTTCACCCTCAGCAATGCCACCGCCGATGATGGCCTGGACTTGCTCAAGGAGCAGTCAATCGTGTGCATCCTCACAATTCCGGATAAGTTCTCTGAGGCCATCGAATCGATGATCAACACCACGACCAGAAAGACCCTGACGTCCGCCATAGGCGAGGGGCTAATCCCTCCGGGATCCGGTCTACAGCTGCCAGATGGGGGCCGGACCTCGGCCCAGCTCCTGATACAGGGCGACCTGAGCTACATGACCTTCGGCGCCGTGCAGTCCATGGTCATAGGGGTGATGGATTCCTACGTAGAGGAAATCGAGTCCAGTGCGGTCGAGGATATCGCCGGCGATATTCCAGGCATTCCGCTGGACCAGGGGATCGACTACATTGCCATCGAGACCGAGAACATAGCCGGGACGGGGGAGTCCTCGGTGTTCGACTACTTCGCCCCGGGAATCATCGTTTTCGGGCTCCTCCTCGGCGTCATCGCCGTGGCGGAGTCCATGGCGAAGATGGTGGAGGATCACACGCTGTCGCGGCTCAAGATCACGATGATGAACTCCTTCGACCTCCTCTTCGGCTCACTCATCTCCTGGACGCTCTTCTCAGGGCTACAGGTCCTCATCCTCTTTGCGGTGGCCCTGGGCCTCGGGTTTAACTGGGTTGGGGGCGCAACCAGCCTCGCCCTTGCACTTGTGGTGGGCTGCATAGTGGGCATTGCCTGTATATCCCTGGGAATGCTGATAGCCGCCTTCGCCAAGAGCACTGAACACGCATCAAGCCTGGGTACACTGGTATCGATACCGATGAGCTTCGTCATCGGTGTATTCATTTCCTTCCCCCCGGGCATCTTCACGAGGATAATCGCGGTTCTGCCCTGGCGGCAGGGGCTCCTCTGCCTGCACGAGCTCCTGGTCTACGGATCCACGCTCCAGGAGATCGCTCCCAACATAACAGCCCTCGTCGTGGAGACAGCAGTGCTCTTCGCGGCCGGTGTCATCGCCTTCTCCCGTTTCAGGCTGAAGGCCGAGTAAAACCGGCAGGCAAAATATAATAACCGCCACCATTACCGGTCGTCGTGTAAAGGGTCTAGTCCACGGACCTGTCAATCGCAGCTAGGAGAGTGGGAAATGCCTGTCGAAGGATCGGAACTCAGCAAGAAGTTCTTCACGCCTGAATGGTTCGCCAGGGAACAGGCCGAAAAGCCGATACCCGCCAGGGGAAAGCTCCTCATCGCGGGGCTGGAGTCGGGAGCCTACCTGTCAAGTGAGGTGGCCCACAGGTACATGGAGCTCCTCAAGGAAGAGGAAAGCCGGGATGACATCCTCCAACTCGAAAACATGGACAAGAGGTTCTCCGATGACGAGACCAACGTCCGGCTCCCCATCCACGTCGGGGGCTGTGACGTTTACCTCTTCCAGGCCCTCTTCGACCCCACATCCGAGCTGAATATAGACCAGAACTACATGGCATTCCTCATAGCGGCGAGGGCCTTCAAGGAGCACGGCGCGAGGCACATAACGGGAGTCCTGCCCTACCTCGCCTACGCCAGGCAGGACAAGCCCACGAAGTTCACCCGTGAGCCCACAACGGCTAGGCTGATGGCCGACCTTAGCATCACCTCCGGCGTTGACAGGCTAATAGCCTGGGATCCCCACGCCGGCCAGATAAGGGGTTTCTACGGTGGTCTGCCAACCCACATGCTGGAGTCCCTGACCCTATTCATAGAGGAATTCAGTCGGTTCAGGGGCCGTGAGGATGCAATAGTCGTCGCCCCCGACGTCGGGGCCTCCAAGTTCGTAACCCACTTCGGCAGGGCCCTGGAGATCAACAGTGCCATCGCGACCAAGTACCGCCCCAAGCCCGAGGTGGTCCGGGTCTCCGAGATCATCGGTGACTTCACGGACAAGAAGGTGGTCATCATACTAGATGACATGATCAGCAGCGGGGGCACGGTCTTCGAGCTCATCAAGAAACTGGTCACCGAGAACGACATAGAGGAGGTCTACCTGGGAGTTTCCCACAACCTCTGCGTGGGGTGCGCGAGGGAGAACCTATCCATACTAAACAAGGATTACAACCTGAAACAGGTCGTCGTAACTAACAGCATTCCCCAGACGGAGGACTTCAAGGCGCTGTCCTACGTCAAGGTCAAGTGCCTCTCCGACACGCTGGCCAGGACGATAAACAGGATACACTACGATCGCTCCGTCAGCCAGGTGTTCTACCGTCCATGACCCGCGGTGGCTTCCCTTGAGGTACCTGATAGGTCACCGGGGCGCCAGCGGGTACGAGCCCGAAAACACTATCAGGTCTTTCCGCCGGGCCCTCTATGACGGGGCGAACTCACTCGAGATGGATCTGAGGCTTTCGGGAGACGGTGAGATAGTGGTGATTCACGACCGGACCGTTGACAGGACCACGGACGGTACCGGGGAGGTCTCCAGCATTAACCTCGCCAGGCTCAGGGAGCTGGACGCGGGAAGGGGAGAGCGAATTCCACTCCTCTCCGAGGTAATCGACCTTGCCCTGAGAAAGGACGCCACCATGTTCCTCGAGATCAAGGTCCCTGGAATGGGCGGGACGCTAGTCCCGGCCCTCAGGGAAAGTGACGCCATCGGCAATTCCGTCGTCTTCGGTCGAGAACAGGGAAGAGAGATACACGAACTGGAACCAAAGATAGGGTGTACCGGTCCCGGCATCTTCAGGATAGGCATCCATGATCTATCCCCGGGTGCCATTTCCGAGATGCATGGCAGGGGGCTCGTCCTGATCCACGGTGACATCGACGAGAGGAAGGAAATGCGCAGGCTGATTGGCCTGGGGCTGGATGGCATCATAACCAATTACCCGAACCGCCTTGCCGACGTGGTCAGGCAATACGGAAAGTGATCGCATGGAATCTCCGTTTTTCAAAGATCCCCTCGAGAACGTCATCGCCCACATCCCGGCGGAGACGGGAACCTACCTCGGTAGCCCGAGCATCACCCGGGCCGGCGACGGTTCGCTGATCATCTCCCACGATTACTTCGGGCCTGGAAGCCCGCGTGATGCCTTCGGAAGGGAATTCAGGACCAGCATATACAGGTCCACCGATGAGAAGACCTGGGAGCGCACCGCCGACATCGATGGTGCTTTCTGGTCATCACTGTTCGAGCACCGGGGGAGCGTTTACCTGCTGGGGTGCTCCGCACACTACGGGGACATCGTGATAAGACGATCCGATGACCTGGGGTTCAGCTGGACTGAGCCGGCTGACCCTGACTCCGGAATGCTTTTCCGGGGCGGGGAGGCCATCCAGCCCCCGAACTACCACTGTGCCTCCATGCCGGTGGTCGAGTTCAAGGGCAGGGTCTTCAGGGCTTGCGAGGACAACTTCGCCGGACGCTGGGCCTATTTCAAGTCCTTCGTTATCTCCGCACCATCCGGATCAGACCTGCTCAGGGCATCGTTGTGGAGGATGACGAACCAGATCCCCTACGACACCGGGACCGACCCACCCGGGTTCTCACCCGAGACGGCCGGATGGCTCGAGGGCAACGTCGTGGTAGCCCCCGATGGAGGCCTGCGGAACGTCCTCAGGGTCAACTCCGTGCCCCTCGCCAACAAGGCAGCCATAGCAGACGTTTCCGAGGATGGTAGGAGGATGTCCTTCGATCCTGCCACCGGTTTCATCGACTTCCCCGGGGGCATGTCCAAGTTCACGATTCGCAGGGATCCCGTTACGAGCCTCTACCTGACCCTCTCCAACGAGGTCACCAACCCGAAAAACCCCTGGCAGCGCAACCTCCTGGTCCTCGCATCCTCCGATGACCTGGTCCACTGGAAAAGGAACAGGGTGCTGCTCTACGTCCACCAGGATGAAAACCTCGTCAAGAAGCAGTGCAAGATAGGATTTCAGTACGTTGACTGGATATTTGACGGCGATGATATCCTGGTTCTCGTCAGGACGGCATTCAGGGGTGCGCACAATTTCCACGACGCCAACCACATAACCTACCACCGACTGCGCGGGTACTCAGGCCTGCTCAGCTGAGTCCTTCCCACCCCGGAACCACTCAATTTCCATGACCCTCAGCTTCAGGTTGGCCAGGACCCTCTCCCCCTCTGGAAGGATCTCGGAAAGATAGTAGGTCAGCAGGGCCCTATCCCCGACGAACGTGACGCTCGTGTAGCAGTACGTGTGTGTTCTGTCTTCCTCGATGTTCCTTGTCGATTTCCAGGTTTTCCCCCCGTCCCCGGAAATAGCCGAGGTCAGGGGCGTCCGCCGGGAGAAGGGCTCGTACTCGGGGTATCCATCCCTGTTATTCCAGATTACGAGTAGCTCTCCGGTCCCGGGCAACCTCTTTAGAGTCGATGGGGATACGGGTGCCCAAAGCGAGGTCGGTTCCGGTTTCGACCAGGTCAGCCCCTCGTCCGCCGACCTGGACTGGTATATGAAGCCCAGATCACATCGCATGAACATGAGAAGGTCCCCGTCGAGCATCTCCACGACCCCCGGCTCCTGCATCCCCGAGCCTGACCCCTCAACCGAGAGCCTGGATTTCGACCTCTCCCAGCTGGCTCCCGCATCGTCAGAGAAGAAAACCGTGGACCAGTTTCTCCTCTCACCTATATCCGGGTAGGTGCAGGCGGGAACGATCATCCTGCCGTTCCCGAGCTGGACAAGCCTGTCGTTGTTCACCACGTGGTACCCCGGCTCGTCAGTTACACGGACCGGGTCGGACCAGGTCCTGGCCTCATCTTTGGATTTCTTGAGATAGGCATGGAGGTCGGTGTTCGAGTTCTTCACCAGGTACATGAAGGCGATCTCACCGGTTTTGAGCCGGAGGAAGCTCGCGCTCATCACGTTCTGCTCCCCGGTATTTGGCTGAAGCTCAAAGGGTTTCCCCCAGCTGAAACCCCCATCCTCAGAGATCCGGCCGGCAATCCTGGCGGCGGAGTGGTCCGCCGTGCCGCCGTAGAACTCTGAATAGGCCAGGAGAAGTCGCCCATTCTCGAGCTCGACTATGTCTCCCTCGCCCAGCCTGGGAATGGTCCCATTGACCCGAAATACCCTCTCGTACATCTCCGTATCCTTCCCAGAACTGGTTCACAGGTACTGAATGCCGAACTCGCGGGTCTTAATACCAACGCGGTCCACGTGTTTCCTTGCTATTCTTCCCAGCTTCATCAGATCGTTCGGCAGCGGCGGCTCGACCTTGGCAAGGGACTCGTCAAGCAGGTTGCCTTCCGGCCTGAACTGCTGGAGATAGTACACATCACAGCCCTTTATCATGGGGGAAATTACCTCAAGGTCCTTGACTCCCACCAGCCCCGGGACGACGGTCGTGCGTATCTCCACCTCGGCCCCCGATTCCAGGGACATGGTCAGGGTTTCAAGCATCCTGGAGGCCCATTTACCGCCTCCCGTCACCTCAGGATATCTTTCCGGTGCGGATTTGAAATCAAGGCTGACCCTGTCCACTAGCCCCTCCGAGAGCATTTCTCCAACAACGGCCGGCATCGACCCGTTGGTGTCCAACAAAACCCCCCTTTTTCTTTCCTTTATGTACCTTGAAAGCTCTATCAGTGCCTCCCTCTGGAGGGTCGGTTCACCTCCCGAGAACACAACGCCATCGATCCACCTGACGTTCTCATCTATTGCTTCCTTTATCGTTTCAACCGGCTCCTCCCTGCCCGATTCCATCGGCACAATCCCCCCGTTCTGGCAGAATGGGCAGCGGAAATTACATCCAGCAAACCAAATTATCATAGCACACTTTCCGGGCCAGTCCACTGTCGTGGGAACCAGATAATCAGCCAGCCTCAAGACGGACACTACGCGTCTAGCTGGGGTATGGATAGAATAATGTGACCAATTCTCTGCGCCTCAGTTCCTGCCGGCAATTACCTTCAGGAGGACATCCGGGTGATCGGTGCTAATACCGTCCACGCCCATCTCGATCGCCTCCAGCATTCCCTCCCGGTTATCCTTTACACCGAGCGTGTCCACCCAGACCTGTGCACCGGCACGGTGGACCTCCTCCACCCTTTCAACCGTCCAGTCGAGGATGTTGGAATCGATTACCTCTGCCGGAAGGTTGCGGACGATGGCACTGGCCACGCCGGGAATAGCCAGCCAGCTTCCCGGACCGGGCATTACCGATAGATCCGGTCTGAGGCTCTTGATCTCGATAAGTGCTGGAATGCCCGAGTAAATCGCAGCGTCCTTTATCATCTCGAACTCCTCCAGGACATCTATCATCATCTGGACCGGGGCGTCCTTCAGATCCAGGTAGACCTTGATCCTGCCATGGCAGGTAGCCATGGCCTCATCGAGGGTTGGAACCTCAGTTCTGGGAAAATCTCCCACGTAACCCACGCTGGCGTCGAGTGCCTTTATCTCCTCGAGGGTGAGCTCATCTATCCTGCCCTTGCCGTCCGTCATTCGATCAACGGTGGAATCGTGGGACAGGACCAGCTCCCCATCGGCGCTCACCCGAAGGTCGATCTCGACGTAATCCATCCCCATTTCAATCGCCTTCTCGAAGGCGGGAAGGGTGTTCTCGGGTGCAAACTTCCTGGCACCCCTGTGCGCTATCTTCAGGAGCATGTATTCATCGCCTCATCACGACCAGAAATGTTCTCTCCCTTCTTCATCCTGTCGTATGCCGGGCATCCCATCCTGCCCTGTACGCAGTGGTTGCAGAACACCCTGGGCCTGAGATAGAAACCGGGTGCCATAGCTATCAACAGGTAAAGAACGGCTGCCACCCCGATCGCAGGGGTGAAACCAGTAACAAGCAGGTACGCCAGGGCGATTAGGGGCACTGCCGTCGTTAATATCCCCATGACTGCCACTGGGTAAACGTTCTCTGGCTTTACAAAACCTTCCCCGGATCCCTTTCCAGTGAGCAGGCCCGCAATGATACCCATTCCGAAGCTGCATAGCTTTCCGTGGTAGTAGCAAAAGCGGCAGCGGAAAAGAGGGCTCATAATCATGTTCACCGCGACCAGTAAGATGAAGACCAATGCATATCCAGGCCCCACCAAGTAAAGCACCGCGGCTCCCAGGGCATAGGAGACGAATGTCTGTACTATGGAGATGGTGACTATCCTCCCTGGATAGGGATCCAGGCAATTCTCTCCGCTATTCTCGCTCACTTGAGGGTAATTTACCCCAATTCTTTGAAAAGGTGTTCCCCGGGGACAGTTATATTTCCCCAGCGAATACCCGTAACATGGGCGCGGGTTTCAACAAGCTCATGAAGGCAATCAACTTCGAGAGAACCCGTTCCCGGCAATCCGTTCCCATGGCGAAGAGGATCGAGGCCCTAATATCCGAGGAAAAACCGTTTTTCGAGTGCAGAAATGGAACCCGGCTGCCCGTGGATGCAAGGGACCTTGAAAAGGTCAGGGCCCTTCTGGACGAGGACCAGCTCGTCCAGCTCTCCCTGCCGATATACGTCAAGACCGCCCCCTCCCTCGGGCACGGCTTCCACCGGCTACTCGGCGTCGATAGCGGGAGCACGATGGAAAGGCTTCACAATGAGATCGTTTTCGGAATACTTGAAATCGAGCCCCGTAGCTACCTATACGGATACGAGGTCCAGAGGTTGAAGAGGGAAATACCAACCATCATGCACGTATTCTACTGAAACGCCACGGATATATTAGGGCCCAAAGGCAGGCAACGCCATGGATCCCGGTGAATTCCGTTCCCAGCTCGATAAAATCGGGAGGCTCTCCCTCAACCTAAGGAACTCCATCACCGAGGCCATGAAGGCTGGGCGGGCCGCGGAATACAAGCTCCTGTCCTGGAGGATCCAGGAGGACTTCAGGACCTACGCCGAAGAGGACCTGAGCGGTGGCCCCGCCTGGGGAATCGAATGGCTCGAAGCGAGGGATGGGAGAATACGCCTCATCAACGCCGTGAACCTGTTGAGATCAGAAAACACAATAAGTTGGATCGGTATGGACCCGGAGAACGCTATCGACCTGTTAACCGGGCAGAACCTCGAGGAAGAGATGGTGATCAGGCCCCTGGATCCCCTCCTCATCGAGATAACCGGTCAGTAAAACCGATTATATACACCATCTGGAAGCTCATATGCCTATGGGCCCGAAAAGGAGTGCAGGGGTCACATACCACAGGGCGGCTGACCGAGACTGTTCCCCCTCCTCTCCAATGGTCAATGTTTCAATCTGCAAGCTGAATCAGCCGGTTAATTTGCGGTTTACGATTCGAGCCCCTTACGGTAAGATAGATACCTACCAAGACCATGGGACCACCCACCAGTATCCACGGGCTTGGGACCTCTCCCAGGAAGAAGAGGGCCAGGATCGACGATATGATGGGTTCTCCCAGGGTGGACACAGCGATAACGCTGGCCTCCAGAAACCTCAGCAGGTAGTTGTAGAGGGTGTGCCCGAGGTGGCTTGGTATTATTCCCAGAACGAGGAAGATCACGTAGTCCCCAATCGGGAGACCGGTAAGACTTGCCCCATAGACAATGGAGGCGGCCAGGAGCATCGCTGAGGCGAAAGCGTAGACGTAGAATACGTAGACCAGCAGTGAAAGCCTCTGCCGAAGACTGCGGCCTCCGATTAAATAGACCGTAACAGCAACGGCACCACCCAAGGCAAGCAACATCCCCTCCAGTTCACTCGATAAGCCGCCCGCCGTTACCACGAAAAGCCCGACCCCGGACATCCCCAGGACGATACCCGCAAGCATTCTCCCGGTTATCCTCTCCCCAAGGAAAAACCGGCCGAAGATGGCTACGAACACGGGGGAGGTGGTCACAAGTAACACCGAGGCAGACACGGATGTATATTCCAGGGAGGTTATCCACAGGGCGAAATGCAGTGCCAGGGAAGCTCCCACGACGAGTAGATATACCAGGTCCTTCCCTCCGACGCTTCTCAGCTCTCCCAGACCCGCGTGGAAGAGGAAGGGTATCATTACCAGTGTTGAAACGGTGAGCCTCGCAGCCGCAATTGCCAGGGGATCCGCTGAGCTGAGGCGTATCAGAATGGCTGCAGTTGAGATCGACAGTACGCTCACCGCCAGCCCAAGACCGGGACTGATAGCTGGCCTGCACTCCTGGCACCCCATATAATGAGGCTTCAGATGCACCAATAAAGCACTTTTCCGTTGCCCACCTTGGCCCAGAATCCGGGATAATGCAAAGGTTTTTATATCACCGTGAGGTTAATAACTTTAGGTTGATAACCTAAGCTGTGCATCCTCAGGATGCATTGCTTGGTAGAGCCTATGCATGAATCACACTAAGGAGGTGAAAGACGCATGTCATGGTTCCCAAGGAGACGCCGGGACAGGCGAGATCCCTTCGACTGGATCATGGACGAGGACTGGCCAATCGGAAGGGGGTTCATGAGGGAGTACGACGAGAGCTTCCGCCAGATGCGGGAGGAGATGAACAGAATAATGGAAAAGGCCCGCAAGGGCGAGCTCGAATCTCCCGAAAATGGCGGGCCCTATGTCTACGGATGGTCCATGAGGGTGGGTCCAGATGGTGTGCCACACGTCGAGGAGTTCGGCAACACAAAGGCAATGCCATCGACCTTCAAGCAGGGCCTCCCATCAGGCAGGGAGCCCCTGGTCGACGTAATGGAGACAGACGATAACGTGAAGGTCATCGCGGAGCTGCCCGGGGTCGATAAAGGCGACGTGGATCTAGAGATAACCGAGAGCAACCTGATAATTAAGGTTGACACTGAGAAGAGGAAGTACTACAAGAACGTGGACCTTCCAGCGACGGTCGACAGCGAGAGTGTGGCCGCGAAGTACAACAACGGGGTGCTCGAGGTCACTCTTGACAAGAAGTCCCCCGAGAAGAAGGGAAAGAAGATCCAGATCGACTAGAACAGTAGAGGCCCCCTCCCCGAGGGGCCTTTTTTTATTTTAAGAAAAAATGGAGTGTAATAACATGAGTGATGTTGATACGGTACTTAAACTGCTAGAGAACCCGACGAGAAGGAGAATTCTCAGAAGACTCACACTGGAGACCCATTATCCACTGCAGCTCTCCAAGGAGCTCAAGATCAGCCCGCAGGCCATCATGAAGCAGCTCGACATTCTTGAGAAGCACGGCCTGGTCAGGTGCGAGAGGTCAACGAGCACCATGGGCCCTTCCAGGAAATGTTACTACACAGCCAGAAGAATATCGATTCGCCTGGACCTCGCCCCGCATCTCTTTGAGGCCAGGGTCAGGGAGGCATCTCCAGAGGTTGTAGGCGAAGATACCGGTGATACCCATTCCGATCTCGGAAACCTCTCAGACCTCTACGGTCGCCTCAAGGAAATTAACCATGAGATATCACTTGTGGACAGGCAACTGGGCAACCTTATCAGGAACAAGGAGGAGGAGCTCGACAAGGCCCTCCAGATCATCCAGGACATGTTTGACGAATACGAGGAAAGGGAGATCATGCATTACATTCTAACTCATCGAGAATTCACCCTCGGCGAACTTTCAGAAAGCCTCGGGCTGAGGGAGGAGTACATCAGAGGAGTACTGAGGAGGCTTTCAGAGATGGGGCTTATCCCCAAGAAGGTGTATTGAAATGGCATACGCGCAAAATTCAGCTGTACTGAGGGTCGCCGACGCACGGCAAAATGACGTCGGCAGGGGCATCGCGAGGATAGATCTTCAGGTGATGGAACGCCTCGACCTCGCCCCAGGAGATGTAATATCGATAGAGGGCAGCAGTGAAACCGTGGCCCTGGCCTGGCCGGGGTACATGGACGACGCCGGTACCGGAACCATCCGGATTGACGGCAACATTCGGAGAAATTCCCAGACCAGCATTGACGAGAAGGTCACCGTGAAGAGGGTGCAGCCAAAGGAGGCCGAGAGCATAACCTTCGCGCCCACGGTAAAGCTAAACATAGGTGGAATTGAGCGATACCTCGCCCAGCTCCTCGAGGGCAGGGTGGCCACGAGGGGAGATGTTGTCGAGCTCAGCATAATGGGCAACAAGATCGACCTAGTAGTCACCGGCCTCAAGCCCTCCGGAACCCCTGTCATGCTTACAGACCGCACGACCGTGGTGATCAGCGAGAAGCCCATATCCGAGGCCGAGGTCCAGATCCCCAGGATAACATACGAGGACATAGGGGGCCTGGGTGAGGAGATCCAGAAGGTCCGCGAGATGATAGAGCTTCCGCTGAGGCACCCGGAGCTCTTCGAGAAGCTCGGTGTGGAGGCTCCCAAGGGAGTTCTACTGCACGGCCCGCCCGGAACCGGCAAGACCCTCCTGGCAAAGGCCGTGGCCGGTGAGACGAGCTCCAACTTCTTCAGCCTCAGCGGGCCCGAGATCATGAGCAAGTTCTACGGTCAGAGCGAGGAGAATCTCAGGGAGATATTCAAGCAGGCCCAGGAGAACGCGCCCGCCATCGTATTCATCGACGAGCTTGACTCTATAGCCCCAAAGCGTGAGGAGGTGACCGGCGAGGTCGAGAGGAGGGTGGTGGCCCAGCTCCTCTCCCTCATGGATGGCCTCGCCAGCAGGGGAAAGGTCGTGGTGATAGGAGCCACCAACAGGCCAAACGCCCTTGACCCCGCCCTGCGCAGGCCCGGAAGGTTCGACAGGGAGATAGAGATCGGGATCCCCGACAGGAAGGGCCGCCACGAGATCCTGATGATCCACACCAGGGGAATGCCGCTTGAGGAGGTTGACCTCAAGGAGATGTCCGACCTTACCCACGGCTTCACCGGTGCCGATCTCGCCGCGCTGGCAAAGGAGGCCGCAATGAGGTCGATCCGTAAGGTACTTCCCGAGATAGACCTCGAGGCGGATAGCATTCCTGCTGAGGTACTCAACGAGCTCAAGGTAACCAAGGAGGAGTTCTACTGCGCCCTCCGGGAGATGGAGCCCTCGGCTCTGAGAGAGGTGCTGGTTGAGAGTCCCAACGTCCGCTGGGAGGACATAGGTGGCCTCGGCGATGTAAAGCAGGAGCTCAGGGAATCCGTCGAGTGGCCACTGAAGTACGACGACATCTTCGAGCACATGAAAGCGGAGCCGCCGAAGGGAATTCTCCTCTACGGGCCCCCCGGGACGGGCAAGACCCTCCTGGCAAAGGCCGTGGCAACGGAGAGCGAGGCCAATTTCATCAGCGTGAAGGGCCCCGAGTTCCTCTCAAAGTGGGTTGGCGAGAGCGAGAAGGCCGTGAGAGAGACGTTCAGGAAGGCCAAGATGGCCGCCCCCTGCATCATTTTCTTCGATGAGATCGACTCGATAGTGCCGACCAGGGGCGGCATGATGGGTGATTCCCACGTCACAGAGAGGGTGATCAGCCAGTTCCTGACGGAGATCGATGGCCTGGAGGACCTGAACGACGTTACCGTAATCGCTGCCAGCAACCGCCCGGACATAATCGACCCGGCCCTGCTCAGGCCGGGGAGGTTCGACAGGAGCATCCTGGTACCTACCCCGGATGGTGAGGCCAGGGTTGAGATCTTCAAGATCCACACGAGCGGCAAACCCCTCGCCGAGGATGTGAAAATCGAGGAGCTCGCAGAGAAGACCGAGAACTTCACCGGGGCCGACATAGCCGCGATCTGCAACGAGGCCGTCATGCTGGCAATCCGGGAGTACATATCCCAGGGCGGCAAGATGGACAAGGAGGAGCTTGCTAAGTCCAAGGTCACGATGGAACACTTCGAGGAGGCCATTTCCCGCATAGAGCCAATGCCATCCTCGGAGCTGGATTCCTACAGAAAGGCCCTGAGCCGGTTCGGGAAGGTCCGCAGGAAGTCCAACGGTGAGACCAAGGAGGAAGGGGAACCATCCTCCTACATATAGGCACCCCGTTAGTTTTTTCTTCCCAGCATCCCTGAATTAAGCAGATGGCTATCAGGGATAGCAGGAAGGGGAAACTCCTGATACTGACCGGGGTTCCCGCCTCGGGAAAGACGACGGTCGCAGGTCACCTCGCCAAGATGGTCAGGAACGTCATCATCGTTTCATCCGACGAGATCAGGAAAGTGTCCAGGAGGAGGGTCTGGGAAAAAATGGAGGAAATTGTCTCCGAGCAACTCGAGGGCGGAATGGTCGTTGTGGCCGACGCAACAAACTACGACCGTTCTCACAGGGACAGGTTCGCCCGCGCCGCGATAGGGCTTGACTGCCCGTTCCGGATCGTATACCTCAAGGCGGAGAGGGACACCCTGCTTGAAAGGAACTCCAAAAGGAACGAGGCGGTTCCCCAGAGTGCCATATACCACCTCTTCAGAGCCTACCAGGAGCCACTGGCCGATGAGATGCCAATCATCATTGATACCGAATCGGTTCCTGCCCGGGATGCAGCCCGTGTGATCGCCGCCCAGATGGGGCTGGACACAGAATGCCAGGAAACGTAACTTATTAATCCACCGGAGCTTGGAGATAACACGCCCTTGCCAAGGTTAGCACTTTTCGTACAGATCTTCCTGTTTACCCTGGTAATTGCCGCCGCCGGGGCCCAGAGCCCGGTCTCGGTACTCTACACCGGGGATCCCTTCCCGGGGCATACCCCCTACGTCCACATGAAGGTCGAGCCCATGCTCTCCGTCACGCCGATCCAGGCCTCCAGGGACCACTACGCCGGAATAAGCGGGGACGACATCAGAAGGGCCATCCGTATCTACATGCCCCGGACGTATGATTCCCTGGTGGAGATCTACGACGTCATTATAATCAGCGACTCGAACGTCAATAGCTTCACCAGGGATCAGCACACCTGGTTCAGGAGGTCCGTGGCAGAGGACGGGATGGGACTGGCCATGTTCGGCGGGCACGAGACCTTCGGAGCTGCCGCCGGGAACCCGGACTGGGGCGAGGCACCCGTTAGCGATACCCTGCCGATAGAGACTGTCGCCAACGAATACCACGACGGAAAGGTCGAGATAGTGGGGACCGAAAACGTCTTCATGAGAAGCCTGCCATGGAGACCCGACCTGAATTTCCTCCAGAATTACGCAAGCAACATCGGAATCCTCCGCGAGGGTGCCGAACTGCTGGCAAAGGACGTCATCAAGAGCGGGCCTTATGCGAATTACGATAACCCCTTCTTCTCCACCTGGAAATTCCAGATGGGAAGGACCTTTGCCATGACGGGCGACTGGACGCCTGGAGGTGGAGTCGTATTCCTGCGCTGGGAGTACCTTCCCGATTTCGCCACAAACCTCATGCTATACTGCTCTGGGAGGGACATACCCGAGGACCTCGACCTGGTCCACACCGTCAGGAGCCGTTTCGCAACACTCGGTTACAGGCGCCTGATAATTGATTCCCTCGTCGACTTCGTGGAGAAGTTCGGTGCGAACCCAAGGAGGGTACTGGATGTCATTGGCGAGGTGGACGTTGCCCGAATTGAGGCCCAGGGGCTCTACCTGGAACAGAGCTTCGACGAGGCTCTTGGGGCCGTCGACGAGGCCCTGGAAAAGATGGACCAGGCCGAGCTCGTCGCCGAGAAGGTGAAAAACGAGGCCCTACTCTGGGTCTACCTCACGGAGTGGCTCGCCGTGAGCGGCACCGCCCTGATAGTCGGGTTCGCGGTCTGGACCCTGATGGTGAGACGAAGGCTCTACCGCGAGGTAAAGACCACCACATTCCGGTCCTAGGTGGATCCCAGGTCCAAACCGGCAAGGGATTCCTTGATCAGCTTCAGTGCCGCCTGACGATCCTTCCAGTTCACGAAAATGGTTATCTCCGCCTTGCTCGTCGAGACCTCGATGACGTTTACCCTGTTCTCCCCAAGCGGGGCCAGGGCCCCTGCGACCACGCCAGGTGTCTGTATCAGCTCCCGGCCCGCGATGGTAATCATCGCGCACCGATCTCCCTTCGTCACCGCCCTCGCTCCACCCCTGAGAACCACAGAATCGTGGAGGGCCCTGACCGCCGATTCCGAGTCCCCGTAGTCCACGAAGAAGGTTATCGACCAGCTCCCCGTGCTGATGTTAAGGATGTTTATCCTCTTGCGGGTCAGGGCCTGGGCGAACTTCGCCAGAAGCCCCGGTGTCCGGCTCATCCTGTCACCCACCACGGTTACCGCCCCCACGGGCTTTTCACTCAAGGTTATCTCCATTTCCGAGTTCGTCGCTCCCAAAATCTCAGTCCCTCCCGTGTTAATGTCATTGCTCCTGAAGTGCACCACGCGTGCCCTCTGCTTCTCGAGCTTGTAGTTGAGGGCCTTCGAGTTAAGGACCCTCGCACCCCCCACGCTGAGGTCCCAGAGCTCTTCCAGGTATATGGTGTCCAGAAGCTTGGCGTTCTTCACTATCCTGGGATCGGCCGACATCACCCCCTCAACATCCGTCACGATTAAAACCTCGTCGGCCTCCAAGCAGTACCCGAGCAGGAAGGCAGTCTGGTCGCTGGCCCCACGCCCCAGAGTCGTCACCCTTCCCTCCGGGTCCCGGCCCAGAAAACCGCAGATCACGGGCACAACCCCCTGCTCGACCAGCGGGAGGAGGTGCTCCCTGCATTTTTTCGCCGTGGCGTCAAGGTCAACGGCAGCATCGCCAAAATCGCTGTTCGAGACTATCGGCCACTCCGGCATCGCCGGGTCCATGAACCTGGATGGAACCCCCAATGCATCCAGCAGGGCCCAGATCATCCGGACGCTCATCCTCTCCCCCAGGGAAAGGATCTCGTCGGTTGCCCTCCGGGAGATATCGATTTTAAGGGAATTGATGAGATCCAGGGTTTCATCCGTGGACTTGCCCATGGCCGAGACCACGACGATCACACCATTGCCCTTCCTCACCTGCTTCTGGACTGCTCTGGCGGCCCTCTTCAGACGCGCCGGGGTACCTACGCTGGTACCGCCGAACTTAATGACCTTGATCACCGGTGGGTCCATCTCCGCCCGGATAGGGAGAGATCGATTAAATGTGTTCCCCAGAGAGGGCTCATTCCGGGAACTTGAAGGAGGGATCCTTTAACCTGTTGAGAAATCCGAGGTTACGCCACAGAACGCCCATCATCTCACCGAGGTATGCGAAATCCAGGGGCCCGCCGTAGAGCGGCTTGAGATACCTTATGTCGCGTACTAGTTCAAAGGTCCTCTTCCTCGCCGAGCCGGAATCGGTGAAGACGGGTATGTCGTAATTTATCGTCCTGTTTACGTCGGCAAGCTTTGATGCGGGCAGGCCCTGGAAGCAGGAGACGACTGTAACCTTTTCCGGCAGGATGCTGACCAGCTGCATTGCGGCGGATCCCTGTTTGGGCCGGATGTAATGGTAGCTTCCCTCCGACCCCATCATGGGGGTCAGGGGAGAGATCAGGACCTGGTCCTTGAATCCCGCAACCATGTCCCTGATCGTCGGAACCGCGTGCTCGTAGTCGATGCAGGGTATCACCACCTCTGCCCTCTTGATGGCGTGGAAGTTCTCGTAAGGATCGACATTGGACTTCGCCTTCGAATCCGAGATCAGGTCTCTAATCCCATCGCAGGCGGCCTTGGCCCTATCGTAGTTCCTGGAGCCTATCATGACCTCGTGTGACTGGGCCCACCTCGCCGCCAGTCCTGTTCCCATGGCCCCGGTCCCACCGATCAGAGCTATCCTCATCTATCCAGCTCCCAGACTCCATCCTCCCATAAAGAATCCTTCTCTGGAACGTAGGCCTGGAAGAACCTGGCGCCTGGACCGGTTGCACGATAGAGTATTCCCCTGCCCCTGCGTCCGACCTCTGTAAGGAGCCCCCTGCTGCACAGTATCTCGATCAACCGGTTGAGGCCCTCGGTCCTGAATCCCTGCCCCACACCGGCCTTCCTAAGCAGGGTGTTCTTGGTGAATTCGACGTCGTCCGTCGCAAGCCTCGAAAGAGCCCGCAGGATCCTGAAGAGTTTGTATTTCGAAAACAGGTTGAGTATCTCCCTTATGGCAGGGGCGGCGTCAAGATCTGCCTGCCTGGAGCCCATTTCGGTGATCTCCAGCTCGAGCTGTTCCAGCCTGTTGCCCATGCTTATCTCAAGGTAGCGAGCGACCTCTGAAGCGAAAAATGCGAGGAGGGCCTTGTTTTCATCTGTAAGTGCTTCCCGGGGGTCGTTTATGTTACCGAGGGCGAGCTCCTGTTCCCTCTTACCCCCCTTTTCTGAATCAACCATAGGCCGCTACCCCTGAGGATACTTATAAAGAGCAAGATAAATCTTATTGATGTAAATGAAAGAGGAATGCGAAAAGGCCGAACCGGAAAATATACTGGTCAGGAGCGACGGCCAAGTCACTCCCCGGGAGGAATCAATACCGCCCCTCAGGGAAAAGCACTTCGGGGATGGTGAAAACCACCTCTCCCCGGTGGAATCGCTCTACCTCCTGGAGAGGCGCAATTTCAGGCTTCTGGACTCGGGGACGGATGTAGAATTCGGGGACCTGCTCCTGGAGGAGGTCAGGCATGACCCCAGAATCCTGTCAAGGTACATAGTTTACAGGGACTGGAGAGACAGGGGAGTATTTCCCTTTGAGCTAGAGAGGGCCCCTGAGAACGCCCCGGACGAGAGGTCCATGCCGACAAAATACCCTACCAAACCGCTTAAACTGCCCAGCATCGAATCATCGAGGTGTTACTTCTTCCGCGAAGCGGAGATGTCGATGATATTCCAGAAAAACCTGGCGGAAAGGCTTTACTACGACACCTGGATTGGCCAGCTCGGCAAGTACAAGCAGGAAAAGGCGGGTACAAACCTCTCTATAGACCTGATAGAGACCCTGTACTTGATGTCACACGAGGAGGTCGACCTGGAGGTAATCGACGCCGCAACTGGAGATGCGATGACCAGGGGTGACCTGCTCGCCTTCGCACAGGAGAGGCACCCGGGTATCGAGGACCTCATGGCTGTTTACGAGGACTGGAGGAGATCGGGCTACATCGTCAAGACCGGATTCAAGTTCGGGGCGCACTTCAGGATATACTTCCCCGGGGCCGGTACGGGGAAGAACAAGTGGATCCACTCAAAGCACGTCCTCCACGTCATACCGAAGTCCTACAGGATGCTTATGAGTGAGTGGGGCAGGATAATCAGGCTTTCACAGAGCGTCAAGAAGACCTTCATCCTGGGGGTTCCGGCCCTCTCCGGGGGCGATTACGATGACAGGGAGAGGGGGGACCTCATCCTCTTCCACCGGACGAAGGACGGCATCCAGAATCCGAATAGCGACAGGCCGACCTTCCTCTGTGTTGCCATTCCTGAAACCCTGAGAATGAGCGGTCTTGAGTTCGCCAATGCCCTGAGGGAGGCGGAGGAAAAGGGCCTTCAACTTCTAATCGCGGTAGTCGACAGGGAGACGGACATCAACTACTACGTTGCCAGGAAGATCCTCCTGGAGGGAAGCGATAACTCCTACTACGAGATATACTGGTACAGGCCCTGATACCCCGCTGAGAAAGAGATTTCAACGGCTTGCAGGGAGGGATTCTCCGCGTCCGGGACTCGGATGCCTTTCCTCCCTCCGGGGTCTCTGAATGAAATCTGAAAACAACCCGGCTTACACTCCTCCCAGGGGCATGAGAGATATCGCCCCCGAGGAGATGGCGAAGAGGCTATACGTCAGGAGAAAGATCGAGGGCGTTCTATCCCTCTATGGCTACCAGCTTGTTGACCCCACTCACGTCGAGAAGCTCGAGACCATCTTCGCTAAGGCCGGCCCGGAGATAGAGAAGGAGATATACTCCTTCGAGGACAAGGGCGGGAGGCGTCTCGGACTCCGCTTTGACCTCACGGTCGGAATGGCCAGGATGGTCGCCTCAAACCCCGACTGGCCAAAGCCCCTGAGGGTAGCGGCCATCTCGACTATTTGGAGGTACGATGAGCCCCAGTACGGTCGTTATCGCTCAATAGAACAGTGGGACGTTGAACTCTTTGGAACCGAGGGTCCGGGTGCAGATGCCGAGATGGTCGAGATCTGTTCAAAGGTGATGGAAACCCTCGGCCTGGATGGGTACGAGATAGTCCTAAGCGACAGGCGACTCCTGGACTCGGTCCTCCAGTCCCTCGACCTGGAGGCCGTCAAGGCCGATATCATGAGGGTGCTGGACAAGAAGGGGAAGATAACCGAGTCAGAGATGAGGAAACAGCTGGCGGACCTGAAACTGGATCAAACCCAGATTTCGAAGCTCTTTGAATTCGCCTCAATTCGGGGAGGAATATTCCAGGTCGTGGCCCGGCTGGCCGATGAATATCCCTACCTGAACAGGTCCGTTCTTGACAGGATGAAGGAAATCGGGAGGACTCTCCAGGGCTCCGTCGACCAGGAGAGGCTCGTATTCGACCTGAGCCTGGTCAGGGGTCTGGATTACTATACCGGATTCGTCTTCGAGTGTTTTGACAGGGCCAACCCGGACCTAGGATCGGTTCTTGGTGGCGGAAGATTTGACCAGCTCGTTGGGATCTACGGCAGGGACTGCCCCGCAGTGGGCTGCGCCGGCGGGATAACGAGGCTCATAATGTCACTTGAGGCCCGCGGGTTGATCCCCGATGAAGCAATGCCCGTGCCGGTTGCCTACGTTACACCTGTAACCGGTAAAGAGATGCCCGATGCCTCGAGTATCGCCAAGACCCTTAGGGATGCTGGCATACCCACGGTCTTGGAGGTAATGGGGAGAAAGCTGAGAAAGGCCCTCGATAGCGCAAACAAGGCCGGCTACGTTTTCGCAGTCATAGTCGGTAGCAGGGATATCGACAAGGGAGTCGTTACGGTCAGGAACATGAAGAGCGGCGAGGAGAAGGTCGTGCCCATCGATGAGGTCTCGGTACCAATCCTCAGCTGGCAAAGTTGAGTTCGCTGGCCTCCAGCGTGGAGAGGTCGACTACTATGGCGGTTCCGGCACCCTTCAGCTTTTCCGAGGCCATCCACGAAGGTGTTGACAGTAGAAGCACGCCCTTATACTCCGAGGTGCAGCAATTGTGCTCGTGCCCGGTGTGAAATATCCTTGGTACATCGCCGATAATGAAGGGGTCCTTTGCGCCCGGGTAGAGGGGAACGGAGAACCCGTATGATGGCGCAAGGTGACGCCGCACCAGCATTTCCCTCATCAGGTCACAAGATACCATCTGTCCGAGGTTCTCGCGCCAGTCAACGAGGGATCTACCGTGATATAGCAGGACGGGAACCGATGCCAGTTTTATCATGCAGGGATTGCTCCCTGTCCTGAAGTTATCCAGCCGGGAGAAGGCTCCCGTTGCGTCCTCAAGGAAACCTGCCTGTGGCTCGAGAATGCCCGCAGTATCGTGTTCCCCGGGAACTGAAAAAATTACGGTGTCACCTGGAACCCTGCCCAGCAGGCTGGCCAGGCCCTCGTAGCTGCTCTTGAGATCCTCTCCTTCCCCGTGGACCAGGTCCCCGCAAATCACTACGAATTTTGTAAGGGACCCGATTCTTCCCAGCTCGGGGTCCCCGCCTTTGCCGCCGAGGAACTCTATGAACTTGTCAAAGGCCTCTGTCATGAAATCACTGGATCCGAAATGCAGGTCAGAGAGAAATGCCGCATATATCTTCTCTCCCGAAAGATCGGAATCCTGCTCCTCGATGTCGGGAAAATCTACCTGATCCAAATCGATCTCCCCGGTTCCGTCATTATAATTTCCCCTCACCCCGATTACCTCGTCGGGCACGAGCACGCCTGGAACAGCCCCCAGCCCGGTTCCCCCCGGGTTCAGCGCTATCCTTCCCGTTCCGTCCTCTATCTCGAGCCCACCGCTTTTCCCGTTACCCCTATCACAGACCATCCCGATCACTGCCACGGGACGTGAGCCCCCGGATTTCACATCCAGTATGCTTCCGGCCTCCCCGTACTCCTTCCTCTTCCTAAGAATTGAAGCGATTCGATCGAACCTGTTCTGGAAGTGTTTCAGGTAGTCCACCCTATCATCGGACCCCATTGCCAAGGTCTCCGTCTGGACCTCAAGCCGGGGAACCGGGACCTCTATCATCTTCCCCGGGTCCGCGGGGATTTCCCTGGAAAGGTCACCCGGACCGACCACATCCACACCTCGGTCCAGAAGTTCCTCCAGAAGCTTGCCGATATCCCCTGCAGGCATCGATGAAATTCGGTCCAAAACTCCTGGATCTAGGAGCACGCCATTTTCAAGAAACCTGTGCACTATCTCCTTCCTTTCCATGCTATACAGCCGTCCCTTCAGGGTGTGGGCTATGCCAGATCGTGTATTTCGACTTCGCGTTCACGGGTATCCATTACCCCCACGGTGCACCTTCCGTAAAGGTAGCCGCACGCCTCGCCGGGGTTTACCAGCAGGAAACCTTTCTCCCTTTCTACCCTCGGGACGTGCGTGTGCCCGGTTATTATTACGGGGTATTCCCCTGAACTCGCGACAGCGTTCAGTACCGGCGGGTAGGTGCCGTGCATAACCGCGATCCTCTCACCGTCAAGCTCGAACTCCGTGAACTCCCCCTTCACAACCGCTCCCATCTCTCTGAAGGCCCGGGATAGACCGATTACCTCCCCGTCATTGTTGCCGTAGCTGCCGAAGAGCTTTCCTGAGTAGGCATGGAATTTCCTCGCGGTGAAGGGCGCGACCCAGTCCCCCGCATGAACTACAGATTCCACCCCCTCCTTTTCGAACAGCCCGAGTGCCCTCTGTACCATGGCCAGGTTATCATGCGTATCGCTGATCAAACCCACCTTCATGTGGAACAGGGCGGCATCCCCACTCCAAACTATTTATATGTAATTTTACGCTGGAACCAAGGCCCCTGTAGCGGGGGGGAATTCCCCGAGGGGGACAAAGGTGGAGGTTTGCATGAAGGGCTACACCACTCTAGATGATCTCGATTTCAAGGGAAAGACCGTGCTTATCAGGATTGACATCAACACCACCCTCGATGATGATGGCCGGCCCCAGATGAGCGAGCGAATCCAGTCCGCCTCCGGAACCCTGAAGGAGCTTGCCGGAAAGGGCGCGAAAACGGTGGTGATGGCCCATCAGGGCAGGGCCGGGGATCCAGATTTCTCCTCGCTACAGCACCACGCAAAGCTCCTCTCCGATTGCACCGGCATGGAAGTCAGGTTTATCGATGATATCCTCGGGCCCTCAGCAAGGCGGGCCATCGGCGATCTCGAGGAGGGGGACCTGCTCCTCCTGGAGAACGTCAGGATGCTATCGGAGGAAACCCTGAAGGTCGGCCCGGAGGAGCACTCCAAGAGCATCATGGTTCAGAGACTATCACCCCTGGTCGACATATTCGTCAACGATGCATTTTCCGCCGCCCACCGGTCACAGGCATCTCTGGTTGGCTTCACCATCGACAGACCGAAGGCAATCGGTAGGACCATGGAGAGGGAAATCACCTCCCTTGCCAGGGCCATGGAGGACCCGGAGAAGCCCTGTGTCTACATACTGGGGGGCCTGAAGCCCGATGAGGCCTTCAAGGTCATGGCCCATGGCCTCAGGTCCGGCAGCATAGACCACGCAATAACATGCGGGGTGATCGGGAGGATATGCCTGATAGCAAAGGGCATTGACACCGGCCCAGAGGACAAGAAATTCTTCGAAAAGAAGGGATTCATGGATTACGTTCCGATGGCGAGGGAGCTCACCGGGGAGTTCGGGGAGAAGCTTATGACCCCGGTTGACCTGGGTGCCCAGAGTGGGGATGAGAGGGTCGAGATCGACACTGATGACCTCCCAACGGACCTGGAGATATTCGACATCGGGGAGAAGACCATCGACATGTACCGGGATGTCATCCTGTCCGCCAAGACCCTGGTCATGAACGGCCCTGCGGGGGTCTACGAGGACTCGCTCTTCGAGAGGGGCACCCGGGGAATCATACAGGCCATTTCCGATTCCGAGGCATTCTCCCTGATGGGCGGGGGAAATACACTGGATGCCCTTGATAAACTCGGGTTCAAAAAGGACGTGTTCTCATACGTCAGCCTGGCCGGTGGTGCACTTATCAGCTTCCTGGGCGGGGAGAAGATGCCCGCCCTTGATGCAATTGCCAACCGGAGCTGAGCTTGGGAATCCTTTTATTTCATGAAGACGTAACCAAGGGGTTTGCCGCTGGAGGACCAGATTTGGAACCGAGCGTTGTGATAGTTGAGTCAGGTGAACACAACACGCCCTTCTCAAAGGGAATTCTAGCCCAGTCCCTCACTGCCGCCGGAATCGACGAGGCCTCGGCCAACAGGATTGCGAGAAATATTGAGTCCAAGCTTCTTGAGGACGGTAAAACCAAGGTCAAGCGCTCCGAGATAAGGGAGCTCGCCAGAGAGAACATCCAGGCCCTTGTCGGCGAGGACGGGGCCAGGAGGTACCTCACCTGGAGGCAGGTCCAGCACGGCAGGGAGCCAATGGTAATCCTGATAAGCGGTGCGACGGGCGTGGGAAAATCGACCACTGCCGCCCAGCTAGCCCATCGCCTAGGTATACTACAGGTAATTGGCACCGATGCGGTAAGGGAGGTCATGAGGAAGATCATCTCAAACGAGCTCATGCCCACCCTCCACTACTCCTCCTACACCGCCTGGAGGGTGCTTCGGCATCCCACCATGGGTGGCGAGGAGAAGGCAACCATCCCGGGATTCGAGGACCACGCCAAGTACGTGCTAGTCGGAGTAGAGGCCGTGATAGAGAGGGCCCTGAAAGAGGGCCTTAGCCTCATAATCGAGGGCGTCCACCTCGTCCCGGGATTCCTGAAGCAGGAGATCATGGCCCTTCCCAACGTGGTCCTCGTCGTGGTAACTGCCCCTGACGAGGAACAGCACAGGAGCCGGATGTACGCCCGGTCCGAGTCTGTCGTGACCAAAAGGCCCGTACAAACCTATCTCAAGGAGTTTGCTAAGATCAGGACTATCCAGGACTACCTGATAGAGAGGGCGAATGGCGAAAAAACGATGATAGTCAAGAACACCAATATCGAACAGACCGTGGACGAGATCTTCGAAGAAGTTATGAGAAGGGCCCACAAGATCGTGTTCGGGCAGTTGTCCCGGAGCTCCTAGGCCTCCGCTTCCTCTACGGTCTCCGAAGGAGCGGATCCTGCGACCTCTTCCGCGCCCTCTCCCTCCAAGAGCATTTCCTCCGCTGCAGCGGCCTCCGCAGCAGCCTCTTCGGCGGCACGCCTCGCCTCTCGCTCCTCCTCGAGCCTCTCGAGTTCGGCGATCTCATCAAGCCTGCTCTCGTCTATCTCCACGTGCTCTATCCTTGAGAAGCATGGGATGGGAAGTTTCATCTTGGCCCTGCGAAGCGCCTCCTTGGCTACTTTCTCCCTTTTGGCAAAAACCCACACGGTTATGAGGGCCTGGTCCTCCTTGATCCTGGCTGCGTATCCCACCGGCCTGCCGAAGGATCCCCGCATCCCGGTCTGGTAACGGTCCGCCCCCGCCCCCGTTGCCATTGCGTTTTCCCTGAGGATGTGGTGGGGAAAGGTGTTTATCCTGAGATGGTACCCGTACTTGCCCGTTACCTTCATGAGGTACCGGTTGGCCATTATTCTTGAGGCTTCGAGTGAGTTGTGGCGGATCTGTCCATTTTCCATGGAATAGAGAGTGGCCTTGACTGGAAACTTCTCGATTCGGCCCCCCATCTCGTAGGTGACGATCTTTGACCCCGGGACCCCCCTAATGTACTTGCTCCTGGTATATGGCCTGTTATCCTGCTTCCTGTAGCACCTGAAGGGCCTAATGGGCATGAATATCAACTCGAGAAGTCATCCGCCCCCTCGGGGGCGATCACTGCTTGACCTGCTGACTATGCAATTATAAATATTTTCAGAACCCCGATACCGAACCGTCTGCACCCATCACGGGAGGTCCCGCTGCGACAGGATGCGCAGATTAGGGGGTTTTTTGGTCACATTTCCGATCTTGGCACCGATCAGGAACCTGACGTCCGCCTCCGCGGCCACGTCTATCAGCCTCTGGGTGATAATCCCGTCGAGCACAACGGCGGAGACTCCCTCCGAGCCCTTGAAGCTCGCAATCAGCTTCGAAACGTCGACCTCCCCGAGAGCCTTCAGGTCCTTGTCAAGAAGGCGGGACTTCCTGGTTCCCTGTATCTCCTTGAGGATATCCTTGAATTTCTGCATCTCGGGGCTCTTCTCCAGCCTCTTCTTCTCCCGCTGGGAGAAGAACTGGTCCACTGGTATTCGGTTCTTCAGGGCCGTGATGATCTCCTTCCGGTTCATGTCCTCAACGCTCTTACCCGGCGGCCCCTGGGCTACGTACGAGATATTGGCAACCTGGAAGAGTTCCCTGAGGATGAGCTCCCCTCCACGGTCACCATCGACAAAGGCTATCGTCGTCTTTTTCCTTGACAGGTCTGCAATCGTCTTGGGAATGTTCGTGCCCTCAACTGCCACGCAGTTCTTCACACCACTCTTCAGCAGGTTGAGAATATCAGCCCTGCCCTCGACGATTATGAGGGAATCCGACTCGTCTATGCCTGGGCCCGCGGGGAGGTTTTCCGATCCGTATTTGGTGATCTCCCCAACCTTGAAGGACTGCTTGATCTCGCTGCTGATCTCGGACGTGTCAATGGTGACATCCTCGAAGAGGTTATTCAGTATGGCCTTGGCCCTCTCGACCAGAACCCTTCTCTTGGCCGCCCTCACGTCCTCTATTCGGAGGACATTGATCCTCGCCTCGCAGGGACCGACCCTGTCCACAGTTTCCAGGGAGGCAGCCAGTATTGCCGTGTCGATCTTGTCCAAGCTGCTTGGAAGCCGTATTACCCCCGTTGACCTGCCGCCCCTCGAGGTTATCTCGGCCTCGATCCGGCCTATCCTGCCGGTTTTCAGGAGCTCTCTCAGGTCCAGGTCATCCCCCAGCAGGCCCTCCGTCTGGCCAAAAATGGCCCCTATGACATCAGGTTTCTCCACAACTCCATCCGTTTCTATCTGCGCGTAAATCTCATACTTTGTAGTAGTTGCCTCGTCCTGATTGTCCTCTTCCTTTCTCTTGTTATTTCCCACATGATCACCAGCATCAACCTCGTAACCCAAACTCCAGATCCAGCATCTCGCACGCTCCGACAAGGAAGGCGGCAACGGCTGCAAAAGCAGCGTATTCCCCATTAACTAGGGAATATCCAAAGGTAAGCTATCGATGACCCGATCAACGGCGTCTTCTTCGGCAATGATTCGTACCAGTTTTTTCCTGCTTGTCTTGCCCCTGATGATCTCGATATCGCGAGTTCGAAAAGTGCTGCAAAGGACCTTTAACAGCTCCCTATTGGCCTTCCCCTTCGATGCGGGCGAAGTTACCTTGACTTTGATTTCATCCTCCTTTTTTTCGATTGATGAATGCTTTGAGTTTGGAATTACCCTGACTCTTACGAGCCTCCCTTTCACCATGCTACCCGTTCCTTCCCGCCGTGGGAGCGCCTGTATCCCTCAACACTAACTCCTGGGCTTCCTCGTACGGTCTATCCTCCCTCGACCCAAGTGTCCTCGAGGAGGGAATTTTTCGACGTTCCCTGTTGCTACGCGGGGTTGTCCTCCGGATCATCGCTCAGGATACCCGTTTACTCACCGTGGGACCCAAAACGTGTAGCAGTATTAGTAATCAGACGACCTTAAATAATCTTTTTGGATACGCCCAGTATATATCTTCGCGACATTCTTAATGAAAACCTTGAGATAACCGAGAAATCCCGGATGCATAACGGGATTATCTATTTCAGAGCCATTTCAGAGGTTTCAGAGTTGCCAAAAAAATCCGCCATTCGGTCCGACATCATAATCCTGGCGGTCGGGTTGTACATGATCGGGTTCGCTGCCGGGGTTATTATGAACCTCGTAGCAAAGCCCGAGGCAGACTCTTTCTATGAAATAATGGTCGAGAGGTTAAGGGGTGAATTCGAGGACATCGAGGGTGCCTTCAGGATCTTCACGAAGATATTGCTCCATAACCTCACCATATGCGCGATAATGGCATTTGGTGGCATAGTTTTCACAGTCCCCGCCGCATTCATTCTTCTGGCCAATGGCCTACCTCTCGGGCTGGTGCTTGCCCGGTCCGAAAAACCCGTCCTTGTTTTCATCGGATCAATTTTGCCCCACGGACTTTTCGAGTTCCCGGCGATATTCCTCGCTGGGTCATTTGGCATCCTGCTGGGTATCGATTCCTTTAAGCTGATATGGTACTGGATGAAGGGTGAGGGCGAAGCACCGACCAGAATACTGTTGTCAGATCTGAGAAAGGTGCTCAAAGCATTCATCCTCGTCGTGATTCTGCTCGTGGTAGCGGCGGGCATCGAAACGCTGCTTTTCATAATATACGTCGAGTAGTTATCATAAAAGCCATGTGAAGTGGAATTTTATCTCACAGTTCTGGCACCTGAAAAATCCACCCTCCAGCTTCACCTTCTTGGAAGAGCAGTTGGGGCAGAACCTCACCTTGATTTTCAGCTGCCCCTTCCTGATGAACCATTTGGATCCCACCCTGTAGAAACGGGGGTCTGACCTAAGTCTTTTTGTCAGTTCCGATGCCCTGGATGCCGGTAAGCCCAGATTCTTTCTCAGCTCGAGGAGGCCGACCGGCCCTCCCTCCCTCTGAATAAATGACTCGGCTCTGCTGAGAATATCGGCTTCCATCAACACTCCAGTGATTTATCAAAGGTTTAAATCTTCTGCCGGCCGACACTGTCAGGTACCTACCCATAGATCCATGAAATAGATCTGATATGCTCGTACCAGAAAAAAACCGGGGCGGCGGGTGCCGCCCTTTTCAATTCCAAATGCCGTTTCCGGGAAGCTTTATCCAACGGAACCGATTACTCCCTTGACAAACCAGTTCATGTCGGAGCCGTAGAGCGCCATGTAGCTAGCCCTCTCGCCCTCGATGAACTTCATGTTGTCGTTCTGGTCGTATATTGGTCCGGTGAATGGATCAAACGCGACCGATGTCTGGGTCATCTGATCTACCCTCGTCATGATTAGGTCGTATACGCTGATCTCGCCTAGTATCGGGTCGTCGACCTCCACGGCCTGCAGATCATCGACGAACTCGGGATTGATGGCCTCGCCGAACTCGGCCCCGAGCTCGACTCCACCCTCCGCGAGGAGGTAGTCGTAGTCATCAACCCAGACGTCGGTGTAGAACCTCTGCAGGATGATCTCGTAGAGATCCTCCCAGTGGACAAGCTGCCCACTGACGCATGAGTTCGGTCCGAACTCTCCCATCGGGCTGTAATGGCTGAAGGAGTAGACCTGATTTCCATCATTGGTTGCCGCCTCGGCCTCCTGGACCACTGTCTGTGAGTCCTCGGTGAAGGCAAGGCAGTCCACTCCCTTGCCGATCAGCGTGTTCGCGGCCTCCTTGGCCTTCGTCGGGTTGTACCAGTCATTAATCCAGATAACCTCGACCGTTGCCTCGGGGTTGACCTCCCTTGCCCCCAGGGTGAAGGCGTTTATGTGCCTAACCACCTCGGGTATCGGGTGGGCACCCACGTATCCGAGCTTATTGCTCTCCGTCAGTGCACCGGCCATCAGGCCATTCAGGTAGTAGAGTTGGTAGAAGTCTGCGAAGTATGTTCCCATGTTGTCTGCTCTCTTGTACCCCGAGCAGTGGAAGAAGGTCGTGTCCGGATGCCTCTCCGCTGACTCGAAGGTGGGGTCCATGAAGTCAAAGCTCGTCGTGAAGACGATGTCGCAATCTTCCTCGTTTATCAGCCTGTCGATCATTGCTGAGGTATCATCCAGTGCCACAGACTCGATGAATACTGTCTCTAGCCAGTCGAACTGGTCGTCGACTATCTGTCTTGCCTCGTCGTGGGCCGTCGTCCAACCAAGGTCTGCAACGGGCCCGACGTAGATGAATCCTGCTTTCACGTTTTCCATTTCGGTTGCGTTTTCTCCAGCTTTCCCAGGCGCGAGATAGTAGGTTGCGGCAACCGAAATCACCGCAACGACTATAGCCACTATAATGTAGTTGAGCTTGTCACCCACTAAACCCTCTCCTGGGGCGCTCTGCGCCGGACGCACCAGTAAAGTCGATACTAAAAAAGATTTCCCGGGTTTCTGGACCTATTTTTACCACGGGGCGCTCACGGGCGAGGCTTCGCCCAGCCAAGGCATCATATTTCCTCCCTGACGTAGGACTTTCCCAGGGCACCTGGAGAACCCATCCTCTTCCTTATCGACTCCCTGGATATGGCCAGAAGAGCAATTATGGTGAACAGGTATGGCATCGATTGCAGCAGGCTCACGTGGATACCCAGGGGTTGGAGGCTGTAGGGCAGTACGTAGAAAAGACCGAACAGGTATGAGCAGATGATTGCCCTAAGTGGGCTCCAGAAAGCGAAAATCGTCAGGCCTATAACTATCCATCCTCTTCCCCCGGTCAGACCCTCGGTCCAGGCCGGGATATAGGCGAGGGAAAGGTAGGCCCCGGCCATTCCCGCTAGCATTCCGCCGTAGAAGACCGCGAGGTGCCGAATCCTGTATACGTTTATTCCCGAGACATCGGCCGCCGCGGGGTTCTCACCCGAAACCCTGATGTTCAGGCCTATCCTAGTTTTCCAGATAACCAGCCAGGTAAAGACGGCAATTCCAAGTGAGATGTAGACAAGGAGGTCCTGATTGAAAATAACCTTTCCAAGGTAGGGAATGTCCTCCAGAACGGGCAGATCCAGCGGCTCTATCGTCCCACCCGGGGTTCGTCCAACGAATGATTTTCCGAGCAGACCACTGATACCCAGGCCCAGCATTGTCAGGGCGAGGCCAGACACCACCTGGTTTGCCCTAAGATTTATGCTGGCGAACGAGTGGATCAATGAAAGTAATCCGACCGAGATCGCCGCTATTAGAACGCCCAGCCATGCGTTTCCCGTGTAAAGCGAAACCCCGAATGCCACAACCGCTCCCACGGACATCATGCCTTCAACTCCCAGGTTCAGGATACCCGCCCTCTCAGCGACGATTTCCCCCAGCGTGCCCAGAAGGAGGGGAGTACCAAAGGCGATGGTGCGGTGAAGAATGAACAGGGCCTCCTCGACCATGGTCATGGCACATCCTCCCTTGAGAACTTGATTTCATATGTTCTGAATATCTCGGTGCTAACAAGCATCAGCAGGATAAGGCCCGTGAATATGTTGACCGACGAAAGGGGAACCCTGATCCTCATTGCATCTCCGCCCACCAGGATACCTGACATGAATATGCCCGAAGCGATTACCCCCGCCGGGTGCAGTCTCGCCAGCCATGCCACTATAATCGCCGTGAATCCGTACCCAGCCGAGACGTATTCCGGGTAAAGCAGCTTGCCGTGAATTCCCGCGACCTCCCCGACACCCGCCATGCCGGCCAGTCCACCGCTGATAATGGCGACCATAACAAGAGTCCTCGCGTAGCTAATCCCAGCATACCTGGCGGCCTTTGGGCTGGATCCCGTTACCTTGATCTCGTACCCCGCCTTCGTTCTCTTCATGAAGTAAAAGAGACCAATCGATGCGAGTACCGCGATAATCAGGGTGGGGTAATGGATGAAGGTGCCCGGTATCCTCGGTATCCGGGCTCCCTGTACGAAGGGATCTGTATAAGGGTAGCCATGCTGGGTCTCGCCTTTCCATGGACCATCGATCAGGAATGTCACGATCTGGAGTGCCACGTAGTTAAGCATCAGGGTGATGATAACTTCGTTCACGCTGAACTTTGATTTCAGTAGGGCGGGTATAATGCACAGTGCCGCCCCCATCACGAATCCAACCGCGAACATTGCCGGGATCAGTATGTATCCCGGTGCCGTAGTGAAATTCAAAGCCACCCAGGTTGCCCCGGTCGCACCAGCGAGCATCTGACCCTCTGCCCCGATGTTCCAGAAAACGGCCCTGAATGCTATCGCCAGGCCCGCGCCAGCCATTATCAGGGGGATTGCCTTCCTGAGGATCTCCTTCCAGCCCTGGATACTGCCAAAGGAACCCTGCAGTATCTTGCCGTAGGCATAAAGTGGATTAACACCGGCCAGACTGAAAAGCAGGCCCCCGAGGAAAATGCCTGCTGCAACCGATGCAAGTATTAGGGTCAGGCTCTCACGGGAGGTCAGTGGTTGCTTGCGCCTCCTTACGGTTATCCTGGGTATTGCCTGCCGCAGACCCGTCATTCTACGGCACCTCCCATCAGCAAGCCCACCTTCTCCAGGTTTGCCTCCGCCCTCGCGAGAACACCCACGAACTCGCCATTTACGATAACCGCTATCCTGTCACTGAGTTCGAAGATCTCCTCCAGGTCCTCCGAATCGAGCAGGACTGATGACCCCTCGTCAGCGGCCTGGGCCAGTCTTTTGCGTATGTCATTGGCCGCCTTGACATCCAGACCCGAGGTCGGATGGGAGGCAATTATGAGGCGTGGGCCGCCGGATGTCTCCCGGGCGAGAATCAGGCGCTGTATGTTCCCGCCCGAAAGCTTCCTCACGGGAGTATCAGGACCAGGTGTGACTATATCGAACTCCTCTATCATCTCCCTGGAGTAATCCCGGACCCTCTCCTCGTCAAGTAATAATCCCTCGGAAAACTCCTCCTGCCAGAACTTCCTAAGCACGAGGTTCTCCGATACTGTCATTTCGGGTACGATCCCGATCGAAAGTCGGTCCTCTGGTATATATGAAACTCCGAGGTTTGCGATCTCCCTTGGACCCGAGTTCGTGACATCCCTGCCAAGTACGCTTATCCCGCCCGACTCGGTTTCCCTCAGTCCCGTGAGGACCTCTACCAGTTCCCGCTGACCATTACCGGCGACACCCGCGAGCCCGAGTATCTCTCCCGCCTGGATCTTGAAAGATATGCCACTACAGGCCCTGTTTCCCCTGTCCCCCTTCACGCAGAGACCTGTGACCTCCAGCACGGTATTTCCCTGCTCGATGGACCTGCTCCTCTTGGAGGGAAACAGATCCACGCCGACCATCATGTTTGCCAGCTTCCTCCGGTCAGTCTCTGAGGTCTTTACGTTCCCGACGATCCTTCCCTTCCTCAGAACCGTTACCTGGTGTGCTAGGTTCAAAACCTCGTCGAGTTTGTGGGTAATGAAGATGACGGCCTTTCCCTCCTCAGCCATCAGTCGAAGCGCCGAGAAGAGCTCCTCGGTTTCTAGGGGGGTCAGAACCGCCGTTGGTTCATCGAGTATAAGCATCCTTGCGCCGGCGAGGAGGGCCTTCAGTATCTCTATCTTCTGCTTCTCCCCGGCCGAGAGCTGCCATACCTTCGCATCGGGGTCGAGCTTAAGCCCGTAAACCTTTGAAAAATCCCTGATCCTTCCTTTTACCTCCTCCTCCGGGAAGAGAACGCGTCCCGCCGGAAGTCCAAGTGCAATGTTCTCTGCAACGCTGTTGGGTTCCGACAGCATGAAGTGCTGGTGCACCATGCCGATCCCGAGATCTCTGGCATCCCTCGGGGAGTTAATCTCGACCCTTTCTCCACCGAGGGTGATATCACCCCCGTCCGGTCGGTATACACCGTAGAGAATTTTAACGAGTGTGGTCTTGCCCGCCCCGTTCTCCCCCAGCAGGGCGTGAATCTCCCCGGCCCTCACCTTCAGGTCAACCCCGTCATTGGCCACGACGCCGGGGAATTCCTTTCTAATTCCACTGGCCCCAAGGATCTCCTCGCCCGGGACCGGCTGTTGGAAGGAAACGGCCCCTCCCGGTCTCTCTCCCCCGAGAATCCTGAGGAACTCTACAGCTCTCCCGCCGGCTCTGGCAGCAAGGGTATCCCGGGATATGTTCTCAACCCCGATGGCGGGCTTATACCCGCCAATATAAGACTTTCCCAATTACAGGTGAGTCAGGGCTTACCTAGGAGAGGATATCCAAGGCCTCATCCACCTCCATAGCATCGTGGACGATTCCTGAAACTGCCCGGACCATCTTCGTTGGATCTCTCGCCTGGAAGACGTTTCTCCCTATGCTCGTTCCGGCTGTCCCGGCCTGCATGGCACCCCACACGGTCTCGAGGAAATCCCTCTCCTGACCCTTGGTAGGCCCCCCCGCAATGACGATCGGGGCAAGGCAGCCGTCCACCACCTCCCGGAAGCTGTCTATGTCCCCGGTGTAGTTTGTCTTCACGATGTCCGCGCCCAGCTCTGCCCCGACCCTGGCGGCCAGCTTGACCGCGTCAACATCGTACTCGTTGGCTACCTTCTGACCCCTGGGGTACATCATCGCCAGGAGTGGAACCCCCCAGTACATGCATTTCTTGGAAACCCTGCCCAGTTTCTGCAGCATATCCGACTCGTTGTCCGCACCTACGTTTATGTGAACGCTGACCGCGTCGGCGCCGAACCTAATTGCCTCCTCAACGGTCATGACAAGTACCTTGTTATTGGGGTCGGGAGCCAGCCTCGTGCTGGCCGAGAGGTGGAGTATCAGGCCTATGTCCCGGCCATGGTGGCGGTGGCCGAACTTGGGAAGCCCACGGTGGCCGAGTACGGCATTTGCCCCGCCGTTTGCCACCTGATCGACGGTCCTCGTCATGTCTATCAATCCCTTGATCGGGCCGAGCGTCACCCCGTGATCCATCGGGACGATGACGGTTTTCCCGGTCTCCCTGTTTATTATCCTCTCGATCCTCACGGATTTCCCGATCTCGCTCAAACAAACACCGTTCCTGGATTGTCATTGCCGCTGAAAAAACGTTTCCAGGTACAGTATCTGTTTATTTGCGTGCCCATACCAGCCCGGCGATCAACCCGGATAGAAGAATTAGCTGAAGGCAGACCTCCGGTATTCTGAAGGCAGGCCCGATATCGTTGAACAGCCTGTCGGTACTGCTCTCGTAGAGCCCGTTGGAGTTAAGGTCTAGTACCACGTCGTAGCTTCCCCTGATAGCATGATTTCCCCATACCATCTCGATAATGGTTCCATTTCCGGTCGCTATTCCTTCATGACCGTTGGGGGATGAGTCCAGTAGAACTTTTCCCTCCCTCGCCCCCCCGTCAGGGAGGACGTAAAGCAGAGCCGGATAAACACCAGGTGCCCATATCGAAACATAGATAGAATCCATCTCGGTGAAATCCATCTTCGGATTACCGCCGGCATCCGAGCCAAACAGCTGTATCACCGGCTCGATTTGGTAATTGAGGTCCATATCCTCCTGGACCTGAATATCCTTCTCCATGTCCACGTAACCGGGTTTGGATATACCGACATGCCGTTGCCCCATCTCGACCTCTATAGGCACAGGTTCCTCGCCGGTGAAATAGACCCCCGAGCCTATCACCAGCCTTACCCCTGCCACCGGAGTCCCCGTTATACTGTCATGAACCAGCACCCTCAGGGTTTTCCTCCGGCTCGACACGATCTGCACCATAGTTTCGATGGAACTTGAGCCTCCATCGTCATCAACAGCCGTCAGCGTAACCCAGTAGTCCCCCTCATTGTCGTAGGCATGCGTTACCAGGTCGCCGTAAGACCAGCTTCCGTCGCCGAAGTCCCACCTGTAGCTGACTATCTGCCCGTCGATGTCGAAGGATAGAGTCCCGTCGAAGCTAAGCGCCTCCCCGGGTTGCCCCGAATAGGGGCCCCCTGGGTCCAAATCCGGTGATCGATTCGGTGGATTGACCTGAACCGTTCCATTCGATAGCAGGTTATCCGATGGACTCCTCTCGTAAGGCAGCAAACCGATGATTGCGGAGAGCACCCTGGTTCCAACAGTTGCAGAGGTCGTGTCCCATTCCAACCGGAAGGTAAGGGATGATCCTCCGGGTATCGAGACGCTCCGGGATACCACCTCATCCTCGCCCCATGCGATGGATAGCAGGGATGCATAGGTATGTGAACCCCTGTTTGTCAGCCTCACCGGGACGTTTACCTTCTCCCCCTTGTGGACAATCCTGTCGGATGGATTGACCCATTTCACAAACACATCGGGCCCGGGTGAGATTGACACAGGCCCCACATCCATCTCGTTTCCTCCCAGATCTATCTCCCCGGGAAGTGGCAGGGCACGGGCGATCAGGACTCCCTGTCCCACTGGCGATGATGAGGTATCCCAGGTAACGTTAAACTTCATCGATGTGCCGGGATCTATGGAACTGAAGGTTTTCGACGCGACCTGGACTTCCCGAAAAATCAACACGATGGTCCCTCCCGCGGGTAGCATCCCCCGGTTACTTACCTTGATTTCCACGCCAGTTAGCTGGCCCTCCGTAAGTGATACATCGGGAATTGAAGCTTCGACAATCGAAATATCGGGCCGGTACTGTACATGCAGGGCCTCGCCGATGAGATCATTTGCATCGTTTACCCCATTGGAATTTACATCGAGCCAGGGCAGGAGTGTTCCCATATCATCCGAGCTGCCCACCGGGGATAGCTGCACAAAACCCAGGGAATCCGTGGTCACGTTCACACTGGATACCGCGGCGTCGATGGTAACACTCCCCGGGTCCACCAGGTGGACGATCATCCCAACGGACGCGGGGAATCCGTTTCCCCTCATGTAGATATCATCACCCACGAAGAAGCTAGTGGTCGGATTGCCGTCTGGGCCGCAGACTGTGAAATCCATTGTCGGTGGGAAATCACCAACCCAGTAGTATAGGTGTACAGACGGCGGTCCCGCGTACCCGAAGGCCTCCGCCCTGATCCTGTGGTAGACATTTACACCATCATCTGGGATGAGGAGAACCGTTGTGAATCCGCCGGCAACCGTGGTCTCCGCCGCCTTGACGTATATACCGTCGTAGAATATATGGATCGGGGCCCCGGGCGGGAATCCTGAGCCCTCGATTTGGACTGTATCACCAGAACTTCCTCTGTAAGAATCGGCCGAAAGGCTCACAGACCACTGAATGACATCCAGGGTCATGTTTACCGGATCCAGGCCCGGGAAGCTTGACCTTGCGCTTAGCAGATGCTCACCTATGGAGAGGTTCCTTGGAATGTCAAAGCTTGACGAGAATTCCTGGTTTCCCCCGACTATTCCCTCGGAAATCAGCGAGTCATCGATGTATACGTAGTATGCCGATCCCGGTGGGTATTCAGAGCCGGTTAAGTTAATCTCCTCACCCGGTCTGGGAGAATCCGGGGAGATAATGGTATACAATGGCCAGTCGGTTACCAGCATGTCCAGAACTACCTCTGGTGGTCCAGTGTGCTCCCTTACCACGCACCTAATAGAGTGGTTGCCCAGCGATATCCAGTTCGATAGCTTGTACTGGCTGGATAGGTAACCGGTTGAATTCGTCGTGCCTGAGATTATCTTGGTAGAATCAAGGTAAAAGTCAAACCCTGTCGATGGCGGGAACCCGTTCCCGGATATTTGCAGTTCACTTCCGGGGTGTATGCCCGGGGGCATGATCGATAGGTTCAGGGGCCACTGCTCCACTGGGACATCGATGGTGGATGTCGGCGGGCCGGTGTAATCTGGTGCCACCGCCACCGCCTGGTAATGACCCAGGTCCAGGTCTGGGGCAAGGGGATGCTGGCAGCTAAATTCACCACTGGGAGTGGTGTTTCCGGAAAAAATCACGGAATCGTCAAGTCTAAGGACAACTCTTGTGCTGGGAGGGAAGCCCGAGCCCTGGAAGGTGACATTCATCCCCGGGTGAAGCGATCCCGGGGTCGTTATCAGGCTGGAATTCCACTGTGCTACATTAAGGTTGCCCGCTGCCCTTGGGGGACCGGTATATTCGAATGCCTCGACCACCACCGTATGCGGACCCAGCTGGGTTTCCGGGGGCAAAATGTAGGTGTTTGAGAACTCTCCCATGGAGTTGCATCCCCCACGCAGGATCTCACCTCCATCGAGAAGCACCCTGTAGAGGCAGGCTGGAGGGAGAGAACCCCCCTCGATCTCGATGATCATCCCGGGGGAAGGTGACCGAGGGTCCAGGGTCAGGCCCGGTTCCCACTGGGTCACGTTGACGAGCTCGCTCGAGGACGGTGGTCCGGTGTATTTGGTGGCATTCGCCGAGAACCTCTGCATGCCAATTCCAGCTGTCTTCGGGAGGATGTACTCAACACAGAAGTTACCATCGCCATCGGTTGCCCCCGCAAGAATCTCTGATGAATCCAAGTACACCTCGTAGTAGGCGTTTGGGGGATACCCGGTGCCGCAGAACTCGATTTCCTCACCCGGGTGTATTTGGGTGTGCGTCGCCGTGAACTGGGCGGGCCACTGAATCACGGTAATTTCCGCAATGGCCGTCCCAGCCCCTGCGACAACCGTGAAGTTATGGGTTCCAAGGGGGATTGTCCGGGGAATCGTGACCTTCCTCGATAGCTGACCGCCAAGGTAGGTAGTCCCATTGGCCACGCTGGTGTTATCCAAGAACAGTTCGAAATCCACCTTGGCGGGAAAACCCGAACCATCGACCCATACCCATGTCCCTGGGTATGTTACGTTTACCCTGGGTACTAGCAATGGGGTGGAAGAGGTAATTGACGGTAATAAGAGGGCCAAGAGAACTGCGCCCAGCATCAATTTGGTTTTCATCTTCCCTTCCCCCCGCTTTTAAGACCTCCTCGGGATAAGTATCTTTCGAATGATCCCAACGGGTTAGCGAAGATCAGGGGGCAAAGGCCCTGGAAGCCCAGCATACGCAAAAAAATCTGACCCGGTGGCTCAGCGCCGATTGACAAAAAGTGGTGAAATATCCACGAAATAGCGGTGTAAATTTAAGAATTTCTCAATTTCAAGTGTAATAAATATGGTATTCTTAATTAGTATGTTCTGTTTTCCGGTTAACAGCGAGATTTACTCGTGCTAGGCGAACTGAAGGGGATGGTAATATAGTCAAATATCCGCTTGTGGGCATAGGAGCTGCAGGCATAGTCTCGACGGTAACCTTCTCCCTGTTCATCCCGGGCGACTCAGCTGGATTCGCTCTGAACGATTTCTTCAACACCTCTCTTCTACTCGGCCTCGCTTTCGGTGCCATACTGACCGTTGGCCTTGCCACGATGGCCAAGACGCTTCAAACAAGGAGAGGACGGACTGTCGTCTCGGGAACCGACTGGATGAAGGAATGCCCTAACTGCGGGACTTTCATAAGGAAGAGAACGCACTTCTGCCCTAACTGTGCTTTTGATCTAAGGTAGGTTCCTATAGAACCCTCTTGACCGGCAGCTTTTTCCTGGGTTCTGGGTTAAAGTCCCTTCTGAGTTCCAGGACCGGGGCCGGGCATCCTACCCTCTCTAGGAAATCCAGCATCTTCTCGTGGCAATCCCTTGCATCCGACTCCCTCTCACGGATGCAATTGCTCATCTCCTCCGGGTCACGGGTTAGATCGTAGTACTCGCTCTGCCACTCGTCCCCGCCATAGACGTACAGGGACCTCCTGTTTCTGAATGATGTGGGCGACCTGACCTCTGAATCCTGCCTGTAGGTAAGGCTGGTGATTGCCTCGTCCCAACCTTTCCCTCGCCCCTTGAGGTCCTGAACGAGTGACCTTCCCTGAACGTGGCCCGGAACATCGAGTCCAGCTAGCTCCAGCAGGGTAGGTAGAAGGTCGGGAGGCTGGCAGAAACCATCTGCCACGCCGTGACCAGCTCCAGGAACCCGGATTATGAGTGGTATCTGGGCTATCGTCCTGTACAGGGGCCACCTGCGGATGATACGGCCCTCCCGGTCAAGCTGTACCTTCCCTATAAACCCGTGCTCCCCGTGGTAGAATCCGTGGTCGCTGGTCAAAACTACGGCAGTCTCCTCATCCAGCCCCATTTCCGCCAGGCTGGTTAGAAGGTGCCCCACCCATCGGTCGACCATGCTTACCTCACCGGCATACATGCAGCGCATGTGCCTGATCTCTTCCTCGGTGGCATACCCGGAGGGCTCGTAGGCTGGCTCGAAAAGCTCGTCACCTCTGTAGCCGGGATCGTACCTGTCGATGTAGTACCTGGGGGGGTCCCAGGGCTCGTGGGGATCGAAGGTGTCCGATAGCAGGAAGAAGGGCCGGTCGCCTCCGTAGCTGGACTCCAGCCAGCGGGCTGATGCCCTCATCGTCTGAGCGGCGAACCTGTCTTCCTCGCCCCTCCAATTCGACCTCGCCTGCGCAATACCGTAGAACCGGCTAACAGGCACCCGCAATTTCCTGACTTCGGCTGGGAGATCCAGAACGCCTGAGGTATCGACCTCCCCGCCAAGGCCTACCTGTCCGGGAATCATCTCGAAGTGCTCGAACCCCCTTCTATAGGACCTGTTCGACGGGGTATCCGTTATCATGGAGGTTGAATACCCGCCCTTCCGGAACAGCTCGGCCATTAGGTCGTGGCGTGGATCCCAATCATCTCCCCAGCTGGTGTAGGTGAAGGTGTACCTGCCGGAGTGAAGGTCCTGTCTCATCGGCCCAGTTGGGAAACTGGCGGCGTAGCACTCTGAAAACAGGATCGAATCTCCTGCCAGTTTATCGATTTTCGGGGTCTTAACCCAGCTGCTCCCGTAGCAGTCGAGGTAGTCAGCCCTCAGGGAATCGGATACTATTAGCAGCACGTTCATCGGGAGCCCTCTCTTTCGATTCTACCCCCATGATTAAAAGTGGTGCCGAGGGGAATCACATGTATTTCAGGGTCCGTATCCTCGACTCGACCTGCGAGATAATCCGCCTCCTCATATCCTCATCCATCCTCGAGGCCTTTACAGCGACGAGCCTGTCCCCGTACTGCCGCCGGGCATGTATCTTGATCAGCTTCCTGAAATCCATCTGTTTGGGCAGGGGTTTCTGGCAGGTCTTGCACCTTACCATCCCCCTGCAAACCGTTCCGCAGAATGGGCACGTACCAAGCATTTCCATGGAGACCGTTTCCATGGGCGCCTCATTTTGAATATCCCGGATCTCGACCCCCATGGAGCGAATTATCAGCTCCATTAGGAACAGGTTTTCGTTGTGCATGAACCTGACGTGGTTTGTGAAGGTTTCATCCTCCAGGGGACGCTCCTTGGAATACTTCATCCAGACCTTGGTATCCTTCTCAAAAAGCTGGTCGGGGACCATCGAGAGGTCGGTCACGAGCCCAAGACTCCCCTCCCCCGGGTCTATTCTCGATGAGAGGTACTGTATGTGGTAATAGACCTTGATCTCCTTCTCATCCAGCACCTTCATGGTGGTGAAGAAAACGTGTCGGTATCTCTCAAGGTCACCGAATATGTTCTCCCTGGCCGATGTAAGATCAACGGGATCGTGCTCGAATGAGGCGTGAATGAGCCGGGGTATTAGGTCCCCTTCCCCCTCTAAGCATGGCCCAGGTTCCTCCGATGCCATGGTAATTCCCGGGGTAGCCCGGGCTGTTTGACACTCGAGGCATTTTCCGCTAAAACCGTGGGCTACGCAATAATACCTCCCGCAACTGCACCTCTGGATCCCCGTATCGCTACCACAGGAGTAGCACCTATCCCTACCGCGCCTAAAAAAGCCCAAGAGCACACCGGTTGATCATCGGGTCTTATGCGATAATAAGGAATGCTAAAATTCAACTTAATCCGGCATGATGGTCGAAACAGGCGGGTCGTTCACGTTGTTACCACCAGGCCGATAAATAGCAGCGCGACCGCGGAAATCGAGGTGATCCAGTCCAGGATACTGAAATCCGAGTCCCTCAGGTAGGTCCTGCTTCCCGTTATTCCGAATCCCCGGGCATCCATCGATGAGGATATGGTCTCCACCCTGGAAAGGGCCGATACCAGGAGGGGCGTGAAGGTATATCTTGCAAGCCTCAGAAGGCCCAGTGGGCCCGCTGAATCAACGCGAAGACCCCTCGCCACCTGGGCCCTTCGCACAGTGCTCGCCTCGGACTGGAAGACCGGGATGAATCGCAGTGCCAGAACGAGCATGAACCCATAACGGTATGGAACGCCGGCCTGCATCAGGGAATATGCGAGCCTGGCGGGATCAGTCGTGATGACGAAAATCAGGCTTGAAAAGATGATCGTCAGGAGCCTCATGCTTATCCTGGCACCGGCAGCAAGGCCCCCCGACGTCAACACAAATCTCACGTTAACCCCGAGGAAACTTTCCTCAAAACCCGCCAGGGGCCGCCCAGTCTTGACGAATAGCGCCTGGATGAGGAACAGGATCAGACAGATGAAGATCAGGGAGCGGACTCCCCTGATGCCTGCGTACGCAGCACCGGAGGATAGCAGGAGAAGCAGGGAGAGAACCAGCCCGGCCCCTTGAACCTGTAGACCCGGACCGAATATCGCCAGCAAGCAAAAGGCAAGCAGGATCACCAGCTTGGTGATCGGGTTCAGCCGGTGGAGAGGGGTGCTGCCCTCATGGTATGTTACCCTCATCTATTCACCCGGTTTGGGAGGTACCAGTCCTCACCCTCCTTTTGGAGCCTCTTGAATACCTCCAGAGGCCTCCCCAGGTGGGCCAAGGCCCCCTCCCTGAGGAAGGCGATTCGGTTGCAGTTACGAAGGGCGAAGTCGGGGTCGTGGGTTGATATTAGACAGGATGACCCAGTCTCCACCCGGCTCCTGAGAATTTTCATTATACGAGACGTGTTCCCCGGGTCCTGCCCCACGAAGGGCTCATCAAGAAGG
>Ga0180433_10000113_pt1 | contig 131296 bp, 143 predicted proteins | sample SS_ome_8_FD_132980 | JGI IMG/M metagenome (GOLD analysis project Ga0180433, IMG submission 132980) | Hypersaline lake sediment archaeal communities from the Salton Sea, California, USA - SS_1_D_1 metaG | ecosystem: Environmental > Aquatic > Non-marine Saline and Alkaline > Hypersaline >... | reverse complement strand
TCCGACGGGCGAGCCCCCGGCGCCCCACGCGCCTCGCGGCGACCTGCTTCTCCTTCTGCTTGGGCTGCCGGTCCCTCGCGGCCTTGCCCCCGACCTGGAAGCGGAACCCGCCGACCACTCGACGCGCACTCCCCGGCCTGCCTCCCGTTCTCGTGGTGCCGCCCCGGCGCTGGCGCACACTGGCGGGCGTGGAATAGCTGTACTCCCAGAGGGGACGACTGTCGCTACCGACAGTCAGCCGATTCAGGTGATCGAGGACACTCCGGCGCGGGTCGAAGCCGAGGTAGCGTTCCGGGTCCGTGGTCTTCCAGAGCGTGATGGCCTCGTCGGTCACGTCGGCGATGATGATCCCGTCCGGCTCGAAGCGATAGAGGTAGGAACACCCCAGGCCGACCGGCTCCTCGAAGAGCTGGAAGAGCTTGTCCTCCAGGCCAGGGGCGAAGGGGAAGATGACGGCGCGGCTGTTCATCTCGTGGGCGTGTTGCGGCCCGGCGGTAGCGGACTGGGCGCCTGCGATCCAGTCCATGATCGTGGGCGACTCGCTCTTGAGCGTAAGCGCGTACGCCCGATCCTCGCCCTCGCTCAGGCGGACGATCTCGATGGACGAGATGTCCTGGGCGCGGACCTGGAGCCACACGTCCTCCTTCCACGACCGGCGCAGCTTGCCCTTCGAGAGATAGAGGGTCTTGTTCGTGCTGGCGTAGTCCACGATGCCCGTGGCCTTGCGCCCGCCCTTGAGCTGCACGGTGATCTCGTCGCCGGGAAGGAGGTGCTTCCCCTGGACCTCGACGGCCACCCCCGACACGGGGTCGTAGGGGTGCGGGGACCAGGACCCCGGTCCCAGGGGAGGGGCGCCCTCGTGGAGCGTGCCGCACTGGGCACAGGCGAGGGAAGGTGAACGGGTGGGAAGACCGCATGCACGGCATCGGTTCATGGCGCAACCTCTCGAACGGTGTTCCAGTCAGTCGCCGTCGGTCCCAGTAGTCCTGGGCCGCTCGGTTGTCGCTCCGGGGGGCACAGTGGCCGGTGGCCGCGCCCCGCAGCTCGTCCTCATTCTGCCCCCGGTCCCAGGGGTCGTCAAGGGAAATCCCACGACTGTCGCTACCGACAGTGGGGCACCCCGCCGAACCCGCAGTGCGCCAGCCGCCCCGCGCCCGGTCCCAGGGCCCGCTGACTGTCGCTACCGACAGTGGACGATACCGCGAGGGTGCCCCCCGTAAACGCGGTCCCAGGGGCCCCTGCGGCCGTCCGCGTGGGGTGCGCGAACTGCGGGTTGGGACTGGGCTGAGGGGTCTTTCCCCTGGGTCGTGATACGCTCTGCTACATCCGAGCATCTCATGATCGGGTGCATGGTTTCCCACCCGTAGCGGGGAGTACCGGGGTAGGGGCGGGGTTGAGGGACCTTTTCCACGGGTCTCGATGCGCTCTGCTGTGTCATGTGGGGGGCATGATCCGTGTGCTGGTTTCGGTGGGGGTGGGGATGGTATCTCGGGCACGAGCGCGTGCGCGGGGGGAGGAGTATCTTCCGGGGGTTCTCTGGGCGGATTCTGTGGGTCCTCTGTCCAGGTATGGTGGGGCGCTCTGGGGGTATGGTTTGAGTGATGGGAGTGGGGCGCACGGTAGGGGGTTCCGGGGGCTCTGGGGGTGGGGGCGCACAGGGAGGGTGCACTTGGGCATGCACAGGGCGGTGGGCGGTGCGGGGGCGGTGGGCCGAAAAAGAACGGGGCCACGACCTGCCCCCCATGTTCAGGCGTGGGCCCCGTTGCCACCGGCGCTCACCGAGAGCCCGGCGCGTGAGACCTCAGTATAGCATGGGCCGGGGGTAGGGCGTACGCGCTTACGGTCAGTCGGCGTCCTCCTTGTAGGGCTTCCACTCGTAGCCCACCCGCGCCGAGACGCCCGCGCACAGGGTCTTCATCACGTGGGAGTCGTCGTCCTCGTGCATGGCCGCCACCTGGGCCTCGATGGCCGCCAGGAGGCTCGGCCGGGCTCCCCGCTCCTTGGCGTCCTGGACGCGGGCGGCGACGTGGTGTTCGAGCCGCCGGAGGGCCTCGGAGAGGGCCCAGTTCGGGCCGCTGCCCGCCCCCTGGGCGAGGTCGAGGAACCGGTCCATGAGGAACCGCTCGTCCTCCGTGGGCGTCCCCTCGGTCAGCAGGAACTCCGCGAGCCGGGCCGTCCTGTGCCGGACCGGCAGCCCGGACCGGAGCGCCCCCAGCGTCAGCAGCTCGCGCTCGCAGTGCCCGTCCTCTTCGTAGACCAGAATGAAAGGCATGGTCAGTCCTCGATTCGGAACTTCTCGATGTACTCGACTCCAGCGCCCTCGGAGCAGCGGACCTCGCCGTGCCCCGCCGTGTAGTGCGGGTCGATGACGACGGAGAGGCCGTGACGGCGCAGGATTCCCATGTGGGCCCGCTCCGTCCATCCCTCGACGGGGCGCGGGAGATCGGCCGCCTCGAAGCCGTCCTGGGCCTCGATGATCGGCCAGACGCTCGGCGACGCGAGCAGGGTGTCCGGTCGCCTGTCGCAGGTGCGGCCCCAGACCATGGACTGGAGCTTGTGCAGGAAAGCACCGAACGACTTGACCCACAGCTCGTACTCGACACCGAGCGGAGGGGTCTGGCGAAAGGTCGGCAGTTCGTCGGCGGCCTCGGCCTCCGAGCGTCTTTCCGCCGCGAGGAACCGCGCAAGCGCCTCCTGGAGGCACACGGGCTTGAACGGGCCCGGAGCCTTGAAGATCGCCTCCGTCCGGTAGAACCAGCGGGACTCCGTGGAGCTCTCCAGGCCGTTCGGGCCATTGTAGCTGCCGAGACCGAAGTGCCCGTACTCGGCAAGGAAGTCGATGCACCTCCGGAGCTGCCGCTCGCGGTCCCGCGTGTCCCGGAGCTCCCGCTTCACGTCCTCGTAGGCCGCCTCCACCTTCTGGAGGCGCTCCAGCTCCGGCTTGAGGAGGTCCATGGCCCTCTGGCAGTCCGGGCAGGCGTTCGAGCCCTCCCTGGCGTCGGCGTCCTCGTAGTCGTCCCCGCAATTCACGCAGGTTCTCATCTCCAGACCCTTTCCGGGCGCTTGCCCTTGGCGTAGAAGTAGAACCACGTCTCCGTGATGAAGGTGTCGTCGTCCCCGTCGTACCTGGGCGCGAAGGCGGCCACGTTCATCACGTACCCGGCCCCGCAGACCCACCGGTGGAGGTAGGCGTTGTAGCGCCACGTGTACTGGGGGTACTTCCGGCGCAGGAAGTCGATCATGCGCTCCGTCTTCCTGATCCGGTCCAGGATGCTCATTCCTGTCCCCCCAGAAGCATCTCGGCGGCCGTGGGGCCGTCCAGGCCGCAGGTGCCCGGCGACTTCCGGCACTTCTTGACCGTGTGAACGCTTGCTGCCATCACTCGTCTCCAGGAAACACGTCGTAGGCCCTCCTCCAGGCGTCCATGTCCTTGTGGAGGGGCTTGAAATCGCTCCCCTCGATCACCAGCCGCCACTTGCCCCAGGCGGCGATCTTCGCGGGCGTCTGATCGACCTTCTTGGCCGCCACGTGCAGCTTCGCCAGCCGCTTGATCGGCCACCCCTTGTAGCCGCGCCATCCTCGGGCGTCGGCCACGAGGAGGGCCACCCGGACCGTCTCGGCCCAGGGGAGCGCCCCCGCCTCGTGGAGAACGTCCAGGCCGTGGACGATCACCTTCTTGAACCGGCCAGAAGTGATCTCCCCCTTCTCATGGAGGGCCATGAGGCGCCCGCTGTGGATGAAGCTGTGGCAAAAATGGCACAGGGCCACGACGCGGACGAACTCCATGCGCCCGGCCGTGTAGTCGATCCTGTACTCCTCGTGTCCTTCGAGCCACTGGTAGACCTGGGCGTCGCGCTTGTGGACCCCGCAAGCCCAACAGTGGAAGTCCCTCTCGGCATACGCGGCCCGGCGCTTCACGTCCCACCACTCCTGCCCCAGGAGGGTCCTCGGATTCAGCCCGTGCATGGGCTTGGGCAGGTTCGGATGCTGGAGGAGCCACGGCGACGTGTTCGTGAACCGTGGGCCCGGCTCCTTCCGGGGTCCCCTGGACTTGTCCTGGACCTCGCCCGGCGGGGGAGCGGCCCAGCTCGGCCTACGCTTCCCCATCGTCGTCCTCCCCGCGCTTCTTCTTGTAGCAGTCCGGGCAGAGAGGGCCGCCGGGCACGGCTGCCGCGTTCGGGTCCACGTTCGGGTTGAACACGGTTTCGCACTCGACGCAGGCCACGCGCACGCGCTTCCCGCGCTCGGCCATGCAGAGCAGGCACCGGCAGTCGTCCGGATGGCCCGGCAGCTCAGCCCGCTCGTCCCCTTCGAGCATCCCAGTCGGCCCCTCGACGCCCTCGTCGCCGACGGGGCAGATGGGGCCTCCTCCAAGAGGTCCCGCCCTCTTGGCGATCTCCTGGCCCCTCTCGCGGGACACCTCGTTCACCTCGCTCCGGGTGAACATGCCCCCGCAGATGAAGCAGGCGCAGCTCCTCCCCTCCCCGACGTAGCCCTCCAGGGTGATTCCCTCGCCGCCGGGGATGCAGGCGTCGCAGATGAACACGTTACCCCTGTCGGCAGGGCGCACGAGCGTCCGCTGGCCCATGAGGGTGATCGGGCCCTCCGGGGCCTTGATCGGCTCGGCGTCGGGGGCGTCCATGCACTTGAACGTGCCACAGTTCTCCTCGGTGCCGTGTCCGGCCGAGATGGCCCCCTTGTCTGTCCATGCGCTCGCCACCCACCCCTCTCGGAGCTTGAACAGGCCCGGCAGTGGGTCGAAAAAGACCAGGAGGTCGTCGCCCTCCATGCGGGCCTCGACGAGCTTCGCCACAGGCTCCGCGAGGGGACCGTGGGTCAGGTCGCATCCCTTTGTCTTGTTCAGCCGCTCGGCCTCCGCCTCCAGCGCCTCGCGGGTGAACTTCCGGCCGTAGTGGTCAGGCTCCCCAGCCCTGGCGAGCACGAACGAGGCTGGGCCGTCCGGAACGGCCACCTTGCAGTGGGGGTCCACCACGGCCTCCTCCGGAATGAGGCTCACGGAGGTCAGCTCCATCTTCTCGATGACCCGGACCTCTGGGGCCTGCACCTTGCGCGGCGTGGTCCACTGGAAGCCCACGGTCTTCCCCTCCCTCGGATCGCCGCCGTCGATGGGCTCCTGCTTGAAAGCGAGGCGCTCCCCGCAGAGCACGTCCGTGATGGTGGCGAGGAGCGAGGCGAAGGTGACAGCGAGACCCCCACCCACGTCCTTGAGGCCGAGTTCCGGGAACTCCTCTTCGAGGGCCAGAACCTCGTCCAGCTCGCCCTTCTCCGGGCCCCAGTGCATGAGGATGTTCTGGCCGTACTTCGAGTACAGCTCCCCGAAGATCGGGTGGTGGTCCAGGGCGTTCAGGAGGGCCAGGAGGCGCTCCCTGCGGCGCTCCAGGATGCCTTCCAGATAGGGCGGTATGCTCATGGCTCCTCCTTTCCAGGGTGCTTGTCTTTCCACTCCTCGATGTAGTCCCGCTCCTTGATCTCCCCGCGCTGCACGCGCTGAATCTGGGTCCCCAGGAAGACGCAGTACCTCTCGTAGAGGTCCGGATACCGGGCCCAGAACTCGTGCTCCACGGCCTGCAAGAACTCCGGGAGCATCCTGATCTCGAACGCTTCGGGCACGCGCCCCCCTACTCGATGATGAGGAGCCAATACTCCCCGTCCTGCTCCCAGCGCCCCTTGGAGATGCTCTTCCCGTCCCGGTCCTCGACCTCGATAAACCGCCCGGCCTCCGGGCCGGGAGGGCCGTCGAACCTGATCTGAAAGGGCCTCTCCTGCTCGGCCAGAACCTCCCCTATCCGGCACAGCATACTCGCGTTCCATGTCATGCCGTGGTGGGGTTGGACGGGCCCGAAGATGGTGGCAAGTTCGGCCTTGAGACTCTTGTAGTCGGCGGCGAGGGCGTCCCGCTGCTCCACCAGACACCAGGGGCACTCCCCGATGGTGACACCCTCCTCCCTGGGGGCGAACTTGGTGCCGTGTTTCGTGCACTGGAGCATGGGGGCCTCGTCCAGGAGCCCGGCCGCCTCGGCCGCGCCCTTGAGGAAGCTCTTGACGTTCTCCGGGTCCCCCTGCATCTCGATGGGGCCCCCCTCGAACTGGCCGGGCGTGAAACGGACCGGGGGCTCCTTGTCGTCCGCCACGAGGTCGGCGCTCTGGCCGAAAAGCTGGACCGTGAGGCTCATCCCCTCCGGCATCTTGATCTGGCCGTTCGAGAGCTTGGCCTGGAAGTCGATGAGGTCCACCGGCCGCATGATGGCAGCGGTCTTGAGGCGCGAGCGGCCGTCCCCGTCGGGCTCCAGATAGAAGAGCATGAACGAGCGCACGTAGCGCCGGTTCGGCACCTCGAACTTCACCGGGCCGTACCTGTCGGCCATCTTCTCCCCCTTCTTGAAGGTCATGGCTTCTCCTTCCTTCGCTGTGGCCTCTCGGCCGAACGACGACTCCGGCATCTCCTCTCCGGTCGCCAAGCACTGCCCCTCTTCGTTGCACACGGCGTTCTTCCCCGGTGGACACGTGACACACGAGGGCTTCGCTGGAACGGGCACGAGGACGAGGATGGGCCCGTCGTAGACGGTCCTGATCCACGCCTCGTCCACGAAGTTCACGACGAACTTGGCTCCCTCGGCGACGCACCCCCAGACGACCTCCCTGTCACGGTCTCTCTTGAGGTAGAGCTTCACCCGCATGGGCTTCGGCCACATCTCCACCGTTCGGTTCAAGCAGAAGAGCGGCGAGGGGAGGGCCGGGCACTCGAAAGACGTGACATGCCCAGCCTCCACGAAGGCTGTCCCCCTGTGGAGCGGGAAGCCCGCGTCGGGTGCGAGCATGTAGATCGGCGTGGGGTCCGGAGGCGGTCCGTCCCTCCCCTTTCGAGGACGCGGGCGCAGGAAGTTCCGGACCTTCTCCTGGAAGCGGGCCTGCTCCTCGTAGTCCGTGGAGGGGTAGGGGATCGGGAAAAGGTAGTCTTCGAGGGACACGGCCTTCCCGTCGATCTCGATCTTGAGGTCCGATTTCATCCTTCCTCCTCGCCCAGGTACGTCACCCTGGACTTCTTCTGGCTCATGGGCCGCGTATTCCTGATCCCCTCACGGATGCCTTCGCGGATAGCGACGCCCATCTTCTGGGCGACCTTCGACACCGCCCGCGCACGCCGTCCCGCCTCGGTGATCTCCCACCCCATGAAGCCCTTGCCGCCTCGATGGACCCGGACGACGAGCCCGGCCTCCCGGAGACAGTTCAGGACGCGCCCGGCCGGGCGGGCATAGTGCTGGGGCAGCCGGATACCGTCGCCCCAGAGCTGCTCCCCGATGTAGCCGGTGGGCAGCGGGCTCTTCGCGGCCTCCAGGATGATGAGGGCCTTCTGGGCGGTGCTGAGGCTCATCCTTCCTCCTTCGCGGGGGCCCCGCCGTGGCCGTTCTTGCAGGTCATCCCGCCGGGGGTCTTGAACTGGGGCTCGCCGCAGACCGAGCAGTGCAGCTCGATGGGGGCCGTGAACTCGACGATGACGCCCATCTCGTGGGTGTCCGGCAGGAGTCCGACGTACCGGTAAAGAGCCTCGACACCCATCGGCTTCCCCGTCTTGGGGTAGAAGAACTCCAGGTAGAACTGGTCGGGCTCCGTGGACTCCTGGACGCACACGCCTGGGCACGGGCGCTCCGGCACGCGCTCGTGGATGATCCCTTGGAGGATGTCGAAGACCTGGGTGCGGATCATCTCGCGGTCCTCGGCCGTGTTCCTACCCTCGAAAGCGAAGGGCTCGGTGACGGCCTGGATGGCCTCCTCGACCCTGGCGAGGAGCTCCTTCACGTTCCTACTGGGCTCCATCCTCTTCCTCCTCTTCCGGGTAGCCGTCCCTGTCTATCTCGTGCCAGTCCACCTCAACGGGGTACGCCACTACAAAGACGAGCACGAGAATGATGAGAACCGCGACAATGGTCAGAAAAATACGAGCTTCAAGCGTCATCCGTCTCCTCCTTCTTGCGCTTGCGCTCCTCGGCCTCCCTGTAGAGCTCCTTGAGGGCCCGGTCCCACTGGTCGATCTCCTTGAGGGCCCGCTTGGCCCGCATGTCCCAGATGAAGACCCACACGAGGAAGACGACCACCCCAAGGATGGCGGCCACCGAGATGATGGTGTCAATGACACCCATCACTTCCTCCCCTTGCGCTTCTTGCCGCTCCCCTCGATCTCCTTCCGGAGGTCCATGCACGCTTCGAGGAGCTCGCCGCCCTTTTCGCAGTCCGGAAGCCGCCAGTAGAGGTCCGTCTGCGGGTCCCGCATCCGGGCTCGCCCGAAGAGCAGGCACAGCTCGGCCCCGGCGTAATTGCACGCGCCGGAGCAGTGCGCCGGGTCCTCCACGGCCACCTGGAGCGTTACCTGGATGTAAGTCGTATTCATCCCAGCCGCTCCTCGATGTACTTGGCGATGATCTGGGCGTGGCAGCGGCGGGGCTTGTCAGCCGAGGTCCATCCAGCCTCCGGGGCACACCAGCACACGAGCACGAGGTCCCCGTATTGCTCGTGGAGATCGCACAGACGCTTGAGCTCCGCCCGCGCCTTGCTGTACGGCCAGCTCTTGCCCTTCACCACGCGCTCGTGGAGCCACTCCCGGTAGATTTCGGTGGCCTCGATGGGCGTGCAGCTACGGCCCGGCACGTTCCCCAGGGGCGACGGCTTGAGGTCCTGCCGTCCCGCCACGTACCGGCCGACGTAGACCTCATTCGGGCCCTTCGGCGCCCCATGGAAGCGGACGTTCACGATGCGGATGCTCACCAGCGCCTCTCCTCGTAGTGGCGGCCCTTCCCTCTCGTGTCGGGCCAGTCTTCCTTCGGGGTCAAGATGTCGAAGTCGAAGCGGCTCATCCCGCTGATCCTGATCCGGACTTTACAGTGCGGGCACTCGTCGCTCATGAACTCGATCCTGGGCCGTCCGGACGAGTAGTGCTTGATGACCCCCTCCGTCCCGGCCGGGAGGACCCCGTAGGCGTTCGATGCCTCCCGACGCAGCCGGACACGGAGGCCCACCCAGTCTCGGTTCAGTTTGGGTCCCGGCTTCTTGGGTGCTCGTCTTCTCATCCCTGGCCTCCGAACTCGATGCTCTCCTTGCCGGACACGACCGTGCAGCGCCAGTTCACAGAGAGCCGGATGGAGTCGGTCAGGACGAAGCAGGCAGCGGCCGGGAGGCGCCGAAACGCCCAGACCTCGCCGCTCTCGTCCACGAGCTCGAACTTCGAGACCTTGATGGGCCCCGTGTAGAAGGGGAAGTCCGCCACGTCGTGGACGAGGACCTCGGTGGGGCTCACCTTCTCGACGTGCTTGGCCTCGGCCTGGAGCTCCGGGTCCTCGTTCAATCGGATGAAGTAGCGCACGGGCTTTCGTCCTCCTTGTAGGGAACCGCCCACTCCGGACGATTCAGGTGCTCGGCGGCGAAACGGGCGAGCTCGCGCCCGGCCGAGTGGGCCGCATCCTCGATGAGGCCGAGAGGGAGGGTCTCGATGTCGCCCCTGCGCCTCAGTCCGAGCTGACCGCACACGAGGCCCGCGCTCCAGTCCGAAAGATCGCAGCCGCCATGCCCCTTCCACTGCTTCCAGGTCAGGGCGCGGCCGGTAGGGCTCAGGTGGTACAGCATCATTTTCCCCTTCACTCGACGCTCATATTATGGGGTCTCACGGTCCGCTTGTCAACGGAAATTTACAGATAAATATGAGAGCCCGTCCACGGAGTACGCGGGCGGGCTCAATGAAGAAAAAAGCAACCGACTTTTCCCAGTCCGAGCCTACCCTCCCGCCCCGCTGTCGTCAAGATTCTCCTCTCCCTCCAGGAGGACCACGGTGTTCAGGAGGATCGCTTTGAGCTGATTCGTGATGCCGAACCTGTCCGCGTTGATTTCGATGCTCCGCCGGATGTCGCCGTCCTCATGGCGCTCGCTGGCGGCCTTCCAGTCGGCGAACATCTCCAGGAGGTCCACGAGGTTCATGCCCGCGACACCATCGAAAAAGTGCTCCGGGTGGTGCCGATTGCACTCGTAGTGGTGGTCCAGGGCGGGCTTCATGTCCGCCAGGAAGCCCTTGTACTCGTCGCTCCCGAAGGTGGACCCGGCCAGCTTCGGCGTGAACTCCTCGAAGACCTCGGCCTCCGGGCTCTGGAGCTTCGTGAGGTCGTGGGTGCTCCCTCGTGCGTCGAGAAGCACCATGAAGAGCCTGAGAAGCCGCCGCACGCGCCTGATATGCTTGTGTGTGTCCTGTTTCCAGTCCATGGTGGTGTCCTCAAGGAAGGATGGTCTTGAGGGCCTCCCGCGCCTCTTCTGAGGCGTGGACATACGCCCCCTTGTTCACCTCGAACCCGATCACCTTGCGCCCCAGGCGCAGGCCCTCGACGTAGGTGGTCCCGTTGCCCACGAAGGGGTCCAGAATCACGTCGCCGAGGTTCGTGGTCATCTCGATCACCCGCCGCACCAGGGCGTTCGGGAGCTTCGTGATGTTCTTGACCCGGCCGGGCTGGTACTCGCGCTTGATGTCCCACACGTCCTGCCGCCACAGGTAGTCCGCCCGGCGCTCGTCCCGGTCGTACTCGTGGTCGTTCCCCAGGAGCCGGTTGAAGGTCCGGCGGCCGTCCGGCGGCTTGCAGGCGTAGAACATCTCGTAGTGGGAGGTCACGAGCTTCCGCGTGGTCCACACGCCGAAGTTGTACTTCCAGACCACCTTGTTCAGGAGCTTGAACCCCTGGGCGAGGAGGGCCTCGTGGACCACGTGGGCGTGGGTCCACCCGGACATGACCCAGAGGCCGCCGCCGGTCCGGAGGACGTAGTACGCCGCCCGGAGCCAGTCCTCGGTGAACTCCTTGTACCGGAGCGGGTGGATTTCGGTGTAGCCGTCGAGGACGTACTCTTTCTTGCGGTTGTACGCCTTCTCGATCTTGCCCCCGGCCATCTGGGCGAGGCCGAAGGGAGGGTCCGCGAACACGAGGTCCACAGACCCGGCCTCCATCCGCGCCATGCCCTTGATGGCGTCGCCGAGGACGAGCCACCCGTGCTCGTGCCCGTTCAGCTTGAAGGTTCGCCTTGGCATCCCTCCTCCTTCTCCTTGCGCTCGCGCTCGGCCTGCCACTCGCGGTCCAGGTTCCACAGGAAAGCAGCGAAGTTCGCCACACCGACCCACTTGCCCTGCTCCGCGTGCACGTGGAGCTCGTGCATGAGGAAGTCGCGTTGCTGGGGGTCGTCCCACCCCTCCTTGCCATCCTTCTCGGCCCTGAGCACGTCCAGGAACATCTCCCCGCAGAACTCGTGCATGGTGGTCGCCAGGGACTCATCCCGCCTTGCCAAGTCGCACCGCGCCGCGAACACGCTCTTCGGCCCGTGGACGTGGATCGGGTCCTCTTTGAGAACCACGCTGGGGTCTTGCTCCGGGCCCGTTTCGGGCTTGGCGTAGAGCTTCTCGGTCATCTCTCGAAAGAGCCGGGCGAGACGGCGTACGAAGTCGCCCCGGAAGCGGGGGTGTCGGAGGTCAATAGCCGGGTCCCTGGACAGGGAGTCCAGGAGGTCGGCGACAGCCCGGACCCTCCCCTCCTCGTCGAGGCCGGGCCACCGGATATACACCGGCTCCGGCTCCTTCTTTTCCTCGTCCCAGCGGTCGATCTTGAAGAGGTGCTTTCCGTCCATGGCGAAGAACTGGTCCACAGTGCGGACCGGATCGTCGTCGTCCCCGTTGCCGGTCAGGCCCGTGGTCTTGATGACCTGGAGGACCTCGACCTCCCGCACGGGCTGGGGCTCGGCCGGGAATCCCTCCCGTTTCATGCTTCCTCCTCTCCGCCCTCTTCGGGCGCTTCGTCCGGCGAGACTTCCTTCCACTCGCCGAGGGGCGTCATGTTGCACAGCTCGGCGAGCTTGTCGGCGTCGCGCATCTTGGCCGCCGGGGCGAAGACCACGTACACCTCGTCCCCGCCTTCCTGGACCCGGCGCTCCACACCGATCCCGTTGCCGACCTTGACGACGGTCTGCTCGAACCGGATGCCCGCCATGAGGAAGGAGCACCCGTACTCCCTGACCATATCGTCCTGCCAGCCCGGCTCCTCCTGGTCGGGGACGGGCTCGGCGCGGGGGCGGTCGCCTGGGCCCTCCATGATCTCGTCGTCGATCTCCTCGGCCGTCGCCACGGGGCCCTCGTGGTCCTCCGGGAGGCCGAACCGGGCCTTCCCGATCTGGGCCGTCACCTGGGCTCCGAAGTCCTTGATGAGGTAGGCCAGCCGGGCGAGGTACTCGGCCGTGGTCTCCTGGGGCTTCCGCATGAGGGCCTCGTGGCCCACGGTGCAGATGCCCAGGCCGGAGCGGGCCGCGTCGTACTTGCCCTTGTAGTACCGGTAAGCCTCGGCGACGACCTCGAAACGGTCCGAGATTTCGTCCTCGCCGAGGGGCTGGGGGCCCTGGCCGGTCTCCTCGATCTGGACGTACCGCTCCGCCAGGGCGAGGAGCCGAGGCGTCGGGGGCTGCATGAGGCGGTCCAGGAGGGCCTTGTAGTATTGCGTCACGCGGAGGAGGGACACGACCTCGTGCATGGCGGCGTTCGCCAGCTCTCCGGCGCTCTCGGCCGCCTTGGCCTCCAGCGCCTCGGCGTCGGCGAAGACCTCCGGCGGGGGAATCTCGATCCTGTGCATGTTCACTCCTTGGAACGGGCCTGCTGGGGGTCCATCCCGAAAAGATGCCGCGCCATGGCTCCCCAGTGCTTCTCGATCCACTCCGAGTCGGCGAGGATCACAGGGAGGGGCACCGGCATGTAGTTCATGACCTCGACGCAGACGTTCCGGCCGGGGATCGTGCTGAGGGGGAAGGGCACGCCCGCGTCGTCCCAGGCCACGGGGTTATTGTGGACGTGGCCGTAGAGGTAGGGCCACTTGATGTTCGTGTGGGGCTCGTGGGAGACGACGACGGACCGGAACCACTCCTTGAAGTGGGGGAGGAGGGCCCTGGGGTCCGAGTCGATCTTGGCGCACACGAAGGCGGCCGGGTAGTCCGGGTCGTCGATGCTGACGCCCCTCCCGTGCTCATTGAGGACGAGCGTGGCCCCGCACCGTTCGAGCCACCGGGCGCTCTGGTCGTGGTTCCCCTTCAAGATGATGAGACGGCCGGGGAGCTCCTTCACGATGGCCGCCATGCGCTCGGCGTTCTTCCAGCCGAGGTCCCCCAGGTGGAGCACCGTGTCGCCGGGCCCCACGATGCGCTTCCAGTTCCGGATGATGAGGTCTTGCCAGCCCTTCGGCCGGTTGCAGTAGACCTCGATCTTGGCGTGGTCGAAGTGGGTGTCGGAAATGACGTAGATCATGGTCCCCCCTCAGAAGGGTACGTCCTCGTCTTCGTCCTGCTCCTTGGGCGGCCGGGCCTTTCCATTCCCGCCTTGGGGAGCATCGAAGAGCCCTCCGTGGATGGTCCGAGCCACCGCGTCCCCCTCCCACCCCGGCGGGTGCATCGGGTCCGCGTGGAGGACGTACGCCTCGGTCTCCTCGTAGACCTCCGTCGGGAGGACCGCGTAGGGCACCCTCCAGACCACCCCCCACTTCCCATAGTGGAGGACGTTGCCGCCCCTGGCCGTGCAATACACCTTGAGCTCGTTCTGGAGGATGTACTCCATGATCCGGTGGCCGGGCACGACGTAGACGTTGAGTTTCTTCCCATACGCTTGCTCGATGGTCTCAATGAACCGCTTCTTCCCCTTGTTCGGCCCCCTCGTGACTCTCCGGGTCGCCCTGTCGTAGGTCACCACCACGTACTGCTTGCCGAGCTGTTCGAGGAGCTGCCACGCCTGGACCACGAAAGACCCGTGCTCGGCGGCCGAGCTCTTGATCTCGAACCGGTCATCTTCCTTGATCCCGAAATGCTCCCGGCAGAACTCCTCACCGAGTCGCCCGGAGCGGTGCGATCTCATATTGTGTTCCCACGGACTGTCCACCGTGCGATCACCCCTTGAAGGGCTGCCTGGGGCGCCCGAAAACAGCGTCATGAATCGTGTAGAGCAGGTGGTCGATGAACAGGGCGAACCGGTGCACCGGACCGGGGGCGCACGCCCGACGGATGTCCTGGGCGATCTCCTCGGCCACCCTCTGGGGGTCCCTGGAGACCGCGCTTCCAGCTTCGATGATCCTCATGGCCCCTCCTCCTCAGTTCAGGGAGGGCTTGGCGAGGCGCCGGTTCCGGCGGACTCGCTCCTCCCGGCACTTCGAGCACTCCACCCTGACAAGCCACCCGATGAGCTTCCCCTTGATCTTCTTGGGCTTCTTGTCGCCGTCGCCCTTCCCCGGCTTCGTCGAGAAGTCCCCGAATCCGAATACTGTCATGATCCCACTCCATCCGGCAGCACCACCGCCGGGATGCTCTCGGCCGCCTCGTCGTTCGACTCCTCCGCGAGGAGGAAACCATTGATGCGGTAGCCGTCGAGCACCTGATCCTCCGGGCCCAGGGCTCCCTGCCCGACCGTGACGAGCTTGAACCGGCCCACGAGGCGCACCACGTCGTCGGGCGAGAGGCCCTTGAGTGGCGCCACATCCCCGAAGAGCCGCCCCTGGACCCGGAGGATGTCGTCGTCCCCGATCCACAGCCGGTTGACCTCGCCCACGGCCTTGTTCAGCGAAATCATGGGGCCGCCCCAGTCGTCCGTCTCCGTTACCACCAGGAGGATGGTGTCCCCAGCCTCCTTGATCGCCGTCTCGACGATCTCGCGGGGATAGAGGCGCCCGACCTTGTTCGGTCGGTTCACTCGAAGCACCGCCGCTGTGAAAATGAAGTTCACGCCCCCTCCTTCCTGGGCTTGTGGTCGGCCCTGGGCCTCCCGCATCCGGCGCAGATGGGCACTCCAGCGGGCGCCTCCCCACCGCCCGGCCCGGCCGGGTCGTAGTGGCCCGTAACGCTCTCCGCGTCGGGAGGGCACATGAGGGTCTTGTTCTCCAGGTGCTCGGCGATCTCGGCCGGGACCTTCGGGGCCCGCTCGGCGAGGAGCTGCGCCTTTTTCAAGGGGGTGATCCCGCTGGGGTGCTTCCACTTCCCCGTTGCCGGGTCCCAGACGCTCGAACACTCGGCGCAGATGAACCCGGTCATGAGGGGGCCGTCGTACCCCGCCCCACAGCCGGTGCACCGGACCACCAGGACGGCCTCCGGCTTGGCGCTCGCCCGCATGGCCGCGAGCTGCTTGATGTTCTCCACGAGGTCCTCGACGGTGCCCTGGCGGTCGTCGCCCTCCAGAGTCGGGAGGATGTCCTCGGCCGCCGCGAGGGCCTTGGCGAGGGCGAGATCGAGGTAGTGCTCGCCCACGGCCACGAGAATGGACGGGTCGAACGCAAAGGGAGGGGCGTCGCCCACCATGATCTCGGCCTCTCCGGAGAAGTCGCTACTTACGTGGATGAGGATGCGGCCGTCGTCGCTCATGAAAGTCTGCATGGGGTCCTCCACCGTACGCGCTTACGCCTACCGGCTCCGGCGCTTGCTCTTCACCTTCTTCCCCCGCTCCTTGTCCAAGTCGCGGAGGAGCCGGTCGTTCTCTTGCTTGAGGTTCACGAGGATCACCTTCTGCTCCTCGATATGCCGCCTGAGCTGGCATGCCGGGCAGACGCACTGCGCCGGGCGCTTCTCGTCGAGGTCGGCGTGCCGCTCGATGGCCGCCACCATGGCCGCCTCGCTCCCGGCCGACGCACCGCGCTTGTAGGCCGCGAGGAGGGGGGCGATCCAGTCTCCGTCCCGCGAGATGCTCGACGGTATCTTGTCGGTGGCACGGCCGGTCTCCTGGAGGTAGGGGCCGACAGGCGACGCCTTGACGGCGAGCCACTTATTCGCCGTCGTGCGCTCCTTCGACAGGCTCACCTCCAGGCCCTCGATCCGGTTCAGGAGCTTCTGCTTCTCCTTGGACACCCTCGACCGCACCCGCTCCGTCTCCTCCTCCGCCGTCGCCGCCTTCGCCCGGTCCTTCGCTGCCGCCTGGGCCGCCCGCTCCAGGGCCTCCTCCAGGCGCTTCACCGTCTCCTTGAGCTGCCCGTACGTCGGCTCCGTCCGGACCGTGTTCTCCAGGACTTCCTTCTGCACCGCGAGGAGCGTTTCCTTTGTTTTCTCGGTCTCCTCGGAAGCGGCCGGTGCGGGTTCCATCGGCGTTGAATCCTTCGCGCTCTTGATCGTCATCTTCTCCCTCCTTGGCGACGGCCTGCGGCCTGAACATCGGGCAATCGGGCACGATACCCTTGGCGATCTTCTGGACTCGGCAGAGGGCGATGAGCCGCGCCTGCCGCTCGTGGATTTCCTCCAGGCTTCTCGGTTTCTCCTTGATGGGGTCCGCCGGGCCCATGCACCGCAGGCACGACCGCTCCACTCCCGCGAGCTCGTGGGCGAAGAGAGTGGTGTTCTCGGCCGCCGTGAGCCGCTGTATCTCGGCCTGGAGATGGGAGAGGCCGAAGGTGATCTCCTGCATGATCTTGTCGGCGTCCTCCCTGGGTTCCTCGGCGATCTCCTTCCCCATCACCGCCCGGCGGATTTCGAGCATGTAAGCGGTGGGCTTCTGGGTCCGGACGGTCATGGCCTTGAGGCTGGACAGGAGGCGCACGCGCTCCTCCTTGAGCTTGAGGGCCTCCTCCCGGCGCTTCATGAGCTCCCCTTCGAGCTGGATGATTCGTTTTCCTCGTCTGTCTCCCATCTTTTCCTCCACTGTCGATACCGACAGTCAATCGTCCCCAGCCGCCAGGGAGGCGACGGCCGCCCCCAGAAGCCGCCGTCCAAAGTCGGCGAGAAAATCGCCGTCCTCAGCCCGGTCCAGGGTGAACTCCTCGAAAACGTCTTCCGAAAAGGGGTCCTCGGCCGGGTGCCGCGACGTTCCCGTGAAGATGCAAAGCGACTTCTCCGAGGCCCCCACATAGACCCGGAAATTCCGGCCCTCCGGGCCCTTGATCCGGAACCGGAACACGTACTCCCCGAGCTGGACGGAGCCCACGGCCAGAAGTGGCTTCTCCAGCGCGACGATCCCGCCCAAGAGCTGGTGCAGCTCCGCCGCGAACCGGGCCGCGACACGCTTCACCCGCTCGACGGCCTCGACCTCCTGCCGAGACACGAACCGGGCCTGGACTTCCTCCCCCGTCATGGCGAAGAGCTCTATCACGAGGGGCTTTCCACCCGGACCGAGCCCCTTGTGCTCGTGCCACCCGCTGGGGGACAGGATGAAGGACCTATGACCGTATCCCAGGACGTGCACCGCTTCAACCTGGAACTGGCGCACCGCCCCCTCGTATTGGAGGCCGAGCATGTCCCCTTCCCCCACAGAATCGAGCAGGAAGGCCCCTCCCGCCTCCGGAGAGCCGCTTTCTGGGGGCTCCGGGTGCCGAGGGAGGGGGGCGTCCTCCTGGGCGCCTCGGAGGGGCCCTCCTGGGCTTCCGATAGTGCGCCCGGACAGGTGCAGGCCGAGAACGATCTGGCGCACCCCCTCCGAGCAGAGCCCCAGAAAGGCCACCGGCGAGGAGGCCGAGAACTTGATGTCCAGGCACCCCTTGATCCATGCCCAGTCGCCCCCTACCGCCCAGTGGGAACACTTCGTGAACAGGGTATTCGTATTGTGTTCCAGGGAGATGAGGCGGTCCGCCGCCACGATGATCTCGGTCTCGGTCTCCGCCGTGAGGAGCTCCCGGTAGGCCCTGGCGATTTCGAGCCACGCCTTGCCGCCGAAACTCCCGCTCCACTTCGCCCCGGCGGTCCTGTCGAAGACGCGCTCGGCCACCTCGTGGAAGGGGAGGCCCGTCTCCCGCGACGCGGTTGCACCGGCCACATAGGACTGGAGATAGCCGGGGAACTGGGTGTCGAGAGGCGGCGCCGGGGTTACGGGCTCACAGTCGAGGCCCGCCCCCGCGTGGGAGTAGATGGCGTCGTAGATGAAGAACCACTTGCGCCCTACGGGACCGAAGTTCTTCGTGAAGAAGCCGGACCGAGAGGGCGAGAGCTTCCCCTTGTCGTAGATATGCCGGACCTCGGCAGCGAGGATGAACAGGCCGTCCCGCACGAGGGCCCGCTTCATGGCCTGCACGACTGCGGCCCGGATGGCCGTTGCCGCACCGGCGAGGTCCGGGTCGCACACGACGCATCCCAGGGTTTGGGCGTCCTGGGCGAACACGAAGGAGGCGTCCTCCGTGTCAATGAGCTCGAATCGGACTCCCGCCACCGCGTAGAAGTCCATGAGCAACGTCTGAGGATTGAAGTTCGTGGCGTCCATCTCGCCCCACCCATGAAACGGCCCGATTGTACGGTATCACGGACCGCTTGTCAAACGAAAAGCCGGGGCGGGGTTAGTTGAAGAGCTGGAGGCGAAGGTTCATGAAAGGCTTGCTGAACACGTAGTCCGCCGAAGCCCAGCGGGAGCCGGTCGTCATCACGAGGGGCAGCCCCTCCTCGACCACGACCTCCACGTCTTCGAGCATCTCCCAGATGTTCGGCCCTACCTGCTTCGCATGGCCGTCCCGCACGAGGTCGTGGATGGGCACGCGATAGGTCCCCGAAGCCGAGGGGTAGGGCAGCGGGCGGATGCCCGCCGGGTTGTCGGTTCCTTCGCTCATGCTCTCAGTCTATCCCCGGCCGCCGGGCCGGTCAATCCTTGATCTCCTCGTAGGTCTCGAACCAGGATTCCAGGACGACACCGCCGTCCTTGATGTTCTGGACCTTGCGGCCGAGGGCCTTGTGCTCCCGGAGGGCCCGCTTGCGCTCCTTGACGGCCTCGGCCTTGGCCTTCTTCCAGTCGTCGGCGTGGACAACGCCCGTGGGCTCACCCGTGGGGACCGGGTGCTTCACCACCAGGAGGACCTTGATCCGGTCCGGGTCGTGCACGATCTCGACGCCCTCGACGCTCCAGTGCGGCTTGTCCGCGTCGCCCGGAGTGTAGAACGTACGCCCGGCCGTGCTGAGGTCCTGGGACCCCCAGACCTTGACGCCCCGCCCCTCGCGGAGCCACGAGAGGACCTGCTCGCCCTGCTCGCGGTCCTTCACGTAGATGGTGTACTGGGGCTCCCAGTAGAGGGGCTTCTTGACCTCGCCGGGCGACACGTCGATGCACAGGCCCGTGAGCTCTCCGTCGTCGAGGGTCTCCAGCCGGAGCTGGGGGACTTTCCCCTCCTCGAAGTACCGCGTGCCGTGCTCGTTCGTCCGGAGCCCGTTCACGGCCTTGACGTAGAGCGGCCCCCAGGGAGGGATGCCCCTGGACGTGTACCCCGTGTAGTCGTCGAGCTGCACCGTGTCGCCCACGGCCGGGATGTACTGCTTGGGGATCATGACGCCTCCTCGATGTCCACGTCCAGGGAGCGCCCGCACAGGTCGAGGCATCCCAGGAACCACTTGCCCTTCTTCCGGGCCCACCGGGGCACCAGGATGGAACCGCACTCGCACCGACGGATCGGGACCGCCAGGGCGATGATCGTCGCCACCCGGTGCACCACGCGCTCGTAGAACCGATCCACGCCGCCGTTCCCATCGAGCCCGGCCCGGTGCACCTTCTTGAGGTTCCCGACGAAGCGCGTGCGCTCGCGGCCCACGTAGCGGACCACGAACTTCACCGCGTCCTCGCCGTCCTCCTTGAGGGCCCGCGTCTTGGGGTCGTAGGACGTGTAGACAAGGACCGAAACGCGGGGGTTGTCCGTGGGGACCTCGAAGATAATCTCCGAGTACCCGATCTCGGCCTCGGCGTCGTGGGCCCGCTTCACGCGGTTCCGGCCCTCGACCGTCCGGGTCAGTTCCCGGTGGAACGCATTGAGCTTCACCGTCGTCATCACTACCTCCCGTCTTGCGTGAACGTGACGTAGAAGTCGGGCAGGAATCCGCCCTTCTCGCGCCACTCGCGGAGGTCCTCCAGGGCGGCGTGGGCTTCTTCCCAGTCGCCGTCCCGGATCGCCTCGCAGAACCTCTCGATGCACGCTTTGGGGTCCATGGCTCCTCCTGTCCTATCGTCTGGTGCCGGGCACGGGACTCGAACCCGTAACTGATTCCGAGGGGGAATCCACCTTTCTAAGAGGCTGCGTCTGCCTTTGCGCCAGCCCGGCATTGATCTCCTAATGGTCCTCTCCGGCGTCGCGGCACCACCCCTCACAGTGGGGCGTGTGCTCCTTGTACTCGACCAGGGCGAGGAAGTCCTCGACCTCGGCCGAGTTCTGGAGGAGGCGCCGCCACGCGGCCGTAGCCGCCTCGGCGTCGCGGCCGAAACGGGCGAAGACGAGACGGGCGAGGTCCACGTGGTCCAGGGTCGTGAAGAGGCGCCCGTCGGTGGTGGTAACGGAGAGGTCCATTGTGTTGCCCCCAAAAGGGGCGGCCGATTCGGCCGCCCTATCCTTCGGCCGCGCCCGCGTGGCGCTTGGCGACCTGGACGGTGTAGGCGTTCCGGTACGCCTGCCAGCACCCCAGGGAAGGCGTCCAGCGGAAGCCGCTGGACTTGAGGTCCCTGCGGACCGAGGCGTCGGGCTTGCCGGGGAAGAAGACGCGCACCCGGTTGTCCTGGGGGGCGTCCTCGAACCGGCCGGTGTCGCCCTCGGCCTCGGAGGGGGCGGCGGCCTGGAGGGCCTGCGCCCGCTTCACCTGGGTCTTGAGGCGCCGGATGTTCGCCCCGTTGTTCTGGAGCTCGTAGGCGGGGATGCCCACGCGCCCGCAGAAGTCGGGCTCCAGCGTCTTCCGGGCCGTCCCCTCGGAGAGCCCCAGCTCGACGAGGGCCGCCACCTGGGCCTCGGCCCCCTTCTTGGCGTGCTTGCGGATGGCCTTGTTTACCGCCTTGTACTGCTCCTGGAGGGCCTCCAGCTTGGCGATCCGCGCCTCCAGCCGCCCCACGGCGTCGGTGTCTTCGATCCGGATGGGCTCGCTCATCGTGTCCCCCTTTCGTGTTGGCCTCTTGTCTCCACTCTTATTATGGCGTATCACGGTCCACTTTTCAAGCGGAAATCAAGATTTTTTTGGGACGAAGTAGGGCCCTCCCACGACCTGCCTGGAGCCGCACTCCGGGCAGTCCACGGTCTTCTCGCTGGAGAGGTTCGAGGTCTCGCTCGTGTGCTCCACGGGGGCGTCCCATTCGTGGTCGCACTCCAGGCACGTGCGGTGCCGGTGCACCGGGTCCCCCTCCGTCCAGAGCTGCTCCACGGCCCGGCCAAAGCGGGCGAAGATGTCCTTGGCCCGGCTCTTGAGCCACTGCCGGAAGGCTTCCCGGTCGCGGGTCAGGAGGCGCCGAGGCGTGTCCTGCTCGGAGAGCCCATAGCCCACGTGCTCGATGAGGATCGTCCGGACGCGCTGGCGGCACTCGTGGTCGGTCAGGGTCCGGGGGTGGAGCGGGTCGGAGTAGTCCTTGTCGGTGTTCAGGGCGTTGCGGCACGACCCCCACCGGGACTTCCCGACCAGGAACTCCCACCAATGGAGGGCGTTGGCCTCGTAGTGCATCGGGAGGCCGTCCCACAGGTGGAAAGGCAGATAGGTCTCGGCGATCTCCGGAAAATGCTTCCCGATCTCGTCGTGGACGCACCCGCACGAGTCGAGGCCCCAAGTCCCGGACTTGTCCTTCTTGCGGTCGCCCCCGTGGTAGTAGCGCCACTCGGTCCCCTGGAGCTTGCGCCACAGCTCGCCCGTGACGGACAGGTGGGGGTTGGCGTTCCCGTTCAGGTGGGTGTACCGCACCTTCGCCACGATCCGGAAGACGTGCCCCGCCTCCGTGTAGGTCCGGGTCCGGGTCAGGCTCCCGTGGATGTTCTCCGTTACGCCGTTCATGATGCCCTCCTTGCAGTCGTGGGGGGTGCGGGCAGCGGGGCCCAGTGCGTCACCCCGTCGAGGTCGTACATATCCGGCCCTTCCAGCTTCCAGCGGGGAGGGAAGTCGTCGTAGTCGGGGTCGTAGCCGCCCTGAAGATAGCCCACGCGGACCCGGCGCCCGTCGAAGACCAGGACCTCGATGCTCCGGTCCAGGGAACCGTCGTCTTCCACCGGGGGCTTCTCGTCGGGATATTTCTTCCAGTCCACCATGGGGCTCCTCCGTCTTCATGGATTCCGGCTCGCGCTGGACGCCCAGGGCAGGGCGGCCGACGCGGGCCGGAGCCCGCGCTCCCTTACTCCTTTGGCTTCGCCACCACGATCTTCCAGTCGGCCCTGGCGCACAGGTTCCGAACCTCCTCGGACTCCAGGCGGTCGCCGATCTTGTAGTCGATGGTGTTCACGAGGCGCTTCACCTCGTACACGGCCTCCTGGGCGCACTCCCAGAGCGCGTTCTTGTCGTCGATTGGGTGCAGGCTGGGATGCCGCTTCCGAGCATCCGGGAGACCCCTCTTGGCCTCCTCCACTTCCACGATGATCTGCTTCTTTGCCATGGGTCAGGTTCTCCTATCGCCCCCAGCGGGGAACCTATCCGTGTGGCCCTCGGCACAGCGCCAAGGACTTGTCTCCTTCTACAGGGCCTCCAGGGCCTCCAGGGCTGCGATCTCCGAGGAGAGCTCGGTCTCCTTGGCCTCGACCTTGGACTTGAGCTCGGCGAGCTCCTCGCGGAACTTCTCGATGCGCTCGCGGGCGGCCCCCTTGGCGGCCTCGGTGATGATCTCGTCCTTGCCCTTGATGTACTCGTTCCAGGCGGCCCTGGCGATGGCCGTAACGTCGCGCTTCGCGGGCTCGGAGGGCTCCGTGAAGTTCACCCGGCTCAGGTAGATGCGGTCGCCCTTCTGGAGGTCCCAGGAGCCGTCCTCCTGGAGGAAGAGATGGAGGGAGAAGTAGTATTCCACCCCCCGGAGCCGCACGATGCGGTCGCCCTGCTCGTGGTGGCCCCCAGAGGAGGTCCCGATGAACACGTGGGACCCGTCCGTTACGGCGTAGCGCAGGGTCCCGATCTTCGTCTCCAGGGTTCCTTCGGTCTTGCTCATGGCTCCCTCCGTCGGTGTCGTGGGTCCGCCGATCACTGCTTGTCCACCGCCACCGGGCCGAGGCACCGGGGGCAGGTTACGATCTCCTTCCCAGCCGGGACGAAAGCGAAGTCCGGGGCGCCCTTGGTGCGCCCGCAGCACGGGCAGCCCTTCGGCTCGGTGTCGGCCGCCTTGGCGGCGTCCTTGAGGAACCTGGGGGCCCGCGAGACCCGGCCGTCCGCCTCGATCCGGAAGGACCCGGACCGGCGGCACAACCCACCGACAACCCTCCAGACGGTGCCCGTGATGGCGCCGTCGTGGTGCTCGGTGCGGCTCGTCTCGAAGAAGTAGGACCGCCCCTGGGCGTCCTTCCAGGTGTTCTGTGACCCGGAGTTCTCGATGCACGCCTTGGAAAAGGCGTCCAGCGTCCGTCCGGCGTCCCTCGCGCAACTCCAACCCATGGCTTCCTCCTTTCGTCGTCGTCGTTTTCGTTTCCAGTCTCCAATTATATTATAGGGTATCACGGTCCACTTTTCAAGCGAAATTCCCAAAAAATTATTAGGCCACGAGGCCGAAGTCCCGGACTTCTTTCCGGAGGGTCCCCCACGAGACGCGGCCCGGCTTCCGGAGGCCGAGGTCGTGCTCCCGGCTGATCGCCAGGGCATGCACGAGGACCGCGATGAGGCGCCCGTCGAAGACCAGGACCTCCTCAGCCGTCAAAAGCTTCTTGAGCTGCGGGCCCTTCCCGGCGTAGAACCTCCAGCACCCAGGTTGGTGCTCCGGGAAGAGCTCACAGAGGAGGAAGTCCATGGTGGACCTGTACCGGTCCATGCTCTTCCTCCTCGCCACGTACTGGAGGGCCTCCTGGACCCTCCCACTGGACAGGAGGAGCGATTCCGCCCCGGTGAAGATGCTTTCGGTCGCACCGCCCACGAGGGCGAGCGTCTGCCGGATTTCGAGAGTGAGGCCGATGCCGATCATGCTTCTTTCCTCAAAAGACTCGCCCGAAAGTAAAGCAATCGCCGTGCCACACTGAAACCCCTCGAAAACCGCCATAAAAGTCCCTTTCCTCTCCCTCCGATTGGCGCTCCCGCTGATCCGATTGGAGATTTCCCACCCCCAGGTAAGGAAAGTCTTACGTGGGGGTATGAAACGCCTCCAGATGCTCCTCGATCTCCTTGAGGCTCTGCCCGGTCTCGGTCCGGTACACGTCGTCGTCGCACCGCTTGAGCACGTGGAGGTTGCTGTTCCAGCCGGGGACCCCGCCCCCGTAGAGGCGCTTGAGGTTCCGCCACGCCTCGGAACGGGCGGCCTCGTAGCTGTACGCCTTGATCTCGAACCGGGCGGCCTTCACGTCGGGCCGCTCCTCCAGGCACCGGGCGTCCGGGGCGTAGATGACCTTGAACTGGTCCGGAGCGGCCTTGATCTTCACCCGGACGGGTCCCAGCTTCGCCGAGCCGCTCTTGTTCCGGGTCGCCCTCCAGGCGAGGTGCTGCACGTCCCTCCCCTCGACCGTAACCGTGTACGTGCCGGGGGCGAGCCCCAGGGCCTCTTGCTGCGCTGCCGTTAGGATGAGCTTGCCCACGGTGCTACTCCTTCCTCGTCTCAAAATCGTAGGGGAGCGGCGTCTTGAGGTCGATCTCGCGGCCGTCCTTGAAGAGGACACGATACGCCAGCCTCTCGAACTTCTTGGCCTGCCAAAACGGGAAATGCTGCCCCTCGATCCCAGGTCCGACCCCAGCCACCTCAGCCGGGTCAATTCCCTGCTCCGCCAGGGCCATCTGGAACTCCAGAGCCCGGAGAGCCTGCTCTTGCCGGGTCCGCGCCTCCCGGATGCGGGCGATGGCGGCCCGGACCGATTCGATCTTCTCAGGGGTCCACTTCATGCCTGCGTTCCCCCAGGGGACCCCCGAAGGGGCCCCCCAGGGCGTCTCCTACTCTCGGATGCCCTTGCCGATGGCCCACCCCGTGATGAGGAACTCCAGGGCGTCCACAGCCGCCTCGAAGGTGCTCCCGGCCGGGATGCCGGAGAAGGCCCCCGTCCCGACGCACCGATTGATCCAGTACCCGCCCTCGCGCTTCTCGATCCGGACCGCCCACTCCGCCGGAGCCTGCTCCTGGAGCCCCAGGTAGCGCGAGAAGGCCGTGTGGTCCTCCTGGGCCGCGAGGGCCTTGTCGTTCTCGATACGGGCGCTCTCAGGGCCCTTCTCGGCCGCGTCCAGGGCCTTCTCGGCCGCGCCCAGGCGCTCGGCCGCCTTGCAGCGGGCGAGGAGGGTCTCGGCCGTGTCCCCGTGCTTGTAGCGGTAGGAGGGGACGGTCTGGACCTCGGAGGGGTCCAGGCGCTTGAGGAGGTTGTCCCAGGTGGCCTGATCGTGCGCGTAGATGGTCCCGTTGTGCACGTGGACGACCCCGTAGCGGTGGCAGAGGCACTCACACTCGGCGGCGTCTGCCACAACCTGGGCGATCTCCTTGGCGGTGAACCGGGCGTCGTGCTCGCCGGTCTTGCAGTGGCCGAACCGGTGGCGGCCGCCGCACTCCTTCGGCTTGGCGTCGGCCTGCTCGATGTAGGCGTTGAGGGCGGCGTTCAGCGCCCCCTGCTTCACCGCGTCTTCCCGACCGATGAGCAAGCCCCAGTTGAAGAACTTGCCCCGGCCCTCGTCGCCCTTCACCCGGACCCGGACCCCGTAGGGGTTGGCGTACTGGGTGAGGACGCGGGCGATGAGCGTGACCTTCCTGCCGCTGACCACGGCGGTGCGTCGCTTGACCTGCGCGGGTGCTTTCATCGTTTCCTCCTTCCGTCGTATCTCACGTGTCCCGTCTATTCTTATTATAGGGTGCCACGATCCACTTTTCAAGAGAAATTCCCGCACACGGGCAAAAATTTTCTCAGAGGGCCTCTCCCCGGCCCCCACAGTCGGGGCAATTCGGGTCCGGGTAGGAGTAGCCGTCGCCGCACCGGCGGCAGACCGTCGGCTCGCGGGCCGGGGGCTCCTCGTCCGGCTCCTCGACCTCCTGGGCGTACTGCGCCAGGGCGTACTCGAACACGCTGTCCTCCCAGTCGTAGCCCTTGGGGTGGTCCGCCCGGAAGTCGTCCCGGAGGTCCTCGGCGTCGTCGTAGTAGCCGGGGCCGGAGTAGTTCAGGAACTCCAGCACGTCGTCCACCTGCTCCTCGAAACGGGCCTCTGAAGCCCCCGCAGCGCCGCTCAGGGTGAGGTCCCCGGCGTCTTCGTTGTCGTAGTACATCTTGGCCTCCAGAATCACCCAGGGGGCCCTTCGGGGCCCCCCAGGACCGCGTTAGGCGCTCACGCCGTTGAGGGCGTCGAACACCACCTTGCACTTGGAGCACTTGAAGTAGGTGTACCGGTGGTTCTTGTGGGCCTTGCCGCAGGAGGGGCAGGTGTCGGGGACGTTCCCCTCGGCGTCCTTCTCCCGGAGGACCTTGACCTTCGGAAAGCCCACCACCGTGGCGTCCTTGAGGTGCTTTTTGACCTTGCCGCGCAGGTCGAAGGTGTCGCCGAGGTTCAGGTCCGAGTGGGACCGGCGGAAGAAGACCGTGGTGCCGTCTTCGGCCTTGGCGACGTGGAAGAAGGAGACGCCCCAGTCGCTATCCTCCTCCCGCTGGAAGGTCAGGGTGTAGGTCCCCAGGTCTTGCTGCTTGGTGGAGACCTCCTTGTCCAAGCACTTCGATTCGACCTTGGGGGTCCTCTTCTCGGCCCGCTTCTTGAGGATGTCCGAGGCGATGAAAGCCGCGAACCCCAGGGTGGTGTACTCGAAGTTCTGGCAGAGGTTGAAGAGGAACTCGGTCCACTTCTCCTCCAGGCGGGCGCGGGCCTCGGTGGCGTACTCGGAAAAGGCTTTCAGGAGCTCGTCCTTCCGGGCAGTCGCCTCGTCGAAGAGGGCCTCGCGGGCCTCCCGCTCCTCCCTGGGCTCGTTCGACTGGGGCTTGGAGAAGAGCACCGAGAGGTAGGTGGCCGTGCTCGGCTTGCCCCACTCCTCGCCCTTCCGCCTGGAGACGTACCCCCACTTCTCGACGTAGACCAGGGCGACCGGCACCGCGTACTCGGCGTCGTAGCCGTTGACGTTGAAGCCGCCGCGAGGGGCATCCCAGCCGTCCTCGTCGCCGAACTCCGCCTCGATTCCCCGGCAGAAGGCCGCGAGCTCCCGCTCCACGTCCACCCCGAAGAAGTCCTTGCAGCACTTGGAGCCGACCTGGGTGAGGGCCTCCTCGCCGTCCTTGAGGAAGAAGTAGAGGGTCTTCCGGTGGCGCCGGGTCTGGCAGTGGTCGCACCGGAGGAAGTCGGCCCCCTCGACGACCTCGCGGGTGATGGCCCCCTCCTCGGCCACCCAGAGGGACTTCTTGTCCACGTCGTCGCGGGTGAGGACAGCCCGGAGGGTGTAGGGCCCGACCTTGTAGGTGGGGTAGGGGGCGGAGACCGTGTAGGTCACCGTCGAGGGCGGGGGGTCGGGCGCGAAATCGAGCGTCGTCTTCCCCGCGAGAGGATCATGGGTCAGGGTAGCCTTGAGGCCGGGGAACCGGGGCTCCAGCTCCGCGACCTTGGCCTCGAACTGGGCCCTCCGGTAGCGGTCCACCTCGATGTTCGCCGTGAGGCCCGCGTCCGAGGTCAGGAAGTTCGGTTTCACTTTCCGTCGTGCCATCTCGCGCTCCTTTCGTCTCTCTCACGTCTCCCGTCTAATTATATTATAGGGTATCACGGTCCACTTTTCAAGCAGAAAATACCGTGCGCGATGAAAAAAATAAGGCCCCACGCCAGGGCCGACCCAGCGTAGGGCCTCCCCTCGAAAGGGGCCAAGAATGGCTCTATTTGCTGATCCGACGCACCAGAGCACCCAGGTGGGCGTCGAACGCCTCCGGGCGGGCCTCGTCGAGGCGCACGCGCCGGAGGGCCCTCCTCATGGCCGCTCGGTTGGGCCGGAGGAGGTCTTTAGGGCGTTGTTTGCCTTTGCGCGTCATGGGTCTATTGTGTACCTCGCCGACCTCGATTCCGGGACGCTCTTGGGGTCCTTGAGGCGCCCCGCGAGGACCCCCAGGCGGAGAGAGGCGTCGGCGTACCGCTCCGCGTCCGCGAGGGTCCGGAGCTCGATGGCGTGCTCGGCCGCCCCGGCCGGGCCCCCTGGGACCGCCTCGCAGTCGCTCGGCGAGTAGTCCCGGCACGGGCCCGGCCTCGCCTCGTACACCTTGCAGACGTTCCCGGCGCCCAGGGCTCGGCACCGGGTGTCCACCTGGAGATACCAGTCGGTGCGCCTGGACGCCTGCACGTCCGCGTACACGAGGACTCCCTCGTGGGCCACCCACCACCGGATTTCCTCCCAGTCGTCCTCGTCCACCGGGGGCATGATCCGCACGGTGATGTACCGGCAGCACAGGGCCCCCCTCGGCTTCCGGGTGCCCTTGATCCCGCACGAGGCGCAGGGCTCCGGTATGGCGGGCTTGCTCATAAGCCAGACGCCCAGATGAACACGCGCACGGCGAAGCCGAGCGCCAGGGCCACGAGGACCGCCCCCAGGCAGCACCAGATGACCGCACCGACGTAGGCCACCTCCCGCCTCGGCTCTGGCCTCGGAGGGGGTACGACCTCCTCCAGGACCGCATCCGGGACAAGTCGCTGGGCGTCCCGGAAGTCCTTGGGGTTCTCGTTCGGGTCCCCGTCGAACAGGATGTCGTGGGTCTGTGGGTTTATCAGACGGAGCCGCATGTTACCTTCCCTCGAACCGCTACCTGCGCCGCCGCGAGCCTCGCCATCTTGAGGCGTGAGGGGGAGCAGGAGATGTAGTCCACCCCCAGGTGGGCGAAGGCCGTGATGGACCTGGGGTCGGCCGCGTGCTCGCCGCACACGCCGATCTCGATCTTCGGACGAACCGCCCGTGCCAGCTCGATGCCCAGTCGGATAAGACGCCCCACCCCCCGGACATCGAGCGTGGCGAACGGGTCGGCCTGGAGGACCCGAAGGTCCAAGTATCGTGGCATCCACTTCTCCGCGTCGTCGCGGGAGAAGCCCCAGACCATCTGGGTCAGGTCATTTGTCCCGAAGGACATGAAGTCGGCGTGGTGGGCGATCTCATCGGCCGTGAGGCACGCCCTGGGAGTCTCGATCATGGTCCCGATGGGGACCGCCTTGGCAGCCCTCTTGCCGAGGACCTTCTCCAGGATGTCCTCCACGAGGGCCCGGAGAGTGATGAGCTCGCGCACCGACGCCACAAGGGGGACCATGATCCTGGGCCGCGCCCCTTCGACCTTCTTGGCCGCCTCGGCGACGGCCTGGGTCTGCATGGCGTAGACTTCCGGTGCGGTGATCCCCAGGCGGCAGCCCCGGTGCCCCAGCATGGGGTTCGACTCCCGAAGGGCCTCGGTGTAGCGTTGCACCGCCGTGTTCGGAATTCCCAGGTCGGCCGCTGCCCCCTCCCCCCAGAACTCGTGAAGCGGCGCGTCCAGAAGCCGGATTGTAACGGGCGCACCGTCCGCCCCCTCGAAGATGCCCTGGAAGTCTTCGCGCTGAAACTCCAGGAGCCGAATGAGGGCGGCCTTCCGGAGGGCGTCCGTGTCGGCCATGAGCATGCGCCGGAAAGGCTCGATCCTGTCCTTCCCGAAGAACTGGTGTTCGGTCCGGCAGAGCCCCACCCCCTGGGCACCGTACGCGCTTACGGCCTCTTCCGTGGCGTCCGGGGTGTCCACGTTGGCGTACACCCGCATGCCGGGCTCGACCCAGCGGAGCACCTCGTCGAGGATGGCCGTTCCGGCAAGGGCCGCCAGAGGGACCGCCCCCTCGAAAAGGAGGCCAGTCGATCCGTCCATGGAGATGGTGAGGTTCTCCCCACGTCGGCTGCCGATGCCCTTGGCGGAGACGATGCACGGGAGCCCCATCCCACGAGCCACCACGGCCGCATGGGAGGTCAAGCCCCCGCGTTCCGTCACGATCCCGGAGCAGTAGCGAAGAGCTGACACGTCCTCCGGGGAGGTCATCTTGACCACGAGGACGGCCCTGTCCCCGTGCTCGGCGTAGTGTTGGACCGCCTCATCCGCCCCCCACGCCACCGGCCCGATAGCAACCCCAGGCGCCGCCGGGGTCCCCTTGGCGATGGCGTCCTCCGGAATGGCGTCCAGCGTGGGCGTCTCCATGGAGGCCACGTCGCTGGGGGAAATACGAAGGAGGGCCTCCTCCTGGGTCAGGATGCCCTCGTCCACGAGGTCCCGGACGAACGAGAGCGCCGCGCCCACAGTCCGGACAAGGGGAAAGACGGAGAGGACCTGAAACTCGTCGTCCGGGCCCTGGCGGACCGCCTCGACACGGGCCACGTCCTTGAGAACCCCCTCCACCACCCGGCAGAACTCCGCGAGACGGTCCGAGTCTCCGCCGTATTCGGACAGATGCACCCAGTCGTCCCCGTCGTGGAACTCACCCACCGGCGTGCTATCCCCAGTCCTGGGGTCCCGCGTGCTCACGCTGACCCACTCGTGCGCCTCGGCCGGGGAACCTGGGAGGCGCTGCACGAGACACCACTCCAGCCCGCGCTCCTTGATCTCCTTCCGAAGACCTCGTGGCATCCCGGCGTACTCCCACACCCCGGCGACACCATAGACCCGGAAGACGCCCTTCTTCTTGAACTGGACATCCGGACCGGAGATGATCGTGGGCGCCGCGCTCACCCCGGCCGCTTGGAGGGCTGCCAGTCGTTTCCGCAGCCCCACGATATGCTGCTTCGTAAGCACTCGGACTTACTCCAATGACGACAGCCCGATTATACCGCATCACGATCCGCGTGTCCATCCGAAAATAGCAAAAAAGAAGAGCGGTGCTGTGGGCACCGCTCCCCCGCACAGGTGGATTCCCCCTCGGTGAATCCGAGCTCAGCCTACACTGTCCCGCGCTCGGACGCAAGCCCCTACTTTCCGGCCGTCTTCTTGGTGGGCCGCTTGCCGCCCCTCGCGGCCTTCTTCTTGCCTCCCCTCGCGGCCTTCTTCTTGCCTCCCCCCACCTTCGTGGTCTTGGGCTTGCCGATGCCGTTCGCCTTGCACCACTCCGCCAGGGCGGCAACGAGAGAAGGGGCGCCCGGATCGAGATTGATGGAGTAGAGAAGCCCGGCGACCTGCCCCCGCAGGAAGATGATCGTACCGGAATTCTTCTCGTCCCACTTGGCGACCTCGGCCGCCACGAACTCGGCGAGCTGTTTTCCCTTGAGCTTCTTCTTCTTGCCCCTCACCCCCGCATCCGTCTCCGCCTTGGCCCTCTTCTCCTGGTACTTCGAGAGGGAGCCCTCGACCTTCCGGATCGCCCGCTGGACCTCCGCGACAGGGCGCCCCTCCAGAACGGGCTCCGACGACACCACGACCTCCGGTCCCCGCGCCCCCTCCACGGCCGTCTGCGGGGTGCGCTTGTGCTTGTCCGCCTGCTCCCTCGGCGTCTTCTTGTCCTCCCTCGGCTTCCTGGGCTCCTTCCGGCCGTCGGCCCACCGGGCGGTGCCGTTCTTGACGGCGTGCTCGATGTGGGCGCGGAAGAAAGGCTCGGTGAGCTCCCTGAGCTTGCCGATGAAGCGGCCCCGGTCCTCCGGGTGCACCCTGAGCAGCTCGTGGCACTTGCCCACCGTGATGTCCGTGTCGCCCCCGTCGAGGCCCTTCTGGAGGTCCTTCGGAAGGGCGAGGAGCTGCGTGTGGATCGAGACCCACCGCTCCGAGCGCCCCATGCGCTTTGCCACCTCTTTGGCGGTCTTGGTGCCCAGGGCCTCCATGGCACGGGCCACGGCGCGGGCCTCCGTCATCGGGGTCATGTTGATCCGCCGCGTGGAGAGGTCGAACGCCGCGAGCACGAGGTCCTCCCGCGACCCCTGGACGTGGGTGATGGGAACCTCCTTGAGCCCCACCTCCTTGGCGGCGGCCAGCCGGTTGTAGCCGTCCACCACGAGGATGTCCCCGTTCCGCTCCGTCACGAGGATCGGGTCGTAGAAGCCGTGCTGCCGGATGGAAGCGACGAGCTCCAGGAACTCCTCGGACGCCTTGTCCACGTCCCTGAGCTTGAGGTCCTGGGCTTCCTTGAGCGAGGCCGTGGCGAGATACGACGCGCCCAGCCTGCGCTCCTTGGGCGGCGTGCTCCGGGCCGCCGTCCCGGCGCCCTTGCGAACGCCCTTTTTGACGCCCTTTTTCTTTCCCATGACTACCTCCTGTGCTTGACTCACGAGGATACATCCAAGAGTGTACCGTATTATGTTACGATTGCAAGCAGAAAATACAGGAATTTTCGCACTGTCGCTACCGACAGTCGCGGGGGGAAAAAGATGGGGGGCGACCTTTCGGCCGCCCCCCGGTCGCCACTGGTGCCCGATGAGGGGAGGGTCACTTGGCGTTGAAGTTCTGGACCGACTTCTTGATCGAGGCCAGCGCCGCCTTGGGGATGCTCTTGAGCTCCTCCAGGGTGCCGTCGGCGAGCGCGTCGGCGACCTCCTGGACCGTGGCGTAGCCCTCGGCCTCCAGCTTCTCCTGGACCTTCTTGGCGAGCCCCAGGGCCTCCAGGCCGAAGGTGCCCGCGTCCTCGCTGTCGTCGTCCTCGTCGCCCAGGGTCTCGACTTCCTCGATGGAGTACCACCCCTCGTCGCCGTCGTCGAAGGCGATGAACACCTTCTCATCGTCGATGTTCACGTCCTTGACGGTTCCGGGGTAGTAGTCCCCCTCGATCTTCACCTGACAACGGTCGCCGTCCTTCCACACGTCGCCGTCGTCCCCGCCGTCTTCGTCCCCCGCCTCGGCGGTCTCGTCCGCCGCTTCGTCGCTGGGGTCGGGTTCCGGGCCGAGGTCGATGTCGTCGTCCTCGTCCCCCTTCACGGGCGCGGGTCCCCCGCCGAGGGAGAGCACGCGGTCCGGGCCGATGATGAGAGAGCAGCCGGGTGGCAGCATCTCCTGGACCTCCGCCACGAGGTCCGCCAGGGTCTTCGCTTTCTTTGCCATAGGGGAAATCCTCCACTCTTATATCGGTACACTTGCGGGGTTCCTTTAGCCCTTTTTCGCTTTTTTCTTGCCTCCCCTCTCCCTCCCCTTGCCGCCATACTTCGCGGCAGCTCCCTTGGGCTCGCCCAGGCGCTCGGAGCGGCCCAGGCCGAGACGCCCCCGGAAACGGTTGACGCGCTCGGAGAGCTCCTGCATGGCGCTCTCGGCCTCCTTGTCGATGGCGGCCTGGATGCGGGCCTTCTCCTCCCTCGTGCGGGCCTTTTCGGCCGTGAAGGAACGGGAGGGGACTTCGGTGAAGAGCCCGGAGATGTTGCGGCCGGTGGTCACGGTCGTGAGGAAGTTCACGTCGCTCTGGGTCAGCTTGCCCCCGGCCACGAGGTCCACGAGCTCGTCCTTGTGCAGGAGTCGGGCGACCGTGGGGGCGTCGGCCAGGACCACCGAGGTCTGGTTCTTGTAGAACGCCTTGCCGTCCTCGGACTCCACGAAAGCGTCCCCGTCCTCCTCCATGAGGGACCGGAGCGCGTCCTTCGCCTCCTTGTACTTCTTCTCGAAGAAGTCCATCTGCCCCTTGAGGATCACCGCCTCGTGCAGGAGCGCCTGTTTTTCCTTTTCGTCTGCCATAGTAGCCTCCAGAAAGCCGTCCTATGGCTCAAATCTTATGGTATCACGGTGGGCTTGTCAAGCGGTTTTTTTGGGACGTTTTTGGGGCAGGAGGGTGTACCCGTCGGCAATCTCCTCGGCCTTGATACCGGGCACGGACGCCTTTGTACGGCGCATGGCCTCGCGGTACACCCGGTCCCGGACGGCGGGGCTCTTGAGCCGAGCGATCCGGGCCGCCGCGTTCCGGGGGCCCGACGACTTGTCAATGATTCCCTGGAGGACCTCCCCCATCACCTGATTCAAGAGAGAGTCGAAAACGGCCTGGGGGTAGTAGAGACCGTCGATTTCGAGCATGATCCGGCTTACAGGAGGTGTTTCCATCGGTCCTTGAGGTACTCCACGAAACCATCCTTCTCAGCCGCCAGGACCACGGCCGCCGCGTCGGCCGCGTCCTCGAAATGCTTCTGACCGGTGGGCCAGACGGCCATGGGCCACCGCTCCATGACCACCCGCTGGGTGATCTTCTTGTCCGCCTTGGCGTTCCCTTTGAGCCCCACGGCCTTCTTGCACGCCCCCACGGTGTACCCGCGCCACTCCAGGGCGTCCTCCCGCGCAATCATGAACGCCATGGTGCGTCCCGTGGCGAGGGACTTCTCCGCTGCCGCGCTCTGCGCCCCGGCCGGGGCCTCGAACGCCACGCCGAGGGGCCCCTCGTCCCGGAAGGGCTGTAGGAAGTCGAGCACGAGGCCCATCCGCCGGAAGTCGTCCACCGTTGTTTTCAGACGGTTGTCCCGGTACGTGATGGTGCCCCCGATCCGGTAGATGGAGTCCGCGTCCATGTCGTACAGGCACGCGCCGCATCCGGCGATGCCCATGTCGAGGGCGAGCAGGAGCCTCATCGTTTCCCCCACGGGTTCGTGAGCGCCCCCCGCATACGGCGCAGCCTCCGGCGACCGCCCCCTCGGCGCTTCATGATCTCCTCCATGGCGGCCACCATCGAGGTTCTCTTCGGGAGGGCCCGCTTGCGTCGTGTGATCTCCCGCGAGTCGGCCTGCCGGACGAGGAGCCGGTGGCGGCAGTTTGTCCGGCACGGGGTCATCCCGGCGCGGGGGACAGCCGGGAGGAGCTCTTTGGGGAAGGGCTGCCGCTCGACGACGTACTGGCATCCCTCGCAGATACGCTTGTCCTTGATTCCAGGACCGCTCCAGTAAATGAGCGAGTTGTCGGGGAGGCCGGTGACGCGGGCCGAGTCGAACATGCTCTCCATGCTCTTGATGAACATCTCGATGCGCTCCTCGGCGTAGAAGCGGCGCCGAGGGGGCCTGGGAAGCTCCGAGACGCCCTTGGGCGCAAACTGGACCTCCCCGGCGGCGAGCTCTGCCACGAAGTTCGTCCAGTAGGCGATCTCTTGCCGCACCGCGCTCCGGAGCCACGACCGCTCCCACTGGGTCGGCACGATCTCCTTGGGCATGAACTTGACGAGGCCGCTCGCCTTGCGTCCGGTGTTGAAAATGCGCTCGTAGTAGGAGGCCAGGAGCTCCGCCGAAAGTCTCTGGAACTCCTGCGCCGTGTACGCCCCGGCCTCGAACTCGTGGGCCATCCGGAGGAGTTTCGAGCGGGCCTCCGCCTGGAGCTTGTCGAAGGTCTTGCGGGCTGCCGAGAGCTCGTACCGGACCTCGCGGGCGTAGGACGGCCTGGAGGCCATCTGGGAGTACCGCTTGCCCCGCGAGAAGGGCTCGAACGCCACGGTCCCCACCGCCTTGCTCTCGGCGATGGACTGCACGAGGAGCTGGTCCTCTTCCCATCTCCGGTAGGCGTCGAGGGCCGGAAGGAGGTCCCGGCGCCCCCGGAAACCCAGGCCGGAGAACGGGTCGGAGGGGTCCCCCAGGCCGGGGTCCCCCTCGATGAAGAGGAACAGCTCGTCTACCTCTATCAATCGCACAGCTTCCTCTGGTTTGTGATCGCACCACAGTGGACGCACTCCAGGCACGGCGTGTAGCCCACGACGCCCTCGCCCGACCTCCACTTGTGCTTCCCGTTCGGAGATACCTTGCACTCGGACTCGTACGTTACCACGATCCGCGTGTCGTCCTCAGAGTCCTTCGACTTCATCGAATACCTCCATCCCCTCCCGGAGGCGCTTGAGGAGGCGCTCCGACGTGGACAAGGCCACGCCGTTGTGGAGCCTCTTCGCCTCTCCTCCCGTCGGGGTTGCAGACCTCCCACGGTAGCAGCGGCGCCGAAAGCGCCCGATGCCCCAGAGAGTTACGACCTCCCCCCGCAGCATGGCCTCCGTCAGCTCATCCGCCAGGGCCGCGAGGATTCGACGTGCCGTCGCCTGGGGGACCTTCGCCCTCTTGCAGACACGCCGGGTGATCTCCTTGTGCGATGTCGTCATGCGCTCACCGCCGGGACACGGGCGAGGCCCCGGATCGCCTGGAGGCGCCTCTGCGCCCGCTTGAGCTCCTCGCCCCGCACCATGTTGGCACCGGCAGCGATGGGCTTGAGGTTCTCCCAGGCTTTCAGGTCTTCGGCGCTCGCCAGCCCCTCGACAGCCTCCTTGAGCTCCTTCTGGGCCGCTTCCCGGCCGCCCTTCATGGTGTTGACCACCCCTCCGGTTCCCACCGAGGGCGTCCCCTCCATGATGAGAGTCAGCCCGGCGAGGGCCTTGGGGTCCTCCCTGATCGCCTCAACGGCCTCCGTGGCCGCTTCCTTGCTCCCGGACCGGAGCTTCTCCACCATGTCCTTCGGGAGACGCCCCACCTCCTCCAGGACGTAGGTGGTCCACACGTCCGGGTTGAACTGCATGTCCTGTCCCAGGCGCGAGAGCCGGTCCATGAGGTCCACGCGCATCTGGAGCAGCTCAGCCCGCTCGATCTCGGCGAACGCGCTCACGGGGCTCATGTGGAGCTCGAAAGCGTTCTCCTCGTCGAAGGGGTCCAGGTTGTGGAAAGCGAGGTCGATCATGCACGCCCGGACGAGCTCGACGAGAAAGGCCCGCTGGATGCGCGTGGCCGTCTTGGCGAACCGAACGTCCTGCTTCCCCAGGCTCATGTTCGGCTCGTACTGGCCCTCGAAGCCCAGATAGCCCTTCGGGATTCTCAGGCCGCCCAGGAGGCGGCCCAGGATGATCTCGTAGTCGCGGAAGAGGTCGTTCCCCTGGGTCGCCGGAAGGTTCTCGATGCGGGTCTGATTGTCCTGGCCGATGGGCAGGATGAGGTCCCGCGCCTCGTGGAGGGGCATCCCCTGGCTCGTGAAGAGGCCGGACACCGGGTCCACGTTGTGCTCCTTGTAGATGCGATCTTCCCACTCCTTGCAGTTGTGGGTGAGGATGTTATTCGCCACGAAGGACTCGCCGCCCTCGACGGTGAAGTCGATGAGGGTCTGCACGCCGAGAGCTTCGCTTCCGACGAACTTGGCCGTGGAGAAGCCCTCCATCGGCCCGTACTTCTTGCAGATTTCCATCGCCTCCACAGAGACCGCACCCCCGGCGATAGGAGCTCCGAAGAGAAGGAGCTTCACTCCCTTGGCAAGGCGCGTCCAGGTCAGGAGCTTCTGGCCGCACTTGAGTTGGTAGATACGCGAGCGGGGTACGTCGAATGCCGCCGCGAGCATCATGGGAGGCACCCCGGCCTCGATCATCTCACAGACGAAACGAGCCGACTCCGGCGTCCCTTGACGATCCTTGTTCGCCGGTGTCTTGTTTCCCTGCTTGCACGGCAGCCGGAAGCCCACTTGCACCAGATAGCGGTCGGCATCCTTCCCGGAGATTGTCAGCATGAAGACGGGGCTGCCCTGGGCAACGTACTCCTCCAAAGTGCTGTGAATCCCGACACGCCAGAGGGCGCGGTGGGCGTACTCCAGGGGAAGACGGTCGCGCATGCGAATTGAAACGCAATCCTTCCCTCCGTGCCCCTCGGCGTCCATAAGGCCCTGAACGTAGGACAGGATACCGTTCATTCCCCCCGCCATGAGCCAGCGGTCGTGGGCCGGGATTTTCCCGGTCTTTGCTCCGGGAGAGAACCCCGCCTCCGCGAGCGCCCTGGTCAGGACAGGACTCTTGACGCACAGGCGTCCTTGCGACCACCCCCGCGTCCAGCCATCCGGGTCGATCTCATCGACAATCCTGGCAATCTCGGCGTAGCCCTCCGCCCGTTCGTGAGCGTCGAGCATGAAGACGGAGTAGTCCGTCTGATTCCTGCGCTGCCAATGACCATCACCGACGAAGAGACCCACGAGGTAAGCGAGGTCGTCGTCGGGCACGAACGCCTCATCCGGCTCGTCGGCCACCACCACGTCGTCACCCGGCTCCAGGTGTTCGAGCCGCTTCCAGTCGATCCCCTGCTCCGGGGTCCAGATGGCGACGCGGTGATCCCCGCTTGCGTCCAGCATCACGCCGCGCTCGAACGTCCACCGGGAAGTCTCCTTCGCCACCTTTCGGGCCTTGGTGATGGTCTCCCACCCACGAACGGACCGGACGAGGACGTTTTCCCCCTCCTCCACCCTGGCCCACACCGTATCGGCATGCTGTACGCCGTCTTCCGTTGTGATCCAGGAATCCGGGGCCACGCACGCCTCATAGGCTTCCGCGAGGGCCATCCCGCCCACGTCCATGAGGATTAGGAGCCGGTCCGGGCGCCGGAGGAGCCTCTGGAGGACGATCTGGTCCTCGATGAGCTGGAGCTGCCTCCACTTCTCGCGGCTCCCCCAAAGGAGCGACGACCCATAGATGTCGTTCCGCTTCTGCCCCCGGAGCCGGAAATGGAGGACCTTGTAGAACGGAACGGCGTTGTCCTGCACCCTCGTAGGGCGCCCCTCGGCGTCGCACGGGGAGAACGCCTCCAGGCGGCCGTCCTCGTCCTCGATCCGGGCCACGTCCCACGGATCGTAGCCCCGAATGTGGAGGATGCCCGCGTTCTTGGCCGCCACCACGCGCTCGAACTGGTCCCCCATCTTGCAGGTGGCTCGGACGATGGGGAAGGCCACGTCCTCGACTTGCATGCGGTCGAGGCACCGCAGAATGATCTTCTTCACGTCGCCGTTCCTGGCCGTCGGCCAGACGGTGCGCCCGTTCTCGAAATCCCGCTGGGTGGCGTCCTCGCCGTAGGCGTCCAGAACCGACGTGATGAGAGGGTCCATGTCCATCTCGCGGTAGATGGCGTAGAGCTCCAGCCGCGTGTACTGCCGCTGGGTGCCGATGATCTGGTCCACCCAGTCGCCGGACCGTGAGCCCCGCTCGATGGGGTCCCTGGAGCGGGCCTTGTCCCTGGGCTGGGGCATCGGGTAGCTGCGCCCCATCTCCGGGCGCCGCGTGAGGCCCTGGATGCGGGCGAGGTTGGACCACGGAAACATCACCATTTCGAGTAGGTCGGCTGCTCTCATCTCTTGGCAACCCCCTGTAGCTGGTCGAGGTACTTGTCGTACTTCGAGGCCCTTGTCGAGTCGCCCCCGCCCCGGTGCTCCGGAGGCACGTCACCCGGCTTGATCTTGTCCGTGAGGCACCCGTAGGCCGCCCCACACAAAGCGTCTGCCACGTCCTTCGACTCCCCCGCCCTGTGGTCCACCTTATCGGCCTCCACGTCGTGCTCCAGGCCGATGAGCTCCATCCGGAGGAGCTCGTTCGGAGGGGCTTTGATCCGCCTCTCCGCCAGGGCCCGGCGAAGGGTCTTGTAGGGGATGGCCGTGCGGTCCACCGACTGCACGTCCGCGTTGAACTTCGCGCCCCGGAGCAGTTGAATCGAATCGACGGACTCCCAGGAGTCGTAGGTCACCCGGCGAACCCAGAAGCCGATATTCCGCAAGAAGATGATGAACTTCCGGATTTTCTCGAAGTCTATTTCCTCCCCCCTCGGCCCGGCGGTGATTGCCAGCGCGAAGTCTACCTCCAGCTCCTTGACCACCGTGATGATGGGCACGCCGTCCTCTTCGCGGGGGCGCCCCTCGTCGTCCTCCTCCTTAGTGATGAAGTGGCTCGACGGGTGGAGCATGGAAATCCCGGCCGCGTCCTTGTTCTTGGCGAGGTCGATATGGATGTACCGGGGCGCCGAGGCGTGCCGGGTGGGCTTCCATCGGTTCATGTGCACCCGGCACAGGCGCTTGACGTTGAACGCCTCGATGACCTGCCGACTGTCCTGGACGAAGATGGGGATGCGCTCGGCGTCGAACGCCGCCGGGAGGGAGGCGTCCACCATGTCATGAACGAGCTGCTTGTTCCCGAAGAAGGGGGTGAACCCCCGCGTGCTGCGGCCCGCGATGTCCCGGATGGAGCCGTCGAGGTCCTCGACGAACGCCTTGTAATGCTCGACAGGGACGGGGACCACCTCGGCAGTGTCGTCTTCTTTGTCGATCTCCCGGATGTCGAGGACCTCCACTCCGTCCGCGTCGAACTCCACCTCGTCGAGGAGCTTGGAATCCCGGAACTCGTCGCCGAGCTGGACCCGGAACTTCATGCCCGAATAGATCGTCTTCTCGTCGAAGTCCCAGAAGGCCGCATCCACGACGTACACTCCAGGGAGCTTTTTGACCTTCCGGAGCCGGGCCTCCAGGTAGTCCGTCTCGGTTCGCTTCGAGGAGATGAGCACCACGAACCCCGCCACCACGCCGGACTCGGTGCGGAAACGGGACTCGGTGCGCCTGGAGACGGCCGCCACGAGGTCGTGGGCCTTGCGCTTCGTCCCCTTCCCCTGCTCGTAGAAGTTGAGCTCGTCCATGGAGATAGCGAAGAGGTTGTGCCCGATGGCGTGGAGCTCCTTCGAGCCCACGAGGACCCGGATGCCCTTGTCGAATACGAGGGAGTTCCCGTCGTTCGGGACCCTTGGAAAGGCATAGCGGAAGTAGGGGCTCTGGTCGATGGCCTGATCTCGGAGGTCGTAGAACCCGATCTCCTCGGCATGGTCCTTCGTGATGGCGTACACCCCGAAGACTATCTTCGTGTTATCGGCGAGGCCGAAGTACCGGGCCGGATTCTTGAGGCACGAGAGCCAATAAATTTTGTAGGGGAGGATGAGGGCGTTCGCTACGAACGACTTGCCGAACCCGATGGCCCCCGTGAAGATCACCTCGGAGACGTTCCGCTGGGGGTCGCAGATGTTGAGCACGTGCGGCCACCACGCCTTGTAAAGGTTCTTCCCCATGTGGCCGAGGTAGTCGGGCTCGGTGAAGAAGACCTCCGGGGGCACCGGGATATGGTCGTAGTCCTGGGCGTAGAGGGCCTCCAGCATGGCCTCGTCGCCGTCGGAAAGGCCCTCGAACAGTCGGATAAACCAGTCCCGCTGGATGGGGGTTAGCTGGGAGAAGAGGCGGTCGCTTCCCTTCTCGATGTCCAGGAAGACCGCTTCGAGCTGCTCCTCAGTCAGAGGAGCTGTCGCTATCTTCTCCCTCTTCGGATGCTGCATCCTTCACCTGTACCTCGACGGGGGTCGCCCCGTCGGCGTCGCGGAGAGCACGGGCCTTGGCGATGATCGCCTCGATGTCCCGCTTCGGCCTCGTGAACCGGTCCACGAGGCGTCGCATCTGCTCGCGCCGCTGGGGTGTCAGGCCCTCCGGCATGACCACCTTCTCGTGCTCGCCGGAGAATACCTGGATGTTGAAGTTCGGACCGATGTTCCGCTGGCCGTCGAGCACCGCCATCTGCCCCATCCGGAGGACGGTCTCGGCGATGTCGCGGAGCTCGGACTGCCCGACCTTCGCCATGTCGATAAGGTCCTTCGTGGGAGTCGGGCCGCCGTCCTCGCGCCCCTGGGTCACTCGCCAGTCGTCGAAGAGCTCGCTGTTCACCCTATTGACATTGTGCGCTGCTCGTTCCAGGGCCGCAAGCCGCGTCTGGAGGACGGTTACGAGGGCCTTGGTGGTGGTGCCCCTCATGACCTGCCCGAAAAGCCCGTCGCCGATCTTGGCCGTGAGGTCCCTCACGAGGGACTCGTCGGACATGATCTGCTCGACGAGCTTCGTGGCGACCGGGCTCAAGACCTCCGTGGGAAGGGAGGCGACAGCCGCCTCTCTGGCGGTAGTGGGCCCGTAAACCTCCTTGTACTTCTCCAGGGACATCTCCGGGTGGTAGCGGTTGAAGTGGGAGACCGTGAGCTGCTTGTACCACTGCCCGCACAGGGCGCACTGCACTTTTCCCGCATGCGTCGCCATACTACCCCTCGGCTACTTCGGGCACGTCCTTCTTCCCCTTCTTCCCCTTGGCGAAGATGCCCACAGAGATGAAGGAGACGAACCGGTCCACCCAGCCCTGGAGGCTCCCGTCCGGAAATACGAGCTTGAGCGTGATGGCCCGCTCCAGGAGGTCCCTATTGAACGAGTTGTCCGCCAGGAGGGCGAGCCGGAGCCACAAGCCCTTGTCCACGTCCACGAGGCCCCAGAGCCACTCCCATCTTTGCTGCCGGTCCACCGGCGCCTCAGCCGTCATGGTGAACAGGCGCTCGATGGTCTTCGGTACGCTGGGCCAGACGGACACGATCCGCTGGAGCTCCGCGCTTTGCTGGAGCACGAGGAGGACCTTCGGGTCCTTCATCGTGGATCGCTTCTCCATCTCCACAGCTTCGACTGCTTTCACCTACCCTCCCTGTATCTTCCGGCAGACATAGGCCCGCCGAGCGTGCACGGTGCTCCTCGAAAGCCCCAGCCGGGCAGCCGCCTCCTCCTCGCCGAGGGCCTTCGAGAACGTGAAACACCGAGCCATCTCCACGAGCCGGTGGAGGTCCTCGAAGGGAGGGAACTCCACGCTCTGCGCGTCGCCGAGCGCCAGGACCGCCTCGGCCTTTTCCGCTCCGACGACCTCTCTCAGCTCGGCCTCGATCCCCTGCTCTCCCCGCATGGAGTGGATGGGGAACAGGAGGCCGCTGCACACGCGGAGGACGCGAAATGCCGCCTCCGGTGGCATCTCGGCGAGCACGAGCGGTACGATCCAGTGCCCCGGATCGAGTGCGGAGAGGGCCAGCACAACGGCGCCGGTATTCTCAACGCATGGCATACACTTTGTACGCGAGCGTCCCATCTCGCCCTGCCTCCTCGATTGCTACGTCTTCCCCCACGCTGGTCCCCCGGTCCAGGAGGAGCCGCACCCGAATCACAGCCTTATTGATGATGCGCCCGGCGTCGCTGGGCCGCACAGGGAACCGGATGCTTGTAACCGTCGGGCAGAGGACCGCCCCGTGCCGCACGAGCATCCGAACGGCCGCCATCCACACGCGGCGCTCTGTCCCCACGAAAGGGCACGCCTCGTCCGCCGCTTTGATGAGTGTATCGGGTTTCACCGCTTCGCTACGCCCTTCTTCTTGCCGCCCTTCTTGGCGGGCTTCTCTTTCCCGATGATCTTGAGCCTGATCCCGTAGTCCCGCTCGATGGCCTGGAGCATCCGCTCCACCTCGACGGCCATGCCGCCCTCGTCGTCGCGCAGGTGCATGGCGAAATAGGCCGTCGCCATCATGCTGATAATCCGGCCGTTGGCCTGCTCGCCGGTCCGGCGCTCGATGGTGGCGATGGCGTCCACGACGAACCGGTAGTCGTCGGGGTCGTCGAACTCCAGCCCCAGGCGTATGCGCGTACGCTTGGCCTTGTCGTCCCCCTCGGCGAGCGGGTCCGGGGTCTCCGTTCCGGTGGCGATCCTGACCTCGGCTTCGAGGGCCCTCGACGAGAGGTTCTGGGCTTTCTGGAGCCACTCCCCGGCGTTGTCGTCGTCGAGCACGCGAGAGATGAACCGGAGCTTCGTCCACCCCAGCCCTACAAGGTCCTGCTTGACGCCCCCCGACACCCGGAGCTCCTGGAGGGTGGTGTATATTTTTGCGAGCTCCTCGGCCTTGCGCTCCCGGAAGCCGAGGACGGCCCAGCACCAGTCGCCGAAGCCCTGGAAAGTCCTCGTCCCCCACTTCTTCCAGAGGACCTCCTCCCGCACGCGCAGGATGAGGCCGCCGAGGGCGAGGTTATTGGCGTGGATGTCGGAAGCGAGCTTCTCTATCTGTACCCGTATCTGCCCGTGGGAGAGCTTCCGGATTGCACTCTCAGATAGTGGGCCCATACGCTGACACCTCCACTAAATATGGGGTATAAGCTACGGAGCGATTTCCCCCCTGTCAAGGGGTGTCGAGGGGGTCTCCCTCCTCGACCTGTTCGAGCACGTGCCGACGGTGCTCGGCGGCGAAGGACGGGCGGGGAATCCCCATCTCGTCTGCCATGCTTGCAAGGGTCTTCCCTGCCCGGTCGAAGAGGTAGGCGTCAAAGGACTTGTAACCGAGCTTCTTGAGAGCTCCCTCGATGGACTCGCGGGTGGAAACGCGCCGCTGCCGTGCCGGTTTGACCGACTTCTGCTTGGACTTGGTTCTTGCCATGCCACACCTTGTATCGGTACGTTTACAGTGTACCAGACAAGCGGGTCATGGTGCCATAAAATTCTCCGGAGGTTTCTCGCCCCAGCACTCGGCGGCAGCCGGGCACGACCGCGCTTCGGGGTCCTTGATCTTCCGGCAGGTCCTCCAGTCCGTGTGAGGAGGGCGCCGCTTCTTGAGGGACTGGAGAACCGCCCGCGACCGCCGCACGGAGAAATCCCACGCCGCCGGGTCCTTCGGGACGATGAACTCCTTGACCTCGGACTTGTTCTTATTGAAGTAGAGGATGAGAGCCCACTGGCGCCCGAAAAGGTGCATGTAGATGGACGCCTGGAAGACGTGCTCCGGCTTCGGGAGCGGGTCGCCGTACTTCTCCTCGTAGCCGTTCTGATTGATGCTCTTGACCTCCAGGATGCCCCGGTAGGTGTCCCCGGCGAACCGGTAGTCCAGGAAGCCGTCGGTAGAGCCAGCGATGCGCTCCGCGTCGTCTACCGCGAACGGTTCGACGTATTCCCAGTGAGGCCACGTCTCGTGGTTCTTGGAGCACTTCGGGCAGAGGTCGAAGTCGTGGATGCCGTGGCCGCTGGCAGAGACGACGCGCACGCGGGGCATCTGGAGCGGCTCCTTGCCCTTCACCACGTGGCCGCACGTCGGGCAGCGCCACGCCCCCACGAGGAGGCCGGTAACACCGTAGTAGTATTGCACCTGCTTGTGGATCACCGTCCCGGTGTCGAAGATGGCCTGGAGGGACCCTTTCGGGGAGCTGGCGTAGAGGCAGGCGTGCACCAGCTTCTTGAGGCGCTCCCTGTTCTTTCCACGCGCTCGCTTGAGCTCCAGGAGCCACGTCCGGTGCCAGTATTCGAGTATCGGGCACATGCCCTTGACCTGGGAGGCGTGAAAGTAATCGTCGGCGTGGCGCGGGCGCCGGTTGGGCTGCACGTCCAAGTACCGCTCGACACGGTTCCAGGTCTTGTCTCCGACGAAGGGAAGGTTCAGATTCGAGAGGTCCATGCCTTGATCTCCTCCTGTACTGCGGGGTCGTCGAGGTCTCCGAGGGCCGCCTCGGCGATCCGATAGAGGACCTCTTGAACGGCTTTGGGAAGGGCCACCCACTCCTGCGGGAACCCGTGAGGCACGTCCGCGTAGCCGAAGCCGAGGGCTGGCACGCGCCCCACGGCGAGCGCCTCCCGGCATATCTTCATGACCACGGCCTTAGAGACCTGGATGGTCTCGGCCGAGGTAGTCTTGCACTCCTCCAGGAGGAGCACGCGGCCGAGGATGTCCCCCTTTCGGGCACCGCACCCGGAGCCGGGCTGCTCGGTGCCGAAGGACTTGGCGTGGTCTTTCTGTTGCTCACGCCAGGGGATTCTCGAACCGCACCGTGAGGGGCGACGAGGAGACGACTCGCGGGCGACGCCCGGCTTCCTTCTCCTCGGCTTCTCCTCCGCCATTGAGCCTCACTCTCCGGCGCTTGCCTCGGCCGTCCACGATGGAGACCTGCCCGCGAGGGTACTCTTCCCGGATTTCGGCCAAGAGGCCACGCGCCGACTTCTCGATCTCGGACCTTGTTCCCACCCGGACCGCCCAAGGCTGCCACGGGCCCGGCCCGTCCTTGAACTCGATCTGCGCTTCGGACATGCTATCCTCCTTTCCACTCTCTACCCTATTATAGCATATCACGAAACACTTGTCAAGATAAATTTACACCTCGAACTTCTGGGTGAAGGGGTTGCCCTTCGGGACTCCCTTCTTCTTGCCCTGTCTGGCAGGCTTTTCCGGCTCCTGGGAAGCCTCGGCCGGGCCGGGGGTCTCCTGAATCTCCGCGAAGACAAGCTCCCCCATCTCATCCTTCCGGATGAGCGCGGAGAGGACTCGCGCCCGGAGATCGGCGTACACCGTGGGGTTGTTCTCCAGGAAAGCCGAGAGCGCCTTGAGGGTCTTGAAGGTCTCCTGGCCTCCCTCCATGTACTCCGAGAGGAGCTTGTAGCCTTTGCCGTCCTCGATATGGCCGAGGCTCCGGGCCTGCTCCACGACTACCTTCTGGTCTTCCACGTCCCCCACGGCGCGGCCGAGGGTGGGTTTGAGCCAGAACCGAAACACTCCGCCGACCTTCGGGGAGCCCCCGGCCTTGTTCTTGTCCACCGTGTACTCGAAGGTCCCGTACTCGGCCACGTCCCCCTTGAACTCGTATCCCTTCGCCCGCATACCAATGTCGAGGGAGAGGGCGTGGTCGATGGCGTTCGAGGCGGCCGGGGCGAGGTAGGCGTGCTGCCCCCATCCAATCCCCTTCATGCGGACTTGATCGGTGCAGAGGATCGTGGGGGCGTACCTGTTCATGAGCCCCTCCTCGGACATGGCACTGAGCCACTTCTTGATAGCCCTGGTCATCACGCTCGCCTGCCCGGCCACCTTGGGGTTCTCCCGGTGGCTCTTGCTGATCTCGTCCTCCGGGGTCAGCATGGCGAGAGAGTCGATGACGATGAGGTCGAACTCGCGGGTGAGGATGAGCTCTTCCGTGGTGTCGAGCACCATCTCCGCCCACCGCCCGCCCACGAGGGCCACGAGGGAGGTGTCCACGCCGTTGTTCTGGGCCCACTTCTTGTCGATGGTGCGCTCGCTGTCGATGTAGATACACCGCCAGGGCTCGTTCCTGTCGCACTCCTCGAAAACGATCTTGACCTTCTGCGTTTTCTTCTTTTTCCCCTTGGTTTCCACCTCGGCCGTCGTCTCGATCCAGGGCTTCTTCGGCGTCGCCGGGGCCGGGAGCATCCCGTAGCGGAGCTGTATGGTCTGCTCCTGGGTCAGGAACTTGAAGTCGTCCGGCTTGGCGAGGGTAAAGCGGGGGTCCGGGCACCTACAGTTCTTCCGGCCCGTCATGGGGTCCTCGACGATAGGGGACTTACAGTGGCGGCAGTACCGCTGAGCCTGGGCGACCGCCCGGAGGCACAGGGTTGTCTTGAGGGTGCTCTTCTTCCCCCAGAGCCGGTTCACCCGGCCGACGACGATGCCGCCCCGCGTCTTCCAGTCCATGTCCAAGATGCCGAAGGGCAGGCGCTCCACGTCGGCGACAGCGGCCACGTTGAGCGGGAGCGCCGTATGGGTCCCGTATCGGCGATTGATCTGCTCCGAGACCTCGCGGAGGCGCTCCCGGCCCTTCTCCGGGGAGCCTCCGAGGTCGTGTTTCGCTTTCGCCATTGTGCGCTCCTATCCGGCCACGAGCTGGGTGACCTTCCGCTTGGCGTCGTCGAGGCTCCTAAGCTTCCCCCGGTCCGGCGGCCGGTCGCCCCGGTTCGCCTCCCAGTGGTACTCCCCCTCGACGAGGGTCACGAAGCCGTAGCCCTTCGGGTGGACGAACTGCCACACGTTCTTGAGCTCGCCCGTCTTCTCGTCGGTGAGCTGCTTCCAGCCCTGCCCCTCCCGACGGATGACCTCCTCCATGTCGGTCCCTGGCTTGCGCCGGGCCTCCTCCATGGCCTTGAGCTTCCTGTACTTGTCCGGAATCCAGATGGACACGATTACACCTCCTCCAGGGCCTCCCGTACCTTCTCGTCCACGAAGGCGAGGGCGGACTTGTACGAGCGGTCCCGCTGCTCCACGACGGCCGACTCGGAGTCGGGGACGTTCCTCGTCTCGGTCACCTTGCACGAGAACCAGTGATTGTGGGTGATCTCCAAGGACCGGTTGACCTCGACGCCCACCTGGGCGACGGGCACCCCGGCCGGGAAGACGACCGTCTCGTAGCTGACTTCGCTCCGGGCCGGGTCCCCCGTGTGCTTCATCCGCACGACACGGGTGTCCAGCCGGAGGACCTCACTTCCGCTTCTTGGCGCGGCCTTTTTTACGGCCTTTTTTCTTGCTGCCTTTTTCTTTCCGCTTGATGGGCTCATCGAAGGATCTCCAAGTAACACCTGCGCTGTTCAGCTCCTCGATGAGAAGCTGCCTTGTGATTGTCTCGCTCCGGCGCCCGTCGAAGAGGTAGACGCGCTCCACGGCGGCGCGAGCGGCCCGGCAGAACTCGATGGTGAACCAGTAGCGCCCGTGCTCGTCCTGCCACGAGTATCCGGGAAGCACCCGGTTGGCGATCCACCGGCGGACCGTGGGCATCGTGCGATAGACCGCCCGGCCGAGGACCCCGGACGAGTGCACCGTCGTAGGCGCCCCGTCGATCTCCACCTTCCTCGGTGTGAGGACGCGGCGCCCTTCCCAGTACGCCTCGCTCCGCTTCTTGTCCTCGGCGAGGCGCTCCTCGAAGAGCTGGGCCCGGCGAAGGGCGCGGTCCCCCTCGCCCCGCTGGCGCACGCGCTCCCGGTAGTCCTCGTCGTCCTTCCACCGCCTGGACCGCTTCTTGCTGATCTCGTCGCGGTTCTCGTCGTAGTATTGCTTGCTCGCCTTGCGGCGGTGCCGCGTCCGAGCCTCCTCGGAGCGGTGCTTCGGTGGGCGTCCACGCCCCTTTTTCTTCCGCGCCATCTCTATCTCCTTGCCGAGGGGATGTTATTTCGCAGCCTGATCCCCATCCGAATATACTGGGTCCTCCTCCGCTCCGCCCAGTCCACGAGCGACCCGATGCGGTCCACAAAGTCCACAATGATCGGGGGCATCTTCTTCACGTAGAACCGGAGGGCCCTCCCCACCGGTTGCTCCACGTCCGGCCTGGGGGTGGTGAGGAAAACCGCGTCTATGTCGCCGATGTCCAGGCCCTCGTCCGCCATCCCGTACGTGGCAAGGATGACGTTCTTTTGCGCCACCCGGTCGAGCTGCTCCTGCTTCCTTCGGCCCACGTAGAACCCAGTCCGGCGCCGGACCTCCAGCGGGAGGAGCTCGTACAGCTCGGCAAGGTGCCCCCGGATTCCCGAAAACACCATGATACGCCTGCGCCCGGCCAGGACAGCTTTCTCGATCTCGGCCGCGACGATCTCATTCCGGCCCGGCATGGCCGCGAGCCGCTTCTCCACGAGGGTCCGATTCAGGGACCCGAACGACTGCATGCTCTTCACCCCGCCCAGGAAATGCAGGCCGTAGAACTGGGCGTCCGCCTTCACGTTGTCCCTGTGGAGGCGCCCCAGCACGTTGCCCAGGGCGTGATTGAAGACCGGTCCGAGGCCGTCTTTTCGACGGAGCGTCGCTGTCAGCCCCACCGCGTACCTCGCCGAGAACTGGGTCATGGCCCCCTGCCACGTCCGCGCCGGTATGTGGTGCGTCTCGTCAACGAGGATGAGGCCCCAGGCCCGATAGAAGTCCTCCGGGTACGTCCTGGCGTGGAGCGACTGTATCATGGCGATGGACATGGGCCACTGGGGCCCGTAGTCGCACCGGTCCTCCCGCACGAGCCCCACTTTCGGGGGGCGCCCGTCCACGAGGACGTGCCGCCGAAACGACTCCCGCCACTGATTCACGAGGGGGGACCTGTGCACGAGCACGAGCGTGGCCCGGCCGAGGGCGGCCGAGATTGCCGAACCCATGACTGTCTTCCCCATCCCGCAATCGGCCACCCCAAAGCCGCCGAGACCATTCTCCCGGAGTCCGCCCAAGATGTCTTCCACGAACTTCGGCTGCCCGGACGGGAAGGGGGCGACGCCGAGGTCTCCCCGGAACTCCATGTCGAACCCGAAGCCATCGGACCGCTTGTCCACGATCTCGAAGCCGTGCCGCCGGAGGAGGTTCGCCCCATAGAAGCGCGGGAGCCACAGGAAGGTGCCGTTCTCGCGGTACGTTTCCACGAGCTGTGGATCGTCTCCGAACTTCTTCTGCTTGAGGGTCAGAGAGTCCCGAATACGGTCCTCGACCCCGACCGGGAGGGCGTCCTTCCGCACCCGGACCATCTGATCGAGCCATGCCACCTTGTTCACTTTGCTGACCATGCCATTTTGATCTGGGGGTCCGTGACAATGGGCACCTTGAGTTGAGCGACGTGCTCCATGGTGTCCACCACCTTCCCCCGGACCTGTTCCTCGCGCTCCTCCGGGAACTCGACGAGAATCTCGTCGTGCACCTGGAGGACGATCCCGGTGTCCCCGAACTCCCCGCTCCGGAACGCCCGGCCCAGGTCGCGCACCACCCGCTTCATGAGGATGGCCGCCCCTCCCTGGATGATGCTGTTCGTGGCCTCTCGGACCACCGCTCCGAGCTGGAAGTCGTCGATGACCCCCTTGTGGTAGAGGTCCCACTCCTTCGTGAAGTGGCGCCTGCGCCCGCTGAACAGGCGGAACCATCCCCGCTCCTCCAAGGTCCTCCGCACCCAGTGATGGAAGGAGCGCACCCCGCGATACTTCAAGAAGAAACGAGTGTGAACCTCCTCGGCCACGTCGAGGGGCACGTCGATCATGGCCGCCAAAAGCTTGTAGTACATCCCGTATATGAGCCCGAAATTCACAGACTTGGCTTTGTAGCGCCCTTCGACCGGCCCGTACGTGTCCACGAGGCCCGTCGCCACGGCGGTCTGCCAGTGGATGTCCTCGCCCAACACGAACCCGTGGACAATCTCCTCATGCCCCTTGGCCTCCACCTCGTCCTCCCAGCACGACGGGCAGACGTGTATGGCCGTGTCCGTCTCGCCCTCGGCCCCGCACGAGTAGCACCGCCACGTCCGGTACGCCGCGAGGAGGGCCGGGTCTTCGGTCACGTGGGCGAGGAAACGGAGCTCGATCTGCGAAAAGTCGGCGTTGAGGAACTTGTACCCCTCCTTCGGAATATACGCCCGGCGGATCGAGGGCACCTTGATCTCCTTCTTCGTGCCCGGAAGGATGTAGACGCTCCCGATAGCCCCCTCCGTCGTGCCGGGGCGCGGCTGGTTCTGGAGGTTGGGGTTGTCCGAGCTCCAGCGGTCGTTCACGGTCCCCACCGGGTTGAAGGAGCAGTGTATTCGGTGCTCCGGGTCCGCCAGGGCCCTCTCCAGAAGGTCGTCGATGTAGGTGCCCTTGATCTTCTCGATCTTCCGGAGCCGCACGATCTTCTCGGCGAGGGGGTTCTGGTGCTCCTCGATGAGCCATGAGAGGACGTTCTTGTCCGTCGAGGCGAACTTCACAGGGTCCAGGTTCCCCTTGCGCCTGTTCTTCTTCGTGAAAGCCCACTGGGGCGGCTCAATCTCCATCTCACCCCAGAAGATGGCCCGAAGCTGGTCAGGAGAGGAGGGATTCAGGTCGGGATACTCGGCAGCGATCTCCTTCCTGATCTTCTCGACCTCCACGCCGTACACCTGCTTGAGTTGCTGGAGAATCCCCACGTCCATCCGGACGCCCCGTGTCTCGATGTCGGCGATGACACCCACGACAGGGACCTCCGTCTCGTGGAACAGGCCCTCCAAGTCCGCCTCCTGGACCACCTGGAGGTACTTCCACACGAGCTGGAGCGTCCACACGGCGTCGTGCGTGGCGTAAGTCTCGAAAAGCTCCCGGCGCCGCGCCTCGTGGACCGCCTCCACCTTGGGCCGAACGAACTTGTCGGCCGCCTCCAGCACGTCTGCCTTTTTCATGCCTGGAGGAAGCCGAAAAGCCGCCTGCTTCGCCAAGGGCCAGCGGGGGTCGATGAAGCTCTCGATGACCTGGGAAGATTTCCGGTGGTCGCGGTAGAGGGCCCAGGCGATGTTCACCATCCTCTTGATATTGGCCTGCCCGCGCTTCCAGATGGCCTCGACCTCCCTCTGGGATTCCCGGTAGGTGAGGGCCGTGGTAACTCCGAGGTCGCGCTTCGCGCACGCCTTGAGGGCGTGCCGCTCGGTCTCGTCGATGAGGTAGGAGAGGAGCATGCCGTCGTAGATGACCCCCTTGGGGTGGAGGCCGCGAGCTCCGAGGACCTGGGCATCGAACTTGTAATTCCACCACGCGAGCTTCGCCTCCTCGCGCTCGAAGAGAGGGGCAAGGATGCGCTTCCTGAACGTCTTCCAGGCGTAAGCGTCCTCCTCGAAGGACCAGTAGCGCCCGACAGGGTGCTCCGGATTCCCCCAGGCGAGCGAGACGCCCCGGAGGGTCTTCTTGCACGCCGGGATGGCGTCGTCGTCGTCGGTCTCGGTGTCCACCGCGACCCACTCCGACCCCAGAATTTTGTCCACGTCGTCGTACATGCTGGCGCGGCGGGGAGGACTCGAACCTCCGACCTCCCCCTCTCCGCCGGACCGGCCTGCGCGACCGGCCCGGCTGCCCCGCCTGGGTTGCGCGACCCAGGGCGGAGGGGCGCTCTTCCCACTGAGCTACCGCCGTGAATCGCCTACTTGCCCTTCTTCTTGAGCCCCTTCTTGAGGCCCTTCTTCTTGGCCGCCTTCTTGCGGGGAGGCGGCGCCGGAGTGTCGTCCACGCCCTCGTCCGGAGACGTGTCGGGGTCCCCGTAGTTCACGGTCGTCCCGGACTCCGCCTCGGCCTCGTCGCCGCTGGTCTGGTCTTCGATGCCCATGTAGGCCAGGAAGTAGGCCGTCTTCTTCTTGTCGGGAGCGAGCACCGTGTCGTAGTCGTAGGGAGAGCAGAAGAGCGCGAGGGCCTGCGCCCGCGTGAGGATGGTACCGTTCTTCTTCTTCTCCCACTCGATGGTCTGGTCGATCTGGGGCGAGTTCTTGAACCGCCGCTTCGGGTCGTCGATGTCGAGGAGCTCCCAGTCGTCCCCGACCGAGGAGGCCGTCTGCTCGGTCCGGTACAGGTGGAACTGAGCCCCCACGAGCGAGCTCCGCTTCTCCCGCTTCTTCTCCAGAATCATGGCCGTCTTCTTGTCGAGCGGGAGGAGCTTCTTCACGTGCTCGTAGGTCTTGCCCTTCCAGGTGCGCTTCGTCATGTCCACGACGGTGAGGAAGCCGCGCCACTGGCGCCCGATGAGGTCGTGCCGGAGCATGGCGTTACAGATGCGGCAGGCCCTCGGATCGCCGTCGGCCGAGCCGTCCGGGCACGTGCACTTGATCTTGCTGGCCTGCTTGTCGCCCTTGAGGAACATGCCGTGCTCCCAGATGTTGAACGAGATGTCGTCCAGGAGCACGATGTCCACCTCGTCCCCCGGCCGAAGGAAGAGGCGCTTCTCGAAGGACGGTTTGACCCGCGAAGACGCGGGAACCTTGTCGGCCTCGCCGAGGCCACGACTTGCGAAACCCATGATGTTTTCCTCCAAACTGTGCCTGCTAAGAGGCGGAATAGCCTACTGTGAGGCTCTCAACGTCTTGAATTTTAGCGTATCAATTTCCGCTTGTCAAGCCCAAGAGAGTCCCAGAGGACACGATTTTTCAGAGCCTCTGGGATGGCGTCTGGGGCGCTCGCCGGGTCCTCGCCCGGAGGGAGCACGGCCACGTACAGGCGCGTGATGGGAGAGAGCCACACGCCGATTTTGATCGCCATAACGTCCTCGGAGAGGGCCTGGGACATACCGGCCTCGTCGGCGTCGAGGAGGAGCGTAACGGAGTCGAACCACCGCTTGAGCTTCGTCCTCTTTTCCGGCGTAAGCCGGAGACCCATGAGTCCAAGGACGTTCGGGTGGTAGCGCCGGGCGATGATCGTGTCGAGAGTTCCCTCTACGAGGACCCCCTCCTCGATGGTCAGGTCCAGGGAGTGCTCCCCGTAGAAGTGCTCCCCGGTTGACCAGTCGAAGTAGGCGAGGTACTTGGGCTCGACCCCATCGACAACGGTCCGGCCCATGACGCCCATGAGGGTCCCGCCACGGTCCCAGACCGGGAAGGTGGCCCGATAGTCGAACACGTCGAGCCCCACCATCCATCGGTCGATCTCCGCCCGCGTGAGCCCGCGCTCCAGCGCATAGCCCGGCACGTGGACCTGACAGGCCCGCACGAAGCGGGCAAGCGTACGCGCATACGGTTCGTCCCTCTGGGTCCTCTTCCGGCGGTGGTGAAGGGCCCGGTCGAGCCCCGCACCGAGGTCATACTTCTCGATGCGCCGGACAAAGGCGAGGGCCTCGTCGAAACCCTCGTACTGCCTATCTGCTCTCGCCAGGACCGAGACGAGGGTGCCCCGGACCCCACACCCGAAGCAGTGGCAGGCCGAGGGTCCGGTCTCGTCCACAAGGATCGAGAAGGATGGCGTGCTGTCCTCCCCGCTGGCGTGGCCGCCGGAGTGCGGCGCGAGGGGGCACTGTATCAGAATGTTAGCTCCCCGGCCCTTCCCGGCCTTGACCCCCATGATGGAGGCCAGCTTGTAGATACTCTCCCTGTCCACGGCGCCCCACCTAATAGATACCTAACACGGATCGCTCCTGGAGGCCCGGAATCGCCCCAGAGAGCGTTCGACCCCCTCCCAGGTCCGAAGGTAGCCGGGACCCAGCCTTCCCCGGCGCAGAGGCCAGCCTCGCCAGCCGTGCGGCCTGCAAAGGGGGTCGAGCTCCCCTGTTTTCAGCCCCCCAGGCTCCGGACCCCCCGGAGGGCCCTGTGGGCGGCGTCGTCGGCCTCCTCGTTCCAATGAATCCCCACGTGCCCCTTGACCCAGCGGACTCTGGTGTCCACGTCGTCCTGGAGGGCCCTCGCCTTGAGCACGAGGGCCTTGTTCTCCATCTCCCCCTCGTCGTCGTGCTTCCACTGGCGCAGGAGGAGGTTCTTGACGTACTTCGAGTCCGTGAACAGGGCGATTCGGCCGATCTCCTTCCGATTGACCTGGGCCCACTGTAGGGCCCGAATGGCCGCCGTCAGCTCGGCCGTCTGGTTCGAGCCGTGCTCGGCCCCGTCGTACCCCCTCGCGTCCGGGTCCGTTATCACCCGGCCGGAGGCCCTGGCGATCTCATGCCCGGCCCGGTGGTCGAAGATGTCAACGCGCCGAACCGCCACGAAAGCCCAGGAGGCCGGGTTGTCCCGGCTCGGCTTCCGGTTATTCGGGCACGACCCGTCGCAGTAGAGCGCCACGTTAGGAACCATCGGGCTCTCCCTTTTTCTCGGTGTTGCCGAATTGCTTGCCCGACTTCCCGCCCGTGAAGGTGGCGTATATCTCCTCGAAGTTCATGGTATCGAGGTCCCACCGGAGCAGGAGCTCCTTGAGCTTCACGCCGTCCCTGATTTTGATGGACCGGACAAGCATCTCGCTCAGGTTCTCCATGTCCGAGGTCCGGAAGAGGGAGAGGATGATGTCGGCGTCGTTCACGATGGCCTGAGTGAAGGCGAGGTCGGCCGTGTCCGCTTTCTTGTCCCCCTTCTTGACGGTCCGCCGGAGCTGGGTCACGAGGATGATGGGGATGTCGATGTCGTGGCGCTCCGCGAGGCGCTTGCAGTCCCGCGTGAGCTGGGCCATGTCCTTCCAGTCCGGCGTCTCGGAAGCGAGGTAGTAGGAGTCCCATATCACGAGGTCGGGCTTGTCCTCCAGAATTTTCAGTTCCAGGTCCACGATGCTCTCCACGTCGGCCGGGCCGTAGGCGAAGAACTCACCCATGGAACCGTCCTTGAGGCACCGCTTGTACCAGACCTTGAGGCGCTCTTCTTCCTCGGCCGAGAGCACCCCGCGCCGGAACCGGTCCGAGGAGATGCGGGCCCCGATGGCATCCATCCGGATGCCCACCTTCTTGGGCTTCATCTCCATCGAGGCGAAGAGGACCCGGTGGCCCTGGAGCGCGGTGAAGACGGCCGTGATGAGGGAGAGCCACGTCTTTCCGATCTCCGGCCGGGCGGTGAAGACGATAACGTCTCCGCCCTGCCACCCGGCCGTCACGCGGGTCAGCGTGGGCCACGGGGTCTCCAGTCCCAGGACCCCCTTGAGGCTCTTGCGCTCTCGGTAGTAGGCCGCCCGTTCCTGGACGTTCCCTCGAAGGGAAACGGCGCCGGTGTCCGCGCTGGCGTAGAAACGCCGGGAGAGGTCTGCCACCACCCCCTTGAGCCCCCGGAAAGCGCCGGGCACGTCGTCCTGATCGAGGGAGGAGAAGACCCCCTTCCGGAGGCCGTTGGACATGGCGTTCTTGATCGAGCGGTTCCGAAGCTCGTCGGCGTAGTATTTGATGGGCTCCGACCCGACCTCGATCTCGACACCCTTCTGGGCCGCGACGGTCTCGATGCGCGGGAGGCGCCCGTACTTCTTGAGAAAGCCTACCACGTACTGATAGACGCCCTGCCACTCCTCGTCGAAGAGGTCCTTCTTGACCCCCTTGAGCTGCTTCGGGTCTCCCTGGTCGAGGAGGGTCCCGATGTAATACGAGTCAATGTCCATCTACTCCTCTTCGGGCTTCTGCCACTGGTCCGTGTCCACGTCGATGGCGGTCGTGATGCGGGAGAGAAGACTCACGACGCCCTTCGTGAAGCGTGCGCGAAGCTCCCCCATGCTGCAATTCGTGGTGATGATGACCGTCTGAATATCGTTGTACCTGTCCCGGAGCACGTTCTCGATGAGCACTCCGGCGTTCCCGTGGGTGTCGAAGGGCTCCGAGCCGAGATCGTCGATCACCACGAGATTGGCCGCCGCGATTCTATCCCGGATGACGATGGGTTCGTCGAAGGAGCGGTCTATGGTGGCGCTGTCGAAGTAGACCGCCGGGAGGTCCCTCGACTGGACGAAGTGGGCGATGCCTCCCCGCTGGATTACTTCCTTGAGGAGGACGACCGCCAGGGAGGTCTTCCCGCTCCCGTATCCGCCGCGAAGGAGAAGGCCGTGGCCCTCGGCGACGTGCTCGTGGATGACCTCCATGTAGTCGAGGATGAGCCTCCGGTACTCCGGGTCGCCCTCGATGGCGGAGAGGGAAGCCTCCCAGAACTTCCGGGGGACCCCGGAATTGATGAGGACTTCCTCGGTGACGGGATACTTGCGCTCCGGTTGAAGCTCACGGCGTCTCATGTTTCCGGCTCCCCTTGAACGGCCTAATGCTCGGAATGTCGTCCATGGACTGGGACCCTCGGTCCTTGTTCTCCTTCTTGTTCCGGGGGGTGATCGGGCGGCCGTCCGCGTGCTCACGGATGACCGTGTACCACCCACCGAATAGACGGCCGCTGGGGGACCCGCGCCAGTCGTATGCCTTGCGGAGTTCCCGGTAGCGGTCGGCGAAGAACTCGCCCACCCGGCGGAGCTCGTCCATCGGGTAGGACTTCACGAGGGCCCGCAGCTTCGCCCGTGCCTTTTCGTCCATGGTGACGGGAGCGATGCCGCTTTCGAGAAGCCGGTCGAAGATCATGTTCCAGAGCGTCGAGTACCCCCACCGCGAGAGGGGAAGGGTTCCCCAGGGGCGCTTGCGCTCGGCGAGCGGGTTCGGGACCCCGGTCAAATTGTCCTGGGTGTCTGCATCCGAAATAGAAACATCTTCATTAGAGAGATAGCTATTAGTATCTCTCTTATTATTGTTCCAGACACCCAGGTCAAATTGACCTGGGTTAGGTCCGAAAATGTCCTTCGGAAAGCTGGGGCAAACCCCGCAACCCTCCTCGGCGGCGCAGCTTGCGCCGGAGCTTTTGGGAAGCCCCTTTTTCCTCCCTCGGAGCCCGTGGGCGCCAGGGAGCGGTGCAGACACCGAGGTCATTTTGACCTGGGTTGACCTGGGTTGACCTGGGTCGTCGTAAACGCGGCCGATGCCGAGTGCCTGGACGGCCCGGTCGGCGAAGTACCCCCCGGCGTCCGCGAGCACGTAAGCCGACGGGAGCCCAGGCCGCTCGACGCGCTTGATCCAGTGCTCCCGTTCGAGCAAGTTGAGCTGCCGCTGGACCGTCTTCACTGACACCCCCGTCTGCGCCGCGAGGGCGGCGAAGGTCGTGCAGGCCGCGACGCACCGATCACCCAGGGAGTGGCACACGTCGTCGGGCAGGGCCTCCCGGAGGGCGATGCGGCGGAGCTTGGCGTAGAGGTAGGCCCCGGCCGGGCGGATGACTGTCTGGAAGTAGTCGGACTCTTGGAACGAGGGGCTGAGGGGGAAGTCGTTCCTGTGCATTGATCCTCCTGTGCTATTCCCCTCCTGCCGTCCCTTCCTGGGCCGCCACCGCCGCGATGACCTGGACTTGGGCACGGGTCTGTGGGACTCCCGTGTCCTTCACGAGGCGGAGCGGGCCCTGTCGGGCCATGTAGGAGGCGATGCAGCCGAGGGCCATGCTCGTTCGCCCGCACCCGGCGGAGCAGTGGACGAGCACGCGGCTGCCTTTTGATTCGAGTATCCCGGCCACCTGGGCGGCGAGCCTTGTGGCGAACTCGACGCGCATGGGCTTGTGGTCGGGGACGGGGAAGCGGAGGACGACGAGCCCTCCCTTCTGGTAGAGGCGCACGAGGTCCCGGCCGTAGTAGTAGAGCTGCTCCCCGTCTGTCAGGAGACAGACTACGTGGGTGATCCCCAGGTCCTTCCAGCCCTCGATGGTGGTCTCGACGGCACGTCTCCCGACCTCCCCCAGGGGGTAGCCTGGACGGGCGGCTCGGAAGAGCTTTCCCTTGCTGCCGCTAATCGGTCTTGCTTTGCCGTTTATCACGACGCCATCCATGCAGACTGGAGCCACTGGGAAACCCGTTGAGCTCCCTGGACCATACATCCGGGCTCGAAGCCTCTGCGGGCCTGTATGCTCTGTTTTTCGTCGTACGCCGCGAAGCGGGAGCGGGCCCTCTTGATCTGGCTTTGATTGAACTGGTCCGCTTCCGTGGCAGCTACGCTCCACGTGTCGATGGAGGGGAAGTCCGAGACCTTCGGCCTCGGCTTGAGGTCCTCCCTGGCGAGCGCCACGCCGAGCCCCACCGCCCGGCGGAGGTACTGCCTCCAAGGACCACCGTATGGGACCTTTTTCGTGATGGAAATTCCGGGCCGTTCGTAGAGCACCTTCCCGTGGTGGGAGAAGGGCTCCCCCGTGTAGCGGTCTATGTTCGCCACCACGAAGATGCTCCCGGAGAGGGCGGGGTGGTCCGGGAAGAGAATGTGAAAGACCGTGCACTTCGCAGCCTCGTCGTAGGCGGACTCGATCCGAGCGTCCCCGCCCACGGGGCGTGGAATGAACTCGAAATAGAGGAGCGCCTCGAAGATACTCTGCTCCGTTACTTGCACGGTACGAACCCCAGACAGACGAACTGATACTTCCCGGCCGCTTCTTTCACATACTTCTTGGCCGCGAGGTCGGCAGGAACCGCCTCGTGGCCGCACGACACCACCACCGGGGCGCCCCCCAGAGGGTCCACGATGGCGCCCCCGAAATGCTTGCAGTTTTCGCACGACCCGTGGTGCTTCATGACGAGGCCCGCGAGCATGGAGCTCTTCCAGGCGCCCGGCGTGCTCTCCACGAAGAACTCCTTGGGGACCGCGAGTCCTTCGGCGATCTTTTTCTGGAACCACTCCAGCTCCTTGATGACGCCTATGGCATCCTCCAGAGGGGAGGGTCCGAAGTCCCCGTGCGCGAGAGAACTTTTTTCGGGAGAGGCGCCTTCGGATGCCTTTTTGACCGTGACCACGTGGTTCGGGTCCTCCATGCTCTTCACCACGTCTTTTCCGAGCGAAATAATGTCGGGTTTGATGCCCGTCTTGGACTCGATCTCGGCCGCGAGATTCTGCACGTGGTCGAATACCTCCTCCGGCAAGCTCACTTCGTCCAAAAGGAGCATCTCCGAGGGCTTCCCTTTCGGCACCTGGGGCAACCCCACCTTGGAGATGTTGACCGAGGGCGTGCCCCCGGTGTCCGCGCCCACCACGAGGTAGTCATCGATGGGTGGGGCGGCAGGCGGGTTGTGGAGCTCGCTCTTTTCGAGCCGAGAGGTGAAGTAATCGTGCAGGTAGGCCGCCGTGTCGGTCTTGGAGGCCGTAGGAAGGTCGGCCCGGTCCAGAAGCGGGGCCCGGACGGGGCGCACGTCTCCTCGATCCGGTGTATCGAACTCTTTTGGAGACCAAAAAAGCGCCGGAAATCTCGAAATGATCTTTTCAGAGGGCATACGGTGACAGCTTATCCTCGCTCTGCGCGGCCGTCAAGGTGTCCGTTTCTTCCTTGGTTTGGCACGCTTCTTGACCGCTTTCTTTTTTCCACAGCTCTTGGGTCCTACTCCCTTTTTTCGGCCTGTTTTCGCTGCTTTTTTAGGTGATTTTTTCTTCGGAGCGGCTTTGTCTGCCTTTTCCTTCGATTTTTTCGCCCACTGGTGGGTGGCGAACTTCGGATTCGAGTACCCCTGCTTGGCCGCGATGCGCTCGGCGTCGTCCACGATCCTGGAACCGAACTCCCCGAAGAGCTTCACCACCATCTCGGCACCATCGACCACCCCCTTAGCGTCCTTGATGCCGTGCTGGAGGAGGACGAGGGCCCGCGCCCGGCCCACGTACTTGATCTTGCAGACCTCGACGGCCTCCGGGGGCACCCGGTACTTGATCCGGAGGAGGGTCTCCTCGATAACGTCGCGCATGCCGAGCTTCGTGGCGCTGTCCACGTAGAGCATGACGGCCGCGATGCGCTCGGCGTCGTTCTGGAGGTTGAACATGGCGAACCGGATGCCGCCAGGGAGGTCGTCGTCGGGGAACTCTTCCGGGTTCTGGAGCGCGGAGTAGGCCGCAGTGATCCCCACGCCGGTATTGAGGGACACGAGGCCGAGGCCGAGCTGCATCGAGACGTGTTCGAGCCGGTCCTGGGTGCTCCCCACGAGGGGCTGGCAGTCCTTCGCCACGTAGTCCGTGGCACCGGAGGGGGCGTTCCCGATGGCCCAGGCGAGCACGATGTCCGGCACCTTCTTCGGGTTGGTGAGCCCGACCGACTTGAGGCGCATGAAGTTCGCGTGCCACGAGAAGATGTCGAAGGGATCATAGTAGAAGTTCGCGGCGGCCCGGCCGAGGGCCGTTGCCTCCCACTTCCCGTCCTCGACGACGACCGCCCGCGCCTTGAGGAGCCGGTCAATAATGTGCTTGGCCTCCGTTACGGGCTCTCCGGCGTGGAACGCGAAGGTCTTGGAGAACCACGCCTCCAGCTCGGCCTCGTTCGTCACCCGGCCCTTGGCGATCCCGGCGATGAGATGGAAAGCGAGGTTGCTGATCTCATTGATCTTCGACTCGATAGGAGGGGGCGCCGCGAGGCGCTCCTTCCACTGGTCCACCGCGTGGGACGGGAGCAGGTAGTAGGCGTCCCCCTTCGGATCGAAGCCGGGGCGCCCGGCCCGCTCGCCCATCTGGATGAGGTCGCGGGCGTCCACGTCGGACTTGCCCCGGTAGACCCCGCACACGACTACATTTCGGGCCGGGAAATTACACCCGGCCGCGACGGTCGAGGTAGCGATGAGGACCCGGAGGTCTCCGTGGGTGAATCGTTCCTCCAGGTCCTTCCGCTTCTGGAGGTTCAGGTCCGCGTTGTGGAACTCGGAGTGCACGCCGTCCTCTTCGAGGGCTTTCTTGAGCTTCCACCCGGCGTTCTTGGTGTGGACGAAGAGGATGAACTTCTCGTCCGGCTTCGAGAGGGCGATCTGGGCGGCCGTGTGCACGAGCTCCATCTCGTTCACGAAATAGGCCCCCGAACCCAAGAGGAAGGTGAAGGGGACGAAGTGCTTGTAAAGAGGCTGGGGCCTCCAGGGCGACTCGATGACGTAGGTCTCGCGGCCGTTCAGGCGTGTGAGCCACGTGCCGATCTCCTTGGCGTTCGGGAGCGTGGCGCTGGCGGCGATCACTCGGCAGTTCTGGAAAGTCGAGAAGAAGTCCACGAGGGCCGCTTCGAGCTTGTGCCCGCGCCCCTCACTTCCGAAGTGGTGTATCTCGTCGAGCGCGAGCACCCGGAGGTCCCTGAGCCACAGGTTCGTGTTCAGGTTCCGGGTGGCGCTCCCAAACGCCTCCGGTGTCATGAGGCGGTACTTCCGGCGGCCGAGAAGCTTCGCGTTGTCTGTGGGGTGGTCGCCGGTCTTCACGACGATGGACTCCCCGAACGGGTGGCCCGGCCGGGTCCAGTCGTCGAACTTCTGCTCGCAGAGCGCCTTGGTGGGCGTAACGTAGACGCCACCACCGCCCAGGGCCATGGCGAGCTCCAGGAAGAAGGTCTTGCCGGTGGATGCCTGGGTCGCCACGACGATGTTCTCCTCGTGCTCCGGAAGCACGTCCCACCCCGCCACCTGTATGGGGTTCGGGTCGAATGGGAGCTCGATGCCTGTGCGCTTCCGGATGTCTTCCCGGATGGCGGCCGGGTCGGTGCTGCTCATGCCTCCCCCTTGAAAACCTTGTCAGCCTTGCAGTGGGCGATTCCCCGCTCGACAGCGGGCCAGAGTACCCTCCCCCAGTCCGTGACGGGCCGTACGCGCTTACGGTCGGAGTCCAGGCGCTTCTTGAGGAAGGAGAAGAGGGCGAGGGCCTTCCCGTACTCCTTTACCTCCCTGCCCCCGCTCCGGAGATACCACGAAGGGTGATGAATCAGTGCGAACCGGGTAGGGATTCCGATGGAGAAGTAGCTCTCCCACGCCGGGGAGCCGTCCGTGAAGGTGTCCCGCGCCGTCGCCCCCATGAGCACGACCCAGCGCGGAGCCACGAGGTCGAGAAGCTGCCGCAGATGCTTGACGCACGCGGCGATCTCTGTCGGTGTCGGCTTTCGGTCCTTCCCGGAGGGCCCCACCGGGCGGCACAGGACAGGGTTGGCGATGAGGACCTCGACGGGATCGAACCCGGCGGCCTCAAGCAGGTGGTCCAGAAAGAGACCGGAACGTCCCACGAACGGAACGCCCACCCGGTCCTCGTCCTGGCCCGGCGCCTCGCCGACGAGCACGATTTCGGCGTCCAGGGAACCCCGGTAGAAGACGCGCTTGTGGGCCTGCGCCGCGAGAGAGCAGTCCGAGCACTTGGACCAGTAGGCGTAGGTCTCCCGGAAGGTCGGGTATCCGTCGGCGAAATCGTGGAGCCTGACTGCCCACTCGCCCACGCCGTGCTCTGGCCGGGTGCGCGTGAAAAATTTCTGGATGGGCTCTCCACGCGGCGCGACGAAACCTGGGAAGATCGCCGTCCTCTGGAGGGCCTCTCCAAGCACCTTATAGCGGCATACGGTGAAGTTCATGGCCGTATCTTAGGCTATCGTGTCCCGCTTGTCAACGGAAAATTGAGAAAATAGGAACCCCGCCGGTCCGGGCCGACGGGGTTCGGGTGGGGCGTCGCTTTGACAGCAACGCTTCGGGACATTTCACCACGACAGAATGCAGTGGGCGCTGTCCATCTTCCGGTCGAGGACGGGTTCGGCTCCTTCGTAAAGCTTTCGTATGACCGCTTTGACGGCCACCTTCCTGCTCACGAAGAACCTCCACGCCCTCCCCTGGTAAAACACCTTGCTGGAGTAGCCGCAAAGTTCCTGGACGTACCGTGCAAAGGCATCCACAAGCGGCCTGTTTCCCGTTAGGGCGAGCCTCCAGCGCCGGTTTGCCTTGTCATAGTTCAGACAGCCGTCCCCGTCGAAGACACCGCGCCAGAAGTGGGGGACAAGCCTCTCCGGAAGATTCGCCGGTCCCACTCTGCACGTTTTCCGTTCCCCGATCCCGAAGGACCTGAGCGCGGCCACGGTCTCCTCCGCCTTCAAGACGACGGCAGCCGTTCCGGGACGGCCCCTGTCAATCTTGTTCGTCGAACCGACGGCCCGTTGGAATTTTCGCAGGTGGGCCACGTCGCCGTCGGAGAGCATGATCTTCACCCTGTTCAGAGTAGTCACGCACCCGTCGGCCGTGATGAATCCCAGCCAATACGCTTTTTCGGCCGTGTCGATCCTGGTGAAGTAATCCGTATTGTGCTTCGACCTGTACCCCATCTTGTTTTTCCCCCCTTGGACCTCAGATGAGCCCGATGAGAAACGCCAGCGCGGTCTTGGCCCCGATCTCCCCCAGGTTCACGAGGATCGAGGTGGCGACCTTCGTCCAGTCCACGTCCGGGGCGGAGGCGATGGCGTCGGCTCCCGATTCCATGGCGGCGATGAGGGCGTCCGGGTCCTGGGTCTTCTCGATGAAGAACTCCTTCGCCCTGAGCTTCTCGCCCCGGCCGAGGAGTCCCAGGAACTCCATGACGTTGCTCTCGCCCAGGGCCACGAGGCCCTTCTTGTTCTGTTCGAGAACCGACAGCGCCGAGCTTGCGGCCCGGCGCGACCCCGCGTTCGCCACCCCGTCGAGGCGCTCCTTGGCCTTCGCCATGAGCTCATCGAACCACTTCTCGGTGATCTCGCTCATGGGGCCTCCTTGAGGTGCTTCTTGGCCTCCTCGTTCTCATTGATCTTGAGGTCGAGCGCGGCGAAGACCGAGAGGTTCGCCCTGAGCATCTTCTGGTCCTGCTCCGGCGTGGTTTTTCCGTCGTCCATGAGGGAGACGTACTTTTCCTGCCGGAGATAGCTCAGGTGCACCTCGTCCTTGACCTCCTGGGAGATCGTAGGGCAGCCGCACAGCCCCAAGATGAGCGCGAAGAGGGCCATCATGAGAATTGCCCTTTTCATGCTACCCTCCTTGTGCTGCTATGAGTGCTTCCGGATCGTCCGTGTCCACGAACGCGGCCTCGTCGTGGGCCATGGGCTTGGAGAGGGAGGACATGGAGAGGGCCGCCCGGACGGCTGCCTTTGCCACCCCCTCATCGACGCCCATGTTCTTCGCCACGAGTTCGACCGCGATCTTCTCCTTGAACGCGCTCTGGGCCTCCTTGGAATCGAAGACCCTGTGCTTCGCCGCCTCTTCGGCGTAGTGAATCGCCGTCGAGCCCCAGCCCTCCAGGCGCTCCTCCACGGCGGCCTTCTTCTTCTCGTCCCAGGCCAGCTTGTCCCCGGCGATCTTCACGCCGATCTTGATGAGGGCCGCGACGACGGCCGAGACGATCCCGGCCTCGATGCAGAATTGCAGAATTGCCTGCCAGTCCATGGTCCACCTCCCGAAGCGTTACTCGAAAGCCCCACTCTCAGGGCGTCAGCTCGTCGATCTTGGCCTCCAGGTCGGCGATGTCGGCCTCGTAGGTGCCTGCCAGGGCGGCGTAGTCGCCTCCCATGGCCTCGGCTTTATCCTTCTGGAGCGTGAGGGACACGATGGACCGCCGAAGGGAGATGACCGTCGCCGCCGCGATGTCAGGCGCGTTCCATTCTGGCTTGATCTCCCAGTCGCCGTCCTCGTTCACGGTGATGTCCTCCATGCGGAGCCCGATAGCCCCCGGAGGGTTGCCCTTCCCCGTCATATCCACGAACCGGTACTGCGCCGGTGGAAACTGGGCGTGGAGGTCCTCCCCCTTCTCAGCGGGGCGGACGCAGACGAGAGACGAGTCCACCTTCCGCAATACTGCAAAGCGTTTCATCTGCTTCTCCTATCAGATAGCCGTCCCCGGATCATCCGTGAACTCGTCGTATCCGAGGATGTAGAGGTACGTCCCGTAGGAAACGCCCCCGTAGTCGTGGCACTGGTACTCGACTTGCTGGGAGTCGTCGGTCTCGACCCAGCCGGACAGCTCGGACTCGGAGTTCTCTTGGTCCCAGCCCTGGTGGGCCCCTATCTTGATGATGTCCTGGATGGCGGCGCCTCCTCCGATGGGCTGCGGATTCAGGACCGAGTAGTCCCCGGTTCTGACCCTGACACCGGCGTTCCCGTTGCCTCCCCAGGCAAAGGCGAACATATTGACCATCTTGGAGGTGGGAGGGACGACCTCGGCGAGGGAGAGGCTCGTCCACGATGCGCTGTAGGCGTACGTGTAGCGGTGGGCGTGCCTGTACTGGGTGATGCGGCCGTGCTTGACCATGGGCAGAATCTCGAAGGGCCGCGCCGGGACGGAGCCGTCCGAGATGTTCCGGATCGCCGCGATGAACCTCCAGCACACGTAGTCCGCCAGGGCGAAGGTCGGCGACGAGAGGTCGGGCCCGGTGGCCGGGCCCTGGGTGCTGCACACGAGGGCCGGAGAGGAGCCGTCGCTCTTGCAGATGAGGTAGATGTAGAACCACTGGGGCGTCGAGACGTGGGCCCCGGCAAGGGAGTCTCCATGCGCCGGGGCGACCACGGTGTCCACCGTTACCTGGAGGGGCGTCTGAGTGGCAAGATAGCTCACCCACACTCCGGAGGGCGCCCCGCCGGGGTACGCCCGCATGCGGCCCTGAAACACGTGGAGGAGGTAGTTATACCACCAGATTGTCCCTGTGGCCGGAGTGAAGACGAGCGTATCCGCCCGATCCATGTAGGCGCTCGCCGCGCCCTCCAGCGTGGAAACACGGCCCACGAGCAGCGGGTCCACTTGGTGTACGTGGGCGCGGTCCGCGTACTTCCCGGACGCGCCGGGTGCGCCGGGGCCCGTCTGGTCGGTGTTCGCCGGGGTTACACCGTCCGTGTTTAGCGGATGCCGGTGTGCCGAGGGCACGAAGCGCCGGGTCCCGGTCACGGAGATCGAGGCCGCGCCGTCGGCCTGGATGTCTCCCACGACGCCGGGCTCGTAGTGCCTCATGGGCCCCCGGATGTCCGTGATGTCGTCGGCGTCCACCACCACGGTCCCCGTCTCGGTTACGAGGACGAAAGCGATGGGGAAAGCCCCTTGCGGGAACGCCGGGCCGCCGAATCCGGGAGCGCCGGTGTACGGCGTGACGGGTAGCACCTGGGCAGCCCCGTTCAGCTTCTGGACCGTCCCGGAAGCGTCCAGGTACACGAGGTCGTAGCGGAAGAAGCCGGGCGCCACGGTCACGAAGGACGGGCTCGTCTGGACGCCCATGATGTAGGGGAGGGGGGTGGAGGGGTTGAAAAAGACCCCCGCGTCCACCTTGATCTGATTGAACGGAGCGATGCTCTCCGGGTAGGGGCGGAACCAGTCGGCCATCCCCAGTTCGAGCTGCTCCCTCCGAAGCGGGTCGAGTCCAGGCATTTTTTACCTCGCTGAAAAGCCTACCACCGCAGGTGGTAGAAGTAGAACTTCCGGCCCGCGATGGGCGACCACCCGTTGAGGGTGATCCCCTTCGCCGTCCCGCCGCCCGTCGTGCTCTCATTGTACTGATCGGGCGGGATGAGGCGCTGGCCGTTGTAGTAGACCATGAGGCGCTTGGCCCCGATGGTGAAGTCGATGGGGACCGAGACCTCGGTCTCCCCGCCGACGGTCGTGTAGATGAAGTCCTCGACGATCCCGCTGGAGCCGATGAGCGAGACCCCGGAGCACCCGGCGGACTGGGCATCCTGCACGTCGAAGATGATGATCCAGGTGAACTGGAGCTGGAAGGAGTTCGTCTTGGTGATGGAGAATCCGCTCTTCCTTGCGAACATCGTGCCGGACCCGGTGGGCCCGGTGAAGAGCCCGGCCTCGGTGTAGGTGAACCCGTTGCCCTCGCCCGCACCCCAGGTGGCGACGCACTGCACCGTATTCTGGGGCTGGGTGGGCACGAAGCTCTTGCGCTGGCCCGTGGTTTGCTGGAGGTTCGTATCCGCGAGCTGGGGAGGGTTCGGAACGGCTGGGTCGCCCAGCTCGATGTAGTCGAGGGGGGAGTTCGCCACCCCGGCCGCCATGGCCGCCATGAGGATGCGGGCCTGGGTCACCACGAGGTTCGGTCCGGGCAGGTCGGCCTCTTCCTGGACGACGACCTCCCGCTCGCCGGTGGGCTCCTCGGTTCCGGGCTTGACGAAGATTTTCTCCACCTTCACGAAGCCCTGGGCGAAGGGCGCCTGATCGGCCTCCGTGTGGCGGCGCCGGTTCCCCTCCACCACCTCGACGGGCTTCGTCTTGGGGAACAGCCTTGCGAAGAGCCCCCTCCGGAGCCTCTTGCGTGCGTTGTCGCTCATCGTATTCTCCTATCCGATGCAGACGGCGAACCCGGCCTCTGCGGCGGCGTGGGTGATGACCACGCGGTTCACCGAGGTTTGCTGGATGTCCGACGGCTGCAAGAGCCTCCAGTTCTGGTCGAAGCACTGCACCATGCAGTACGCGCCCAGGTTGTGGTCCACCGTCCAGATGGCGGCCCCCGGCGCGACGATGGTGGCGATGAACTTGAAGGGCGCCGGGATGCCCAGCTCAATGTGCTGGAAGATGGTCCTCCAGGCTCCGTTGAAGTAAATCTGGAAACGGACGTTCGTCTCGTCGTCGGCGAGGATGCGGGGCATCCCGTCCCTGGGGTTCGGGGGGTAGGCCGCGTCCGTCGTGATGTTGAGCTGCCCCAGAAAGCCCAGGTTGTCCCGGACGATCTTCGAGAGGAGCTGCGCCTTCGTGGCGGGCACGTCCCACAGGAAGATGGGCGTATAGGTCGGTAGCGCCATCCGTTTCCTCCTACCACACCCCGTCGTGCGGTTGCGCCGGGGTGCTGGTGATTGTCATTGTATCGCTCGCGGGGCACACGAGGGGAGCCAAGTCGTCGAGGACAATCTCCTCGAAGCCGTCGCTCCTCGAAATCTGGAGGTAGCCGTCCTCCCCCTCGATGCCGAGGTCGCCGACGTAGAAGTCCTGACCCCCATCCCAGAAGTCCTCCACCATCTCCGGACCGCACCCCGCCCCGTCCCTGGCGAAGTCGCTCACCGTGTCCGAGTCCTCGTATATGAATGAGAAGGCCCGCACGAGCACGTGGATCGGGTTCACCTCGTCCAGCCGGTCGAGGATATTCTTGACAAAAGTGGCGTCCACGACGGCGGGGGGACCGCCCCCGATGGGCACAAGGAATACGTCCAGGTCGATCCGGGCGGCGTGGTACGGGTATTCGTCGTCCACGTGGTCGTAGTCGGCCGAGACGGCTCCGGCAGGGGGAGTGGCGAAGTTCACCCGGTACGCGCCCGTGGCGTAGATGATTGAACCCGTGCCGCCCTGGTTCCCGATGAGGCCGCCCTTGCCGTCGTCCCGGAAGGTCTCCACGCCGTCGGTGATCCTGAGCGACGTGGGCCGCACCGGAGGGGACGCCAGAGTCCCCACAGGAATCGTGGTCAGTGTCTCCCCGGACACGGCCGACACGCTGTCGAAGCGCGTCCTGGCGTAGCGGTCCTGGGCCTCGTGGACGGCTTTTTTCCACAGGGGCCACGCCGAGATGCGGTATCCGAGCATGCGATAGAAGATGACGTACGAGATCGGTTTTCCCCTGATCTTGTTCAGCGGGACGATGGCCTGGAGGGTCTCTCGCTGGGCCTTTTCGGAGAGCCCCTCCTCAAGGGCGTGCCCCAAGGAGCGGGCCCAGATGGGGAGGAACTCCACTGGGCACCTGTCCGGGTCCCGGAGGTCTTCCAGGTTTTCCAGCTCGATGAGGTCCTCCTTGCTCTCGTTTTCCATAACCCAGAAGAGGCTCTCCAGGACAGGCTTGTATCCGGTCCTGTCCCAGATGGCCCCCGCCTCGTCCCAGAGGGAGACCCCGCTCTCTTCCGGGTCGTCCCAGAAGTCGAGATAGGTCATGTGCCCGCTTTGCTGATCCTGCTCGATGATCTCGCGGGGAAGGAGATTGTAGAGGTCCGGCCGAGGCGTCCGGCGAACCTCACAATAGTCAGTCCCCACAACCCACGAGCTGTAGCTTCCCATTATCCTCTCCCTGCCCTGACCCTGTAATAGTACCGGCCATTCGTGCGGCCGTATACGTCGAAGAACACGTCCGGCCCGTGGTAGAGCGTCGTCGGGTTCGAGAAAGCGTTGCTCCTGGCTTCCTGGAGCTCATACCATTCCGCCCCCTCTGAGGGGGTCCAGGTGATCCGAAAGGCTCCCGTGCTCGACTCCGGCGGCACGGAAACCACAGACGGAACCACCGGGGGGAGGACCTCGACAGGGTTGTCCCCTTCGAGCCACGGGCCCACGTTGTACTGATTCACCCCCCTAACACGGTAGTAGTAGGTCCCGTCTGCTTTCCCCTCCACGTCGAGCTCGATCTCGGTCCCGGAGTAGACCTGCACGGCATCCTCGAAGTCCTCGTTCGTGGCCTCCTCGACCTCGTAGTAGTCCGTCAAGAAGCCCCCGCCCCAGTACACGCGGTAGTCGCCGGTATGGCTCTCCTCCGGGACCACGAGGAAGTCCGGGAGAGTAGGGACGGGCGCGTAGGCCGTGAAGTCGAAAGTCCCGGCCACGTGGTCCGTCGTGGTCGAGTCGTAGTCCATTTCGATGCGGAACCACAGGGCTCCCGTCGGGGCCCCGATGATGTCCAAGGGCACGCGGTAGTTCGAGCCGGTAGGGCTCCCGGCGGCGGGCCACGTGTACGCGGGGTCGAGCACGAGAATATCCCCATCGGTCCACGGCCCACTCTCCGAGAGGCTCCACTGGACTTTCTTGAGGGTGATCCCCATGGCCTGATCGTCGTATACCTTCCCGTACACGTCCACGATGTTCGAGATGGGCCTCTGGACCGCGCTGGTGATCCGGATGTAGGTGGTGTTCCTGGAGTCCACCCCGACCTCGGCCGCCTGGGAGGGGCCGTAGGATTTGCGCTGGTAGACCCCGAAGGTGCTCCCCCTCGCGGGACCGTAAGACTTGCGGGAGTAAATCCCGAAAGTAGCGCCTTTCGTTGTCTGGTAGTCGCTCATTTAGTCCGTGTCCGCGTGAATTGCCGCCGCGATGTTCTGGCCCACGCCCAGGTCGAGCACGTGGTCCCACATGAAGTCGTGAAGGACACCCCCCTCGAACCTTCCGAGACTCCCGGCGCCCGATACGTTGAAGTCCCCGAAACCGGGTCCGGACGATTGATTCGTCCACTGGCTCGTGGTTTCCGTGAAAGCTCCGAGCCACGCCTGCATCTCGCCGGTATAGACCGGCAGGAGTGCGGGGGCGCCGAGGACTTCCGGGGTGCCCCCCACGTCCACCGTCATGGTGAAGTTCCCCAGCGCGTCGCGGGCGATCTCGATGACCATGCCGTCCAGGAGGCCGGTGGCCCCGATGGCCCCCACACTGATCGGACCATCTATCGAGGCCGAAAACGCCTCCGCCAGGACCGGGCCGTTCCTGTGGATGAGAATCCCGTACGCCCTCCCCGTCCCCTCCTTCACCATGAAAACCATTCTGTAATACTTGGAGGAGTTAGAGGAAAGGGCGGCAAGATTGGCGAGGGTGGCCCGGACTACAAACTCACCATTCAAGCCCCATCGAGACTTGATCCCCACGCCGGTGTATGCAGCTACGACGGCCGACGGGCTCGTGCCGCCGGACCTGATCTCGCCATTTTCTTCCACGAGTTTGTAGAACACGCGGGCATTGTTCACATTGATAAAGCCGTAGTCCTGACCGGAGACCGTTCGCATGGCGATGTTGACGGGCTCCCAGAGAATTGGGTCGATCACCCCGTCCTCGAAGTCGTCGTCCAGGTCGGACAGGACGGCGATGCCCGCAGGCTTCGAGATGAGGCTTGTCTTGCCCTCACTTCCCACCCCGGACTTCTCCGAGCACTGGGGGAACACCGGGTGCCGTGTGGGGTCGTTCAGGTCCTCGTATCGGAGGTCCACGTCCACGGCGGCGTTCGCCTGGAGATCGTAGACCCTGTGCTTGATCGTGGCGTACTCCGAAGGAGACGAGTCGAAGGACTGCTCCACGTGGCACCCGTGGGCCCCCTCGTCCCAGATGGCCCCGGCCGTCGCTCCGAGGCGGTGGCCGCCGGAAGCGACAAAAGTCATGGGATTCACCCCGTCGAACTCGTAGCAGTCCCATCCGGTTGCTACGCCGTTATGCCCTATCAGGTAGACGAGACGGTCGCCCCCTGTGTCGTCCACGACCTCGAAAACCTGTCGGTAGTTATTTCCGGGAGCCACTTTCCATCCGGCCGGGACGAGATCATTTCGCTCCGTGATTGTCCCGGCAACCTCGTCCACCTCGTAGAGCCGCTGGAGCTGGGTCGCGCTCCCGGTGTTATACGAAAGGAGAATCCACAGCTTGTCCCCGGCCTCGAAAAAGGCCGCTTCTGCGGAATGGTCCTGGAGGTCAGCTTGATCGGAGATCGGCTGATACGCCGCCAGATTGACCCAAGCTCCCCCCGTGTACTGTGAGATCCTAACTCCACTGGAAGTGGTATACATGGCGCCCATCATGACTCCCTTGAACGGGCACAGCTTTTTCACAGTGGCGGCAGCGGACCCAGGTGGCGACGTGAAGGGGTACGACCACACGATGGTGTTCCCCCCATTTGAGGCGCATAAAACCATGTCTCCGAGAGCCGCCCACTCGTTCACCGTCAAGCTTACACCCGCACCCCCGGCGTGATCCATGTAGCGCGGAGAAGGCCCGCTTTGGTGGAAGGAATACTGGATGATCCCCACACGGTCCCCGATAGGGATCGGGGTGTCCTGGTAGCTCCGGAGCACCTCGAACTGGAACTTGCCCGTCCTGGGGTTGAAAGAGACCCACCCCAGATTGGAATTTGTCGGGTGCCCGACGGGCATGAAGATGTTGCCGTTCCACACGAACACCGTTTTCTGATAGCTGTCGGCGACGGAAGCGACGCAGGCGCCGTTCTCGTCGCCAGCGACCGTGGAGGAGCCACCCTGTACGATCTTCAAGACGCTGACCGGTGTTCCGGACACGTAGAGCGGCACGAAAATTGGATGGGCAAGAGCCATTAGAGGTCGATCTCCTTCGCAAGCTCCTCGGCGATCACACGGCCCAGGCCGCCGATTTCGAGGGCGTCTATCGGGATGTCCTTCCGGTCCGACTGCCTCCAGGCATCGTAAGAAAGCATGGGAGATTTCCCCGCCCCCACGGGCCCGGAAGCAATCTGAGCGATGAGGTTCCCGGTCTTGTGGATGAGCTGATTCGTGGGGTAGGCCGATCCGGGCTCGCCCCAGAGCCGCCCCTCATTGTCCGCGTAGAGGTAGTGGTCGTGCCCTGGGGCTCCAGAGGTCTTCACATACCACACGAAATTCGAGTAGATGGCGACGGTTACGGGGTCCACGTAAGCCCCGACCGCCGTGGCCCAGGCGCTCGTGGGGGCGGACAGGAAGTTGAGGTATCCGATCCCGCTCGCATAGTCGAGCTGAGCCCCGGCGAAATGATCCACGTCCTCCCCGTCGAGGCGTCCCTGCCAGTTATCAAACACGTCCCGGAACCCGTCGGCGGCCCAGGCGGTGGAGAACTCGAACCGGAGCCTCCCCTTGTAGTTTCCGGCCGCGAGGATAGCAAGCCACGCCACGGTCCCGCTCGCATTGATGGTGAAACGAGTAGTCGTGCCATCCGGGGCCGGGGAGATGTTGAAGACGGCGGCTGCTCCGCTTCCTGGCGGCGTGGTGTTCCACTTGAACGACACAAGGCCCGTCTCGTAGTCGATCTCGTTCGTGTACGTCGGGTCCACGTCCCCGCAGATGTTCCCATCCCCATCGTCGTAGGCGATGAGCTCCCCGCTGCCGTAGCCGCCCACGAGGAAGAGCCGACCCGGCTCGGCGGGCATGAGATAGTCTGGAAGAGTGAAAGAGACCGTCTGGCCGTAAGCCACGCCCCTGGGCGGCGTCTTCACGATGGGGGCGTATTCGGACACGATGTCGAGGTCCACGAGGGTTCCGTCCGAAGAGTCGAGCGTCTCCTCCCAGGCGAGGTTGGCGATGTAGCGGGCCTCGGCGTAGATGGTCGAGCCGGTGGCGGGCGGTGAGGCGAAAGTGATGGTGAACACGCCCGTATCGTAGTCCACCGAGTTCGTTCCTCCGCTGTCGATGTCCCCCACGAAGGAGCCCTCCCCGTCGTCCGTGGCGGACTGAGTGGGGTTGGATTGATTCGGCTCCTCGATGAGGATGGAGCCCCCCTTGATGTCCAAGCCGTCCGGCTTCACGAACTGGTCCGAGAACGCCTTGGACGTGCCGTCCCCGGTCATGGTGAGGAGCTGCTTGATCGTGCCGGTGAGGTTGTAAATCACCACCCGGTAGACCCCCTCGATGTCCTGGAGCACCTTGTAGAGCTGGGAGATCGAGAGGTCGTCGCCGGGCTTCACGAGGGCGGAGTCGAAGAACTTCTGGACCGCCGTCGTGATGGCCGAGAACACGGTGTCGGCGTAGTAGCCGTCGTAGAGGGAGACTCCGAGCTCGATGTCGAAGTGGATCACCGTGCCGTCCACCATCTCGATGGAGACCGTCTCCACACGCCTCGTAAGGAGGTGCCCCCGAAGGGCCTCCTTGAGAGCGTCCTGGGCCGTGGCGAGGTGGCCGTCGGCGTCCCGGCTCCAGACCGCGACCTCGACCGTGTTCAGCTCCGGCTTCTCCTGCTTGAGCTTCGCCGAGGCGTAGGCGGGGGCGCCGTACAGGGCGTCGATGTAGGTGGACCCCAGGGCGTCGTAGTCCTCTTTGCGGACCGCCCGGTTGTTCGCCTTGGCGACTCGCGGAGCGTAGAACTTGGCGTGGTTCAGGGTCTCGCGGGGCTCGCCCCCGCTGCCGGGCTCGTAGTTATAGAGCCGGACATTGATCTCCTTGCCGTCGGGGAGGAACCCCCGGATGGTGGTGTCCAGCGCCCCGATGTCGAGGTTCCCCCGCGAGCCGCCCCCCACGCGGTAGGAGACGACGACGGCCGCGCCGTCGGCAGGGATGAGCCCGGAGTCCCCGTCGCCCGCCACGACGGTGGCCCGGTCGTCGTCGTCGTACTTCACTTCGACCCGTTGCTGCGGGCCGGTGATCTGGTAAATCACGTCGATCTGGGAGAGGTTCGGAGGGGCCGACCCGTCCGCCGCCCACCCGAAGACGACGGTGGAAACGCCGTCCACGTCTTGGGTGATGATGCACTCCTCGGCCGCCCCGGTGAAAGAGTCCACGAGAAGCCACCTCGTGCCACCCACGAGAACGATGGGCGCATCCTCACTGTCCGGGTCAATGATAGCGTACAGGAGGGCGAGCTCGTAGGTCTGGCTGTCGGTCCCGTCTCCGGTGAAAAAGTCGCGCCCGTAACCGTCCCCCTCGGTGAAGATCACCGAGTCCACGATGTCCCAGACTTCCCCGGCCACCGATACCTCGATGCTTCCCTCGATCACCCCCTCCTTCGAGACATCGAACTCCTGGAAGGCCGTTCCGTCCCCCACGAAGGAGTCCTCCTCCGTGGCCCCTTCCACGAGGGAGATTAGGTTGTCCGTGGTCTCGTCGGGCCAATAGGACTTCCCGGCAGGAATGGTGTAGTCCTGGGGAACCTCGAAAATGAGGTCGTCCACTTGGAGCTGGGTCCCGCGCCGGAGGGTCACCGGGACGGCCTGGGGCGGCGTGGGGTAAGCGCGTACGGCCACCGAGGCGCTGGAGGCCGGGCGCATGGTGTAGCCCAGGGCCTTGCACAGGGCTCGGCAAGCTTCGCGCTCGTCGCACGTGTCCAGGAAAGCATTGATGGAGAGGCGGTTGTAGTAGTACGTCCTCTGCCCGTGCATCCACGCCAGGGCGGTCAGGCACCCCTGCCCGACTCCCGCCTTGAACACGTCTTTCCACTCGGTCGGAAACCGCACCCGCACGAGCTTGTTCAGGGCCCGCAGCACCGCGTCCTGGGTGCGCTCCGTGTACGTTACTTCTGGAGACGCCATGCTATGCCGCCTTTTGCTTGTCGAAGATCACCGCCGTCTGCTTCTTGGCGCCCGTGGGGTCGCTCTGGCGCACGTAGGCGATCTTGACCTCGACGAGGTGCTGCGCCGGGAACTCCGCGACCGAGACGCCCTGCACCTCGATATAGGGCAAGTTGTCCGCGAGGTCCTTCACCGTGTAATACTGGACGAGCTGTGTCGTAACCGAGTCGAGGGGATCGAAGATGAGGTCCCACAGGTGCGAACCGAAGGAAGGGTCCGGCCTCCAGGAACCCACCCGCGTCTTGAGGATAACCTGGATGGCGGTCGCCAGAACCTCGTCGTCGCTCTTCGGGCCGAGGACCCCCATCACCCCGTATCGAAACGGGAACGCCGGGCCCGTCCAGACCCCGCTGATCGGCATGATGTCAAGGGCCATCTTCCACCCCACTGTCGCTACCGACAGTCAGCTCAACACATGAATATGCCCCGGACCCAGCGCCGGGGCAAGAAGAGAATCTACCTGGATCGCCCGCGAGAACTCCGTCGCCGCCGCGAGCACGAGCTCCTGCACGAACCACGGGTATCCCCCCGATGGGGCCACCACCGGCAGGAGCGAGAGAACAGTGGCCGTGATTGCGGCCGGGAGCGGGACGGAGGCCCACTCGTGGGTGTGCAGGACCGCCCCGTCTATCGGGAGCGTGATGAGCTCCACGCTGTCCACGTGCTGGAGTAGCCCCTGGGCCCAGGCGTCCACGAAGACCTCCCAGCCCCCCTGCCCGGCCGTGAAGAGGCCGCTCACAAGGGCAGTCGCCTCGATGGCCGTCTTGTAGGCCGTCACGAGCGCCGAGAGCGTCGTGCCGAGCATCGTGTGGGCGTGGGTGTACGTCCCAGGAGGAGCCGGTGGCGGGGGCCCCGTGCCCGGCTGCATGTCGAGCCCTATGGTCGGCCAGAGCGTGACGAAGTGGGAGCAGGCCGCGTCGAGGAAGACGTAGGGGGCGTTCCCAGCCTGGACGGCGAACATCGGCCTGGACTCCCCCGTGTCGGGGTCCGTCCACGTCTTGGCATTGAGCGCCGCGATGATGGCCTCCCGCATTGTCGTCGCTACGAGTGGCATGCCTTATGGCTTCCATCCTTCCAGCCTCACCCAGGCGTGAAAAGTGCACCCCTCGACAGGGCACACGACGCTGGGCCGTACTTCTCCGTTCTTCTCTATCTTGTGCTGGGAGAGTGAGCACGTTTGTCCACACTCCGGGCACGACACGAGGGCCGACCGCCTGCCGTCCCTCCGCTTCGTGCCGCGCCAGACCCCTCTGGCCTTGAAGGGTTCGCCCTCCTTGATCGCTATCATCCGCTCGCTTCGATTTCGAGGGACCCTTGGGGGTGGGGCGATCCCGTGTACGCGCACACGTGGTTCTTTGTCACGATCCCCGCCGGGATGAGCACCCCAGGGAACCCGATGAGCTGGACCTTCCCGGTTGTCAGACTGATCTTGATGCCCACGCCCCGACTGTCGAGGAGGGACATCTCGTTCTGCGTGGTGTCCATGGTGAAGACCATGGCGTCGGCCGGGGCTTTGATCTCGAATTTGCTGTTCGGGCTCTTCTCATCGAACCCGATGAGCCACCCCCCGGCCGTCTTCCGATAATTTCCTTTCGGCTCGCTGTTTGCTGGGCCGGTCGAGGACATCTCCGGGTTCGGGCCCTCGCCGGTCCCGTAGGGAACCCCGACCCAGACCGGCACGTGGGGGTCGCCTTGCTGGAACAGAATCCAGACCTGGGCCCCCACTCCGGGCACGAAGTCGTCGCCGTACGTCGGCCCCCCGAATGGGAAGCACGGGAGCGCCCAGGGGAGGTCCGTGTCCTTGATGTCCTGGTCCGTTACGGTCCCGTGGATGGCGGGGACGCGGACCTTGACCCGCCGGAGCCCCAGCGGGTCCTTCGTGTCCACTACCTGCCCAGGCCACAGGCCGTGCCGTTCTTTCATCCCAGCGCCCTCGCCGATACCTTTATAGTCTGTCCGAGCCCCTGAGCTCCCGTTGTCAGCGACAGGAGATAGGCGTCCTGCCCCCGCGAGGAGGACACGTTCGCCCCTCCGGCCGCCTGCTCTCCGGCCTCCGCCTCGCGGCGGTAGCCGGTGATATTCGTCGTGAACTTGCCTCCTTTGGCGTACTTGTGCTCGACCTCGAAGACGGGGTAACGCCCTCGGATGAACGCCCCCTTCGCCGGGACTTCCTTGAGGAAGTCCACCTCGATCATGTCCCCCACGGAGACCCGGAGGTCTCCCTTCGTCTGGAGGGTGATCCCGTAGTAGCGCATCCCCAGCTTGGCCCACCGCGCCCTGGCGGCTGCCCGCACGAGGGCGAGGTCGGCCCCGGCCACGTTCTCGCTGCACAGGCCGCCGGAAGGGAGGCGCGGAACGTAAGTTGAGAGGGCAGGGCCCCCTGCCGAGGTAAGCCCGGCCTCGAAGTAGAATCCCGTCTTCTTCGTAACGTCGAAGGAATAGACCCCGTACCGGCGCCCCCCACCCCGGTCCACTTCGCCCCCGTAGAAGCTCACGGGCGAGTGTGCCGCCCGGTCGTCCACGCCGCCCAGGAGGTACTTGTCCGTCGAGGGCTGCTTGAAGTCGAAGGGGCGGAAGTGGAGGGTGCCGTTGTCAAACCAAAACCACACGTCCCCGCGCCCGGCCGGAGTAGCGGCCCAGTCGAGGAGGTACTTGAGAAAGTCAAAGTCGCTGTCTTCGAGCTGATACCACGTCCTCTGGCCGTCCATCTTCACCGTGTCCACCACGAAGCCGTAGCGGGCCCCCAGGAGGCGCACCACAGAATCCACCGTGGCGAGAGGGTAGGCCCCGATCTCGGCCTTTATGGCCGTCTGGAGGAGGGCGTCGGCGCCTCGAAGGGTCCCGTGGAGGTACTGGCGACTGAAATCGGACTCGGAAGCGTCCACGTGGAGGTCGAGCCACCCCGTGGTCTCCTGGGTGTTGGACTTCGAGAAGGTCAGGCGCACCTTGAGGGGCGTCGTACCGGAGACGTAGGGCTCCCAGAAGGCCCAGTCCGAGTCCGCGAAGACAATTTCCCAGCGGCGCCCGTGCTTGAGGGCGCTGTGGAGGATGGAAAAGCTCTCCACGAGCGGCGTAGCGTCTTTCGCGCCCGTCGTGGGGTCCAGAATCTCGATTTTTATCTGCTTGCTGAACATCTAAATGTTTTGCTTCCGTTCCTGGGCCGCCTGGAGAGCCGCCATCACGTGCTCTTCCTTCGGAATGATGATTGTGAGCCCCCGCACCACGTCCCTGGGGGGATAATTGATCTTGTTCACGTGCCCGATGACCCAGAAGAGGTTCTTGTCCCCGTAATACTCGTAGGCGTAGCCCGTGAGGTCGCCCGCGTGGGCCTCGTCCACGATCACACGGTCCTCGTCGCCGTCAATCTGTATCTCCGGGGGCCTCCAGATGCCGAAAAACGCCTTTCCCTTGTCCAGGAAGAGGGGCGTCTCCTTGAACGGCGACGTGAAGGGCAATTCCAGCTCGAATTTCTCCTTGTCCGCCATGTTTCTACCCCGGAATAGCTACCACCCCCGTCTGCGGGGGTGCCTGATAGATGGGATTGCTCGGCCCCGTGAGCGTCGTCTTGCCCTCGGCGATGGTGAACCAGTCCGGATAGAAGCCGGAAACGCGCTGGAGCGTGATTTCGGCCTTTGCGCCGTGCGGACGGACGGTCCTGGGGTCGAAAGGACCCGTCCAGCGGACGTTCGTGCCGAGGCAGACGCACCGGAGGGTCATGAAAGACCCGAAAACGACGAGAACGAAGGGCGGATCGCCGGGTCGGGCGTTCGTCCGGAGCTTGTCCGGCGACCTTTTCCGGCCTCGCGGCGCTCCGAGGGCCTGGAGCCACCTCAATTTCCTCTCCATTTGCTGGAGAACGGTGTCATCGGACGCCGATTCCTGCGCTTGGGAGCCTACTCCGGCCTGGAACTTGAGCGTGAGGGTCCAGTTTGCCCACCCTCCGCCGGTCCACTTCCACGAGAGGGGCTCCGAAGCGCCCGCGTCGATCACCGGCTGCCAGTTGCTCTGATACTGCTCCGGGATTCCCTCGTCCGTGGGGAAGCTCTCGAAGTTGAGACGCTGATTCGGGTCCTTTTCGAGGACCAGAGAGCACATGACTGGAGGCCCCACAGGCATTAGAACCCTCCTTCGAGGGCGGGCGGGCGCACCCGCTCGTCCCGCGAGAGCAGATTCACGATCTTTCCGAGCTGCCCGACCGCCTGCTTGAGGAGGTCTTTCAGCTCCAGGTCCGTTTCAACCTTCATGGGGCCCATTTCCACGGGCGCCATGAGGGGTAGAACGCTCGCCATGAACCTCTGGATGTAGGTCTTCTCCAGCGGGAGCACCATTTCGGGAATCCCGCGCTCCACGAGGGTCGTCGCCGTCGGCTCCGTCACGATACCGCCCTCTTGGAGGTAGCTTAGAGAGCCCAGGCCGAGGTTTCCTCCCAGCGTCCCACCGATCACCGGCACCTTCCACCGGAGGAGGCTATTGATTGTGTCGATAATCGTGCTATTGATGAGGTCTTTTATGGTCTCCACAGGGGCCGTTACGAGCCCCTTTATCGTGTCGATGAATTTCCCGGCCATTTTTCCGACCGATTTGAGCCCCACAAGCTCCAGGAGGCTCATTATCTTCTCTTTGATCCAGTCCATGGCCTTGACGAAAGACGTTTTTATGGTGTCCACGACCCCGAAAAAGAAGTCTTTGACCTTCTTGAAGCCCGATTCGAGCGTCGTCCAGGCCCAGGTGATGGCGTTCCAGGCCGCATCCTTCACGCTTTTCCACACGCCCACGACCACCTTGCCCACTTCCTTCCAGAAGGAGAGCATGTTTTTCACGATCCCCACGACCTTCTCGAAGATCGGGACGACGAGCGCCTTCACGATCTTGTAAATCATCTTCCAGATATTGATGTAAATCGTGAAAGCTCGGATGATCGGCGGTCCGATGAAGTCCCAGATGGCCTTCACCACCCCTTTCAGGATGCCCCACGCCCGCTCCAGGATGTCAGCGAGCCCGGCCCAGGCGTCCTTGATGATGGTCATCCACTCTTCCAGGCCGATAGCGAGTATCTCCGCGAGCCACCCCACCACCTTCGCCAGGGGGTCGATCACCACCATGAGGACTTTGGCGATCTGGAGCCATGCCTTGACCATCCACATCATGTACTTCGCCTGGGTCTCGATGGACATCTTGAGGAGCAGCCCCACGATCTTCACGAGAGGGGGCACGATGGGGAGCAGCGCGTCCACGAGCTCGACGAAAATCTCCACGAGCTCCTGAATGAGCGGCGCCTGATCCTCGGCCATCTTGGCGAAGAGGTCGATGATCGGCATGATCGCCGGTTCGAGAGTGTCCAGGAAGGTGTCCGCTACCCTGAAAATCGCCCCGATTATCACCCCCAGGAGGGGCTCCAGGCGCTCGAATCCGGCCACCATGATCGGGACGAGCTTCTCGACGAGCTTCGAGATGATGTCCACGGCCTTGGTGAGAATGGGAATGATGGCCGTTTCGAGGATCATGTTCACGACCCGGAGGATGATCGGTAGGACCTTCTCGGCGAGGTCCGTGAGGGAGGAAATGATGCGGCCCAGAGGCTCCTTGAGACCGTCCCAGAGCTTCTTGATGGCCCCGAAGACGGTCGAGATCACCCCTCCCCCCTCGCTCAGGCCGGACACGAAGTCCCCCACGAGGGGAATCAGGTTCGTCACGATGTCCACGATGGGGGTCAGGGCTTCGGAGAGCATCGGCGCGAGCTTCACGGAGAGCTTGTAGAACTCCTCGGTCAGCGGCGCCAGGGTGGTCTTGAAAGCGTTCTGGAGGACCTCGATTCCGGGGCCGATGGTGTCCTTGAGCGTGTCCCAGACAAAGCCCAGGGTGCGCTTCCCCGCCTCCATCCCGGCCCCGAAGATGGCGCCGACTCCTCCGATCTTGATGATCTGGCCGAGGGCCCCTCGAACGAAGTTGAGCTGCCCGAAGAGGCCCTCGGATTCCTTCTTCATTCTGCGGGCCGACTTGCTCGCCCGCATTGTCTCCGTGTCGAACTCCCCCATGGCGCCCGCCGCGTCTCGCGCCACCTTTTTGACCTCGGTAACGGAGGAGGTCAGGGCCATGGTCAGGGACCGAAGGATCATGTTCGTCTGATTGAACCCGGCCTCGATGGTCGTAGCGACAGTATCCGTGGCGGTCCCCATGCTCTGGGTGGCCTTTTCGGCACTCTCGGCGAGGTCCTCGACGTGAACCTCGGCCGCTTTGGTGGCGGCTTCGACGTTCTCCTCGGCTTTGGTGACCACGCCACTGGCGAGGTCCGTCGCCGAGAAGACGAAACCGAGATTTTCAACGGCGTCGGCCACTCCGCGCCTCCCTGAGAGCCTTGTCGTGCTGTGCTTTGTCCTCCCGGAACTTGTCCGCGAGGCGCTTCACGAAGTCCTCCCGCTGCCACGAGGTCATCGAGGCCCACGCCTCGTAGGGCTGGCGCCCGTGCACCATGATGTCAAACCTCTGGCGGCGGAGAATCTCCAGGTCCGGAACTTGCCGCACGAAAAAAGCTGCCGTCCAGCGGGAGCCTCGTGCGGAAATAGCCCCCGCAGTGCGGGCAATCGAAGCGCGGGGTCAGGTCGTAGCCCGTTTCGCGCCTCCGGAACGCCTCCGAGAGGGCCCGGAGGTCGCGGGCGACGGCCTCGCGCACCCAGTCGATGGCGTCGAGTATCTTCATGGCCTTGCCCCCCACCGACACAATGTGCTTGGCGAGGGTGTACGTGTGGAGAGGGCTCCCCGGATGGGTCTGGATGCTCTCTTGCTGCCGCGCCCAGTCCTCGGCCGAGATCATGTCCCGAAGCCGGAGGAGCTTCCACGACACCTTGGCCTTGCTCAGAGGCAGCGGGGGCGCCTCGAAGGGCTCTCGCCACTTGTGCGCCTCACTGTCTTCGATGGTCTTGCACTCCATCTCCTCGATGTTCACCATCTTGGGGAAGAACTTGTGGCAGTGCGGGCACCTGGGCCGGAACCGCATGATGGGATCGTAGGAGAAAGCGAGCAGGTTCATGAGGAGGGCCACCCAGTCGCTCAAGAGGAGGTCCTCGTAGGGGAGTCCCTTGAGGTCCACGAGCTGGGCGACCACGTATCGGAAGACCGGGGTGGCCTCGACGCCCTCGCCAGCCCCGGCGAGGAGCTCTTCCTGCTCCCCCCGGATGGGGTAGATGATGACCTTGCCACCGGGGCACTTGCCCCCGTAGAGAACGCCCCGCGAGGGCAGCGTGTAGGGAAGACTGATCCCCTTGGGTTCCGCTACCGCCTTCTCCTCCGTCGGTCTGGGGGTTTCGGTGGCCGCAGCCGGGTGTCCCGTCCCCGCTGCGTCCTCGTTCCGAACGTCGTCTGCCATTGTAACGCCCCTTTCATGTCAAAATCCTGCCATGTGAGGGCAGAGGGGGCCCCCGGAGGCCCCCTTCCACCTTCCTACTTCTGGAGTCCCTGGATGAGGTCCACCGAGAAGCTCATCTCCATGAGAATCTGCTCCCCGGACTTGTGGTCCACCCGGATGTCCGGCTCGCCCATGGGGAAGACCCCGAAGAGCCGGTAGCGCCGGACCCCAGTGATCCCGTCCGACCCGAAGAGGACGAGCCGCCCCGTAACCTTGAGGCGGTTGGTAACGGTCATGAGGCCCGTGTCCTCGTCGTACACCTTGTCGAACCACCGCTCGATGGTCAGGCGCGTGTTCGAGTCGATGTAGTCGCGGAAGACGGCCGAGAGCTCGCCCAGCGGCTCCGGCCTCTGGGGGAAGAAGACCGTCCCGTTGAGGTACTCGATCTGCCCCCTGGTGATCTTGCGGCCGGGGATCGTCGCTTCCGAGAAGGAAAGCGAGAGGATTTCCTGGCCGCCGGGGATGCCGAGGCGGTCCACGTGGAACTCCAGCATCCCCATGTTGCTTTTCTGCTCGTTCCACCGGCCCTGAGCGTGGCGCAGGTGTCCGGCGGCGTAGCGGTAGGCGAGAGCCATGGCGTTTCTCCTATCAATTCGGTCTCAGTTCGTCCCCGGCTTAGCCGACGGGGGCCACCGCGTCGAAGTCCACTCCTTGCGGGGTGAGGACCATCTGGTACTCCAGCTCCTCCATGGCGAGGGCGGGCTGGATGAACACCTTGCAGATGGCCCGGTATCCCGAAATCACGTCCGGGGTGTTCGTGGTCTCGTCGCAGACCACCCGGACCCCCGTCATCCCGCGAAGCTCGGCCACGGGGTCCACGATGCTCTTCACGGTGTCCTCGATCTGCCCCCAGAGCACGTCGTCATTGATCTCGAAGGGGAAGGTCCTGGACACCACGTCGATCTGGTTCTCCACGACGTTGAGCATCCACCGGACATTGATCCGGTCGAGGGCGGTGGGGTTGCGCTGGGTCGTCCGCTGCCCGTAGAGGAAGATGCCCCGGCCCTCGAACCGCACCAGAGGATTGATGCAGTTCGGGGTGCTCGTAGAGGTGGTGGGGCACAGAATCCGGCGCTCGTTCTTGTCCGGGCTGTACCGGATGGTGTTGATGTCCCGGATGCCGCCGCGCTTCTCGCCCGCGATGGGATACCACGGATAAGCGTTGTTATCCGTGTAGGCTGCCAGGGCGCCGATGTCCCCTTCGGGCGGCTCCCACACGTCGCTGTCGGTGTACTGGTCGTAGTAGTTCACCCAGGTTCCGAAGACGGCCGAGAAGGACGTGTTCCAGGCCGCGAGCGGGGGGTAGGGGACCTTGGCCGAGGCCGTGTAGTTCCCGTTGTGGAAGTCCGCCATGTCCTGGACGGGATCGGCCGAGTTCACGCCGGGGAGGGCCTCCGTCATCTGGTCCGGAGGAGTGAAGTCGGGCATGCTGTGGACCCAGATGCACCGGCGGCCGGGGGTTTCGCACAGGGCGATGCCCGCGTTCTGGACCTGCCGGTGGAAGATGCCCGGCGTGGTGATGAAGTGGCAGGGAACGAGGTCGGGGTTGGAGAAGCACTGGAGGCCGGTGTAGGTCGCGCCCACCTTGGCCCCCACCACGTCCGCGTTCGTGAACGCCCCGGCCATGCCGATATTCTGGGCCGCCGTTACGTCCGGCGCGGAGGTCGTGACCACGCTCTCCAGGTTCACGTACTCGGAAACCCCGTTCACCGTGGTGATGAGGGTGGCGAGGTCGGCCACGTTGTCGTAGGTCTCGACGGCCGTCCCGTTGAACATGACCCGGAACCGGAGGCCGGAAACCGACCCGGCGTCCAGGATGCAGTAGAGGCCGTCCGTGAGGACGCCCCCCGTGATGGTGCGCTCGTTCCCGATGGGGCCCGGCAGGACCGAGGTCACGTGGGCCAGGACGCGGGCGCTTTCGACGACCACCTCGGCCCCCAGGGCCGGGGCGGCGTTGAAGGAAACCGCCACGGCGCCGGTCCAGTAGTCCACCGTCCCGGAGCCCCCCAAGCTCCCCGTGAGCGTCCCGTCCCCGTTGTCCGTGAAGTTCTCCGTCCCGTCGGTGATGTAGACGGTCCCCGGCCGGACGGGGTACTCGTCCAGGGTTCCGGAGAAGTCGGTGATGCCGCCCGTCCCCGTTCCGAGCACCGTGCAGTGCTCGTAGTAGAGGCCGATGGTGGTGCCCACGGTGGGCTGTGCGGTGAATGTGAGGCTCCAGGCCCCCGTCTGGTAATCCACGGAGCCGGAGGCCACGTTGTAGCCCGTGAGGGTGCCCGTGCCGTCGTCCCAGGCCGGGTAGCGGGCCTCGATGTCGATGTTCGTGGCGTTGTCCGGTCCGGTCGAGAACGTCGTGTCGCCGGTGGCCGGGTCCACCGCCGCCGTGTGGCCGCCGCTGTCGCCCGCGAGGTTCATGAGCCCCGCCGAGGTCAGCGTGCCGTCCCAGGTGAAGGTGATGAGGGTGGCCGCGATGGTGGCCTGGATTTCGATGTCGCTGGACACGAAGGTCTTTCCGCCGAAAAGGGCCGGAAAGAGCACGACGGCCGCGCCGCCGCCCACTCCCGCCGCCGCCGTGGCGAGGACGTGGGTCATGAGGACCTTGTTCGCACCCAGGGCCGCACCAGGATAGACGCCCGGCCGCGAGGCGGTGCCGCTGTAGGCCAGCGTGGCGGCCACGATGGTCCCGGCCGTCTCGCTCCAGCCCCGGAGCCACGAGGCGGTCACGTTCCCCACGGGTACGGCCGTGAAGAAGAGTATGTAGTCGCCGGTGGCGTAGTCCACGAAGCCCGCGTTGGGGCCCCCCGCTTCGGCGAGATTGCCTTCCCCGTCGTCGGTCCAGACCGCCGGGCCGGGGGACGTGACGATGAACGAGCCGGGCGAAACCGGCATGCTCACGCTACCGGAGTAGGCCAGGGCGGCCGTCCCCGCGAAGAGGAGCTGGTTCGTGTAGGCGAGCTGCTCGCCAATGCCGCCCGTGCTGGAGTCGTCCGAGCGCGTCGAGGCGAAAGCCCCGTCCTCGCCGCCCGCCAGGGCTTCGGGGACGATCTGCTCGGTCACCGAGTCCACCGTGGCGTCCGGGAAGTCGGTCCCGGCCCCCGTGTCGAGCGCCACGTCCACGTAGGGGTCGTTCGCCATGACGGTCTCGACGATGGAGTTCGTGAGGTTCACGTACGCGCCGCCGTCCACCCGGACCCCGTAGAAGTAGACGTACACGTCGTAGGACGTGGCGGGCGAGCCGTTGTGGATGATGGCGATCTGGACGTTGCCGTTCGCCCAGGTCCCCGACGACTTGGCCGAGAAGGTCAGGATGTCCTTGTCCGCCGTGGCGTTCCGCAGTGTCAGCACGGCCGTGCCGAGGAGGGTGCCCGCGATGCGGACGTGCTTGAGCTGGTTCCCGTTCCGCAGGTATCGGATGCCCGCCCGGACGCTGTGCTGCCGGTTCACGGGGCGTCCCCGGTTGTTCACGAAGTTGCCCTCGTCCGTGAAGGTTTCGAGGATGTCCACCTGTCCCTTGGAGGCCGGGCCCACGACGCCGAAGATTGCGTTGGAGCCCGTCGGGACGTACAGGGAAAGGTCGATTTCCCGGATGTCGATTCCAGCGACGCCTTGAGCCATGTTACGGTCCTCCAGAGATTTGGACATCGAGCGTCTCCAGCTCGGTGTCCGTCGTTTCGTCGATGAAGGCGTAGGTCAGACTGCGGAGTACCTTGTGCACGTACGGCACGTGCGGGAGCTGCGCCCGGACCTCGCCCGAAAACGTCCGTCGAATCCCCCGGAGCTTCCCCTCCGTCTCCAGGTCGCTATTGTCGGAGAGGGGCCCCGTCTTCCGGAGCCAGAAGCGCGTCTGGCCCAGAACTTTCATGTGAATGAGCGCGTCGTAGGGCGGAGTGTAGTGCCGCTCGTCCGAGAAGTCCACCGGTATTGACCGCTCATTGTCCCAGAACTGGAGCTCCAGTTGGGTTTCCAGAATCTTGGCCTCGTGTATGTTTTTCATCCAGAAGTCGGCCTGGAGAGTCGCCACGACCGGCTTGGGCACGAGCATGACCTTCGCGGTGCCCGCTTCCTCGTCGAGATCGAAGCCCCTGATCCGGGCCGGGCTAAACCTCTCCGCGTCGAAGTCCGGGGATTCCGTCCAAACCGAGCAGAAGGGCATCGGGATTTTCAGCTTCTTCGCCCTGATCTGCTCCTCGACGGTGCTCACCTTGATCCGGTTGTTCTTGGCGAGCCACCGGATGATCTCCCCGTAGGCCCGGTCCGGGGAGGCGTAGACGACGGGGATCGAGCGCCCGCCCCAGAGCAGGCGGCCGAAGAACCCTTTCAGAGCCTCGTCTATCGGTCGAATCATTAGGTCAGGAGGTTCGCTCCAAGAACCGAGCTTGCCGCGAAGCCCGCACCGCCGATGGCGGCCGAGAAGATGTTTCCGTCCACCACCGAGAACGTCACCGCGACCGTCGTGCTGATCGGGACGGCGTTCAGGAAAGGCCCGTTCGGGACGGGTCCGCTCTGGGTGATGGTATTGTCATTGAAGATCGAGCGCGTCTGGTCCCCGATGATGTCAATCCCGATGTTCCCCAGGGCGTCCTCCATCACGATCTCGTTCTCGCAGACGTTCTGATTCGTGCCGGAGTTGAGGACGATGGCCCACACGACGCCGCCGGTGTCTGACACGATCCGGTTGCGCTTTACCTCCGTCCTGAGCTCCTGGACCCGGACGCCGAGAATCTGCCCGTTGCCGTGGGTGCGGTTTTTGGACACCCGGCAAGAGGCGGAGTTTACGTCCACCCCCCAGGTGAAGCCGTCGTCGGCGAGGATTTCGTTGTCCACGATCTCGGTGTAGTCCGATCCGGCCGCAAGGTAGACGCACATGGCGTTCGTCGAGGCGGTCCGGAAGAGGGAGTTCCGGAAACGGCCGTTCTGAGCCGCGATGGCGGTCATGGGGGTGATGTCGCCAAGACCGTAGAAGATGCAGTAGAGGGCGGTGGGGTCGGCGGCGGTCCCCGCGATGTTCAGCACGTCGCCACCGGGGGTGAAGTTCTCGGCCTGCACGCGCTCCATGTAGGGCGCGGGCCCCTGGAGGGACAGCGCGGTCGTGCATGTCCCGTAGAGGTACAGGTCCTCCAGGCGCAGTCGGTCGGCGGAGGGCCCGGAGGCGATCCCCGCGACCGAGGCGTCCGCGAAGATGATGGTCATGTCGAGGACTTCGGAATCGGCCTGTCCGATGAGGATATGGGGGTTGCCGGACGGGACTCCGGCAGGCCACAAGAGCTGAGTCTTATCTCTCCCCTGCCCCTGGAGCCTGTACGGCTTCGTCGAGAAGTCGATGAAGTCCGCGCACGTGTAGAGGCCCGCGCCGAGCCACAGGGTGGACCCTGGCGGGAGGGTAGGTAGGACGACGGAAGGGTCCCCGGTCAGCGGCAGCGCGTACACGTTCGGGGGTAGGAGATCACCCGTCATGTCCACCCACTGGGTCCCGTCGTAGAACTGGGCCACGCTCCGGGTCGTGTTGAAGACCACCATGCCCGTGGCGGGCACCATGGCGAGAATCTGAGCCTCTTGGAGGGTGGGGATGCCGATGGACGCCTCGACGATCCCCGCGTTCGTGATGACCGCGTGGCTGTAGTATTTATTCCCGACAACGCAGTCGTAGAGCTCCAGCGTGACATCGGCGTCCACGAGGGGCTCCGTTGCGAAGTAGCACGCCTCGGCGGCGACAGCGACCGGAGACGGGGCTTCGAGCGTGAAAGTCGAGAAAAACTCGCACCCGTTGATGTTCTGGGGCGCGGCCGGGTCGAGCGGGATGTCCTCGACGGGCACGTAGAACTTGGTGAACTGCCAGTCGAGCTCGAAGGCCGAGACACCGTAGTCGATTCCGAGGAGATTGATCCCCCTCCGGATTTCGCAGCACTGAAGCTTCCACTTCCAGTAGCCTCCGCCCAGGAAGGTGAAGCCCTCGGCGAAGTAGGGCGACCCCGCGTCCCCGGCGATGAGTTCGTTGTCGTCTCGAACGCCGAGGCAGGTCAGGGAGAGGTAGTCGAAGGTGCCGCGAGGGTAGGGGTAGGGGCCGACGGGTACGCCCTTGAGGTTGGTGGAGGTGACGTTCCGGATGCAGTTGTCCTTCCCGTTCCCGTGTAGGAGTAGGTCTTGGTCGTTCGCCTGGATGGACCCGACAGCTCGGCCCTCCAGGGCTGCGCGTAGCCCGGCCGTCCCAGGAAGGGGCGGTAGGATTGTGACGGTGCCGAACTCCTCGGCGAAGTTCGACATCACAGGCGGATAGAGCGCCCCAAGTCCGGGAGCGGCCGCCACGGCCGCGCTCAGGGACCCGTAGTTCCCAAAGCCGGGGACGATGGCGAGTCCAGGAGGCCCAGCGCCAGCGCCGAGGGCCGCGTCGATCCCGGCGAGATGGTGGTATAGCTTCGTGCCCCCCACGGGCGCGTAGAATACCGGGGCGTAGGTCCCTTCGACCTTCGCATCCGCACCCAGATACGTCTCGGTGATCCCCGGCGCGGCCTGGGCCGTGTAAGTGTGGTAGTCGGGGGGAACGTACACGATGCAGGTCTTCCTGCCGACAGTGTTGAAAGCGTTCGCGCTCGTGACCCTGCACCCCGTCGAGAGATAGACCGATGTGATCTGCGTGGTGGTGCCGTCGGTGGACTCGTTCTCGGTGCACTGTGCGCCCCACTCCGAGCCGAAAGACCACACGGTGAGGAGGTTCGCGGCCGAGGCCACGGGGCCCTTGTGAGAGAACACCACGCCGCTGGAGAGGTGTTCGCACCTGGACCCGAAAGCCCACACGTTGACGTTCTCCCCGGAGACGCTGCCGTCCGCGCCGAGGCCGATGACGGAGCCCACGGAACCGCCCTCGCCGACAAGCTCCGCTCCCCACAAGTAGATGGGACTCGGCGTGAGCATGTCGAAGAGGCGATTCGTAGCCGAGACCATGAGGCCCGTGAAGCTGATCTTGATGTTCTCGAAGATGAGAGCGCCCCGCTGCATCTGGACGGTCTGGGAGGTGGTGTTGGCGGCGGTGATGGTGGGGCGTCCCTGGGTGGCGGAAGGCATGCCCACGAAGCGGATGGTCTTTTCGGTCAGTAGGATCGAAGCCACCCCGGCCCCGGTCGAGAAGTTCTGAGAGTCCCGGATGAGGAGGATGGCGTACTGGACCACCGCTTCGTCCTTCACGTGGTCCAGGGCGTCGTAGGCGTTCGTGAAGTCGTCGTTCGGGTCCGAGCCGACCGTGTAGACCCCGACGGGGGAGGCGCTGGGCGGGCGCACCCACCCGGCCGTGCCGCCGAGCCACATGCCGTAGTTCCCGCCCGGAGTTGTGATGAAGATCACCCGCCCCTCGTAGGAGGCGTCCCAGACGGGCAGCGCGGCCAGGGCCTCGAATTTTAGGTTCTTCCAGGCGAAGAGCCCCGCGTCGCAATCGCCGGTCATCCTGTACGTCACTGTATGCTCCTCAGCGCGTCCCGGACCGCCTGGACCCTGGCGTTCTCCGGGATGCGCTTCACTATCTGGGCCACGATCCTGGCGGCTGGCCTCCAGTGGGGCCGGGGCTTGGTGCGGGAGTTGCCGAACTCAAGCCACCGCCACAGGACCGAGAAGGGGATGCCCGTCCGCTTGGACCGGCCGCGCTTGAGGCGCACCTCGAAGGTGACGCCCTTCTTCGTCCTGGACTCGAACACGACGATGGCCCGGAAGTAGTCGCCCCTGGCGAGCAGCGGCCTGGGATCGTACCCTTCCCGGACCTTCCAGTCCACGTAGTCTTCCTGGAGCCGGAGGCGCCGATCCCGGTCGAAGGGGTAGGGCTGCCTGGGCGCCCTGCGCCCTTTCGCCTTGGACCGTGGGAAGTCGCCCCTGGTCAGGACGGTGGGTCGCCCCTGGGCGCTTCCGGCGAGCGCCTTGTCGATGAGGAGGTCCCGCGTCTCCCAGGCGACGTTTCGCATCTGGGGGATGGTGGCGGTCATCTGGGACTCCGCGAGGGTCCCGATGAAGGGCTTTCGGGTCCTCAGCTTGTAGACCCGGCCCCCGACCTGCACGTTATGGTGTACCTTGACGGACGCCATCACTCCTCATCTCGACGGGCCACTCCGGCTGGGGCGGCTCGTCCGGCCGCTCCTCCAGGGGCTTGTCCATGTCCGTGGAGTCGTGAATCATCTTGACCGCCGCGCCGGAATACAGCCCCACCCACTTCGTGGGGCCGATCATCTTCTCGACGCGGAACCTCTCGGTGATTGTGTAGAGCTCGCCCCGCCACTGGAACACGTCGTCCGCGTGCGGGATGTAGCCCTGCTCCGCCTCGTCCTCCAGGGCGTAGTGAAGACCGAGCCGGGCCGCTTCGGCGAGGGAGATCGTAACCTTGAGGTCCACGTCCTTGTCCACGCCCATCTTGGTAGGGCCTTCCTGCTTCTCCCAGTTCCGGATGAACAGGTGCGCCCCGATGGGGTCGTGATACTTTCTGAGGACCTCGGCGGCCTCGCCGTACACCGAGTCCTCGTCCGTGGACTCCAGATTGAACCGCCAGAACCAGACCCGTGGAACCCGGCGCACGTCGAACTCCTCCTGGATTCGGAGGACGGTCCGGATGAAAGCCGGGTATCGGGTCGGCCACGGCATTAGGTCTCGCCTCCACTGTCGCTACCGACAGTCGCGCCCTCGCGCCACCCCTCTCGCTCTATCCCCTCGAAGAGCCCCTTCCAATAGGCCGCACGCTCCTCGTGCTTCGTGCCTGTTAGGGCAGCGTACGCGCTTACGCTGACCTGGGTTAGCTCGGAGAGGGAAGTGGGGCGTGTCTTGGGGAGTTGCGAAAGGATGGGCGCCGCGCCTCGGTCGCGCTTTAGCTCCGTCTCGACCTTAGAGAGCCACCCGTAGAAACTACGGGCGAGGCCCGCCTGGGTTGCCATCGTACCTCCTCGGACGCGCCAGCGAGCTATGGTGGTCGCTGTTCGAGTCCGGCTGGAGTCCGTGCCCCGCCCTGGGACACCATGATTCTACGCGCATCCCCCCGAAAAACAAAGGGAAAATTAGGAGGGCCACCCCCGCTCCAGCCCGGCGAACGCCCACACCGCGTCCAGGGCGTCGGGAGCAAGCTCGAACTCCTCTTCCAGTCTCATGAGGATATTCCGCACAGTATCTTCCCCGCGCCCCTCGTCCAGGAGGACGGCGAAAGCGAGGGCATCCTGGGCGGCCCTGTCGGAAGGGATGACGGCCGATAGAAGCACCTTTACCTCATCTTCCGCTACCACATTGACCTCCTATCGGTCTGGGGGCACCCGCTCTTCGGCGTCTTCCGGCTCCTCGATCTTGGCAGCCGCGTCGAGGTCGATGCCCTCGAAAGCGTCGCGCATGCGACCGAGATGCACCTGGGTCTCATCGTTGCACGCTTTGGCCTGCTCCTGGAGGCCCTGGACTTCCGCCTCGTGCTTGGCCTCGTCGAAGCCGTTCCGGCCCAGGATGGCCCCCACAATCCTGCCGAATAGGCTCATCACTATCCTCCGGACCCAAGGGCCTGAGCGCGAGCGGGGCAGCTCCGGCAGTTCAGCGCCTCGGCCACGCGGCCGAGCTCCGTGCACGTGTTCCGATTCGAGTCGCCCACCGTCCGGTTCAGCTCCTCGACGGCGCGGGTGGCCTTTCCGAGGGCCTCCAGCGCCTCGCGCACGAGCTTCTGGGCTGCCTCTGCATTATCCTTCGCGTCCTGGGTCCGCTTCTCACCCAGGCCGTTTATCGTCCGGTTCAGTGAGCGTATGTAAACCACCAGATAGGTGATCGCACTGCCCATGCAGGCCACGGTGGTGAGCCAGATAGCCCCCCAGGCCGTGTCGCTCAGGGTCCGCACTGCTTCTTGTGGAATGTCCATTCGTATCCTCGTCCCATTCAGGCGCCGTGCCGGTTCATGCGTTCACGGAGGCGTTTTTCGATACCTTGGAGCTGTGCGGGAGCGCCACCGTGTTGGGGCGTGGGATGGCCTTTGCAAACTCGTCGAGCACTTGCGCCGGGTCCCTGTACTCCAGAACCTCGTTCGCCAGGGAGCCGGGCGTCGAGCTCACCACCCTAAACCCCTTCTTCTCGAAAAGCGGTTTGAGTTCCTTCAAGCGAATAAGAGAATTATTGTAAAGCCGCTGGTTCCAGGAGACCTCCTCGGCCGAGAGGGCGGTGTCCCAGGCGTATTGCTTGTCCTGCTCGATCTGGAATCCGCACCCCACGAGGTAGACGGTCCGGAAGCCGAGCCGGTAGGCAAGCTGGAGCGCGAGGAAGAAGGTGTTCTTCCACCAGCACAGGTCCCGATGCCGCTCCAGGAAGTTCCGCTGATTGAAGCCCTCCTTCGTCCCAAAGAAGAACGTGCCGGGCCGGAACTTCCACGGCACCCCCTCCACGTCATAGTCCCGGCGGCTTATCACCGCGAACTTCATGATGGTCGGGTCGAGGAGGATGGACCGGTCGATGCAGTCCGGCTTGTCGCCGCCGATCCACATGGTGGCCGGGACCTTCGTGGCCGCGTTATTGATCGCAAGGATATGCGGGCGGAGGTCGCCCAGGAGCTCCGCGAACTCCGCGAGGATCGGGGCCCCTCCCGCGATGAAGCACGCCTCGTCCTGGTACAGGTCGTCCAGGTCCACCGGGAGGCGCACGCCGCTCTTCACGAACCTGTAAAACATGAAAGCCTCTCAGATATTGATGTCCCACCACCCGTAGTAGCGCCGGAACGTGGGGTCCTCGATCTTCTCCATCGGGGGACCCAGGTTGAAGGGGAGCGCCTCCAGGTTGACCTTGGCGAAGCCTCCCGGAGTGATAACCCGCTGGGAGTTGTCGAGGCCCGGCGTGCTCTCCGCGAAGAGATACTCCCCGTACTTCCGGAAATTCGCCAGGGCGGCCATTATCATCTCATTGGTCCAGTGGATGAACACGTCCTTGCAGATGATGAGATCGCAAGGGGCGAGCTCCTCGGAAATCACGTCCTTGACCTCGAAGGGGAGGTCGCGGCGCTTCCGGTCCACCACGTCGTAGCCCCGATAGACGACCCCGTATAGTGGGAGGGACTTGACCCAGTTGAAGTCTCCGCACCCGCAGTCGTCGATGGCGTCCACCCCGTACTTCCAGAGGAGGAGCTTGAGCGCCTCGCGCATCGTGGCCGTGTTCGCCAGTCGGGAGCCCTGCCCGCACGGGGTCTCCCCGCCGGACGCCCAGGCCCGGCTGAACATCTTCTTGAGTTCTGCTTTCGTAGGGATGCTCATCGTTTCATCTCCAGTACGAGGGTGCTCCCGATCTGCGCCACCACCCCCCACGCGGCCAGCTCCTCTCCCTTCCAGTGGTGCCGATGCGTCTCGTACTCGTTCCCGAAGACGCCCTTCTGGGGAATCCACTTCGCGGGGGTGCTGATAACGGCGTGGGCCGCCTTTCCCCGGATTATATCGAGAAGCCTTGAACCGTCCGCAAAAGAAAAGTGCTCCAGCACGTCGGTGCATATCACGAGGTCGTAGGGGTCGAGGTCTGGGAGGACCTCCAGAGCATCACCGATGAACACCCGGTCGTAGGCCCAGTCGTGGACGCTCGTGATGTACTCCGGGAATACCTCGATGGCGTCGATCCGGGCCTCCCAGGCTTCCTTATGGAGGCGCCGCTTGTCGATGTCCGTGTACTCGCGGGCGAGGAGGCCGAACAGGCCGCAGCCGCAGCCGATGTCGAGGACGGTCCGGGGGCGCACCTGGAGGATTTTCCAGCCGATGCGGCTCAGCGCGTCCGGGTACGAGATCGGCACTACAGGGGCCTCCCTACTACCATGCTCAGGAGCTCCTCGGTCAGCTCCCGCTGCAAGACCTTGATGTCCGCGTTCTCCTGGGCCCACTTGCGCCCGGCCGCGCCGATCTGCTTGGCGAGGTCCGGGTTCTCGTAGAGCTCCTCGATGCGGGCCCGGATGAGATATTCGTCGTCGGGGGCCACGAGGAAACCCGTCTGGCGGTCTGTAATTTGCTCCCGGATGCCCCCACGATCCTCTGCGATCACCGGGAGCCCGGCCGCCAGGGCCTCGGTAACGCCCCGGCACCACGTCTCCGGGCCGAAGGAGGGCGCGTTCACGTAGACGAAGATGCCCATCCGGGACAGGAACCACGGGACCTTGTGCCACGAGGGCAGGAGCGACACGAGGCGCCCGTTGTCGCTCTGGTAGAACTTGTTTGCCCCAGGCATCACGAGCTTGCTGTCGGTGGCTTTCGCCACCTTTACGAGCACGTAAGGATACTTCTCCGGCCGGGTGGGGGTGGCGAGCTTCCCGATGGACCGATCTTTCGCCCGCTCGACCTTGGCGAACCGGCTCGTCTGGATGCAGGGAGGGATGACCTTGTGCCGCTGAATGAAGCCTCCCGCCGTGAGGTTGGAGTATTGGCCCTTGAGGTAGTGTGAAACGAAGACATGGAGATCGGCCTTGACTGCCGGGGCCACCTTGCTGTGGTGCCAGTAAATCGTAGGCCACTGTCGGAGCCACGCCCAGGGCGACTCCCCCTCGACGGAGTTCCCGCTGATATTGTGGAGCACGAGGATCGCCGGGTCGATCTCTCGGACGACGGCCTCGGTCAGGGGTCCGTGCAGCACCCGGACGCCCTGGTCATTGAGCATCTGGGCCGCGCTTCGTTCCGAAACGTCCTTCACGTGCATGGCGAAATGGGTGAACTGGGGAAAGGCCGCCGCGAGGTCGTAGATGAAGGTGGGGACTCCGCCCAGAATGAGGACGTTGTGCACGTGTAGCATTACATTCGTCATAGCGATCCTGGCACGTCCTTGTGGGTCAGGGCGAGATCGAAGCGATCCCGGTCGGTGTCGATCTCGTCATTGAGGTCCTCCGGAGAGGTCAGGTTCTTGTCCATCCCGTCGAACACCTCCGGCCGGACCTTGGTGGCCTGGAGGTAGATGAGCCCCAGCTCGGAGCAGATGATCCCGGAGCCGAAAGGGTTCTTCCGGCGCTTCCCCGTCACCATGTAGTAGGGCCAGACGAGGACGAAGCCGAGGAACTGGGCGTAGCCGTAGGACCGCCCGTTGAGCTTGATGACCGCCTCGAAGCCCTCGTACAGGGCGGAGTCCTCGACCTTGGGCTTGTAGAGGGCGAACTCGATGCCCGGCTCGCCCACGTACTCGCTCAGGAGGCTCAAGCGCACGCCGAACTCTCCCGCCTCGATGATGTAGTAGTCGTCGGACAACGGGGCCCGGTCGAGGACCACGAAGACGTGAGACCATTCCCCGGCCGTGAACATCCGGATGGCCCGCGAAAGGACGGCCCCGCATCCGCTCCCGGTGGAGCGCATGAAACCGATGCAGCCTCGTAGGTCCTTCACCATCTCTATACCTGTCAGAAGTAGGTGATGAGATCACACCCCATGTAGTAGCCCGTGGTCGGTTCCGTCTTGTGGAAGTACCTAACCCGAAGGGCGTCCCCGGCCGCCATGATCGAGGACCCCGACGTGAGGTCCCCCACGGGGTAGAGGACGCCCTTGTGTACGCGGATGTTCACGGCGAACGGCCGCCTGGGCCTGATCTCCTCCCCGCCTGAGAGGGGAGCTGCCAGCTCTTCCATGAGGGTTATTGTGCCGCCGCTCAGGTCCACCGACGCCACGCGGTACTCCTTCTCGGCTGATCCGAGCTTGACGAAGAGACCGCGCCGGACGTACTGGAAGACGGTGGGATAGACGGGAATCACCGTCTCTCCCTGGGCCACCGGAGCGGTGACGACGCCCACGGAGGGGTCTCCGGCAGCGATGCCGAAAGCGTCGAACTTATCACCGATCTCCCACTCCGGATTGTCGAAAACGTAGCGGGCCGCCACCGCGTCTATTGGAAACGGGTAGATGAGGTTCTTGACCGTCGGGTTCACGCCGCTCTGTACCTGGATGTCGATGCCCTCCGTGCAGTTCAGCGCGGTGTCAGGGTCGAGGCCCTCGGTGTCCACCGACCGGACGGGCATGGGGGAGTCACCCAGGGGGAGACCCGTGTGCGCCGCCACCACGCCGTCGAGGGTGTCTTCGTCGTCCTGGTCGAGGGTGGCCTTGAACCAGATGGCGCACACGTCCCCGGCGAGGTCTATGTGATCCAGGGCGGTCTTGATGTCGCTCGTCTGGATGTCCAGCGTCAACCGCCGGAGGTTGGGCTCCGTGTACGGTGGGACGAGTCCCGTGAAGTCCTGCGATACGCTGTAGTCGTATTTCGTGAGGGCCATGCTATCCCACCTTTAGTATCGTGAAGGTGCGCTCGGCCATCGTGGCCGATCCCCCTGGCGTCGTCCACCACCGCACGTCGAGGTCTTCACTCCCGCTCAGCGTCACCTTTGTCTGGGCGGCGAGCACCCCGCGCTCGGACGCCCGGTAGAAGTTCGTCTGTCGCTGGGTCTTGTCGATTCTCGTTCCCCCCTTGTAGATGGCGGCGTACACGGTGCCGTCGTTCCCTCCCACGGCCATCCGCGCCGAAAACCACACGAGGTAGGTTCCAGCTTCCGGATTGGAGTACACCAAGTCCGTGAGGACTGGAGTCTGGGAGGTCGTGTGAAGAGCGTAGCCGCCTGTGCCGGTGTCGTCCGAATCGAGAGAACCACTGCCCCCGCCGGGTCCCGTGGGTCCAGTCGGGCCCGAAGGCCCGGTATCCCCCGCCGGTCCCGAAGGCCCGGACGGTCCTGTCGGGCCGGTGTCCCCGACCCCCGCCGGTCCGGTCGGCCCCGAAGGGCCGGGAGCCCCGGTCGGCCCCGTCTCCATCCGGAGCTGGTCGATCTTCTGGAAGGCACACTGGACGTTTCCGGTGCACCCCGCGAGATGGCCGCTGAACGCATCCGTGTCCACGCACAGCTCACACGCCTGATCCGCTCCCGTATTGTGGTACTGAATAAAATCGTCCACCTCGTCAACGGGGATGTCGTTCTCTCCGTCGTTCAATTTGAGGGTGCTCGATAGGGCGAGCTGTCGGAGGTCCTCGGACATGAGCCACTCGCGGATGTCCCGGAGGTCGTTCGCCGTCTCCTCGGACTCCCCTGCGATGGCGATTCCAAGGTCCTCGATGAGGACGCTCTGCGCCCCCTCGTTCTTCACTACGAGAACGATTGCCACCTATTAGAACTCCCACTCGACGATGACGTTCGTCTTCGAGAAGTCGGAACGCCCGGACCCAGCCGTCCTCGTGAGGCGTACGCCGATGGAAGTCCCGGCGGCGGTCGCTCCCCCCACTGGGGCCAGCGTCGAGCTCCTCGCGCTCTGGGACCCGGAGGCCAGGGTGATCTTGTCGATGACCGAAGGAGCCCCGTCCGGGTTGCTCACTACTTCCACGTCGTAGGTCCTCGACCCGTCGGACACGTCCACCCGGACCGAGATGCCCCGGAGGGTGGCCGTCCGCAAGAGATCGTAGCCGACGGCAGACATGGCGATGGCGTCCACCCCGCGCATGTAGGATTGCCCGCTCGACGCCACGTTGCCCTGGTAGCCGAACTGCATCCAGACGCGGTTCACCTGGGGGCCCGTGTCGCCTGTGTCCCCCGTAGGCCCGGTAGGCCCGCTGTCGCCGGTGTCGCCCGTCGCGCCGGTTCCCGTGTCGCCGGTGTCTCCAGTGGGTCCTGTGGGCCCCGTCGGCCCTGTAGGCCCGGTCTCGCCCTGGGTCCCGGTTCCCGTCGGACCTGTCGGGCCCGTGGGTCCCGTGTCCCCAGTATCGCCCGTGGGTCCCGTGGGTCCCGTGTCGCCCGTGGGTCCCTGGGTTCCGGTGTCTCCAGTGGGTCCTGTGGGCCCGGACGGCCCCGTAGGGCCCTGGGTGCCCGTGTCCCCGGTAGGTCCGGTAGGCCCGGTGTCCCCCGTGTCTCCTGTAGACCCTGTGGGGCCCGTAGGGCCCGTATCGCCCTGGGTCCCGGTCCCGGTGGGTCCCGTAGGCCCGGTAGGACCGGTCTCCCCGGTCTGGCCGGTCTCCCCGGTGGGGCCCTGGTCCCCCGTGGGCCCGGTATCGCCGGTCGGACCCGTGGGCCCAGTTCCGCTCGGCCCGGTGTCGCCGGTCACGCCGGTGTCCCCTGTGGGCCCGGTGGGTCCGGTGGGCCCCGTCGGGCCCTCGGTTCCCGTCCCAGTGGGTCCTGTAGGCCCTGTAGGGCCCGTGTCGCCCTGCGTGCCGGTCCCCGTGGGCCCGGTGGGCCCGGTGGGGCCCGTCTCGCCTGTGGAGCCGCCCTGGGGGCCTGTGGGGCCCGTGGTGCCCGTATCGCCGGAAGGACCGGTCGCTCCGGTCTCACCGGTGTCCCCCTTGGGGCCCGTGGGGCCCGGATCGCCCGTAGGGCCGGTCCCGGAGGGCCCGGTAGGTCCGATAGGGCCCGTCTCCCCGGTGGGGCCCGTGAATCCGGACCCGGAGGGTCCCGTGTCCCCTGTGGGCCCCGTCGGCCCGGTGTCCCCGGTCTCGCCGGTGGGTCCGGTAGGCCCGGTGTCTCCCGTGGGGCCCGTGTCGCCGGTGGGCCCCGTGGCGTCGATCCTGGACCACGAGGTCCCGCTGGGGTCAGAATCGCACACGTACCACGCGCCCGTGTCCGTGTCCTGGTATAGCTGCCCGTAAATACCGGTCACGGACCCGTCCGGGCTCCCGGACCCGGAGACGCGCTGGGAGCCCGTGTCGTGGTACTGGATGAAGTCGTCCACCTGAGCGGCCGGGATGTCGCTCGTGCCGTCGTTCAGCACAAGGGTCGAGGCCGTCGCCAGGGAGCGCAGGCTCACCGACCGGAGTGCTCGGCGGATTTCGTCGAGCGAGGTTAGGGTCTCGCTGGACCCGGCGGCCACGGCGAAGCCGAGGTCCGGGATCGAGACTGCCGCACCGCCGCCGTTTTTGATGACGAGTGTTTTTAGAGCCATCTGTCAGTTCCTCAGTCTTACGGCCACTACGATATTGGAAAAGTCGGAGCGCCCCACTCCCGACTTCAAGACTATTCTAACCCCCCACTCGGTCCCCAGGGCGATCCAAGTGGTGAGGTCGTTTCTCTGGGCGGACAGGGTGGTCTTGGGGAGGGCGAGAGTTCCTATCGGCGCCGGGGCTGTACTTGGGTCCGTTACTACCTCGATGTCGAAGTCTCTCGTGCCGTCCGCCACGTCCACCCGGACCGAAACTCCCGTCAAAAGGGTGTTCGTGATTGCCGTGACACCGGCCACCCGGCAGTTCACTTCGCCTATTTCGAGGTATAGGACTCCACTGGCAGGTGTCTTGGTTCTACTTGTGAAGACGTACTCAACGTCGTCGGTTCCTGGGCCGCCCCCAGGAAAGAGTTTCTCAAAAGCTTCCTTGATCGTGTCAAAAGGTTCGATCCCGTAGAAGGCGTTGGTCGCGCTACACGGGAACGAGTGTCCGCCCACCTGCGGGGGCTTGATCCCCCGTCGGAAGTCTCCTTCTTGGACGGGATAGTAAACTGGAAAGCTCATCGACCGTCATGGTGCTCAAACCGATTATCCGACCCAGCGCGGCGGCGGCACGGACCTGAGCGACCGCTCCAGCCTCCGGCGCACGGCCTCTCGGTCCTCCTTCGCCTCGTCCCGGAGCCGGTCGGCGTCGGTCTGAATCTCTCCGTCCGCCCCAGGGATGGAACCGAACTTCCCCAGGATTCTTGCCAAAAGATACTTCGCCTCCGCCACACAAGCGGTCTCGAACTCGTCTCGCTGCCACTCCTTCACATCGTCCAGCGTTACCTTCTTGAGGAAGAGCGCCATGACCTTGACCGGCCGGATCGGGTTGTAGATGTAGAGGACCCCCGCCTCCGGCTCCCAGTACCAGTCGGGGGCCTCGCCCGTAAACCGCTCCATGCGCCTCTCGGCAATATGAAGCTCGAAGAACAGGCGAGGCCCCCTCATCCCCCACCGTAGCTCGTAGGTGGAGGGGGTGATGTAGGGTCGGGTCTGGGGGTCGATGTCCATGAACTTCACGTCCACGACCCCGGCGATCCCGACTTCATCCTCTGTAGGCGTGTACGTGGTGGTCAGGGCCGGGCCGATCTCGCCGAGGTTCACCCAGCGACAGACCGGCTGGTACTTCGTCCAGAGCTGGAGCGCCTTCCGGATACACGTGTCGAGCTGCCGCTCAGACAGCTCCACGTCCACCCCCTCGTCGCCGAGGGAGTCCAGGATATGACGGCGCATGTCTACGAGTGGGATGCCCATCTCAGAGACCGAGCTCCTTGGCGACGCGCTTCACCACGTCGGCCTTGTTCCCTTCCGTGTCCAGGCCGAGCTCGGCGGCGAGCGCCACCACGTCTTCCTTGAGCATCTTTTCCAGCTCGGACTTGTTCGACGGGAGGGTGTCCACTTCGGCCGTTTCCTCCGGCGCCTCGGCCGGGGGTTCGGTGGCCTTGGGCTCCTCGGCAGGCTTCGACCGCGCCACCTCCTTGCCCTTCGGCGCCTCCTCGGCCTGGACGGTCCCCGCTTTCTGGAAGGGCGGGGGCATCTGTGCCGGGGTGGGCTTGGGAACCGCCTGCACGTGCGGCCGGAGGCCCTTGCCCACGAACTTGGCGAAGTGGGGTCCGACCACGATCTGGCCGGGCGAGAGCCGCTTCGTCCCCCCGTTCTCGGTGGGGAGGATTAGCGCCCCCTTGGACACCACCACGTACTCGTGCTTTGCCATGCTTTCCTCCTTCCGGGCGACCGGTGGCCGCCGTCGTTCACTTCTCGTCGGCCGCGTGCGGGCGTGCCTCGGCGGCGGCCCGCATGAGCCGGTCGGCCGGGTCCTCGTCCATGAACTGGTCCGTGGACTGGCCGGTCGTTCCCGGCTTCGTGCCGAGCTTGGACTTGGCTTCCTTCACCCAGTCCGGGTACTCCTCGCCGTCCCGGATGCGCTTCTGCTTGGCGAGGGTGTCGAGGCGCTCGTCGTCCACGTTGCAGATGCGCTGGAGACCCCTGGCGTGCCGGAGGCACTTCTCGTAGTAGTCCCCCTTCACGAAGTCGCCCGGTTCCAGCCTGGAGCCGTGGCCGCCCCCCTCGCCGACGGCGGGGAGGATGATCGAGGAGGTCCCGGCATTGATGAATACGTCGAGGTCGAGCCCCCTGATCTTGGCGACTTCCTCCATCTCCATCTTCACCCGGTCCTTCGGCTTGATGGCCTCCCACGCTGCGCGGGTTTCCCTGGTTCTTCCGTACGGGTCCTTTGCCATGGTTCTTCTCTCCTAAAAGCGTTACTGTCCGAAGCCCCACCTATTTTAGCCCAGGGCCTTTGATTTTTCGACCCTTCCAACCTTGCCACCGACCGCGATGGCAGGGAGATTGTCCTCCAGCGGGCCCATGAGGGCAAACATGAAGTCTTCCATGTCCTTCCCTGGGTTCGCGGCCCGGAACCGCTCCCACAGGTCGAGGAACTGCTTTTTCACGGGCAGCGGGACCGTGAGGAGCACGCCGTCCTCCAGGTGCTTGCTCTTCTTCGAGAGGAAGAAGGAGCACACGAACTCCAGGGCGTCCGCCTCCGGGTTCTCGCTCTCCGTTTTGTTCAGCTTCTTGGCCTGCTCCAGGGCTCGGTGGATCACCTGCCCCTGGTTCTCCTCGACGTAGAAGACCCACTGCTCGACTTCTTCCTCCCCCTCCCCCTCGGCCGGGGCCGGGCCTCCGCCCACTTCGAGCCCCATGAACACGTCCGCCTCCTCGGCCGCCTGCTCCAGAAAAGAGTCTATCTCGGCCGGGGAGTAGCCCGTGTGCTGTGAGATTTCGACCGCCGAAGCCCCCAGCTCGTCGAGCATCTTGTCGATGAGGGCTCCCAGCTTCCGGGTGTTGGGCTCGCCGGTGAGGGAGTTCATGGACATTAGGTGCTCGGCCGCTTCGAGATCGGTCATGTCCGCCACGATGCACAGGATGGGCTCCGTTTTTCCGGCCGCTTTGTACGCCTCGATCCTGTGGTGCCCGTCGATACACTGATAGCGGGCCGCTTTCCGGCTCTTCCCTTTCCCTGACCACTCCGCCACGCGCACGAGGGGGGTGCTGAGCATCCCGCGCTTCCGGATATTCGCTGTCAAAGTGTTGAAAACGTGCTCCGTCTGCTCGTTCGCGTTGTCCGGATGCGCCTCGATGAGCGCCGGGTCGATCTTTTCGTGCCAGATTTTCATGTCCGCGCCCTCCGCGCCTTGCCGAAGAGCTTGTAAATAGCCGCCCTAACCTCCCCCAAGTGCTTCGGAGGAAGAGAAAAGTCCCGCTTGAACTCCATGGAGTTCACTCGGCCGTCGCGCACCATGGGGATGATGGCGTCCGGATTGTGCCGGATGCCGTCCCAGCCCCCGCAGCACGTGGGACCGTCCGATAGAAAAGCCCCCATGGTCCCCGGCCCGGAGTCGAATCCCACTTTGACCCCCTCCTCGTCGGCCGCCTGCCGGGCGTTTCGTATGAGGGCTGTGCGCCAGTGGTCCGCCGGGGTGAGGAAATGACTCTCCCGCCCCCTCGCTCGGTCCAAGTAGAGCTTCTTCCAGCTCGAATAGGACAGGCCGAGGGCCTCGAACATGGGTTTCCAGGCCGTGTCCTCGGACCGGAAGTCCACCTGGAGGGGGTGGAAGTTCACGTAGTCGCATGCTTCCCGCAGCCGTCGGAGCGTCTTGCCGATCTCCTCCGGTGTTACGCGCTCAAACGTAACGCCTGGGATCGTGGGCGAGAGCCGGACGAGGGTGTGGAGGCCCGCGTCCTTGAGTCGCCGGAGGAGGGCGAGGCGCTCGGACGGTGGCGGGGCGTTCGGTTCGAGGATTGCCGCCGTTTCGTCGTCCAGAGTGGACAGGGACATGCGGAAGAGAACCTTGTTCCCCAGCCGCTTGAGCTCCTGGAGGTAGGGCTTCTGCCCTGGGATGGTGGACTTCGTGCAGATGGAGATGGAAAGGCCCACATGGGCGAAGAGCCGGAGGGCGTCGAGGGAGGTCTTATGCTCGATCTCGATGGGAGGGAAGGGGTCGGCCGCGTAGCCCCATTGAATGGTCAGGCCCTCCAGGGCGAGCTTCCAGGCCGTGGACTCGGTTCTCCCGGCCATCTGTCGCTTGAGGCTCTCGATGGACCTGGGCACGTGGAAGGTGCGCTGGTAGGCTGTTCTGCGCTGGAGGCGGGCGGAGCAGTAGAGGCACTCATGGCCGCACCCCTGATAGGTGTCAACCTTGAGGGGAAAGGGGCACCACACGTCTCCCTTGAAAGCGACGTGGCACTTCTGCGCCTTGGTTTCCGCTGTCAGCACGCCCACCGCTCATAGCATGGAAAAAACGGGGAGAGGGAGAGGCCCGAAATGGACCTCTCCCTTCCCGTTACTCGCCTTCGCCGTACTTCGGCTTCTCTTTCTCTTCCCGTTCTTTGCGCTTGGCTTTCTTGCGACCGGGGAGCGACTTCGCCTTGGCGAACTTCCGCCCCTTGCCGCCTTGCTGGGTCTTCTTCTTGGGGACCTTCTTCTTGCGCCCAGGCTTTCGCTTGGGGACGGCCTTTTTCTTGACCTTCTTTTTCTTCGCCATGAATCGGGCCCCCAGACCCTACGCCGCGCTCGGTTCAGGAATCAGAGATTGATGACCGAGAGCAGGCCGATCTGCTGCGAGTCCACGACGTGCAGCGCGTACTCGGAGAGCAGCGCCACGTCCTTGCGGAACCCGCGCACGTGGACCGGGCTCTTGTAGAGGGGGATATACATCCCCATCACGGCCGCCGTGGAGACGAACTCCGGCCCCCTGTAGGTGAGCACCCCGCTTTCCTGGGAGTAGGTCGGGTCCGCGAAGACTTCGATCCCGTGGCGCGTGAGGGTGCCGATCTTGCGAGGACCGGCGATCCCGTCGTTCGCCACCGGGGTGACGCCCTCGAACCCGTCCTGCGCCGCGACGATGAACCAGATGTCGGGCGAGATCACCAGGACGTTCGGCCGCACCGTCTGGGTCTTCTCCCAGATGAGGTTCTGGAGGCGGCTCACGTAGAAGGAGAACGTCTTGATGTGCAGGGTGTAGGGCACCGCCGTCGCGGGAGGAGCGTTGTCGAAGACCACGCTGCCCCCGGCCGCCACGTTGGTCAGGAAGTTGATGACGTGCTTGCACGTCTCCATCTGGATGATGCGGGCGCCCGCGTCGATGATGGTGGGTTCGGCGTCGATGCCGAAATCGTTGAGGAAGTCGAACACCGCTTGCTGGCTCCAGGTGGCCCCCAGGGCCCTCGGCCGTGCTTCGAGAGACTCCTGGCGCAGCACGATCCCGTACTCCGGAAGGAGCAGGGCCGCTTCGATGTTGTACTCGTAGTTTGCGACCACCGGCCCCGTGGTGATGGCCGAAAACCGAGCGTCCACCACGCCCGACACGTAGTTGATGGTGTTGGCCGGGCCGCCGCCGCCGATGTCGCCGATGAGGTTGCCGTTGCGGTCGTCGCGGATGATGAGCGCCCCGTCCGTCATCACGAAGGTGCCGGGGATGATCGGGCGGTAGCCGAGGGTCGGGTTGTAGTCCGTGGCCCCCGCCGCGCCGATGGGCTCGCCCACGACCTTCTCCGAGGAGTAGTTCTCCGTTCCCCGGAAGCCCTGGAGGGCGTTGAAGAGCCGCGTGCCCGCCGCGATGTTGCCCTTGCTCGCCTCGGTGATGATGTCCAGGTAGTGCACGAGGCCCTTCCTGTTCGCCATCGGCTGGACCGAGATGAGCTGGTCCACGATGTCCTCGGCGAAGGTGACGGAGATGAGGGCGAGGCCGTTCTTGATCCACGTGGGGAGGTTGGCCCGGCTCGTCTCGTCCAGGTGCTTCACCGACTCGTTCACGAAGTTCTGCATGAGGATCGCCGCCTTCGTCATGGCGAAGGGGTTGAGGTCCTCGACGTTGGCCTTGCCCGCCTTGGCGGCCATGGCCTCGAAGGGGTTCTGGCTCTCGTTCAGCCCGATCTCCGGGAGCGTGAAGTTCTTGAAGCGTTCCACGATGGCGCGGTGCTTCGCCACGAACTTCTCGTTCAAGGAGCCGGTCGAGTAGCCCGACTTTGCGCCTCGAATCATGATTGGTTCTCCTTGTCAAAGGTGGTCACGAACGGACTGCGCTGTCAGCGGGTGCGGTAGTGGCGGCCGAGGCGACTGAATGTCGTCTCGCTCTCCTCTACGGGCCCCTTGGTGCGTGCGTTCCCGTCGGTGACGGTCGTGCCCCCGCCCAGCTCTCCCGGACGAGGGACGCCTTCCTGCACTCTGGTGCTCCCCTGACTCGGTGCGCTTTCGGTTTTCTTGGGTTTCTTGCCGTTGCCGGAGTCCTTCACGGGACGCCGGAAGTTCACGGTAACGCCCTGGATGCCCAGGAAGACCCCGGCTTTCTCTTCCAGTTCTTCCACGGTCCGGGCCTTGTTCAGCTCGACGAGGGCGGCCTGGAGGGCCGGGTAGTCCCGGATGATCTCCTCCTGGCGCCGCTGGAGCCGCTCGCGGCGGTGCACCTCGGCCATGGCGTCGCCGAGTTCCCGGAGGCGCCGGTTCTCCGTCTCCATCTTGGCGTTCTCGCTCATGAGCGCCCGGCACCTGTCCCGGAGTCCCTGAATGAGCCCGGCCGCGTCGGGATGGAATCCGGCAGGAGCCGCGCCCGTGGGCCGCATCTTGGATTCCAGCTTGACCCGCTGCCCCATCACGTCGGAGACGGCGCTCGCCACCTGCTTGGGATTGCCGGTGAACTCGATCTCGATGACGATCTTGTCCCCCTCCCACTCGCCGTGGCAGTCCTCGATGCCGAGGGTCTCCGGGAGCGCGGCCTTGATGACGGTCGCCATGGTCTCCAGGGGCTCGCCTGTCCGGAACACGTCGAACTTCTCGCGCTGCTCCGGGGTCAGGTCGGAGAGGTCGATGCTGACCTCGATCTCGTGGGAGAGGTCGGCCGTGGCCTGCTCACGTACCCGGCGCTCCCCCATCGCATCTTGCGCGTCCTGCAAGATGGACAATACTATTTCCCGGTCCCGTCGCGTTGCGGGTTCTCCAAACATACGCGGAAACTGATCGCAGTATTCTTTGGCGATCACCTTGACCGGACGACCATCCAGCAGTTGCGCCGGGTCTTCCGCCCCAAAGTACGTCTCTACATCGTTGGAAGAGTAACGCACTCGCTCCCGTACGCGCCTACGGCGACGCCCCTCCGGGACGAAGCCCGCGTACTTCTTGGGCAGGTAGTCCGCGAACTCGCCTTCCTTGGCCGAGACCTCGAAGGAATCCCGGAGCAGCTCGGCCGCCCGGATGCGGGTGTCCCGGTCGAACATCTGATTCCAGGGCTGGCCGTCGCCGATCTCCTTGGCGTACTTCTTGGCGCCGTTGTCCACGAGGTAGCCGAAGAGCTTGACGGCGAGCCGGGAGTCGTAGACGCCCTTCGCCCACTTGGTGATGAGGTTCTTCTGGATGGGCTGGTGTTGCTGCCGGTAGAGCTGGCCGTCGTTCTCGATGAAGAGGACGAGCTCGTCGGCGGCGGCCGTATCGGCCACCTCCCGAAGGGCAATGCGGCGAGCCATCCGGCGGCGCTCCTTCACGTATCTCCGCCAGCGGCGCCGCACGACGCTCTCGTACTCGTCGGCGTCCATGCCGTAGTCGAAATCGTCCTCCTCCTCGTCGGTCCAGCCGTCGTCGTCCTGCTCGCCCCGCGAACGGACTCGGCCGCGCATCTCCGGGTACATGGGGCCGCACTCCTCCTCGCCGGGCATCTCCTCGTCGTCGTCTCCGTTGTCGGGCTCGTCGTCCTGCTCGCCGTAGGGGCGCCCCATGGGGCCGCGTCCCCCGCCGCGAGCCATCCCGCGCCCGCGCCCGCCGGAGCGGATGCGCTGGCCGGGCGTCGCGCACCCCTCCTCGTCTTCGGGCTCGTCGTAGCCCATGTCGAGGTCGTCGTCTTCTTCACCCTGGAACATGCCGCTGCCGACGCTCATGTCGTCGTCCTCCGGCATGGAGGCCCGCGAGAACTCCTTCACGGAGACGATGCGCTCTTCGAGATTCACGAACTCGTCGGCCCGGAGGGTCTTCTTGAACTTCCTGTGGAGGTCGAACAGGAGGTCCGAAGCTTCGTGGACCATCTCCGAGGTCGTCGCTTTCGCCTTCACGAGGCGCTCCATGGTCTCCAGCCTGGAGGTCAGCATGGCGAGGTCGTTCTCCCGACGGACGCGCCGCTGTACGTCCTCCGGGATTTTCCCCTCTGTCAGAGCCTCCGCCTTGACGTACTTGTCCAGGGCTTCCTTCACGAGGTCGGCCCCCGGTGTCGAAGGTTCGGCCACGAGGTCGAACGCCTCCGGCACGAAGTCCTCCTGCACCTCGTCGATCCCTTCCCCGTTCTTCTGGACGGAACCGTGCCCCCTGGAGGAGATGCCGATCTTGAGGCCATCGTTGAAGAGCGCCGCCGCCGTCTTCCCCGCCTGGGTCGAGAGCGTGGACAGCTCGCCGATGATCTCGCCGTTCGGCTTGATCTCCAGACCCTCGATCTTGATGGCGGCAAGGTTCAGGTTGGACCGGCCGTCGTCGGGGTGCTCCAGGTGGCCGAACACGCGGCCATCCCGGATGGACTTCATGAAGTCGGCGTCCGACCGAAGGTGCCGCTCCCACACGGAACGGGGGTAGATGCGACCGTTACGGTTTTTGAGGTCGCAGTGCTGGAACCTCCCACGGACGTGGACGCGGCCATCTGCCGCTTCGGAACGCTCCAAGAGCTTGAACGACAGCGGCATTGAGTCCTGAAGAAGCAGCGGCATCTTGATCCTCCAGTTTCAAGTATTCACCGGTGGCGGGGACCACCGCAAGGTGTCCCTCTATCCGGAGAATGTCTATGATCCTTCGCCCATTCGGAAGGTCGGCAAGATACCGGTAGTGCTCCGGCTCGCGGAGATTGATCCGGTACGTGCTCGATCCCTCCTCCGAGGGTAGCTGAATGACCACGATCTCGCGCCCACGGCCCGGCTCGTAGTGGAGACCCACCACCTTTTCCTGCCGGATGTCTGGCAGCTTGAGATCGGCCATTAGATGACCCCACGCATGTCCTCCGAACCGGAACTTTCCTTGACCTCCCCACCGGACGCCCAGTTGAGAAGGATCATAACGGCCTCTCGGAGAGACCGCAGGAAGAAGTTCCAGTTCATCTCACGGCCCGAAAGCCTCCGCCTCCACTGGAGCTCCATGTTCACGTACTTCTGAAAAAGCGATTGGCGGATGCCCGCAGGCATGGTTTCCATGAGAAGCTTCTGGGCGACCTCCTGCCCCAGCAAAGCCGAGGTCAGGATAGCGTCCTCCGGCGAGTAGCGTTCCCCCAGTCCGAGCATCTTCTTCAAGACGCCCATGATGTAGGCGTAGTCTTCCTTGTGCCCTTCCTCTGCCGCCCGTGCCTTGGCCTTGGCCCAGAGCTCCTCGACCTGGGCCAAGGGCTTCCCAGATTTGCTCGCCAGACTTTTCAGGGCCGGTACAGGCATAGCCTACTCTCAGATGGAATCCGCGTCCCAGGAGACGAAGATGTCCAGGGGCACCATGACCCACTCGTGCTCGAAGTCGGCCGTGATGTTGTTCGCCGCCGCCGGGACGTTCGCGTTGAACGTGACCACGGCTTGACCCGTCGTGTAGTCGATCCACGAGTCCACCGTCGGGTCCACGTCTCCGATGAGGCGGCCGTATCGGCACTCCGCTTGCCAGTCGCCCCTGGGCCACGGCCAGTCCTGGACCACGAGGCCGCCCGGTGCCGAAATCTTGACCGTGCCCGGCACGATGGGCGGAGGCTGCGGAGGGGGAGGCCCCACACCGCCGTGGTCCGCGAAGTCGAGGTTGAAAGGCCCCGGCGATCCGTCGCCGTCGCCCACCGGCACCGCTGCGGCCACCGTTCCGCGCCAGCGGAAACGGAGCACCCGCAAGTCGTGAGGGTCCACCCCCACGTTGGCGGGCACCATGACGGCGGACGCCTCTTCCTTCCCCCTCGGAACGGTGCTCCCCTGCACGGGACCCACGAAGGGGCTCCAAGCGTAGGGGTAGGCGTACTCGCTCTCGCGGGCCGCAGGAGGGCCCGGAACGGGGGTCCCCTGCGCGTCCAGGACGATGGCGTTCCCCTGCCGTTGCTGTACGCCCTGGACGGAGAAGGTCGGCCGGAGGCCGTAGTCCAGCGCCCAGAGGCCGGTAGGCCACGGGGTTCTGGGTGTCGGGACCTGTTCGGCCGGATTGTGGATGGCCGCCGAGACCTTCGCGTTGGCCGGAGGGCAGAACAGGAGATAGGGCGACGGCAGGGTAAGCCGGGCCCTGTATTCGGTCCTGCTATCCATCTGATCCCTCCGTTGAAAGAGTACAGGAGCGCCCCACGGCGGACCGTGGGCCGACCCTCATCGGTTCTCGAAGCGCCCGCACGACCCTTAGTAGGTCGTGTTGAGGTTGCCGCCGAGCTCGATGGGCTGCACGAGCTTGAACTCGGAGTCGTCGCCGAAGTGGGTCGCCTCCACGTCCATGAGGCTGTCCTCGCCGCTCAGGGCGCAGTACGCCTCGATCCCCACGTGGGTGTGGCCCTTGATGGCGTCGGCCCAGTTGTCGCCCTGGCCGGGCTCCAGCTCGATGTACCGGCCGCCCCCGCCGCCCGCGAGGGTGGCGGCTGCCAGCGCCGCGTACCTTTCCCAGCCCACGGTGTCGTAGTCGGCCGTGGTGTTGCCGGTCGAGACGGCCGCGAACGTCACGTCGAAGGTGCCGTTGGCGTAGTCCACCGTGCCGCTGCCGCCCTTGTCGCCCGTGAGGGTGCCGTCGCCGTTGTCGGTGAAGGTCTCCGGCGCTGCCGCCGCTTCGACGATCACCACGGTTCCGGGGACGAGCTGCTTGTTGGCGAACTCTCCGCGCAGGCTGGCGATGCCCACCGCGACAGAAAGGACCTCGGCCGCGACGCTCCGCGTCTTGCCCCGGAGGCAGAGCTGGTAGTCGAAGTCCGTGTCTCCCTGGTTCGTGAGGCGGAAACCGCCCACACGGGCCACCGGACACTCGACGATGGCCTGCGGCTGCGAGGGAGCGCCCCCGCCCGGAACGCCGACCTTGATCTCGTCCCGCTTTGCGGCGTGCTCCGCGTACCCGATGTTGAAACCCATCTTGACCTCCTGCAAAAAGTCCGGCGGCGAAGTGCCGCGTTCACACGGTTTAGCAGATGGGCCCCAAGTTCGTGGGGTTCCCGTTCATCTGCCGGATGACTTTGACGGTACAGTCGGCGTCGCCCCCCGCGTGGAGCGCGATGCGCGACTTCGAGGACACGACCGCCTGGGAGTTCCCCGTGAGGGGATTGACCGTGGCGTTCGTGCCCATGATGTCCGTCCAGGTGTTCCCGTCGTCGCTCTCCTGATACTTGAGGGCGATGGAGTTCGTGTCGTCGAGGTTCTCGACGATCACCGTGGGGTTCTCGTCGCCGTCGTTCCGGAACTCCACCACGCGGGCCGCCACGGCCGGGGCGTTGTACTTGCCGTCCTTCGTGTCGATCATGCTTTCCTCCGGCCTAATCGGCCACGAGCTGGCCGCTCTCGATGGCGGTCATCATGTCGTCCGCGTAGAGGGTCATCTCCAGCGGCTCGAACACGTTGACCCGGAGCTTCCCGTCCTCGCCGTAGTAGAGGCCCTTGATCTTGATGGTCTGGCCGCCCAGGATTCGGGGCGTCTCCTGCCCCCCGATGGTGGGGCCCGTGATCTCTCCGGGCATCTCCATGTCGCCCTTGGCGAGGAACTTCGCGCCGTGGACGATCCCGGCCTCCAGGGCCAGCTCCATCTCGGTTACTTCCTGGATGGTTTCGTAGAGTTCGGCGACCTGGGCCGCCGTCACGTTCGGGTTCACGACCCGGACGAAGTTCCCGAAGGTCCCGTAGTCGCCCTCGTGGAGCGAGTATCGGATGAGGTTCCAGTGCCTCGACCGGCGCATCTCCCCCAGGAGGCGATTGATGGCCTCGGTGGGCGCGGCCTGGGGCGGCTGTTCGCCGTTCCCGGTCGCCGGAGCGGCCGGAGGCGCCTCGCCGTTGCCGTTGCCGTTGGCCGGAGGTGGCGCCTCGCCGTTGCCGTTGGCGGGGGGCGCCTCGGCCGGAGGCTGCTCGGCGGGCGGAGCCTCGCCATTCCCGTTCTCCGGGGCGGCTTCCTTGCCGTTCCCCGCGTCGGGGTACGCCTTGGAGAACACGTCGTGGGCCTTGTCCAGGTCCACGAGGAGGTCCTTGATGGTGTTCCCGTGGTCCTCGATGGTGTCCGCCACCTTCTGGATGGCCGTGAGGACCTTCCCCTTCGCCCCCATGCTCTTGAGCAGGGCCACCGCACGGGCCATGTCGCCCGTCTGAGCCTGAATGAGCATGTCGCGGGCCCCCTTGATCGAGGCGAGGGCACCCTGGAAGAGGTTGTTCACCTCCCCGGTGTCCGCCCCGTCGGTGTCGATGTCGAGTTGCTCCGCCACGACCCGGAGCGGCCACGAGGTTCGGACCACCGCCCCGCCGAGGCGTTCGGCGATGCTCCGGATGCGGGCGGCCTCCCCGTTCAAGGGCTCCGCCTGGAAGGAGAGCTCCGTGCCCTCCATGATCTTGCTCCCCAGCGCCTTGATGGACGACTTGGCCGTCGCGCAGGCGTTCACGCTGGGGAAGTACATGGTCAGGAACCTCCCGGCCGATCCTTCCGTTGCCTCTCCCAAGGCGCTCAGACGGACCGCGCTGGACATGGAGGTCAGGCGCCGCTTGGCGACTTCGCCCAAGGATTCCCCGCGCTCCAGGGCCGCGAGGCAAGCCTCGACAGTGGCCTCGTCGGGGTACACGAGCACGTTGTCCGCGTCCACCTCAGCCACACGCCCTCCGAGGTCCACCTGGGCTTTCCCTCGATGACTGTCCAGAATCCGGACACGGACCCCGGCAGGGACTTCCCGCCCGTCCACCTCGACGCCGACCCCCAGCTCGCCCACGAGATGCTTCGACTCGCCCATGGACACGTAGTCCTGGAAGATCGAGTATCGAGGCTCCCGCGACTTGATCGTAACTTCCCAGCCCTGCCGCACTTCTTCTTGTTCCTCTTTCGTGAGGCTGTCGAGCACGCTGTCCACGTCGTAGTCGCGCTGGACGTAGAGAGACTTGCGGCCGTCGGAGATTTCGAGGTGGCCGTAGCGATTCATCTCGACCGTGATGTCCCTCGCTTCTCCGAGGCTCTCGGCGTAGACGAAGAGGGGCTTCTGGTCCACGTAAGAGCGCACGAGAACGGCCTCCTGCTCGAACGCCTTGGCGAGGGCCTCGCCGACCTTGAGGAGAAACTGCTTGGGCACGCCGAGAATCTCGACGCTCAAGCTCTTCTCGTCGTAGGTCTTGCCCTCGGCGTCCACGTAGCGTCCACGGAACGTACGCCCGATGGAGTAGCCGAACTCCTTCCCCGCCTTGCCCAGGACCTCGCCCACCTTCGAGGTGGACATCACCCGATTGATCCTGGTCTTGAACCAATTCACGAGCTTGCCGAGGATGCCCTGGCGCCCGGCCGCGTTCACGTCGGTGGAGAACACGATCTGGCCGCCGGGCTCGCCGGTGCCGACGGGGGCGGTCCGCTGTTCGAGGACCTCGAAGAGCCCCGCCTCGGTCAGGCGGAGGACCCCCTGGTGGTAGACCTGGGAACGTGCCGACGCGGACAAATAGGCGGGCGTCTGAACCTTGAGGAGTTGCTGGGAGATCATCTGGCGGAACTTGGCCGCCTGATTCACCGGAACCTTCACGAGGAAGTACCTGCCCGTGTCCACCACCATCCCCTTGAAGCTTCCAGGGAACCTTGCTTCGATGGCGTTCTGGAGTTCCTGGTCGTCGTAGGCGTCGAAGCCCTCGTTCGCGTTGTAGTAGGTGATCTGGAAGCCCGCGAACTCGCTCACGAAGTCGGTGCGCCCGGCCTCCTGGACGGACTCCACGCGCACGTCGAGGCCCCTGTCCTGGAAGAGCTTGTTCAGCGCCTTGGCGTTGCTTTTCCCTCCGAGGCTGATCGACGACGATCCCCCTCCAGACGTGTAAACGTCCAAAGCGGCGTCTCCACTCACGAAGCTGTTGAGGAAACGCTTGCGGCGGTCTGCCGTGGCGTTCCCCAGTTCGGGAGCGAGCTTGCGCCAGTCGTCGGCGGTCAGACGCGCTCCGAGCAGCTTGGGAGCCTTCTCCCTGAGCCACGACTCCTTCGGTTTCTCGGCTTGGGGTGCCGCCGGGGGCGTCTCGCCCGCCGGAGTCTCAGGGGCTTCCTTCGGGGGCTCCGCCGGGGCGGCCGGGGTTTCCTCTTCCGGCTCTTCCTCTTCGGGTTCGCCCTCCGGCTGGCCGCTTGTCTCCGGCGGCTTCGTCGAGCCTTGCTGGAGCTGGGCCGCGAGCTGGGCGAGGAGTTCGCCCATCATGCCCTTGAGCACGTCCCTGGGGATTTCCTTCCCGCAGAAGGGGCACACGAGGCCCTGGGTCGGGCCGCCCTTCTCCTGGTCGGGCTCCTTCTTCGTGGGCTCCATCTCCGTGGGCTTCTCCGGCTCCTTGGCCGGTTCGCTCTTCGGAGGGGTGGAGGCCGCGCCGGGCGGGGCCTCGACGCTGCCCGGCTTGTCGTTCGCCGGGGAGGTGGCCGCCTGCCCGCCGCCGGACACGGGGTCCTGCTCCACGAGGCGCGGGGCGTAGCGCCGGAGGACGTTCTCCTTGACGCTGTTCGAGCAGTGGGGGCACAGGGCCTCGAAGGACTTGATGTCCACGCCCGGCGTCACCACCGCGCCGCTGGCCTCGCCGCCCTGGGCCTTGGGACCGGGGATGCCCTTCTTCTTGCCCATGACCGTGAAGAGGCTGCCCTTCACGCCCACGGTGGCCTTGGAATATCCGGCGGCCGGGTCGGCCTCGCCGGAGGTCCCCGGTCCGCCGCTGGCGTCCGTGGGGACGGTCTTCGGGGTCTTGCCCCCGGCCTTGTCGCCGGAGTCGTCCCGGTTCACGGTCTTGGGGTCCTTGGCGGCCTTCTTCGATCCGCCCTTGCTCAGGACGGCCTTTCCGGCCTTGGCGGCCCGGTTGGACGGGTTGTCCTCCTCGCCCTTGGGCTTCACCTTGGTGGGGGCGAAGAGGCTGTCCTCGCCCAGGGCCTCGGCGCTGAGCGCCTCGACCGCCTTGCCTCCCTGCACGTCCGCGCCAAAGGCGAGGGGTAGGCCGATGGCCCGGAAGATGGACTCGTTCCGGTCGATGACGACCTCGACAGATTCGGAGGCGAGGCCCTTCTTCCCCTCGTCGGAGAGTGTCCCGATCTGGCCCTTCCCGAAGGTGTCCGAAACGACCTTGTACTTACCGCCGCCCATGTCCTTGAGCACGGTGCCCACTTCGAGGTTGATCTGGTCACGCCCCTTACCGTAGAGCGCCACGACTTTCGTGGTCCGATACGTCTCGGCCTCGCCCAGGTGGGTCAGCGCCTCGGCGAAGACCTCCAGGGCGGACGTGGGCTCGACGTAGCCCCGGCAGAGGCCGCCGCCGATGGCGTCCACCTCGACCGCGACGGGGCGCCCCAGATGCTCGGCCACGCCGTCGGCGATGGACTGGAGGATGTCCTGGGTGGACACTCCCACACCCTCACCGCGCATGATCCGGTCCACGGCCCGCATGTCGATGGCGTTCACGAACGCCTGACTGGCGTTGAACGGCTTCGAGAGGTCGATCACCTGGATGCGGAAGTCGTGCCACCCCTCTTTCGCGGCGAGGGTCATCACCTTCTTCACGTCCTGCTTGGTGACGTTCGGGCCGCCGAGGAGGAGCTTCTGGCTCAGTGGTCCGTCTTCGCCCGTAGGCTTGGCCCACAGAGCGTACTCCTTCGCCTCGCCGAGACCCTCGCGGACGGCGATGCCGTTCTTCCGGAGAACCTTGATGGCTTCCTTCTCGACCTCCTCGGCCCACCCCGCATCGAAATCGTACGTCGTCTTGGCCCGCACGTTTCTGTCGGGCCTGGGTCCCTTCCCGTCGATGTAGTAGTTTCCGAGATCGTAGACGAAATCCGCGTACTGCTCGCCGTCCATCCGGCGCGTCTCACTTGCGAAACTCCGGAGGGCGTTCCAGGCGGAGCTGCGGTCTTCGACCACGCCCTCGGACGGCGTGCCGTAGGCCGGGTCGGTGGGCTCGATGTAGTCCCCCAGCATGAGGGCGGCGATCCGGACCTGGGCCGGGTTGTTCGACACGATGTCGAGCCGAACTCCGTCGCCCTCGGCGCCGATGGTGTAGGACTTGATGTAGCCCAGGCCCTTCCACTCGTCCGCCCACTCGCGGGCCGTGTCGGCGTTGCCGCCGGGGAACACGAGGGAGATCGGCGTGTCGCCTTCGGGGTAGGCTTCCCAGACAACGGACTCCCCCGTGGCTTCCCAGGAGGAGATGGCCGTCTCGGCTGCATTGCGGTTGACCCTGCGGATGTCTACCCTTGTGATGAGGTAGAACAGCTCGCGCATGAGCTTATTGTTCCTGTCGATAAGCATCCGACGGGTCTTATCGCTGATACTCCCGGACGCTATCTCGCTTCCGACAGCGTTCAGGAAGGCAAGCTGCTTGTCGATGGAGCGCTGGTCCGCTCCTTGAAGGCCGAAGTAGTCCTTGGCGTTGTACTTCTGAAAGAGTTGCTGGACCACGCGCTCCGTGTCCTGTCTCTCGAACACAACGCCCTCACCCACCTCGATGGAAGGGTATTCCTTCTTGACCGCGTTGTTCACCCGCTTTTTCAGCTCGGCGCACGAGACACCTCTGGCCTTCATCCAGGGCGATTGCTTGTCGCAGGCCCCCGCACGCGCCAGGGCGTTACGGGCCTGCTTGGCATTGCTCATGGGGTAGCGGCCGTAGGGGTCCTTGTCGGTCGGCGGGTAGACGTAGTTCGAGCCGCCGTGCTTCCGCTGCTTCGGCGTGTGCTCGCCCTCCCTGGGCGTGTACTCCTTGAGAACCATGTCCCGGATACGGGAGAGGCGCTCCTGTGCCCTCCCCGTCCTCGGCGCCATCTTGAGCGACTCGACGGACTCGTAGTAGTCGCTTGCGGTGCCGCTGGGGTTCACCTTGACCTGGAGGACCGCCTGTCCGGAAGGGCTCTCGTCGGCGAAGTAGCTCCTGCCGAGGGTGTAGACGTAGAACGGCTTCCGGTACTTCCGGGCCATCTCCCGCGCCCACGTCATGGCTTTCTCTTCCGAGGCGCCGTACGTTCCGGGGAACTCCTTGTAAAGGTCCTCCCGGACCGCGCCCTCGCCGAACTTCTTGAGCGCGTTTTTCAGGTACTTGGCGAGGTCCTGTGGCGTCTTGCCCGCGCCGCGACCACGCGACGAGGAGCTCACCTCCCAGAGCCACGCTCCGGACTTCGAGGGATAGACACCGATGGCGAAGTCCCTGTTCAAGCGGTAGGCGTGGTGGAGGCGGTAGTCCTCGCGGCCGTGGCCCACGACGACAGAGTGGCTGTAGTCCAGCCCCGCGCCGGTGAGGATGTTATGGAAGGGGTTCTTGGCGTGCTCCGGGTGGAAGCCCATGTTCGAGGAGTCGGGGTTCTGAATCCCGAACTCGATGGCACGCTCTTTCGGGCTCGGACCGGAGGGTACGAACGGCTCCCACTCCGTGATGGAGTCCTTGCGGATGATCTCCGTGCTCGACTCCTGAATCCCGATCTCGCCCAGGAGCTTCCGGAAGGTCCGGAGCTGGTCTCCCGGCAGGTAGAGCGCGAGACCGCCGAGGCCCTTCGGGGACATGCTTCCCACGTAATTGATCCTGTGGACCCCGTGGAGCCAGTCCAGCAAGCCGTCGATGTCGCCGATCCCGCGCTTGACGTAGCCGTCGGCCTGCGCCGCCTGCATGAGCTTCACCTGATCGCCGTGATCGAAGTAGACGAGGGCGTAGTTCGGCTCGATCTGCACCTTCTCCCGAAGGCGACGCTCCCCCATCTCCTCCTCGTCGTCCTCCTCGTCGTCGGGCTCCTCGTCCTGCTCCTCCTGCTCCGGTTCCTCTTCGTCGTCCTCTTCGTCCCCGTCCTCGTCGTCCTGCTCCTCGCGGCTGGGGACGGAGGCGCCGGGCTCTGCGGCCCGGTTCGACGGGTTCGAGGGATCGCCCCCGTCCACCTCGGTGCCTGCCGGGTCCGGGTCCATCTCGGCGACGCCGGGGAACGCCCAGTGGATGAACTCCAAGAGGGCGAGCGCCACGTTCTCGCCGAGGCGGCTCGTGTAGGCGCTCGGAGGGAGCGCGAGCAGGGTACGGGGCAGGTAGTTCACGATGGAGTGCAGGCGCTCTTGCAGCTCGCTCGGATTGATCCCCGTGCTGGGGATGTCGGCGAGGAGATGGTCGAGCAGCTCGGACTCCCACGGGACCTTGACGAACTTCTCGACGACGGCATCGGCCGGATCGTAGGGCTCGACGGTTTCGAGGAGGGAGATGAACTTGGCGAAGTTCTCGCGCTGGGGTCGGAGATGCTCGGAAGGGATGGCAGCGGGAAGGGTGCGAACGTCGTGCGCGTTGTACCGGGCGCATAGCCGGGCCGGTAGGTTCAGGTCCGCCTCGGTGGCCTGGATGTTTATGGCGCTGTGGAACTCCAGGTAGCTCGACGGCTGGCCCCCGGCCGCGATGGCCTTCTGCTCGATGGGCTCCTCCAGGGTCCCCCGGAAGCCGACGATATTGTCCCGGACTTCCTTCTCCACGTTGCCGGGGAGACCGGCCGCGAAGGACCGCGCCTTGTCCTCGGTCGGGAAGGACCAGAACTCGTCGAAGTCCACCTTCCCGGTCGTGTCCACCTCCCGAAGGTCGAAGGGCTCGAAGTGGAGAACGGCGTCCCGGACCCAGCGCCGGGCCCGCTCGCCCAGGGCGGAGAAAAGGTCTTCCTCCAGGTGGGCGCCGGATTCCGCGAGGGCGGTCAGTAGGGACTTGTCGTCGAGGAGGGAGAACTCGCTGACAGGCTTCGGTGAAGCAGATAGCGAGCAGTAAATCCTAAAGGCAAGAGCGGCTTTTCCAGGCACGGGAGCCCTCCTACACGTGCAGAGGCGCGACTGTTGCTACCGACAGTCAGACTGTTGGTAGCGACAGTCGAGCGATTTTTGTATCCCGGTCTCAGTACAGTAGAGCGCCGAACACCAAGGGAGTCAAGAAGATTTTTCTTGATCTTCTCCTGGGGGGCGCTCCAGGAACCGGGGCCTATCTTCCGCGTTGGTGATGATCCCTCCCAGCTCGGAGCAGATGATCTCCACGGCCACCCTCGGATCGGCCTTTCCGCAGCAAAAAGCGTCCAGGGCGGCCGTCTGCTCTTCGGAGTACACGTGAAGCGATATGTGGCTCTCGTTCAGGAGGACGACGGCCGCGAACCCTGGCGGATCGAGGCGCGTCCAGAGGGAGCCCTGGACCGTTGCTCCGGCTTGTCTGGCCGCCCGCTTCATGAGCTCGACCACGCTGTCGGCGTCGGCGAGGGCGTCCTTTGGGACCTGGATGAGGTCCACGAGAATATGCCGTCCCTTCGTCATCTCGTGTTCTCCGATAATGCCGCTATTCTGCGGCGGGCTGGGTTGTCTCGATAGCAGCCTCCACGATCTCGTTCAGCTTCGTGAATGAGAATTTGCCGTCCTCGTAAAAGATTTCGCGCATGCGCTCGTAGTCTTTTATCGTCGGCGCGTAAAAAGTGAAGGGGAATTTCCCGGTCGGGCTCGCCTCGGCGACCGTCTCCGCGCCGTACGCCGGGGCGGTCGTGTCGTCGGCGACCGCTTCCAGGTCGTCGTCGTCCGGAGGGGGAGGGAGCGGAGCGGTGTTGACCTTCACGCCACCCCCGGCCTTGGGCACCTCACCCTTGATCTTCCCGGCCATCTCCTTCTCGGCCTCGGAGGCCGCGTCGTGGAGCATCTCGTCGATCTCCTTCGCCGAGAAGCCGAGCATGACCTGGAGCTCCTTCCGGGCCGCGTTCGTCGTCTCGGCGATGAACTGCACCACGTCGGTCAGCTTGTCGGGATCGAAGTAGCCGCGCTTCTGATTGAACGCGATGGTCAGCTCGCGGGCCGTAGCCTCGTCCACGTCAAGCTCGATGACGGGAATCTGGGCGAGCCCGGCTTTCTTGGCGGCGATCCAGCGGTGCTCGCCGTCGATGATGATGTCGCGCCCCTTCCACACGAGAATGGAGCCCACGAACCCGTGCCGATGGATGCCCGCCACGATGGACACGAGCACGTCGTTCGGCACGATGTTCGGGTTCCACGAGTTCGGCTTGAGCGACCGGATCGGAACGAGCCGAGACTTATCGTGGATGCTTGGGGCGCCGTTGCCGCCGGGCGCGGACGCGCCGCTCGGCTTCTTCGACGATCCTTTGCTTTTCGTTGTCTTCTTCATCTTCGCGCATGCTCCCCAGGATGTACTTGAAGTATTCTGCCACGAGCGGCTCCGGCCGAGTGTATTCCTTGCTGGCCGTGCTCGGATAGAGCATCCCCACAAAGACCTCCGGGAACGCCTCGGTGGCCGTGGTGTTCCCGTAGGCCGTCACGAACTTCCGGGCGATACCACCCTTCTCGATCTTGTCCACCACGCGGAGGAAGTCCTCATCCGTCCGCCACTGCTCCAGGCGGATCACCGCACCCGCGAGGGGGTGTTTCTCCTCGAGCCACTTGAACGTCCGGAAGGGCGGGTCGTAGGACTTGCGCTTCGGCTTGTACTCGCCGTGGCTTGCCGCATCCTGGTAGAGGTCCCGGAGCCATGGAAGGTCCTTCTTGACAGCGGCCGGGAGGGGCTCCGTGAGAAAATCGAAGAACGCCCGCCACTGCTTTTTCGCTCCCCCAGGGAGGCGCCCCCAGACACGGTGCCCGAGCTCATGGATGACGGTCTGGGTGGCGGTAGCGATCTGGGCCGAGGAGGACCCGTATCCGAACCACCCCACGTAGAGCTCGTCCGACGAATAGAAGTAGCGGCCGCCCGCGTCGTCGAGGCGTGGGTCGTTCGGCCGTGTGAAGACCAGCATGCCGGAGACGTACTGATCCTTGATCTTGAACCGGCGCAGCACCCGGATCGCCTCGCCGACGGAAGCCTTGATCTTGTCCGACTCGTCGGACGTGAAGCGCGTGCCTCCCTGGAATCGGTAGATGATCTCGAAGGGACCCATCTTCCCGACGCGGACTTCCTTCCAGTCCTTGGCCTCCATCTTCGGCGCGAGCTCAAGAATACGAAGCACTATATCCTTGAAATCGCGGAGGCCGTCCTTCGCCGGTTGGAGCTCATTGTAACCGAAGATATTCCCCAGCCGGTTGTGGGCGTGCATGGCGACGGCGAACGGAGAATCAGGGCTGCCGAATGAGCTTCCAATGTCCACGGGTTTTCCGGCGCGAGAATCGTCGAGATCCTTCTTGACCTCCTTCACGCGGTCGCGCATCCAGTAGATGCCGTGTCCCTCTTGCTTGGCCCGCTGAGTCGTCGCTGGAATCCGGATGTCGGTGGGGAATGTATCGAAAGCATTTTTCCATCGACGCTGCAACCCATAGATTTCCTTTTCCACCTCGGTGGCGGCATCCGAGTAGCGGACCTCCGGCGTGATATTGAAGAAGGTCACATTCTCCGGGCCAAAGATGGGACGAAGGTCTTCCAGCGTCTTCGTCCACTCGTCGAACTTCTCAATGACCCGATAGAGCGTGTCGAACCACGTGTCCGAGACCTTTTTCTTGTCCTCCGGAGCACTGCTATACTGGCTCACTCCGGCCCTATTCGCAACCGCATCCCACTCCGACCCGTCCCAGAGCCCTTGAAGCTCGGTAGTAACTTTTATTGCCTTATTGATCGAGGTGATTTTCGAGCGAAAATTCTTCGGGAGGCCGGACTGCTTGATCCCTGGCGTAACCTTCCGCTTGCGCCGAGCCTCCCCCATGCGCTTGTGGGTCGTCTTCGGGAATCTCCCAGTGAGGTCCAAGAGTGTCCGGATCGGAACGTCCACCTGGACCGTCTTGATCCGGAACTCCCTGTCCCGGTTCACGAGGGCGAGCCATCGGTGGTGGCCGTCGAGGAGGTAGAAGTCCTTGGAGATGATGACCGGCTTGGCAAGGGCCGCCTCCGGCGCCGCCGCCACCATGGCCGCCACCTTGTCGATGTCGATCTCGCGCTGGGTCGGCTTGATCTTGTCCACCTGGACCTGGGTGCGCCGGGTCGAGACCCCGCGCCCTCCGAGCCACTGGAGGAACTCCGGAACGTCCGTGCTCTTCACCTGCGGCATGTCGGCGCGGGGAATCCCCAGAGAACCGGGAGGTATGTGCACCTTCTCGGTAAGCGTCTCGCGCCGGGCCGCAAGTCGTCGGGCTACGCTCTCCATGCCGGGTTCTCTCCCAGCCTGTCCAGGAGCCCCATGATCGAGGGCTGCTTGAAGTTCCCCACGGTCTCCTTGCGGCCGTTGGCCGCGTCGGTGACCACGACGTTGACACCGGCGCCGACGCCGGGCTGGGTGAAGTCGAGCCGCTTCACGACCCCCGACTCGTTCGCCACGTTGAGGAACACGGTGCCGGGGGCGAGCGGCGAGGACGTGATGGCCTTCTCGTCGAGGCCGAAGTGCCCGGCGAACGCCAGGGCGAAGGTGTACGGGTTGAAGTCCACCTCCTTGAGCCCGTCGAGGTCCTCGGTGGTGAGGGCGTCGATGGCCTTGTCCAGGCTGAGGCCCTTGGCGATGGACTGGGCCGTGTCCTGGTCCATGTACTGGGAGAAGCCCTGGGGCACCGTGGAGGGCAGATTGGCCGCGCCCCACTTGGCCGGGTCTGGCGTTCCGAAAGCCCCCTCCGAATCCTTGCCGGGGACGAAGACGACCCACCAGTCCGACTCGCCCACCTCGTCCGGGAGGGATTGATCCGGCGACGCCACGAGCTGGGTCTGGGCGTACTGCCGGGAGAGGTCCCGCATGATCTCGTCGATCTCGTCGCGCTGGACGCCTGCCGAAAAGAAGAGGTAAATGCTCGACGTGTCCTCGTCGAACTCCACGTCCTGGAGGGCATCGAGGGAGCCGCTCAAGATGAGCTTCCGGACGATCCCGTCGAGCATCTGGTCCATGTTCTCCGCCTCGGTGTCCGGGGGCGGATTCGGGATGGCCTGCTCGCTGAGGGCCTCATCCTCGAACCGAAAGGCGAGGTCTTCCCTGGCGTAGACGCGGGCGATCCCGTGCCGGGGGAAGTAGACGAGGAGGGAGGCGTCCCCGGTGGGGTAGCCCAGGGCCCAGGACCGTGGCCCGGTGATCGCCACCTTGTCCGCCCCCTCCACGAGGTTGTGGAGGGCGATCTCGCGGAGCAGGCGCCCCATGTCCGCCGGGTCGTCGTAGACCCGGACCTGGGAGTCGGCCACGCGCTGCCCCACGGCCTTGATGCCCTTCCCGAAGTCGAAGGTGCGGGTCACGACGCCCTGCTTCGGTTTCGCCACCCGCACGTGGACGTACTCGTCCCGCGTCTCGGCCTCCTGGGGAGAGAAACCCAGCTTCTTGGCCTTGGCCTTGGCCTCCTCCGTGCTGTACTTCGAGACCGGAAAGAGGAGCTTCTGGACTTTCATCTTCTCGGTCATGAGCCGGGCCTTGATGTCGGCCGGGTTCTCCGGCGCCGGATCGGCGAGCGCGTCGAGCTTCTGGAGCGCCGCCTCGGCCGCCCCGCCCAGGCCGCTCGCGCCCCCGTCCAGATGTTTCACGAGCCCGGCCTCGATCTCGGCCGGGTCCTTCCCGGAGACGGCCGCGTCGAACTCCTCCCACGCCTTCTCCATGAGATCGTCCGGGCGCTCCAGCCTCTCGCCGAAGGTGATCTCCGTCCCGTCGGCCAGAATGGCACGCTTGATCGAACCGGGAGCGAACCGCTCCGATGGGGCTTGGAGGTAACGTACGCGCTTACGCTCCTCGCTCCCTGTCTCGGTGGAGAACCCCAGGGCCTCCAGGAAAGCCGGGCCGCGCTCCTTGGGCACGAGGACCGAGTGGAAGGACGTGCTGGCCTCGGCGGGGGCGATGAGGCCCTCCAGGACGCGCTGAGCGTCCGCCGCCCCCACCACGAGGTCCTTGGCCTCCTCGGAAAGCAGGTGATCGAAAGCCACCACGACCACCTCGTCCTCGCCGAAGTAGGCCACCCCATGGGGCATGGCCTCGCGGGTCCGGTAGCCGAACTCCTCCTGACAGTCCTCGAACCACTCCTCGATGGCCTCCGCCGTTACGAAATCGTTGTCCACCGGGACGGTGGGCAAGAGCACCCGGCGGGGAACCGTGGTGGGCAAGTCCTCCTCGACGAGGAACGCCTCGGCGACCTTGGGATCGAGCAGCCCGCGCTCCACGCGCCGCGCCACGAGGGCGACAGTGCTCCTGGAATCCTCGGCCACCCGGAACTCCCCCGTGGCCTTGGCGAGGAGGGCGGGCATGTCCTCGATCTTGTCCGCGAACGGGATGCACCGCTTCTGGAAGATGCCCGCTTCGGAGCACCACCGCTTGGCCTCGGCCGTGTGGACGCCCACCCGCTTCCCGTCCTCGGCCTTGATCTTCTCGATGACCACCCCGGCGCACTCGGCGCACAGGTTGGGGCCGTGGTACATCTCCGCCGCCGGGCTGACCCCGCACACGCCGCACGGCTTGTAATTGATCTCCTCGCCGAGGGGAGTGAAGAGCTGGAGGCTTCCGGGGAAGACCCGGTTGAAGACGTACACGTCTCCACCGTCCTCGAACTGTTCGTACTCCACGCCGTTGGCGTCCCGGTACTCCCGGCTCTCCAGGACCGCCTTGTGGAGGGAGAGGATGTCCCAGAGGGACGGCGCCTCGCCAAGGAGCCACCGGAGGCTCCCGGCGGGCTGGGCCGCTTCGAGCACCGGCACGACGGGCACGAAGAAGTCCGGGTCGTATCCCGCGACCGCGAGCCGGAAGAAGGTTGTCTCGCCCGGACTGGCGAGGCCGATCTTTTCGAGTATGGACTTCATCTTTACCTCTCTGGGCTATCTCTCCTCGTCGAGGGCCGCCTCCACGTTGCCGAGGGCGATCTCCACGCCCATGAGGCGCTGGAGGGCATCGGCGAAGGGCTTGCCCTGCCGGAGGAGCTGGGCTACTTCCGTGAACTCCGTGGCGAGGGTCAGGAAAGCGTCCTTCGGAGCGTCGCGGAGGGACTGGGCCTCCCGCACCGCATCCTCCGCCGCCGAGTCGGCCACGGCCGTGATGCTCTGGACGTACTGCTTGGACTTGAGCATGGTCCCGATGCGGTCGATGGCGTCGCGCCACCTGGACACGTCCACCGGCTCCTCATCGTACCACGCCTCCCCGTAGAGGTCCGCCAGGGACAGGAAGGACTCCTGCCGGGCCCGCATGGTCCTCGGCTGGTCGTACCGGGTCAGGAGGTAGGCCACGGCCGCCGTAACCTTGGCCGGGTCCATCCCGCTGTGCATCTTGAGAATCTTGTCGATGGGCATCCCGTAGGCGAAGTAGTCCCGCGCCACGAGCCACGCCTCGTCGTAGGGCAGCCCGGCTTTCCGGGCGGCGAAGGTGATCTGCCGCTTGCTGGGAAAGGCCGTGCGGCCCCGCTTGTGAGGGACCCCCTTGGGCAGGCCGCCGGTGTACCCCCACGGGGGCATCTTCTCTTCGAGCCGCTTGACGGCCGCGTCCAGGTCCGTCCGCTCGAAGAAGATGTAATACTCCCTGGGGATGTACTTCTTCCAGCGACGGAAGAACGCCTTGGGGTCCCGAACGAGGTCCCGGTAGAGAGTCTCGTCGTCCGCCCCGGCGTCCGACGCCACCGCCGCCACGATGTCGAAAGCGATTTCCATGTCGTCCTTGGCTTCGACGAAAACGCCCTCAGACGTGTTCTTGACGGCCGGGAGCATCTGCGTCCGGAACCACTTGACGATGTAGTCTTGGATGGCACCGGGGGCAGCCGTCCGCTTCCGGAGGAAGGGATAGGGCTTGCGGGCCCGCAGCCCGGCCTCGGCCTCGACCTTCGCCGTGTCCGCGCCACCCTTCATGAATCCCCACACGTGGATGATCGTGTAGGTCGGGTCATTGTGGACGATCCCGTTCGGGGGGTTCGGGTCCGCGTGGTAGAAGATTGCCACCGAGGAGGTCCTGGGATCGAACCGATGATCCGCCTGGACCTTGACGATCTGGGGAGCGGGCACCACCGAATCGAGCTTCTTCTGGAGCTCCACGGCGAACTTGTCCGCCGCGTCGCTCGTCCCCGTGTCCGAGATGCTTCCGACGAACTCGTCGATGACCTCGGCGTCCCCAGCGAAGTGCTCCGCGAGGGTGGCCCGGAGCGCCTGTAGGCGCCCCGCGTCGAGGGAGGCGCCCACCCTGTCCTCGTGGTAGAGGACGGCCCCCGGCTTCGAGGAGATGACCTCCGCGTCGCCCCAGGGCATGGTCTCGACGTAGCCGTCCGTAGTGATGCGCTTCTGGTTCTCGTCCGTGGCGTCCTCCCACTGCTCGTTCCCGCGCAGGGGATACACCCGGTCAGCCGCGAGCATGGCGTCCGAGACGGTCAGGTAAGGGCCCATGACCGTGGCGGCCTTGCCGCCCTTGTAGTAGACGACACCCACGTTCTCCTGGACGCTCTCGGCCGGGGCGGGGGCGCCGCCCTTGGCCGCCTTGAGATCGGCCTCCATCTTCGCCAGGGCTTCGTAGTAGTTCGGGAACTCGGTGAGATGATCGAGGGCGATCTTCCGGGCTATCTCCTTGTTTCCGGTGTGCTCGTACTCCACCGCGACGCCCTTGTCGATGGCAGCTTGCTCGATGCCCGCCGGGACCTGTCCCTTGCTCTTGCCTCCGGTGAGCATCTCCACGAACCGCTTGGCGAGGTCGTAGGCGGCCGCCTCGGCCTTGTGCACGTTGAGCCCCTGGGATTCCGCCCAGGCATGGAACTCGTCGTCGCACGGATCGGCTTCGCCCTGGAGCCATGCGAAGACTTTGGGCACGATGCTTGCACGCTCCTCCGGGGTCAGCTTGTCTTCTTCGTCCTCCGTGAGCCGGTGCGCCCGTGTGAGGAGCCACGCGCCGTACGCCGGGGCGGAGTCTCCCATCGGGACGAAGAAGGTGTTCCCCTCGCCGAGGAGGCCCTCGATCTCGGACCCGGAGAGCCCGGCGAACTCGGCGATGCAGTGGCCGATGAACTTGGGCATGCGCGAAGCCGCGACGGCCTGGGCCTGGGCGAGGTCGCTCATGGTCCTCCCGCCGGTCCGCTTGAGCGTGTCGATGACCGCCTTGCCCACCGGGTTCTTCACGGGCTTGCCCACGAGCTTGAGGGCTTTCTTCCGGAGCTGCATGCCGATCTGGTCGATCCCGGCCTTGTCGAGGGCTTTGCTATTGTCCACGATGACAAAGTTGTCGCCCCCGAAATACGCCTGGAATTTGCCCATGTTCGACTGGACTTCCTGCCAAGCGTTGACCACGACCTCTTCCGGGACGGACCGCTCCCGCTCCAGGTTCCGCTGCTTCGCCACGTCGAGGGTCGTGTTCACGAAGACCATGGACGTATCGTAGCCCAGGGCTTTGAGGTTCGAGGCCATGTGGCTGATCTTGTCGTAGTCCCTTCCGGTGCCGTCCACCACGAGGCCCAGCATGCCGTTGAGCCAGAGGTCCTTCCGGAGGTCGGTGATCTCCTTGGCCCGGCCCCTGGCGCCCATCTGCTTCGCGTATGTGAGATTGTCCTTCGGGTCGATGTTGAACGGGAGGTCCCGCTTCCGGAGCAGGTACTCGAAGGCGAGGTCGCTGTTCAGGAACTTGAGCCCGGTCCCGGCGAACATCTGATTGGCGATGAAGCTCTTGCCGGAGCCCGGACCGCCCGCGAGGAACACGGCCTTGAAGATGTAGGGATCATTGATCCCCTCGACGATGGTGTCCCCCACGCGCTCCACGTCCTCGGTGAAGTACCCCACGACTTCCACGCGCCCGCTGTCCATCCGGTAGAAGGTCAGGTAGACCGAGCCGTTCGTAACGTCGAGCGGCCAGAAGGGGTCGTTCGTCATCCGCTGGAGGAACAGGCTCCGTTTCAGGTCCGAGCCGGGTGCGTTCTGGAGGCGGTCCGTGAAGGTCCCGCCGAACTGGTAGCCGATCTTGTCGAGGGCCTGGGACACCCAGGTAACGGCCTCGCCCGCGCTGCGGAAGTACGTGGTCTTGAGTGCGTCGTGGACGGTCCGCTTGAGGAGGCGCTTGTCTTTGGGGGTGAGCTTGTAGACCTTGGGCCGCTCCTTCGGGTCCGCCGGAAGGACAAACTCGTCCGCCTCGGCGAGGCTCTCGCTCACGAGGCCCATGTCCAGGGGGAAGGGGCCGTCGTCGATGTCCCAGTTCGTCGAGCCGGACCTCGGCTTCGGAAGGGTCATGTCGAAGCCCTTCTTCCACTGGCCCACCGGTTCGAGGAGGGCGGCCGTGATGAGCCGACTGCCCACCCCGGTGATCCGCGCCCGCGCCCGGTTGCCCCGGCCCCACCGCGCCTCGATCTCGTCGCCGACTTTGAGGGTTTTCACCCAGGCGTAGTATTTCGGGATATTGATCCCCTCCCCCAGGGACTCGCCGACGGTCTCGCGGTAGAAAGCCCGCACGAGCCACCCGACCACTTCACGGTTGTTCACCTGGGTCACGTAGTCGCCGTGCTTGACTTCGACGATGGCGAAACGCCGGGCGTTGCGCCTGCCGCTTTCGGGAACGGCCACGTACTTCGAGTCCTTCACCCGGAGGACCTCGACCCGCGTTCCGCCGTCCGGCGCGTTCACGGTCTGCCACGTGGGCTGGTTCGCCACCACGAAGTCGTGGGGGAGCCTCGGCCCCTCCGTCGCCTCGTCCATTCCCTTCCTGCCGAAGGGGCTGTCCGCGACCGCGTACTTGTACCCCTTCCTGGCGTCGCCCCCGGCCCGCTTCCAGTATTTCCCGGACACGTCCTGGAGGCTTCGGATGATCCCGGCCTCGTCCGTGGTGCCCTTGACCTGGAGCAGGATGTCGTCGCCCCGGTCGCGCAAGACCTTCACCTCGACGCCGGGGTGGGACACCTTGATGTCCCCGGCGATGTCCTTCCCGCTCCGCGCCTCGCGCAGGGCGATCTCAAGGGCGGCTTCGGCCATGCCGAGGGCGTAGCGGACCGCCGCCTCCTTCTGCCGGTCCCCCCTTTGCAGCGCCACGCGCAGCTCTTCCCGGAGGCGCCCGATCTCGCGGCGCTCGTACTCGACGGCGCTCCCGACGCTCTCGAACGCCTTGACGGCCTGATCGAACATCCGCTTCGCCATGTGCTTCGGCGCTTCCCACCGCCCGATCCGGTAGCCGGTGTCGATGTCGATCACCGCGCTGACCGGCGCACGCCACAGCTCGCCCCGCGCATCGAGGTAGAACTCGTAAGGCTCCGGCGAATGGGCGCCCTTGAGAAAGGCGAGGTGCCCTCTGCTTTTCGGCCAGGGACCCGTTACCTTGGCCTCGTCCAGGCCCTCCGTGCGGCCGGGTCGCACGGTGATCGAGCCGTACGGCGTGTATCCCGCCATCCGGATGAGCCCCTCAATTTCCGTCTCGATCTTCTTGGCGATCTTCGGACTGAGCCCCGTGCCGGAGATGGTGGGGCGCTGCACGCCGCCGTGCTTCGGCTGCGTGTAGTACATGATGCAGGCGGCGGCGAAATCCTCGTACTCGCCGAAGCGGCTCCGCACGGTGTCCAGGTAGTCGTCCATGGCCTTTTGCAGACGGCGGGGAAGGGCCTCGTCCAGGACGGACTCCCACGTGAGCGCCACGATCTTCCCCTGCCCGTACTGGACGAGGCGCTCCACTTCTTCCTTCGGGATGTCGATCTCATACCGCGCCAGGACGCCGCCCTCCGGGGCGAAGGAAGTCCCCCAAAGCTTGTGGCTCCTGCTCCCGAACCGTGTCGTCAGCTCCCGCGAGAAACTGGACTGGGTTCCCCCCGACGAGAACTTGATGAGGTACTTCTGCATGCCCTCGCCCAGGGACTCGTTCTTCCTGTCCCCCTTGAAGATCGTCCCGTTGCCGCCCTGATTCTTGATGTCGTCGAGGAACCTCTCGGCTTCCTTCTTCCCGGACACCACCGCCAGCATGACCGGGCCCTGGCGCTTCCAGGCGTACATCACCGTGTAGGGGTCCTTGGACTTGAGGAACCCGATGTCCATCACCTCCTTCGCTTCCACCCGATCCCGCCGCCGGATGGGGGCGTCCATCGACACCACGAGAACGCCCACGTCCGGGGAGATACGCTCGACCCACTTGTCGTACTCCCCGACAGCCCGCCTCGCGGCCCCCATATCCACCTGATCGAAAGGCTTGTCCCAGTCCACCTTGCCCAGCGTCACCTTCGCCAGCTCCACGAAGTCCCTCACGAACTTGATAGGGAGCTGCACCCGCCGGATGAGTGTCCCGCTCGGCCCGTGCAGGATGGTCAGATAGTTGAAGGCCCCCTGCTTCTTCACCCGGAAGATGAGACCGGGCGCGGGCTCGTAGTCGGTGGTGGTGGCCTCCCCCAGACGCTCCACCGCGATGCGCCCGTGCACCACGTCCTGGGCCCACTCGTCGAAGGCCACCAGTCCCTTGCGCTCCAGGTACGCCTCCATCGTCTCGTCGAAGTCGCGCCCCAGGGCGAGGGAACCCAGGTAGCGGCGCAGTCTTTCCACGCCCCTGCTCCCCGTCTTCTTGATGATACCGGTCCAGCGGGCGATCTCCTCCCTGCTCCTGTCCGCCTCACCCAGGGACTCGCCGTGGGGTGTCGCGCCTGCGATTCGCATGAGGGACTTCAATTCCTGTTCGATCTTCGCGCACGTGGCGGGGTCCAGGCCGGGGGCACGCGGGGTGGGCTTCTTCACGTCGCGGACCCCGGTGCGCCCCTGGGTGTAGTAGGCCACGAGGGAGTCCAGGTAGTAGCCGTACTGCTCGCCGTCGCGCTGCTCCACGACCTCCCGGAAGTCTTCCAGGGCTTTGCGAAGACGACGGTTTGCGATACGGGGGTACTCGAAGAACGCCTCCCGGACCGCGCCCTCCCAGACCTTGCCCCGGTGCGTCTTGGCGAGGTCCTCGATCTCGCCACGGAGACCCGCCGCCTCCGGGGGGAGCTCCACCGACCGCGTGAAAGCGTCCTTACGGTAGATGCCCGCCAAGTCGTAGCCCGCGATGATCTTCTCGACCGCCGCCTCGAACCGCCCCGCATCCGCCGAGGAGTCGAACCGGAAGACACCCACGGCACCACCCTTGAGCGGACCGAACCGCGTGGTCTCCCACTCGCGCAGAACGGCCTCCATGGGCTGGGCCCCCAGGCGGTGGCGCTGGAGAAGACCGCCCAGGGTCTTGGCGTCGCCGGTCGTGACGATGAGGAACTTCCCGCTCGGATCGGCGTACACCCCCATGCCCGCGTCCTTCGCCTGCACCTTGAACATGGCCCCCGCCTGCTTGTCGCTCGCCGGGATGTCCACCCTGTACTTGCCCTCACCCAGACCCTCGTAGGCCGCCCGCACCCCCTTCGCGGCGTACACCACCTTGATCCCTTCGAGGTCCCGCCCCGCCGACCGTGCCGCTCGCCTCACCTCCTGTTCCGTGGGGAAATAGAGGTCCTCGTCCTGGGGCTCGAAGATCGAAAGGTAGTACCCCGTCCCCGTCTTCTTCACGGGACCGAAAGAATCGAACTCCCCCAGGTCCCCGAAATGCCGGTTGAACACGAGCTCCACGTCGCCGAGCCGCTGCCGGTCCGTCGAGGCCACATGGATGAATCCCGTCTTCGGCCAGAACTCGATGAGGTCCGGCTGGTCCACCGCCTCGGAAATTTCCCCGTGCGGAGAAAATTCCCCGTGCGGAGACATATCCGCCATCCCGGTCGGTCCCAGGGGGTCGGGGCCACCCCGGTGGGGGGTGCTTGACGGACCTTCGATGAGGCTCCCGGCGGGCGCCACGCGGGCCCCCTGGGACCGGCTGTCGAGGGCCCACAGCACCATGTCACCGAAGAAGTAGTCCAGGCCGTCCTCGAACAGGCGCGGGGCGAACCCCTGGGACCGGCCACGGAGCGATTCCCGGTTGTAGTCGCCGAGGGCCCGGTGGTATCGGGCGCCCTGGCTCGACTGGTGCCACTTCTTGGCGGCGGCGGTCCGACGGGCGAGCCCCCGGCGCCCCACGCGCCTCGCGGCGACCTGCTTCTCCTTCTGCTTGGGCTGCCGGTCCCTCGCGGCCTTGCCCCCGACCTGGAAGCGGAACCCGCCGACCACTCGAC
>Ga0180433_10000112_pt1 | contig 132041 bp, 120 predicted proteins | sample SS_ome_8_FD_132980 | JGI IMG/M metagenome (GOLD analysis project Ga0180433, IMG submission 132980) | Hypersaline lake sediment archaeal communities from the Salton Sea, California, USA - SS_1_D_1 metaG | ecosystem: Environmental > Aquatic > Non-marine Saline and Alkaline > Hypersaline >... | reverse complement strand
TGCTATTCTTCTTCATCGTTCATAGAGAACACGGAGACAGAAGGTAGAGTATCGGGGTAACAGGTGATCAGGGTGCAGGCAAGGGAAAGACCAGAAATCAGAAGTCAGAAGCCAGAGGTCAGAAGTCAGAAGGCAGAAGATAGAATAAGGAAAAATTAAAAATTAAAAGTTAAAAAGGAAAAATGAAAAATAGTGTATCAGGTTATCAGAAGACCAGTGGGCAGGAAATCAGGAAAATCAGGATATCGGGAAAAGAAAGTAAAGAAGATTGGTTCGCAAAAACTGTTTGTCGGGTTAAGAAAATGTACTGCCGCACTAAGCGGAGTTAGTGCGGGACAGGCAGGACACCTTTAATTCTCCCCTCGGACACCCCATTACTATGCTAAAAACGAGCATTGGGAGTCTATTATGGTTCAGATAGTAGCAGGAGAGCACCCACCCATAACTGAGGGATTACATAAAAAAATATTTTTTGTTGACACGGTTTCGGTCACGCGTATAATCACCATATTCTGAACAAAGGAGAGTTGAAGTTTAATTCTCCGCAACAAAAGAGAGTGAGAAGATGATGAGAGCAGGAGAAAGGGTAAGCAAGCCAATATCAATTCAAAAAGTCCCCTTCTGCGCCTAAAAATTTTTTATTAAACTGTTAATCGGAGAAAGGAGAAAATGATGAGGAAAGATTTTTTAACAGTTCTTGATAAAAATAGAGGCGTGATGCGCTCTTTTTCTCTTAAGACGTTTTTATTTCTATTCGTGTTAGGTACGGCATCAACTGTTATGGGTGACTATATGTTACCACCAATGAGGCCGGATTGGTGGACCATTGATCCAGACGGCCAGACACGATTACAGTATCGATCTTTCATTACAGATCCCGACATGAATCTTGAACCTGATTACGTTTTTGATGGATACACCTCTTCGACAGCAGACGATTGGACTTGTCCCGACAGCTTTAACCATGTTCTTACCCCTCCTCAGTTAACTGATTGGGGGGACGGCAAAGCGTTGCTAGTTGGCGCAGATGATAGTCTTTCTGTTCTAATGGGCAATGTTTCGAACGGAGTTGGTGAAAAGGAGTATTTTGTAGAGATGGTATTTAGGGCATTGGACAACCAATACGGTTCCATAGGTGATTATCCATTTTTGGATATCACTGCGCCAGGTTCAATCTATGAACACGACATGTTTAGCGGAGGCGATGGTAAAAACGGATGGTGGCGAGTATCATGGCATGGATTGATCACTCCCCAGCCGGGACAAGAGACTTTTCTTTTCGATTTCATTGAAGATACCTATGTTGATTCTTTGTGGGTTGGGACACACATTCCCGAACCGGCGACAATCTTTATGCTTGGGCTCGGAGGGTTAGCTCTGCGTAAAAAACGCAGAGCCTAAAATTTTATACAGAGATTTATTTTTTGTAGAAAGGAAAATGATGAGAAAATTGATGATTTTAATTGTAGTGGTATTCTTGGCTGCTGTTCACTCTTACGCTGTTCCAATTACTGTTACATTCCAAGAAGGTGTCAACGGCTATTCTGGAACACTTGACACAGAGCTGTCGGAAGGAGCCCCTGGCACGCTTCATGGTGATAATGATTCAATAAAGATCGATTTCGCCCCTGCCGGAAGTGCCAATCATGGTCTCTTAATGTTCAGTAACATTTTTGGTTCAGGCCCAGGACAGGTCCCTACAGGTTCAGATATTGTTGTTACTGATGTAACACTTACCCTTTATGTGAATGAAAATGAATCTTTAGTTGATGTCTATTTTCATCGTATGTTAGGTGGTTGGTACGAAACAGATACATGGAATATTTGGGGAGACGGCACACCCCCTCATAATAGCCAAGGCGGTCTTCAAGACGATGATTATGATGCGTCAAGTGTTATTGATGGAGTAATTCCAGGCCCTGGAGATATGGGATTTGTTACCTTGGATAGTGATGGTTTAGTTGATACCGTTCAAGCTTGGTGTTCTGGTGATGCAACTAATTATGGCTGGGCCTTGCTACCCGGCACTAACAATGATTTGGGTGTTCGTTTTGCATCTTCTGAACATAGTACCGTCTCGTATCATCCGCTTCTTTCAGTAACATATATTCCCGAACCGGCTACAATCTTCATGCTGGGTTTAGGTGCGGTGATGTTGAGGAGGAAAATAAGGAAGTAAAACGGTAAAAGGAAAAACAGCGTATCGGGGTATCTGGGAAAATACAGAAGTCAGAGGACAGCAAAAAGGGACAGTCTGGATTCCCGATCGGGGTCGGGAATGATCTTTCCTTTTAACATTTAAAATTTATCATTTAATATTGTTTAAGGGTTTAAGCATAGCACATAGGGTTCGTTGCTTGTCTGGGTGCTCACCTGCGCAGGAATTATTTTTGCAGAATGCTTTGCAAAAATAAAATGGGCTTCGCGAAGATGCGAAGCCCTTTGGTTTTTTTCGAAAGATGCTTTTTAAATTTAGAGGGGTTTTACTTGAGTTGCGCAGGGTCCTTTTTTGCCCTGTCCAATCTCAAACTCGACCTTCTGTCCTTCGTCCAGATTGGCGTAGCCGCTGGTCATGATTTCGGAGTGGTGGACGAATAAGTCCTCCCCGCCGTCATCGGGTAAAATAAAACCAAAACCTTTGCTCGAATTAAACCATTTTACTGTACCTGTACTCACTTTCTTACTCCCCGGCCTTTGTATGGCCGTCAACAAAATACTGTCTCTCGTATTTACTTTTGTTCGGAGAATATTCTTGAGAGATGAAAGAATATACTCTTGACTTTTCATTAAAACACACAAACGGATTTTTAACAATAAAAAATAAAAAAATATTTTTTTAATTAATTCGTTCGCCAGGAGTTTGCCGCGACAGGCTCCAGCTGCTGTTCTTGCGGCTGCTGCTGAGGTTCCTGCTGCGACGGTTCGGGCACGGAGGACTGTGTCTGTTCGGTGAGTGCCTGCTGTTTTTTAAGCTTGTGGTAGTAGAACGTGCCGACGCAGCCCATCAGGAAGTAGAATGTGAAGAGCATCGCGACGGCAAGTCCCTGGGTTGTACCCTGGTCGGCGAAATTAATCGTTTTTACGGTGACCCAGTAGGCGAGCATTAGGGTCGAGCAGATTCTGCTTTTTTTGTAGAGGCCGAGAGCGAGGGCGTAGATGAGAATGGCGTCGAGGAACATCCAGGGGCTGAGCAGACCGTCCAATGTGTAGCCGTAGAAGGCGGCGATACTCGCTGCCAAGGTGAGGGTGGCGCTGATTAAGGCGGCGATAAAGGCGGATTTTACGGCTTTATTGGCTTTTTCTATTGTCATAACGAATTCCTTAAGTTTTTTATTGATTTACCGGTTATTTTTCGGCTGAATGGGGGCGGTGCTTGACAAGCATATCGGCGGTATGCGGTGTTTTTTTAGCTTGACAATTGCATCGGGGTGGGGTATTTAGGCGTATTTTAAGTTTTAATTTTGGGTAACGGAGTAAATTGAGATATGATACCAAAGCGTAAGAAAAGCAAAAGCAGGACACGAAGCCGGCGTTCGCACCAGGCGCTGAAGCCGGTTAATTATTCAGTCTGCCCGAAATGTGACCAGGCGAAGCTTCCTCACGCCGCCTGTCAGAACTGCGGCTATGTCAATTCCGAAATAACGCTTGAACTGGGCAAAGAGGAGTAAGTTTAAGACATGCGAATCGCGATAGACGCCATGGGAGGCGACAATGCTCCTGATGAAATTGTTGCAGGTGCGTTGGATGCGGTGAAGGAATTCGATGGCGCGGACGAACTCTACCTGTTGGGGCCAAAGGAGCAGCTCGAGGGACGGTTCAAGAAGCTGAAGAAGGTTCGGGATGTTGTGCATCTTGTGGATGCGCCGGACATTATCGGGATGGATGAGCCGCCGATTGAGAGTCTTCGCAGGAAGGTCAAGAGTTCGATCGCGGTGATGTCGAAGCTTGCCAAGCACGGTCAAGTCGACGCGGTGATTTCTGCGGGGAATACGGGAGCATGCGTAGCGGCGTTTCAGATGCGGATGCGTAATGTCGAGGGGGTCAAACGGCCGGGGATTGCAGTGGTGTTTCCAACGTTCGAGGGGCCGGTGACGATCTGTGATGTGGGGGCGAATATCGCGTGCAAGCCGATTCATCTGTACCAGTACGCGGTGATGTCGATGATTTATTCGCACCACGTGCTGGGAATCAAGAACCCGCGGGTGGGGATTATGAGCATCGGTCAGGAGGACGCGAAAGGCAACGAGGTGATTAAGAAGGCGCGGGAGATGATGCGGGCGGATTCGAAGATTAATTTTCTCGGCAATATCGAAGGAAGGGACATTTTTCAGGGCACGTGTGACGTGGCGATTTGTGACGGGTTCGTGGGCAACGTAATCCTGAAGCTGACGGAGGGGCTTGTGAGCGGTTTGTTTAAGGCGATTAAGCACGAGATGTTCGAGGAGAAGCGATTGCTGGCGATGAAGTTTAAGCCGGTCATCCAGCGCATCTATAAAAAATATGACTATAACGAATACGGGGGCGCCCCCCTGCTGGGTGTGAACGGGACGGCACTGATATGTCACGGGGCAAGTGAGAGCCGGACGATACGGAATGCTATTTTCACAGCGAAAAGTTTTTATAGTGAAAAGATAAATGAGAAGATAAAGGGATATCTGTCTGAGACATCGGTTAGGGATGACGATGAGCGAGCGAAGCCATAAGGGTCCGACGCGGCGGGCCGTGATTTCGGGGTACGGGGCGTCCGTTCCCGAGAAGATACTGACGAACGATGATTTGTCGAAGATGGTCGATACGTCGGACGAGTGGATAACTACGCGTACGGGGATTAAGCGACGGCATATTGCCAGCGATGAGGAGACAACGGCGACGCTCTCAACGGAGGCTGCGAAGAAAGCACTGGAGAAGGCGGGGATTGGCGGGGAGGAACTGGAGCTTATTATTGTCGGTACGATTACACCGGAGATGGTGTTTCCATCGACGGCGTGTTTTGTTCAGAAAGCACTGGGGGCGAGTGACGCGTGGGCATTCGATTTGGCGGCAGCGTGCAGCGGCTTTCTCTATGGGCTGGGAATCGCTCAACAATATATTGAGAGCGGGACCATTAATAAGGCTTTAATCATCGGTGCGGAAACGCTTTCGAAGATAACGAACTGGAAGGAGCGCACGAGCTGTGTTCTGTTCGGTGACGGAGCCGGCGCGGTGGTTCTTGAGGGTCGTGAAGAGAGTCGCGGTATTCTGTACAGCAAGATGCATTCGGGCAGCGAAGGTCTTGAACTGCTTCAGTGCAAGGCGTACGGTTCTCGGCATCCGGTGAGCCGGCCGCTGGAGAATCCGGATATGGTTTATATGTGGCTGAACGGCCGGGCTGTTTTTCAACAGGCGACGCGCTGGATTATCGAGTCGGTTGAGGAGTGTATGAGGGAGTGCAAGCTGGAGGTTGACGATGTGGCGCTTGTGATTCCCCATCAGATGAACTCGCGTATTATCCTGTCGGTAGCAAAACGAATGCAGTTTTCTGATGAGCAGATTTTTGTGAACATTGCAGAATATGGAAATACATCCGCTGCTTCAATACCTATTGCTTTTGATGAAGCGATGGAATCCGGGAGGCTGAAGAAAGGTGACATTGTTATTTTTGTGTCATTCGGAGCGGGCTTTACGTGGGGAGCGAATGTTATTAAGGTATAGGTTTTAAGATATTTATGAAAACGGCACATTTATTTCCGGGTCAGGGCGCTCAGACGGCGGGTATGGGCAAGGACATAGCCGCCGCATTTGCCCGCGCTGATGAGTTGTATGAAACAGCCAACTCCGTTGTCGGGTATGATTTGAAACGGCTGTGTTTCGAGGGGCCGGCGGAGAAGCTGAGTACGACGACGGTATCACAACCGGCGATTTTTGTAACTTCAGCAGCCATATTAGAGGTTTTAAGTGAAAGTCTGGAGAAAGCGGATGTTACGGCGGGACTGAGCCTGGGAGAATATACAGCCCTTTATGCGGCGGGTTTAATCGGCTTTGAAGACGCTGTGAAACTCGTACAGAAGCGCGGAGAAGCAATGCAGAGGGCCTCAGACGCGACGAAAGGGGCAATGGTAGGGATAATAGGCCTTGATGAAGACAAAGTGCGTCAGATTTGCGATGAGGCAAGAGGTGAAGATATTCTGGAAGGGGTTAATTTCAACTGTCCCGGCCAGGTCGTTATCAGCGGTGATATCGAGGCCTGTGAGCGGGCGGAGACGCTGGCTGAAAAGTATGGCGCCATCAAAGCGGTACGTCTCGATGTAGCCGGGGCATTTCATACCAAGATGATGTCATCGGCTGCTGAAGCTCTCGGACAGGCACTGAATGAAGTCGAAATCAAAGAGCCCGGTGAAGTGAAGGTTATCGCTAATATAACCGGGGAATACTATACGAGTGCAGATGACATACGGAACGGGCTGACAAAACAGTTGACACAGCCGATTCTCTGGCAACAATGTATGGAGCGTCTGTTGAGTGAAGGTGTTGAGAATTTTTATGAAATCGGGCCGGGACGCGTTTTGACAGGTCTGATGAAACGAATCAACCGTAAAGTCAAGGTTAAAAATATGAGCACTCTGGATGCGGTGCAGGAATTAGTTTAGCTTTTATTGGAGAACGCTGAAATGTCTGATAAGCGAGTAGCCGTTGTGACGGGAGCAGCACGAGGCATCGGGCGAGCCGTTGTTATGGAACTTCTGAAATACGGCCGGGATGTTGTCGGCATTGATTTAAATGCCGAGCAGCTTACTGAGCTTGAAAAGACGGTCAAAGAAGCCGGTTTTGACTGCAAGACCTATTGTGTGGATATCACCCAGACGGAAGCTTTCAAGGAAATTCTCGAAACCGTTGTGAAGGAACTTGGCAGCATTGATATTCTTATCAACAACGCAGGTATTACGCGTGACGGTCTGCTCATGACGATGAGTGATGAGGACTTCGATAAGGTCATCGAGGTGAATTTGAAAGCGGCGTTTGTTGCGACCCGGACGGTATCACGATATATGGTCAAGAATAAATTCGGGCGGATTGTTTCGCTTAGTTCCGTTTCCGGAGTAATCGGTAATGCGGGGCAGGCAAATTACGCGGCCAGCAAAGCCGGTTTAATCGGATTGACCAAGACCGCCGCACGTGAACTTGCACGAAAAAACGTAACGGCTAATTGCGTCGCTCCCGGTTTTATTATTACCGAAATGACAGATAAACTGCCGGAACAGGTCAAAGAAGGCGCCAGGCAGCTCATACCCCTTCGTCGTTTCGGTACTGTAGATGACGTCGCTAATGCGATTGCCTTTTTAGCCAGTGATGAGGCCGGTTACATCACGGGCCAGGTTCTTTGTGTCGACGGCGGGATGGCTATGTGAAAGCTCTTAAAATGAGAAAAAATGAAAAAAATATTTGTTTTGAAGGCCTCAAACAGGTAGACTAATCAGCCACATTAATAACCGGAGCCGCCTTTTATGTTTTAGGCCGATACCAAATTATTAACAAATTAAGGTTAGACTTAGGAGAAAACAAGTGAGTGAAGAAATTGATGTCAAGGCTATTGAAGAGAAAATTATCGACATCATCAGCGAGCAGATGGGTGTAGACAAATCGGAAATTAATCGTGAAACCTCCTTCATTAACGACCTGAACGCAGATTCGCTGGACACCGTTGAACTGGTGATGGAGTTCGAAGATGAATTCGGCGCCAGCATTCCCGATGAAGAGGCGGAAAAAATACAGACTGTCGGCGCAGCCGTTGATTACATTGTCAATGTAATGCAGAGCAGCGAGAAGGAAGAATAGTACGTCCGTCATGGGTGAACGACGCGTAGTAATAACGGGGCTGGGCTGTATAACAGCTTTGGCTGAGACCGCGGACGGTCTATTTTCGGCGCTTTGTGAAGGCAAAAGCGGAATCTCTACCATTCAAAAATTTGATACGAGCGGTTATCCTACGCGCATTGCAGGTGAAATTGTCACCTTCGACCCGAATAAATATATCAATAAACGTGAAAGCAAGCGCATGGACCGTTTTACCCAGTTGGCGGTCGCGGCAGCGAAGCAGGCCGTAGAAGAGAGCGGGCTTAATTTTACCAAGGAGAACGCCTTTCGTGTCGGTGTTATCATCGGGACAGGTATTGGAGGGATAAAAGAGATTGAGGAGCAGCATATCAAGTTATTGAAGAGCGGTCCTATGAGAGTATCACCGTTTGCTGTTCCTCGTCTGATGGCAAACGCCGCGTGCGGTAACATTGCGATTATGTACGGTCTGGAAGGTCCCAATCTGGCAGTGAGCAGCGCGTGCGCCTCCGGCAGTCACGCTATCGGAGAAGCATACAGCAACGTTGCGTGCGGGCGCAGTGATGTTGTCATTACGGGGGGTACGGAAGCGGCGGTCACACCTATTGCTCTGGCCTCTTTTTGTGCCGCCCGATCACTGAGTAAACGTAACGATAGTCCTGAGAAAGCATCCAGACCGTTCGATATAGACCGTGACGGTTTTATTCTGGCGGAGGCAGCAGGGGTTTTAATCCTTGAAGATTATGAACACGCGAAAAAACGCGGCGCTAACATCTATGCAGAGGTGCTGGGTTATGGAGCCACTGATGACGGCTATCATATTACCGCCCCGCTGCCGGACGGTTCGGGTGCGGCCAAGGCCATTGACTATGCCCTGAAAGATGCCGAGATAGATCCTGAAGACGTTGATTATATTAACGCTCACGGCACCTCAACGGAATTAAATGACATCTCCGAGAGCATGGCGATCAAAAGTATTTTTGGTGAATATGCTTATGAATTATCAGTAAGCTCGACCAAGAGCTGCCTGGGTCATTCATTAGGCGCAACCGGAGCCATCGAGCTTCTGGTGTGCGCAAAGGTCATTAATGAGTCGGTTATTCCCCCTACCATCAATCTCGACAACCTGGATGAACGGTGTGATTCAAAGATAGACTATGTCCCCCACCAGGCGAAGGAAAAAAAGGTCAACGTGGCTATCAGCAATTCATTCGGCTTCGGGGGCCATAATGCGTGCCTGGTTGTAGGTAAGGTATGACTCAGGCCGTCATTCCATCCCGATAAGCCGGTCTCATCCACTCAAGATTTTCATGTTTGTAGAACGGCGCCAGGGCAAGCTGCATTTTTTTCATATCATCTTCAGACATCGGCTTAAACTCTTTTAACACGGTAATGTTGTTTTTGATGTCTTCCAGCGAACTCATCGCAATAACCGCGGCGTGCATATGCTTTAATGAAAGTGCGTACCTGATGAGGTCCTTCGCTTTTAATCCCCTTACCGTCTCGCGGGGCCGGATGACCTTTATGAGCATAATGCCAAGGTTGCTGTCGGCGGCGACGGGGATAGCGTTGTTCTCGAAATCCTGCGGTCGGTCATTTTCGATTTCATCACGGTAGTGGTTAAGTGCAATCAACATCGTGTCCACGTTGTATTTTCTTGCCAGCAGGGCCATAGCCTTAGCGGAACAATGGCCGGTGAAGCCGATATTTTTTGCAACGCCCTGCTCCTTCATTTCCAAGACAACATCCATCAACCCTCCAGAACGAGTAATCTCTTCTACATCTTCAACGGACATTATTGAGTGCATCTGAAGTATATCGAGGTAATCGGTATTGAGACGCTTGAGGCTGGTTTCAATCTGTTGTTTCGCCTCGTCGGGGTCACGGGCGTCCACTTTTGTCGCGAGGAAGATTTTCTTTCGTCGATGCTTAACAATTTTTCCGAGTCTCTCTTCACTGACGATGCCTGCCTCTTCATTGCCGTAGCTATGGGCGGTGTCCCAGTAATATAAGCCATGTTCGAGGGCGTAGGTCAGCATTTCAAGTGCCTTTTCTTCATCGGTGACCGCACAAAAGCGGCTGCCTGTGCCGTACCCTATCAACGGTACCACAGCGCCTGTTTTTCCCAATGTCACGGTAGGCAAGCCCTTCGGGTCATAATTCGAAGTGTATTGACCATCATCAGCGGAGGACAATTTCGAACCGACGGTTAAAGCCGCCACGGAGGCCGCCGAGCTTTTGAGAAGTTCTCTTCTGGATAATTTATTTTCAGACATAATTGACTCCTATGTATACAAGAAGACTCTATTTCATTTTTATCGGATTATTCTATCAAAAGCGGGGCATTGATTGCAACATCGGTGATGAAATAGTTTACAATCGTACAATGCGGTGTTATAATTTGTGCCATGAATGTTCTTGTTGTGTTATTACTGCTGGGTGGAGGTTTGTTATTTCTCTGGAAAAGTGCCGAACTGCTTGTCGCAGGTGCCGTTCGCCTGGCTCATCGTTTGGGTGTAACCCCTCTTGTGATCGGCCTGACGGTGGTAGCAATGGGCACATCGGCACCGGAAGTGGCCGCGAGTATCGCCGGGGTGCTGGAGCAAGAAGGCGGAGGCGACCTTGCCATCGGCAATGTATTCGGCTCGAACATCGCGAATCTCGCACTGGTCGGCGGTTTGATTGCGTTAATTCGGCCGCTGGTGATTAAAACGATGACGCTGAAGCGCGAGGTTCCGGTCATGCTGGGGACAGGGCTATTCTTATGGATTTTTTTAAATGACGGCTTTTTAAGTCGCACCGATGCCTGTATTTTACTGGCTGTTTTTGCCGGTCTACTGGGTATTACGATTTATTTAGCGCGGAAAGAGGGTATTGTTATCATCGAGGCCGGGCATGAGGTAAAACCCGTTCAAGACGGATTGTTAAAATGTCTGATTTTTATTGTCATCGGTCTTGCCGGTCTGGCGGTCGGTGCGAAAATGACGGTTACCGGAGCGGTTGAAATCGGCCGCAAGGTTGGTTTGAGTGAAGGTGTCATCGCGCTTACGGTAATCGCCTTCGGTACGTCGCTGCCGGAGCTGGTGACCTGTGTGGTGGCTGCATTAAACAAACAAGACGAGATTTCCATCGGCAACCTTGTCGGCTCTAACATATTTAATACCCTGCTGGTTACCGGCGGCGCAGGTTTGGTCAGGCCTTTCGATTTGAGCGCGAGATTCGCAGGCGGCGTCGATTACCGGATTATGATAGGCGTCAGTGCCGGTTTTGCGGTCCTCGGGTTTATCGGCAGGCGGGTGATCGGCAGAATCGCGGGCCTCATCCTCTTCTCGGGTTATATTGTTTATATCGTTTATCTGTTCGGTTTTACCGATTGAGTTCGGTTTTAAAACGTCGCCAAATCATATTCGAGTTCAACCTTCAGCCTGTGGTTTTCTTCTTCCTGTGCGAGCAGTAAAAACGTTTTTTTCATTTCTTCATTTTTTGTCATTTTTGCCAGGGCACAATACAGCTTAAAGGCCTGAAGCTCTCTTTTCATGGCCAGTACGAGCAATTCACGATATTTCATTTCGGAATAGACCCATACTTCCGCGATGGTGTCGGCAATGCCGAGGTCGCCGATTTCCTCTTCGTCCAATTTGATTTCACCGGCTTTTATGGCCTCGAGTTTTTTTCTGTGAACGAGCTCCTGTTCCGCAAACTCAAGAGAAGTTTGCTTCATTTCCTCGCTGTGGGCTTTTTTGGAGAGATCGATGTAAAAATCGTGAGATGCCTGTTCTTTTTTTATTGCAAAATCGATGATTTGCTCGACTGACTTTAACTTTTCCACTTTATGGTCCTCGGCATTACTACATAATTTTAATTTTTTGTCCCGGCTTTACGTTTAGCTGTTGGCTCGCGTTTTTATTTTTTACGCTTATCTCTAATGTTTTGTTTGAACCTTCGATAAGAAACAACTGGTTTTCCGGAGCTTGAGAATACGTTGGGTAGAACGTTGCTTGAAGCACTTTATCCTTTAAGGTTATAGAATAACGCTCTTTTTCGAGTTTCGGGATGTTTGTGACTATGTTTCCGAAATGGTCGACTCGGACAATGGCGCCTTCTTTATTGTCCAGATGAAACCGGAATCTTTTTATGTTTTTTATTGCAGGACCGATTTTATCGAAACCACCGGCGTCAATTTGTGCGGCAGCGCGGGCAAAGACATCCCTGCCGTGGAAGGTTTTGCTCGCATCATCTGGAACAGGGACTTCCCTGATTTGGACATTCTTATGTTCTTCGAGGGTCGGCCAAAGCAAGCCGTTATCGGGAGCTACGAAAAAGCAACTATCCGTTTGTACGGCAACCGCTTTTCTCTCGGAACCGACGCCGGGATCTACCACACAGCAAAAGACGGTATTCGAGGGAAAATACTTATGGTTGTTTTTTAAAATCCAGGCAGCTTCAATGATGCACTGCGGGCTGACGGTATGGCATAAATCCACTATTCGGGCATTGGGATGAGCATTGTAAATAACCGCCTTCATAACACCGATGTATTCACTGTATCCAAAGTCAGTAATCAGCGCAATCATATCAATCCTCTGCGACGGGCAGAACGAATTTAAAGGCGGCACCTTCGCCCGGATTTGACTCCATCCAGATACGTCCGTAATGTGCTTCGATAATAGTACGGCTGATTGACAAACCCACGCCCAAGCCGCCGGGTGTGGTGGTGAAGAACGGGTCGAAGACTTTTTCCTTTTCTTCGGAAGAGAGGCCTTTTCCCGTATCGGCGACTTCAACCATCACCTTACTGTCGTCTGCTTTTGTCGTCCGTATAGTTAATCGACACTGGTCGGGCTCTTGGTGGCTCATAGCTTCGAACGCGTTTCTGACGAGGTTTAACACGACCTGTTCGATTTCAATTCTGTCCGCGAACACCAGCGGAAGCTGTTCATCCAACATCGTCTCAATGGTGACATTCTTCTGTCCGGCCTCGGCGGATTCCATGTCCAGCACTTCCTTGACGATGCTGTTCACATTCACGGGCGCCCTTTCAGTTTCACGTTTTCCAATAAGCTGTCTTATTCGGCGGATGATTTCACCGGCCCGGCTTGTTTGTGTGATAATCTGTTCGAGCGACTTATCAAGCTCGCTGAAATTCAAATGCTCCTTATCTTTGACCAGTCTTGAGCAGGCCTGTGCATAATTGAGTACGGCACAAAGGGGCTGGTTCAATTCGTGAGCCATACCGGTGGACATTTCGCCCATGGTATTCAACCTCCAGGAGTGAGCCAGTTCCGCCCGATGCTGCTGGATTTGCCGCTCTGCTTTTTTTCGTTCGGTGATATCCTTGACGAAGCCGAGAAATCTGTCCTCGGATATCTTTGCCGCATCGACGCTACAAAAGCTGATTTGTCCATCTTTTGTTTTATAGAGCATCTCACTGCTTGCACAGCCGTTGTTGACAAGGCTATTAAAGTGGTCGACACCGGCCTGATGGGATTCGGGGGCTAGCATGTCATAGATAGACATATTCAACAGCTCGTCTTTGGAGTAACCTGTAATGTTACAGGCGGCCTTGTTTACCTCGACATACCTGCCTTCACGATTTACGACCATAACGCCGTCGGGCGCATTGTCGATATAACTTCGCAGGGTTTGCTCGCTGTTTCGGAGGGCTTCTTCAGCTTTTTTCCGCTCGGCGACATTTTCAAACGCGGACGCGAGCCGATTTTGCGGCAACTGAAACACCCTGACCCTGAATATCCTTTTAAGGTTCCGGTCTTCGTAATATAATTCTTCGCTTTCAAAGGGTTGTCCGGTTTTTGCGACATTCAGGTAAGCGTCTGTAATGCCCGCCTGTTTTGCCTGCGGCCAGATTTCATTAAATTCCTTACCGATGCATTCTTTCAGATTGATTCCGGTCAGCCTCTTGGCCTCCGGATTACCATCCAAGAGAATCAGTTTGTCTTCCGGTTCATATTGATACAGGAGTAGTCCGGACGGGATGGCCTCGACGATGTCATGGGATGTCTGCAGGGAATTACGAAGCGCTTCTTCGGCCTTTTTGCGTTCGGTAATGTCCATCGCGAAGGCGCAATTGTACTGTTTCGCATCGAATTCGATAAAATTGGCGGCAATTTCGACGGGGACGAGGCGTGCATCCTTTGTGCGATGCAGCGTCTCCATTACGCTACAGGCTTTCTCGCGAAGGCGACTCCATTCGAGCGGCCAGTTTTCCGGTGTCATATTCGGATCGATGTCATAAATAGTCTTTGAAAGCAGTTCTTCACGGGAATAATTCAGGAGCTTACAGGCAGTGTCGTTTACATAGAATAACTGCCCGTCCTGACCTATCCAGTACGCCGCAACGGATGCCCGGTCGACAGCGAACTGCGTGAACCGTAATGCGTCCTCGGTTTTTTTCCGTTTGGTCACGTCCTGGCCAATTGCAATAATCCCCAGCTTCGAACCGTCCGAAGCCACTATCGGATCGACATTCCACGATACTATGTGTTCATCACCATTTAAGCTTATGACGTTATTTTCAAAATTTCTTATAGACTGCCCGTCCAGCACTTTTTTAATATCTTCAGCAACTCTACTTCTTACATCTTCCGGCAGGAACGTTTCGAGATAATTTTTACCCAAGGCATCGTCCCGTTTACAGCCGAATATTTCTTCAGCTTCCTTATTAAATTCAAGAATTTTGTAATCAGGTGAAAGTGAAAGTATGACGGTAGGTGCTATGTTGATCAGTGATTTAAAGTTCTGTTCGCTTTCACGCAGGGCGATTTCAGCTCGTTTGCGGTCAGCGATTTCATTTTGAAGCTCCCGGTTGTATTTTTCCAATTCCGCGGTGCGTTTCGCTACTGTTTCCTCGAGAAGGGCTTTATGTTCTTCGAGTTGCTGCTGAGCTTTTTTAAGTTCGGTGATATCTGTGATGACATTCGCCAAGCGGAACGGCTTGCCCTTCTCATCTTTAATCAGGAAGATGCTTTGTATCGAGGGAGTCTCTTTGCTCTCGGTAGAAACAAGCGGCATTTCAATCGCCTGATGACCCTCTCTAAGGACAAGAGCAAGTACTTCTTCGAGTTTTGGAATGTCTTCAGGTCTATAGTATTTACGCACATTTGTTCCGCTGAGCCGGTCGGGGTTTTGCGCACCGAGTATATTCGCCAATGAGGAATTGACATAGGTAATGTTGCCGTCGAGGTCCGTCATTCCAAGGCCCTCTTTTGAGGCTTCGGCAAATAATTTAAAGATATCCACCTGCTCCTGGGCGAGTTTGCGAATATTAATTTCAGTCTGGAGCAGTTCATTGCCTTTCTGCAGCTCATCCGTTCTCTGTTTGATCCATTCTTCGAGTTTCTGGTTTGTTCTGAGCAGCTGCTCTTCGGTCTCCCTGAGTCGCCGGTTGCCGTCACTCAACTCAAGGTTTGCGGTGAACAACTTTTTATGCGTTTTCTGCTGTGTACGTAAACGATAAATAATAATCAGAGCAACGATAACAACCAAAGCAAAGGAACCTATTATTAAGGAGGTGTAGATACGCTGAACTCTTAACAAACCGCGGTCCACCGCCTGTGTTACATCCACTTTCACCTCGTTCATCAGAGCAGCGAGGTTCCGAAAGTCTTCGTTATATTGACGGTCTATTTCAGAACCGATGGCTGCTACTTCCTTCACATCCCATCTTCGCAATGTTTTTTGCTTAAAATCGGAGAGCTTCTCTGTAATCTCTTCAGTGTTTTGATGTATTTGAGGGTCGTTTAATATTTTCAAACCTCCAATTTTGGTAATACATGCCTGTAATATGGTCTCCGCGCAGGCCTGAGCGTTCTGCAGACTGGTCACAACGTCATCCATCTGCAGGTCGGGGTCACCGGCTATGACTTCTTCAAGATTGAGATGAGCGTTGGTAAGTTCCAGCTTCATTTGAACAGCGGCGTCCATTAGGGGGGCCTGGTAATCCATCAGTTTTTTTGAGGTCCGTGAGATATAAGTCAGAGAACCAACCGCCGACGCAATCATTAGAATGACCAGAAAAAAAATCAATGAAAAGGGATTATTTTTCCAGGAGGTCTTCATTCGCTTATTTTTCTTTTCGTTCATTTCTTTCCTTTTTTTTAAGCGTGTTCAATCAAAAAGCCATCGATTGTGCGAAGACGATTTCGAAGCTTTTTTCATAAGCTATTTCGACATATTCAATTTTGTTTGCTAAATTTTCAGCTTTTTTTCTATATTCCGAGCATAGCAGCATCATTTGAGCCCCAGTTGCAGCGGCGTTGCCGATGAAGTGAAAGACCTGCTCGGGTACATTCGGCAGAAGACCTATTTTCTGTGCGCTTTCAAGGTTAATGTAGTTACCGAAAGCACCCGCCACGTAAACATGTTTGATTTCACTTTGTTTGATTTCAAGTTTTTGCTGCAGGAAATGTATACCGGCCCGGACAGCAGCTTTTGCCAGTTGTATCTGCCGGATATCCGCCTGAGAGACATAAATTTTTTCGCCGTTATTTTCAGCCAGCAAAAAGACTGTTTGATTATCCATTTTTGAAATTCGTGATGTAATTGCATCATCCAGATGTGCCAGTTTTTCCCGTTCAACGAAGCGTCCCGTCGAATCGATGATACCGAGGTCGGCAAGGATTGCAGCCGCGTCAAGCAGACCGCTGCCGCAGATAGAGGTCGGCTCAACAGAGCCGATGACATCGAAATCGATATCATTTTGATTTACATATACGGCCTCAATCGCACCCTCGGCCGCCCTGCTGCCGCAGCTTATGCCCGCCCCTTCAAGCGCCGGGCCGGCGGCACAACTGGCGGCATAGATTTTATCATCCTTCGCCAGGAGCAGTTCGCCGTTTGTTCCTATGTCGATAATAAGCGAGTTTTCACTGAAGCCATCGATATCCGCAGCCAGTGCGACGGCAATGATATCAGAACCGACGAAGCCGGCGATATTCGGCGGTGTATAGATGCTGCCGGCGCTGTTCATAGCAACGGGAATCTCTCGCGGCTTCTTCGTGCATGCCTGATACTGAGCCGGCTTATAGGGTGCTATTCCAAGCTGCTGAACAGGCAATTTCAGGAATATATGGTTCATTGCCGTATTTCCCACGGCACAGGCCTCAAAAATATCCTGTTGTCTGCAGTCGTACTTTTTGCATATCGCAGTTGTCAGGTCATTGATGCAGCCGATAATTTGCTTATGAAGTTCAGTCAGTTTTTCTTGCGTATCAGCGTAGCTGATTCTGCTGACGACATTATCGCCGTATTTTACCTGCGGATTCAGGGCGGCATTCGTTGACAGGGTGCTGCCGCTAATCATATCGACAAGTTTGACTACAACCGTAGTCGTTCCGATATCGACGGCGAGGCCGAGGTTTTTTTTCTCTGATGAAGAGGTCAGGTACTTTTTATACACGTCCGGTTCACAGATTAATTCTGTTTCCAGCCCTTTAGTCAGGATTTTATGTTCGAAGAAACGTGACCGGGCCGGAATTTTGACAAACAGGTCTTCTTCAATACCGTATTGACAGGCACAAACCCGCTTTCGGGAAGGCTGAAGTTCCACGATGCATTTTTTACACACTCCTTTGCCGCCACAGGGAGTATTGATAATAATCCCTGCTCTTGCCGCCGCTTCGAGGATGGTTTCACCCCTGTGGACAGTGATTTTCTTACCATCCGGCTCAAATTGAATTTGATACTGGTTCATATTTTTCATAAACACACGTGCTGTGTTCGTATTTATATTATAGAAAATCCTGGAAAAATTGTGCTTGATAGTATAAAGTAATAAAGAAGAAATAAAAAACTTTTTTCAACGTTTAAATGAGGATGTCAGTATGATTCAATGTGCTGAATGCGAGTTATGCGAGGCGGGACCTGACGGCCGAAGGATATTCAGGTGCGACCCTTTTTCCAATATCAAAGAACCTGAATGTATCACTAAATGGCAGCTTATCCGGCTCGATATGCTTACGTCGAATTACCAGAAGATGTTTCAATGGCAGAAGAAGTTCGCCCCGTTGTCCGAGAAGATTTTAAAGTATATGGAGCGTGAAATCAACGATATGGATGATTCAGAGGGATGGAAATATAACCCTGAAGACGACGAAGACCCTAATCTGTTCTAAGTAAGATTTTCATCGTCTCGGTTGGTTTATTCAAAGGTAAAGCCGCATTTATCGTCAGTTATATGCTCAGATTTCGTTCTGGGGTATTTTCTGCAATTGAGAGGTCTGATTTTATGAATTTTACAATAGTACCGTCCCTGGTCATCAACACCGAGGAACCAGCAGCGATTGGGCAACTTGCAGCAGGCCCCACAGCGAATGCACCCGCCTTTACGGTTTTTATCAACAGGTAACATGCTTGTACAGGTGCGTTTTAATTTTGCCGCCCAGGTATTTTTATTATATGTTTTTTTCGTTAGTTGGGTCATAATAATGGTTTAGGATACTGATTTTTTCCAATTTTTGCAATAAAACCTTTTAAACGGCCGTCTTCTATTTATGAAGATATACCCGCATGGATGAACATAACGATTTACAGACGATCATACAAGGCTGCAAGAGCGGTTGTAATGACAGTTTCTCATACCTTGTTGATATGTATTCCAGCCGCTGTTATAGATATTTTTATCGGTTGACTGGCAGCCGGGAAGAAAGCAACGACCTTTTAAGTGAGCTTTTTTTAAGGCTTGTAGAGAAAATACAAACGTACCGAGGCGGTTCTTTCGAAAGCTGGTTGTTTAAGACGGCATCAAATTTGTTTTTCGATTACTTAAGAGAAAAACAGAGACGACAGAAAGCGTTTGACGCCGGGCAGCAGCTCATAGAAGAGCAAATGAAAGGAAAAAGCAGCATTGATAACGAATACGCCGACAAACTTCAACTACAGTTGGATAAACTCGATACCGATACCCGGGAGCTTATTATGCTGAGATTTTATTCAGGGCTAAGTTTTAGGGAGCTATCGGAGCTTCGCAGCGAGCCGATTGGCACGGTGCTTTCAAAGGTTCACAGGGGGTTTAAAAAATTACGCGAGTTGATGGAGCATTAAGTCATGGAAAAAGAGGATATTAAAAAACTTTTGGAGCAACTTATGGAGTCAGAGCAGGCTGAACAGACTTCCGATGATATTTTCTCCGGAGAGCGGCTCTTGGCCCAGCGGCCCGGCCCCGAACCTGACGAGGCCGTGGTTAAAAACATCAAACGTGCAATCAGCGTTCGCCTTGCTGCAAAAGAAACCAACAGAAAGCGTTTTCAGATTGTGTATAAAGCCGCCGCCGTCGCGGCCATTTTAGCTATTATGTCTTTTTTGGGCACCTTCTTTTTAGACACATCGAGCCCGCAACCGAGGCAAGCCACTGAGACCATTGAGTCAAAAGTGCCCTGGGAAAGTGAGGACATTTATGCGGTTGACAACACGGCATCGATGTACGAAGATGAAATTCAACAGCTTCGAATTGAAGTAACAGAGGTTGAACTCGGTGAAGATGAATATCTTGCACGAAGCGAATTACTGGATATCGAAAGGGAGTTAACCGCAGTTGCAGGTGATTTTTGGGAAAGGTAAAGCACGATGAAGAATAAAAACATAGGGATGTGTATTTTTTTAGCAGCGTTTTTCTTGTCATTATATACCTGCGGTATTTGCTTTTCGTCTGATGAGCAAAAAAATCCGGGCCAACGAGAGAGACAAGAACATTCTCGTGAAGATAAAGAACGTCCTCGCGATACAGACAGGCAGGAACATGAAAGTGAAAGACGACAAGAACGCAGGAGATATTTACAACGAAGACTTGAAGATTATCTACAGTGGTTGAAAGATAATTATCCGGATGAAGCAGCGCGCCTGGAGCGTTTGAAAGAAGAAGAGCCGGACGATTATGAGCGACATGTAGGCTGGAGTATGAGGCGGTATGCACCGATTATGGAGGCCTCTGAAGAGGACCCTGAGCTCGCGGACATTTTGAAAAAGGAGCTCGAACTGAAGCGAGAGCGTGACAGGCTGATACGCAGAATTAAAGAAACACAAGACGATGAGAAGAAAAAGGAATTTACTGAAGAACTGAAGGCGATTGTCAGCGAGCGGTTCGACTTGATTATACAGCGTAAGAAGCTTTTCTATGAGCGGATGCTGGAAGAGCTTGAAGAGTTGAAACAACGTATTCAGGAAAACAAAGAGGAATTGGAGGAATTCATTAACGAGAAGGAAATTAATGTCGAAGACCGGGTGGAACATTTATTGAGGCGGGAACACCGGTTCGATTGGGGCACATAATATTTAAACAATATCATTGATAACCATGCCTTCCGGTTAAGCCGGGAGGCTTTTTTATAGTTTAGTTTGCATTTGTCTTTGTTTGGTGGCTTTTTTGAGGGTTCTTTTTTCCTTCATTGTAAGGCTGTGAATTCCCTTGTCGTGAACTTTTTTCAGGATTCGGTCCACTTCATACTGCAGCATTCGCTGGTCGGACTGTTTCTTCTGCCAGTTCTTTGTTTTAAATTTTTCCTTGAAGTTTTGGCGCCACTTTTCTGTAAGGACATACACCGCTCCGGTTGCCATGCCCGCCAGATGAGCCGCTTCGCCGCCTGCGTTGCCGAGCCGATCGGGACGAATCAGGGTCATTATACTTATGACAGCAGCCACAATGGCCAGAACATACAATTTAACAGGGAATATCCCCCAAATATAAACCCGGACATGGGGAAAAAGGATAGCTACGGCCGCCATAATGCCGAGGATCGCTCCCGACGCTCCGATGAGCGGGCCGGCCGGCAGCCACCCGATGAAAACGAGGAAAGGATAAAATATCCCACCCATAGCTCCGCAGATAAGATAGAAGGTAAGGAATTTTCTGGAACCCCAGAGTTGTTCCAGCGTCGGTCCGAAAAAGAACAGCCACAGCATATTAAACAGAACATGACCGAAGTAGTGTGTGCTGTGAAGAAACTGATAGGTTATCAATCTCCAGACCTGTACCGTTTTACCTATAGACTCAGGATAGACCGAAAACCATTCATAAAGAAATTCGGCAAGCGGCGGAATGAAAAATGAAGCCAGAAAGACAGCAACATTAATGATGAGTAACCGTTTTACGACGACAGGGAGTTTCGGGCTCATAAACCGCATATGAGGGGTAGAGCGGTATTTTGACTGATAATCGTCTCTTGTATAGTCTCTGTCGTAAAGGCTCATTCAAATAACTTTATAAAGTCTTAATGAATTTTTTTATGTATATACTACCATCAGATTTTCGATGTTCAACGGGAAAAAGCGGATTCGTTCACTTTTGGTTAGATGAAAGCCGAGATGGTGTTGATTTGCAGGGGTATTTTCCAAAAATAACCATCAGGATGGTTCCTAAAATGACCAATCCGATACTGATATTCTGAGAAATGGTCAGGCCGTCAAATTCGTAGGGATTGTCATCACGGACGAACTCGATAAGAAATCGTGTAATTCCGTAAAGGATAAGCATTAACGCAAAGGTGCAGCCGTCTTTTGCTAAAAATTTACCGCTATTGTTGTTTGTCTGACTTCTTTTTGTCCGGCGCCAGAAAAGATACAGCAGCAGGCAGAGGAAAACCGCGTTCGCGGACGAATACAACTGTGTCGGATGGACGGGCAGGCATCGATACGAACCATTTGTTACCATTTCTTTTTGTTCGGCAGTAAGGTCCTCTTTTGGTTTGAGACCGTAAAACATCTGTCCGTCTTTTTCATAGTAACCAAAGAAGTCTTCCGGTAATTCAAGCTGAGGTTCGGGACGATTTCTTTGCGGGTCCGGGTATATCTGGCTGAGGTACGCATCCGAGCCATAGGGGAACCGGACAGCCCAGGGCAGGTCTGCCGGTTTTCCGTAGCAGCAGCCCCTGGAAAAGCAGCCGATTCGGCCGAAAGCCAGGGCCGCCATCAAGGCTATCGCAAGGATATCAAGATACTTTCGGATAGGGAGCTTGTGGCGACGCATATAAAGAACGATGACCAATATGGCTGCAACAACCCCTCCTAACAATTCCAGACCGCCGTGCCAAATGGCAAAGATCGAAAGCAAGTTGTCTTTAAAGCTTTCGAAGTAATGGATTACATAAAAAAGGCGAGCGCCGGCGATTCCTGCAATCAGCGCATATAGGGCGGCGTTTGTGATATGGGCCGGGTCGGGCGTAATGTCACGGCTGAGCCTGCGGATGAGATAGATAGCAGACAGGAAACCCACGACAAGCATGGCTCCGTAGGTGTACACCGTTAAATGTGTAAAGGGTATTTTAAAAAGTTCGGGATACATTAACAAATTAATCGGCTACATTCAGGACGACGGCTGAATTATTTTGTTATTTTCGTCCAGAACTACTATACTCGGCTTTGCTTTTTTGGCTTCATCCGGCTCATAAAAAGCAAAACTCATGATAATCAGGATATCCTTCGGTTTGGCCAGATTTGCCGCCGCTCCCAGAACGATTATTTTACCTGAGCCGGTCTGAGCAGGCACGGCGTAGGTTTCGAACCTGTTGCCGTTGTTTAAATCGGCAACCAACACGGATTCATACCTGGCAATACCCGCCGCCTCCATCAGCGCTTCGTCAATTTCAATGCTGCCGGGGTAATGCAGCTTAACATCGGTCACCCGTGCCCGATGGAGTTTGCTTTTAAGTCTTTTTATAAACATTATTCTCTTCTATTTGACTGTCAATCATTCTCAATACGATACGAGTGATTATATACTATTGTTTTGACGCGTCCACTATAATGTTATCGATTAGACGGGCGGGGCCGAGTTTGGCGGCGACGGCAATGAGGACTTTTCCGCGTACTCTGTCGATTTGCTTAAGGGATTCGGCGTCAAGAATTTCGATATATTGAAGTTCAAGCGAGGGAATCCGTGACAATACTTTTCTCATTTCCGAGATGATGGTTTTTATATCGGTGACATCGGATTTGATAAGCTCTTGAGATTTTTGAAGCGACTTATAAATTACGGAGGCATCTCTGCGCTGCTGTTTGCTGAGGTAATCGTTTCTGCTGCTGACCGCCAGGCCGTTTGGTTCGCGAACCGTGGGACATACAGCAATCTCCAAGGGCATATTTAAATCAGCGACCATTTTTTTTATGACGATAGCCTGCTGAGCATCTTTTTGACCAAAATAGGCGATATCAGGCAGTACGATATTAAAGAGTTTTGCGCATACTGTTGTCACGCCGCGAAAGTGTCCGGGGCGGTAACGGCCGCACAGCGGCTCGGTCAGTTTTTCCACGTTCACCCACGTCAGGCTCTTATCCGGGTAAAGCTCATCCGGTTCGGGGATAAAGACAACATCAACATCCTTTTCTTCACACATTTTTAAATCTTTGTCTATCGGGCGGGGGTATTTTTGAAAATCCTCACCGGGGGCAAACTGGGTGGGATTGACAAAGATGCTGACCACGATGAAATCGCATTCTTTTGAAGCCGCCTCGATAAGCGAGACGTGGCCGCTGTGCAGAGCCCCCATTGTGGGCACGAAACCGATTTTTTTACCGCTTTTACGGGCTTCTCTTATCCTATTTCTTATAGATTCTATGGTTTTAGCTATTTCCATTATACCGCTATATAACTTTTAGCCTGCCGGGCTAAAACATCAATATCCTCGCTTTTTGTGCAGTCGAATTGTTCCAAAGAAAGTTTTATCAGGGGCGAAATGTTCCAGTCATCGAAAAGATTTTCATAGGCGTTGCTTAAACTCTGCAGAAAGTCCGGCTGTATGTTCTGCTCGAACGAGCGGTTGCGCTGATGGATGCGTTCCAGGCAGTTTTGTATCGAATCCTGAAGGTAAATAGTCAGAACCTGCGCAGAAACCTTAAATGCAAATTGCGTGTTTGTCTTATGATACAGTTCAAATTGCTGTTTATCCAGAAACTGACGGGCGTAGATAAGCTCTTTTTCAAAGACATAATCCGAGATATATACTTTACCTTTTTCCAGAACATCCTGTGCGAGCTGCTCGGTTCTGCTGGTCAGAAAATAAATCTGTGAGGCGAGGGCGTATTCGTGACCGCCTTCGTAAAGAGCGGGCAGATAAGGATTTTCGGCATACGGTTCGAGCACTATCTGTCCCTGGAGTGCATCGGTCAACTTTTCAGCCAATGTGGTTTTTCCGACGCCGATAATTCCCGCGACGCTTATCAACTGGGGCCGCTCGGTATCGAGAAAGAAATCCCTGCCGTTCAATCGGTGCTTCAATTCAATTAAAGATACTTTCAAAACAGGATGTAACAGTTCAGGGTTCAGTTCACACATACCACCCAGAACAAAGGTGCGAAGATGCATTTCGGGATGAGGGACGATCAATTTCGGCGGCATATCGATGATATCGTTTCCATACAGAATTAAATCGAGGTCGATGGTTCTGGGTGCCCATTTTACATTCCTTATCCTGTCAAGCTCTTTTTCGATCTGCTGCATGAACGCAAAAAGGTCTTCAGCCGGCAATGTTGTTTTTACTTCGGTTATGGTATCCAAGTAATCGGGCTGATTGGCTATACCCAGGGGAGGCGACTCTACAATTTGAGACTGTCTTACTACATCTATCTGCGGATGCTCGGACAGCTTTCGAAGAGCATTTTTGATATAGCTTTTTCTGTCCCCCAGATTGCTTCCTACACCAATATATACTTTTTTCGGCTCTTGCATTTTTGCTTTTTATGTTTGGAGGGCGGCAATCCTCTGAAGTGCTTTTTGGGTATTTTCCGGCGTACCAAACGCGGTCAGTCTGAAATAGCCTTCGCCGGAGGGTCCGAAGCCCGCGCCGGGAGTTCCCACAACACTGGCTTTGGTTAACAGCAGGTCAAAGAATTCCCAGGAGGTCAGATTGTTCGGAGTTTTTAACCAGATATAGGGAGCATTTACACCGCCGTAGATCCTGTAACCCAGTGCCGAGAGTTTCTCTCGTATCAATTTCGCATTATTCATATAGATATTGATAATGTCCTGACATTGCTGCCTGCCCTGCGGGCTGTAGACGGCTTCCGCCGCCCGCTGGGTTATATAAGAGACTCCATTAAACTTGGTACAGTGTCGTCTGTTCCAGATTGGATTCAGGGCAACATCCTTACCGTCTTCGGTATAGGCTTTTAAGGATTTCGGTATCACTGAAAAAGCACACCTGACGCCGGTAAAACCGGCGGTCTTGGAAAAACTTCTGAATTCTATGGCGACTTCCTTCGCTCCTTCGATTTCGTAAATGGAATGCGGAATATCCGTCTCGGAAATAAATGCCTCGTAAGCAGCATCGAAAAGAATAACGGCCTTATTCCTGCGGGCATACTCGACCCATTCTTTTAATTGTTCCTTCGCAGCAACGGCTCCGGTCGGATTGTTGGGATAACACAGATAAATCAAATCCGCCTTTTGGTCGGGAACGGCGGGAACGAAATTATTTTCGGCTGTGCAGGGCATATATATGATATTTTCATACTGGCCGTTATGATTAGCAGGTCCGGCTCTGCCGGCCATGACATTGGTGTCGACATAGACGGGATAAACAGGGTCGGTTACGGCAATCACGTTAGCGGATGAAAAAATCTCCTGCATATTGCCGGTATCGCACTTGGCCCCATCGCTGATGAAAATCTCATCGATGTCAAGCTGAACACCCCGCGCTTTGTAATCATTATCGTTGACGGCATTTCTTAAAAATTCATAACCGATGCCGCTGTCGTCATACCCTCTGAATGTTTCGGGACGCGACATTTCGTCCACCGCTTTTTTCATGGCTTCAATCACAGCAGGCGCTAACGGCTGGGTCACATCTCCGATACCAAAGCTAATAATGTCGGTCTCCGGATTTTTTTGTTTGTATGCTCTTACGCGACGGCCGATTTCAGGGAAGAGATAACCGGCCCGGAGTTTTAAGAAATTTTCATTCACCTTTGCCATATCTGACCTTATACATTTTCTATATACTGCTGCCAATTATTGCGTTTACACCAAAAGGGAGTATTTTACGGACACTAAATAAAGACGTCAAGGAATTAACAACGATAAGCGCTGCGACTGCAACAAAGCCGTAATAACTTGACTCCTCCAAGTTTATAAGCATAATTAAATTATGTCTTCAGAAAATGACCGCAGAGAACGCCAAAAGGAGTCTCATAAAGAGTCGAATCAGAAACGTGCCAAAGAAAAAAGCAGATTTAAACTCAAGGTCATCACGCGAAATGCACTTATCAGGCTGGCACTCTTTTCAGTAATTGCAGTCGCCATTTTTATGGTGGGGTACAAAACGATGTTAACGATGCCGGGTGAAAGTTACAAAGGTCCCCTGCCGGAATTGTCGCAGGGGCAAGAGATTTTGAGGGACGAATTGCATCGAGACGTTCAGGAACTGGCCGGTGTAATCGGGCAGCGGAATGTCTGGAATTATGCGCAGCTTACCGAAGCCGTAAACTTTATTGAGTCGTCTTTAGCTGAGGTCGGATACAAGGTCAGGCGGCAAAGCTATACCGCTGAAAAGGAGATCTGTTATAATCTTGAGGTTGAAATTACAGGTTCACAGAAGCCTGAAGAAATAATCATCATCGGAGCTCATTATGATTCCGTGTTCGGAACCGTTGGAGCCAATGATAACGGTTCGGGTGCAGCCGCAGTTCTGTCGCTGGCACGGCGCTTTCGAGACAAAAAGGTCGGTCGGACATTGCGTTTTGTGCTGTTTGTCAATGAAGAACCGCCCTTCTTTCAAACCGAGTCAATGGGCAGCGTTGTCTATGCTAAAAGTTGTCGCGAGAAAAATGAAAATATCGTTGGGATGCTGAGTCTGGAAACGATCGGTTATTACACCGATGAACCAAAAAGCCAGCAATATCCGTTTCCCTTTAGTATGTTTTATCCTTCAACGGGTAATTTTATAGGTTTCGTGAGCAATCTATCTTCACGGCACTTATTGAAGCAGGTTATAAAAACATTTCGGGAGAATTGTAAATTCCCATCCGAAGGCGGCGCAGTTCCTGAATTCATTCCGGGTATAGGCTGGTCTGACCATTGGGCGTTCTGGAAGCAGGGATACCCGGCCGTGATGGTCACCGATACAGCCCTCTTCCGGTATCCCTATTATCACGGCCCGCAGGATACACCGGAAAAAATCGATTACGAGCGCTTGGCTATGGTTGTGTCCAGCCTTGAGGCGGTAGTTGGAAAACTAACGAATACAACTGAATAATCAATCGACATTAAAACCACGAGACCTTAAAAATGAACCGGACAAACTCTAATTACCCCGGTGGTGATTTGGTCCAGCAGTATTGCTACAGCCCCTTTGGCAATGAATATTATGAATACGATACAAGCGCATTCGACGTATCCAACCGCTACACAGGCCAGATTTTCGATGAAGACATCGAACTCTAATATTACGGTTCGCGCTACTACGACTCGCAGCTCCGCAGATTCATCCAGGCCGATTCCGTTTATAATGCCGATATCACTCAAAGCTCCCAGAATCTGAACCGCTACACCTACGTGCTCAATAATCCACTGCGCTATAACGACCCAACAGGTCATTTCTTTAATGATCCGTTTGGTGGTTTCATCAATGTGGGTGCTTATTTAGGCGGCCTGGTAATAGGAGCAGCGGGTGCAATCATTGGTGCTGCTGGAGCTATTCTTGAAGCTGTAGGACGAGCCATCTCAGACAATCTCAGTAAATTACAAATCCCTGGCCCTCCGGCTAAAATATCGAAAGTCGCTTCTCTGGGAGCAGGCTCTACAGTTAATGCTGTAGGTGCTGGGCTTCCATCAAGAAAAGTACGAGGTTCGGCGTCTTATGGAGGAGTTTCGGAAAATGCAATGGGTGTGGTCGATATCGATGGTATATATTTCTATAAACCAACACCTGATAGCATTTGTGATGTACCGCTAGGGAGTTATGAAACTTGGAGTATCCCAATTGAAATGCATAATGAGTTTACTCCTGTTGCAGTGTATGATGAAAATACTCGTATTCTTACGGACCGATTGCTTCAATTTGCTATGGGTGATGTAATAGCCGGTATCAACAATCTTAAAAGTACACCATGGTTTGGATCTTTTTTGCTGTTCAGTAAGATGCCTACTCTAGACAGCGTGTTTTATAATTTTGATCATGGGGAAAACAGCAATGCTCGTCACATACAATGGCTTTATGTTGGTGATGGTGGTATTTATACAAATGAACAAATTAATTACTACCAAATAGGATATGCGTTGCAACTTCTAGGAGATAGCCTCGGAACGGTTTTCATTAGAGTAGAAGTGTGGAATCGTCAACCAGGCTGGACTCCTGCAAAACCTGGAGAAAAAATTTGGGCTGGGTATGGGTTTGTAGACGCACCTTTATGGAAGAATGGAATATATCCAATTCCATAATAAAATTGGTTTGTTGGAGGAAAATGTAAATAATGAATCTAAATTCATTTGGAGAACATAATTATGAGAACAAGCTCTTTTACTATAACTTTCTTGCATTGACAGGTTTCTTAAGTAGCTTTATATATAGATGAATATTACGTGAAAGGAGCACACTTTGAAATATCTGGTATGGATTTTTGTTATTTTTACTGTTACGTTTTTACTGGCTGGCTGTAAGTCTAGACAAGACCAGACTGAACAGGAACAAACACAAACGGAGCAGATCCAAGTTCAGCAACCTAAGCCTGAGCAGGATAGCACGGTCCTCATTGCCGTTGAGCCTTACAATATTGTTCCCATCCCCAAAGTACAGCATAAAGTCGACAGCAATGATATTGTCGCGACAGTCAACGATGTCATTATCACTGCTGAACAGCTCCAGGCAACGATAAACAACCACAAAGCTCCACGGCAGCAGCAGATACCTGAGACCTTCAACAATCAATTCCAACAGGAGCTTCGCGAAAAGTGTATTGATACAATGATTGTCGATATACTGTTGGAACAGGAGATTAAAAAACATGGAATTTCAGTAAGCAAAGAGGAAATCGTCTCTCGATTTAATGCTTATCTCGCTGATACGCTTGCCCGAAACAAATGGACAATTTCAGATTTTGAGGAGCATCTCCTTGCGCAAGGTTCAAGTATTAAAGAATATCGACTGCAAATCAAGAGGAACCTTGAGTTCGAAAAACTTATAGATTCTGAAATTGGCTCCGTAGAGGTAACCTACGAGGAGTTGATCGCATATTATCGACTAAACCAGGATGATTTCAAGGAACCCGAAGAGCTCAGAGTAAGTCAAATTCTCATCGGAGTCGACCCCAATGAACCAGACGAGGACAAAGCACAGGCCCGTGCCAAAGCTGAAAATCTCTTGGAGAAGTTAAAGGATGGCGAAGATTTTGCCGAGTTAGCTCGAAGATATTCAAATTGTCCATCGAGTTCAAGAGGAGGTGATCTCGGATTTGTTAGCAAAAAATATATGCCGTCCGAATTTGGAGGTAGTGGATTGTCCTTATATTTCGGTCAGGGAAGCAAATTTAAAAAAGTTGTTTTCTCTCTTGATGTTGGTCAGGTGAGTGACATTGTCGAATCATGGCAAGGTTATCATATAATAAAGGTTACCGAGAAGAAACAGCCTCAATACAGAGATTTCGACGATGTTAGAGAAGATATCATAAAAAACCTTAAGTTTGTTAAAAGAATGAAGCTGGTGTCACAGTACCTGGATACATTGAAGCAGAACGCTGAGATATCAATAAGTGAGGCATACAAATAGAATTCTCAGCGTACAAGATTTTGCAACAAATTCGCGTATGGGCATTTAAAGGTTTGAAGTTTAGATAAGAAAGGATAATTATGAAATCACCTTTGATGAAAATAAGCGGATGTGTAGTTTTGTTATTAGTAATTATTATTACAGTATTCATGTATAACGGATGTGCGAAAAATAGAGTACAAAAAAGAGAGCTGGTTACAATGCATAATGATTCCGCGATGTTTAAAGAGTTTACTAAATCATTGTCAGAGTTTATCTCAAAAAATAAACATGATCGTTATTTACAGACCTTGAATTATGATTCTCTTGAGGGAACTAGAATTAAGAAGAGAGATGATTTATGGTTTATAGGTCAATGGGCGATGCAGAAATTTGATTCGTATAATGTTATTTTAGGAAGAAGCGGAAAAAAAGTATTCGAAAGATTCGATTCATGTTTTATGGCTACTTGGATGGTTGGGAGTGTGGATAGAGCGGGTTTTGAAGTTGAAGTATACTTCGGCAAGAAGAATGAGGATGAAAGATTGATTTTTGTTGATTATAGGATAAGAAAGTTTGGGATTTAAAAAAATATATTTTCCCTTTAAAATTGATATTGAGAAATGCGATGAGAAAATTAATATATTTTAAAATTGGTGGATATTTTATTCTAGTTTTGGTGGTTGTGATTGTAATCGTTGCGTTTTCATCGAATCGCTCGACGAATCAAAACGGTGGGGCAGGTAGCAGCAAGAATGCCAAAAATAAAGGGTCTGTGCAAACGACCACGCCGGCTGAGAAACTATATCAAACAGCTCTCCTCCAGGAAAACTCCAACAGCGATCCCGACCGAAAATACAACATTGTAGTTCAAACGTGCCGTCAAATCATTTCAGAATACCCCGAAAGCCCGCAGGCAGATAAGGCAAGAATACTGTTAAGTGAGGTTCCCAAACAATACCGCCGGAAGTACAATGTTACCCGAGAAGAAAGACAGCCGATACGGAAAAAACAGGAAACGCATTGGAATAATCATACATAAATCGCGATGAAAAACAACAGAGCGCTGATGATGGCGGTTGTGAGGGTGATTTTTGACCATTTGTTGAATGCTGCCAGGCCGGGGTGCTTATCTTCGAGTTCGTAATAGTAATCGTCCAGGTCTTCGTCATATAGACCGCGGAGCTTGTATGTGATATAAAGGTAGCTGATAAAAGAAATAAAAAACAGCGGGTGCAATCATTGGTGCTGCTGGAGCTATTCTTGAAGCTGTAGGACGAGCCATCTCAGACAATCTCAGTAAATTAAAAATCCCATGCCCGCCAGCTAAAATATCAAAAGTCGCTTCTCTAGGAGAAAAGTTTACGGTTAATGCTCCACAGAGTAAAATGTCTCAATCGCAATATGTAATTACTGCTGCTGAATTTGGTGAACCACAAAAAGGAGAGATCGTGGATGAGATTATAGATACAGCAATCGTTCCTTGGATGCTCGATCCTCAAATGGAAAGTGTGTGGGAGGAATATAAGAAAGAAAGCTTGATTATAACCTTAACTGGTTTTATTGTTACTGCAGATATAGCGACAACAATAGCAGCTAATGCCCTATCTCTACCGTATACTTATTTAGTTGGTAAAATAGGAGAGAATTGTGGGGATCGGTGTTTAGAAGCTTTGAAAAAAAGGAGCGGAACTGAATTTTATACACCTTGTCTGAAAGTTCAGACATACGAATATAGACGTGGTTGGCCTGGTTTCCTCCGTAAATTACGCTGGCATCCAACTGGTGAACCAAGAATTGACAGGGTTGACGTAACTCATGATCCTTATGGGGGAGGGATAATGGGAATACCTTTTCATTATAATAAAGATTTCGAGGCATATGAAAGATTTGATAATGCTGCAAAAGCTCTTGACCATGTGCTTCTTTGGGAGAACAAGTTTGGGTATCAAAGTAGATATGGCGATAGTAGATGGAGGGAATAAAATATGTACACAAACAAATATATATTTTTTGTAATCACTGTAATTGTCGCAATAGCAATGCATATCGCAGGTTGCAGAAAGAAGTCAGGCTTAGATGAAGATCCAGTTGTTTACGCTATCCGAAAAAGCGTTAAGTCCCCTCGATTCCCTCAGATAGTTAGAGATCGTGCTGATTTAGCAGTTTCCAAATGGCGTAATGGAGTTCTAGATGAAAAACCAATTCTAATTAATGCTTGCCTCAATCGTTATGAACCAAATCCTATACCAGAATCAATGGCTCTTACTGTGTATTCTGAGCAAAAGAAGAAAATTATTGGATTTGGTATAAAAGAAGAACATATTAAGGAAAACGGACAAAGAGATATTATTGAAGAGAAATACCCAGCTTTTATCCATAGGCCTCTTGATGAGATTGCAAATGTTTGGGCTGTTCAAATCGACATTAGAACATCAGATGAACGAAAGGATGAAGAAATATGGGAAAAATTTATAGAGAGTAATGAGATTGCAGATGAATATAAAAAGTATGATGAATTGGTCAACAGTAGAAAATTGCGTGCAATCTTACCAGTTTCATTCCCAATAGTATGGGTTTCCATTCCAGAGCCTAACGAAGTAAATGTATTGATTTGGGTTTATGACAAAGACGGAAATGAATCAGAGCCTGTAGAGTTATTGGATTTTGAATACGAAGAACCAAAAAGTCAGATAGAAACAGTTTATCCTACAGATTAATAGTATAAGGATAACGTTGTTTATGCATTGCAAAATATATAATGAGAAGGATAGGGATTAATTATGAAACAATTATGGCTGAAAGTGGGTGGAATTGTATTTATAATTGTAATCATAGCTTTTATAGTCTATATCATTTGGCCAAATAGTGTAAATGTTCAAAATGATAGATTGATGAGCAAAAGCGAGAATAGGAAAAATGAAGTGGCTGTTCCAACTACAACGGCGGCTGAGAAACTATATCAAACAGCTCTCCTCCAGAAAAATTCCAACAGCGATCCCGACCGAAAATATAACATCGTAGTGCAAACGTGCCGTCAGATTATCTCGGAATATCCCGAAAGCCCGCAGGCCGATAAGGCAAGAATACTGTTAAGTGAGGTTCCCAAACAATACCGCCAGAAGTACAATGTTACCCGAGAAGAAAGACAACCGATACGGGAAAAAATAGCAAATGCATCTGAATACTCATACATACATTGCGATGAAGAATAATAAAGCGCTGATGATGGCGGTTGTGAGGGTGATTTTTGACCATTTGTTGAATGCTGCCAAGCCGGGATGCTTATCCTCGAGTTCGTAATAATAATCATCCAGGTCTTCGTCATATAGACCGCGGAGCTTGTATGTGATATAAAGGTAGCCGATAAAAGAAATAAAAAACAGCGGGCCTGCGATAAGTATTATGATAACTCTCAGCATTTTGTTATAATAATATTGATTTACTAATGAAACAAGAAGGAAGAGAAAAATGAAACGCAAAAAATCATGGCGAGAGAAACTTCAGGACGATAAGGACCTGCCGAAAGTCCAGAAGATTACCGGCAAAATGTCAAAGCGTTGGGGGACGGGAACGGTGGTTATTCCCGCACCGCGCCAAGTCGATGAAATAATGAAGAAGGTTCCAAAGGGAAGGGTCATAACCATTAATGAAATCCGCAAGATACTGGCGAAACAGCATAAAGCCACCATCGGCTGTCCGATTACAACCGGCATTTTCTCATGGATTGCAGCGAATGCCGCTGATGAGGCTGAGGCCGAAGGGAAAAAACGCATTACACCTTACTGGAGGACCTTGAAAACCGGCGGTGAATTGAATCCGAAATACCCGGGCGGACTTGACAATATCAAGCGGCGTCTTGAAGCGGAAGGACACACTGTCGCGCAAAAAGGCAGGAGTAAAAAACTCGTTGTACAGGACTATGAGAAAGTGCTGGTGAACGTTTAACTCTTACCTTCCAGTTCGGATTTTTTCTTTTCGAGAAATGCCTCGAGGATTTGCGCGGCGGCGACGGCGTCGAGTCTTTTTTTCTTTTTCTTCTGTGTTAATTCGGCTTCGGCCATCATTTCCCGAGCGGTGAAGCTCGATAACCTTTCATCCTGAAAATGAACCGGTATATCGAGGCATTCCCGGAGCTGTTTTGAGAAATCAATGGTTCGCCGTGCCTGCGGTCCCCTGGAACCATCCATATTCAAGGGCAGACCAAGCACAATCGCCGTGATGTTTTCCTGTTCGATACGTTCGTGAATCTTGTTAATCACATTCTTATCACTGTTAATCACCGTTAAAGGGGAGACAAACGTCTCTGAAGGGTCGCATACCGCCAACCCTGTCCGCTTTGTGCCGTAATCGATGGCCAGATATCGCATTGTTTCAGCAGTTTTAGAGGAACTGCTCTCCGGTTTTGTTTTCGATATTTTCGAGGAGCTCCTTGAGACGGTGGGTCTGGTCGGCGGGGCAGATTAACGTGGCGTCCTTGCTGTGGGCAACGACCATGTCCTTGACACCAATCGCCGCGATGAGATGATCGTGCTCCTCGGTGACCACAATCGTATTTTTACAATCGATAAGCTCGTAGAGCTCAGCCGTGACTACATTATCATGTTCATCCGACGTGATAATCTCCGCGAGCGCATTGAATGAGCCCATATCCAGCCACTTGCAGTCCAGCTTGATGGCGTGGACGTTCGAGGCTTTTTCCATAACGGCAAAATCGATGCTTATCTTCGGCAGTTTGGGAAACCATTCATTGAGCTGCTGCTGCTGATTGTCTGTTTCCCATGCATCTGAAATTTTCGTAAGAGGTTCCGTAGATTCGGGTAGGAATTTTCTGAGGTAATCAAGAATGGTTTTGGCTTTCCATACGAAGATGCCGGAATTCCAGAAGAAATCGCCGGCCTTAACGTATTGCTTGGCGGTTTTCAAATCCGGTTTTTCCTTGAAGGCTTCGACCATATAGACTTTGTTTATACAGCTTTTTGCCTCCACGGGATCAACACATTTGATATAACCAAGTTGGGTGGATGGTGTCGTCGGCTCGATGCCGAAAACCATCAGGCACTGCGGATTTTTGTTGATGCAGTTTAAGCCGTCCTTCAGGGCGGCCTGGAGATTCTCGGTCGGCTCGATGATATGGTCTGCCGAAAGCACCGCCATAGTGGCGTCGGTGTCCCTTTTCGAAAGTACCGTCGCCGCCAGGCCGATAGCCGAGGCAGTGTCGCGTACGGCGGGCTCTGCGATGATATTTTCCTTCGGCAGCTGGGGCAGGTTTTCGTGGACAATGTCCACATAAGAGGCGTTCGTTAAAACGATAATTTTATCCTCATCAAATATTTCAACCAGACGGTGGTAACAGTGATACAGCAGCGTGTGGCCGCCGAATAACCGCAGGACCTGTTTGGGTCTTTTTTTGCGTGATAAAGGCCACAGCCTCTTTCCAGTTCCGCCGGCCATGATGACCGCATAATTCATTATTTAATCCTTATAGAAAAATCAAACACAATATCGGAACGACCAACGCCACGTATACAACCGTCGAAGCGACCCACACGGCACTCGCAAGCGGACCATCCAGGTTGAACACGTTACTCATCGTTACCATCATTACTCCACAGGGGGAGAACGACTGGATTATTATGACGCTGCCGACAAGTCCTGTCAAGTTTATGCTGAAGACGGAAACCAGGAAAAGCAGGCCAAACGCGATGGCGGGCGTAACGAGAAACTTTATGGCCAGGACGGGAATGTATTTTCTGAAATAATCCCTGACGCGCACCAGTCTAAACCGAAGACCGATGCTGAAAAAGGTAAGGAACGATGAGGTAAAAACCAAAATATCAATAATATGAAGGCGCAGGATAAAAGAAGGGAATTTGACTTGTGTCAGGTTGAGGGTCACAGCCAGTAAGGCGGCGGGAATCACCATCATGCGGGCGTCAAGGAGATGATACATGGCCGCTTTTTCGGCTGCATCGCCCGTGCGGATTTCCCTGATTTTCAACAGGGGAAAGAATACGATAAATACAAGCGGAAACCACAACATCAGATATAGTTGTGCCAGGCCTAGCGCCTGCAGGCCGAACAGGCCGTAGCAGACGAAGGCCCCGCCCGTATAACCGACATTGCTGATGCCGCCGGCGAGTATGAGGGTGATTTTGCTTTTTTCTTTCATTGACGTCAGGCGGAAAAAGAATGCGGAAAACAGAGTAATGATTGACATCAAGATGACGCCAAACACCGGCAGCATGACTAATTCAACTTTTAGATTCAGGAGCCATATTACAAACAGGACGATGATCCATTCGAAGGTGCAAAGGGTGAAGGTCATTATCTTTTTCGCGAGATGTTCCGATACACCGAAACGGTTGCTGGAAATGTAACCTCCCAGACACCCCCCCACCAAAACGAACAGCATTAAGGTGAGCCGGATGGCTGTTATGCTCGGGCCGGCGGTGTCGGCGAGAATGTTAGATACAGCGGGCAGCATTAGAGAAGATATTCCTTGTCAAGCTCAGTAAACGGTGTGATTTTCTCAGCCAGTTGCTCAAAGCCTTTGCATCCCATCAGGGCAAATGTAGCTTCCTTGCCCAGCTCGACGGCCGGCTGGTCGTAGGTGTTGATGTTGAACAAGGCCCCTGCGAAGGACGTGGTGACTTCATATAGATAGATGAATTGGCCTACCGTGTAGGCATTGACTCGGTCGAAGAGGATTGTCAGGCACGGCCGTTTGTCCTGAAGCAGTGCGTATTCGGTTGCCTGTTTTTCGCTGTTGAAAAGTTCGCCCAGGTCTTTAGCCGCCAGGTAATCGAGTTCGGGTGCAGATTCAGGATTGGGGCCTATTTCAAGGCGATTCTCAAAGTTACTTACATGCAGGAACGTAAACAGTTTATCGTTGGGCCCTTCGCGGTACAACTGGACCTGGCTGTGCTGGTCCGTGGTGCCGAGGGCCTTGACGGGAGTCGGGCCGATGTGAACTTCGCTGCCGCTGAGGTCTTTTGCCTTGCCGAGGCTTTCAGCCCAGAGCTGGCGGAACCAGTCGGCGAGGTCCTTTAGAGCATAGCTGTAGGGCATAATAACAGACATTCGTTTACCGTGGTTGTAATAATGGTATTGTATCGCAGCGTTGAGGGCGGCGGGATTTTTGTAAAAGTCTGTTTCACTGACGCGCTTATCCATATCGCGTGCACCTTCGAGCAGTGAGTCGATATCGATGCCGCACATGGCAGCGCTGAAAAGTCCAACGGCACTGAGTACGCTAAACCTGCCCCCTACTCCTTCGGGGACTTCAAGGCATTTGAGTTTGGACTCGTCTGCGATTTTTCGAAGCGTTCCTTCCTTCGGGTCGGTCGTAGCAACAACATGCTCTTTTAATCCATCAGGGCCGAACTTATCGAGGAGGAGTTTACGGACAATTAAAAACTGGGCTGCAGTTTCGGCGGTTCGGCCGGATTTACTGATAACGTTGAAAACAGTTTTATCGAGCTTGTCTTCTATCCACTTCAGGAAAGAACTCAACTGGTCCGGGTCTACGTTATCGAAAACGAAAAGTCTCGGCCCAAGCCGCTGCTTTTCATCGATGTTGTGCATATAGGTGTTAAGAGCGGTCTGCAGAGCAATGTTGCCGAGGGCCGAGCCGCCGATGCCGAGAACGACGAGATTCTCACAATTAGCTTTCAATTCGTTGGCCAATTGTTTGACCTGTGCTGCGAGGCCGGTGTTGTAAGGCAGCTCTCTATAAGGTGTTTTACCGGCATCTCTTTCTTGTTTCAGTTGTGTGATTAACGGCGCGGTTCTTTCAGCAAGGTCGTTGAACTGCTCATTGTTAATGCTGTGCTCTTCTCCGATTACCTGTGCCGTTACATTTTTATAGTATAGTTTGATTCCCGTGTCAGCCATCGAATCATCCCTTAATTAAAAGCTATGATCTTTAAAAAAATATTCGCTGTTACAGTTTTGTTACATAGACGAAATATGCACCGCCGAGGTCTTTGTTGTTTGCGTCATAGAGCCATGACTGCAGGCACAGCTTGTCACCTTTTTTCAGAGAGACTATAAAATCTGCACTCCTTTCCGTCGGCGACGTTTGCGTTGTCATATCTTTTTCGCCGACTTTCAGTTTTGCTTTGGTAACTTTTCTTCCCGGTAATCGTTCATTACGGCCTTCGAAACTGGGGAATGTATCTGAAAAGGCTAGACCTGATTCCTTTGGCCAGCCGAAAAGCTCAACCTTGTACTGACCGGAACTCATTACTTGCAGTGCCCAGTATCCGTTCTTAACTCCTGGCCCTGTAGTCTGCTCCCACTCATCTACACCAAACTTATTACCATGGGTAACACACCAATGGCCCGAGCGCAAATGAACTACTGGCTCACTGTCGACGCCTATGTTGACGACACTGACTTCACCCTGGAAAGGTTTCATTTCTTCTGTCCACTTGGCATGATAAGCTCTCAGTTTCTCCGCGATATCAGGGAATTTTTCTATGACGTTATTGCGCTGGCCGGGGTCATCGGTGATGTTGTATAATTCGTTACCATTGACCAGACGCCATTTCTTCCAAAGCACTGTGCCGGGTTCTTCGAAGTCAAAAATTTGTATCACGAGCTTGCGGTCGGGTAGTTTATCTTTTGTGCCCCTAATTAGATCCGCCAAGCTTATACCATCGAACTTTGCATCCGAGTGCCTTTCAATACCGCACAAATCGAGCAGTGTGGGCAATATATCAATACCACTGGCCAGTTCATCGATATCATGCGGTTTATTAATACCTGCAGCCGGCCATCTAAAGAAAAACGGTACCCTGTGACCGCCTTCGTAATATGAATTCTTATTTCCTCGCATTCCTGCGTTGAAAATATGGGCGCCGGAACTGGTTCCATTGTCGGTCATATAGATGAAAATCGTGTTTTCCTTCAAACCGTTTTCTTGCAGGAACTTCTCCATACGGCCCATGTTCTCATCAAACTGCGTGATCATTCCAAAAAAGCCTTTTTCCTCTTTATACATATCCCTATATTTCTTAGCCACGAGAAAAGGTCCATGGGGAACATTGGTGGGTATATAACAAAAGAAGGGTCGATTCTTTTTCTGCTGCTTGCTTATCCATTTCATGGCCTCATTGAAAAAGACATCGGTGCAGTATCCCTGATACTTTTTGAGCTGGCCGTTGTGTTCATAGGTGTCATCGAAGTAGTCGTTGTCCCAGTAATCCCCCAGACATCCCACGCCCCACACCGAATGGTGTACTGTTTCATCGAATCCGCGATCCTGTGGTCTGTACGGATGGTTGTCACCGAGATGCCATTTGCCGAATTGCCCCGTAGCATATCCTCCGGCCTTAAACATGTCAGCTATGGTTGGTGTTCCGCGTCTAAGGTCCGAAAGACCTGATAGGATAAAGCCTGTTCCGTTACGAAAAGCGTACTGGCCGGTCATAAGCTCACCGCGAGTCGGTAAACACTGAGGTGCAACATGAAAATCTGTAAACCGTGTGCTCTCTGCGTAAAGCTTATCAAGATTGGGTGTCTTCAAAAGGGGGTGTCCGTGGCAGGCCAAGTCGCCATACCCCTGGTCGTCAGTCAAAATAAAGATAACATTTGGTTTTGTGTCAAAGGTGTCAACATAAGATTTAGACGTCAATCTCGAACAACTGCTCGCGGAAATTGATGTCAAGGTAACAAAACCGGCTTGTTTAAGAAAGTCTCGACGGGATATGTTTTCTTTCATAACCTATCTTTTCCCTTTAACGCAAAAGAAAGTTTATATTTTCTCGAGTTTTGCGTATTTTAGCATGAGGGTTTTGGTTTGGCCAGAGTTGAATTTCACGACGGCGATGGAGTTTTGCCCCATATCGTGAAATTCGGTGATGGTTCCTCTTCCGAATGAGGGATGGCGGACGGGCTGTCCTTTTTTGAATGTTTCACAATTACTGCTTATAGTTTCGTCATCAATTTCTTCATAGATATATTCGCTGTCATCCTGCTGTTGAGTGGTTTCTATGCCGAGTTCGTAGAGGAATTGCGAGGGGATGGTGCGTGTTTGCCGGCCCCGGATGGTTCGATATTGTGCATAGCTGATAAAAAGGTGACTTTTTGCACGGGTGATGCCGACGAAGAAAAGTCTCCGTTCCTCCTCGATGTCATCATCATCCTCGCTGCTTCGTTCATGCGGCAGGATACCGTCTTCGAGGCCGGTAATGAAAGCCGCTTCGAATTCCAGCCCCTTGGTATTATGCAGGGTCATCAGAGCTACCCGCCCTGCCGATGGGTCGTAGGTATCTACATCACTAAAGAGCGAAATCTGCTGCAGGTAATCCAGCAGAGACGGCTCTTCGGCCGTTTTGTCATAGTCGGCGGCACTGTTTATTAATTCATCTACATTTTCGAGCGCTCTTTTGCCGTCTTTGCCCTGGTCTTTTAGAGATTTCTGCAGGCCGGATTCGTCAAATACAAGTTCAATCACAGGTGCAACCTCTTTGTTAATCGCTTTTTTAAATCCTTCGATCATACCAACGAAGGCTGCGATTCTTTTTTTTGCAGAGCTTGCAAGATTCTTAACCTTTTCAGCCCTTTTGAGGGCTTCATAGAAACTTATATTATGGACGTCAGCATAGGCCATCACCCTCTCGACGGTTGTCTTTCCGATGCCGCGGGCCGGCGTGTTGATGATTCGGACCAGTGCAATATCATCGGCAGGATTTACAAGAATTTTCAGATAGGCGAGGACGTCGCGGATTTCTTTTCGACTGTAGAATTCGACGCCGCGGACAATCTGGTAAGGGATTTTTTCTTTTATGAAGGCCTCTTCGAAGACCCTGCTGGCCGCGTTGACCCGGTAGAAGACAGCTATCTCATTTGCGGGGAGCCCGTCGGCGATAAGCCGTTGTATCTGTCCCGCCACCTGTTGTGCTTCCTCATGCTCGTCCTCGAAGCAGTTGACTATCACATCGCTTCCCGTCTTTCTTGTCGGGATAAGGATTTTCTGTTTACGGCTTTGATTGGCGGCTATGAGATGGTCCGCAATCTTCAGAATATTCGGGGTGCTTCTGAAATTTTCTTCGAGTTTTACAATAACCGCATCCGGCCAGTCTCTTTCAAAATCGAGAATGTTTCGTATGTCAGCGCCTCTCCAGCGATAAATCGACTGATCCGGGTCGCCCGTGGCACAAATATTGTTATGATCCCGGACGAGCGCCCTGGCGATTCGGTACTGGGCATGATTGGTGTCCTGATACTCATCAATCAGAAGATAACGGAAGCGGCTGTTCAGCTTTGAACAGACGTCTTTTTGGTTTTCTAAAAGATGAGCGGATTTGACGAGCAGGTCGTCGAAGTCGAGAGCATTATTGTCTTCGAGGATATGCTGATAGCGTTTATAGATTTTCGCCAACACTTTATCAAAAAATCCGTCCGCGCTTTGTTCGATGTCTTCGAAGGTGATAAGCTTGTTTTTAAGGGTTGAGACGGCCTCAAGCATTCTCGCAGGTGAAAAATTGCCGGTATCCAGCTCGCAATCCTTGACGGCCTGCTTGATGCATCGTGACTGGTCGGCGGCATCGAAGATGCTAAAATTCGAGGCTATGCCGGCGGCATCGGCGTATTGACGGAGAACCCTTACACAAAGCGAATGAAACGTGCTGATGTGCGCTCCGACGGGGGTGCCCATTGCGACTACCCGCTGACGCATTTCTTCGGCGGCCTTATTTGTAAAGGTAATGGCACAGATATTCACAGGGCGTATCCCTGAATCAATAAGAGCCGCGATACGATAGGTGATAACCCTCGTCTTACCGCTGCCCGGCCCGGCGATGACCAGCAGGGCCCCTTCCTTATGAAACACCGCCTTTTGTTGTGCGGAAGTCAGTCGCCGAAGGATTTTATCTTGCATGTTTTCCGTCTGTTCTAAGGAGATTGCTGTTGCTGCTGCATTTGTTCAATGAATATTTGTTCCTGCTGCTGAAGCTGCTCATACAGTTCGTGTCTTTCTATTCGCATTCTCGCAATGAGGCTTTGCCGTAACTGAGGCGGATACCGCGAATCCCGAAGGAAATCCTGCATCGCCAGATATTTCATCATTCGCAATTCAGGTAAATTTATCCGCTCCTGTTCCGAGTAGCTCCTCATATAATAATCATAAACCTGGCGAGCCACGCTTTCCAGTTGTGCCGCCTCATCATCATCCCGCATTGCCAGGCGAAAATAACTTTCGCGAAGAATCATCTGAATGCTTTCCTGAGCATTAAATATACCCAGCGCGGCAAGCTCTCTTCTAAATCTTTGTCTGACAAACTGTACCAAAGGGACTTCAAAATCCTCTCTGGGATACTTTTGACGCAATATGTCATAAACATCCCGGGCCTGCCGTTCATGATTAGACTGATAAAACGACAAAACCGCATTTGCAAGCATATTTCTATGACCGTCCTTAAACGATTGAAGCGTACCTTGTCTGGGTATGTCTTCATACTTATCAAGGACAGCGGTCATTGCATCATTATAGGAATAAAACATCCTCAAGTCCTGCCGTAGAAAAATATCTTCGTGCATGATGTCGGCACCTGCTGAAGTATTCATTACTTGTTGCTGGTCTTCTGTTCTATAGGGACGATAAATAAATATTTTTCCATTTCTGAACAGGTTTTGCAGGCTGTGAAGAACAATCCTGTCGGCATTAGCCTCATCCATAGTAAATTCTTCACGATGGGCAATCTTGAGTCCTTTGACGGCCCAATAAATGGCATGCGAATCAGGATGACGCCAGTCAAGCGGAAGGTGGGTATTTGGGTCATCCCACTCTACCGGTCCGTATTGTTTATTTATCTGATGCATCAATGAAGGTTCCAGCTTCCATGTATTTCGAAGATAATATGCTTTCGCAAAAAAGTCAAATTTCTCAAGCGTTTGTGTCCCTCTATAGGAATCTATAACTTCGAAAGCCTCAGGATTGAATAATTTTGGATTTTGTCTGAGCGCAAGATATTTATTCGGCAACTGTTCGTTATCCTCGAAAGAAGAGTCGGCCTTTTTAAGAGCCTGAACAAAATCCGCTATATCGGATTCATTCAAAAGTGTTTCCATCTCTCTTGGGGCTTTTATTAAAGCTTCGAAATACGAATCATTGGCACTCCCGACGAGGGGTTCCATGGCGCGTGCGAGCCGCAATTTATAATATTTGTGCGCTTCGTCCATCACATCCCCGATTTTGTTCTGGAAAATTAAGGCGAGCTGCCGATACAAAGAAATACTTTTCGGATTAAGGGGTATACCCTTATCTCTTAATAATTCGTAACCGTTTTTTACCCACTTCCATCGTTCCTGCGGACGTGCTGCCGGTAGGGCCACAGAAATATTATATGCCATATTCCAGGAACGAAATTCCCATACCGCCGCGAACCTGGGCTGCAATGTTGTAATCCACTCTGCAAGCTGTTTTGCGTCAAAAAACTGGCCCTCACTTTTTAATTTATCCGCCCGAATCCAGAGGGCATCAACAATCAATCCTCTAAACGCACCGAGCGCCACCGTTGCGAAAGCCAGAGAAGGAGGCGGAGCTTCAAACTGCGGAGATTCATCGCTCAAGCTCGGCATCGCTTCTAATACAAGTCCCATTTCTGAGCGCTGATTGTTAATATAATCCAGCCGGCTTCCGGCGAGGTAAAATAAAACGGCCGCTGATATTATCGACACGAAACAAATTGTGAGGTCTTTCTTGTTCATAGTTTCGTCTGAATACGTATCTTATATAATGACTTTTGCGATTTCCTTAAAGCTAAAGATAATAATAGCCAGGATGAGAAGCAGTACGGCCTTGATGCCGACCATAAAGCCAACCGCCTTGGCTAAAAATGTCCAGCTAATCAAACGACCGGGGACGAGAAAATACGAAGGATGGTACTTGTCAAACGCCGGCAAGATCTGTATAAGCGGCCGAAAGATATATGAATAAAATTTACTTAGATTTTCGCTCAAAAAATCAAACGATTCCAAAATAAATCCGCTGATATTCGCGGTCGAAAAAACCGCCAGACACAGAAGTATTGCGACGGGAAACGATAAAAAGCTCGAAGCCAAAACAGCCAACGCCGTCAGAAAAACCACTCGAATAAATATCAGCATAACAGCACGAATATAATTAGCGGTAAAATTGTCGGCCTTATAAAGTACCTTCAAATCATCCATAATGACCGTCGTATTGTTAACCGGCAGATTGATGAAGCCCACAGCAAGGTATCCATCCTCTGCAATCACGGTTGCGGGCACTTCAATTTCGTAATAGGTTCGTATGAGGTTCTTGCGGGGATATTCCAAAATGGGTGTAGTCGGCCGTACACCCATTTCTATCTGTCTTAAATCCCCGACAAGCCAGCCCCCCGCTATCTGCAAATCCGGCGGATTGGCAGACACATCATATTTGAAGCGTATAAATAATTTTTCATTTTGTGTGAGCGGCCTGACGTTATCGAACTCCCATATTAATCTTCCACCCGGTTCAGCCGAGCGCTGCCACATTTTTCTTCTATTAGTCAGAGACTGAATGATTTCGTTCTTTGGTATCCCGCGGAAATACCGATCAAGCTGCCCTTGTGCTTTAAGCCTTTCGTACTCCTGTTTGACTTCGTCCGCTACATCTTTCTCCCTGGGCATCAACGCATTCCGTGCCGTGAAAAATTCGTTTGTTGCCTGGGCGATTTCCTGGTCCGAATAATTCTCCGAGCGGGGCATATAAGAGATGACGGCGTAAATAATCGCTGCACAAACTGCAAGCAGAAAAAAATTGAATATTACAACACCCAGAAACTTGCCGAGGAGAAATTCATAGCGTCTTATAGGTTTCGTTAAAACAATGAAAATCTGCTTTTGTTTTATATCATTCGAGATTGAATAAATACATAATATCACAGCAAGAAGACAAAGCAATAAACTCGTCAGCGAAAGTCCATAGCTAACAAATGTCTGGAGGCGTCCTTTTAAAGTACCATCGCCTGTTGTTGTCAGGCCCATGGCCGGCAGCAGTATAACCAGTATCAAAACCATCGCTAAAGCGCTTTTGGTTCTGAGGGCCTGTTTTATTGTGTTTTTTGCAACAACCCAGATGTTATGCATTTTCTGTTTCCTTTGACGGCTTTGGACCATCATTGTCATCGGAAGTTTTCTCGCTGTCGGCGTCTGTGAGCTTTTTGAGTATATTCTGTTGATTCTGCTTCTCTTCAGTCACCGATTTTGCATCTACGGACTCTGTCAGCTCCCGCTGTACAGAAGACTGGTCGGTTTTATTCGATTGTCCCTGTTTGGTCAGTTGCTGAAGAAATTTGTCATCCGTCTCTTCTTTCGATTGTTTTTCGGAAACCGGCACCTTTGTGGAGGCGTCTTCGACATTTGGCCGGGCGGAGACGGAAGTGGTAACAAGCTCGTCGAGAATAGCCTTGCGTTTATCCTGTTCGGTAGCTTCCGCCGCAAGGAAATCAGCAATTGATTTTTTATCGTCTGATACTGCTCCGCTTGTCGGTTGCGCCTGCTGCCGGGCTTCAGTAACCGTTCGTATGAAAAACGTTTCCAGTTTATCCATAGGTGACGAAACTTCATATTCGGCATGTTCCTGTTCAATAATCTGCTTAATCCTCTGAAGCGCGTTGTCACTGAGATGTCCGGTCGTGATTTGTTTCTTGTCTGACTTTCGGAGAAGCTGGTGAACCTGACCTTCGGTTTGAATTTTTCCACCATACAGAATGGAAATCCTGTCACAGACATCTTCAACATCCGCAAGCAAATGACTGCAAAGAAGAATGGTTTTTCCGCGTTCAGCAAGTTTCAGTATCAAATCCTTGATTTGTCTGGTTCCGATAGGGTCAAGTCCGGTGGTTGGTTCATCCAGGATTAACAACTCGGGGTCATTTATAAGTGCCTGAGCGAGGCCGATTCTTCGGGCCATGCCTTTTGAATAGGTTCCCACGGGTCTGTTGGCGACCGCCTTTAAGCCAACCATTTCCAGCAGCGCCTCGATGCGCATTCGACGGACTTCTGACGGCAGTTTAAATAGTCGGCCGTAGAAATCAAGGGTTTCACGCGCGTTTAAAAATCGATATAAATAGGACTCTTCGGGCATAAATCCAATACGAGCGCTGATTTTCGTATCTGTACTGAGACCGGAAAGAACGACGGCTCTACCCTTTGTCGGATACAACAGACCCAGAAGCATTTTGAGTGTGGTTGTTTTACCTGAACCGTTCGGACCGAGCAGCCCATAGACCTCATTGTAACTGACTTTCAGGTTTAAATCATCAACGGCAACAACCTTGTTTCGTCCCCACCAGTCGGAAAAAACCTTTGTTAATCCTATTGTTTCAACAGCATATTCCATAATTTAAACTCATTAATATTAAGAAGCAGATGGTTTTTTTTCTTTTTATATGGAGGCCGTATGCTCGAGATCTTCACCATGTCGGACTAATCGGGCGCTGTTAAACACTACGACCAAAGAGCTCAAAAAGTGCAGAACCGCCGCAAACATGGGCAAGATAAGATATGATAACGATATTCCAATTATGATAAAGGTGACTCCAAACGTCAGATTCCAGTTTATCACGGAGCGTGTTTTTCTTGATAACTGAACTAAGAATGGAAGTCTTTTTAAATCATCGCTCATCAAAGCGATCGATGCAGAGTTAATCGCGACATCACTTCCGGCCGCTCCCATGGCGATCCCGAGGTCACCGGCCGCCAAAGCGGGAGCGTCGTTAATGCCGTCACCTATGACAACAACCGTGTGTCCGTCTGACCTTAATTTTTCAACGACGGCTAACTTGTCCTGCGGCAGACACTGAGCCTTGAAATCGGTACATCCGAGCTCAGCCGCCACCCTGTTTGCCACATCGTGTCGGTCTCCCGTTAACATTGTCACTTTTTTGACACCGCTATCCAAAAGCTCTTTGACCGCCTGCTGTGCTTCGGGTCTGGTTTTGTCCTGCAGTCCAATCCAGCCGATACATTGACCATTGTTTGCTACATAGAGAGTGCTGAAGCCCTGCTCTTCATGCAATGCCGGATCGGAAACGTTTGAAGTATCAATATTATTTTCTTTCAAGAAAGTATCCCGGCCGATGAAGACCTGCCCCGAACCGACCGCCGCTTGCACACCTTTTCCGGGTATTTCCTGAAAATCTTCAACCGATTGTAACTGCAAGCGTGCCTCCTTGGCCACCTCCTGAAGCGCTCGCGCTGCGGGATGTTTGCTCATTTGCTCGGCTGACGCCGCTACCGTCAGCAGCTCAGCCGGTTCTATTTTTTCCGCCGGTGTTAATTTTGTCACGTATAAACGTCCGGTTGTGACGGTCCCTGTTTTGTCAAAAACCAGGGCTGTTATCTTTCCCGCAATTTCCAGGTCGGCGACATTCTTGACCAGAACGCCCAACCGGGCGGCGGCAGAAATAGCCGCAACCATCGCCGTCGGTGTCGCAAGGATTAACGCACAGGGACAGGATATCACAAGGATGGTGATGGCCTGATTAATATTCCTGGTAAAAAATAATGTAATACCGGCTATCATAAGAACCGTCGGGACATACCATTTCACATAGCGGTCGATAATCCTCATAATGGGTATTTTTGTCTGCTCGGCCTGCATAATCAGGGACTGTACCTTACCCAGGGTGGTATCCTTGCCGGCCTTTGTCACTTTGATATCCAGCATCCCGGTCAGGTTGCTTGTGCCGGCAAATACATTCATTCCGGGCACCTTGTCCACCGGCAGAGATTCACCTGTAATCGTAGCTTCGTTAATTGAGCTTAATCCCTTTAACACTTCACCGTCCGCAGGGATGTTGTCACCCGGACGCACACGAATCATATCACCTGCTTTTAAGACGCTGACCTTGACTTCCTTTTCAGTGCCGTCGGCTTGTATAAGATTTGCTTTTTTGGGTGTCAGATGTATGAGAGATTCAATGGAAGCACGAGCTCCCAATGCCGTTCGCGTCTCGACAAGCTGGCTGAGAAGCATGAAAAAACCAATAAGACCGGCGCTCGTATACTCTTCGGTCGCAAACGCCGCGATAATAGCCAGTGCAGCTAACTCATCCATGTGCGATTTACCACGAATCAGGCTATGGATGGCGTGCCAAACGATGGGCGCACCCAGGAGCAAGGCGCCTATCATGGCTAAAATATCGGTGTTAAACGTATCCGCTCCATAAATCGGCTTGGCGATAAGACTGTTAATCAGAAGCACGCCGCCGGCAAGTGTGCCGAGCAGTGCAATACCTACGCGTACCTGTTTTCCCTTTGTGTAATCCGCCGCAATATCTTCTTTAAAATGTAAATGTTGATGCGCCATAATCCTTATCTATCTTATTAGTCTGCTTGTTCTTTCTTTATGCTTGGATCCCGATTTAACATAATCCAGACATCCGTCCCGAACCCTTCTTCAGTGGGCTGGATAACAATTTTCTCTTCAACATTCGTTAATACGGTCTCTATGGTATCCCGATACAGTTCCTGTATAAACAGTTGGGGCCGTTTTCTATATTCCGGCAGGACACTCTTAAGATATTCGGCGTTGGCCTTTGCCTTTTCGACAACCTCTGTCCGATAGGCGCGCGCCTGCGCGAGCTTTTCCTGGGCCTGGCCGGCTACCTGAGACCACAGAAAATCTTCCTGCTGTTCGGACACATTCTTTTGGCCGCTGATAACATCGACAAGTTCCTTCGCAACCGGACCAGCGGCTTTATTCAGCGTACTTTCACGATACCCCTTTGCTTCATCAACCACTGTCTGACTCATTTGCCTGGCCTGAATGGATGCCTGAAAGGCCGCATCGACCTGCCGAGGCCACCGCGGAGGGGTGCTCAATTGTATGGAGGCGACTTTGAGTCCGCTTTCAATTTCCTCCAGTTTATTCTGTGTCAATCGCTTCACGTCCTGAGTGATGCTGCCCTGACTCGAAAACAATACCTCGTCTATCGTGTAGTTTACCATCGTGCTTACCACCGCATCGGATACCACGCTCAAAAGAAGCGGATAAACACTTGAGGTGATGACATCAAACGATACATCGCCGGGCTTTATCTCCGGAACGTAGACATTTCTAAAAAATCTCTCGGGGTCTTCTATATTATATATAACCTGCCACTTGCAGTGAACGATTCCATAGTCATTTCCGCCGGCGGTATTGTTCGAAGGATTATTCTGTTCTCCTCGTGTTAGGCAGTAACCATCCTGAATCGGATTTAGCGTACGTCCAAACCGTCTTGAGTTTATGGGTCCCTCCGGCAGTAACTCCGAAGGGTCCTGATAGTACCAAAAGTAATCAATGGCCAGGTTCACCTGTTTTTCGACGGGTATCTTCACAATTTCTCCGATGGGGTAGGGATACACCCAATGAAGACCCGGACCCAGCAGCCTTTCCTCACCGATACCATTTATCTTTCCGAAGTAAAGCACCAAGGCACGTTCATCAGGACCGACGGTTTGAAAGCCTGAGCCAACAAAGGCCAACACGAAAATAATCATAATGACCTTAAGAGCGGCAAAACTTATGCGCAAAGCCTCCGATAAAGACTTTTCGGCATGGTCAAATTCATCAGTAGGAATCTCTTTGTCTTTTGTGGTTAGCGGCTCATCATTTCCGTTCTTGTGCTTATGTTCTTTCATAGCAACTCTGCGATAAGAATATTATTGTCATTTGCCCTGTTGTTCGCTCTCTTGCGGCTTTAAATCAGGCATTTCCCTTAGTAGATTAAAGGGTTCCGTATCAGCGCTAATCACCACGGTCGATTTCTTCTCGAGCGTGGTTTTCAAGGCTTTGATGGCTCTTAAAAACATCGCCAGGTCTTCGTCCGCTTCGAGCATCTTATAATACGTTGCGGCTTCGGCATCGCCTTTGCCGCGGATTTCCAACGATCTGGCCTCAGCGGCGGCCAGAATTTCCGTTTTTTTCATATCCGCATCGCTACGGATAGCGGTTGCCTGCGACTCTCCCGCGGCGAGAGTTTCCTCGGTTCGGCGGGCTCTCTCCGCCCGCATCCGCTCAAAGACACTTTCGGTGACATCTTCAGCCACCATCAATCGCTTAATACCAAGCGTGTTTATTTCTATTCCATAATTTTCTTTGACATCAGGTGCCAGTGCCTTCAGCATTTCCTGCTCAATCACCTCGAATTGTATCTGAGCCTTATCGCTGTTGACAAATTCTCCAAATGCATGCCGTCCGACAATCCTGTTTTGAACATCCGTGATTTGGCTCAGCAGTTTACTCTCAGCTTCCCGAACGGTCCCCACCGCATTAAAAAACTTTAAAGGCTCGGCTATGCGCCAGACCACATAGGTATGTACGATTATAGGTATGGCGCCCTTTGTTGTTGTTTCCGTTACTTCCGCGTTAAACACGTGCATTCTGGAATCAAACTTATACACGCTATCGATAGGAACAGGCAGTTTAAACTTCAGGCCCGGCTCGGTAATCTGCCGGATGGCCTTGCCAAACCGAACCACAATAGCTGATTCGGTTTCGCGGACCTGAAAAGCAAAAAGAAAAAGGACTAACACAATCAGCAACAGCACAATTAATAAGGTTAAGGCTATACTCTTCATTGTTATCGGGTCTCCTGAATACCACTAATATCATATAAATCCGGGGTTAATTTTTCCTGTAAATCGATAATATAGTTCTGCCTGTTATTTGGGTCGGCAGCAACCACATATTTTCGAATATTCGCCAGAGCCTGCTCAAAAACATTTAATCGCTGTTCCTGCTTGTAAATTTGAGGGGCAGCTCGATAGGCCAGGAGCTGACCGGCAAACCGCTCTCCGGTTGCCTGTGAGAGGGCCGCTTTTTGATATGCATATCCCTGGGCTTCTCGAAGTGTTTTATAGACTTCACCTTCCGTTTCCAGAAAAGCCTTATCGACCTGCTCTCGCAGCGAATCTGTTCCTACATTGTTTGCACCTTGCCGGTTTCGTTGGTATTCTCTGGCGAGGTCGTATAGCTGGTTTGCCTTTTCTACAGAGCCGACAAGACGGCTCAGTGTCCTATTGCTTTCGGCCTGTGCGCTCAAGATAGCAGCCTGCTTACTTTGTATCGAGCCAATAACCTTCTGGTAATCTTCGGCCACTTCTACAGGCGGGTGTATACCCTGCAGCCCGACGAAGACAATCTCCACTCCCAAGCCTGCCTCGTCCGCTTTCTGCTGAATCTGCCTTGAAAGGATTTGCTTGGCTTGTTCTCTGCCGGCCCCAAACAGACTGGTCGCCAAATCCGCTTCGGTGTCAATGTCAATTCTCGCACTCGCACAGTATTTTGCCAGGTGACGATAACATATCGCTTCCAGCATCTCAGCACTATTTTGATGCCTGTAAAGAAATGCATATAAATCCTTAATTTTGTAATGTACCGGAATATTTGCATTGACGATGCTCACCGGTACCGCACTTTCAGAGATTTCGTCCGAGACAGGTCCGCTGGCGACCAACACATCATATTCCTCCTGGTAATGGGGCTGACCCCACAACAGAGGTTCTCTGACTATTTCACCGCTTTCGGTCCGGGCCTTGGGGATATAACCAATCGCTAATTCCATGATTCTCTCGGTAGGATATTTATAAGCGATGCCAAAAGGCCAGGGCCATTTCAAATAAATTCCTGAATCTTTAATTCTGACATTGCCTTCGGTATCCAAAGGATTGCCAAAATGTTCAATAATCGCCTGTTCATTGGGATTAATAACAACAATCGAACTCATTAGGTAAAGGATAATAATGGCAAGAAGAAGTAAAGGAATGAAGGTTTGAGCTAATAGTCTGTAAAACCACGTTTCTGAAACCTTAAAGCCGAATTGATAATCTATCGCACCGGCGGCGGTATGCAGCATCTCTCCCGGCTCGTTGATGATTCCCAGCAAACGACTGTCAAAGGCCGCTCTGCTGTATTGCCCTTTAAGTCTCGGTCGATAAATATCCAGAATCATGTTGAGAGCCGTTTCCGCCCCAAGAATAACAAGAACAATCGGGATAATCCACTGGACAACGTTTAGAACCTTGAAAAAATTAAAATATGCAAACGCCAGGGAGACGGCGACAGCAAGACACAACATTGACGCACCGAATAAAAGACTTCCGCCCGCACGAAGTGGTTTCCATTGAGTCTTTTTCGACATGCCCGTGGAATACCGTGACAACAGGAAGCTGACGAATGCAATTGCAACCATAGCAATAGCGCAAATAATCCGTTCTCTCGGGCTTTTTAGTATTACTTCATCTTCAGCAGGAATCCCATAAAACAGATAGAGACCAATACCAATTTGATATACTGCTATCAAAGAAGCGAAAACAGGTATAAACCACTTCTCAAGCAACTGCAGGCGTCGTTGTGCTACTGCGAAGAGCTTGTCCTGCTCGCCTTTTGCCTGAAAGATGGCACTTTCCTGCTCACTCTCGCTGAGCTGGCTCATATCAAGCTTCTCCTGCTCGGCAAGCGATCGCTGATGGAATTGTATCGCGAGTACAAACCAAACTAACGCAGCCGCCAGAATAAAGAAGCTCACAGAATAGACCGCGTGAATATTACTCCAGCGGCCCAAGAGAAATGAAATGATAAAAAATATGAAACTAAGCAAAAGAAATGTCCAAGCTCTGTATTCAGCCCGTTTAGACGATATGGTCATTTAAAATCCTTATCCGTTTCCTGAACAAATATCTTTCGAAATAGTAATTATGTATGTATTTTATAACTCTTTACAGTTATTAAACTTTTTAATATAAATACTTATCGCCGATTTATCACTTATAAAAATATAAAATTGGCTGTTTTTTTAACAAAAACGCCAGCATAAAGTCAAATATAGCTTAACCAAATGAATAAATTATTTGCCTTGACAAAAAATACGTTTGTTGAAACGCTTCGCCAGCCGGTCTATGCTGTCATTATTATTGCATCTTTACTTTTATTGTTCATCAGCCCCTCGATAACCATGTATACGATGATGGACGACAACAAGCTGCTGCGCGAATTAGGCTTATCTACGTTATTTTTATCCAGCTTGTTCATCGCAATTTTTGCCGCCTCAGGGGCGATTGCAGAGGAAATAGACAATAAAACCATCACAACCGTTCTCAGTAAACCCGTTCATCGTCCGATTTTCATTATCGCTAAGTTTCTGGGTGTTTCGGCCGCCGTTCTTTTAGCACATTATATTTGTACAATCGCCCTGCTCATGGCCATCAGGCATGGTGTCCTTGAAGCCGCATATATCAGGCGAGACTGGACGGTCGTCGCGGCCACAGCCGCTGGGATAAGTCTTACATTTCTCTTAAGTGCCTTTCTAAACTATGTTTATGACTGGAAGTTTACCTCTACCGCCATCGTAATGCTTGCCATAATCGGTACTCTCTGCATCACATTCTTATTTTTTATAGACAAACAATGGCAGTTCAATCCCGCTAATAATCGCATTAACACATTTGATATTTACGCGTCGATACTCCTCTTCTTCGCTGTCTTGATTATCCTGGCTATAGCCGTGGCGTTATCCGTCAGATTCAATATTGTCGTGACCCTATCCTTTTGTGTCGGCATTTTTCTCCTGGGCCTGATCAGCAACTGGGCTTTTGGAGAAGCTTCACATACCAATATCCTCGCCAAAATTGGTTTTTATATCGTCCCCAATCTTGGGGCTTTTTGGATAAGTGATGCGATATACGAGGAAACCGCTGTTCCCGCCAAGTATATACTGATAACCGGACTTTATGCTATCTGTTATTCGCTTGCTGTTTTAGGCGTTTCAATCGCCGTGTTTCAAAGACGTCAAGTGGGTTAACTTCCCAAAAAGTACAACACTAACTGACGCTCTTCCATACGTCTTCAAAGGAATTATAGTTTCTTTAGAACGGCCACTTCGTCACAATGCTGCTGCTTTGAACAATGCGCACAGTCTTTCCAGACTTTCATGGGAAGTGTCTGCTTGTCTACTTTTATAAAACCGAGTCCCTCAAAAAATTCGGGGTTCAGGGTAAGTGCAAAAATTCTCGGCAGTCCCAAATGATGAGCTGTATCAGCAGCCGCTTCAACAAGTTTTTTTCCGATACCGGCCTTTGTATGGCTTTGGTCTACGGCCAGCGATTTAATTTCCGCAAGGTCCGCCCAAATAACATCCAATGCGCAGCAACCGACAATCCGCTTGTCCAACTCGGCGACTGTAAACGTCTGAAGATGTTCATAAATGTCTGAGAGGGAACGAAAAAGCATAATATCCTTCTCGGCATAGCTGGTAATCAATGCGTGAATGGATGCCGCATCCGATACGTTTGCTTTTCTAATGTTCATAGCCGATTAGTATAATGCGTCGGTTATAAATACACAAAATTAATTTACTGAGATGATCCGGATTCTCACATACCGATTCAGTCGTTTTCGGCCCTGAATCATTTTTCAAGATTTTACATGTCTCTCTTGACGTCCTGATTCAGAGTGATTATGATAAGACACCAAGAATAATATTTGAGGAGAATGATAATGGATTGTCCGGTATGTGACAATGCGATGATAACCCTCGAACTCGGGGGAGTTGAAATCGACCACTGCGTGGGCTGCGGTGGAATCTGGCTCGATGCCGGAGAGCTGGAACTGCTTTTAAACGACCCGGCGAGAGCTTCAGAACTGCTTCAGTCTTTCAAAATCAATTACGAATCCGCTGAAAAACCCAGAAAATGCCCGATTTGCTTTAAAAAAATGGAGAAAATATCCGTTGGCACCGAATCCCCCCCCGTCCTGCTTATCGATAAGTGCAAAAGAGATGACGGTTTATGGTTCGATAAAGGCGAGTTAGAAGATATTGTTAAAAGAGCTAAACTTGATGAGGATAATAAAATACAAAAATTGCTGGCTGATATGTTCGGCTCTGAATAAAATATTAATGTTAAGTTTCTATAGTAAAGGATAGAAAAAATGAAAACAAACGCTTTATTTATTGTGATTGCTGCTTTGCTTTTATCCGCATGCAACATGCAATCAGTCACCGGAAAGGAGAATATTGAAATGAGCATTACGAAAGAATCCTTCGGAACCACGAAAGACGGAAAACAGGCAGTCCTTTATACATTAACTAATGCGAACGGCTGTGTTGTAAAAATGTCAGATTATGGTTGTATCATTACCGAACTTCATGTACCGGACAAGAAGGGAGAATTAGCCGACGTAGTATGCGGGTATCATTCACTGGATAAATATATCGAGAACTCGCCGTATTTCGGAGCCGTTGTCGGGCGGTATGGAAATCGCATTGAAAAGGGTAAATTCACACTCAAAGGGAAAGAATATACCCTGGCTACCAACGAAAATAACATCAGCCATTTGCATGGGGGTAATGTCGGTTTTGACAAGGTCATCTGGGATGCAGAACCTCTGGAAACGGATGAGGGGCCGGCATTGAAAATGAAATATCTGAGCAAAGACGGCGAAGAAGGCTATCCCGGAAATCTATCAGTGACCCTCGTTTATACACTAACCCATGACAATGCTCTAAAGATTGAATATGAGGCGACAACGGATAAAACCACCGTCTTGAACCTTACCCATCACAGCTATTTCAACCTCGGCGGACACGGGTCCGGCAGTATACTTGACCATAAAATGACAATCAATGCCGACCATTATACACCTGTTGATAAAGACCTTATTCCAACAGGAGAAGTAAGACCTGTGGCAAACTCTCCGATGGACTTTACCACCCCTCATACTATCGGTGAGCGTATCGAGAAGGTCGAAGGCGGGTATGACCACAACTATGTTCTCAATAAACCCGAGGTCGGGGCCTTGACGCTCGCGGCCAAAGTGGTTGAACCGGATTCCGGAAGAATAATGGACGTATATACCACTGAGCCGGGTATTCAGTTTTATTCAGGCAACTTCCTCGATGGTACTATCACAGGCAAAGACGGTGCGGTGTATGAAAAACACGCAGCGATCGTTTTGGAGACCGACCACTTTCCGAACTCACCTAATACACCTCATTTCCCCTCGGTCGTTCTTGAGCCCGGGCAAACATATACTCAAGTATGTATATATAAATTTTCAACGAAATAATGTATTGCCACTGAATATTAAAAGAAAGGGAACGTTATGGGAATTTTAGGATTAGCCACATGGCAATGGATTCTTTTAGCTGTGGGAGTGGTTGTTCTTGTAGTCGCAATCATTTTAAAGAAAAAAGGCGGCTGATACTTTCTACAGCGTACTACACTCACAGACCATTTTAGAAGGAGTAGCTTATGTATATAGCGATAATTATTGCAATTGCTGTTATAGTCCTGCTGATTCTATTTATCATTGGGATATACAATGCACTAATCCGTCTGCGCAATCAGGTCGATAATGCCTGGTCGCAAATTGACGTCCAGCTTAAACGCCGGCATGACCTTATCCCAAATCTTGTCGAAACGGCAAAAGGCTATATGCAGCATGAACGCGAGACATTCGAAGCCGTAACCAACGCCAGGTCCCAGGCGATGGGGGCAAAATCCGTCTCTGAAGCATCCAAAGCCGAAGGGGCACTCGGAGAAGCCCTCAGTAAATTTATGCTTGTAGTTGAAAACTATCCCGACCTGAAAGCCAATCAAAACTTTCTGGCGTTACAGGAGGAGCTTACGAGCACGGAAAATAAAATCTCTTTCGCACGGCAAAGCTACAACGACCAGGTGTTATTCTTCAATAATAAAATTCAAATGTTTCCGTCAAATATTGTGGCCGGGATGTTTAACTTCGCAAAGCGGGATTTCTTTGAAATAGAAGTCGCTGCAGAACGCGAGGCGCCTAAGGTCAGCTTTAGCAAAGAGCAGTAAAACCGTTGCGGCATGCTTCTGCGCTTCTGCCTGAAGCGTAATTCAACAATAGTTGTTTTGTGCGCGCTGAACATTTTTTTATTACCTGTAATGAACTACTGAAGATATATGTGGGAACTGATTCGAATCAATAAACGCAAATCCATCGTTCTGATGGTTCTCATGTCCGCCGTTTTAATTGGACTCGGCCTCATCATAGGCTACGGCTTCATGGGCCCGCAAGGCGGGCTTTTCGGCATCCTCATCGCCGTCGTTGTGACGGTGATTCTCATGCTCATTAGCTTTTCGGCCGGCGACCAGCTGCTCCTGGCGGCCAGCAAAGCAACTGCTGTCACCAAAAAAGTACACCCGCAGCTATTTAACATCGTTGAGGAAATGAAGATTGCATCAGGCTTGCCCACCATGCCTAAAATTTATATCATTAACGACCCGGCGCCGAACGCCTTCGCCACCGGCCGTAACCCTGAGACAGCATCAATCGCTGTCACGGCAGGTCTTCTCGGCCGCCTGAATCGTGATGAATTACAGGGTGTTGTCGCTCATGAAATGAGTCATATTCTGCATCGGGACATCCTATTCGTGACGTTGGCCGGTATTATGCTCGGTTCCATCGTCCTGTTGTCTCAAGTGTTTCTGCGAGGCATGTTTTACAGTTCCTTGGGTTCGAACCGGCGATACTCATCCGGCGGCAAAGGCGGTGCTCAAGGCGCCATTCTCTTACTGGTCATAGCCATTATCGCAGCGATACTCGCACCCATTTTCGCTCAGCTTTTGTACTTTGCACTTTCCAGAAAACGTGAATATCTTGCCGACGCAGGCGCCGCCAGGCTCACCCGTTATCCCGAGGGACTGGCGAGTGCCCTGGAAAAAATATCCAATGATCCCGCGCCGCAGTTACGTTCAGTGAATAAAGTCACCGCCCCGATGTATATTATCAATCCCTTTAAAAAGAAAGGTCAGATGAAGCTGTCGGATTTGACAAGCACGCATCCGCCTATATCGGAAAGGATAAAAATTCTTAGGAATATGATGCACGGTGCCAGCTTCAAGGATTATTCTGATGCTTTTTTAAAAGCCACCGGACAAAAAACAACCGTAGTGCCCTCGATGGCACTGACCAAAGAGGATATCAAACTTCGGCAGGCTTCCGCCGAAACTAAAAAGAAACAAAAACTTTCTGAGCAATTACACCAGGTCGGGGACATTATGCGAAAAGTCAACGGTTTTGTTTTTCTGGGATGTGTATGTGGTTTGACATTAAAAATACCCCCGAACTTTAAATCCGAAAAAGTCCAATGCCCGCACTGCAAGAGAATTTTGGATATCACAGCAAAAACACAAAACCAAAGCTAAATATAGCTTTGGTTTTGTTCAATGATTCGTTTACCATTCAAAAGCCAGACGACCTCCGAACAGACTTCATTTTGTCTTTCGGTCGGGATTAACCTCCCAATAGACCTCCCAGCGCATTCAATACGCATCTCGCAAGTTCAGAAGCTCCTTCAAGAGGACCGGTATTTTCATGCGGAGCTTCGCTCGAAGCATGATATTGCGGTACCCAAATACCCGATGGAGTATATCTATAGGTTTTATGTGCAAATGCAGGTGTAACGACAAGACACAACACGATAAACGCTGTCAGCGCTAATAATTTTGTTCGCGATTTCATTGTAAACCTCCTTATGTAAAAATTCTAAAACACGTTTCTTTTTAGTTTTTACGATAGTCTGCAATATAGGTTTACGGAAAAATTTCACATTTTTGCCGAAAAAACGAAGATTGCCTTTTTCCACATACCCTAATGAGAAAAAATGCCTTATATTTCTCATCTTGAAATATTGCAAAAACTCTCTATATAGATTATTTTGAAGGTTTTTAATTTTCCGGCGAATAAAGAAATATAACCAATCCGAAAAACATGGTAAGGAAAGAATGAACGATAAGGGTGTGATATTTGATTTAGACGGGGTGCTGGTAGATACCAGCCGCTTTCATTTCGAAGCCTGGCGCCAATGGGGCAAGCGCCAGGGAATAACTGTAACCGAAGAGCAGTTTCGCCAGACGTTCGGCATGCAGAATTATCAGATCATCCCCCTTCTGCTCGGACATGAAATCGAGAGAGATATAATCGACAAGATGAGCGAATGGAAGGAAGCACGATACCGAGAATTAGCTGAAGGAAATCTCGAATTAATGACTGGCGCAGAACAGCTATTGAAAGACCTTAAGAACCACGGTTTTTTAATGGCCATCGGAACGTCAACCCCTCTTGTAAATCTTAATTTAATATTGGAACACACCCCGGCCGGTGACTACATCGATGCATACGTAACAGGAGAGGAAGTCAAAAACGGAAAACCAGCACCGGATACATTTATCATAGCGGCTGAAAAGCTTGGATTAGCTGTTGACAGATGCGTGGTTGTCGAAGACGCAACAGCAGGTGTCGAAGCAGGAAAATCAGCAGGTATGAAAGTTGTGGCCGTTACCACCACGCGAAAGCGCGAGGAGCTTCAATCTGCAGACCTTGTCATAGATAGCATGAAAGACTTAAACGCATACAGTTTTAAAAAGCTACTTGATGAAGAGTAAATAAGACCCCAGAATATTCAATAATACATCTTGAAAGGGTTGAGAAAAAAGCAATTATGACAATTGACAAAATATGAGAAAGATTTATAATATAGATTTACAGGATTTACACCCAAATCCAAATAATAAACGCTAATTTTTGGGATTACACATTTTATGAGTGAATCACAGCCAGTCAATATACAAACCGATGACTATCAGAAAACTCAGATAGATAAGTTCTTCAGAGCCGCTATCAAAACACAAGCCAGTGACTTACACTTAAAGGTTGGGCAGTCGCCGAAGCTGAGACTGTATGGCGAACTAAAGAATACGACCGGAGAGGTTATGACAGAAGAACGTATGGAGGAATTAGTCTATGAAATGCTGACTCCCACACAGAAAGAGCATTTTATTGAACACGGCACCCTGGATTTTGCCTATGAGCTCGAGCGAGTCCATCGCTTCCGAGTGAACATTTTCCGTCAGCGCAGTGTTATCAGCCTGTGTGCCCGGCGGGTTAACTCCTTCATACCCCCCCTTGAAGAACTCCACCTGCCGAAAACCTTAGAAGCAATCTCCGATATAGGTCAGGGATTGATACTGGTCGTGGGTCCAACAGGGTGCGGCAAGACGACCACCATAGCCTCAATGATCGATTATATCAATCGAACTCGATCATGCCACATTGTAACCATCGAAGACCCGATCGAATATGTTTTTCAGGATAACAAGGCCATCGTGTCCCAGCGCGCCGTGGGAATTGACGTAGCGAATTTTGATGAGGCATTGATCTACATAATGCGTCAGGATCCCGATGTGGTCTTCGTAGGTGAAATGCGAGATGCACAAACCGTGACCGCAGGGATGCGGGCGGCAGAGACAGGTCACCTGGTTTTTGGTACGCTTCACTCGGCGAATGCGTCTCAGGCAATACAGCGAATTCTTGATTTGTTCCCACAGGCAGAACGAGATTTAATCCGTCAAACCTTAAGTCTTACCTTAACATCAATCATCAGCCAGATACTCCTGCCGTGCTTAATAGAAGGTGTCGACAGAATACCTGCGATAGAGATACTGATTGCTAATCCTACCGTCCGAAAGTTGATTGCCGAAAAAAGGGAATCGGACCTTCCGACAGTAATCCGAAGCAGTCAGAACGAAGGTATGCAGGATTTGACGTATCATCTCGCGGAGCTTATCAAAGATGGGAGCGTAGATCCAAAAGATGCGTATCATTACGCCTCAAATAAAGAAGAACTCAAAATGGCCTTGAAGGGAATTCGAAGCAGTACAACCGGAATATTATAATCATTAGTAGTTCCAATGGAGACTTAGATGACCGACATATTGCTGACGTCGATACAATACCCCGATTATATATCGGTTGTTAAATTTGTGATTACTCTGATCTTATTTTTCCTGTGGGTTCCCGTCGTCAACTGGGTTTATAAAGATGCGGTGGCGGTAGGTGTAAAGGAACGTTTCTGGACCGGTATCGTATTCGGTGTCGGTGCTTTCGGCATTTTCCTGCTTCTTCTTTTTCCGATATTTATTATGGGCGTCATTTTGTATCTTGCCTGCCTGGGCGGCTCATCCTTTGCATATATTTCATATCGCAATAAAAACGTTCTTGAGTTCGAGCGAGTTTTGACTGTTGATCACATCAAGCGGATTCTTAATAAAGAAGGAGAATCCGCAGACGTGGGTCAAAGTTTCAAGTTTTACACAGCAAATAGAAATGAAGTCCCGCTGCCCGAACCCAGAACCCCCGATTTTTACGGCTACAAGGCTACTTATGACATTCTAACCGATGCGTTGTATAAACGAGCAATCGACATTCTTTTTATACCCGGCACGGAACACTACGATCTTACTTATAATATCGATGGTGTTGCCGCAAAGCAGCCGTCGATTGATAAAAAACGTATGGACCACTTCTTATACTTTGTGAAGAATCTTGCAGATTTAGACACGGAAGAAAAACGCAAACCCCAAAAAGGAACATTCACAATACTTAGAGATGATAATGAAAGCATCGAATGGGAGGTAAATACAGCCGGTTCCACAGCAGGCGAGAAGGTTCGCATTAAACATATTGAAAAAGATAGTATATCAAAGCTATCTGATCTGGGTCTGCCGACGAAAGCTCTTGAAGCTTTTATGAAACTTTCTGACACAAAAAAAGGCTTATTCATTATAAGCGGTCCCAGAAAATCAGGAGTATCAACAACATTTTATGCGTTTATTCGCAACCATGATCCTTTTTTAAACAATGTCAACACTCTGGAGATGCAACCATCGACGCAACTGGACAATGTTACCCAATCCATCTATACCCTGAGCGACAGCGGCATTCATACGTATGCCAATAAGCTTCGGGAAATCACACGGCTGGGAGCTGATATTATCGGTGTGGCCGATTGTAATGATACCGAAACGGCTCGTGCGGCATGCGAAGCGGCGCTCAGCAACAAGACTGTTTACGTTGTCTTAGAATCTCAAAGCGTGAAAGAGGCTCTTCGGAAGTGGATCAACATGGTAGACGATAAAAAACTTGCATTAAGACAATTACTTGGTGTTACCAACCAGCGTTTGGTTAGAAAGCTGTGCGAGGAATGCAAGCACGGATATCAACCGAACAAAGAGCTCCTGCATAAATTTAATATACCCGAGGATAAAGCGAAAATATTATACAGGCCCGGTAAAGTTATCTATGACAGGCGAGGCAAAGAGAAAACGTGTCCCGCCTGCCAGGGAACAGGGTATGTCGGACGCATCGGCGTTTTCGAGACGTTTATATTAGACGACGAACAACTGCGAAAAGAATTGATTCGTCTGAAAACACTTTCTGATCTGGGCGGTTATCTGCGACGAGCCAAGATGCAATACTTACAGGAACAAATGCTCAAAACGGTCATCAATGGTACAACCGCTATTAATGAAATGATTCGGATACTTTCCAGAAAGAACAAGAGCAAAAGCACATAATGACTAATGATTAAAAGCCGGTTTTTGGAGTTAGCTAAATGGCGAGTTTAATAATTCTGTTGATTATTATTGGCTTTTCAGCTTATCTTTATTTAAAAAGTGATTTTGTACGCTCTTTTCTTATTTTCGTTATCATCGTATTATCCAGCGTTCCAGCCTTTGCATTCTATGAATATGTCGCAAGTTTTATTTTCTCCAGTGATAACAAAAAGATAATCAAGCTTGCTCCCATTGCGCATCCATTATGCTTTTTCTTATTATTTGTCATAACTGCTATCGTCTTGCTCATTGTCCAAAATAAACTTTGCAAGGAAAAGATTATTTTAGGGATTATAGCCGAACGAACAGGCCGTGTTATTTGCGGTTTTTTCTCAGGCTTATTATTATCCGGCATGCTTCTGGTCCTGCTTCTGATGTCTCCGCTTCCTCATAAATATCCCTACGAACGATTTTCATCAACGAATCCCGATGTTGAGAATCCCAATAAAGTTCTTTTAAACGCTGACGGTTTTGTGGTTGGCTGGTTTAACATATTCAGTAAAGGCTCTCTTAGCGGGAGTAGAAGCTTTTCTGTTCTCCACCCTGATTTCCTTGACACAACATTTCTCAATCGGCTGGGCCTTTCGAAGCAGGTCACAATCGCGACTACCGGTTCTGCATCTGTGATTGAAGTACCCCAGGAAAAAGGAATTTGGCCCGCCCCGGAAGAATTAACCGATGATTCAGGAAAACCTATTAGACAAAAAATTGATTCTATACCTACCCTTGTTCGAGTCGGATTAACCAAAGCCGTCCTACAATCCGGCGGAGCGTTCACTCCTCTACAACTCCCCCTGATTTGTAAACCCAAAGATGAGATTAACAATGTATATAAAGGTAGCGCTCAGGTTATTTATCCAATAGGATATATGAAAACACCAACACAAATAGAGTACAAATCCCTGAATAGCGTTATTAAGCCAACACAACAGGATTTAGACGGAACGCTTAAATGGGTTGATTTTGTTTATCAGGTTCCTGCCGATTCCGTTCCGGTTCTTTTGCGTTTCAAATCAAATACCGTGCTGAAACTTTCTAAACCTGTAGATGCCAGCGAAGCTCCGGAAATCATACCTTTTGAAACCTCGAAAACAGAAACCGACACTGAAGAATCTTTAGAAGAGGAGATGTAAACAGGTCAAGATTCGAAAGAACAACAAATGAGGAGAATTTATTTTAAATTAGATAATACCACTCAAGCTTAAAATGACGTTGTGTCTTTATATTCAATATACCACCAATCGCATTCCCTAACTCGATATCTTTCATAAAACAATAGACAACATTGCCGGAACGATTAGCTACACAATGCCAGTTCTTCTAAATCGAGTTCCATCAGATGTTCAAGATAGGCCTTCAGATCTTCTTCAGAGAAAGCAGCCAGAAACTCAGGACTGGCACTTTTATTAATTTCGCAAATACAATCTATTAACTCCCTTTTACTCATCTTTTTTACATCCTTGTAAAGCATCATTGTTTTAGGTTCTTATCTTCATAGCGACATATCGTCTAAGGCTATATTTTTTCTTTAGATCAAGAAAAGCTGCACGAATTTAAGCCCTATAACGTGAACTACCATATAAGATTTATTTTTGTTTTAAGACGCTACATATAGAGCCTGTTTAGCTTTATACACCACTTCGTTATAAAGTGTCCAATAAAACAGGCCGGTGTTTGTCTACAAACCAAATGAAAAATTTTTTATTTTTTTCTTATTCAGTCTGTTCGACTACTCAACAACTCTATCGTGAAAATGTAAAGAACTAAAGGAGGTGTGTTTATTTACTATTGGCATTACTGTTTTGAGCAAAAAAATTAATTCGATAAAAACCTTGTTCTTTCAAGGACTTTTCATTAGAATGATGGGTTTTAATAGCAAAATTGAAGTTGAAAACGGTTTTCGGAGGCATAAACGTGGCAAAGACTGAAGAAATTCGTAACGTTATACTATTGGGGCATGGCGGAAGTGGAAAAACATCCTTAGCTGAAGCGATACTTCATACAACGGGTGCCACCAACCGTCTTGGCAGTGTAGATTCCAAAAGCAGTATTTGTGACTATCTTGACGAGGAAAAAGAACATCAACACTCTGTTCAGGCATCTGTTATTCACATTAACCATAACGACAAGCTTGTTAACGTAATTGATACACCGGGATATCCCGATTTTATTGGACCATCGATTTCAGCCATACCAGCGGCCGACACGGCCGTGATTGTCATCAGCGCCGCTTCAGGCATAGAAACCGTTACGCGCAAAACGTTCGAATCCATCAGCGAAAGCAAGATGGCAAAATTGATTGTAATCAATAAAATTGATTCAGATAACATTGACCTGTCTGCATTAATAAAAAGTATTCAAGAAACGTTTGGTTCGACCTGCCGATGTGCGAATTTACCTTCGGCGGATGGGGCTTCAGTGATAGACTGCATTGAAAATGACTCCGGAGATTCTCCCTTAATGGATGTTTCAAGTGCTCATACGGAGATCTTAGAAAGCGTTATTGAGGCTGATGATGACTTGATGGAAAGCTATCTTGGCGGAGAAGAGATCAAACCGGAACGGATTGCTTCGGTCTTTGTCAAAGCACTAACCACGGGCACCTTAACACCTATCGTATTCACAAACGCCAGGAATGAAGTCGGTATCCAGCAGTTGTTGGAAATCATAACGAAATACACCCCCTCTCCCGCCGAGTCCGGTATTCCCGTCTTAAAAGACGGGGACAACGAAATCGAACTAAAGGCCGATCCATCCGGCCCGCTTGCCGGCCTGGTGTTCAAGGCAAGCTATGATCCACGTTCCAACATGAAATACACAAGCATTCGCATCTATTCCGGTACCATAACTTCCGACACGAACCTCATTCGCAATGATGAAAAAAAGGGAATTCGCCCCGGCCATATTCTTAAAAGCCAGGGATCAGAAACAAAGGAAGTAACGTCCGGAGTAGCCGGAGACATTATAACCCTGGCTAAAATTGAAGAGCTTAAATTAGGGGACTTAATCAGCGAAGGAGATTTTTCCGGACAGTTTATTGTACCAAAGCCGCCTGAACCGATGTTTTCGTTAGCATTGGAACCGGCAACGCGAGGGGACGAACAAAAAATCAGTTCCGCCCTCGACAAGCTATCCGAAGAAGACTGGTGCTTTAAGATCAAACGTGACCAGCAAACGCGGGAGCTGGTTATTTACGGTCTTGGTGATTTGCACCTTCGTATCATGCTGGAAAAAATGGAAAAGCAGTTCAAGCTGTCCGTCAACACAAAACAACCCAAAATCCCCTATCGAGAAACGATTACTTCCAAGGCGGAAGGCCATTACCGGCACAAGAAACAGACCGGGGGAGCCGGGCAGTTCGGTGAAGTTTACCTGCGCGTCGAACCGGCAGAGCGTGACTCTGACCCTACGCTGGAGGTGAGTTGGGATATTTTCGGCGGGTCCATCCCCAGCCAGTATGAACCGGCGATTGTTAAAGGTATCCAGGATGTGATGCAGAACGGTGCCGTAGCCGGTTTTCCCCTGCAGGACATTAAAGTTTCGATTTACGACGGCAAGCACCATCCGGTGGATTCGAAGGAAGTCGCATTCAGGGCAGCGGGCAAAGGTGCATTCGCCGATGCCGTCCAGAAAGCCAAACCTGTTCTACTGGAACCCATCGTGAATATGGAAGTCGTCGTACCCTCTGAAAACATGGGTGATATAACCGGTGACCTCGCAGGTAAGCGAGGCAGAGTCCAGGGTCAGGATATGCTTGCCGGCGGAATGGTCTGCATCAAGGCACAGGTTCCTCTTTCAGAGGTTACACAATACAATAGTCAGCTTAAGAGTGTGACCGGCGGTCGAGGCAGTTATTCGATGTCTCCAAGTCATTACGAACCCGTACCGGCAAACGTACAGCAGCAAATTTTGGAATCTTATAAAAAAGAGCAAAAGAACGAATAACACTCCATCCCGAAAATTGAACATAAGCTTCTGCGTCGTGAATTTGCAGAAGCTTTTTTTAAACAAAATTGCATCCTACAGCATCATATTATTATCTTAACGAAGCTACGGCCTGTCAAAAACCTTCTGAGACGCTGCATCCATCAAAAAAGATGTTATAATTTATTTCTGATTGCCTTATAAAGCTTGTTTCTATTTTTATCCAGCCACTTTGTCTTTCTTCGAATCATCTTTAAAAAATCAAATCCGGCAAGGTTTTCAAAATAACCGGTTGCGGCGACGGGTAAAACCGCTTCTGCAATCATTGTTTCTATCATTAAGTCAACCAGCGATAATACTTTATTCTGTTCGAGTGACATAATCACCGTATACCCGGAAAAAAACCGTACCAACTTGTTATGGTCACAATATGCCGGCCACTCCGCAGGATTTGGCCTGCCCGAGACAATGGAGAACTGCAGCAAGCCGTTCGCCAAATCGATAACCGGTGGTGCATAACGTACAGAGTCAAAATCAAGGACGGCAATAATTTTCTTGTCTTTGAAAAGAATATTACCGGGATGCCAATCACCGTGAATGACTTGCTCGGCCCAGGAATCGAAACCCAGTTCATTGACACGAGTACTGGCTTTGTTATAGATAATCATCAGCTCATCCGAAAGCTTCATAAGTCTTCCATTACCGTTCGAGTCTGAGCTTTGACCGATGGATTTCAGATGCCGCCGAACAAGTGTTGAATCATGAAAAATACCTCTCAACGGTTTGAAGCCTGAAACAAAATCAGCCAGAAGTTTATGCATTAAAGCCAGTTTACGACCGGCATCAAACGTAGCTTCACGAGAACCATCATATCTTACTCCACCATCAACATAACCGAATAACTCATAGGTTTTGTCTTTGAGTCCGAGAACTGTGACTTTTCCGCCGTGTGTCGGAACAAGAGAACAAACAGGGTATTTCTTTTGATATAAGTATTCCTGAACAGCATGAGCAAATGCGACACGATAGAGATCGTCTTTTCCCGGCGAACGTCGCTTTAAAAGATATTTGTCGTTTTCACATATAAGAATTAATTTGGGGGCCTTTCGATTTCCTGTAGAAAGCGGTTTTACATCAACAACAGGGTCAATATCATAACAGCTCAGAACTTTTATCAGCTCCTGAGTACCAAAATGGGCTCCGCCGCGCGGCATTATAAAACAGTACTCCTTACCCGGAAATTTTTGTTTTATTCATAAATACAAATGTCATCATTGTTTCGTAGGATAAGTATATAAAATATAAATAAAAAATTCTTATAACCACGGTGAAGTCTTGTTTTCCACAGACAATGTGAATGAATTAATTTTTTATTGCGTAAATATCATCAAAAAAATGATGATTACAGCCAGGGCAAGCATTCCCCCCAGGATTGCCAGGGCAGCCTTATATTTCATTACGGCTTCATCAGGATATTCCGGAGCATATTCCTGTTCGACATCTTCCCCCTTCTCAAGTTGCTCGAGCATTTCGATATCAAATTTCTGATGCGCCCTCTTAGGAGACTGACCTTCTTTGAGTGCATACAAATCTACAAGCAGTTCCTCCGCTGTTGCGTACCTGTTTTCTTTTTTCTTTGCCATCATAATCTCAATAACTTCAGAGACCCCCGTACTGAGTTCCGTGTTAATGTGGTCCGGAGGAACCAATTCTTCTCTGAGGTGTTTCTTCATCACATCCGCAGGTTTCTCGGCTTTAAAGGGGACGCGTCCCGTAACCATATGATAAAACGTTCCGCCGAGTGCATATAAGTCTACTCTTCCGTCGATATCAATCTCTCCGCGAATCTGCTCGGGAGCAATGTAATAAGGAGTGCCGTACGCCTTGCCCGCCTCTGTTTTAGCGGCCTCGATATCTGCGGTTTCTCTCGCGAGACCCATATCAGCAAGCTTTGCAACACCCTCTTTATCAATCATAATATTCTTGGGCTTTATGTCACGATGAATAAGCCCTCGCTCGTGCGCGTGCTTGAGTGCCTCGGCAACCTGAATAATAATATCAAGTGCTTCGTCTTCCGAGAAAATATGTCCCTTTGTGAGGTCATCATATATTGTTTTTCCTTCAACATACTCCATCACAAAATAATGATAACCGCCCGCCTCTCCGACATCGATAGCCTGGACAATATTATTATGATTGAGTTTAGCAGCCGCCTGTCCTTCTTTATAGAATCGTTCCACGTACTGCGGATTTTCGCTGAAACGTTTCGGCAGGATTTTTATGGCCACGATACGGTTAAGACTCAACTGTTTGGCCTTATACACGATAGCCATCGCACCCGATCCTAATTTTCCAAGAATTTTGTATCCGGGAATCTGATGGGCGGCGGCCTTGCTTTGCAAAATATTCTTTTTTAGTCTTTCAGCCTGGGTCTTTGTGATATAACCACAATCTATCATTATATCCTGAAGGGGTGTTGGATTATCCTCTGCCTGTTTCTTAATTTTTTCCAAAGACACTTTAAGCTCGTCTTCTGTGCATAGACCCTGGTCTAAGGCCATGCGTCCAAACATACTGTCATAATTTGTTTCATTCATTTAAGTTATTGCTCTTTATTAAGTTATACGTTTTTTCTTCGGGTATTGTTTGCCGCCAGATTAACGGTTTTAGAGGTTTTAAAAAACCGTTTGGTCAATTGCAGAGAATTACACTTCCCGGGTCAACCTACTCAGCTTCCCTGCTTCAGGACAGGCAATCCAAACCGTAATTATTAAAATTATAAAATTTATTGTCAACCTAATTTTTATCGGTCCTTGGAAAAAGTCCTAAATCCTTCATATATATCGTCCAATCGGCTGTTTTGAAATGCTGGTTTAAAGGTTTCCATGCAAAATCCCCTTTAAAAGCCCTGTTAAAAATGTTACTCCAGCAATAAGCGATTTCTGGATTTTTTTGCTTGTTGATTTTTAGTTTATTAATATGCTGTAAGCAATTAATTTTAATGCTGATATGTAAATAGCAATGAAATCCGGACAAAAACCAAATAAGCTGTTGCTGAAACAGTTGATTATGCGCAAGGTCCTGCTCGCACTTTTACCATGTGTAGCGGGCAGTATCTACTTTTTCGGGTGGCGCGCCCTTTTCGTTGTTCTATGGGCTGCTCTGGTCGGTTTTATCGTCGAGTATATATTCACTCGAAAACGCGGAGAGCCCGTTACCGAATCAATCTTTGTTACAACAACTTTATTTGCATTAATTATGCCCCCCACTATTCCAATCCACATCCTGACGATTGCCGTAGTATTTGCGGCGATGTTTTCGAAAGAGATATTCGGAGGATTCGGACGCAACATATTCAATCCCGCTATGGCGGGCAGGTGTTTTGTCTATGTATGCTTCCCTGTGGCGTTGACGGCAAGCTGGGCACCCGCGGCAGAGGGCTTTTATGGTGCGCTGGACCGTTGGAGCACAGTGACCGATGTAGATACCGTTACCAGCGCCTCGCCGATGGGCTATCTAAAAGACGGCAGGTTGGTTCTGGACTCAAGCGAATCCGCCTCTTCTACAATTCCGTATGACATCTCAGAAGGTGAATCGGTCAGCGTAAAACGAAGCGTTCTTTTAAAGGGCCTGCTGTTCGGAAGGATAAGCGGCACAATGGGAGTTACCAGTGCCCTTTTGATTGTCATCGGCGGTGTCTATTTATTCATCACAAAAACAGCCAGCCGGGAAATCATTCTGTCCTTGATTATTACCTATGGTGCACTCAATCAGATTCTGTTCTGGTTCGGTGTCGAACCGGTTCCCGGCGCCTGGCCCGCTGTGCTGGGAGGCGGATTTCTGTTCGGCGCGTTCTATATGGCAACCGACCCCGTAAGCGGACCCAAAACGAAAGAAGCAAAGATATTATATGGCATCTTAATAGGAACATGCACGTTAGTGATCCGAAACTTTTCCATCTTCAATGGCGGCTTGATGTTCTCGATACTGATTGGCAATATGTTCGCCCCGATTATGGATTACGGCGTACGAAGTTTTAAAGCGGCAAAGGTGAAAAAATGATACGAAAGAAACGATGGTTTCCGTCTGTTTATATGTTCATCGTAACGGCCTTTTTCAGCACGATAGTTATTGGCTTTACTAAGTTTACGCGACAGCGTGTTGAAACGAATCAGAGACTCGCCTTCGAAAAGGCCGTGTTGTCTGTTCTTCCGAATGTATCAGTAGACCAGGTAAATATCCATAACCAATACGAGACCTTGATAAATGAACCAACCAAAGACACGGCTGGCGCCTATGTATACCATGCAGATGCCGGAAATCTTGTCTATATTCTACCGCTGTCCGGCCAGGGATTCTGGGCACCGATTAAAGGCGTTATCGGCATCAAGTCCGACAAACAAACAATTACCGGCATTGCTTTCTACGAACAGAACGAAACACCGGGATTAGGTGCCGAAATTACGGAGGAACCCTTTAAAAAACAATTTGCCGGCAAGATACTTGCGAGAAATGGAAAATATTTAAACGTAAAAAGGCCCGGCGATGAACTCGGACAAAGCGAGGTTCACGCGGTTACCGGTGCGACGCAAACCAGTGTGCGCCTGGAGAAGATAATCAATACAAGCATAGAGAACTGGAGAAAGCAATTAAACAAACAAAGTTAAGACAATGAATAGACAACAAATAAAACAGATAGCTCGCGAGGGTTTATGGTTTAATAATCCCATCTTCAAACAGGTGCTCGGAATCTGCAGCACCCTGGCGGTTACGAATCTGGTGCTGAATACTGTCGTGATGTGCGTCGCGCTTGTTTTCACGATGTCCTTCAGTTCCCTTACCGTATCCCTGCTGAGAAAGTTCACACCGCGAAACATTCGAATGATGGTGGAGACGCTAATCATCGCCTTTTATGTAATTATCGTCGATGTAATACTAAAGGCCTACTGGCCTCAAATGAGTGAAAACCTCGGCCCTTATGTGGGCCTGATTATCACGAACTGCATCGTCATGGGCCGCTGCGAAGCCTGCGGCAATTCCAATCCGCCCGCAACTGCCCTTTTTGACGGCATGTTCAATGCGTTCGGCTATTCGTTTGTCCTGCTGATTATCGCAACGTTCAGGGAAGCTATGGGGATGGGCACTTTTTTGGGCCTGCCCCTGCCCTATTTCAGCAGCCCGTACTGGGACAAGTGGATTATTATGGTGATGCCGCCCGGTGCATTTTTTATGCTGGGAATCGTAACATGGGTATTGAGGTCTTTTGAAATTAAAACGGAGGAAAAAACAAAATGAACCTTTCAGCGGAAATGAGCCAGGCATTTATTATTTGCATCTCTGCGATTTTTACGCAGAACATTTTGTTGAGCTATTTTCTCGGTTTGTGTCCCTTTATCGGTGTATCCCGGGAGATTAAGGCGGCCTTTGGCCTGGGACTGGCGGTCATATTTGTAATGACCTGCACATGTATGCTGAACTGGGTCATCTACAATTATGTATTATCACCGCTTGGGCTGGAGTTTTTCCGGTTCATTCTTTTCATTGTTGTGATAGCCGCATTTGTACAATGTGTCGAAATGGCCATTGAACGATATTCACCGTTTTTGTATCAGAGACTCGGTATCTTCCTGCCCCTGATTACGGTCAACTGCGCCATACTCGGCGCTTCGCTGTTTATGGTCATTCGTGAATACACTTTTATATCCACAATCGGTTATGGATTGGGCAGCGGCATCGGCTGGTTCCTCGCCATTATCGCCATGTCCGGCATCAGACAAAAACTTGCCAATGATCGCATCCCCCAGGGACTTCAGGGGCCGGGAATTACACTCATAATAACAGGTATGATGGCACTGGCGTTTATTGGTTTTACTGGAGTTCTTCAAGGAAGCTAAAATTTAATTATACCTATGGTTCTTTCAATCTTTATATCTGTGATGGTGGTAAGCTTGATAGGCGCTGGATTGGCGGCGGTGGCGAGCGTTTCGGAATACTTCTTTGCCAACTACGGCGAGTGTGAAATCACAATCAACAATGAGCGAACGTTAAAGGTTGAAGGCGGCCAGAACGTTCTTTCCTATTTAACCCAGGAGAAAATTTTTATCCCCAGTGCCTGCGGCGGTCGAGGGACCTGCGGGCTGTGCAAACTCAAGGTCCTGGACGGGGCCGGTCCCCTGCTGCCGACCGAAGAGCCATATCTTGAAAAAGATGAAATCGAATCGAATGTCAGGTTATCCTGCCAGGTCAAGGTTCGAAATGATGTAAAGATTGAAATATCCAAAGAACTTTTTGCCATTCGGGAATATACATGCGTCTGTGAACGTATCATTGATTTAACGCATAACATCAAGGAGTTCCGTTTTCGCTTGAAAGAACCTGAAATCATCGATTACGAACCCGGTCATTATGTTCAACTGCTAACGCCGGTTTATGAGAAAAGCAGTGAAGAGGTCTACCGGGCTTATTCTATTTCTTCCGACCCGGCCGACAAAACAATGATAGAACTGGTTATTAAATTAGTCCCCGGCGGCATCTGTACAACATACTGCTTCGAGTATCTCAAGATAGGAGACGAAGTCAAAATGAACGGCCCTTACGGCGACTTCCTGCTCCAGAATACAGATGCTCCTATTGTTTTTATTGCGGGAGGTTCCGGCATGGCCCCCGTTAAATGCATGCTTCATCATCTAAAGAATATGAACAGCAAGCGTGAAATTGTTTATTATTTCGGCGGCAACCATTCTGATGATATATTTTATACGGAGCTCATGGAAGAATTCGAAAAAGAGATGCATAATTTCAAATTCGTACCCGTCGTCAGTCACGCCGATGACGGGACTAAAATCGGAAGACGGCTCGGATTAGTCACGGACGCCGTTCAAAAAGATATAACGGATGCTTCGAAATACGAAGCTTACCTATGTGGCAGTCCCGGGATGGTCGATGCAACAGAAAAAATTTTGATTGATCATGGAATTCATCCGGAAAATATCTTCTACGACAAATATGAATCGTAAAGGAAAATAGATGTGAAACAATCACCTGAATCCAAAAAACTCGAAGAAGCCCTGAGGTCGTCAAAGCTGGTGGCCGGGGGATTTATGGGTAACGACAGCCGAAGCGTTCCTGATGTGATTTCGGCGGATGCAGCTCAACTAAAAAAACTCGGCTACACTACTGAACAAGTTGCGAAAAGGATGAAAGAGATTACTGACATCGCAACAAAAGCGCTGGAAAACTGGGTTGATATTGACCACAAACGAAGAGCCATGGTTGATGAAGCCAAAGGCCCGATCGTGTGTCCCTGGCCTCATCCGGGTCGATATGACAAACGGGTCACGACCGTCGAAGTGAAGGAAACGGGCGAATGCATATTCTGGTCGGATTTGAATATACATTTAATTGCCGAACACGGATTTTTCGAGGGCAAGGGCTCGGCATTCAGAATAGAACCAAAGAAACTTGTCAACATCATCTTTTAGGTTTTCTTAAGAAGTGCTTTTGGGGTTGACTTGACCGAAAATTGCGTTAAACTATTCAATTCTTTTTAATAAATTCGTGTATTTTAGGCAACAAAGGAGGCCTTTTAGTGAGTTATACGTGCGTTGTCGTGATAAAACAGGTGCCGGACACAAAAAAAATAACCGGCAAGGCTATGAATGATGACGGAACCGTCAACCGGACGGCACTGCCTGCAATTTTTAATCCGGAGGATTTAAACGCGCTGGAACTTGCCCTCGAAATAAAGGAAAAGTATGGCGGTTCGGTGACCGTTATTACAATGGGACTGCCGGCGGCGGCTGAGATTCTCCGCCAGTCACTTTATCGCGGTGCCGATGATGCGGTTTTAATAACGGATATTCGCTGTGCGGCCAGCGACACACTGGCGACAAGTTACATATTAAATTGTGCGGTCAAAAAACTGGATTATGATATCGTGCTTTGCGGCCGTCAGGCAATAGACGGGGATACCGCCCAGGTCGGCCCGCAAATGGCTGAAAAGCTCGGTATTACTCAAATTACATACGTCGAGGAATTAGCTGAACTAAAGGATGAAAGCATCACCGTCAGACGCAATATAGGCAACGGATGGCAATTAGTTAAAACCTGCCTGCCGGTGCTGTTGACCGTGACATCTGATACCAACGAGCCCCGCGTCGGTGCCGCGAAAAAGATGATGAAATATAAAAACGCCAGGGCACCGGTAGAGATAGAAGCCGCATTGAAAAAAGAGAATCCGGACGCCGATGAGAAAAGCCTGAAAAAACTGGTTGAAAATGAAACAAAGAATCTCCGGGACAAAGGACTGCTTATACAGCAATGGGACCTAAACCATATAGAGGCCGACCTGACATGGTGCGGCAGAAACGGTTCACCCACCAAAGTTCATCGCATCCAAAGCGTCATCCTCACAGCCAAGGAAAGCAAAGTGGTTGAACCCACTAATGACGGTATCAATACGATGATACATGAGCTGATTGAAGACAAAACCATAGCGTAAGATATTTTAAACAGAGTTAAGACAAGAGAGAAATAATGATCGATGTGAATAAAAAAGGGGAAGTATGGATTTTTGCCGAGCAGCATGACGGTAAGCTTCAGGACACCCCGCTTGAATTGATGAGCAAAGCCAGAAATCTGGCGGACACACTCCATGTGAAATTATCAGCGGTCCTGCTGGGCAGCGATGTTGACGGTCTCGCTGACATACTCTTTCACTATGGGGCGGACAAGGTGTACCTGGCACAGCACGAACTGCTGAAAGAGTATCAGACTAACAGCTATGCAAAAGTAATGTACGACCTCATTCACAAACACAAACCCCAGATTGTGCTTTACGGTGCCACTCATACCGGACGTGACCTGGCACCGCGGATTGCCAGTGCGATAAAAGCGGGCCTGACAGCCGACTGCACGGACCTGCAAATCGGTGATCATACGACCGCTAAAAAGGAAACCTACAAGAATTTGATGTACCAGGTACGCCCCGCTTTCGGCGGAAATATCATCGCCTGGATTATTAACTTCGACCGCTGGCCGCAGATGGCAACGGTGCGTGAAGGTGTAATGCCGATGCCGGAGCCGGACGCGAAACGAAAAGGCGAGGTCGTCACCGAAGAAGCAAAAGTGACAAAAAACGACCTGGTGCTTGAGATTTTAGAGCAGCACAAACGCGAGAAAAAAATCAACTTAAAGGCGGCCCGGGTGATTGTCGCCGGAGGAGCCGGTGTCGGAAGCAGGGACAACTTTAAGCTTATCTGGGATTTGGCAAATTGTTTAGGAGCTGCTCCCGCGGCGACACGGGCGGCGGTGGATTTGGGCTATATCGACCACGACCATCAGGTCGGCCAGACGGGAACAACTGTAAGGCCTAGTTTATATATTGCTGTGGGAATCAGCGGTGCGATACAGCACCAGGCCGGGATGCAGGAAAGTCAGAAGATAGTGGCAGTCAACAGCGACCCTGAGGCCCCCATTTTTGATATCGCGCATTACAAAATCGTGGGCGATTTGAACGACGTCGTCCCCAAGATTATTAATGCTATTAAGAAAAAGGTATAAAGGCGGTAAAGCGTATGGCTAATTTTTACAGAGATAACGATGATATTCAGTTTTTGTTCAAGCATATCGACATACGTAATTTAGCAGATATCTGTGAACAAAATTACAGGTTCGCAAACGAATTCGAACATGCTCCCAAAAATGCAGACGAGGCAATAACAAATTATGACATGGTTCTGGATTCATTGGGACAGTTAAGCGCTGAGTTCATCGCACCGAGGGCCGAAGACGTAGACCGCGAAGGCGTATCGTTAAATGAAGACGGTTCGGTATCCTATGCCAAGGGAACCGCCGAATCCCTGAAAAAACTGGCGGAAGCGGATGTGATGGGTTTTACCCTGCCGCATCGCTTCGGCGGCCTGAATTTTCCGAACCTGGTCTATTCAATGGCTATTGAAATCGTTTCACGGGCCGATGCCGCATTGATGAATATCTTCGGCTTGCAGGGTATCGCTGAGACCATCGATGCGTTTGCTTCGGAAGAAATCAAACAGAAATATCTTTATGATTTTGCGGAAGGTAAAGTAACCGGGGCCATGGTCCTGACAGAACCCGATGCGGGCAGCGACTTGCAGTCTGTCAAGGTTTCCGGTCACGATACCGAAGAGGAAAAACCCGCAAGTGTCTATCAGGATGCCGAGGGCAACTGGTTCGTAAGAGGTGTCAAACGGTTTATTACCAATGGCTGCGGCGAAATATTATTGGTTCTTGCCCGCAGCGAGCCGGATATCTCCGACGGGCGGGGCCTGAGCCTGTTCCTGGTCGAATGCGGCCCCTGGGTCAAGGTTCGGCGGCTTGAAGACAAACTCGGTATTCACGGCAGCCCGACCTGTGAACTCTTCTTCAAGGATGCACCGGCAAAGCTTATCGGTGAACGCCAGCGAGGACTGATTACCTACGTAATGAGCCTGATGAACGGCGCTCGCATCGGAATCGCCGCTCAGTCCATGGGGATTGCCGAAGCCGCCTATGATGTGGCACGGGATTACGCCAGAAGCCGCAAGCAGTTCGGTGTTGCAATCGAAAAACTGCCGGCTGTACGGGATATGCTGATTGATATGAGAATACGCATTGAAGCCGGCCGTGCCCTGCTGTATGAAACATCCCGCATCGTCGATTACGAAATAGGCTATGCAAAACAAATCGAGAGCAATCCGCCTGATGATAAAGAACAGCTAAAGACGCTCAAGAAGGATTCAAAACGCTACAAACGCTTAGCGGGAATGCTGACTCCGATGAGCAAATACTATTGTTCTGAAATGTGTAATTCAGTGGCTTACAATTCAATCCAGGTACTTGGCGGAAGCGGTTATATGCGTGATTATGCCTGTGAACGATATGCCCGTGACGCCAGAATCACAACCATATACGAAGGCACCAGTCAACTTCAGGTAATAGCGGCGGTTCGGGGAGTATGCAGCGGCACCGCAGAAAAGCTGCTGGATGAATACAAGCAGTTGGAATACACTGACGAAGTCAAGGACCTGCTTAAAATATTAACAGAAGGTGAGGAACAAATGAAAGAGGCCATCGCCTTTATCAAACAAAACGGCAACGAATATATGGACCTCTACGGCCGCGCGATGGTTGATATTGCGATTGATTTAATTAACGGCTATTTACTCTGTGGCCAGGCAAGCTCAACAGTCGATATGAATGTCGAAACCTCACACGAAAATGGAAAGGAAAACGGACAACAAATTTCAATGAAAAAACGAAAAGCACTCATTGCCCGCAGATATATAACCAGGAATGTTCCGAAGATAGAAACCCTTTCACAATGGGTCTGCAGCGGGGACAAATCCACCTTCAATGAATATACAATGATGGTCGGCCCTGTTAAGGTCGAATAAGGAGTATACGATGCTCGGGGCGGTCATATTCGATTTTGACGGAGTCATTACCGACACGGAAGTACTGCATCTCAAAAGCTTTAACAAAGTCCTGGAACAATTTAATATCGAAATACCCCTTCGGGATTATTACCGGGACTATCTCGGATACAGTGACATAGACTGCCTGAAGGCGGTTTCAAAACGGTATAAGCTCGGTTTCAAGGAAGATAAAATCTACGAGCTGATTCACGAAAAAAGCCAGATATTCGAAGAGATTGCGAAAACGGAAAGCAAGATTATCGATGGGGTCATCGAGTTCCTCCTAATGCTCAAACGTCATAATGTCCCCATGGCCATTTGCTCCGGCGCCCTGTTGGTTGAAATTGAACTTATCCTCGACGATGCCGACCTCCGTTCTTATTTTGAGGCCATTGTATCTGCAGAACAGGTAAATAAAGGCAAACCCGACCCGGAAGGATTTCTTTTAACGTTAAACATTTTGAATAAAAAGCTCCGCCGGCATCTGCATTCGGACAACTGTGTTGTTATCGAAGACTCTCATTGGGGCCTGGATGCCGCCAAAGCAGCCGGCATGCCTACTGTCGCAGTGACAAATTCCTATGACGCCGATGAGTTAAAACAGGCCGATATAGTGGTTTCAAAATTAAACGAAATTTCTTTCGAAGACCTTAAACAATTGTGTAAGTGACATCCGAGTGACACTCGAATGAATACGAATCGTTACCTCGTAAGCCGGAACATACCGGGGGCTATGACTTTTGCTTTTGTTTCACCGGTAACTAGATCATATTCTATGCCTTCAACCGCCGTCCCGTTCAAAAAACACGGATTTGATTCATTGCCCCGAACAAAAATTAATGAATCCTCGGTATTATAAATCATCTCACTGCCTTGAAACTGTACGTTTTTGCTTTCACACATAATGCCCTGGTATGCTTTCATTTTTTGTATTTCAAGACGTCCGTCCGGAGTATCGTAAAGATACGCCTCTACAATACCCGTATGCGCGCGGGTAGATTCCCCGGGTTGTCCGTCTTCCAGAACCGGTACATACCCTAAAGACATCTGCTGCTCACCCGCCTTGGCAACAATCCACTTAGATTTCAGAAAATATGTCAAGGTGTCAAAATTCTCAACAAGGGCGTAACACCGTCTCCGCAGACTATAACGATTCAGGTTGCTGCCTTGTTCCTCAGCGTTCGAATTGTCGGCCTTGATGACTCCCGGACCCATAGCCACAAGGTATTCTTCCTGGGCAAAATAATCGAATCGCTCACATTTCAATTCGATACCCCCAAGCAATTCATCACCTCTCTTTTTGGTTGTAGACAGCCTTACAGTTCCTTTGTCCGCAATAATTTTCTGGATTTCGGAGGGCCTGTCAAAGCGCTTTTCCTCATTTGGGAACAGGTTAACAATGATTCTTGGCGCCGTAAGAGTAAATCGTTCTTCAACATCCTCCGCACCCTGCCTCATTGAGCAACGGCAGTTGCCCTCAAAAACAACCTTATTCGCGCTGCGATAAAATGTTACTTTTTCTTCGGCCCTTACATTAACCGGCATGGATGTCCCTGTATTGAAAAAGTCCTCGATATAGAATGTAATTTCGGAAGGACCGCGAGAGAGAACGTCTCCGGACTCAGCGAGATAATCAATAGTTGTCGCTACATAGGTGGTAATCTGCCCACTTTGGACGAGATTTTCGGATTTCTCTTTAACAAAATCATCGACGAATAATTCTGTACGCTCGGAAAGCTCCTGGATGCTCACATAATCAGACGGCACAACAACAATACCTTCATCACAGGTAACAATAACTTCAATCGTTTCTTCATCAGAATCCTGTTGGCCTGAAGCGCCCGTTATTCTCCTTATGCTCTCTTCATCTTTGGACGGGGATTGTTGTTGGGTTTGTATCGGTGTATCGCTGTCGGCCGCATTCATAATATTATGAATGGCGATTTTATCAGCAGTGATTAGCTGACCGGGAACCTGCACTTCAACATTTTTATTTAATATGCACTGGTAAAAATTCTCCTCTTCGCTCATTGCCGCTACGCTGCCGGTATACATATCATCAGATACCAATGAGTTACCTGAAACCCCGGTATCCGTACCACCGTCAAATGAAGTATATGTTGTGCTTTCTTGATTTGCCTGTTCGCTCTTCGACGAAAGCAGTGACGTCTGGCTACTTCTGACTCTCAGGCTTTCCAGGTGAAGAATACGCAGAAATTCGAGCCGATTAAGCTCTTCATTATAGACCAGCTCCAATCCCCGGCCGTTCAGGCGGGCATTGCCGGAAACAAATCTGACCGGTCCGGACGAGGTCATTTTGGACTGCTCACTGATGAAAACAATATTATTCAGATACAAAAAACTCTCCGCTGCATCCGAGTTTGTATTCGGGTCGATATGAACAATAACATTGCCGGTCAACGTCGCATCAGAGGGACTGACCCGCCCCGCCGCATCCTCGATAATGACACGTCCCCGTTCGGCCGTGATTTTTAAGGTCAGATCGGGTCTGAAAAGTATCATATAAGGTTTTTGAATGTCCCACTCACTGCCTTCCACATTTGTAACAATCTTATACCCGAACTCTCTTTCTATTTCTCCGGTATCAGGATTTTTGTCATAGAAAACGGCATCTGTGATGTGCTCGACCTCTACATCACCAATCCTTCCCATGTGTTCGAGCGAATTGCCGTCAACACCGGAAGATTCCCGGGTGAACGTGGTTGCTTCGTTTAAATCAACGTCAGGTGTTCGATTGAAAACGGTATAAAGCTTATATACCACAATCACAACAAAAAAGGAAATCAGCCAGACGAATATTCTTCGGGAATGTATTTTCATAGCATGTTTTCCATTAATTACAATTCATACCTCTGTACCAGCTTCTGCCAGGCGTCAGTACTTTTAAGAATATGCTCGACAACTTCCCTGACCGCTCCCCTTCCGCCTGGATTGGCCGTGATATAATTCGCGTGTTCTTTCACTTCATTAACCGCATTCGCTACTGCTGCGCTGAAACCTGAGCGTTTCATGACCGGTATATCCATCAAGTCATCACCGATATAGCAGACCTGCTCGGGTTTAAGATCCTCTTGTTCGAGAAGGCCGTCAAACGCCTCGACTTTATTGTAACAGTCCTGGATACAATGATCGATTTCAAGCTGCTCAGCCCTGTATTGAGTCGGTTCGGACACTCTACCGCTTAAAAAAGCAATCTTCAAGCCGGCCCGTTTCCACATACGCAGCCCATGACCGTCCATGGAATTAAAACCCTTACTTTCGCTGCCGTCGTGATGAATAATAATCGTCCCGTCGGTCAGGACACCGTCGACATCCAGTATCAGCAGTTTTATGTTTGCAAGGTCATCCTTTTTGTGCTCGGGCATCGCAATATTCCTTACATATTATAAATTCTGAAAAACAATATAACCGAAGGTAAAAACGTCTATCCCACAACCTTTATCGTCACAATATCCTGTACATCAATCATACCGACCGGTTTATCATCCTTGTCAACAACGGGCAGTTCATCAATCCTGTATTTATGAAAAACGGCGGTAGCTTCCGCGGCGAGGGCGTCCATCCTTATTCGCTTACAATCCGACGTCATAATGTCTGAGGTTTTTATCTCAAATGCATCGCTGCCCTTTTTGGTGATTAATCGTCGAAGGTCGGCATCGGTAATAATCCCCGCTAATTTCTCGTCGGCGGATACAATCATAACCGCCCCGTGACGCTTGACATCTTTTGTTTTATCAAGCATCTGACGCACGGTATCCGTTACAAACGCAACCGGCAGCTTCTCACCTTTTTTAAACATCATGGATTGCTCTACGGTCATCAGTTTCGAGCCCAATGAGCCGCCGGGATGAAAACGAACATAATCCTCAACACTGAAATCACGAGCTTTCATAACCGTAAAAGCCAATGCATCCCCCACAGCCAGCATACAGGCGGTGGACACGCTGGGAGCCACACCCAACGGGCAAATCTCAGAAATGTTACCCATACAAATCACAATATCACTGTGCGTGCTGAGGGTAGACTCCTCACCGCCGGTTATCGCAATCAGTTTAATCTCCAGTTGTTTTACAAGATTAATCAAACGTATAATTTCATCCGTTTCGCCGCCGAAGCTCAGGACAATAACGATATCAGTATTTCGTAATCTTCCGAGGTCGCCGTGCACGGCTTCCGCGGGATGAAGAAAATGACTCGGTGTCCCCGTAGACGCTAAGGTGGCACTGATTTTCTGGCCGATGATACCGGCCTTGCCAATGCCGCTGATAATTACGGAACCGCTGCAGTCGTAAATCATCTGAACAGCCTTTTGAAAATCGTCGTTAACAACATGCGAAACCGACCGTATCCCTTCACTCTCGGCCTCTATCACTTCTCGCGCATAGTTAAGGTCAAAATCCATAGACTATCGACTCCATCAAGAACAGCCGTTTAAAGGCTCATAGCAAATATCGATTCCATCAAACCAGAATCCGCAGGTTGGTTACAGTTTTACCACACTGCCTCGATTGTTATAACAAACAACTTCATGCTTTTCACCACTATAATTCAAGTCAGCGTTAATCAAGACCTTTTTATCATTTAACTGCTCAAACGTCGCAATGGTCGTTCTCTTCTCATTATTAAGATAATCTGCAACCTCAGGGGAAACAAATAACTCAATACGTTTAATTTGCTCCTTGGCCGCTGACAGATGCAGCAGCCGAATCATCTCAATGGCCATAGATTCATGACTTTTAATAATGCCGGTTCCGCCGCAATGCGGACACGCCAGATAGGTACTCGATTGTAAGGACGGCCGCATCCGCTGCCGCGTCATTTCGACAACCCCAAAACCGCTTATCCTAAGGATTTTTGTCCTCGCACGGTCGATTTTGGCGGCTTCGCGAAAGCTCTTTTCAATACTTTTACGATGCTGATTGCTCCTCATATCAATAAAGTCGCAAATAATAAGTCCGCCGAGGTCTCTGAGTCTGAGTTGGCGTGCGATTTCAACCGCTGCTTCTTTGTTAATCTTATAAGCTGTCTCCTCCGCGCTTTCTTGTGTGCGATACTTGCCGCTGTTCACATCGATGGCAACGAGAGCTTCGGTTTGCTCAATAACAATCGAGCCTCCGCTCTTTAAAGGCACGGTATTGGATTGAACCTTCTTAATCTCATCTTCAATCTTATACTTATGAAAAACTGGCACCTTGCCCTGATAAAACTCAACTCTTCGTTTCAGCCGGGGTGTTGCGATTGCCAAAAAATCTCTGATTTTTTTGCAGACACTCTCCGAATCACAAATAATTTTATTTATTTCGCTGTTAAAAACGTCTCTTAAGGTACGAATGACAAGACTGGACTCCTGATACAATTCAGCAGGTGCATGCTCACTTTCAATTCTGCCTTCAATCGCTTTCCAAAGACGTCTTAGATATTTCAAGTCATTTTTCAAATCTCTCTTAGAAGCCCCTTCACCCGCCGTTCTGATAATAAAACCGTGATTTTTGGGAGGATTGCTTTCCTCAAGAATCTCTTTCAACCGTTTTCGTTCTTCATCGTCTTCGATTTTGTGCGAGACCCCGTAATTGCGCATCCAGGGCATCATCACAAGATATTTGCCGGGAAGTGAAAAATAGGTACTTAGGGTCGGACCTTTGGTTTTCAAACCCTCTTTAGTCACCTGAATCACAATTTCCTGACCTTTTTTCAGACATTTTTGAATTGGGGGCCGGTCCTTGAGCAGTTTTCGTTTGCCTATGGTTTCCACAAACGTACTCTTTTTCCCGGAAAAATATCGAGGATGAAGGTCGCTGATATGCAGAAAGCCGTTTCTGTTAATACCGAAATCAATAAAGGCCGCTTGTATGCCTGATTCGATATTTACGACTTTCCCCTTATAAATATTTCCCACGTGATTGTCAAAACTGGACCGTTCGACATACAGCTCTTCTAATGTGCCGTCCTGTACGACAGCCACGCGGCACTCGTCACTTTCAGCTACATTAATCAACATTTCTCTTGGCATTCTATAATCCTTAAAACTTTCCAAAGTTCGTATATTTCATCAATTCCACTCGATATGAGTCCGCTGTATCGGGGTTTTCATCTCTTCAATATCCAAGCCAAGAAGCATCAATAATTCATCGACCCGGACCGTACCCGATGTTGAAACCCTGCACGCGATAGAAATATCTACTGTACCATCGTCGTTCTTGTGATAATCAATAGACTTTACAAAAGGCCTCAAATCAAGGTCTTTGTATCCCTCTCGCTTTCCGTCCTTATAACGCCTGAAGAAAAGGTGTTCCTCGCTAAGCACGGTATTGATTCGCATACGGAGGGCATCATTACTATACTTCTTTTTTACATGCATCAGATACATAACTTCCCTTGGCCTTAGCTTCACTTTTTCATCATAACACGTTATAGAAATGAGGTCACATCCGTCGGGTAATTGATGTAAAAGGGCTTGCTGAATGTAGGAAACCAGGGATTTTTTAGAACATCGAAGCGTCTCATTGTCAAGTTCTACAATAAGGACTTCATCAAACGCCTCTATACCCACGCTTCGCGGACAAGGTAATGAAATTTTGGGGCGTGGATTAAAACCCCGGCTATACCTAAGCGGCAAACCGGCTCTCTGGCACGCTCTATGAAAAGTTCTGAGCGTTTCACTGTGAGATAAAAATCTCAGGTTTCCCGCAATACAAAATTTAACTATCAAGACCATTTTTTCGTTTATATTTTGCGGATTGATTTACAAAATACGGTTAATAATATAACTAATACTATTGTAACACATGCTTATCTGTAATACATAATTCTATTTCAACCGTTCAATGATATTCAACTTTACATTAGAATTCAAAATACTAAAAATCGTCAACTGCTCATTGTGCTACGACTCATTCTCAAATGCCTCATATAGATTTTTTGCCCACTCTATAAGGTCCTGTTGTCTCGACCTGTTTGCCACTTCAACCGCTTTACTGATCGCTTCCTGAGCTTTGTCGTGCTGTCCGGCATTTTGATAAGCCACAGCCACATTTTTCAGAATTCGAATCAGGTGATAGGAGCTGTATTTATGAGACCGTCTGCTTAAATCAAAAACCTTTTTGTATGAAACCGCAGCCTGAGCGAAATTACTCACTTTGCTTAAAATGAAACCTTTATTGAAATGTGTATCAGGATTATCTGGTTCCAATTCCACAGCTTTTTCGGCGGCAAAAACAGCTTTTTGTTGTTGTCCGGTTTTTAACATGACAACCGACCTCAACATCCAGGGTACGGGTGAAGAGGGATTAATGGTAAGAACTCTGCTTGCAAGTTCCAGGGTTTCATTAAGCCTTCCGTCACCTATTAACTCCATCCCTTTCGAGAAGAGAAACACTTCAACCATGCGTCTGGCATCCTCCAGCGCTGGATCATCGGGCAAAATGTCCAGACTGGCCATGCAATGCGACAATTTTTGAGTCAGCTCCGGCGCATCATACGAACGAAGTAACTCAGTAAAGGCCATGTAATGTCTTTTGCTCTCATTAATCCATCGCTGTTTTTCACCTTCGCTGAATCCTTCCCAATCAATATGGCCATAAACCGTATCCGTTCGAACGTTTAATACATATTTGTTAAACATCATTTTTTCTGATGAGGGTTCATCAACCGTAAATTCTATAAAAGGGTGATAGTCGGTGTTTTCATGATAGTTTCCAACCACCGTTCTCAGGTCTTTTTCATCACCAACATAGCAACTCAATAAATCAACGCTGTCATAAATATGCATCTCAGCCAGAGACTGTCTCACCGACTCATTTTGAAACAGTCGTTCCATATATTTCGGTGAATAAGTCTGAGGCTCTTTCGTGCCCACCAGCCAGATACAACTGAGATTATAATTATTTAAAAACCAGATGCTAACATGAGGAAATACATCAAGCATTGTCCCTGTGATGCTGTCCACAACAGAAACAGGCATATCGTAGGTGGGTATCCAGGAAAGAAACAATCCGTCCTTATTCAGCCGTTTTAGAGCGCTTTCATAATATTCCTTGGCGTAAAGAGAGGCGTTTTCCGCAAAAAGCCGAGGGTGTATGGAATCATTCATAATAACATCATAGGTCTCATCCGTCAGGTGCATATAGTTTTTGGCATCCATATAAATCATATTCACTTCTTCAGTGAGGCGCTCGCCAAGATTGATATGGGTAAAATATTCCAACGAGACCTCTACAACTTCCGGAGCAATCTCCACACAGTCGATCCTGTCAAGGTCGTGTCGTGCAAAACATGCGGTCGTTTCACCGGAACCAAAACCTACAGAAAGCACACTCGAGGCATCTTCTTTTAGCATGATTCCGTAGTGGCCGAGAATTTTCTGGTCAAATCGAGTCGGTGCACCATCACCCGCCAGGGCCTGACCGGCCGAATAAAGATACAACGCTCCGTCATCCAAATCCCGGTCAACCGAAACCGTTGTCGTTACTCCCTCCTCAACCGCTAACAACCGGAATTGTCGCCCTTCGGCCTTGGGATCAATTTTGTTGACCTCTACGAAAGTATTAAACAAATTGGGGGGAAGTATAAAATTATGAGGATAGGGAACAGCAATAACAGTAACCAAAAGAGCCAGTACCAGTAACGATATGCGAGCTAAAAGTTTATTTTTGAGTGCAAACTCAAAATAAAGGATACCAGCCATCCATAAACCTGATAAACCAAGAATTATAATCGTTAGTTGAACACCCGCTTTAGGAATCAGGATAAAACCGGTTACAAGTCCACCAGCTACAGCACCAATTGTATTTGCTCCATAGGCAAGACCGGTCGAACGACCCACCTTGTGTAATTGATTGGCCCATCCCTGAAGCGCGATAGGGAAACCTATACCCATAATAACCGTCGGTACTAAAAACAAAAACAGACTCTGGACAAGAGGACCTGAAATATACGTTGAGATATTATATTGCTCATGTATAGTTATAAACAGGGTATCGGCATGCGGAAGCACTTTTGTACTCCAGAAAATTAATAAAGGCAGATAAGCAATCCCGCATAAACCCAATAATGATAATGTCACGGAAAACCCTACGACCGGTCTCTTTAATCGGGCAGCGAGCCTGCTTCCAATACCTGCACCGATGACGTTGCCCAATAGATAGACGGTTAAAACCGCACTGAATACATAGGTAGCACCTCCAAGGAGATGTACAATACTGCGCATCCACAAGAGCTCATACCCGATACTGATAAGACCGCTCATAAAGAATGCTGTCACAAAAAGATTGTATCGAATGCGAACACCCCGCGAAGTAGAGAGCGGCGGCGGTTGTATTTCAACAGGTCTCAGCGCTTCTGATGACACCGAAGAAAAGCGATGTAAAATAAAACCCCCTAACGAAACCAGAAGATTCAGAACGGCTGCGGTGTACAACGTCCCCATTACACCAAACGCGCGGATAAAAATAAAACCCGCCAGAAAACATCCCGTTGCGGCCCCGAGGGTATTTAAAGCATATAATCGTCCTACCAGGTGTCCCGCTTCTTTTTCCAACGAAGTAACGAACCTGCCAAGCAGCGGAAGCGTGCTGCCCATCAGCATGGAAGGAACCAAAATAATACAAGCAGAGATAAAAACTTGTACTAAGAGCAGTTGTGCATTCGACGGCTCAAACATCCTGAAAAACCAAATATACCCCAGATCCGCGAGTTTAAGGGCAAACGGCAGGGATAAAGCGGATATCGTAACAAGTAATTCCAACAGAGCGTACAGCCTGAGTCTTCTCTCAACCCGGTCGGCGAAACGGGCCATAATCAAAGCTCCCAGTGCAAGCCCGCCCATAAAAATGGAAACCACAATGCTTGAAGCGTATACGGTATTTCCCAGGGTAAGCTTCAACAGACGAACCCATACCACTTGGTCGATCAAAGAACATGCCCCTGAAGTAAAATAAATGAGCATCATCCAGTTCACACTGGCCCGTCTGGAAATACTTCCGGGACGTTTTTCAATCATATGGTTCTGTTCTGACATCGTGAAAATCTAATTCCCAAATTCAATATCTTTTTACAATATATTGTGTATAAGGCAATTGTTGTCTGCCGTATTTGAAACCATTCTGGAAAAACAGGTATTATACAGGATTAAAACGCTTCGGGTATAATCATTCTGGCGGAATCACGCAGAAAATTCGAAATCTGACGTTCGGAATTCATCGAAAGAATTGTCCGCGCAATATCATTACAGTCATTAATATGTACCGTTCGTATAATCTGTTTTATTTCAGGTATCATGGGAGGAGCCAGAGACAACACCCGAACCCCCATTCCAAGCAGTAGCATAATACACTCAGGATCGGACGCAATCTCGCCGCATACGCTCAGGTCGATTCGTGCCTTGTGCGCTTCCTGAATAATATTTCTCATCAGCCGTAACACCGCGGGGTCAACCGCCGAATACAAGGTGGAAACCAGCTCGTTCCCGCGGTCCACGGCCAGCGTATATTGAGTCAAATCATTGGTCCCTATACTGAAGAAATCAACATCCCGTGCCAGGGTTGCTCCCATAAGCGCCGCCGAAGGGGTTTCAATCATAATACCAATATGTAAATCACGCTTGTAATTGATTGATTCCTCGTCCAGGTCTTCCATCACATCACGAAGAATCATTTTCGCCTGCATTAATTCGTGAATACTGGTAATCAGAGGAAACATTATTTTTACTTCGCCCAGTTCGGACGCTCGCAATATAGAACGCAACTGTGTCTTAAACATCTCCAGATTCTGCAGACAAAACCGTATGGAACGAAGCCCCAAAAACGGATTCGGCTCTCGTGCAAATCGCTTGCTTTGGGTATACTTATCCGCTCCCAAATCAACGGTTCGTATAATCACCGGCCGGTGCTGAAATACCTTGATGGTCTGAGCATAAGCATTGTAATGTTCCTGTTCGCTGGGCTCGGTCTCTCGATTCAAATAAAGAAATTCAGTTCGATACAAACCGATACCGTCTCCACCTTTTTCAAGCACGACCTCAGCTTCTTCGGGAAATTCGATATTCCCCAACAGCATCACCCGAGTGCCGTCTCTCGTGATGGCAGGTTTTTCTTTGACGGCGGTAAACTTGTGCTCGAGAAGCGTGAAGCCTTCCGAGTACTGCTCGTATCTTTTGAGTGTTTCATCATCCGGATTCACAATGACAATCCCGCGGTTACCGTCAACGATTACCGTGTCTCCGCCCGACACAATTTCCGTCAAATCCTCAAGAGCGACAACGGCGGGGATACCCAGAGAACGGGCAACAATGGCCGCATGAGATGTTCGGCCCCCTGCATCGGATGCGATGCCCTTAACAAACGACTTATTAAAGCCGGCTGTCTGCGTCGGACTCAATTCACGGGCTACAATGACAACTTCCTCGGTGAGGTGTTCGATATCCTCCTGCTTGCTGCCGAGCAACTGACGCAGCAACCGTCTCTCGATGTCATAGATATCCGCCGCCCTCTCACTAATGTAAGGGTCATTCACCTTCAAAAAGTGAGATGCAATATCTCGAAGCGTCGAGGAAACTGCATACTCCGCTGTCACAGCTTCGTGGCTGATGACGTCGGTTATCTTTTTCAGCAGCGTTTTGTCCTTTAAAAAACGCATGTGAACGGCAAAAATGTCTTTGATTTCCTGTTGCTTAATTTGTGACTGCTTTACGGCAACGTTGGATAACTCCCGTGCGGCCTCCTTGAACGAGTTTTTAACCCGCTGGACTTCTATCATTCGTTTTGAGGGATGAATGGAACGCCGCGGAATGCGATAATCTTCCGCGTCGATAACCAGGGACTTGGCTATTGATATACCGGGAGAAACAGCTATGCCTTTTTTTACATCCATAATAATAGCGTGCCGTTTATTCCTTCTCATCCTGCCCGGCAGCCGCGTTGCCGAACAATTTTGTATCAACTAATTCTTTTAATGCCTCGATGGCCTGTTTTGCATCCCTGCCTTTGGCAACCACCTTTAATTTCGAACCGTATGTCGCTGCCAGTACCGTCATCTGCATAATGCTTTTTGCATCAGCGGTGTCCTGCTGATTGCTTACCGTAATCTCAGAATCAAACTGGTTGGCAAGATCAACAAACTGCATGGCCGGACGCATGTGCAGACCGTCTGAACTTTTTATCTCAATCTCCGTTTCATACATTTCATCTTCCAATGTCTCGTCTCCAGCCAACATATTTCTGACTCTTGCTTTTTCTATTCTGAGATTGAATACATTCTATACAAATATATTGTCATCAGCTTCCACGAAAAGCTGCTTTATTTCATCAACACTCTGCGCCTGTCGGAGAAACTTCAAAAACCGCTCATGCTGCAAATGAAGGAATGTTTTCTGCATAACCTGCAAATGGGCATCCGGATCATCAGCCGGACTAACCAGCAAAATAACCGTATAAACCAGTTGATTATCTAATGATGAAAAATCGATTCCCTTGCTGCTTTGTCCGACAGTCATAATAACCTCTTTGACGGCAGCATGTTTCACATGAGGCAGTGCAACACCTTTTCCCAAACCGGTGCTTGCTTCATTTTCTCTTTTTATCAGGGCCTTGTAGATAGATTGCCGCTTTTTATGGCCTAATTGTACACATTTGTCTAAGGCGGTGATAAGCTCCAATATGACATCATCTCGATTTTGAGATTCAAGCTCTGTTATGATTGAGTCGAAGCAAAGAATATCAGCAAATTTCATATTTATCCACCAAACATATTTCACAGGTTATACTGAAAGCTGCAAATAGCCTTAAAAGATATTGAACCGTCAACCGGCAGGATGTTTATTATTTCGCTCCTTGCTTTTTATTCTCCGGAGCTGACGCTCAAGCTTGTGAACGGCGATATCAATGCTTTTATAAGCATCTTCACTGGTCTCTTCAGCAACAAATACCTTGTTGTGCTCTCCCCGGGCTATGATTTCAACATTTATGTCACTATGCTCTTTGCCGTCGATAATGACACTGACCTGATTGATAAGACTGTAGTATCGGGGCAATTTCGATGTCTTTTCCTGAGCGTAAGACTTAATCGCTTCCGTTACATCAATATGTCTGCCGGTTATTATGAAATCCAACGCTATCCTCCTTACTTGTGTTCAGACAGAATCTTCTTTTTTTCCTGTTTGTTCGAATCTTCAGACACAAAGGGTGTCATTGTTTTAACGGACGGAGTCACCACACCCGCACTGACGGTAAAACGAAACGCCTCTTCGATGGTCATATCCAGAGGGATCGTCAGCTCTTTGGGAACCACGATAACATAACCGGTGACCGGTGTGGGTGAATTAGGGATAAGCACGGTCAGAACCTCTTTTTTTATCGTATCGGATATTTTTTGAATCCCTGAGCCGGTAACCAGCCCGATTGACCATATTCCATCCCGTGGATACTCTACCGCCACCACCCGCGAGAACCGCTTCTTGTGCTCTTCTTCAGTCAAAAAGAAGTCGGTAATCTGCTTAACATACGGATAGACCCTCCTCAAAAAAGGGGTATTCATTATAAAATTTTCAATCAGCCGCCATAAGGTTCGTCCGACAACACTGGCTAAAATAGCTCCGACGAATAACACGACAATCAAAGCTATGACAAAGCCGGCCAAATGACCCCAGCCGTGAACCCAGAATGCCTCAAGTTCAGGACGCACTGCCTCCGGACTCAATTCCTGAACCCATATTAATAATTGAACAATCCCCTTATTGATATAAAAAGCGATATATTTACGGATAAACCTGTAACCCCAGACAAAAATACCGATTGTCAGGATTGTGGGTAATAAAACCGCTAATCCGCGAAAAAAATAACTTCTAAGGTGTCCTTTGATTGGCATATCTTAAACAACAATCCTTTGCTGTGGCTTAATATTCGCAAATTTTTGTTAAAAAAACGTTAAAATACCTCACATACTACAGGATATATAGATTACCTGTTCACTTCATCGCAGTCAACAAAAATCTCTCCGGGTAAATGAGCCCCCATTAAGTGAATTATAGCTCCTGGTAGCGAAGCCAAGAGCCATACAGCACGCTGTGATAGGGCTATCGCCCATGCTGCGGATTCATCGAGTTTAGCCACCTGTACAAATAAGATTACCAGGGCCCCCTCTACAACGCCCGCTCCTCCAATACTAATTGGAATTGTTCCAACTACCCATGTTAGTGTAAAAAATACAAAATAATATCCTATATGAATATCAATACCCATGTTCTTACCAAGAAACCAGAAAGCGGTAATCGTTAACATTTGAACAAAAACGGTAAGACCGAAAGCAATCAGAATGGTAAAAGGGGCTTTAAAGTAAATAAATATTGTATCTCTAAGCTTAATTAAGGTTTTCTTGGCCAGTTCCAAACCTCTAAACAAAAGTTTTTTTAAAATATTTCTGCTTTTTCCCCACATTAAAGAAATAGCAAAAAAAATACCTAAAACTGAAATAAACCATAAAATGAATGGACCTTTATCTGATAATCCTTGAAAAGAAAGACCCTTATCAAATGCTATTTTAGAACCCCCTTGAGTGGTAAAAATCAAATAGCAGCATGAAGCTATTATCAGGGTACTAAATAGACCAAGAAATCTGTCAGCGAATACACTCAGGACGGCTTCGATTTTCTTTTCCGTATGACGGGTGGCATAACCGGCCCGTATCAAATCTCCGCCCACGGAACCGGGCATAAAGATATTATAAAACCACCCCAGAAAATACAACTTCACGGCAGTATAGGGTTTTATGTCAATCGATAACGGCCGAAGTAAAATCCACCAGCGAAGACCGATGATTATGCTGCAGAACAAAAAAATACCGAGCGCTAAAACAAAAATAAAAGGATTCATCTGACCGAGATACTCAAGGAAACTCTCCCATCGCTTCTCCTGTCCTACACGGTAAATCATAAAAAGAATCAGAGCGGCAACAATGCTGATTCTAATCATCATGAATATTAACCGTTTTCTTTTGTCTTTCTCTGCAGGCATTCAAATGTATCCTCAAAAATACTTGTTTTCGGGAATATAACGTGTAACAATATATTCGGCAAGGATATATCGGCAGCAATGAGCCGATAATTAATCGATAAGAACGCTGGAGACAAAAATGAATAACAAAGAAAAAATCGAAGAAGGCCTCGAATTCATACCGAAATTTAATGAAAAAGGCCTGATAACCGCCATCGCCCAGGATATTCAAACAAACCAGGTCCTTATGGTAGCCTATATGAATAAAAATGCACTTCAGGCAACCCTGGATACCGGCTACGCAACATACTACAGCCGTTCACGTCAGAAACTATGGCAAAAAGGGGAACAAAGCGGCCACCGCCAAAAAGTCGAGCAAATCCTTGTCGATTGCGACCAGGATTGCCTCGTATTGAAGGTATCCATCGATGCCGGCCAGTGCCATGTCGGCTATAAAAGCTGCTTTTATCGTGCAATAAACACGGATGATAAACACTCCCTGGAATTCATCGCAAAAAAAGTCTACAACCCCGAAGATGTATATGAAAAGTAAGCACCGTTTTTTCATCAAATCTTAACGTTTTGTTAACAAAAAATTTGCTTGACAATCTTATAATTGTCGTATAGGATTATTAATAATAATTAAGGATCTATCAGTTCATGTCTATCTTTTTTTCATTTCGCGGGGGCGCTGCGATAGTGCCCGCTCATGTAAAGCAGGAGGGTATACTACGGGCAAACAAATTCTAATCCTTTTTGATTCCATGCCGGCGATTCATACTGCCGTGCTATCTTTATATATATAAGTAGAAAAAAATATGACAATTCAATTAGGAGGACATGGATATGAAGCTTAATATCGCATTTGTTTGTTTTCTTGTAGGCTGTATAGCAACTATGTCTGCCCAGTCTTTGGGTCAGGATATTATTCCAGAGGGAACGGATAGTTGGATTACGGTCGAGCAGACACACGTGGAGTTTGGCACTCCAGGATTACCACAAATACCAGCTGACTTTTTTGGGCCTGGTTCAGATCCGTTCGACGGACGGATTGATTTTCTGGGTGAACCGCCAGAAGCGGTACCCTGGGGGAATTACGAAGTCGCAGACACACTAATTGCTCGACCTGACGAGGCGCTGTTCCCATCCCCGCCTGAAACGGCTATTGTTCCAATTCAGATAGTTGATTTAGATCTGGTCAGCACAAGCCCGATTAGAGTAACCTACGATGAAGGTATGGTTGAATCTTTCTTTGATGTGTTTATGAGAGTGAGCCCAGTTGAGCCATCAGACGGCGTAATGGACATCACCATGCTTGAAGGCACCTGTGGCGGCGGTGGAGGAGGCGGAGGTGCTTATGGAACCTTGGGCAATGTGAATGTAACATATGAGGTTACATTTGAGTTTATTAAAACGGACGATCCCGGTTATCCATATCCTATAGTACCTTTAGACGCAACCTTGGATGCATCTTTCATCGGCGATATTCCCTGGCAGCAGGAACCCATCAAGGAAACCTGGCCCAGCTATGACAACGAATTCTACGCCTATGGCGAAGAGCCCTTGATCCTGCAGTTTGCTGGTGACGCAGGTCAGCATGTCTTAGCAGCACCACAGAATGAAAGAGGATATTTCTCTGTCAGCACATTTGAAGAATGGTATGAGGTTAACGAACCTTTACCTACAGCCGGCTCACATGTCAGGCCATTGGAGCCCGAGGAGTGGGAAGACTATATGCAGCACTGGATGGTTGACCCTGATGTTGACAGAGAGGGAGATCCCTATCCGGAAAATGAGTTCCTACCGGCTGATATTTATGTATGGGAAGGCGGGGGAGAAGGTGGTACAGAACCGAACGATGCCGGTCTGGTCATGTTATGGGGAGACCCGTGCCTGCCGACTGGAAGCTATTCCAGTGCCTGGAAATTTGTATATGGTGCAGACCCGGACCTGCGAAACTCGATAATTAAGGTAACGGTAACACCGCCATCCGGATGCAACATTAACACCGTATCATTCGGAATCATTGACGGCGCCAAACTCAGATGCACCTGGCAGTGGAACGTGCCGGGTACAATTCCTTATGACAAGCCGACAACGGTCGTCATCGACCCAATAATTGGGGGCCTCGCCGCTACCTCTCCTAAGGCAGACGGTTACGCCTGTAACAACAATTTCAATCTGGCAAATTCACAATCTTTTGAAGTGGATGAGAACTCTCAATGGATTTTCAATCCTGTCGGAGTCCCGGCACCGGGTAAGACACAATTCGTTGGCGTGTGGAATTACTGGCACAATTTAATAGTACTTCCGAAACCACCTGTCGCTCCCGAATCGAAGTTTTATGTCAAATGGAGTCAGAGGCCCGAGCCCATCGAACCGAATCTGCCGGAGGATTTCAACGGCTGGGATGAGATATCCGACCCGTGCTCCAGACCCATATTGGCTGATGACTGGCTTTGCAGGGATGACCGACCCGTTACCGATATCCACTGGTGGGGCTCATTCATAGGATGGTCTCAGCCGGAACTTCCGCCTGTTCGACCGCAGGCATTTCACATTGGAATCTGGACGGATGACCCCTGTGACTTCCCCGGCGACATAAGCCATCCCAATATCATGATTTGGGAGAATATCTGTGATAACTGGGTATGGAATTTCGCAGGATACGACGTTTTTCCAGGTCAGGATCCATGTGAATGGCCAAGAGAGGCGTGTTTCCAGTTCAACCAGCTTCTCTCTGAAGATGAATGGTTCTGGCAGGATCCGAACGCCCCATGGGACACGGATGGTGATCCAAATTCTGCCGTTTACTGGCTGAGCATCTATCCGATATTTAACGCTGCCGATTATCTCGATCCCCAATTCCGTCCCTGGGGATGGAAAACCCGGCCCCATTACTACAATGACGATGCATATATGATTCAGGATGTCGTCATGCCACCGGTTGACTGGCCTTGGCCTGCTCCTCAGCCTCCGAACTGGCCTCCACGACCGGGAGCCATGGTAACTGTGGGCAATGAAGTGATAAATCCAATGACGGGCGATTCATGGGATTTGGCATTCGAACTCTCAACGAATGAACCGGGCGAATTCGACTTGACAGCGGACTTGAACGGCGATGGAGTTGTCGATTTCTTCGACCTTGCATTGTTTGCATCACAGTGGCTTCAAAATGAGCCAAGTCCATAAGCTGCGCGCAGCTTACAAAAAAAAAGAAGGGCTGTAAGATTATCTTGCAGCCCTTTTTGTTTCCAAAACAAACTCCATTCTAATCAAAGCGGTACTTCACCGGCTTCTTTTTCAATTCCTTCACCGTCTCAAGCAAAGCAAGCGAACTGATACCTGCCGTCTCTGTAAAATGCTTGACGACCTGCTGCAATTGTTCTTTGCTGCGGCAATGCATCATCGCAAAAAGATTATAAGGCCACCCCTCAAACGTCCTGCGTTCGTAGCAATGACTGATTGCTTTAAAACTGGCCAATCGCGGCCCCGCCTCCAAAAGCCGCTCACTCGGAACTTGACAGACAAACATTACATTCGCTACAAAACCCAGTTTCCTGTGATTGACAATTCCCCCTATCCGGCGGATGACTCCTTTATAAAGCAGTCCCCGCATAACATCCAGTACTTCCTGCATCTGTAACCCCCCGCCGCATAAAAAATCGAACGGCCTCGAAACAACTTGAATCCCCCCCTGTAATCCGGCAATCACATTTCTCTCAATGTCACTCAATTCGACGATTCTGTTTTCAGGAACATAAAAGTCTTCCTCAACCGCCAACGGGTCTTCTTCTTCAGCATCGAATCGCACATCCAGCTTGAAAACTTCCAAAGAGGATAAAGTATGAAACGCAATCCCAAGCTTTTCTTTAAGCGATGCCAACGTCTCCCTGATTTCCTCCTCCGTTTCTCCCTGCAGCGTAAACCACAAATTAAACTTATGCGCGCGAAGATAATTATGAGAGACATTCTCAAGAGCATTCACCACATCAGCCACCGCCTGAATTTTATCCTCCTCAACCTGTGCCGTCACAAGCGTGCTTACCCGCCCAAGCGAAGCGTAATTGATAACCGGCCCGAGCCGTCTTAGAATCCCCTGCGCCTTTAATCCAAGTGATTGTTCGATTATCTCTTCTTCTACAACACCGAGCTGTTTTGCAATGTCCGAAAACGGCCGCTCACAAATGGGCAATCCTCTTTGTAAGCGATTACATAATTTCACCTGTAGCGACGTCAAATTCAAATTCCTACCCTCAATCACCCATGCAAATCGGGTCGGTCCCCAGATAATCCCCCGTCATCTCGTATGCTCTCGCACGACACCCGCCGCATACGCTCAGGTAATCGCAATAGCCGCAGCGTCCCTTGTATCCCTGACGATTCCTGATTTCGCACAGAAAAGGCGAGTCTTTCCAGATTTTTGAAAAATTATACTTATTCTTCACCAGGTTACCCGCAGAAATATCCAAAAATCCGCACGTTTGTACATCCCCTTTATAACTTACAAAACCGAATGTCTGCCCGCCGAGACATCCCCGACCTTTTCCCTTGCTGACCCGCTCCACCTTCTCCTGCAGCAAAAGTTTATTGAACTGCGGCGAGCAAGTCACACGAAGTTTTATTTTCTTTTCCATCTTGATTCGCAGCAGCTCATGCAGCACCATCTCGTATTCAATCGGCTCGAGCGCGGCCTCGGAAATTTCCTTGCCCTGACCCGTCGGTACAAAGATAAACGGATTAAAACACGTCGCCCCAATCCGATGCGCTATCTCCGCGATACCCGCGAATTCATCAACATTCAGCTTGCTGATGGTGGTATTGATTTGAAAGCGAACCTTGGCTTTTTTTGCAACTTCCGCCGCCCTCATAACCGTCTCGAACGCCCCCTCGGTCTGCCGTATCTCATCATGTTTTTGAGCCGATGCCCCGTCAATGGAGAACGAGAGCACCGAAATACCCGCTTTCTTCAGCCGCTTGATGGACTCTTCATTGATTTCGTAGCCGCACGTCGCCATTGCCATCCTGTGGCCGAGCTTCTTGCCGTAAGCGACAAGTTCATAGATATCATCACGCTTCATCGGCTCACCGCCGGTTAGAATAAGCATAACCTTGTTCAAATCGGCGATTGCACTGAATATCTTCTGCCACTGCTCGGTCTTCAGTTCATGGTCGCCCTCGCTTGTCTGCCCGGCACGGCAGTGCTTGCAGCTGCAGTCACATCGCCGCGTCAGCTCGCACGCAATCAATTCCGGCTTGTTTTCATCAGGATTCATACCCCCCACCTTACCCGATTCTCCCCAAAATTCCAAACCAAAAATCCATCTCGCTTTATTCCTCTCCATAGATGCCTAATGAGTCTTAAACCGCAAGTCGAAACTCGAAAATCATAAGTAAAGTCCGTCATCCTGAGCGGAGTCCGCCAACGGCGAACGAAGTCGAATGGATCTGGCTCCCGAACATAATTAACCAATCACCACCCGCTTGCCTGCCCTCGAATGTTGTAGCCGCCGGTCATCCTGAGCGCAGCGAAGGACCTCCCCGAGGCATTGCGCAGCAATAAGGAATTTCAATTAAAAATCGAAAATTGGAAATCGAAATTCGAAAATCAACACTCGTTATTCGATATTCTTTATTGTGTATTCAATGTTTACTTCGTCTTCCCGAGCCTAGCCACCGAGCATGAGATCAAATGAGACTCCTAACAAACGAAATTAACAGATTTTTCTCTGTTCTTCTTGATTTGTAGCCAGAAATCCTTTAGTTTAAATTATAAGAAGTAAGCGGCAGCCAATAAAAATGGATAAGAAAGACCATATAGAAAAGTTTGTTAAAAAAGCTCTCGATTGTGAACTGTGGATTGAAAAGGCAGACGAACTTATCAAAGTTGCTGCTCTGTTAAAACCACACATCGATCAGAATGCTTGGAACAAGAAGCAAGGAAAGGTGCGTTTGGAATATTACCCTATTTATTTTATGCTTATGTCATATGCACTTGAGAACTTGTTAAAGGCACTAAAGTTAAAAAAGAATAGTCACCTCAAAGAAAGATTAAGGCAAACAAGAAAACTTCCCGAAGAACTCAAAACCCACAATATATACTCTTTGGCGAAGGACTCTGGTCTCCTTTCGCAGGGTGATTATCCAGATCTTACAGAGGACCTTCTTAAACGAATGTCTATAAGTGCCACGTGGTTCAGTCGTTATCCGACACCGGTAAAAGCAGACGATATGAATTCACCTTTCTATCTCGAAAATGCTGACTACTATGGTATGCTTAGAAAATATGGCAGTGAGGATGTGTCAGAGATTGATAAGATTATTGCATCTGTGTACGCTGAATTGGGAAAACAGTCTCCAAAAAGTGAAAGGAGGGACAAAATGGAACAGCGGACAGTGAAAATTTCCAAGATTCGGATTACAAAATCAGACCTGTTGTCAATGTGTGAAAATGAAAGAGTTTTCTTTGTACAATCGGGCGATTTGCTAAACGACCTCAATGTATTTAACAAGCTGCTTTTCTTCTGTATGAACCGGCAGACAGCAGACAAGGGGGCAATGAAAACAGCCAAGGATATACAGACTATGTGTCTTATTAAAATTCTTGTGGGGAAATTGAACGAAGGATGGAAGTTGATTGAAAAGTGGTACTATGGCACCGCAGTGTCTAAAAAGTACGATGGATTGTTGGAACAATCTGCAAAAGTTGCCGTTGATGAAATAAAGAAGTATTTTTCGAAGGGGACAAACCTAATTTCTGAAATTCGAAACAGGTTGGCATTTCATTACGGCCCTAAAAAGCCAGAGGAGTGGCGAGAAAGAGTCCAAGTGCTTATTGATAAAATGCAAGCTTCGCAGATACTTGAAGTATATGTTTCAAAAGCGCATGGTAACTGCCTATTTCCAATGTCAAATGATTCAGTAATCCTTGACATTCTAAATTTAACAGGCGAACCCGATAATGAGCAAGCGTGGAAGAAGCTGCACGGGGATTTTAAGAAGGTAATAAATTGGTTTATAGATTTTTTAGACGGCTATCATTTGGCATGGGCGCAAAAATATGGATGCTTGGCTTCTGATGAGGAAGAAGTACCGGCACCTTCTATAAAGAATGTATCTCTGCCTTATTTCACGACGGACTGACCGGAACCCTTTAGAATGTCCAGAGGCTCTTATCAATTCCTCACAGTCAACCGCCGCTTAATGCTTATCCGCCTCCTTTTTAGTACCTTCGTCTGATAGCCTCTATCTTCTCATATAATTCTTGGTTACGTCTGCTCTGTGAATAGTTACGGTCGTGAACGGATATATCAACACGCCAGTTTTTTTCGCCAATCATCCTAATTAAGGCCTTAATTGAGGCAAATCTGTTTGGCTCATAGCTATAGGAACGATAACCTTCGTCCGTCTCCTTTTCCAGTGTCAGTTGAGGATACCTTGCCAAATAAAGCTCTAATAGCTCTTCCGCCTGTTGACGTGAATCGAATATATTATTATAGTAGATACTTTCTATCCTTCCATAGTCAAACTGAAGCATAACACTTTCCAGTAAGCCTCGTTCAAGGTATATGTTAGGGCCGACAATGCTTTCTCCTGGCACACCTTCAGCAATGTCATCAAAGGTAAACTGGGAATACTTGCTGTTAATCTTATATCCCCTTTCTTCAGCAACTTGTTTTGCCATTCTCGCTGACATCTGCATCCGAAACCCATCAACAGAAACCGTTGGAATTGTTGAGTCGAATGAGACCTCAGGGAACTCATAAGTCATTGGTTTACAAGAAGTCAACATACAAACAATTGAAAATACCGTAAGAACAATCCTCTTTTTCATAATTTCCCCTTCTCAATAATCCTCAATTTGTTTGATTTCGGCCTTTTCCATAGCTTCATATTCTATTACCAAACACTTTAAAAAGCAATATTTCATCTCGTTTAATTCTCGACGTGTGGCAGCTGCTGAGCGAACGCATTGAGCGAAGTGGATGGTATTCTATTATCCAGTACACCGCATTTAAAAAACTCTCAATTTATGGGAACTCAAAAACCACCTCAATTTGGCAAAAAATCACCAAAAAATTGGAGCGAAGCGTAAATCCTGAACGCAGTCGAAGGACCTCCCCAAGACATTGCGCAGTAATAAGGAATTTCAATCGAAATTCGAAAATTCCTTCTTGACATTCGAAAAAATTATTGTATAATACCCTTTGAATTCGAAGAGGAGTTTTAACCATTTATGATTTTCAATTGAATCTTCCATTTGAGCAAACGGATGTTTATTATGCAGTCAGAAGAAAATTCATCATTTAACAATTATTATTCATCATTTGATGATAACCGTGTTAAACTGTGTAAATCCGCGTCAAAAAAGCCAAATCGAAAATTGGAAATCGAAATTCGAAAATCAACACTCATTATTCGATATTTATTATTCATCCGTAACCGCCCTGATGACCTGATACCCCGATTCACCATATTCTTTTCTTCCTGCTGCCGGCCCCTCGCCAGCCTTCAGCTTCCTGCTTTTATGACCCTTAAAATTAACCTAACCCTCTATCCAGCAAATACTTACGTAATTTTTCGCTCTCAAAATCTCCCCGTTTCTTCCATCTTTTATCCATCATCTTCCAACGTCTTTCGCGCTTTTCCCCTTTTCATCTTATCTTTTGCATTGTTTTCCCCTCATCTTCCATCTTCTGCCATCCAGCTTTCATCTGTTTTCATTATGAAACTTTTTTGTGTAATCCGTGTAAACAATGGTTGCTTTCAAAGATGCGTTTTGAAAAAACAAACCCAATCAAACCCGTCACCAAAGCAGACGATGCTCCGGTTATCCACCAGCAGATATCTGTTGCAGAAAACCGCGGCCGTATGGTATATAATGACAAAATAAAAATTAAATGAGCGGGTAAAGAAAAGATGTGCGCAAAACAGAAAAACGACATAAGCAAACTGAACTTCGAACAGTCCATCAGGGAGCTGACCTCGATTGTGGAAAAAATCGAGCAGGGCCAAATTCCCCTGCAGGACAGCCTCGAACAATACGAAAAGGGAATGGCGCTGATAAAGCACTGCCGCGGCATACTGCAAAAGGCCGAAGAACGCATCGAGAAAATCTCCAGGCAGGAAAAAGACCAGTAAGTTCTTTTAAAACAGGCGAGCGTGGCGGAAATGGCAGACGCGCAAGGTTTAGGTCCTTGTGTCCTTAGGGACGTGGAGGTTCGACTCCTCTCGCTCGCAATGAACTTCGATAAAAACAGGAGTGCTTTTATGAAATTAAAAAATACTCAAGCCATCAAGATGGGTGCTGCTGTCACTATGGTGTTTGTCATCTGTACAGCTCCATTGTCGGCAAAAGCAGCATCTAATCAAAATCAGCTCGCCCTGACCCCGCCGATGGGATGGAACAGCTGGAATGCCTTCCATGTCGATATCAACGAAGTCATCATCAAACAAATAGCCGATGCAATGGTCTCCTCGGGAATGAGAGATGCCGGCTATACATATCTTGTCCTCGACGATGGCTGGATGGCGGAGAGCCGTGATGAAAATGGAAATCTGGTGGCGGACCCGAATAAATTCCCTTCCGGTATGAAAGCGATCGGCGATTATATTCACAGTAAGGGCCTCAAATTCGGCCTTTACGAGGACCGCGGACACCTGACCTGCCAGCAGCTTCCCGGCAGCTTCGAACACGAACAAACCGATATGAATACGTTTGCCCGATGGGGAGTCGATTACATAAAAATGGACAGTTGCTTCGCCGAGAATAACGGCCGTTTAAGCTCCGAGGATTACACGCTCTACAGAAATTGTATTATAAGCACCGGCAGACCGATGGTCCTGAGCATTTCAGACTTCGGCAATGGAGCGTGGGCATGGGGCGGCGAAGAAATGGCACAGCTGTGGCGCACTTCCTATGATATTTATCCCTGGATGGACTCCGTCTATTACTGTGCCGATACGTCAGCTGGTGACCTTTCCATTCATCCCGCCTTTAACGGGCTATGGCAATTTGCAGGTCCCGGCCACTGGAATGACCCGGATATGTTACAGGTCGGCAATATGAAGACGAGGATTGAAGACAAGGCCCATTTCAGCCTCTGGTGTATACTGGCGGCTCCATTGATGGCCGGTAATGACATCAGAACGATGTCGGAATGGACAAGAGAAATACTGACTGCCCCGGAAGTAATAAAAGTCAATCAGGACCCGAGAGGCATCCAGGGCTATAAGGTATCCAATAACGGCTACCATGAAATTTATAATAAGCCCTTGCAGGACGGCACCACCGCCGTGTTATTATTGAACAAGGGGCAGAAAACGGCAGACATAACCGTCAAATGGGACAAAATCGGCTTATCAGGTAAACAGAAAGTCAGAGATTTATGGGCACGAAAAGACCTCGGCGTCTTCACAGATTCCTTCACCGCCGTCAATCTTCTGCAGCACGGTGTTATGTTGATAAAGGTGGGCTCGAAGGGACCGCCCCTGCCTGCGCCGGAGCCTATGCCTTTGGAAAAATATACAATCACAAAAAGCGGCACAACATATCTCAGCGACCTCTATTATATCTGGAAAAGCGGCAACCATCCGAAAAAGGACACAAGCTGTAATGACGGCAAAATCGCTGTCAATGGTGTTACATATGATAAGGGCCTGGGCTGCAAAGGTGACACTAAGATAATGTACAAATTAAATCAAAAGGGTGACCGCTTCTACGCTGTCGTGGGCTTGGATGATTCATACAGCGGCAGCGGCACAGGAAAATTCCGCGTTTATAATGAAGACTTTTTCGGCAACAGAGTCCTTTTCGACAGCGGCGAGATGGACAAAGATACACCCGCTAAGAGCATTGATCTGGATGTAAAATACATCGACTGCCTGTTACTGGTATTCGAAGGGGAGAATGTATTAGGCAACTGGGCCGATGCCAGGATTATTGCAGGAAATTAATCCTTTCAGCCGCCCTTGTTCTTTATGACAAAAAGCTTATCCAGCTTTGTAATTTTAAACACTTTCATAATATCCGGCTTTATATTGTGAAGCTCTAAACTTCTTTTCTCTTCGGCGAGTCTTTTCTGAACTTTGACCAGAAGCCCCAGCATCGATGACGATAAAAATCTGATATTGCCGAAATCCAGCACAAGCAGCTGCCTCTTCGACTGCTGAACGACTTCCATAATGGCACTCTCAAGGTCCTGAATTTCCTTCTGCTCGAGTACTTGCGTGTCTAAAAGATTTATCGTGGTTACATCAGGCGTGTGTTCAACAAATATTTTCCTGCCGGTCTGTGCCATAACAATCTCCTATACGAAAACACATCAGCCGCTTGTCCGGTCTTTTCAGATATACATAACAACTGTGACCATCCTATAGTTATATCGGGATATTGCAAGAATTTTCTTCCGGACTGAAAATTAGGTATGCGCACAGCAAAAAACACCTGAAGTCAAGATGAACATAGCGACTTTAAATCAGTATGCAGGCACGTGTTCTGTGATAAAAAGACTACACGTCCTTATATCTTCTTGTTTTGTTGGAATCGAGTCCGTGACCGATTGCCACGAGCGCTCTGGCTTCAAGAGAGATTATTAAAAAGATAGGCCCCAACAGCATACTTATAATAAGCACAAAATCTTTCGTCGCAGAATCCCACTCCAAATGACTATCACTGACAAAAATGCCTTTGGTATTGAAATAGGCCAGAACACCCGCTGCCAGCCACAACAAAATCCAAACTGCAGCCATTTTCCAGGCCTCCAAATGATAAAATCAAAATATCCCTTTTTTTATTATTTCCTCGAAAATTGTACACCTATTATACCAAAAATGCACAATGCTTTACAAGTTTTAGGACAATTTTTCACCATTCTTAAACACCGAGAAACGCATTTTTCGCCAAAAAACCCGAAAATTCCCTTACAAAAAAGCTTGCAAGAGCATAAAAAATACATCAAATTCAATGGTACAAAAGATGCTTAAGGAATATTTTCAATTCGAAAAGCGAAATACTAATGTAAAAACCGAGGTCGTGGCCGGGCTAACTACTTTTCTGACCATGGCTTATATCATCTTCGTCAATCCTTCCATCTTAAGCGCAACAGGAATGGACAAAGAGGGTTTGATAGCCGTCACATGTATTATCACCGCCACAGCTACTATCCTTACCGGTATCGTCGCCAAGGCACCCATAGCCATGGCGCCCGGGATGGGACTCAACACCTTCTTCGTCGTCTTGGTTGCCTCCGGTAAAATGAACTGGCAAACAGCATTAGGGGCGGTTTTTCTATCCGGTGTCATTTTCTTTTTATTAACCTTAACCGGCCTGAGAAAAAAAGTTATCGAAGCGATACCTCCCTCTCTGGTCTCAGCCATTGCGGTGGGAATCGGTCTTTTCATTACCTTTGTCGGACTAAAAAGCCTCGGCATCATCATCAAGGATGAGGTCACTTTTGTAACGGATGCCCCCTTGTCACTGACAATCCTCATAGGTCTGTTCGGCCTGCTGGTAATGATTTTTCTGGAAATCAAAAAAGTCACGGGGGCCTTGCTGGCAGGTATCGCAGCCTCTACCCTACTGGCACTCATCACCAACAGAATAGAACTTCCGCAGCAGATCTTCTCTTCACATCTTGATATAAGCACGGTCGCATTCAAACTCGATATCTGGGGTGCGTTTAAATGGGGATTCTTCGGAAGTATTTTTACACTGACGTTTATCGATATGTTCGACAGCGTCGGAACACTGGTCGCTTGCTGCCATCAGGCAAATATGGTCGATGAAAATAATCAAATAAAAGGCCTGGACAGGCTGCTTATGATCGATGCAAGCGTGACCATCCTCGGCGCCCTCTTAGGGACATCAACGGTCACTTCATACGTTGAATCGGCGGCGGGGATCGAGCAGGGAGGACGCTCAGGTTTAACATCCGTCACAACGGGAATTTTATTTTTACTGGCATTGCTCTTCATACCTATAGTCGCCATCGTGCCGCCGTATGCTACCGCGCCGGCGTTGATTATGGTCGGACTTTTTATGATTAAGGAAGTAAAAGCGATTGATTGGGCCAATATGGAAGAGGCGTTCCCCGCTTTTATTATCATCGTTATGATAGCCCTCAGCTACAGTATCAGTACAGGACTGGCATTCGGCTTTATCTCATATACGCTTATAAAAGTGATAACCGGCAAGGCCCGTGAGATTAGGCCCGCAATGTGCATCATTGTTATTTTCTCCGCACTATTCCTGACTTCGGAGAGAATCGGTGACTTAGTGGAATACGTTAAAACGGCGTTTTAACTCAGCGGAAATAAAAAAGTTAATTGATGAAAGTTAAGGTTCCTATATCTTTATTTATTTTTATATCCTTCTTTACTCCTTTTGACGCTTTTTCAAAAGAGCAGATTCAACAAGGAGCGGAAAAGGCACTCGCCATAGCCAAGAGGGACGACAGGGTAAAAGATATATTAACTGATTTTCCCGAGCTCCGTACGGATGCGCAATATGTCGAAGAGTATGGCGTTTGGATAATCAATTTTCTGGCAGGTGATCGCAAAGTCGGAATGGCCAGCGTCTCTTTAGAACAGGAAAAAGTACTTGAGTTCGATTTTAATATCGATGAAATTTCTGAAAGCGGACCAGATGACTTTGAAGAAAAGATTGAACCGACATCATTTCTAAAAAGCCTTCGGCCACACTTTGGCGGTGCTGCTTTCTGCTGGATTTCAATCCTTCTTATGTTTATTTTTTTAGGGGACTTCAATCAATTATTCTCAAGACGCAATCTTGATATTCTGCTGCTGTATTTAATTTGCCCGTTTCTGCTGATTCTTTGGCAGGATATGAAGTTCTCTTACACGGCTGTTTTTTGGGTGACTATTTTATTCTTTATACGGTGTTTATATCAGTTATGGAATAAATCCCCCGAAATGCACGATGAAAAGACGCGCTTTCGAAGAGCAGCCGTAATGGTGTTGCTCTTTGTATGTATTTATCATGGTCTGATTGTTTATGAAAGGCCAATGGACGATAGCGGCTTATTTTCCATAATCGGTGCAGCGTACATTCAAAAGACCGGGAAGCTGCCCTACGGCAGCGAATACGGACATTTGGGTGTCTATGGGCCGCTGCTTTATATTCTGCACATCCCCGCAAACTGGCTGTTCGAACCAAACATCACATTTAACGTTTCCAATAACGAGCTTTTATGGGGGCCGTATGAAGGATTTGAAATGCGAGGAGCCCAGACTGTAGTTCTGATATTCGACCTGCTTGCCATATTAGCCTTATACTGCTTCGGTAAAAAATACGCGGATAAAAATACCGGAATCCTGTTAGCCCTTGTTTATTCTCTATCCCCCTATGTAATAGGTATAGGCGGGGCAGGCGGTCTTCAGTGGACGAGCCACATCGTGGGGATTGCGTTTATCATTTTTGCCCTTGTTTGGGTGAACCGCCCTATCATATCCGGACTGCTGTTGGGCTTGTGCTGCGGGATGCTTTATTATCCGATTGTTTTAGTTTTTCTGTGGACCGGTTATTATGTACATTCGAACGGATGGCGGACAGCATTCAGGTTTCTCACCTCATTGGGTATGATAGGATTAGCTTGTCTGGTTATGATTCTTGTGTTAACCGAACCGGGTGGTGAATATGAGCACCTTTCACCACTTGGAGCCTTTATCCAGGATACCATACATCAGCAGCAATTCAGTGAATGGTATGGCAACAGTCAATTCAGCTTCTGGGGTCAGCATCTTCATCTTTCGAAATGGGGCAAGCCGGCCGCAGGTATTGTCTATCTACTTTTTTGCATTCTTATCGGATTCTTTCCACGTCGAATAGACATTAAAAGGTTGATTGCTTTGACAACAGCAGCATTAGTGGGAACACAATTTGTTTTGTCGCATGGAGGCGGCACCTATATCGGATTTTATATCGCACCCTTTATTATTGTGCTTTTCGGACCGACAGATTATAAAGAGCCTTTGACAGTGTCATAGCTATTTGGTAAAGCAGATGATATTTAAAACTAAAAATACGGAGGTGAAGATATGGAAATCAAAGTAACAAGTTCGGCTTTCGAAGAAGGCGGTATGATACCGTCTAAGTACACCTGTGACGGGCAGGATATCTCTCCGCCACTGCAGTGGGATGGCATTCCGGAAGAGACTAAAAGCATCGCCCTCATAGCCGACGACCCTGATGCGCCGATGGGAACGTGGGTACATTGGGTATTATACAATTTGCCCGCAGAGTGCCGACAGCTTGAAGAAGCAATGCCGGCTGATGAGGTGCTACCCAATGGTGCGAAGCAGGGAACGACAGACTTCGGCAGAGCTGGATATGGAGGGCCGTGTCCACCAAGCGGTACACACAGATACTTCTTTAAAATTTATGCCTTAGACGCTCAGATTGAGCCGGTAAAAGCCGCAACCAAAGAACAGCTTCTGAAGGCAATGGAAGTGCATATATTAGCTGAAGGACAGTTGATGGGAAAATACAAAAGGCAATAGTCGGACGGGTCCTTTTAAGAAAATAATTTTAGGATTTCTTTAACCTGCGATTTTCTTAAGTATAGATGCTATATGTATGGCGAGCAACATAAGATAGTCCAAATCAGCGAGAGCATAGTGCTCATGCACCATGGCATTATCAATATAGATGACCCCGTAGCATCCGCTGTGACGTATAATCGATGCCACCATCGCCGAACGAATCCGTTCCTTTCCTTCCAAGTTGGCGGCGACACGTGGCAGCACCAAAGATTGCCCCTTTTCAACAGATTGATTGATCTTGTCCTGGAGCGCAATCTCATCCAAACTTACAGCCTTCCCGTCCCTTCTTTTTCCCGCGTAATACATCATTGGGCCATTGGGTTGTTCTCTTAAGGCACACCAAACATGATATGCCTCAAATTGCTTTAAAAGAATATCTAAAAGTTTAACGAGTAATTCATCAAGGCTGCCAGCATCGCCCAGACTTTCTGTCGCCACGGAAAAATCACTTAAACGTTTGGCCGCTAGCCTCATAGCCGGAGCATGCCCGGCGTCTGGTTTTCTAACAACGATATCATGCGGCGGAGTAGCCAGAGACGCTTCCAGCTGTATCGTGTCTCCCGGTTGTTCGACTTCCCGTTCTTTTTTCTCTTCTTCGAGCTGCACTTCTAAACTAAAGTCGGTAATTTTAATAATATCTCCCGATTTGAGTTCAGCTTTTTCTACACTTCTTTCATTCAGATATGTCTTATTCGCTGATTGTAAATCCTCGACCATCCATTTCCCGTCATCGGTGTTGAAAATTACGGCATGCTGCTTTGAAACAGCCCTGTCAGGCAGAAATATCTGGGCATTTGCTCGCCTTCCGATATGAATAGGCCCTCTGGCGAATGTAAATTCGTTTACGACTCTGTCGCTTTGTCTTACAATTATACGCATAAATATTCCCCCGCCCAAATTTTTATATATTATATTTTATCCTTTAATAAATGAGCTGTCAAGAAGCGAATAAACTTAAATGGTGTCCTGTGTTATTTAAACAGTCTCTACATATTTTTAACCACTGATGCGGTGTGAATAGCAATTAAAATCAAATAATCCAGGTCGCTGGTATCAAAATGCTCATGATTGGTAGAATTATCAACATAAATGACACCAAAACAACCTGAGGGACCAAGCAGTGGAGCGATCATCGCTGAGCGAATTTTCTGTTGTTCCAGTTCAAACGGCAATCGCGGAAATAGCAAGAAAACCTTCTTTTCCATCGCTTCAGTAATTCTATCTTTTATTTGTATCTGGTTTAGCTGAACGCCTTTGCCACTTTGTGTTTTTCCCTTTTGTGCAAGCATAGCACCATCAGAATTATTTCGTAACGAACACCAGCAATGAAACGCGCTGAATTGTCTCAATAGAATCGTAATTAGAGTAGAAGCAATATGACCCATGTCCTGTGCTGAGCAAATTGAATCGGTTGTCTGGGCAAACTGCTTTATCCGCTTTGAGGGTACTTTTAATGAAGGGGCGTGTTCTGTACCGAATTTTTTTACGATAACCTGGATATCATGAACCGCGCTTGTCAACGTATCAGCAAGATTAATGGGTTTTTCCTCTTTCACCTTGGTCTCCATAAGATGCACCTCAATGCCAAAGTCAGCAATCCGAAGTATATCCCCATCTTTTATCATCGATTTGTGGATTGGCTTGTCATTAAGGAGTGTTTTATTCGCAGAGTCTAAATCTTCTACAATCCATTGATTGTCCTGGTTATTGTAAATAACGGCATGCTGCCTTGAAACCGCTCTCTCGGGCAAAAATATCTGGCTATTCATATGACGGCCAATATAAATCGGCCCCTTGACAAACCTAAATTCGTTAAACGCAACCCCACCTTTTTTTACAACCAAATGCATTACTCTTCCTCCCAGCATTCGATTCATAGTAAAAATATTATAATTTCATTATTTCTTAAATGGCTGATTTTGTCAAGTCAATAAATTCAATGTTCATGACTCTTGAACGAATCTTTTACAAAGAATTTTTAAATATATTGATGTGCAGTTATCTGCCCATACACCGAAATATTAACGAAATGAGAGTAATTACAAGATATTAGTGTGATTTTTCTATAAAAACAGGCGGACAGGGAGTTAAGCTGCCTGCCCGCCATGGGAGGAGGGTGTGGTACTTTGCGCTTTACTTTTTCTAACATTAAAGGCGTTGCTCAAAACGAAATATAGATGCTAATTTTCAATTTTTTTTGAGGCGCCTTTGATATAAGACTATATGGCAGTGTGACTTGGAAAGATATTTACTATAAAATAGAAAAGAAATGGGAGTAAAAAAGCAACACTGAACGAATCAAGCAAACATTCAGCACATATTAGGCTCGCATTCAGTCTTCGAGACCTTTCGTATTTTGTTTAAGCCGGCAGAAATATAACGGCTGACGGATTTCTTATCTATTCCCATCGTTTCAGCCGTTTCGGAATTTGTATATTCTTTTACGTACCGTAAATATAAAGCCTGAACCTGGCGAGGAGGCAGTCTTTTCTGCATGATCGTATAAAATTTCTGAAACTCCTCAGCTTGAATGGCACTATGTATTGGGGCGGAATTAAGAAAGGGTTGGCTCTGTTGCTGGGCGTAGTTGGATAGTTTGCTCTGATACTTTTTCTTTTTGCGAATCAAATCGGTAATGTCATTTGTGATGGTTCTGTAAATATAACTTAATATATTTTTCGTATTTACAGGAATACCATGTTGAAGAAAACTCAGAAGCAACTCCTGAAAAACATCATCAACATCAGATTCGTTATTAATATGAAACTTGATAAACTTAAAAATCTTGTCATGATATGTATTAAAGATATGCAGGACCTGTTCTTTAGGTGTTTTTATGTCTCGATGATTGATTTCTTTTAGATTATGGTTTTTGTTAATCTTTAACATAATTATTAAAACAAATAAAAATTACCAACAAAAATTTACCGGCCTCAATGAAGTTTAAGGGAATCTAACACACAACGCTTAAGAAATCAAGCACTTTTATATAATATATCGGCAGATATGACAGGAAGACTATTCAAAAAAATCCCATTTTAAAGATAGCTCGGAATCGGGGAGACAGGATTTGAACCTGCGACCTCTGCGTCCCGAACGCAGCGCTCTAGCCAAGCTGAGCTACTCCCCGAAACGTAAGAAATACTAATATAACACAAGAACCATAAAAAGGCAAGTCATAATAAATTGACGGGATCAACATCAATAGCAATCTTAACAACCGGCCTGATTGCCTTCACTGTACGCAAATACCTCAACGTATTATGTAAGGTGCCAGCTTCCGGGGCCTGTATAACAATCTGTATTCTATGGAAGCGTTGAAGCCTGCTCAAAGGTGCAGGCATAGGTCCTCGGACATTAACCGGTAATTGGTGCCGGCTGATTATCTCATCAAGCCGGTTCCGCATATCCTGCGAAGCACTTTGAACTTTCTCGTAATTCGGATCTCTTAACACAATAACAGCCAATCGCCAAAACGGCGGCAGGTTGCACCTTTTTCGGTGCTTTAACTCTTCCCGGACAAAACCCTCGAAGTCCTGATTAAGAGCAAATTGAATGGCCGGCTGCGCAGGTAAAAATGTTTGAATAAGAACAATACCCTTCTTTTCCGACCGTCCCGCACGCCCTGCCACTTGTACTATTAACTGAAATGTCCGCTCATTAGCTCTAAAATCAGGCAAATATAAAGATGTATCTGCGCTTATTATTCCCACCAAGGTAACATTTGGAAAGTGTAATCCCTTGGCCAGCATTTGAGTTCCTGCCAACACATCAATCCGTCCTTTTCCAAAATCGCTCAAAAGACGATAATAATCATGACCCGACATTGAATCACTGTCAACACGCGCAATTCGAGCTTCGCTAAATCTTGATTTCAGCTCTTCTTCAAGACGTTGAGATCCGAGGCCTATCATAGCAAGACCTGAGCCGCATAATGGACATTTCTGTGGAACGAGTGTTTGTGCCAAACAATAATGGCAAAGTGCATAACCATAAGACATATATTTTTTGCTTAACATGGACAAGCTCTTGCCGGCCAGAGCTTTAGACTTGTGAAATGTCAACGTCGCATCACAATTTCGACAATGAAGAGTATGCCTGCAGGAAGAACAAAACACAAAATTCGAATATCCCCGCCGATTCAACAACAAAATCGCCTGTTCACCTTTCGATAAAATATTTTCAAGATGCTTCGCCAGTAGATCACTTATCAGTTCAACACCTCTTCGCGTCTGATGCTCCTGAGTTAAATCAACAAGCTTCATCTGGGGTGGTGGCAAATCCATCACACGTTTAGGCAGGTGAATAAGACTGAAGTATTCCTTTTTTTGACAATTATAAAGCGTTTCCAAAGATGGTGTCGCACTGCCCAAAATACAATGAGCATCGCATAATTGGGCTCGTTTAATAGCCACGTCCCTGCCATGGTATCGAGGCACTGTATCCTGCTTGTAACTAGGTTCGTGCTCTTCATCAACAACAATCAATCCGAGATTCTGCAGCGGTGCAAAAACCGCCGAACGCGCACCGACAACCACGTCAGCCTGACCCTTCTTTATTTTGTGCCACTGTGAATTGCGTTGAGAAGCTGACAAAGCAGAATGCATTACTGCGATTTTATCGAACCGGCAGCTAAATCGCTGTATGGTCTGTGTTGTCAAAGCTATTTCCGGAAGTAGAACAATTGAGCTCTTGCCACGCTGCAGCACTTTTTCGATAGCTCGAATATACAGCTCGGTTTTGCCGCTGTCTGTGACGCCATGCAGCAGTGTAATTCCGAATTTCTCTGAGATTATCTGTTCGTCAATGTGGCTTAAGGCTTTTTTCTGGTCCTTATTGAGCGTTACTTCTTCATAGCTATCTTCAACTTCAATCGGTAATGCCGGCAGAGATTTCAGGCTTGTTCGCTCAACCATGTTTATAATCTCTCTGTCCACGAGAGCTTTAACAGGAGCTTGGGTACACTTGACTTGTTCTAAAACATTCTTAATCTCAACAGCACTTGAAGTATTAAAAGCCTGTTGTTCCTTTAAGAAAGCAATGACCTTCTTTTGTTTGTTGCCTTTAATTGTATTCAGGGCATTCTCTTCATCGAGTTCAAGATAAACGCATCTTTTTTTCTTTAAACCGACTCCTTTCTTCACGGCCGAAGGGACCATCGCCGCTAAAACCTGGCCCAGCGGACATACATAATAACTGCTTATCCACCGCGCCAAATCCATCAGGTTCGAATCCAAAAGAGGCTCTTCATCGATCACACGATTGATTTTCTTGACTTTAATCCCCTTGTGACGGGCCGCGAAAGATTCCTCTCGCTTTACGTCGTCAGCAACACAAAATCCGACTTGCATTTTGTTTTTCTTGCCGAAAGGTGCTTCAACTCTCTGGCCCTGTTGAAGCGGCCATAGTTCATCAGGAACAAAATAATCAAATTCTGTATCCGCCCCGCTTTCAAAAACTATTCTGGTGATATGCTTGTAATCCCGCTGTTCCGTTTCATCGATCTCAAATAAGCTTTCAGTCCCGTCTCTGCTCATCCTGTCGAATCTTTATCGCTCACCATAACCATAGAATTCATGCTGTTGACGACGATGGGTAATCTCAATAGCGTTTACGGCCTCACTCGCCCCGGCGGCTTTTGCCTCCGCTCTCCTGGCTCTTCGAGCGGCATATATTGCCGCAAAACAACTAATACAAATAACAGCTATGCTCATCAATCCTAAAACCACAGCTAAAGTTGAAGCCCTCGCCGGTATTTTAAGTTGCACCGGCAAACCATCATCCTGGCCCATATCCAGCTTTACAGGGAAAGGCTGTGCATTGTCTATATTCAACTGGACAGGTAATGGTTGTTTATTCTGGATAGCCACATTCAAAGACTCGCCTTTTTCACCCTGAATTGCCACTTTAAATGAAGGTTCGTTTTGCCCGCCGCAGCCAACCGCTAAAATGCAAAAGAGGAGAGGATAGAACATCCTTTTCATTATAAGACTCCCCAAATAATGTAATTATCATTTAAACTATTATATTATATCATAAACTTATGAATTTATACAGTTTAATAAATTTATAGCCTAATCGTTAAAATCAAAGTGCTTCTCTGCAACTTCTCGTATATGCTCACCGATGGCGAGGGACGCCGTTGCAGCCGGTGAGGGAGCATTCAGCACATGAATAACGTTTTTGTTAATCCGTATTTCAAAATCATCGATGATTTGACCCGCCCTGTCGACTGCCTGGGCCCGAATACCGGATTTGCTGTACTTAATATCCTCCGTCCGAATCGTTGGTATGAGTCGTTGTATATGTTCTGTAAAAAGATCCATACTAAATGCTTTTGAATACTCACTAATCCCGTATCGTATATGCTTTAAAAAAAGCTTCCAGGTCCCGGGGTAAGTCAGTGACTCCCAGGAATCCTTAAAACTAAAACTCGCTTTTCCATAGCCTTCTCGTTTAAATGAAAACACCGCATTGGGTCCGCATTCGACCTGTCCATCGAAACCGCGGGTAAAATGAATACCCAAAAAGGGAAATACCGTATCGGGGACGGGATAAATCAGCGCTTTGACTTTCTGAGCCGCTTCTTGACTCAATGCATAATAATCACCTCGAAATGGAACGATCTTTATATTGCTTTTGACTTCATCCATTCTTGCTATCCGGTCTGACTGCAGGCCGGCACAGTTAATAATACATGTTGCTTTTAACTCTTCTTTGCGGGTAATAACAGAAGTAAAAAAATCATGCCTTTCTAATCCTACAACCTCATGCGACAGCAGAATCTGATTATGATCTGAAATCCTGGTTATCAATTTAGCGAGCTTTTCACAAACTCTTCTAAAATCAATGACGCCCGTACACGAGACTTTAAGCCCTGCAATCCCTCTACATAACGGTTCTATTTCCTTTATCTCCGCCGGTCCAATTTTCTCAAGACCTTCGATCCCATTATTCTTGCCGTTCTGGAAAACACGTTCGAGACATTGAAGCTCTTTTTTGCGTGTGGCTACAATAATTTTTCCGCAGATTTTATGCGGTATCCCGTGTTTGGCCGCAAAATTAACCAGTTCTTTCCTGCCCCGCACACATGTCCTGGCTTTATTTGAGCCGGGTTGATAATAAATACCGGAATGAATTACTCCCGAATTATGACCGGTCTGATGTAAACCTATTTGGTTTTCCTTCTCAACCACTGCAACAGCAAGGTCTGGATGGTTTTTCGAAATCTTATACGCCGTTGCCAGCCCAACGATTCCCCCGCCTATAACCAATACATCAAAATCAAACTGTCGAACCACTCGTATAAATCCTCCTATATTATCGATTCCATTCAATAGACCGTAATTCTCGCAATTTCATTCTGCTCTGTCAAGATTGCAGAAGCACTCGTTTGACTTCGCCCCTAAATCCATAAATTTTGCAGATAAACCGAGATATTTGCCGAAGATAATCTTGTAATTTCCGTTTTGAAAACTTAGATATAATCCTAAATATTATTGCTTACCTCGATTATTAAGAATCGCTAAAATATCGCAATGTACATCAAACGAAGAATAATTATAATCCTTTATCTCCTTAGCTTCAGTCTTTTCATTGCCGGCTGTTCCGAATCCGTAAAATTCTGGCCCTTCTCTGGGGCATCTAAAACTCTTATTCCTGTTGAGAAATTCGTTGCCGGAAAATCTGTAGAAAACCGCCCCATCGAATGTACTATACTCGGCATCGGCGAGGATACCACCTTCATCCTGGCAACAATACACGGCGATGAACCTGCCGGAACTAAGCTGGTTTATAAGCTCTCAGAATATTTACATGAAAAGCCAAATTTACTTCAGGGACGAAAAGTAATTTTGCTGCCCGTTGCAAACCCGGACGGCATGGCACACAAAACACGAGAAAATATCAGAGGAATAGACCTTAACAGAAATTTTTTCACCAAGAACCGTGTTAACAATACGAATCATGGGGTTTTCGCCCTTTCAGAACCGGAATCGCAAATCATCGAAAAGTTGATACGGAAATACGAACCAAATCGGATTATCAGTATCCATCAACCCTTTGCATGTATCGATTATGATGGTCCTGGTAAAGAGTTAGCCAACATGCTCGCTGAACTAACTGATCTACCAGTAGAAAAACTCGGTGCAAGATCCGGGTCTCTAGGCTCTTTTACCGGTGTCGATTTGGGCATCCCCACCATCACGCTGGAACTCAAACCATACGACCACTTCCTAAGCAGGCAAACACTGTGGCATCGATACGGGGACTCACTGATACAGGCAATAACATACCCTGAGCCTATCCAGCGAATGAGCAAATAATTACTGCCATACCTTACTGCTTGAATTATATGGGATTCTCGCGTAGAATGAGGGTTCGCGATAATCTTATATCTATATCTTTTAAAGCAAATGGAACAATTTAAATTAAACAGCGCATTTAAGCCATCAGGTGACCAGGCTCAGGCAATCGAGAAACTGGTATCAAATCTGCAGCAGCAAAAGAAATTTCAAACCCTAATGGGCGTAACCGGCAGCGGAAAAACCTTTACCATGGCGAATGTCATCGCACACATTAATCGCCCTACTTTGGTCATTTCGCACAATAAAACCCTTTCCGCTCAGCTTTATGAAGAATTCAAAGAACTTTTCCCGGACAATGCCGTGGAATACTTCGTCAGCTATTATGATTATTACCAACCGGAAGCATACATACCTCAACGTGATATTTATATCGAAAAAGACGCGTCCAAAAATGATGACCTTGACCGTTTGCGGCTCTCCACAACGACCAGCCTATCGACCCGTAACGATGTCGTAATTGTCGCCTCGGTATCTTGCATCTTCGGCCTCGGCTCACCGGAGGATTACAAAGCTTCCGTGGTAGGTGTACGTCTGGGTGATTCTATGGAACGCGATAACTTCCTCGGCAGACTCGCAGATATCCAGTACATACGCAATGATATCGAATTCCAGCGGGGAACATTTCGGGTTCGCGGAGATGTTGTCGAGGTGTACCCTTCCTACGAAAATTATGCCGTCCGAATAGAATTCTTCGGCGACCAGGTCGAGAAGATAACCTACATCAATCCGATCTCGGCAGAAACACTGGCGGAGGAAAACCAGGTTTTTATTTATCCGTCTCAACATTATATACTACCCGGTGAAAGAATAAATTCAGCTGCTGAAAGTATAAAAGCAGAATTAAAGGAACGCCTCATGCAGCTAAGGCAAGAGGGTAAACTCCTTGAGGCTCAGCGTCTGGAGGCACGCACAAATTACGACATCGAAATGATACAGGAAGTCGGCTATTGCAGTGGTATTGAAAATTATTCCAGACACCTGTCAGGCTTGCCTCCCGGAGCACGACCTTACACCTTAATTGATTATTTTCCAAAAGATTTTCTCTTGTTCATCGATGAGTCTCATGTGACTATCCCTCAACTGCGCGCGATGTGGGCCGGCGACAGACATAGAAAACAGGTCCTTGTAGATCATGGTTTCAGACTGCCAAGCGCTCTGGACAACCGGCCGTTGAGCTTTGATGAATTTAAGGAAAACTGGCAGAATGCTATTTTTGTTTCCGCTACGCCGGGGCCGTTTGAGCTGGAAAAATGTAATCATGAAGTGGTCGAACAAATTATCAGGCCCACCGGCCTTGTTGACCCGGAAATCTTTGTTCAGCCCGCTTCCAACCAGGTTCAGCATTTGCTTGGAGAAATTGAAAAGCGAGTTAAAGCAAATGAACGCATACTTATCACGACAATGACGAAACGTACGGCTGAAGACCTTGCAGGTTATATAACAAAGAGAGGTTTCAAGTGCCGCTACCTGCACAGTGAAATAGACACTCTCGAAAGAATCCAGATTCTGACCGATCTTCGAACGGGAAACTTCGACGTATTAGTTGGCGTTAATTTACTGCGTGAAGGACTGGACCTGCCCGAAGTCTCAGCGGTCGCCATCCTGGATGCGGATAAAGAAGGCTTTCTGCGAAGCCAGACCTCACTTATCCAGACTATCGGCCGGGCCGCTCGAAATGTAAACGCTACCGTCTTCCTCTACGCCGATACTGTCACCAATTCGATGAAAAAAGCTATTGACGAAACTAATCGAAGGCGTAAAATTCAGATAAAATACAACAAAGAGCATAACATAACGCCCGAAACCATAAAAAAAGAAATACGCAAAAGCCTGACCGAGCAGATAAAAGCCAGAAAAACCGCCCGGGAAGCAATCCGATTCAGCGATACGGAATTTGAAAAAGTCGAACTGGCCGCCCAGATTGAAAAAGAAATGTTCGAAGCCGCTGAGAATCTTGATTTCGAGCGGGCCGCCTTTTTAAGAGACCAGCTAAAGGAGCTAAGGGATTTGCCTGAACTGGTTATAACCAGCAAGGCCAAAAAGAAGGCGAAATAAAATGAAAAAAATAAATATCGAAAAGATACGACCGCTCATACAAATGGCCATCAAGGAAGATCTGGGTCAGGGGGATATGACCAGCGAACTTTTTGCCGGCGATGAAACGATTACAAAAGCATACATCGTCTCACGAGAGGAAATTGTCGTATGCGGGATGGACGTCGTCAGAGAAATCCTCAAATGCTATGACAAACGTCTGAAATTAAAAGTGTATATCAAAGACGGTGAAAACGCCCATATCAGCAGAAAAATCGGGGTTATCGAAGGTCCTTTGTGTTCGATGCTCAGCGCAGAACGCGTTATGCTCAACTTCCTGCAGCGGTTAAGCGGCATCGCCACGACCACCAAAAAATATGTCCGGGCTATTGAAGGGACCAAAGCAAAAATATATGACACACGTAAAACCACTCCCGGCTGGAGACTGCTGGAAAAGTATGCTGTCCGATGCGGAGGCGGCTATAACCATCGCCTTGGCCTTTACGATGGGATATTAATTAAAGATAATCATCTTGCCCAGCTCGGCAGAAACTTTTATCCAAAACTGAAGAATATAATTGAAGAAGCCCGGAATGTTAAAGGTGTTAAGTTCGTTGCGGTAGAGGTTGACCATGTCGATGACCAACTTGACCATGTTTTAAAAATCCCCGGTATTGATATCGTTCTTCTTGATAATATGGGCCAGTGGCAGTTCAAGCACGCTGTGGATATGAGAAACAAAATGCGCGGCAAAAGGAAAAAACCCCTGTTGGAAGCCTCAGGAAATATTAACCTTCATAACGTATCCGCCATCGCACAATGCGGTATTGACCGTCTCGCTGTTGGTGCGATTACACACTCTGCCAACGCTGTCGATATTGGACTCGACAGGGAATATTAATGAGACGCGCTTCTGACAAGCTGGATCCCGACAAGATACAAGCCGGTCTTAAAACAAACCGCATCGGAAAAAGGGTTCTTGTCTATGAATCAACCACAAGCACTAATGACATCGCATCTGAATATGCAAAAAACAGAAAAAATGATGGCCTTGTTATCCTTGCCGAACAACAGACAGCCGGCAGAGGCAGAGCCGGTTTAAAATGGATAACCGGAAAAGCCGATAGTATACTCTGTTCTATTATTTTGACAGAAGTAACATTCAGCTCGGATCTTCTATCCCTGGTAAGTGCCGTGGCTGTTGCTAAAACACTAACAAAAACAACTGGACGATCTGCACAGATAAAGTGGCCGAATGATATACTCCTGGATGGTAAAAAAGCGGCTGGAATCCTGCTCGAATCAAAACAATACAAAATTTCCATTTTTTACATTCTCGGCATCGGCATCAACTGTCATCAAAAAACAAAAGACTTCCCGCATGAAATCCGAAGAATCGCAACCAGTATCGACCTCGAAACAACCTCAACGTGCAATCGTATTTTACTGATTCAGGAGCTGCTATCTTCACTGGAGCAGTGCTTGAAAACTGCTGCATCAGACAGTCGAAAAATCATTGACCAATGGCAGCAGCATAGCATCCTTTATCATCATAGAATAAAACTTGTTTACAACGGTCAAAAATTTGAAGGCCACTGCATGGGCATCGATCCCCAAAAAGGTCTAATCCTAAAGCTTGACTTCGGCGGCACTCGTTTCTTCGACGCTGCCCATACTTCAATCATAAAGTAGAATTATTTATCCAAACGAAATCCTTTTCTCTACACACTCTAAAAGCAATCATTTCATTTATGTTATTTTTTTGGTATATTACCAAAAATAATAAGTTTTATTATCTAAATGGAGCTTTTTAATGACTGAAAAATATGATGTTGCCGTTATCGGTTCAGGACCTGGAGGTGCGAGAGCTGCCCGAAGATGTGCTGAAAAAGGCCTGTCTACAGCTATGATCGAAAAGGAGTTAATTGGCGGTGTATGCCTTAACTGGGGCTGCATACCATCGAAATCGCTCCTTGCATCAGCCCACACCTGTTTATATGCCAGAAACGCACAAAAGTTGGGTATTAAAATTCCATCGGTTGAACCCGATTGGCAGCGGATTCAAAAAAGAAAGGATGAAATTGTTGAGGGCCTGAGAAAAGGAATGACCGGTTCATTAAAAATCGAAAACCTGAAAATTATCCAGGGTTGCGCAATAGTTACAGAACCCCAAAAAATACAGGTCGAAACCGACAACAGTAAAACCGACATTGAAGCATCTAAAATTATTTTAGCCACCGGTTCAAAGCCTGTTGAACTGCCCAACATACCTTTCGACGGACAAACAATTATTAGCAGCAAGGAAGCACTCTCACTGCAGGAAATTCCTAAAACCCTGGCAATTGTGGGAGGCGGTTATATCGGCTGTGAAATGGCTTGTGTGTATGCTGTTTTGGGCGCAAAAGTGACCATCATAGAGGCCCTCGACAGCCTGCTGCCCCGTGAGGATATATGGGTAGGACGATCACTTGCACGCGAACTTAAAAAAATTGGGATTAATGTCATTACAAAACAAAAAGTAACGAACATCGAGAAAAACAATGGTTCCGTCCAGATCATTCTTGACTCAAACCAATCTATCGAAGCTCAAAAAGTTCTTATCGCTGTGGGCAGGAAAGCAGTATGTGACGATGAAACAACCCAAACACTTAATCTGGAACTGAATGGTTCTGTCATCAAGGTAAATAAAAAATTCGAAACCAACGCTCCAAACGTTTATGCGGTTGGAGATTGTATAGGAACCAGTTATTTGGCCCATGGTGCAACTACCGAAGCTGACATCGCCGCAGCTAATGTTGCCGGCGAAAACAAAACAATGTATGATTATTCGCTAATCCCGAAAGTTGTTTTTACCTTTCCTGAAGTTGCCTCAATAGGCAAAAATGAAAAAACCTGCCAAGCCGAAAGTATTGATACTGCTGTCGGCAGAGCGTTCTTCAGGGCGAACGGACGTGCGGTCGGTCATAATGAAACGGCAGGCGAAATCCGAGCCGTACGTGACAAAGCATCGAAAAAAATCGTCGGTATCACAATCGTCGGGGCGGTGGCTACCGAAATGATCACCCTTGCCAGAACACTCATTGGAACCAAGGAGGATATATCGAATATCTGCTTTCCGCATCCAACCTTTTGCGAAACACTTGAGGATGCAATACATAGTGTCTGAAATGACTATGCTGAAAAACAAAACCAAATTATACCCTTTAAACATCTGTAATTACGGTATAACCGATTACAAAAAGATGTTAAAAATTCAGCACCAGCTCCGCGACGACAGACGAAATGAAAAAATACCAAACACAATCATTTTGGTGGAACATAACCCAGTTATTACACTTGGAGCAAGGAAAAGTGCTAATAAATTATTGTTTAATCCCGAATACTTAAAACAAAAAAGGATCGATATTGTCGAAACTCGAAGAGGCGGCGGCATCACCGCACATAATCCGGGCCAGCTTGTTATTTATCCCATATTCCACATGGGCCAGATAAAGCTGGGTATCAGCGAATATATAATGTTATTACAGAAAATAGGAATTAAGTTGCTTCAGCAGCTTGGTGTTTGCAGTCAAATACGAAAAGGTTTCCCAGGCCTTTGGGTGGGCGAGAGAAAGATTGCATCGATTGGTGTACGCGTCTCAAGACTCATAACATATCACGGCATGGCCGTGAATATCTGGAACGAGCTGGATATTTTCGACTTTTTCGTCCCCTGTGGGCTCAAAGATGTAGAAATGACGTCCGTATATAAAGAAACCGGGCAGAAGGTTGATATGCAAAATGTCAAAAAGATATTGTCCGAACTGTTCATAAAATATCTGTCAAGTAAGGAACTCACTACTTATGAAAACTGCGCGTAAATTACCATCCTGGTTAAAGAGGCCATTCCCATCGGGCGAGAAATATATCAACGTTGATAATATCTTAAATTCACTTAAACTGCAGACAATATGCTTAAACGCTAATTGTCCCAACCGGGGAGAATGCTGGAACAGGGGAACGGCCACCGTACTGATCCTGGGTAATATCTGCACACGCAACTGTAAATTCTGTTCCGTAGCAACCGGAAAACCGCAGCCCCCTGATCCCGCCGAGCCTCGTCGAATCACCGAACTGGCAGAAAAACTTAATCTCAAGTACCTCGTTATTACTTCCGTAAACCGTGATGACTTAAAAGACGGCGGCGCAGCACATTTCCGCAATTCCATCAAGATGGTAAGAGAAAACCTGCCGCATATGAAGTTCGAGATTTTAACACCCGACTTCTTGCATTGTCAAAAACAAGCCATTGAAACACTTGCTGATGTACTGCCCTTTGTCTTCGCCCACAATATTGAAACCGTTCCCTCCCTCTATCCAATCGCACGAAAAGGGGCGGATTATAAAAAGTCACTGAACCTGCTTAAAATAGCAAAACAGACCTATAAAGACATTCCAATCAAATCCTCAATGATGCTCGGACTCGGCGAAACCGACCAGGAAATAGAACGGACCTTAAACGGCCTTCATGCGGCCGGCTGCGACAGACTTACTATCGGCCAATACCTCAAACCTTCCAAAGACAGTCTCGAGGTCGTTGAATACATCAAACCGGAAAAGTTTGTCTTTTGGAAAGAAAAAGCTTCGGAAATCGGCTTCTCCTGGATCATCTCAGAACCCTTTGCACGCAGCTCCTATTTCGCCGAATTACAAAACACTTAAAAATCTTCAAAAGCCCAATAAAATCTTCTCTATCGGACTTATAATCACAAAAAAATAGTGTTTTCCTCATTTGGTCATGCCGGGAATGTTTCTTATATTTTAAGTAGAACATAGAAGTTCGTTTAATGGATTGCTCAGTACCTCATAGAGGAGCTTAAAAAATGGAAGCTGTCAAAACACTAATTAGGCGAAGCCGCCACGGTGCCGCGCTTATCCTTTCCATGATTTTTCTTGTTATTTTTTCCGCTTTGGCTGTCTCAATGGCAACAATGTCCGGTTCAAATGTTCAACTGGCCAATAATCATCACAAGGTCAATACTGCTCTTTGTGCAGCCCAGTCAGGGATTGAATGCGGCAAATACCTGGCAAGAAGCGTTGTTTTAGAAAGTACGAATACCAATTACGTCACAACCACACAGGCAAACACGGCATGGCTTAATCTATGTCAGCATATGCAGGACATTTCTCTTGACAACCAAACAGTCCCTTCTCCCACTCGTTTCACAGACGGTAACGGCAGCGGGGACCAGATTGTTAGCCAGCAGATCAATTATGGTAATCCGAATTCAGACTTCTCTGTTCGATTCTATCGCTATGACAGCGATCCACACATCATCAAGCTGGAGGCTACGGGAACCGATGGTGATGTAACAAGGACCATCACTGTCGACATGAAAATAACAAAGGACTCCGAAGTACTGAATTATGCTATCGCCAGCCGAGGAAGAATGTGGATTACCGGAGATTCAACCATTTACGGCGATATATATAGTTCCTGGGACAGGGCTGATATATCACCGTTTAATATGACCAGTGATTCACAGGTTCTCGGCACGATTAATACTATTTTGGATCTGGACGAAATTCTCAACAACAATTACCAACTGGAAACACTTGATGAAAACGGTAATCCCATAGACCAACAGGGAAACCCCCTAGGTACAAATTATGAAGACCGTTATTATGGTCCGGACGATGAAATCCAAGGCTATCACGAGGGAATCAATTATGACCAGATGGAAATGGAGATGCCGGGTATGGACATCTCTGATTATGATACAGATGACTACAAAGATATTGTCATAAACCAAGGCAGCGGTGATATTCCCACTTCTGAAACTATTGAAGTTGAATACTTTCCTCACGCCTCAGGAAACTACAATTATCCACGAGATGGGTCGCCAAGTAATACATGGAACCTGCAGTTGAACCGGCACGTCTATGAAAACCAGACGTTTACTAATGCTCGTTTACCGGATAACCGCAATGCTCTTTTCAAAAATTGCACCTTTGAAGGGATCCTTTACATCGACTGTTATAAAAACACCAGCTCTTATTACAACAATGTTCGATTTGACAACTGCCAGTTTAACGGCGTCATTGTTACCGATGTGCCACAGCAGTTTAAATGGCAACACAACTGTCTGTACTTCACCGGAGAGGCCGATTTCAACAACACCTCGGACATTCAGGAGGCAACTGTCCTCGCGCCGCATTTTAATGTGAACCTGGGTAACACGAATCCACAACAAAGTGATAATAACGTCATCACAGGAGCCATTGTCGGAGGAATCGTTGATGTTCGAGGAAATGCACAAATATACGGAACCATAATCTCTATGTGTGATACAACGCAATGGTCAAGCGGATATGTAACCAACATAGGTGCAACGCTTGATGACGGCGGCTCCGAAACTACAGATCCCGGTGACGTAGGTTATATCGAGATCACTCCGGATGAAGAACAAATGCTGCCAAGCGGAATCACTACCCCCATCATAATCAAACCGATCTTCTCAACATATACTGAAGGATAACAAATTGTCTGTTTTTGAAACAATAAAAAGGTGAAAAATATAAATTCAGGAGATATAAAATGAAAAAAATACTAACAATAATTATAATGATAACATTATTCATTGCTTCCACCGCTGCTTGGACCAATACCTTTTCAGCTATGACATCCGATCCCAATACACCCAATCCCGAAGTCTGGCTTTGCAATGACCCGAACACCCCCGATCCGGAAGTGTGGTTTTCCGATGGTCCAAATACTCCTGACCCGGAAATCTGGATTAACTAATAATCAATCCTCTGAAGATTGAGTCAACTCACCGATGATACACGTGTAAATTAATAAATAAGGTCCAGGTCGCAATACATTCAAAACTGTTTGAATGGCTGCGACCTGGGCCCGGTGTATCTTTGGAAAAAACAAAGATTAATACCTTCATTTTATAATCCACATCGTTCACAATTTCTTAGAAATTTTTCCAGTTTACATAAGGCACAACAATCCTGTATTATCATATAAAACCGAAGTATAACAAAGTTCTTACTAACACAAAATTATATAAAATAAGCAAGAAGGATATACGAACGATGCTCGAAGAATCAAATGACATCGAACAATACTTAAACAACCAAAATGAAACAAACGAGAGATTCTATCTGCCGCAAATTATCGGCATCCTTCCTCTTCGAAACGCCGTCGTTTTTCCCGGCACCGTGATGCCTCTTGCCATCGGCCGCGAAAGAAGCAAAAGCCTGCTCAGCGAAGTAAAAATTAACAAATCTGTCATTGGTGTCGTCACACAGCATGACTCGAAAATAGACAAACCTAATTTTGATGAAGTATACAACATAGGCACTGCAGCTACGGTGCTGAAAATGGTAAAGCTTCCGCAGGAATCAATGCACATTGTCGTTCATGGAATAACACGATTCAAAATAGTAGAAGCCCTCACAACAGAACCTCACTTAAAAGCAAGGATTGAACCGATTGAAACTGCTGTTAAAATTACAAAAAAGCTCAAAGCGCTTATGGTCAATGTCAAACAGGATGCTTACCGGGTTATCAACCTTAGCCCGAACGTTCCCGAAGAAGCCGCTCTGCTGCTCGAAAACATCGAAAATCCTTCTGCTCTCGCAGACTTTCTGGCCGCCAATTTAAGTATGGGAACAACAGAAAAACAGAAACTTCTGGAAGAACCCAATGCCGCCAAAAGACTGGAAAAGATTTCCAAAGAATTAGTAAAACAGTTGGAGGTTTTAGAACTTAGCCATAAAATCCAGGGAAAAGTAAGAGATTCAATCGAAAAGAATCAGCGTGAATATTTCCTGCAGGAGCAGCTCAAAGCCATACGACACGAACTCGGCGAGGAAGACCGTCAGATCGAGGAGTTAAAGCAAATACAAAATAACATAAAAAAAGCCAAAATGCCCAAAACAGTCGAAACTGAAACGCTACGAGAGCTCGATCGCCTTAGCAAAATATCTCCTGCCTCTCCTGAGTATTCCGTCATTCGAACCTATCTCGACTGGGTATGCGAATTGCCCTGGGCTATTCAAACTAAGGACCAGCTTGAAGTACAAAAAGCTGAGCGAATACTGAACCGGGACCATTACGACCTTAAAAAAGTAAAAAAGAGAATTCTCGAATTCCTCGCTGTTAGAAAACTTCATCCTTCCGGAAAAAGCCCCATTCTTTGTTTCATAGGTCCGCCCGGTGTGGGAAAAACATCACTTGGAAAATCCATTGCCCGTGCCATGGGACGAAAATTCATCCGTATCTCCCTCGGCGGCATTCGGGACGAAGCCGATATACGCGGTCACCGCAGAACCTACATTGGTGCCCTTCCCGGCAGGATACTACAGGAAATCAGAAAAGCAAAGAGCAAAAATCCCGTCTTTATGCTCGATGAATTAGATAAAATCGGCCAGGATTTTAGGGGCGACCCGGCCAGTGCCCTGCTTGAAGTCCTTGACCCTGAGCAGAACTTTTCCTTTACTGACCATTACCTCGACCAGCCGTTTGACTTGTCAAAGGTAATGTTCATCGGAACTGCCAATTATGCCGAACCTATACCTCCTGCACTACAAGACAGGATGGAAACCATCGATCTTCCCGGTTATACCGAAAATGAAAAATTGCAAATTGCAAAAAAATATCTTGTCCCCCGTCAGCTTACTGAACACGGTTTAAAAAAGAACCAGATAACCATTAAAGACGAAGCACTGACAGCCATCATTCGCTCCTATACGAGAGAAGCGGGTGTCCGAAACCTCGAACGAAATATTGCTGCCGTCTGCCGTGCAATCGCAACTCAAATAGCGAAAGGAACCAAAAGAAGAGCAACGATTGCTAAAAAAAACCTGGCTAAAATCCTCGGTCCGGCACAGTATGAATCAGAACTGGCAATGCGAACGTCTCTTCCCGGCGTAGCCACCGCCTTAGCCTATACCCCTGTGGGAGGTGAGCTGCTCTTTATCGAATCTGCCAAAATGCCCGGCAAGGGAAAGCTCCAGCTTACCGGCCACATCGGTGATGTAATGAAAGAGTCCGCTGAAGCCGCCTTCTCCATCGTAAAGGCAAATGCAAAAAAAATTAACATCGATGACGGACAATTCAGCAAATTCGACTACCACATTCACGTACCGGCAGGTGCAATTCCTAAGGACGGCCCAAGCGCTGGTATCGCTATGTACACTTCACTGGTTTCTTTGCTACTCGATAAATCCACTCGCCTGGACGTGGCTATGACCGGTGAGATTACTCTGCGGGGTCTCGTCCTGCCCATAGGCGGCTTAAAGGAAAAAGTGCTCGCCGCCAAGCAGGCCGGGATAAAAACCGTCATCCTACCGGCACGAAATAAAAAGGATATCCCCGAAATCCCCACAGAGGCAAAAAAAGGCCTTCACTTCGAATTCGTAAAAAACACAAACGAAGTGCTGAAAACAGCTTTAGAAAAGTAATTTTCTTACCCCCTTCGATAATAGCATCTTTTTTAATTTTAATCTTGTGCTTTTTCCTCAACCTCCGCATCTGGTTTCTTCGAAAGCAAAGAACCTTTTCTCTTATCCATCCGTCGGGCTTCGATAATAGCTATTATTGGCAGGCCGATAAACAGCAGTATCCCGATAATAACCAAAAATATCATCATATTCGTTCCCATCTTTCACTCCTTATTGTTCCTTTCTTAAAGCATTCGCCACATTCACAACATCCATCATCTCTGCCACATCATGCACACGTACAACGGAAACTCCCGCGGCAACACAATGGGCTACCGCGGCTGCTGTCCCGAAAACTCTGTCCGGAGGATTCTCTTTTCCCGTAAGTATCCCTATAAAGCTTTTCCTGCTCGGCCCTACCAGCACTCTATATCCTGTTTCGACAAATCTGCTGATATTTCTTAAAAGGTCAAGGTTATGTTCCAGCGTCTTTCCAAATCCAATCCCCGGGTCGATAAAAATCATCTCTTTGGCGAGACCATACTTCTCAGCCTGCTTCGCCCTTTTCAATAAAAATTCTAAAACCTCTTCCACCACATCTTCATACTTCGGCTCAACCTGCATCGTCTGCGGCCGGCCCTGCATATGCATCAGAACCACAGGCGCCTCAACCTCATCTGCAAACCCAGCCGTCCTCTCATCGCCAAGCGCTGTAATATCATTTATCATCGAAGCCCCCGCATCAATTGCCGCCCTCGCTACTTCAACTTTATATGTATCGATGCTTATCGGCACCGTAATCTCATAAGCAAGACCCTCAACGACAGGAACTACTCGTCTTATCTGCTCTTCATCACTGACTGGTTCTGCGCCGGGACGTGTTGATTCACCGCCAACATCGATAATTGCTGCCCCCTGCTGCGCCATCTTGATGCCCCGCTCTACCGCTTTTTGCGAATCAAAAAACCGCCCGCCGTCACTGAAAGAATCCGGCGTAACATTCAGCACTCCCATCACAATACAGCCGCCGGAAAAATCCAGCTCCCCCCCAGGCCAGCTTATCACATCTTTCTTTGCCATCTTATATCCTGAAACCGATTCCTTTAAATTTATTGATCAAACTATCACAAGGTTTATCCATCACAATCTTTGTGTTGTGGAACTCCCTGCGGACAGGGTAATGCTTTCGCAAATCGTCAAAGAAAGCGCCCCTTTGCTGCTCTGGAACCATCAAAATTTCCCGCATGTTAAAATCATCCCGATTAATCGCATAAACCTGCTGTATTGCCTGGTGCAAAATATCCTGCTCAGTTTTATCTCTACACTCAATATTTACTTGCGTCTTTTCAGGCTCAGGTAAAAAATCTTCAATATTTAAATTGATGTTCAAGTCGAAATATTTGCACATAGCTTCATAAATCATTCTAACACCATTTACTTTACCATCCAGCGAATAACCCGCTATATGCGGCGTGCCAATATCCACCTTTCGTAAAAGTTCATAATCAATATCCGGCTCATTCTCCCACACATCCAGTATAACACCTCTCAATCCACCTTTACTCATCACATTCTTCAGCGTTGTTGTATCTGCCACTCCCCCGCGGGATGTGTTAATAAATATAGACCCTTCTTTTAAAAACCCAAAAAATTTTTCATCAATCATATGATAAGTCTTGTCCTCACCCTCGTAGGTCAGCGGCACATGCAGGGTAATAAAATCACAATCATACAGCCCCTCTAATGGGCGATATTTCCTCTCTGTTGTTCGCCTTTGCAAAGGCGGATCATTTAAAAGCGGCTGCATTCCGAGAGCTTTCACTTTCCGCCCAACGATACTTCCTATGTGTCCGACACCAATAATACCAACTGATTTGCCTTCCGGTTCAACGTTCTTCTTTCTTGCGACGCTCAATAGCGCTGCAATAACATACTCTGCAACCGAATTCGCATTGGAACCCGGGGCAGATGCAAATCCAACCCCCCTGCTTTCAAGGTAAGCTTTATCAATATGCTCATCACCTGTTGTCGCCGTCCCAACAAACTTCACATTTGTATCCTCAAGCAGATTCCTGTCAACCGGTGTAATACTTCGAACCAGCAGGGCTGTGGCATCTTTTAAAACATCGCGGTTCATTAATCTGCCCTGCAAGACCTCAACCTCTCCAATCGAAGAAAAACATTCCTCAACAAAAGGTATATTCTCATCAGCTACGATTTTCAACTTAGACTCCTGTTTATAAACCAAAAACGAAGACATTATACTTCACCATACATCATCTCACAATACTTTCAACAAGCACAACTCACATTCGCAGAATCATGGAAAAATAGTTTGAATATGTAAGACAAAAATATTATTATGATAAATCAAGTACACAACTCTGTCGCCTGATAAAAAAGATAAACGAAGTTATAGAAAAACACTGAATAGAGAAAAATTCTAACACATACACAACACACAAACTTTTTAATTGAATATGGAGGTTAAAAATGTATACCAGAAGGGAATTTTTGCGAATCGCAGGTGCCAATATAGCGGTTTCAGCATTGGCCGGACATTTGTGGGCTAATGAGAAGAAGTCATCCAGACCCAACGTTCTGTTTATTATGAGCGATGACCATACCACCCAGGCTATCAGCGCCTATGGAGGGAGGCTTGCAGATGTGTGTCCAACACCCAATATTGATAGAATCGCCAACGAAGGGATACTTTTCAAGAACTGCTTTGTGACCAACTCGATTTGCACACCCAGCCGTGCCGCGATATTCACGGGCAAGTATTCGCATAAGAACGGCGTCTATAAATTTACCGCCCTCGACCAGAGCCAGCCCACCCTGCCGAAACTTATGCAAAAAGCCGGATATCACACAAGTTTAATTGGCAAGTATCATCTTCACTCAAACCCGGTAGGCCTCGACTACTGGTCAATCCTTCCGGGACAGGGCCGGTATCACAACCCCAGATTCATCGAGATGGGGGATGAAAGCCCGACGGGTTGGGTTGGAAAAGGCAAGAGAACAAGATACGAAGGCCATTGTTCAGATGTTATCGCTGACAAAGCTTTAGACTACCTCAAGAACAAGAGAGACAAGGACAAACCCTTTATGTTCTTCTGTCACTTCAAGGCACCTCATGATACATGGGAATTTGCTGAACGCTACCGTGACTTCCTTGAAGATGTTGAAATACCCGAGCCGCCGAATCTCTTCGACGACTACGAAGGCCGTTCAGATATGTTGAAAAAACAACTGCAGTACATCGGCAGTGAATGGGGTAACCATACCAATTTCGAAGAAGAGACCGCGCATCTGGAAGGTAAAGCAAAGAAAAAAATGCAGTATCAGCTTTATATGAAAAAATACCTGCGTTGTGTCAAGGGCGTGGACGATAATGTCGGCCGTATACTGGATTACCTGGACAAATCCGGTCTGGCTGAGAACACCATCGTGATGTATACCGGTGACCAGGGGTTCTTCCTGGGGGAGCATGGATTGTATGACAAGCGCATCATGTATGAAGAGGCGCTGCGGATGCCGTTCCTTGTGCGCTGGCCCGGTCATATCAAAGCCGGATCGATAAATGAAGGTATGATTTTGAACGTAGATTTTGCCCCGACGATTTTGGAGGCCGCGGGCGCGAAGCCTCATCCCGAAATGCAGGGCCGAAGCTTCATGCCACTTCTTATGGGCAGGACACCGCCGGACTGGCGAAAGTCAATGTACTATCGCTACTATTATTCCCATTTTGAGACCGAACCCCACTACGGAGTGCGAACTCACACACACAAACTGATATACTTTAATCGAATCGACCAATGGGAACTGTATGATTTGGTAAAAGACCCGCATGAGATGAACAATGTCTATGACGACCCGAAGTACAAAGACGTGGTCAAGAAACTCAAAAAGGAATTGAAAAGTCTCCAAAATGAACTGGGCGATGACCCCAACGATGTCGGTGATAATCCTAAAATCGGCGATTTAGCACTGATGCCGCTTCAAGGGTCACAAGGTGAGAATATTAGGGAAAAAGATGTTTCCATCCATGTTTGATTACATACATCTTCTGGAAAATCATTAGATTTTTATCCATGGGAATCTATAGACTACATCTGTACAAAAGATCATAAGAGAGTCAAGACGTGTCGTTTTTTGACGATTGTGAACATAGAAACATAAAGCACAATAAATAATATCCATTGACATACAACTGCTATTGTTTAGCAAAGCTGATATCTATTATTTGATTAAGCAACATTTTTTCTGTAAATTCTTTTTTCTTTTGAATCAGCAGATTCGTTTTCGTTCTCCATTCTTACATTCATATCCAAATACCTCTTGCCTGCAATCCAGTCCTCACTGATC